>ERZ1673695.61-NODE-61-length-191639-cov-85.445382_pt1 | contig 191639 bp, 189 predicted proteins | sample MGYA00580225_ERZ1673695 | MGnify/ENA primary metagenome ERZ1673695 (study PRJEB41218, sample SAMN15661739) | gut metagenome | host: Homo sapiens | place: Canada: London | collected 2015-08-20/2019-03-30 | study: EMG produced TPA metagenomics assembly of... | reverse complement strand
AACTGCGGGGCGTAAAGCGCTACGTCAACCTGTTCTACCGCATCTACAACGGCAGGCGCAGGCATTCGACCCTTCCCATGAAGTTCTGAGGGAAGGTTTTTTTATCCGCATCGAGGCCGGAAACCATGGGGCTGTGTTCCGTCACAGCCCTATTCTTCTGCCCTCGGCTCGGGCTCATAGATTTATATATCCAATCATAACCATGGAATAAACAAAACAAGGAGGTATGGCATGGACGCATATACGGCATCCGATATGGATGTTCGCACCGTTGACCACAATACGCTGGTGGATATCCGCGACGTAAAGGTCAACACGGCGCTGCCCAAGCGGGAGCGTATTTTGGATTTCATCCGTCAGATCGGCAACCCCTACTGCTACCGGCATGGGAAATATGTGGTCAGGGTCAGCTTCGCCGATACGGATGTTTCATTGGAGGACAGACTGGAAGCATATATCCGCACAAAGGGCTGATCCTGCGACATCCTCGACAGTCCTGCGCAACGCAGGGTACAATTTTGGAGGAAAGGAGCTGGCAATATGCAACACAACACCGAAACAAAAATCTGGAACGCCACGCTTTACCTCCGACTGTCGAGGGACGATGGGGATAAAGAGGAATCCAACAGCATCACCGGGCAGCGGGAGCTGCTGCGTGACTTTATCCGAACCCGCCCGGAGCTTCGGGAATACGCCGTCAGGATCGACGACGGCTTCACGGGCTCCAATTTCGAGCGGCCGAGCTTTAAGAAAATGCTGGAGGACGTAAAGGCAGGACGCACCAACTGCATCATCGTGAAAGATCTTTCGCGCTTTGGCCGTAATTATCTGGACGCTGGCGAATACATCGAGAAGATATTCCCATTTTTAGGCGTGCGCTTTATCGCCGTCAACGACAACTACGACAGTCTCGGCGGAAAAAACGCTTCGGACGAGCTTATCATCCCGTTCAAAAATCTCATAAACGAAGCTTACTGCCGGGATATTTCCGTGAAAGTCCGTACTCAGCTTGAGGTCAAGCGCAAGAGCGGCCAGTATATCGGCGCATTTGCCGTCTACGGCTATCTGAAAGATGAAGCGAACAAAAATCACCTGATCGTAGATGAATACGCCGCAGATATCGTGCGGGACATCTTTTCGTGGAAGCTGGAGGGCATGAGTCCGCAGGACATAGCCAGCCGTCTGAACCACAATGGGGTGCTCTCGCCTATGGAGTACAAGAAATCTCTTGGTATGAAGTTCGCCACTTCCTTTAAGGCGAACCCGCAGGCGGTATGGTCGGCCAACGCCGTGCTTCGTATCCTGAAAAATCCGGTCTACACCGGTGTGCTCATTCAGGGCAAGGAGACCACACCCAGCTATAAGGTGCGAAAGCGCGTCACAAAGCCGGAAAGCGAATGGGCAATCGTTTCGGACGCCCACGAAGCTATCATTGAGCGCCGGGACTTTGACAGCGTACAGAAGGCGCTCTCGTTGGATACCCGCCGCAGCCCCGGCGACAGCGCCGTGCAGCTTTTCAGCGGCATGGTGTTCTGCGGCGAGTGCGGCGCAAGCATGGTGCGCAAAACCGTTCCCTCCGGCAACAAAAAGTATGTCTACTACGTCTGCGCCGCGCACAAGCAGGATAAATCCTGTTCGCCCCACCGGATGCGCGACGAGGCGCTTGAACAACTGGTTTTGGACACGGTAAAGCAGTATATCCGGGACGTGGTTGATCTGGACGATATTCTTGCCATGACGGATACCGCCCCCCTGAGAACCGCAGAAGCCCAGAAGGTACAGCGGCAGCTTGACAAAAAGCGCTCGGAATATGAGCGGCTCCAGAAGCTGCTCATGTCCCTGTATGAAAGCCTTGCAGACGGCATCATCGACCGGGACGAATACGCAAGGCTCAAGCAGAATTACGCAGGACGCTGCGCCGAGTGCGAAAAGCAGATGGACGCCTTGCAGGAGACCCTTACGCAGATCAGGGAGCACGGCGGCGAGCACCGGGAGTGGATGGCGCAGTTCAGAAAGCACCTGAACATCGCGGAATTGGAGCGCAGCATCGTTGTGGCGCTGATCGACCGCATCCTCATTTACAGGGACAACCGCGTGGAAGTCCGCTTCCGCTTTGCGGACGAATTTGCATGGCAGACGGATATACTACGCCGGGCGCAGATCAGAGAGGTGGTATAAGTGGCAAGAACGAAACGAAAGACAAACCCGGTCATTCCGGCGATGGAAGCTCCCGCACAGGCGCAGAAGCAATACCGCACTGCCGCCTATGTCCGCCTTTCCGTAGAGGACAGCGGCAAACCCGGCGCGGATACCATAGAGGGGCAGAAAAACCTGCTGCTCCGGTTCATCGAAGATGACCCAACGCTTACCCTGTATAGGCTGTTCTGCGATAACGGACGAACAGGCACGGATTTCCAACGTCCTGAATTTGAAAAGCTCATGGATGCGGTCAAACGTGGAGAAGTTGACTGCATCGTGGTCAAAGACCTATCCCGCTTTGGCAGAAACTACAAGGAAACCGGCAACTACCTGGAGCGCATCTTTCCATTCCTCGGCGTGCGCTTCATCGCCGTCAACGACGGCTTCGACACCCTCACCGCCCAGCGGGGCGCGGACGGCTATCTGGTTCCGCTGAAAAATCTCATCAACGAGGTTTACAGCAAGGATATTTCCAGGAAGTCCGGCTCCGCGCTGGCGGCGAAGCAGAAAAACGGAGATTTTATCGGGGCGTGGGCTCCCTATGGCTACCGCAAACAACCGGATAATCCCCACAAGCTGGAGCCGGACGAAGCGACGGCACCCGTTGTCCGGCAGATATTCCGGTGGCGAGCCGAGGGTGTGAGCGTCACGCAGATTGCAAGGCGGCTCAACGATGAGGGCGTACCATCCCCCTCCGCCTACCTGTATAATACCGGCGCGTGCAAAACGGAGAAGTATAACGGCGTGAGCTGGTACGTTCAGACGGTCAAAAACATTCTGTCCCGGCAGGTGTACATCGGGCACATGGTGCAGGGAAGGAAGCGGCAGTCCTTCTACGAAAACCGGGGGCAGTACAAGAAGCCACGAGAGGAATGGATCGTCGTGGAAAATACCCACGAGCCGCTGATCGACCGTGAGACCTTTGATAAGGTGCAGGAGCTTGCACAGCGCAGAAATGCGGAATACTTTGAAAACCTCGGTAGATTCACGCATCTGGAAACCACCGAAAACATCCTCAAGGGGCTGGTCTGCTGTGCCGACTGCAAGCGTCCGCTGGTGCGGTACAAGAATGTGAGCCACGAAAAAAAGCTGTGGTACACCTTTATCTGCCCGACCCACGCCAACGACATTGGCAGCTGTCCGCTGAAAAACATCCGGGAGGACGCACTGTTCCCCATGCTCCTGCAAGCCATCCAGACACAGATTGCACTTGCCACCGATATGGAAGCCATTGTCCGCAGGGTGAACAGCTCCCCCAAATACAGAAAGCAGACCGCAACGCTGCAAGGCAGGCTGGACGCCGCGAAAAAGGCGCTCAAGCGCTGCAACGGCCTGTATGACAGCCTGTATCAGAGCTATGTGGATCAGCTCATGACCGAGCAGGAGTATATGACGCTGAAACGCCGCTACAAAGCGGAAGCCGAGGAAGCGGAGCGGCTGATCGAGGCTCTGACACGCTGGCAGGCAGCGGAAGCGGCGCACACGCCGGAAAACCCGTTCCTTGCGGCCTTCGGCAGCTTCCGGGGCGCGGATGCTTTGACAAAAGAAATGGCGCAGGCACTGATTGAGCGTGTGTATGTGGACGGTGACAGCAATATCGAGATCGTGTTCCGTTACCGGGACGAATACAAGGAACTCTGTACATATCTGGAAGGGAGGAAAACTGACGCATGAAAACGGCGATATATCTTCGCATATCCAGCGAGGATGAGGATTTGCGAACCGGCGAAAAGAACGAATCCGAGAGCATATCCAATCAGCGCAGCCTCCTGCGGGATTATGTATGCAGCCATGCAGATTTATCCGGCTCTGAAATATTGGAATTTTGTGACGACGGCTGGAGTGGTACGAACTTCGAGCGTCCCGCGGTAAAGGAGCTTCTGGAGCAGGTCAGGCGCGGGCAAATCAACTGCATCCTGGTCAAAGACCTCTCCCGCTTTGGCCGTGATTACCTCACCGTGGGCGACTACATTTCCCGCGTGTTCCCGTTCCTCGGTGTGCGCTTCATTTCCGTCAACGACGGCTTTGACAGCAGCAATCCGCTGGATATCGACAGCCTCGATACTTCGTTTCGGACGCTGATCTACGACCTGTACAGCCGTGACCTCTCCCGCAGGGTCAAAAGCGCAAAGAAGGCCAGAGCCGAACGCGGGGCGTTTCTCAGTCCCTATGCGCCTTACGGATATGTCAAAGACCCGGAGGACAAGAATCATCTTCTGGTAGATACGGAAGCCGCCGAGGTGATACGGCGCATCTTTCAAATGGCGGCGGATGGCGCAAAGACATGGCAGATCGCGGCAGCGCTGAACGGTGAGGGCGTAAGCTCTCCAAAGAACTACAAAGTCGAGGCGGGCTGCACAAGAACGCCGTGGCGCAGCATCCAAGAGGAAAACTTCTGGACGGCCAGTCTGGTTGCAAAATTCCTGCGAGACGAGCGGTATATTGGAAAGGCGGTGTACGGCAAACGAAGCCGGGATATTGTAGGCAGCACCCACACGGTCAAAATCTCCCGCAATGATTGGGTTATCGTCCCTGACAGGCACGAGGCCATTGTGCCGGAGGCGCTGTTCGAGAAAGCGCAGGCTTGTATGCGGGAATACCGGGAATATGAAGCTGCGTCTGGCAGCGGCAATCCGCTGAAACGCAAGGTGATTTGCGGCGTATGCGGTCACGCCATGCAGCGGGACAGCCGAAAGAACGGCTCCTACCGCTGCGTCACGAAAAGGCTGAATACCGGCTTTGACTGCTCGGAGGATAGAATCCCTGAGTCTGATATTCTGGATGCTGTCATTGACACCATACAGGTCTATGCCCAATACGCCGTCAGTATAGACAGACTTCTGCAAACAAGGCAGGCGCAGCGGCAGCTTGACCGCAAACAGGCGCAGCGACAGTTGCAGACCCTCCAGAGCCGGAAAGCCCGGCTTGATAAGCGGCTGCAAGACCTCTATGAAGGACTGGTAGAGGGCGAGATATCCCGCGAGAGCTTCGCTGCGCAAAAGAAAGCCCTGACGGCGCAAGCGGAGGAAATCTCCCGCACAGTCTTGGAGCTGGAGCGCAAAATAAGCGGCAGCGACGACGGCGGCAATGCCGTAATCGAGCAATTCAAGAGCTATGCAGGTATTACAGCGCTGACCAGAGAGATTTCTGCCGATCTGCTGCAATCCGTCACCATCTACCCGGACGGGCGCATGGATATCCGGCTGAACCTTGCCGATGAGATTGAATCTCTGCTGGAAACCTTGCGCCGGGAGTCCTGTACGGCGTGAAATTATTAGTCCTTTCTGTACAGCAGCCGACGAAGGCATTACCGGCACGTCTACAAAAAAGCGCACAGAATTCCTCCGCATGATCCGTCAATGCAAGCAGAAAAAGATCGACCTCATCCTCACAAAGTCCATTCAGCGTTTCGCCAGAAATACGCTCGACTGCATCAACTATACGCGCATCCTCCGGCAGCTCGGCATCGGAGTCCTCTTTGAAAAAGAGAACATCAATTCTCTGCCAGCAGACAGCGAGTTTATGATCACCATGTACGGCGCAATGGCGCAGTCCGAAAGCGAATCCATTTCCGGCAATATCCGGCGTGGTCGGCAGATGCACGCAAAAGTCGGAACGCTCAGGGTTCCCTGTTACCGGCTTTATGGATACAAAAAAGACGCAGACGGCAAATTCCGCGTCATACCAGAGCAAGCAGAAATCGTGCGCGAACTCTACAAGCGATATGAGAGCGGTGCCAGCCTGCGAAATCTGCAAGACTGGCTGGAAGAAAATCAGATCAAAACGGTTCTCGGAGAATCGAAATGGACAGCGACATCCATCAAGGGTATCCTGACAAATGAAAAATATTGCGGCGACGTGCTGCTTCAGAAAACATTCCGGACAGACGTCATCAGCAAGAAGGTTATCAAAAACGTTGGACAGATGGCGCAATACTATATGCCTGACCACCATGAGGGCATCGTCAGCCGGGAGCAGTACAATGCAGTGAAAGCAGAAATGGCAAGACGGAGCGCCCTGCGCAGCCCATCCAAATCGGCTGTGACAGGACGTTCTTGTTATACCAGCAAATACGCGCTGTCGGACAGGCTCGTGTGCGGTGAGTGCGGGACGCTCTACCGGCGCTGCACATGGACATCCCTCGGACGAAAATATCCCGTCTGGCGCTGCACCAGCCGTCTGAATTACGGCACAAAATACTGCCACGATTCCCCGACGATCAAGGAAGAACCTCTGCAGGCGGCGATTCTGGCAGCCATCAACGCTGCTATGAGTGACAAACCGTCCCTGCTTGACCGTATCAGGAATGCAGTCTCCTTGGAACTTCTGCCGGTGCAGGGGCAGACCATGAGTCTCGCTGATATCGAACGTCGTCTGGCACAGCTCAACGAGCAGTTCCAAACCCTGCTGGCGGAAGCCATTGATGCAGAAGATAAAGAAGCCTGCAATGCGCAGTTTGCGGAAATCCTGACCGAACAGACTGTGCTCAAGAAGCAGAAAGAAACGATCCTGCAAAGCAGCGCCGACGCGGATCGCGTCTGCGGCCGTATGAAGCAGGCAGAGCAGGCATTGGATGCCGCTGCATCCACGCTCACCGAATGGAACGAAACCGCGGTCCGTCAGACTGTGGAGCGCGTGACCGTCCTCTCTGCTGACGAGATTCTGGTACGGATCAAGGGCGGCGCGGAAATCAAACAACGATTGGAGGGAAAATAACCATGACATACCGTGAGATCGGAATTTCGATCCGCAGCGCATATTCGCAGGGCTGGCCGGACGATGCTTCGCGGCTTGCATTCCGCACGGAAACACGGAAGCTGTTCCGAGACGCAGGCTGGCAGGTCGAAGAAATGCCGCTGGACAGTGGCCATTGTGATACGGTGCGGAACGGAAAAGATGCTCTGTATCTCCATCCGACCGTGTTCAGCGGCGTGATGCAGGAGGATCATATTCTGGCGCTGCAGCAGCTTTTGGATGGAGCAAATACTTTTCGCACTTTGGAGACAAGGCTGTATCGGGAATGTTTTGACCTGACAGACGAAGAATACCATCAGAGGTTGGAAGTGCAGACGGAGCAGATCGACAACGCAATTCTGGAAGCCTGCCAAACGAAACGAAAGAATTTGTTCCACACAGGCTCGATTGCCGAGCGCGTTGGGCAGCAGTTCTCGATTCGCCGTCTGCCGGACTGGGAACGGTCCGGCCCATACATCACAGAAAGCTATGTTGGCGAGCGAATCGGGCAGCTCATTGCGGATGGGCGCTTGATCACAGCGCAGACCCGCTATGGTCAGGGACTGCGGACAGCAACCGAAGCGGAGCTTAAAATGGCAGAAAACGCAGATCCGATGCAGATGCATTTTTAGGAGATGATATGATGATTTACGTAACCGGCGATCTTCACGGGAACGGCCTTCGATTTCAGCCGCAATACTTCCCGGAGCAATCGGAAATGACCAAAAACGACTACATGATCGCCTGCGGCGACTTCGGATGCGTCTGGAACGGCGACAAGAGCGACGATCCGCAGCTTGACCGGCTGGAGGCCCTGCCGTTTACGGTTCTGTTCGTGGACGGCAATCACGAGAACTTTGACGCTTTGAAGGAATATCCAGTGGAGCAATGGCACGGCGGAATGGTGCATAAAATCCGCCCACACGTCATTCACCTGATGCGCGGGCAGGCGTTCAAGCTGCAAGGCTGTACCTTCTTCACAATGGGCGGCGCACAGAGCCATGATATTGCGGATGGCATTCTGGACATGGACAGCCTGGATTTTTATGAACGATACGATTCCCTGCGCCGCAATCGCGGACAGTTCCGCATCAACCACATTTCGTGGTGGCAGGACGAACTGCCGTCCGATGGGGAATATGCCGAAGCCAGGCAGATGCTGGAGCGGCTGGACTGGAAGGTTGATTACATCATCACACACTGCGCACCAACGGCAATTCAGCAGAAGATCAACGCCGATTTCAAGCGGGACAAGCTGACAGACTTCTTGGAAGAAGTCCGAACGCGCAGCCAGTTCCATTACTGGCTGTTTGGGCATTACCATGACAACCGAATTATCGACGAAAAGTACGTTCTGCTCTATGAGCAGATGGTGCGGATATTATAAAAACAGGGCAAAGAAAAGCGCGGTCATAGCGACTGCGCTTTTCTTTGCCCTGTCAGGTAATTACAGAAGGTAGATGTACGAATATGTGTGATCTAGTACATCTGGAAAAACAAAAGGTTACTAAAAATCTATGTGCTAACGCCCTGGTTCACGTTTGCACCTCTCGACGAATGCTACTGTATCTGATATAATACATACGGATGACTCTTGCGGACTTATGCAGGTCTATGCAAAAATGAATAGTCTGGCACTATGATGTAGATCGTCTTAGGAGGTTGGAATATGCCTATATATTCGCAAGGAAAGCATATTTGTGACAGATGTAATACAAGTTTCGATTGGGTATGCTTTGAAATTCCAAAGTCAAGATTGAGTTCAGGTAATTTCAAAGTTGAGGTAATCCCATCCGAGGCTAAGGCTTACCATTTTGAAAGAATCAATCGCGATAAGTATGAGGTTTGGGTCAACTGCCCGCATTGCGGGTTCGAGAATAGATTTGATGCGCAAGCCCTTGATATCTAATATAGTTCCATATATGAACTTGAAAGACCATCCATAAATCAGACACTGGAGGTATGATAAAATGAGCAGAGAATCCGAAAAGGTTTTGAAAGAATTGCAGAAATTCTTGGACGCCCACGCAGAGGACACGAAGAACGAAGCCGACGCGGATGCCCTGACGGAGCGGTTCTTTGCAGAATACAACCAAAAGTGTATCGGTCAGAAAGACCATGCGCCCGAAACGGCTGACGATTATCTGGATCTCGCCGAGCAGGCGACGTCGAAGAAAAAGTGCGTGGAATACCTCCATAAGGCATTGGCGCTGGAGCCGGACAATCTGGATGCCAGGCTACAGCTCATTACGCGCACGCTGGAAGAAGCGTTGGACGAGCAGCGGCTTGCCTTGCAGGAGCTGCTCGACGCAGCGGACAAGCAGATGGAAAAGACTGGCGCGTTCAAGGAGTATGCCGGCGAGTTTTGGACAGCGCCGGAAACCAGGCCGTATATGCGTGTGCGCTATACATACTTCGATGTGCTAATTTCCTGCGGCATGATGCGCCGGGCGATCGACGAGGGGCAGCGCCTTCTGGAGCTGTGCGAGAACGATAATCTCGGTGTTCGCTATCAGCTGATGCACCTGTATGCCCATATGGAGGACGAACTGCACGCGCTGGCGGTTCTGTACTACAAGCTGAACCAGTTTGATAAGGCAGAGGATTATATCAAGCGTCTTGCAAAAGTGAACAAGGGCGCGAAGAAGTTCCTGCGGGCAGCGGCGCGTGACCAGCTGTACGATTACATGGATGAGATGAGCCCCTATGGATACCAGCCGTTCACGATGGAAGAATTGCTGGACGAGCTATTGAGCGCCAGCTATCTGTTTGACTCCGTGCCGTACTTCTTCCCGTGGGCAAGCAAAGCCCTTGCCGCGAAAACAAGTGCAAAAAAGAGCGCAGGGAAACCGAAGCTCCTGCATTAAACCGATGCTGTAAACGATACAAAAAAGGCACGACATTTGCCGTGTGCCGATAAGACAGTAATTTGAGAAAACTACAAAATCGGCATCTGCCAAGCAGGATTGGACAGCAAGACAGGCGGCACTCAACCGAAGTTGGGTGCTGCCTGTTTTTGTACATCTAAGGGTTGAAAATCACCGATTTTCTGCTCTGTAAAGCAAGGATAATGAAAAGGGTGAAGTAATTATCGCCTTTGTGAAGTTCCTTTATAAAACAGTGAATTGCTACGGAATGAACACCATTCGCTGGGGAGTGCGTATATTTGCGGTTGTGCAAAATATCCCACAAAATCGTAAAGCCGATAGGTGGCTATTTCGATGCAGAGTATGTTCGATACTGGGGAAACTGAAAATCAGCTTGTATTTGCAGAGGAGCTACATTATAGGACGATAACCGCCGGGTGACTGTACAGCGCTGTTCAATACCACCCAGCTCGCTCGATGCAGGATGCCACGCATCGGATATATTCTGCATCGACGAGCATAATATAGCAAAACAGGCAGCTTTCGTCAACCATTACGCAGAAATGCGGTTTTGGTGGAAAGCTGCCTGTTTTTTGCTGGGTGTCGTGCTCTTATTCAATCATTTCTGCATCAACCAGCCGACAGTATTGGTAGCCATCTTCCTCGTACAGTTCGAATGTGCCGGTGACCGTAATCTCGCTGCCTAATTCTGGATAATCATTGGGATAGGTATGTTCACCCGCAAGGACAAATTCAAGTCCCTGTGAGCAGCAGGCGGTAGCATCCGCTATCACACAGGCAAAATAGATTTGGTCCGGAATCAGCGCACCGTTTTCATCGGTGGCCTGATAGATCGCAAACTGTCCTTCCATTTTAATGGTTTTCCCGACGTAGTCATCGGGGGTATACATCATATTGTAGACCTCAGAATAGACCATTGTGCTGCTGAGCTTTGTCAGGTCAACATCAATGCCGTCTGCGCTTTGCACAGGATCGGAGGTCGCTCCCTGCGGCTCTTCTTCTGTGGGCTGTACTTGTGATGTCGAGGGATTCGGTGCTGGATCATTGGTTGAATTGCTCACGGCTGTATCGCGGTCAATTTGATTTCCGCAGGCTGCAAGCGAGCAAAGCGTTAGGATGATCAGAAATACGCAAAACAGCTTTTTCATTTTCTCACACCTCCAATAACAGCGCCTGCCAACCATGACAGACCAAACGCAATAATCTGAGCGGCGACGATTGTTGACCCTACAGGCGTACCGGCGAGGATGGATACCAAAATGCCGATCAGCGCACAGAAAACCGAAAGGGCTGCCGCGCAGATCGTCACGCTGCGAAAGCTCTTAAACATCCGCATAGCGGACAGTGCCGGGAAAATTACCAGCGCGGAGATCAGCAGCGAACCGACAAGGTTCATCGCCAGAACGATGATAACGGCAACAACGATAGCAATCAGCAGATTGTAAAGTCCTGCTTTTGTTCCGGTTGCCCTTGCAAAGTTCTCGTCAAAGGTCACGGCGAAGATTTTGTTGTAAAACAGGATGAAAACCGCCACGACAAGCACCGACATTCCCACGCAAAGCCACACCTCCACCGGGGACAGCGTCAGGATGGAAGTGGAGCCGAACAGTGTGCTGCACACATCGCCCGAAAGGTTGGACGAGGTGGAGAAAATGTTCATCAGAAGATACCCGATGGCAAGCGCTCCCACCGAAATCATAGCAATCGCCGCATCGCCTTTGATTTTCGTGTCCTGCCCGGTGCGCAGAAGCAGCACGGCGCTGATGATCGTGATGACCATCACCAACGGCATTTCGTTGGTGATTTGCAGCACGGCGGCAATCGCCATGGCACCAAATGCCACATGGGACAGGCCGTCGCCGATGAAGGAAAACCGTTTCAGTACCAGCGTTACGCCCAGAAGAGAGGAGCAGAGCGCAATCAGCACACCGACAATGAGCGCATAGCGGACAAAGGGATATGCCCAATAGAGGGTCAGCTTTTCTAAGACGGCGGTCATTGATCCTCACCGCCTTTCTCTGCGGCAAACAGCCGCCCTTGCGGGCTTTGGAGATATGCCGCCTTTGTTCCGAAGAAAACAGTATCGCCGATATGCAGAATATGGCTGGCAAATTTGACAGCGGCGGCCATATCGTGGGAGATCATAATCACGGTAATGCCGTCCTCGCGGTTGAGCTTTTCAATAAGCGCATATAGTTCTGCCGTCACCTTCGGGTCAAGCCCGGAAACTGGCTCGTCCAGGAGCAGCATTTTTTGTGTGGCGCACAGCGCACGGGCAAGCAATACCCGTTGCTGCTGCCCGCCGGACAGCTCCCGATAGCAGCGTTTTGCAAGCTGGGTGATCTGCATTTTGTCCATAGCAGCTTCCGCAAGCTGCTTTTCTTCTTTGTTATAAAAGGAGCGGCTGCCGCAGCGTCCCTGACACCCGGAGAGAACGATTTCTCTCACGGATGCCGGGAAGTCCTTTTGTACGACGGTCTGCTGCGGCAGATAGCCGATCTCATTTTTCCTCAGCCCGTCGCCCGTCAAAATCCTGCCGCTGATGGGCGGCTGCAAGCCGAGAATCGTTTTCATGAGTGTACTCTTGCCGGAGCCGTTTTCCCCTACAATGTAGAGGTAGTCGCCTGCAAAGACCTCAAAATTGAGGTCTTGCAGAACGGACTTTCCGTCATAGCCGACGCAGAGATTTTGACAAGTGAGCTGAGCCATAAACCTACCTCCTTAACCCAATGCTTCTTTCAGCACGGAGAGGTTCTTCTCCATCACGGAAAGGTAGGTGGTGCCGTTTGCCACATCTTTGGAAGTGGTGGACTGCATGGAGTCCATCGTCAGCACCTTCTGGTTCTTCTCGGCGGTATTCTGCACGATGGTCTCGGCGATCTTATGCTGTGCGCCCTCAATGGTCAGCACGCAGGGCAGTTTCAACTCGTCTACCTTCTTGGCAAGGAACGAAATGGTTTCAAAGCTGGCTTCCGTTTCGGCAGAGCAGCCCACAAAGGCGGCATAGTAGCTCAGACCGTAATCGTCCACCATGTAGCGGAACGGGAAACGGTCACCAAACAGAACGGTCTTATAGGCCGCAGCATCCACGGCGGCCTGATAGTCAGCGTCAAGGGCAGACAGTTTTTCAATATAAGCGGAAGAATTAGCAGCATAGGTATCCTTGTTGTCAGGATCAATCTGCTGCAACGCATCGGAAATTGCATCGCAAAGCGTTTCGGCATTTCTCAGGGAGAGCCAAACATGCTCGTCCTTTTCTTCCTCATGCTCGTGTTCTTCGTCCTCGTCGTGGTCATGACCTTCCATGTGCTCGCAGATCTCCTCGCCGGTCATGTCCGCCGGGAAGAAGGTCGGCCAGGAGTTTTCGGGATCGACGATCGCCTCAAAGCTCTCGTTGCTCATCCGGATATGGAAGTGTTCGGCGGCGGCCGGTTCGATCATGTGGTCGTTGAACTCGATGTAGACCGGTGCACCGGATTCCTTGTCCTCCGCCTCGAAGCGGTACATGGCCGCCTTCGTGCCGGTAGACCAGTTCTGAATGTAATAGCCGACATACTTGTAGTCAGAGCCGACCTTCTTGCCATCCTCATAGGTGAATTCAATGTGGTCGCCTTCGATGTCGATGTTGGTAATGTCCGTTTTGTAGCCGTTCTGATAGTAGGTCTTGTACTCATCGGCAGTCATCTCGCCCTCCTCTGCCATCGCTGCAAACGCATCATCCAGCGTTCCATCCAGCGCAAAGGGGTAGGCAGACTGCCAGTCGCCCGCCCAGTCAGACAGGCTTCTGTCCTGAACCTCATCGTCTTCAAAGGTGGAGACTTCCTTGCTGTGGTCGTGATCATGCTCCGTTTCCTGCATACCCTCGACCACTTCTTCGGTCTTGACGCTGTTGCCAAGGACATCCAGCAGGTTGATGACCTTCATATTCTTGTTGGTGGCATTTTTCAGAGCATCGTCCACCCAGCCGTCGGACTCACCGCCGACATAGATAAACAGGTCGCAGTCGGAAATTTTGATAATATCATCAGCAGTTGGCTGATAGCTGTGCAGGTCAACGCCGTTGTCCAGCAACATTGTGATTTCAGCGTTGTCAGCCTTGTCACCGAGGATTTCTTTGACCCAATCGTATTCGGGGAAGATGGTGGTGACAATGCTCAGTTTGTCAGTCTTATTGGTATCGTTCTGCTTTCCGCAGCCGGCAAGAACGCCGACGAGCGTCAAAAGCGCAAGCAGCAGCGCAGTTATTTTTTTCATAGGGATTGTTACCTCCAGATTATGATAAGAGCTTAAAAATGGGCGCAAAAATACAAGGGTAACAGCAACGCCGCAAAAGCCTATCCGAAAATAGATAGACTACACCCTTGTAAAAAGCTCTTATATTTTAATCTGAAAGTTTGACCTTGAGAGAAACCAGCGTAAAGGTACGGGCAACTTCTGTGCAGGAGGGAATGATCCGGCACAGAATATATAGGATCGCCGCTGCGGCAGCTACGGCGGATCCAGCAAGCCCAATGCTTTTGAGCAAGTTTTCGCAGACGTTGATCTGATGGCAGATGGCGCAGTCCACGCCGGTACAGTCATGGTCGGATTCCGCTGCGATATAGGCAACAGAGGACAGCATAACAAAGGCCAGCACTACGGCAAGCAAGCCCGTCATAAAACGAATTTTCTTTGTCATGCTCTGTCCTCCTTTCCAATCGTTACTTTCCTTTGCAGTCTGAACAGGTTCCATAGAGGATCGTGTCGGCTGTGTCTAACATAAACTGTTCGCTCTGCGCCAAATGCTTTGCAAGTAAAGCAGCGTTACCGTCTGCCATGTGAAAGGTCTTGCCGCACTTGATACAGCTCATGTGCAGCGCACCTTTGCAGCTCTCGGCGTCAAGGTACTGATAGTAGACCTCGCGTGTGCCGCTCTTGCTGCTGCGGCGCACTTTTTCTTCTGCCTCCAACTGGGCAAGGTTGCGATACACGGCGCTCAAGCTGATTTTTTCATCTGCCAGCGCGTCCGCGATTTGCCGTGCGGACAGCAGCTCGTCCGGGTGCTGGCTCAAATAGGCAAGCAGAACTTTCCGCTGCCGTGTGCTGTAGCTCGGCAAGTCACCACGCCTCCAATTTGCATTTCATTCGCAAAATATTGTACGCCAAGAAAGCAAGAAAGTCAATATGCGAGTTGTTCGCAAATTGCAAATTTTCAATGAACGCAGCTACCTCGATAATCAAAAACACTTTTACTGCGACCCAGTATGCTTGCCTGCGTATTTTTGAACTACAACTTCTGAATGTACTATTGAAAACTCCGCTGCTGTTGTGATATAATGTGTGTACACACCTTCAAGACGTAAAGAGGAATCCCGATGCCAGACAACAGGAATCGCAAGCGACCGATACAGGTCAAATTTTTCGTAGATGAAAGAGAACTCAGCTTGATAAAGGCGAGGATGGCGCAGCTTGGAATAGAGAATATGAGCGCATACCTTCGCAAAATGGCAATCGACGGATATGAGGAAAAAACGGATTTGCCTGAACACCGTGAGCCGAAAAATCCTTGACTCACTTTTCAAGATGGAGTGATGTTCAGCTCCTCAGGAGCGTAGCCGATTTCTTTGAAATCGTTCAGGGGTTTGGGGTATTTCCCCAACAAGATTGCACGGGTGTATAAACACGCGCATTGCTTGCCAGAATGGCAAGCTCCGGTGTGGGTACTCACCGGATTTGCTTGCTATTCTGCAAGGAAATCCCGGTCGTACCACGCCGGATTTCGCAAGTGTACATACACTTGCTGTGCTTGCTATTCTCCGTTTCCCATGTTAGTAAGCGCCATTTCCCAAATGGAAATCGGCGGCAACCGCCGCCTTGTCTGCCCAAAAGCGAAACGGACGGACGCTGTCAATGGCGGCGCAGCCGTTCATCTTGACCATTGACAACGTTTGTCAGTTTTGCTACTCCGACTATAATTTTGAATGAAATGAACCGAAGCGAAGGAGGCTTGACGAAGTGAATCCGAAAGAAAAAGACAATGAGATCATTGAGCTGACCGATGAGGAACTGGACGAGATTTTTGCCGATGATGATTTTGATAACGGCGAGGAGGACGGTGAAATCCGCTCGTTTCATTTCTCCAATCCTGACCCGTATGCCAAGGTCAAGCCACGCCCCGACGATGCCCCCAAGAGGGAGTTTTCTTTCGATGAAAAGGGCAACATTGTTGTGAAAAACCCGTCCGCCTTTTGGCTGCCCGACGTCAAAATCGTGGAGGAACACGGCGGCACGGAATACACCGTAACCGGCAGCTACGAGGGTACGGAAACCCTCGACAAGAAGCTCAGACGCATCATGGAACAGAACGCTGCCGATGATAAAAACGGTATCACGGAGGACGCCGATGAGTAACGACGTTTCTCTTGATATAAACCAAAAATCCAATCCTGTTCAGACAGTTGCCCCACCGAAGGAGGACAACAATATGTTAAGGGCAACCGACAAAATCACAGCGCTTTATTGCAGACTGTCCGTGGAGGACACCAAAGAAAAGGACGGCAAGGATGACCCGTCGAACTCCATCCAGCATCAGCAGATCATGTTAATGGAGTATGCAAAATCTCAGCACTTTCCGAACCCGACGTTCTTTATTGATGACGGGTACAGCGGCGTGGATTTTTCCAACCGCCCCGGCTTTCAGAAGATGCTTGCGGAAATTGAAGCCGGTCATGTGGAAGTGGTGATTACGAAAGACCTCTCAAGACTCGGTCGTAATTCTTCGCTGACAGGGCTTTATATCAACTACACGTTTCCTCAGTACGGCGTGCGGTATATTGCCATCAACGACCACTTCGACACCATTGACCCCAACAGCACCGACAGCGACATGGCAGGTATCAAGAACTGGTTCAATGAGTGGTACGCCAAAGATACCAGCCGCAAAATCCGTGCCGTCAACAAGGCAAAGGGAGAGCGTGGAGAGCGCTTGACCACCAACGTTCCCTACGGCTACAAACGTGACTCTGACGATCCTAAGAAATGGGTGATTGACGAGGAAGCAGCGCAGATTGTGAAGCGGATCTTTGCACTCTGCATGGAGGGGAAAGGACCAAGCCAGATCGCCGCCCTGCTGGAAAAGGAAAAGGTGCTGAACCCCACCGCATACAAGCAGCGGGAGGGCAGAAAAACACCGCATCAGACTCCGGAGAACGAGTATCGCTGGCACGAAAGCACCGTTGCTTACATCCTCGAATACATGGAGTACACAGGCTGCACGGTCAATTTCAAGACCTACACCAACTCCATCTGGGATAAGAAGCAGCGGGAAAATCCAATGGAGAATCGCAAGATTTTCTATAACACCCACCCGGCGATCATCTCTCTGGAAGTCTTTGATAAGGTGCAGGAGATCAGGCAGCAGCGGCACCGCAGAACAGCGACGGGAAAGAGCAATATGTTCTCCGGCTTGGTGTTCTGCAATGACTGCAAGCAGAAGCTCTACTACTCCACCACCAGCTATTTTGAAAAGCGGCAGGACTTCTTCATCTGCTCCACCCATCGTGCCAACAAGGACAAGTGCAGCGGACATTATATCCGTGCCGTTGTGCTGGAACAGATCGTCTGGAAGCACATTCAGGAGGTCATATCGGTAGTCACTCGCTATGAGGCGTATTTCCGTTCCGAAATGGAGCAAAAGCTCCGTATGCAGAGCGAGGAATCGCTGCGGCTGCATCAGAAGCGGCTGGCACAGGCTGAGAAGCGAATCGGAGAGCTTGACCGTCTTTTCATCCGCATTTACGAGGACAATGTAGCCGGTCGGCTGGACGATGAGCGCTTTGCCATGATGAGCAAGAACTACACCGAGGAACAGAAAGACCTCAAAGCCGAGGTCAAAGGTCTGCAACAGCAAATTCATGAACAGGAACAACAGGCAGAGAATATAGAGCAGTTTGTTCAGCGGGTAAAGAGGAACAGCACCCTCACGGAGCTGACCCCCTATGCCCTCAGAGAGCTTGTCAAGGCGGTCTATGTAGATGCACCTGACAAGTCCAGCGGCAAGCGCAGGCAGAAGGTACATATCGAGTACGACCTTGTGGGCTACATTCCCGTGGATGAGCTGCTAAAAGCGGAACAGGCATGACCGAGATCATGCCTGTTCCAAGAAATTTGAGTTTTACTGTCTTACCAGCAGAGAGCCTTACGTCGTGCCTTTTACGTTATCTGCAATTACGCGAGGTGTTCAGAAGCGCTGTTGTCCGCGCATTGATGCCCATAAGCTCCCGCTGCGTCTGCCGATTTGCTTGGCACATGGGCATCAGAAAATTCACAGCCTTTCGGATCTGCTGAAGATCAGAGGAAGTGAGCGCATTCTGATGCAGATGCTCCAAAACACGGCTATACGCATCTTTCAAAGGCGCAGATACGGCAGGTTGAAAGAAATAGGTTGAGATCAGGCCGCCAATTAGGGCGGCTTCATTATCGGTGTACTGCATGACTGCTCTCCCTTCGCAAGAATCAAACGAACGGGATGATCATACCACAAAATGTTGTAGCAGGCTATTCGCAAAACGACGAAATATACGATGCGCGGCAGCGCGGAAAGGAGAAGTCATGAACGTCAGAAAACCTGTGGATTACGGTGCGATGTACCGAGAATTGAGCGCAATTCTCGCGCAGAATCTTCCGCAGATGGACGAAATCTACGCCATCGGCAAGACTATCAGTCAGCGTCCGGAGAAAGGTGCGGCGGTCACAGCCGCAGAGTTTTTACAGGCGAATTTCCCTGAGCACGCAGGCTTTTCCCCACGCAACGTGCGCCGGATGCGCGATTTTTACAAGGCCTATGAAAATGACCAAAGACTTCTCCATCTGGCAATGAAAATCGGCTGGACACTGAACGTGGTCATCATGGAAGCGGAGCTGACGATGGATGCAAGACGCTGGTATCTCCAGAAAGCCAACGCAGGCAGTCTATCTAAGGCGGAACTTCTGCGGATGATAGAATCTGCCGTACATATGGAAATATCTCTCGACGAAAGCACGCAGGACTGGTATACTAAAGAAAATGATGGATTACCTAAGAGAATGCAGCATAAAGAAAACCTCATTCGTTTGATACAGTCCGATGACCACGCTTGCAATGAGGGACTTGGCAAAGAAAACTGGAATGATGTGTCCCGCCTGCAACAGCGACTACGCAGGCAAGACGTCCCGCCTAATGAACTATGCCGCCCACCATGGCAATGTGGCAGGTTTATGCTATACCGAGGACCTCGGCGCAATATGGTGGACCGTGCTGGATAGTGGAGTATTAAGCGAAATTTGTTGGTGTGAGCAAAATGGATAATAAAAGTGTGCTTTTTGTAAAGTTCGGGGAACGCAAATATGTCAAGCGATTATTCAACGGTAAGATGTACTTTTCCAATGCGGTGAAGTTTCGTGGAATTGAGAAGGAAAACGGGTTAAAGGGACAAGGAGATGCATTTGAAGCAATTCTGCAGTTGAAAAACGGAAACGCCATTATGACTGAGACAAACACGGGTCTGTCTTTTAGCCAACCGAATATAACCGTGTCTCTCGGACTCGCTGATACTGACAATATACCTATATTTTGTATTACTTGCATATCTGCAGAGGACTGTACTATCCGAGAAGCGAAGGGGAAACGATTTATTACGATTAGCGACACAATTAGAGATACTATAAAAGCACACTTTCCAAAAGCAGATACGGCTGGCGTGTTCTTTCGACCGGAACTGTTCATCAGAAGCCTGTCTGAACTGGGGATGGTTTCCTATGATGAGGTGAAATATTTTGATTTTTCCCCTAAAGGTGTCATCAAAGAAATGATTGAATATGTTTCTCAATGCCCCGGAGTCGTGTCGAAACGCAATAAACTTCTCGCATCAATGGTTGAGGTAGCAAATAGCGGAGAGAGCATTCAACTTACAATTACAGAGCAAAACATGAAGCGCATTTTGTTTTGCAAAGATACCTACTTCACAGGAGAAAAAGAGTATCGGATTCTTCTTCCTCAGAAAAGAATCTGTGAGCCGAAGGAATACACAATCAGGTGGGGAAGGCAGCCGAGGCAACTGTATTCTATTGATGAGTTTTTCGATGGGATAGAATTAAAATAGGCTGAAATTTCACAATTAGAAATCAAAACGAGCCAGTAATAGATTTCTGCTTCCCACGATTTCGACAGACAGAGGTAAAATCAATGTCACAAAACGACAAAATCCAATTATTTGAGAACAAGCGCATCCGCACTGCATGGAATGCGGAAAAGGAAGAATGGTACTTTTCCATCGTCGACGTGGTAGCTGTACTGACTGATCAGCCAGATCAACGTGGCGCAAGCAACTACTGGGCGAAACTGAAGCAGCGGCTCAAAGAAGAAGGCGCAGATCAGTTGCTGACAAATTGTCAGCAACTGAAGCTGAAGTCGCCCAAAGACGGAAAACGCTACAATACCGATGTGGCGGATACAGAGCAGCTTCTGCGCATCATCCAGTCCATTCCATCGCCCAAAGCCGAGCCGTTTAAGCTCTGGCTGGCGCAGGTTGGCCGGGAGCGGATCGAAGAAACCATCGATCCGGAGCTGACGATCGACCGTGCGTTGGAAACCTATCTCAAGAAAGGCTACAGCCGAGAATGGATCAACCAGCGCCTGCAAGCCATTCAGGTACGCAAGGAACTGACCGACGAATGGGATGCGCGCGGCGTACAAAAAGGCGTTGAATACGCGATCCTAACCGACGAGATCACAAAAGCGTGGTCTGGTATGAACACGCGGCAGTATAAAAATCTCAAGGGCTTGAAAAAAGAGAATCTGCGTGATAATATGACGACGCTGGAGTTGGTTCTCAATATGCTGGCTGAGGCCACGACCACGGAGATCTCCAAGCAAAAAGCGCCTGCCACATTTTCCGAGAATCTGTCTGTTGCTCGCAAGGGTGGAGAAGCGGCTGGCATCGCCAGAAAAGCCGTAGAAGAACGAACGGGCGTTCCTGTGATTTCATCAAAAAACGCCGCACAGCTCAATCAGGTCGTGACAAATCTGATTGAAAGTGTCGAAAGCGTTACGGATGGTACTGATAAATCTAAAAAATAAACCATTGATCCATAGTGTTCACATGACACAGAAATCCCGCAATCGTTGAGATTGCGGGATTTTTCTTGTATATCCGTGCTTTCCGGCGTTTCATTGTCGCGCGTGCCCGCGCCGTTTTTGCGAACGTCGAAGATCGTGAAGTCCTTCCCGGTCTGATGCTAGACCACCTTCGGCGCCCGTCCGCATTCACGACCTTGCTTGCCGTCTCCGGTCCGAAATTCTTGTCTTTCTGCTTGACAACAAGGTATAGGTCCGCTACGGTGTTGATGTCAGCAGTTTGTGCGACTTGGCTAGGGAGCGATCCTGAACCTTTTGCGCCAGACTGCTGGCCCTCTGCATTTTGGAGACTGTAGAATCGCTTTGCTGCCGCTCTTTTGCCTGAGTTGTATATTTCCGCAATGAGCGCCGCAGCTTGATAACAAAGCAGGAGTCTCGGACTCCTGCTTTTTGCACACTAATAATTATTGACAAACGATAATTCCTATGCTAAGATGCAAATAGAATTATTGAAAAACAATAATTTTGGAGGTGGACGTATGAATACCAAAAAAATTGCCGTGCTGCTTGCGGCAGAAGGCGCACTGTGCGCGGTGCTGACATTTTTGATGCGCGGGATGATGCTCCTCGATGCAGGCGTGCTGGCATTTCCGTTTGTGCAGCTCGGCGCGGGACTGCGGGCGCTGTCACTGCTCGGAGGCGTGTGCAACGTGCTGGCGGTGGCGCTGTACGTCTGTATTTCGCTCGCGCCGCTGGCGCTGTTCACGGCCCGCGCACTTCGGCGCGGCTTTCACGCGGAGGATCTGCTGCTGCCGCTTTTGACGCTCTCCTTGTTCGGCGCGCTCTATGCGATGGTCAACCCGGCTATGCTGGACAGCTGGATCGTCGGTGGGCGGACGCTTGGGCTGCCGGTGCTCGGCGGCGTTTTGTATGCGGAGGCGCTGGCCTATGCGCTGCTGCGCCTTTTGCGGGCGGCGTTCAGCGCGGAGGCTGCGCGCCTGCGGCAGTATTTCACAGCTGCGCTTGTTTTGGCGGCAGCGGTATTCATCTTCTGTGCCTTCGGCAGATCGCTTCGCACGCTGCTCTTGTCTCTCGATACGCTGCATACGCAGAACACGGCCTCCGCGTCAGATGCGGCTTTCTTCGGAAGCACGCTTCCGGAGCTTGGCTGGACGGAGGCGTTCCTGGTGCTGCGATATGCGGCGGATGCCGCGCCGTATGTGCTGGACGTGTGGGTGATCCTTGCGGCGCTGACGCTCCTGCGGGCGCGTGCGGCGGGGGATGCGGACGGAGCAGAGGAGGCGGCAGAGGCCGTCACGCGCCGATGCCGCATTGCATTGAGTGCTTCGGTTTTGGCGGAGCTTGCGCTGGATCTTTTGCAGCTCCTTTTCATGAAAAGACTTCGCAGCGCCGCCCTCACCGTGACGCTTCCGCTCGTGCCGCTTGCGTTCTGCCTTGCAGCGCTCATCCTTGCGCGGCTCGTGCAGGAAAACCGGAAGCTCCGTGCGGACAACGACCTCTTTATTTAGGTGGCGCCATGGCGATACGGGTACATCTGGATGACATTCTGCGTGCGCGCGGCATGACCGCAAAGGAGCTTTGCGCCAAGGTCGGCATCACCGAGGCAAATCTCTCGATCCTGCGCAGCGGCAAGGCGAAGGGCGTCCGCTTCGCGACGATCAACCGCATCTGCTACTTTCTCGACTGCGACGTGGGCGACATTTTGAAATTTGACGGACAATTGGAGGCAGACGACGATGAATAAACGATTTTTTGCGGCATTTTCGCTGATCGCGGCGCTGCTGCTGAGCGGATGCAGCCTCGCTCAGCCGGAGGGAGAACATGCCGCCGCGGAGGAAGACCGGATGGTCGGTGTGCTGGTCACACGAGAACCGCTCGACCTGTTCGACGCGGAGGGATATTTCCGCGACCATGCGGGACAGATCGCAAACGGCGGAAAGATCAGCGACGCAGATGCGCAGCGCTATCAAAACGCGCTGTTTGCCGAGTGGAGTGAAGCGGAGCAGCGCTATGTATTTGCGGGCGCGGATGGCTACGCATGGCTCTGCACGGAAGAAACGGATGGGGAGGGCGCGTACACAAGGATGCAGAACGACGACGTTTTCTGTGATGGCAAAAGCGCGGTGCATGTGACAGACGCAGGCACGAGCTATGACTTTTCCACCACACTCTACGCAAGAAACAACGCCGGAAGCGTCTACTTCGTCGTCAATCCGCTCTATCAGACCGAAGATGGGCGCGTCTACGCGCGCTCCGGAAGCGGCATCCAGTTCTCCAGCGATGAAGGCTCGACTGCATCCACAACGCAGACGCTGTCACAGACGCTCACTCGAACGGAGAACGGAGAAAAACAGGAATACTCGTTCCAATGCGCCGTCAAAATTCAGCTTGCGCCCGAGCCGGACAGCGTAACACTTTTCTGGATGGACGCTCAAAACGGCGTCCTGCGCCGGCAGACGTATGCCGCAGGCACGCTCCCCGAGGCGCTGGACGCAGAGGGTGCGGAATTCCTGATCGCGGTACAGACTTCCGCAGACGGAACGCAGACGCGGACGCTCTACAACGCTGAGGACGAGACGCAGCAGTTTGAGACGCTGCGGGAGGGAAGCGGCGGACTGCTTTCGATGCAGTATACGACGCTGAACTGGAACTAAGACGGCAGAAAAACGCCGCCGTGATGAAAAAAACATCACGGCGGCGTTTCTGTTTTTTATGGAAGCAACTTTCGGATGACGCACTCCATCGTTTTCCGGTCCCAGATAACGGGGACAGGATAGGTCGGATTGGCCTCTTTCAGGGCCCTGCGTGCAAGCTCCGGAATGTCCTCCTCACGAAGCTGCACGACGGTTGCCGGAATGCCCATCCGGCTGTTGAGCTGGACGATGCGCTGAAGCAGATTCTCCGCCTTTTCAGCCTTTGTCGTGCCGCCCAGCACCAGATGGTCTGCGATGCGGGCGAGCTTCGGCGTTACGCGCCGCCCGTATGCTGCCAGAACGACCGGCAGCGCAATGGCGCACGCCTCGCCGTGCGGGATGTGGTACATGCCGCCGAGCGCGTGCGCGATGGCATGGACATATCCGACATAGGCGGTCGTGAACGCCGCGCCCGCATAGTACGACGCCATGAGAAGATGCTCGCGCGCGGGCAGATTGTGACCGTCAACATACGCGGCGTACAGGTTTTCATTGATGAGCTTCATCGCGTCGAGCGCGTAGTATTTTGCGCGCTTGGATGCAAAGCAGTTGGTGTAGGCCTCGACGGCGTGCGTAAAGGCGTCCATGCCGGTGTTCGCAGTGATGTCCTTCGGCAGATCCAGTGTCAGCGACGGATCGAGAATGACAGCATCCGGCACAAGGCACAGGTCTGCCACCGGGAACTTGACGCCCCGTTTCTCGTCGGTGACGACGGCAGCTGCCGTGACCTCCGAGCCGGTCCCGGCGGTGGTCGGGATCGCGACGGTGAAGGGAAGCCTGGCGCGGACCTTCAGCGTGCCCGCCATTTTTTCGATCGGTTTTCCGGGCCTTGCGGCACATGCCGCTGCCATTTTGGTGCAGTCGAGCACGGAGCCGCCGCCGATGGCGAGAAACGCATCGCAGCCCTCCTCGCGGTAGCTTTCCGCAGCGCCCGCGATGCACTGCGTATCGGGGTCCGGCTTCACGCCGTCATAGACGCTCGCCTCCACACCTTCCTGCTTGAGTGCGTCCAGAAGCGGCGCGATCGTGCCGCGCCGGACGGTTCCCGCGGTCGTGACGATCTGCACCTTCTTGACGCCCTGCTGCTCCAGAATAACAGCGGCTGCGAGATAGCTGCCGCTGCCCACGCTCAGCGACTGCTTTTTCTGAGGCAGGACACGCTGGGCGACCGCCATCGCACCCTGATACATTCTGTAAAGTATTTTCAAGCCGTTCATGGAAAGCTCCTTTCTGCGCTCTGTGATCCATCTGAGACAGACGACGATCGTCTGACAGACTGTCAAAAAACCTCGTAGAGTTTCGCCGCGCACGGCGAAATAAAGTGTAAATCGGTTTTGTCCGGTGGCGTGTACATCGGACAAAACACAAAACGCCCGGCAAGTGTGGAATTTGTGCGCAAATAGCGCACAAATTATGCGCGTAGGCGGGCGCAGCCTTTTCAAACGCGAACCAAGCTCCTGCGGTTCGCGTTTGAGAGCTTGTCAAAAAGACTTTTTGACAAGCTCACAGACGATGATCGTCTGATTCTTTTACGCTTTCTATCATAACGTTTTGCGCGGGAAATTTCAATGCTCGTTTTTTGGCGGCTTTTGTGATTTGACATGGATTTTACATAAGCGCACTTTTCCATTTTACACCCTGCCGGTATTCTAAAGGCGTGATCGAGATCCAATGAAATCATACTGAAATGAAAAGGAGTTCTTTCAAATGAAAAAAGTTATCAGCCTTGCACTTGTTATGCTGCTGGCAGCCGCCGTTTTTGCCGGCTGCGCCAGGCAGACCTCCGGCAGCGTCTCGACCGACGGCTCGACCTCGATGGAAAAGGTCATCGGCGCGCTCGGCGAGCAGTTCCAGAACGACAACAGCGGCATCACCTTTACCTACAACCCCACTGGCTCCGGCTCCGGCATCACCGCCGTGCAGGAGGGCCGCTGCGACATCGGCCTGTCCAGCCGCGCGCTGAAGGACGATGAAAAGAGCGCCGGCCTGGTCGGTACGACCATCGCGCTTGATGGCATCGCCATCATTGTCCACCCCGACAATCCCGTCTCCGACCTCTCCGTGCAGCAGATCGCCGACATCTATACCGGCAAGATCACCAACTGGAAGGACCTCGGCGGCGAGGACGCGGAGATCGTCCTGATCGGCCGTGAGGCTGGCTCCGGCACGCGTGACGGCTTTGAATCGGTCACCGGCACGAAGGACGCCTGCCAGTACCGTCAGGAGCTGACCTCCACCGGTGACGTCATCACCACCGTCGCTCAGAACCCGGCCGCCATCGGCTATGCCTCGCTGGCAGCGCTCAAGGACAACGTCAAGGCAGTGAGCGTTGACGGCGTCAGCCCGAGCGAGCAGACCGTCAAGGACGGCAGCTACCCAGTGCAGAGACCGTTCGTGCTCGTCACGAAGGATGGCACGAAGCTCTCGGACGCGGCACAGAAGTTCTTTGACTTCGCGGTGTCGAGCGATGCGGCGGCACTTATCTCCGCAGCAGGCGCCGTTCCGGTCGCGTAACAGGAAACCGGCGGCGGTGACTCCAATGGGGCGCCGCCGCATGGCACGCCGCACCGGCTGACAAGCGCGCACAAATCCTTGCGTTCGTTTGTAAGCCGGTGAGCAGTTCCAAAAGAAAGGCGGAATTTGGTCTATGATGGCACATGGCCGCTTGCTGCGGCAAATCGAAAAAACGAACAACCGGCTCTTTGAGTCGATCATGCACGGCATTTTTCTGGTGCTCGGGCTGGTCACGGTCGGATGCGTGCTGCTCATCACAGCATATCTGGTCGTCAGCGGCCTGCCTGCGATCCACAAGATCGGGCTCGGCAAGTTCCTGTTTGGAACGGTCTGGGCCTCAACGCAGGCGGAGCCGAAATTCGGCATTCTGCCGTTTATCCTGACGAGTGTCTACGGCACGGCGGGCGCGATCCTGATCGGTGTGCCCATCGGCTTTCTGACAGCGGTTTTTCTCGCGAAGGCCGCTTCGCCGCATCTGCGCGCGGTGGTAGAGGAGGCCGTCAGCCTGCTTGCCGGCATTCCGTCGGTCGTATACGGACTGGTTGGCATGCTTGTGCTTGTTCCGGGTATCCGAAAGACCTTCGGGCTTCCGGATGGCGCGAGCCTGCTCGCGGCGATCATTGTCCTCGCGGTCATGATCCTGCCGTCCATCATCAAGGTCTCCATGACGGCGCTTGAGGCTGTCCCGCCGGAATATGAGGACGCCTCTCTCGCACTCGGCGCAACGCCTGTCGAGACATGGTTCCGCGTCAGCGTGCCCGCTGCAAAAAGCGGCATTGCGGCGGCGGTCGTTCTCGGCGTCGGCAGAGCGATCGGAGAGGCCATGGCAGTCATGATGGTCTCCGGCAATGTTGCGAACATGCCGTCGCTGTTTCAGAGCGTGCGCTTTCTCACAACGGCGGTGGCGAGCGAAATGGCCTATTCCAGCGGCCTTCAGCGGCAGGCGCTGTTTTCCATCGCGCTGGTGCTGTTCCTGTTTATTATGCTTATCAACGCGGCGCTGAACTTCTTCCTCAAGCGCAGTAAGGGGTGACGGTCATGCAGCATGGTATCTCTAGATCCCGGCGCGCGTATAACACACTGATGCGCGTGCTGATGTATTTTGCGGCAGCGCTGACCTGCGCGCTGGTGCTGTTTCTCATCGGCTACGTGCTTTACAAGGGCGTGCCGCACCTGTCATGGCGACTCGTCTCCACGTCTCCGAGCTATCTGTCCGGCAGCATCGGCATTTTGCCGGACATTCTGAACACGCTCTACGTCGTAATGGCGACGATCCTGGTCGTGCTGCCGCTTGGCGTCTGCGCGGCGATCTATCTGACGGAGTACGCCTCCAACAAGCGCCTCGTCTCGATGATCGAATATGCGGCAGAAACGCTCTCCGGCATTCCGTCGATCATTTACGGACTGGTCGGTATGCTGTTTTTCTGTCAGTTCCTCGGGATGAAGACCTCCCTTTGGGCAGGCAGCATGACGCTCGTCATCATGAACCTGCCGACCATCATGCGCACCACGCAGGAAAGCCTCAAGACCGTTCCGCAGAGCTACCGCGAGGGCGCGTTCGGCCTTGGCGCTGGCAAGTGGCGAGTGATCCGGACGGTGGTCATGCCCGGATGCGTGGACGGCGTCATCACCGGATGCATTCTGGCGGTCGGCCGCATCCTCGGCGAAACGGCGGCGCTTTTGTACACGGCGGGCTTTGCGCACACACTTTACGGCCTTGCGAAGGGACTCAAAAACTCGGGCGCCACGCTGACGGTAGCACTTTATGTCTATGCCAAGGAGCAGGGCGAGTTCGATGTGGCGTTTGCCATCGCGGCGATCCTGATGCTGCTGACGCTGCTGATCAATCTGGCGGCCACGCTGGTTGGCAAGTATTTTAAGAGGAGGAGAAGCCTATGAATGACCTGATTTCGGTCAAAGACCTGTGCCTGTGGTACGGGAAGACGCAGGCTCTGAAAGATATACAGATCGACATTCCCGAAAAAAGCATCACGGCGCTCATCGGGCCGTCCGGCTGCGGCAAATCGACGTTTCTCAAGACGCTCGACCGCATGAACGACCTGATCCCGGGCGTGCGCATCACAGGCGAGGTCACTTATCGCGGCGAGAACATTTTTGCACCCTCCGTCGATGTCTGTGCGCTGCGCCGCCAGATCGGCATGGTGTTCCAGAAGCCGAATCCGTTCCCGATGAGCATTTACGACAATATTGCCTACGGTCCGCGGACGCACGGCATTCGCGCAAAGGCGCGGCTGGATGATATCGTGGAGCGCTCGCTCCGCGACGCGGCCATCTGGAACGAGGTCAAAGACCGGCTGAAAAAGTCGGCGCTTGGTCTATCCGGCGGTCAGCAGCAGCGGCTTTGCATCGCACGCGCACTGGCTGTGGAGCCGGATGTGCTGCTCATGGACGAGCCGACGAGCGCCCTCGACCCAATTTCAACTTCTAAGATCGAAGAACTTGCAATCAGCCTCAAAGACAGGTACACTATCATTATCGTAACGCACAACATGCAGCAGGCTGTCCGCATCTCCGATCAGACCGCATTTTTCCTGCTGGGCGAGCTGGTCGAGTACGGAGATACCGAGAAAATGTTCTCGCAGCCGGAGGACCGCAGGACGGAGGACTACATTACAGGGAGGTTTGGATGATGAGAAGCCGGTTTGACGAGCAGCTCAAGCGCCTCGACAAGGAGCTGATCGAGATGGGCGCCATGTGCGAGGAGGCCATCGCGCTGGCTGCCAAGGCGCTTCTGGACGGCGACGAGTCTCTTGCCGCAAAGGTCGCGCCGCTCGATACGGAGATCGACCAGATGGAGCGCGACATTGAGTCCATGTGCCTCAAGCTCCTGCTTCAGCAGCAGCCCGTGGCGCGCGACCTGCGCCAGATCTCCGCGGCGCTCAAGATGATCACAGATATGGAGCGCATCGGCGATCAGGCGGCGGATATTGCCGAGATCATTGTCTTTTTGAAGGGCCGCTCGTGCGAAAGCTGCGCAGCCATCGGAGAGATGGGCAGAGCCACGATCAAGATGGTCACGGACAGCGTGGAGGCCTTCGTGCGCCGCGACACGGCGCTTGCTGAGAGCGTCATTCGTTATGACGACATTGTGGACGATTATTTTCTGAAGGTCAAGACGGCGCTCATTGGGCTTCTGGCCAGGACGCCGGATGACGGCGAATATGCGCTCGATCTTCTGATGATCGCGAAGTATTTTGAGCGCATCGGCGACCATGCCGTGAACATTGCCGAGTGGGTGGTGTTTTCTGTCACCGGCGTGCATAAGGAGGAGGGGTGAGCATGATCTGGTGTGTGGAGGATGACGCCGGTATCCGTGATATCGAGGTCTACACGCTCCGCTCGACCGGCTTTGACGCGAGGGGCTTTGCCGACGCGGATGCATTCCGCGCGGCACTGAGGGAGGAAAAGCCGGAGCTTGTGCTTCTGGATGTGATGCTGCCCGGGGAGGACGGTGTATCGCTTCTGCGCTTTTTGCGCGCCGAGCCGGAAACGGCGCAGATCCCCGTCATTATGGCGACGGCAAGGGGCATGGAATATGACAAAATCCAGAGCCTTGACCTCGGGGCGGACGACTATCTGGTCAAGCCCTTCGGCATGATGGAGATGGTCTCGCGCGTCAAGGCGGTGCTCCGCCGCTGCGCGCCCTCCCAGACACAGAGAATTCTCAAAACGGGCGGACTGAGCGTGAACCTGGACGAGCACACGGTCACAGCCGATGGCGAACGCATCGCGCTGACCTTTAAGGAATTTGAGCTTCTGCGGCTGTTCCTGTCGCATCCGGGCCTTGCCTATACGCGCGACCAGCTCTTTGCCGCCGTCTGGGGCGAGGATTACGTCGGCGAGACACGGACGGTCGATATGCACATCCGGACGCTTCGCCAGAAGCTCGGCGAGTACGGAAAGTGCATCGAGACGGTGCGCGGTGTCGGTTACCGGCTGGAGGCACAGACATGACGAAAAAAATCTTTCAGTCGATCATGTTCGCCGCTATGGCGGTGCTGCTGGCGAGCATTCTGATCATCATGGGCTGCCTGTACGACTATTTTACCGGCGTACAGGAGCAGCAGCTGGAGGACGAGCTGTCGCTGGCGATGGTGGGCGTTGAAAACTCCGGCGAAGCCTATCTCAAGGCCATCCACGGCAAAAGCTATCGCCTGACTTGGATCGGAGCAGACGGCTCGGTACGGTTTGACACGCAGGCAGACGAGACCTCGATGGAAAATCACGCCCAGCGCGACGAGGTGCGCGAGGCCTTGCAGTCCGGCGAGGGCAAAAGCTCCCGCTACTCCGATACGCTTCTGGAAAAGACCGTCTATTATGCGCGGCGCATGACCGACGGCAGCGTGCTCCGCATTTCGATCAGCCGCGCGACCATCGGCGTGATCGCCATGGGTATGCTCCAGCCCATGCTGGTCGTGGCCTGTGCCGCGCTGCTGCTGGCGTTTTTCCTTGCAAAGCGCATTTCCGCGCGCGTGGTCGCGCCGCTGAACCGGCTTGATCTGGAAAACCCGCTGGAAAACGACGCCTATGAGGAGCTCGCGCCGCTTCTGACGCGCATCAGCCGCCAGCGCCGGCAGATCGACGCGCAGCTGAAGGAGCTCCAGCAGAAGAAGGACGAATTTGCGCAGATCACATCCAGCATGAATGAGAGCCTCGTCCTGATGAACGAAAAGGGCGTCATTTTGAGCATCAATCCCGCCGCGCGGGCATTGTTCCATGCGGACGAGCGCTGCATCGGGCAGGATTTCCTGACCATCGAGCGCAGCCATGAGCTGAGCGTCGCGATCGATCACGCCATGCAGACCGGCCACAGTGAGACGCGCTTTTCGCGCAGCGGCCGGGAGTATCAGCTGGACATCAGCCGCATTGAGTCCGAGGGCGCGGTCGTCGGTGCGGTGCTGCTCGCCTTTGACGTGACGGAGGAGGCCTTCGCAGAGCGAAACCGCCGCGAATTCACGGCGAATGTGTCGCACGAGCTGAAAACACCGCTCCAGTCCATCATGGGAAGCGCCGAGCTGATCGAAAACGGCCTTGTGAAGAAGGAGGATATGCCGCGCTTCATCGGGCATATCCGCACCGAGTCTGCGCGCCTTGTCACACTGATCGATGATATCATCCGCCTTTCTCAGCTCGACGAGGGCGGCGAGCTTCCTTATGAACAGCTTGAGCTGCACGCCATCTGCGAGGAGACGGCAGCCACGCTGGAAAGCGCAGCCGCAGCGAAGCATGTGACGCTGCGCGTCCACGGCGAAAAAACGCACATCCGCTGCGTGCGGCGGCTTGTGGCGGAGACCGTTTTCAACCTCTGCGACAACGCGATCAAGTATAATCGCGACGGCGGCACGGTCGATGTGACGGCTGAAAAGCGCGGCGCCTGCGCCGTTGTGACCGTGCAGGATACCGGCATCGGCATCCCGCCGGAGCACCAGAGCCGCATATTTGAGCGCTTCTACCGCGTGGATAAGAGCCATTCCCGCCAGTCCGGCGGGACCGGACTTGGCCTATCCATCGTCAAGCACGCCGTGCAGGATCTGGGCGGGCACATCACGCTGGAAAGCACACCGAACGTTGGAACTAAGATCACGGTGAGTTTCCCGGACGGAAAAATGTAACACAGCTCAAAAAACGGTTGGTTTCAAATGAAACCAACCGTTTTTTTCAGTATAGCGTTTCTTCGTCCTCAGCAAACAGCCGGTCATTGATGTCCTGAACGCTGACAGTGTGCGTCAGACCGTAGATCAAAATGGCGTCGCGCCGGTTGCGGGGATAGAGCTGCGCAAGACCGTAGAGCTTCAAAAGCTCCTGTGTCTCGTCCAGTGTGGCGTTAAGGCCATAGCACAGGCAGATCAGCCTTCCGCGCGAGGGTGACCGGCGGCCGGAAAGAATCTGGTGTACATAGATCTCACTCATGCCGGAGCAGCGGGCGAGTGTCGCCTTGCTGATGCCGCTGCGGTCGATCAGCTCTTTGATGTATTCCTGCCCGCTGTCGTTGTTAAAGCTGCGTTCGTTGTTCAAAAGAAAAGCACTGAGACTGCCGCTCTGCGCCAGCTCAGCCTGCAATTTGCTCGTGTTCTTCGGTTTCATCCGGCAGCCTCCTTTACAAATCTTCTTTTCTCCGTTATAATTCAAGCTGTATTACCGTATATATTACAGGAAATGCGGAGAAAAAGCAAGAGCGGTAGGTGGCTATGGACGTTTATGACGGTCTTCTGAACGCGATTCAGACAGAGTACGACCTGGTACGGCAGCTCAAAAAGAGCGAGCGCGGGAGTGTGCGCGTTGTGCGTCACCGGCAAAGCGGCGTGCGCTTCGTTTTCCGACGCTATGAGGGAAGCGGCGCAGTCTATCAAAAACTTCTTCCGGTCTCCTGCCCAAATCTGCCGCAGATCATGGAAACAGCAGAGCGAAACGCACAGGTGATCGTACTGGAGGAGTTCGTACACGGCGATACGCTGGCATTTTTGCTCGAGGGCGGGACGATGTCCGCGTCACAGGCCGGACGCATCGCCGGGCAGATCTGCCGCGCGCTGTATGTGCTGCACACACTCGGCGCGGTGCACCGGGATGTGAAGCCGGAAAATATTCTTCTCCGCGGAGACGAGGCTGTGCTCATCGACTTTGATGCCTCGCGTATCTATCACAGCGACGCGCCGGAGATGACGATGGACACAATGATCCTCGGGACGACCGGTTATGCTGCGCCGGAGCAGTACGGCCTGTCACAGACCGACCCGCGGGCAGATATTTACTCGCTCGGCGTGGTGCTGAACGTTATGCTGACGGGGGAGCACCCTTCTCGCCGTCTGGCCGCCGGGCATCTCGGGAGGGTCGTCCAGCGCTGCACGATGATGAGTCCAAAGCAGCGCTATCAGAGCGTTCTGGAGCTGCTGGCGGAGCTTTGATCCGCACGAAGAACAGAAATTCCCATCCACGCGCGGCATTCTGCTTGCAAATTCCGTGCGGAAACGGTATGATAAAATAGACTTTGCCGCATTGCGGCGATGAATGGAGGCGCAGCAATGGCGACCGATGTTTTATCCGCCATTCACGACCGGCTTCGTACCTTCTCCAAGGGCCAGAAGCTGATCGCGGGCTTTATTTTACAGTCCTATGACAAGGCGGCGTTCATGACCGCCAGCAAGCTCGGCAAAACCGTGGGCGTGTCGGAGTCCACGGTCGTTCGCTTTGCCGTGGAGCTTGGGTTTGACGGCTACCCCAGCATGCAGAAAACGCTTCAGGAGATCGTGCGCAACAAGCTGACCTCGGTTCAGCGTATTGAGGCTGCAAACGACCGCATCGGCAATCAGGACGTTGTCTCGACCGTCCTTCAGGCCGATATCGACACGCTCCGCAGGACGAGCGAGACGCTCGACCGCCGCGAGATGGACACGAGCGTGGACGCCATCCTTGCCGCACGCCATATCTACATCGTCGGCGTGCGCTCCTCGGCGGCGATCGCGAGCTTTCTGAATTTCTATTTCCGCAATATCTTTGACAACGTATCCCTCGTACCCTCCACCGCGACCAGCGAGATGTTCGAGCAGCTCCTGCGCGTCGGCAGGGAGGACGTGGTCATCGGCATCAGCCTTCCGCGCTACTCCAGCCGCACCATCAAGGCGATGCAGTATGCGCGCGACTGCGGCGCGACGACCATTTCCATTACGGATAAGCCTGACGCGCCGGCTGGCAAGATCGCGGATCATGTTCTTGTCGCCAAGAGCGATATGGTTTCGATCGTGGACTCGCTCGTTGCACCGATGAGCGTCGTCAACGCCCTCATTGTCGCGGTCAGCCGCAAGCGTGAGGAGGAGGTCTCCAAGACCTTCAAGGATCTGGAGCGGCTGTGGGATGAGTATGATGTCTATGAGCGTGTGGAATAAGGCGGAGATCCTTGTCGCCGGAGGCGGCGCGGCAGGGATGATGGCTGCCATTGCAGCGGCGGAGCGCGGTGCACGCGTGCTGCTGTTTGAAAAAAACGACCGCCTCGGAAAAAAGCTTTATATCACCGGAAAAGGGCGCTGCAACGTGACGAACGACTGTGCGCCCGAGGAATTCTTTCAGAATGTGCCGCGCAATCCGCGCTTTTTGTACAGCTCGATCTATGCTTTTCCGCCGCACGACGTGATGGCATGGTTTGAAGCGCGCGGCTGCCCCCTGAAAACAGAACGCGGAAACCGCGTCTTTCCGCAGTCGGACAAGTCTGCAAGCGTCATCGACGCCCTGCGTGCGGAACTGCGGAGGCTCGGCGTCCGCGTGTGCCATGAGGACGTTCAGGCACTTTTGATGCAGGACGGAGCAGTCACAGGGCTTCATACGCAGTTCGGAAGCTATGACGGCGCTGTGATCCTCGCCACCGGCGGATGCAGCTATCCGCAGACCGGCTCGACCGGTGACGGATACCTGCTGGCTGCCTCGGCAGGGCATACGATCGTTCCGCCGGTCGGTTCGCTCGTGCCGCTCGTGGAAAAGGGACACGACTGTAAGCAGATGCAGGGGCTGGCGCTCAAGAATGTGGATCTCCGGCTGGTCAATCAGAAAAAGAAGGTCGTTTTTCAGGAGTTCGGCGAGCTGCTGTTCACGCATTTCGGCCTATCCGGTCCCGTCGTGCTCAGTGCCAGCGCGCACATGAACGAGAAGGACAGCTACACCGCCGTAATCGACCTCAAGCCCGCGCTGGATGAAGGAAAGCTCGATCAGCGTCTGCTGCGCGACTTTGAGAAATTCCAGAACCGCGACTTTGAAAATGCGCTGGTGGAACTGCTGCCGAAGTCCATGATTCCGGTGGTCATCCGCAGAAGCGGCATCCCGCCCGAAGAAAAGGTACACTCGATCACGCGCGAGCAGCGCAGAGCGCTGCTCGAGACGATCAAGCATTTTGCTGTTGAGATCGCCTGCAAGGCGCCTGTGGAGGATGCTATCGTCACCTCCGGCGGCGTAAAAGTCTCGGAGGTCGATCCGAAAACCATGCAGTCCAAGAAGATGACTGGACTTTATTTTGCAGGTGAACTTCTGGACGTGGACGCCTATACGGGCGGCTTTAATTTGCAGATCGCATGGGCGACCGGCCACGCGGCGGGCGCTGCGGCGGCGGAAGCCATCAAAAACAGGGAGGAGACCCTATGAAAGAGAAAACATTCAGCATCGCCATCGACGGCCCTGCGGGCGCCGGGAAGAGCACGCTTGCACGCCGTGCGGCAAGCGCACTCGGCTTTGTATATGTGGACACGGGCGCGATCTACCGCACCGTCGGCTATCACATGTGGATGATGGGCATCGGCCCGAAAGATCAGGACGGCATCCGCCGCTGCCTGGACGATGTCAATATTTCGGTGGAATATGACGGGGCAGGCGTGCAGCACATGATCCTTAACGGCACGGATGTCTCGGACGAGATTCGCACGCCGCTCATGTCGAGCTACGCCTCCGGCGTCTCGGCGCAGCCGTGCGTGCGCGATTTCCTGCTGGATATGCAGCGCGACATTGCAAGACGCCACAACGTTGTTATGGACGGGCGCGACATCGCGACCGTCGTGCTGCCGCGTGCGGACGTCAAGATCTTCCTGACCGCCTCACCCGAGGTGCGGGCGCGCCGCCGCTTTGAGGAGCTGACGGCGAAGGGCGAAAAGGTTCGCTATGAGAGTGTACTCGAGGACATGAAGGCGCGCGACAAGCAGGATTCCACCCGCGCCATTGCGCCGCTTCGCTGTGCGCCGGATGCCGTGAAGCTCGATACGTCCGGGATGGACCTTGACGCGGCGGAGGCGGCGATTTTGGAGATCGTCCGGCGAAAGCTGGGCTGAGACACAAAGAGAAGCTGGAAGGGAAACGTTATGCAGACCAAATTGGCAGAAACGGCTGGCTTTTGCTTCGGCGTTGACCGCGCGGTCGCGCTGGTCGAGCAGGCCGTCCGTGAGGGAAAGCGCGTTGCAACGCTTGGCCCCATCATCCACAACCGGCATGTGATCGAGCGCTTCAAGACGCTTGGCGTGCGCGAGATCGCCGCGCCCGAGGAGGCGGCGGCAGGGGAGTGCGTTGTCATCCGCTCGCACGGTGTTTCGCGCGCGGTGATGGAGGCGCTGGAGAAAATGGGCGTCGAGATCGTGGATGCGACGTGCCCATTTGTGAAAAAGATCCACCGGATCATCTCCGCCGCGGCAGAAAACGGCCAGCAGCCGGTCATCATCGGCACGCGCGCACACCCCGAGGTGCAGGCCATTGCGGGCTGGTGCAGCGCACCGCTGGTCTTTGAATCGCCGGAGGAATTCGCCTCATGGCTGGCGGATGACGCAAAACGAACAGAAATTCCCATACGAATGGTCTGCCAAACCACCAGTACGCAGAATTTATGGAAAAAAACCTGCGAGATCGCAAAAAAAGAGTGTACAAATTGCGAAATATTTGATACAATATGCAAAGCTACGGAGATGCGTCAAAAAGAAGCGACTACTCTGGCAAAACAATGTGATGCCATGGTGGTTGTCGGCGACGCGAGAAGCTCGAATACGGGGCGTCTCGCTGATATTTGCAGGCAGTATTGCAAGCATGTCGCGCTGGTTGACAGTGCGGCGGAGTTGGATATGCTTCTTTTATCTAACGCGAAAACTGTGGGTATCACGGCAGGAGCATCGACTCCGGCGTGGATAATTAAGGAGGTAAACAACAAAATGAGCGAAGAAATGAAAGTTGAAACTGCAATGGAGGAGAATTTTGCCGAGCTTCTCGAGCAGTCCCTCAAGACTTTGAATAACGGAGATAAGGTCACCGGCACGGTCATGGCCATTACCAACAACGAAGTCGAAGTAGACCTCGGCACCAAGCACACCGCATACATCCCGGTCGAGGACTTCACCTCCTCTGACCCCACTGCAAAGATTGAAGATCTGGTCAAGGTCGGCGACGAGGTCGAGGCTGTTGTCGTTCACGTCAACGACGGCGAAGGCGTTGTCCGTCTGTCCAAGAAGCGTCTCGAGGCCGGCAAGGCTTGGGAAGAAATCGAAGCTGCTGTTGAGAGCCGTGAGATCCTCGAGGGCACCGTCACCGAAGAAAACAAGGGCGGCATCGTTGTCAACGTCAAGGGCATCCGCGTGTTCGTTCCTGCTTCTCAGACCAACGTCCCCAAGGGCGGCGATCTGGGCACTCTGGTCAAGAGCAAGGTTCAGCTCCGCATCACGGAGGTCAACCGTGCCCGCCGCCGCGTGGTCGGTTCCATCCGTTCCGTCGCTTCCGAGCAGCGCAAGGCCGCTCAGGAGAAGGTCTGGAGCGAGATCGAGGTTGGCAAGCACTACACCGGTGTTGTCAAGTCCCTGACTTCCTACGGCGCATTCGTTGACATCGGCGGCGTGGACGGCATGGTTCATGTTTCCGAGCTGAGCTGGAACCACATCAAGAACCCGGCTGAGGTCGTCAAGGTCGGCGACACCATCGAGGTGTTCGTCATCTCCTTCGATCCGGAGAAGAAGAAGATCTCCCTCGGCTACAAGACCGACGCCACTAACCCGTGGACCATCTTCACCAACGACTATCATGTCGGCGATGTGGTCAAGGTCAAGATCGTCAAGCTCATGACCTTCGGCGCATTCGCAGAGATCATCCCCGGTGTGGACGGCCTGATCCACATTTCTCAGATCGCTGACCGCCGCATCGGCAAGCCCGAGGACGTTCTGGCTGAGGGCCAGGAAGTGGATGCAAAGATCATCGACATCGATCTGGAGCACAAGCGTATCTCCCTGTCCATCCGTGCGCTGCTGGCGCCGGTTGACGAGGCGGACGACGCGGAGTAATCCAAAATCGCAAATCCGAAGCGGGACGGCTTGCCGTCCCGCTTCTTCAGCCTGTCAAAAAACCTCGTAGAGTTCGCGCCCGCAGGCGCGAATAAAGTGTAAATTGGTTTTGCCTGGCGGCGTGTACGTCAGGCAAAACACAAAACACCCGCCAAGTGTGGAATTTGTGCGCAAACAGCGCACAAATTATGCGCGTAGGCGGGTGCAGCCTTTTCAAACGCGAACCAAGCCGTGCGGTTCGCGTTTGAGAGCTTGTCAAAAAAGACTTTTTGACAAGCTCCCGAAGCGGGACGGCTTGCCGTCCCGCTTCTTGCTGCCGCTGCGGCGAAACTGCCTGCATAACAGAGCCGTACGTGCCATATCCTGAAAGCAAAGGGGAGGGGAGTCCGGTATGAGAAAAAAGTCAGAACGCAAATCAAAGACGATGTGGCAGACGGCACTCTGCGCGGCGGGCATCAGCCTCGCCGCCGCGATCACACTTGCCGCGCTCATCGCGGCACTGGTTCTGGGCGGGATCGTGCAGCAGAGACAGATCGAAGGAGCGGCTGTATTTGCGGCTGGGATTGGTGCGCTTGCAGGCGCGTTCTATGCAGTGAAGATGGCGGAGCAGAAAAAGCTCGCTGCGGCAGCACTGGGCGCGGCCGTGTATGCGTTCGTGCTGCTGATGGGGAATCTGCTGTTTGTCGATGCGCCGCCGGTCGGGATCGGCAGGATCGGGTGTGCCTGCCTCAGCGCGGCAGCACTTGCGAGCCTGATCGCTGCACGCCGACCGAAGCGACTGCACGCTGCAAGGCGAAGGTGACGGCGAACTTGCATACAGAAGCAGCAGGTAAATGACATTTACCTGCTGCATTTTTGCAGGATTTCCTGCAAAAGCAAGATTTAGAAGTTGAATCGCGACCATCGCACCAGATGTGGTGCTTTTTCCGTACCTGACCGCACCTTGCGTCCACACACTGTTTCTAAATTTACATAACATTATTGACATAATCCGTTGTCATAATTAACAAATTTTTAAGAATTACGCTTTTTTCCTTGAAATTCAAGGCCAAATGCGGTATATTAGCCTCACTTCCACAGAGGCGCTTTAGTAGAAATAATTATTTCGCGCGTTCATCTGCGCGTTTTTTATTTCCACTTTTTCGTTCTGCGGCGCACCTTGGCTCATGCATACTGCCGATTGCGGGGATTCATTTCAAAACCCGGCATTCTTTGTCATGCACACATTCTGCATTGGAAGGGCTTACATATGGCAGCGGACATCATTACCCGGTATGAGGATTACCTCATCGAGATCAAACACGCATCGAATAATACCGTGTCGTCTTACATGCGGGACATTCATCAGTATGCGTCATACCTGCTCACGCTGGGAACGGATGTGCTCGAGGCAACGCAGCGGACGATCGCGGATTATGTGCAGTGGCTTCAGAACCGCGGAAAATCGCCTGCAACGGTCTCGCGCAGCCTTGCTTCGCTCAAAAGCCTGTACATGTTCGCGCTCAGCGAGGATGAGATCGACCAGAATCCGGTGCGCAACATCAAGCTGGAGAAAACAGAGAAAAAGCTCCCGCAGATCCTCTCCGGCAAGGAGGTCGAGCTTCTGCTGGAGCAGCCGAAATGCTCGGACATGAAGGGCTACCGCGACAAGGCGATGCTGGAGGTGCTGTATGCGACCGGTATTCGCGTCAGCGAGCTTATCAATCTCAACTATGACGATGTAAGTCTTTCGGGCGGCTTTCTGCGCTGTGCCGGCGGCGGTAAAACGCGCATCATTCCGCTCTACCCGGAGGCGCTGCAGGCGCTTGCGGATTATATGGAGGACGTGCGCCCGAAAATGATCGCCGACCCGTCGGAGCAGTCACTGTTTGTCAACATCTCCGGCGAGCGCATGTCGCGTCAGGGCTTCTGGAAGATCATCAAATTCTATCAGGAAAAGGCGCACATCGACAAGGATATCACGCCTCACACACTGCGCCACAGCTTCGCAGCGCACCTGCTGGAGAACGGCGCGGATCTGCGCTCCATTCAGGAAATGCTCGGCCACAGTGACATTTCCTCCACGCAGGTCTATGCGCAGCTCGTCAAGCAGAATCTCAAGGCAGTCTATAACAAATACCATCCGAAAGCGTGACCGGTCTTCGCCTGACCGGTTTGCGCCCATAGCATATCGCACATGCAGAACGCATCCCCACCGTAGGACCACGGTGGGGATGCGTTCTCTTTTTCTGTTTGATCGAAATACTTTGCAGCGCGTCTGCCGGCGGGTCAGCTTCCGATGCCGGTCATGGCCTCCAGCACCTCATACTGCTGGGCGTTGAGCCCCTTCTTCATGGCAAGCCCCTCGAGAATGTCGAGATCCATCATGCCGCCGTTGCGGGCGCAGATGACGCGGTTGGTCTTGCCCTCGGCAAGAACTTTGACGGCGTGATAGCCCATGCGCGTCGCCATCACGCGGTCGCGCGCCGACGGCGTACCGCCGCGCTGAATGTGGCCAAGAATGGTCACACGCGGATCAAGGCCGAGCACGTCATGGATGACCTTGCCGATCTCCATGCCGCTGCCGGCGCCCTCTGCGACGATGATCATAAAATGCGTGTTGCCCGCAAGGCGCGACTGACGGATGCGGTCAATGACATCGCGCTCGAAATCGACGCCCTTTTCCGGCACCAGAACTGCGGTTGCACCGGTCGCAAGGCCGACATACAGCGCCAGATGGCCGGCATTGTGCCCCATGACCTCGACCACGGAGCAGCGCTCGTGCGACTGCATCGTATCGCGCAGACGGTCGATGGCTTCGACCGCCGTGTTGGCTGCGGTGTCATAGCCGATGGTATAGTCTGTGCAGACGATGTCGTTGTCGATCGTTGCGGGGATACCCGCGACGGAAATGCCCTGCTTGCTCAGCTCGACAAGACCGCGGAATGTGCCGTCACCGCCGATGCCGATGATGCCGCCGAGCCCCAGCAGCTTGCAGGTCGCTGCGGCCTTCTGCCGGCCCTCCACAGTGCGGAATTCCTCGCAGCGCGCGGTGTAGAGCATCGTGCCGCCGCGATTGATGATATGAGAAACATTGTCGGTTGTCAGTTTCATGAAATCGCCGTTGATCAGACCCGTATAGCCGCGGCGGATGCCGATGCACTCGATGCCGCGGAAGGTCGCGGCACGCACGACCGCGCGTACTGCTGCATTCATGCCGGGGGCGTCGCCGCCGGATGTCAGAACTCCGATCCGTTTTACTGCGTTTTCCATAGGAGTACCTCTTTCCTTGAGAATCTGAAATAATTTTACTGCAAAAATCAAAGCGTGTAAATACGCAAATTCGTGAATTTACATAGTATTTCCGTTTTCTTAAAAAATGGCTCATAATTTCTTTTTATCTTGGAAAAACTCGGTACTGGTGGTATACTTTCTGGTAAGAAAACAACACGGATGGAGGCGCTTTTATGAACCAGATCAGTCAGATCCTCGGCGAGGTCAAAAAAGCGGTCGTTGGTAAGGACCGCGTGCTCGTCTGGGTCATGACCGTCATTCTCGCGCGCGGACACATTCTGCTGGAGGACATTCCCGGCGTCGGAAAAACGACGATGGCGCTGGCGTTTGCAAAGGCACTCGGTCTGGAGTACGGCCGCGTACAGTTTACGCCGGACGTCCTGCCTTCGGATATCACCGGCTATTCCATTTATAATAAGGAGACAGGCGCCATGCGCTATCAGCCGGGCGCCATCGTCTGCAATATTTTTCTCGCGGACGAGCTCAACCGCGCGACCTCGCGCACGCAGTCCGCACTTTTGGAAGCGATGGAGGAGGGGCAGGTCACCGTGGACGGCGTCAGCCACCGCATCCCGCAGCCGTTCATCGTCTTTGCAACGCAGAACCCGACCGGCGCGTCCGGCACGCAGCTTCTCCCGGATTCGCAGATGGACCGCTTCACCGTCCGCATGTCCATCGGCTATCCCGAGCCGGAGGATGAGCGGAATATGGTGCTCCGCCGTCAGGGCGGCAATCCGCTGGCGCTGATCCGGCCTGTGGTCACGCGCGAGCAGCTCGCCGCCATGCAGGACGAAGCGGCAGCCGTGTACATGAAGGCTGAGCTGATTGACTACACCGTCTCGCTGATCGGCGCGACGCGCGCGCATCCGCTTATCCTGCGCGGTGCAAGCCCGCGTGCCACGCTCTCCGTGACCGCCATGGCAAAATCGGTCGCCTATGTGCAGGGGCGTGATTATGTCGTGCCGAAGGACGTTCAGACCGTGTTTGTCAGCACTGTCGCGCACCGGCTTCTCATGTCGCCCGAGGCTGAGGCAAAAGCCATCACGCCGGAAACCGTGCTCGAGGAGATCCTCAAGCGCACGCCGGCACCGAGGGTCTGAGATGCGGAAGGCTCGACTGCTGTATGCGGCGCTGCTTGCCGGAATGCTGCTCTTTCACATCTATTATAGCGGCTGGATCTCCTGGTTCCTGCTGGTGTTTTTGCTGTGCCTGCCTGTTTTCTCGCTGATATTCAGTCTGCCCTGCGTCCTGCACCAGCGATTTTCCGCGCATCTGCCGGAATGCTGCACGGTTGGGGAGGAGGCGCTTTTGCATCTCGTGAACGCGCGAAGGTCCGTCCTTCCGGCGCTGCCGTGCAGCATCCGTCTGACCTGCACCGACCGCATGGGCGGCACAACGGACACGCAGGAGTACCGCTTTGCCGCGTGGGACGCGCGCGACATCGTTCTTGCGACGGCGCACTGCGGCGCGTATGCGTATTCCTTTTCGCGCGGAAAGATGACGGATTATCTCGGCCTGTTTTCATTCAAAATGCGTCTGCCGGAGTTGGGCGTACTGCGTGTTTGGCCGACGCCCGAGGCGCCGGAGCCGCTCCCGAATCTCAGCCGCTTTCAGGCGCGCGCCTACCGCCCGAAGCACGGCGGCGGCTTTTCCGAAATACACGACATGCGCGAATACCGGCCCGGAGACAGTATGCGCGACATTCACTGGAAGCTGTCCGCCAAGACGGACAAGCTGATCGTCCGCGAGGCTCAGGAGCCGGACCGCCGATACGTCCTGCTGACGCTCGACCTCACGGGCGAGCGGCGCGATGCCGACCGGAAGCTTGCCATCCTGCTCTGGGTGAGCCGCTGGCTTCTGGAGCATGAGGCAGCGCATTTTGTCTGCTGGCTCTCACCGAAGGATCTCGAACCCGTGACCATGCCGGTTGGAGGCGAGGCGGAGCTGGAGGCACTGATGCAGGCGCTTCTGGACACACCTCTGCGCGCGGACATGCCCTCGATCGCGGGCAGGAGCTTTGCGGCAGCAGACTGGCGGTATCACATCCGCCTTCCGGAGGAGGTGACGGTATGAAGCGCTTTGACGTAATGCAGGCGCTCTCCGGCGCCCTTTACGCCCTTGCCGTCACATTTGGGGCACTGATGTGCCCGGTGACCGCATTTCAGATCCCGGTCGATCCGCTTCCGCTTTTCCTGACGTGTACGGCGCTCTGCCTGCTGTTTGCCGACCTCTGTGGACTGCGCCGCGTGTGGTTTGCCATTTGCGCCGCGCCCCTGCTGCTCGGTGCGCTGCTCTATCTCCGCTGGGAGGCGTGTGTAAGCGCGTTTTTCGTTGCGGCGGAGAGAGTCGTTGCGTGTTTTTCTGCTGCATACTCGCTTGGGCAGGAGCTTTCCCTGCCGGATGGGATCGCGATGGCGGAGACAGCCAACGCATTTCTGATGCTTCCGGCAGTGATCCTGGCATTTTTGTGTACATTTTCACTCGAACAGCGGCGCACGCCGGTGCTCTGTGCTGCGGCGGGGCTTCCGTTTCTGGTACTTTGCCTGTTCATTCTGGAAACGGTACCGGCGGCATGGGCGGTGCTGCTGCTGACCGGCGCGCTGGCGCTGGCATTTCTGACGCAGAGCATCCGCAGGGAAAACGCTGAGGCAGCGTGCCGTTTGAGCGCACTGCTCGCGCTGCCGCTTGCGGCTTTGATCGGGCTGCTCGTCCTGATCTCTCCGCCGGAGGCTTATGAGAGGGGCGCGTGGCAGGAGAGTCTGCAAAGCAGCGTCAGCTCCGCGCTTGATAAGCTTTCGCTGTTCCGTATGGATCACAAAACAGGGCAGATGGAGCTCGTCTCGCCGTTTTCACCCAGTACGCTTGGAAGCCGCGTGTGGGATTCCAGCGTGGAGCGTGTCGATCTTTCACGTGTCGGCCCGCAGAGCAAGACCGGCCGTCATGTCATGGACATCCGCTCACCGCTCGCGGGGACTTATCATCTGCGCGCGGACTCGATGGCGGCCTACCAGGACAGCACCTGGACGGCGCTCCCCAAGAGCGCGTATGCGGAGCTTTCCGTGCCGGAGGATGCCTTCCTGTCAGAAACGCAGGAGGCTGTGCGGACACTGGAGATCAAGACCGATATGAAATCGTCCATCTGCTATCTGCCGTACAAGCCCGTCGCACTGCCGGAGGGCATGACGCCGTACTTTGACGCCTATGTGCGCAATTCGCAGCAGGCAACGCAGTATTCCATCGATTTTTCCACCCGTTACCGCTGGTCGGAGACGAGCGGCGACAGCGACTACAGCGCCTTTGTGCGCCGGTATTATCTGGAGCTTCCGGATGACCTGCGTGCGTCGCTTCTGGAGCTTGACGAGGTTCGTTCGCTTCCGCAGGCGTCTGTATCCGGTGTCGAGACCTGCACAAAAGCGGTCACCACGCTCGTTCAAAAAGGGAAGATATACAGCCTTGAGACTGCACGTGTCCCGTCCGGTGAGGATTTTGTCTACTGGTTTTTGACGCAGAGCGACACAGGCTATTGCGTGCATTTTGCAACGTCGGCGGCGCTCCTGCTGCGCTATTGCGGCGTCCCGGCGCGGTATGTCACCGGGTACACCGTTTCTGCCGCAGAAGGGGAGTGGACGCCCGTTACCGAGGACGATGCGCACGCCTGGGTCGAATACTATGACGGAGCGCAGTGGCTCGTGCTCGATCCCACGCCCGCCGATCTCTCCGCGGATACGCCGGAGACCAGTCCGGAGCCGGATACCGCCGAGCCGGAGCCGCAAAAGCCGGACGAAAGCGCTGTACAGCCGAAGCCGGAGAAACCGGATACGCCTGTTTCAGAGCCGAGCACCGGAGATTCCGACATGCCGCAGGGGACAATGCCTTCCAATCATGCGACAGAGGACACAAACGCATGGCAAACCGTGCTATTCTGGGTGCTTGGCATCCTTGCCGCCGCTGCGATGTGGTTCGGATACCGTATTTTGCGGTTGGCGGGACGCAGCACGCAGCTCACGCGAGGCAATCTCAACCGTCAGGCGGTCATGCATTTCCGGCATCTGCGGTTTTTGTCGAAGCTGGCAGGATGCGAGGTTCCGCCGGAGCTGGAGGCGCTCGCACTGAAGGCGAAATTCAGCCAGCACAGGCTGACACCGCAGGAGCTTGTGTCGCTCAAGGCACACTGCGATGCGCTGACGCACGAGCTGATGCAGGAAAAGCGCCCGTGGAAGCGTTTTTTGTACCGTATGGTCTATGTGATCTATTGACGGGAGCACAATGCATCAATCAAATAGAAATCTGCCAAGGGCGCGCGGCTTCACGCGGCTGCCCCTGGCAGATTTTTAATTCGCATTGGGGAGGACGAGCCACGCTTGGTTGAGAAATACGCACGTTAAGAATGAACGCAACAAAATAAAAATTTTGTTGCGTTAGAGAGCCGGATATGATACAATAAAGCCATACGAGACCGCGTTTGCACTGCCGCGCGCGATGCAGACGAAACCTGCCAAATGACACAAGCGATGAAACGGAGCGTTCAATATGGAAAACTATCAGGATTGCCCGCAGATCCTGCGCGAATTTCTTTCTTATCATGAAACGATCAAGGGCCAGTCGCGGCGCACCATCTCCGAATACTATCTGGATATCCGGATGTTTCTGCGCTTCATAAAGCTCATGCGTCACGAGCTGCCGGTGAATACACCGCTTGAGGACATCCCGATCAGCGACGTGGATCTGGACTTCGTGCGCAGCGTCAGCACGTATGAGGTTTTTGACTTTCTCTCGTTTCTCGCAAACGACCGCATCCCGGAGGGCTCGCACGACGAGCCCGGCATCGGTACGGCTGCACGCGCGCGAAAGCTGTCGGCGCTCAAATCCTTCTACAATTATCTCAGCGTTTCGACAAAGCAGATCAAGGAAAATCCCGTAAAGGACATTGAACTGCCGAAGCTCCGCAAAAGCCTTCCGAAATACCTGAGTCTCGAGGAATCTACGGCGCTGCTCCGCGCCGTCTCCGGGCCGAATCAAGCGCGCGATTTTGCGATCCTGATGCTCTTTTTGAACTGCGGCATCCGGCGCTCAGAGCTGGTCGGGCTGAATCTGTCGGATGTCTACGATGACCGTATCCGCGTCGTCGGCAAGGGAAACAAGGAGCGCATCGTCTATATGGGCGCCTCCTGCCGCAAAGCCATCGACGATTATCTGGTCGAACGCAACAAAATCGTACTCTCAGACAATCGCGCGCTCTTTGGCTCGCGCGACAAAAACCGCATCAGCGTCACCGCGGTTCACCGGCTCGTCAAGAAGCATCTGCTGGAGGCCGGTCTGGACTCGACGCAGTTTTCCGCGCACAAGCTTCGCCACACTGCCGCAACGCTGATGCTCTCAAACGGCGTTGATCTCAAGACGCTTCAGGAGGTTCTCGGTCATGAGAATCTCAATACGACGCAGATCTACACGCACATTGAGAATACGGAGCTGAAGATTGCCGCAGAGGCCAATCCCCTCTCCAAAATCAAGATCTAGCGCTTCCCTGCCCTTTTTCTCAGATAAAATTCCCGCAGGATTTCTCCTGTGGGAATTTGTTTCGATTTATCCACCCAAATAGGCTTTTTTGATGGAATCACTCTCCAAAAGTTCATGTCCAAGGCCAGAGAGCGTGATCGTGCCGGATTCCAGAACGTAGGCTCTGTCCGCGACTTGAAGCGCCATCTGCGCATTCTGCTCGACAAGCAGGATCGTTGTTCCTGCACGGTGCAGCGAGCGGATGATCTCAAAGATCTGCTCCACCAGCAGCGGCGCAAGACCCATCGAGGGCTCGTCCAGCATCAGCAGCTTTGGCTGGCTCATCATTGCGCGTCCCATCGCAAGCATCTGCTGCTCACCGCCGGAGAGCGTCCCGCCGAGCTGTCTGTACCGCTCTTTCAGCCGCGGAAAAAGCTCGTAGACGCGCTCAAGATGCGCATTCAGCTCAGATTTTGGGCAGGTGTATGCGCCCATTTGCAGATTTTCCTCCACTGTCATCCGAGCAAAGATACGCCGCCCTTCCGGGCACTGTACAAGGCCCCTCTGGACGATCTTATTCGGAGACATACCGCCGACGTGCTCCCCCATGAAGTCGATGCAGCCGCTTTTCGGCTTCAGCAGGCCGGAGATGGTGTTGAGGACTGTGCTTTTTCCTGCGCCGTTCGCGCCAATCAGCGTGACGATCTCACCGTCACGAACCTCCAGCGAGACGCCCTTGACCGCATGGATCGCACCGTAGTAGACATGCAGATTCTGAACTGTCAGCATGCCGCGCCCTCCTTTCTCTTTCCCAGATACGCCTCAATGACCGCGGGGTTGGACTGGATCTCATCCGGCGTTCCTTTTGCGATGATTTTTCCGAAATTCAGAACGCAGATGCCCTCGCAGATGCCCATGACAAGGTTCATGTCGTGCTCGATCAGCAGGATCGCAATGCCGAAGGTGTCCCGGATGCGGACAATGTTGTCCATCAGCTCAGCGGTCTCCGACGGGTTCATACCGGCTGCCGGCTCGTCGAGCAGCAGCAGGCACGGGTTTGTCGCCAGCGCACGGACGATCTCCAGACGGCGCTGCGCGCCATACGGCAGCGAGCCTGCCTTGTGCTCCGCCAGAGCCTGCATGTCAAAGATGCTCAGAAGCTCCATTGCACGCTCCTTCGCGATGCGCTCACGACGCCAATAGTCCGGCAGACGGAAGATCGCGCTGAGTGTGGAATACTTCATCTCATTGTGCAGCCCGATCAGAACGTTGTCAAGCACGGAAAGCTCTCGGAAAAGGCGGATGTTCTGAAACGTGCGGGCAATGCCCATTTGGTTGACCTGAATGGTGGACTTCCCTGCTGTATCAATGCCGTCCAGCAGGATCGTCCCGCGCGTCGGCTGATAGACCTTTGTCAGCAGATTGAAGATGGTCGTCTTGCCTGCGCCGTTTGGCCCGATCAGTCCGGCGATCTCCGTGCGGCCAATGGCAAAATTGAAATCACTCACGGCGGTCAGGCCGCCGAAATCGATGCCGAGGTGGCGTGTCTCCAGAATCGGCGGCATACCGATGTCGCGTTCCGGAATGATGTTGGTCGAGGGTACCTCGACCAGCTTTGTTTTTGGCCGATCAGCTCTGGACATGGTCACTGCCCTCCTTCTTCTTTGCCGCGCGCAGCTTCGGGCGGAATACGGTATTCAGGATACGTTCAAGCGCTTTTGACATGGAAAAATCATAGCTGCCCAGCAGCCCCTTCGGACGGAAGATCATCATCACGACCAACGCCAACGAATATGAGACCATGCGCAGATCCTCGACCGAGCGCAGCGCCTCCGGCAAAACGGTCAGGACCGAGGCCGAGAGCATGGAGCCGAGCATGGAACCCATGCCGCCGAGAACAACCATGACAAGGATCTCGATCGATTTCATAAATTTGAACGTTGCCGGGTACAGTGAGCCGAGATAGCCCGCGTACAGGCATCCCGCCATACCGGCCAGCATGGCAGAGGCCGCAAATGCGAACGTCTTATAATATGTTGTGGGAATGCCGACGCTTTCCGATGCGATCTCATTTTCCCGGATGGAAAGGATCGCGCGTCCGTGCCGCGATTTCATGATCATATGCACCACCGTGCAGGAGAGCACGACGCAGACAAATACCAGATCAAAGCTTGCAAATTTCGGGATGCGCTTGAGTCCGGCTGCGCCGTATGTAAAGCTGAAGCCAAGCACGGAGTCGATGTTTGTCAGTACCACACGAATGATCTCACCGAAGCCGAGCGTGATGATCGCAAGATAGTCCCCCCGCAGCCGCAGCGCCGGAATACCGATCACAAGGCCAAATACACCTGCGATCACGGCGCTGAGAACGAGCGCTGCCAGAATATACGGAAGCGCAGCTGCATTCTGGCCGGATTTGAGAAGCTCTGCCGCAGGGGTGGCCTTCATGAAGATGCCGCCGGCATACGCGCCGACTGCCATAAAGCCTGCATGTCCGAGCGGAAGTTGCCCGAGATAACCGGTCGCCACGTTCAGCGAGACGGCCAGAATGATGTTGATGCCGACCGTGATCAGAATACCGGCCCAGTAATTCGTGATGACGCCGCCTGTGATCAGCGCCCGGAATACGAGCCAAAGACAGAGAATCAGTGTAAGGTTGATAAGATACCGCAGCGGCATCGGGATGCGGATGGGCGTGAGCGCACGCTGCTCCGGCGTCAGGCGGAGCTTTTTCTGTGTTGTCATGTCGTTGCCTCCCTCAAACCTTTTCTGTCGCTTTATGACCGAGAATGCCGGTCGGTCTGCACAGCAGGACCACGATCAAAACGGCAAAGACCACGCCGTCCTTCCAGACGGAAAGTCCGACGGCCGTGACCACAGCCTCCAGAAGTCCGATCGCAAAGCCGCCGATCATCGCACCCGGGATCGAGCCGATGCCGCCGAGAACCGCCGCAACAAAGGCCTTCAGGCCCAGCATGGAGCCCATTGTGGGCGAGGCCTGCGGGTATGCGCAGAGATACAGGACAGAGCCGATTCCGGCCAGCGCAGAGCCGACCGCAAAGGTGAAGGAGATGGTCTTGTTCAGACTGATGCCCATCAGCTCCGCTGCACCCATGTCCTCCGAAACTGCACGCATGGCTTTTCCGAGACGAGTCCGCTGTACAAGAAACGTCAGTGCGGCCATCGCGAGCAGCGTGACCACGATGGTCAGGATCGCTGCATAGCTTACCGTTGTTCCGAGGAAGCTGACGCTGCCGGGGACGATCACATCCATGCTCTTTGTGTCCGCGCCAAACAGAAGCTGCGCACCGTTTTCCAGAAGAAATGAGATGCCGATCGCCGTGATCAGCAGGCTCAGCCGCGGCGCCGAGCGCAGCGGCGTGTATGCGACCTTTTCGATCACAACGCCGAGCACCGTGCTGACGCAGACGGCCAGAACGAGCGAGAAAACTGGATGCAGATGAAACGTTGTCATGGCATAGAACGTTGTATACGCACCGATCATGATGATGTCGCCGTGGGCGAAGTTCAAAAGCATGATGATGCCATAGACCATGCTGTATCCAAGCGCGACCAGCGCAAAAATCGAGCCGGTCTGCAAGCCGTTAAAAAGCTGAGCGATTATCAGAGACACAAGCCTCACACCTTTCCTTCCTCTTGTCCTGTGAACATCCGATGGCTGATGTCAGCCAGCCGTGGATGACGTCAACCATCCGCTGCTCACACGTCCGTGCGCAGCGGGACGCATCCCGCCGCGCACGGTGTGCGCTGTCATGCGAAAACCAAACGCATGCGATCAATACATCTCCCTGAAGACTTCCTCGCCGCCGGAAAGCTCGATGATCGCAACGGACTTGATGGGGTTGTTGTATTTGTCGAAGGAGTACGTTCCGGTGATGCCCTCGACGCCCTGCATGCTCTTGATGGCCTCGATGACAGCCTGCTTATACTCCTCCGTACCGGCACTCAAGCCCTTTTCCTCTGCGGCCTTCAGCCCGTAGGCCATGATCATAGCCGCATCGTATGCAAGGGGCGCAAACATGTTGGGGACGGTCTCGACATTGTAGGTCTCGCAGTAGTCCTTCTCAAACTGCGCGACGCTTTGCGTTCCGGGTGCGTAGCCGGAGCAGTACAGGGTGCCCTCCAGTTCCTCTGCGGAGGCATAGTCCTTGATGGAGCCAAAGCCGTCACTGCCGAGGAATGTGGACGTGCAGCCTGCCTGACGCGCCGCACGGATGGCAAGACCGGCCTCACCGTAATAGATCGGGCAGAACACAATGTCAGGGTCTTTGCTTGCGATGTTGGTCATCTGAACCTTGAAGTCCTTGTCGCCGGAGCCGAAGGCCTGCGTATCCACGATCTCCAGACCGAGATTCTTGGCCTCCTCCAGGAAGGCATTTTTCACACCCTCGGAGTAGTCGTTGCCGGTCTCAAAGAAAACCGCCGCCGTTTTTGCACCGAGCTTATTGACGGCGTAATCCGCCATTCTCTGTCCCTGGAAGGGATCAATGAAGCAGGCGCGGAAAACGTTGCTGCGGACCTCGCCGGTGTCCTCGATGACCGTGACGCCGGTGGCTGTGGCGGAAGCGGTGATCTGCGGCATCCCCGTCTCGTACGTCACGTCCGCCAGTGCGATGCTCGGAGCGGTCATAACGGCGCCGATGACAGCGGTAACGCCCTTCTCACACGCAAGGTTGTATGCGCTGACCGCGTCAACACCGTCACCCTTGTCGTCGTATTCCAGGACCCTGACCTGCTTGCCGTTGATGCCGCCCTTGGCGTTGAGCTGGTCAAAATACAGCATGACCGCATTGCGGACCGGAGTGCCGTACTCGGCATAGTCGCCGGTCGTGTTGCCGATGAATGCAATGGTGATCTCTTTTGCAGGATCCTCCGCGGCGGATGCGCTGCCCTTGCCCGTTCCGGAGCAGGCGCTCAACGTGCCGAGAAGCAGTGCGAATGCCATAAGAAGACACATAAATTTTGAATACTTTTTCATTTTTTGAACCTCTTTCTGTATTTTTTTCAAGCTGATGTCAGCGTGAAATGCAACAAAAAAACGGCTCTGCGCTTGGCAGAACCGTTTGTATTGACGCTTCTCCACCCGGACTGCTATCCGGTGCGGATACTGATTCTGCCTTGCGGCGCTATGAAATTGTCTGCGGCGAGGCAAATGCAAATGGAAACAACAAGCAGTACAAGTACAATAATGCTGCAAATAATGATAATCAGGCCGGAAATCATGCCAATAAGGGCGCAAAAAATGGATACCGCCAGAATGGCAGTATCCATGTTCAGAATCATCGCAGAAGCGGCATGGCAAGCCGACGGTGCAGCCGCACAGGCAGAGGCATCAGTCGAAGCACAGGTATTCATCTGAGTGGCTTCATAACGCTTCATACCGCTGTCCTCCCTGAATTGATTGGCGCTATTATAATTCCTGTATTTTTATTTGTCAATATGCAATTAAACGTAAAACGCAGGCAAGGCCCGCCGCTTTTTTGTTATATATACACATTCCACACAGCACGGACACTTCTTTTCATTTGTTTTACTCTGAAAGCACGGGAGAATTCCAACCATTTCTGCTTTTCCTACGAAGTGAAAAAGACAGATGTTGCAATTACCGGTCTGATTTGATATATTGTTACAGGAATTGCGGTTTCGGCGGTGATTTGTGTCTGCCGGGGCGTAGAATTGCAATTAAGGTGTGTGAATTTTATGGAAAAACAAAAGAAGCGGTTTGGCGACCGCAAGGACGGACGTCTGCTGCGCGATCTGGATGGGATGCACTTCATCACCCCGCTGATCTATCCGAACCGCTGCGACAACGAGGCGTACATCTCCGAGACCATCGATCTGACCAACATGAACGCCTATCTGGAGCGGAAGAACGCAAATGAGACTGAGTTCCGCTACACCATGTTCCATGTCATCGTGGCGGCGCTCATCAAGACCATCACGCTGAGGCCCAAGATGAACCGGTTCATCGCAAACAAGAACTTCTATCAGCGCAACGAGGTCTCTGCGTCGTTCGTCGTGAAGAAGCAGTTTGCCGACGAGGCCGCAGAGGCGCTGGCGGTCATCCACGGAAAGGACGACAGCACGCTCGACTCGATCCATGAGGAGCTGCGCCACCAGATCCTTGACTGCCGGGATGAAAAAAAGGTCGACAGCTCGACCGACAGCATGAACCTGTTTAACAGTATGCCGCGCTTCCTCGGAAAGTTCATCGTCTGGATCCTGACGCGGCTCGACATCCATGGCTGGATCCCGCAGAGCATCATTGAGACCGATCCGTACTACTGCACGGTCGTCCTGTCCAATCTTGGCTCGATCAAGCTCCGCTCCGGCTATCATCATCTGACCAACTGGGGCACCTGCTCGATCTTCTGCATCATCGGTGAAAAGTCCTACCGGCCTGTCTTCCGCGAGGACGGCACGTATGAGATGCACGAAATGCTCGATCTGGGCCTGACCATCGACGAGCGCCTTGCCGACGGCTACTACTACTCCAAAACCATCCGGCTGCTCAAGAAGCTGCTGGAGGAGCCGGAGCTTCTGGAAACGCCTGCCGCACAGGAAATCGAATACTGAGCACAGAAAATGCGCGAGGGAAAAATCCCTCGCGCATTTGGAGCTTGTCAAAAAAGTCATTTTGACAAGCTCTCAAACGCGAACCGCGGGGCTGGGTTCGCGTTTGAAAAGGCTGCGCGATGCGGCGCGCATAATTTGTGCGCTACTTGCGCACAAATTCCACACTTGCATCGCGTAGTGTGTTTTGTCCGATGTACACGCCACCGTACAAAACCGATTTACACTTTATTCGCGCCTGCGGGCGCGAACTCTACGAGGTTTTTTGACAGTCTGAAAATGCGCGAGGGATTTTTCCCTCGCGCATTTGTCCTTATTTCATCAGCTCGCAGACAAGCTCGGTGTATTCTGCGGCGTTTTCGACCGGCAGATCCGCCATCATCAGCGCCTGCGTGTGCAGGATCTTGACGTACTTCTTTGCCTTCTCCGGGTCCTGCGCCACGGCAAGCTGCAAGGCGGCAAACACCGGATGCTCCGGATTCAGCTCCAGCACACGGTCGGCCTTTGCCTGCATTTCGGGGCTGACGCGGCGGAAATACTTTTCCATCTCAAACGTCATGCCGCCCTCCGGGACGAGGCAAACGGGATGACTGCCCAGATTTGTGCTCAGACGAACCTCCTTGACGCTGTCGCCCAGTGCCTGCTTCACAAACTCCAGCGTGGGCTTTGCCTGCTCGGCCTTCTCCTCTGCCGCCTTCTTTTCTTCCTCGCTTGCAAGACCGAGATCCTCGGATGCGACGTTGCGCAGCTCCTTGTCGGCGTACTTCATGAGCGACTGCGGGACGAACTCATCGACCTCCTCGGTCATGAACAGCACGTCATAGCCCTTTTCGTTGAGCTGCTCAAGCTGCGGAAGCTGGCCAAGCCGCGCGCGGCTCTCGCCCGTTGCGTAGTAAATGTACTTCTGCTCCTCGGGCATTGCGTCGGCGTACTCCTTGAGCGTGATGAGCTTGCCCTGCTTGTTCGACCAGTACAGCAGCAGATCCTGAAGCATGTCCTTCTTCTGTCCGTAATCGGCGACAACGCCGTACTTGAGCTGCATACCGAATACCGTGAAGAACTTTTCGTATTTCTCGCGGTCATTTTCCAGCATCTTCGTCAGCTCGGCCTTGATCTTCTTTTCAAGGTTGCCTGCCATGAACTTGAGCTGGCGGTCGTGCTGGAGCATTTCACGGGAAATATTCAGGCTGAGGTCCTGTGAATCGACCACGCCGCGCACAAAGCGGAAGCAATCAGGCAGAAGGTCTGCGCAGTTTTCCATGATGAGCACGCCCGAGGAATAGAGCTGGAGTCCCTTCTTGAAGTCCTTGGTGTTGAAGTCAAAGGGCGCTCTCGCCGGGATGTAGAGCAGCGCCTTGTATGTGACCGCACCTTCCACGCTGGCGTGAATGACCGCCAGAGGGTCTTCAAAGTCGTAGAACTTCTCTTTGTAGAAGCTATTGTATTCCTCGTCCGTGACGTCCTTTTTCGCCTTCTGCCAGATGGGGATCATCGAGTTGAGCGTCCGATCCTCGATGACCGTCTCATATTCCGGCTTGTCAGAGTTCTCCGTACCCTCCTTGAGCCGCTGGCTCTCGACATTCATCTTGATGGGATAGCGGATGTAGTCGGAGTATTTCCTGACAAGTCCCTGAATGGTATAGCTCTCAAGGAAGCGGGAGTACTGCTCGTCCTCGGTGTCCTCTTTCAGCTTCATGATGACGTCTGTACCGGCGCTCTCGCGCTCTGCGGGCTCGATGGTATAGCCGTCGGCACCGCTCGACTTCCACATAAACGCCGTGTCAGAGCCGTATTTCTTCGAGATGACCGTCACCTCGTCGGCTACCATGAATGCCGAGTAGAAGCCGACGCCGAACTGGCCGATGATGTCAACATCGTCCTTCTTTTCCATCTCCTGCTTGAATTTGAGACTGCCGGAGCGGCAGATGGTGCCGAGGTTTTCCTCCATCTCGGTCTGATCCATGCCGATGCCGTTGTCGGAGACGGTCAGCGTGCGGGCCTGCTTGTCGGCCTGGATGCGAATGGCAAAATCACTGCGGCTCATGCCGACCTTCTCATCCGTCAGAGCCTGATATGCCAGCTTGTCAATGGCATCGGAGCCGTTTGAAAGGATCTCGCGCAGGAAGATCTCCTTGTGCGTATAAATAGAATTGATCATCAGGTCAAGCAGCCGCTTGGATTCCGCCTGAAACTGCTTCTTTTCCATATGTGTCACGTCCTGTAATTGAAATATTAGCACTCACTTACTCTGAGTGCTAAATGTATTATAAACCATCCTTGTGATTTTGCAAGCCCTTTCCGAAAAATTCACAAAGCGTTCATATGCGGCAAAGGCGCAGGCTGCTGTCTGCCTGCGCCTCTTTCTGTGATTGCTCAGTTGAACTTATAGTGGCCATAGGTGATCACGCCTGCCCGGATTGCCTGCTCGCTGATGACCTGGCCGCCTGCACTGACCATAACGACCTTGTGCAGGGCACCGCCCTCATAGCGGAATTCCAATACGTAGGCCAACTCAGATTCGCCGTCTTCACGCACCATATAGTTCCGCTCCTTCACCGGGCGGCCATCCTCGCCATATTCCGCCTCGGAATACCCGCCCATCATTCCATCGCCATAGTAGCTTTCATCGCGGATCCAGCGATTTTGCTCGTCATAGAAAGACAGCGTATACCGAATGATCATGCCGTTTTCCAACGACAGCTCCCACTTCGTCAGATTTCCGGCATCGTCAAATTCCATCGTAACGATCGAATAGACAGCATCGTCCATTGTATAGGTTGTGACCTTACGACGCTTCTGCTGCGGAAATTCCTCGCTGATCTCATAATACAGCTCCTTATTCTGGAAGCTGTAGACCGTTTTGGTCTGCCTTCCGTTATCGACAGAGCTGCTGGCGGTATGGATTTTCATGTCATCGTTCTGTTCCGCTGCCGGGATCGGCGGTGTGGCGGAAACCCCGACGCTCCGTATGAGCACTGTGCGTGTCTTTCTGTCGTAGGCGACCGAAAGCTTGAGCGAGGACGAAAGATCCCGGAGCTTGAAATAATTGTTGCCGCCGATGTTATAGCTTCTGCATGTCCGCACTTCCCCATCGATCACCAGCGTGCTGGGACTTGTTTTGCAGGTATACGAAAGATCCTGTCCGGATGTCAGCTCGCCGCCTACCGACGTATAATCCTGACCGGAGGTCAAGGCGACCTTCTTTGTTGCGCCGTCATAACCGACTTCAAAGCGGTTCGGCGTTTCACGCAGCATCATGGCGAGATCGCGGAGCTTAAAATAGTTATTTCCGTCGATCAGATACGCCTGAACGGTCTGCGGTACGCCGTTGACCTTGACGTTCATGCTGGATACGGAGACATTTGCGGCGTCCGCACGATTGAGCGCCGAAAGCGCCACGATCAGCGCCGCACAGAGAAATAGCCTGAAGCATGCTTTTTTCATATGTTTTCCTCTCCCTTTTGAAATCGTCCAGAACTCTGCGTTCATTCTACCGCATTGTGAAGACGGCTGTCAATCACTTTTCACCGCACGACATTTGGCGCTTCCAAAAGTACGGAAATTGTGATAAGATAAGAAAAAACACTGACAGGAGCCTATCATGATCACAATATCCAATCTCGGCATGCAGTTCGCCGGTTCTGTCCTGTTCAAGAACGCCGACCTGCAATTTTTACCCGGCAACTGCTACGGCGTCATCGGCGCCAACGGCGCGGGCAAGTCTACGTTCCTGAAGATCCTCTCGGGTGAGCTTGAGCCGACCTCCGGCACCGTTTCGATCAAGTCCGATGCGCGCATGTCCATCCTCAAGCAGGACCAGTTCCAGTACGATCAGTACACGATCCTTGACACCGTCATCATGGGCAATCAGCATCTCTATGACGTGATGAAGGAAAAGGACGCGCTGTATGAAAAAGAGGATTTCAGCGAGGAAGACGGCCTTCGCGCCAGCGAGCTGGAGACGGAGTTCGCGGAAATGGACGGCTGGGAAGCGGAGTCCGACGCCAGCCGCCTTTTGCAGGGGCTTGGCATCCCTGTCGAGCAGCATTATGACCTGATGGCCAACACCGACGGCCGCGACAAAGTCAAGGTGTTTCTTGCGCAGGCGCTTTTCGGAAAGCCTGACATCATCATGCTCGACGAGCCGACGAACAACCTCGACATCGAGGCCATCAACTGGCTGGAAAACTTCATCATGGACTATGAGGACAGCGGCCTTGTCATCGTTGTCAGCCATGACCGCCACTTCCTGAACACGGTCTGCACGCACATCGTGGACATCGACTATGGCAAGATCAAGCAGTATGTCGGCAACTACGATTTCTGGTATGAGTCCTCGCAGCTTGTCCAGCAGCTCATCCGCAACAAGAACAAGCGCAATGAGGAGAAGATCGCCGAGCTTCAGGCGTTCATCTCGCGCTTTGCTGCCAATAAGAGCAAAAGCAAGCAGGCGACCTCCCGCCGCCGTCTGCTCGACAAGCTCTCGGTCGAGGAAATGCCGGCTTCTTCCCGCCGCTATCCCTTCGTCGGCTTTGAGCGTGAACGTGAGGTCGGCAAGGACATTCTGTTTGTCACTGACGTCAGCAAGACCGTTGACGGCGTGAAGCTCCTCGATAAGGTCACGTTCATCGTCAACAAGAATGACAAGATCGCCTTCGTCGGTGAAAACGAGCTGGCGCAGACCACGATGTTCAAGCTCCTGACGGGCGAGCTGGAGCCCGACGAGGGCAGCATCAAATGGGGTCAGACCGTCACGACCAGCTATCTGCCGAAGGACAACGGCGAATACTTTGACGGCCACGATGAAAGTCTCGTTGACTGGATACGCCAGTTCTCCGCAAAGAAGGACGACGTGTATCTGCGCGGCTTCCTCGGCCGGATGCTCTTTTCCGGTGACGAGGTCTTCAAGCCGGTCGATGTCCTGTCCGGCGGTGAAAAGGTGCGCTGTATGCTCTCGCGCATGATGCTTTCCGGTGCAAACGTCATTCTCCTCGATCAGCCGACGAACCACCTCGATATGGAAGCAATCCAGGCCGTCAACAAGGGCCTTTGCGCTTTCCCGGGGAATATTCTTCTGGCCTCGCACGACCATGAGCTTTTGCAGACTGCCTGTAACCGCGTGATCGAGTTCCAGCCGGACGGCTCGATCCTCGACCGACCGGGTACCTATGATGATTATCTTGACTGGAAGCGCGAGCGTCTCGCAACACAGAAATGAGGAGGAAACAACATGAAAGCATTGTTCACCCCGAATGCCCCGGCTGCTGTCGGCCCGTATTCCCAAGCCGTTGACTGCGGTGATCTGGTCTTCCTTTCCGGACAGATTCCGCTGGTTCCCGCGACCGGCCTTCTGGCTGAGGGCGGCATCGAAGCGCAGGCGCGCCAGATGTTCGAAAACATCAAGGCGGTTCTTGCCGAAGCCGGCATGGACTTCACGAACGTTGTCAAGACGACCGTGTTCATGACCGATCTCGGCCAGTTTGGCACGCTGAACGGCATCTACGCCGAGTACTTCCAGGCGCCCTACCCCGCACGCTCCTGCGTCGAGGTCACAAAGCTTCCCAAGGGCGTCAGCGTCGAGTGCGAGCTGATCGCAAAGCGCTGAGACCAGACATCATACGGATAGCTTGAGCATGTCAAAAAGTCTTTTTGACATGCTCTCAAACGCGAACCGCGGAGCTGGGTTCGCGTTTGAAAAGGCTGCACCCGGCTGCGCGCATAATTTGTGCGCTGCTTGCGCACAAATTCCACACTTGCCGGGTGTTTTGTGTTTTGTCTGACGTACACGCCGCCAGACAAAACCGATTCACTTTTTATTTCGCCGTGCGCGGCGAAACTCTACGAGGTTTTTTGACAGTCTGAAGCGCCCCGAAAGGGGCGCTTTTCTTGTTCGCTGCGATTATTTCAGAATGGCCTTATGGAAGACCTTCTTACCCTTGCGGATCTTGAGACCGTCCTTGAGCTGCCCGGCCGTGAAGCAGGCGTCGATGGAGTCGATCTTCTCATCATCGACCATCACGCCGCCCTGCTGGACGAGGCGGCGTCCTTCGCCCTTCGACGGGACAAGGCCGCAGGCCAGCATCAGATCGAGAATGGCGATCTTGCCATCTGTGAGCTGAGCCTCGGCCAGCTCAGTCGTCGGCATGTTCTCATCGCTTCCGCCCTGTGCGAAAAGTGCCTTGGCGGCAGCTTCTGCCTTCCGGGCTTCCTCCTCACCGTGGACGAGCTTCGTCAGCTCGAAGGCGAGCACTTCCTTTGCGCGGTTGAGCTCGCTGCCCTCCCACTTGTCCATCTCGTCGATTTGCTCCAGCGGCAGGAACGTCAGCATACGGATGCACTTCATGACGTCCTGGTCGCCGACGTTGCGCCAGTACTGATAGAAATCGAAGGGGCTGGTCTTGTTCGGGTCGAGCCAGACGGCGTTGCCGGCGGTCTTGCCCATCTTGTTGCCCTGCGAGTCGGTCAGGAGCGTGATGGTCATCGCGTGCGCATCCTTGCCGAGCTTGCGGCGGATCAGCTCCGTACCGCCGAGCATGTTCGACCACTGATCGTCGCCGCCGAACTGCATATTGCAGCCGTAGTTCTGGAACAGGTAGTAGAAGTCGTAGGACTGCATGATCATGTAGTTGAACTCCAGGAAGCTCAGGCCCTTTTCCATGCGCTGCTCGTAGCACTTGGCACGGAGCATGTTGTTGACCGAGAAGCAAGCGCCCACATCGCGCAGAAGCTCAATGTAGTTGAGGTTCAGCAGCCAGTCGGCATTGTTGACCATGATGGCCTTGCCCTCGCCGAAGTCGATGAAGCGCTCCATCTGGCGCTTGAAGCACTCGGCGTTGTGGTCGATGTCCTGCTTTGTCAGCATTTTGCGCATGTCGGTGCGGCCGGAGGGGTCGCCGATCATGGTGGTGCCGCCGCCGATCAGCGCGACCGGCTGGTTGCCCGCCATCTGAAGGCGCTTCATGAGCGTCAGGGCCATGAAATGGCCCGCCGTCAGAGAGTCTGCCGTGCAGTCAAAGCCGATATAAAACTTCGCCTTGCCGTTATTGACCATCTCGCGGATCTCCGGCTCGTTCGTGACCTGTGCAATGAGGCCGCGCGCCTGCAGTTCTTCGTAAATACCCATGTTGTTGTTCTCCTTGTTATGATAATTTTTCCTTTGTCAGTCCATCAGCCGCCTGCCGCAGTGCGGGCAGACCGCGTCGTCGAGGTCGTGCGTCGTATAGCAGAACGGGCATTCCGTCTGCGCGATACGGTCTTGCTCAGAGGGGGTGTTTTCCTCGTCTGCCAGATAAAATTCGAGCCTTCGGCAGTTTTCGCAGCAAAATGCGCTGACGTCCAGCGCGCCCTTGAGTACGTTGTTCCAGACACCCAGAAACGCACCGGCTCTCCCCTTTTGAAGCGGAAACCTTCCGATGCTCTGCATCCTTCCGCCGCAGCCAAGACATGTCTTCATGGCAAATCTCTCCTTTGCAGCAAAAAGCCCTCTGTCCGAAAATCACGGACAGAGGGCGTTGTTACGCGGTACCACCTCTGGTTTGCCGGTTTCTCACGAAAACGGCCTCACGGAGCGCAAGCACGCTCCTGCGCGATAACGGGCGCACCCGACACACTCCTACTGCGCAACATGCTTTTCGGAGGGCGGCTCCGGGATGTATTCACACGCGCCGCCGGCCTTCTCGCACCGAACGAAGGCTCTCTTTGCAGCGGGGATGCGGGCTACTTCTTCCCTTCAACACTGTAACGATATAACGCTTGCTGTGAGTATAGCGGATTTCTCTGCATTTGTCAATCAGTATGCACCGAATAGAAGCGAGAGTTTTCCGTCTTTCACTTCAAAGAGCGCGGCGTGGTAGTCCGCCATGCCCATAAAGTACGAGCCTGCGGCATAGATCTTTTCGTTCTCTACATAAATATTCGTCAGGTTCATCATAGGATCCTGCGCGTCACGGCTTGCGAGCAAGGTCGTCTTTGCACCGCTGCCGGAAAGCGTGAGCAGCTTGACCTGCGAGGCACACGGGTAATAAACGCCTGCGCCGAAATAGGACGGCGTTTCCTTCCCCGCATCCCAGCTCAGATAATAAAGGTGCGTATCGCCGGACCAGCAGAGGTCAAAAACGGGATCCGCCGTGATCTGCTCCAACGCATCGCCGCTGCGCTTATAAAGACCGGCCTCGCCCCAGACATACATCCCGTCGGAGCCGCTCAGAAGCGTTGTGGCAAGCGGGCCCTCGGCATCTGCCGCCGTCTTGCCGCGGCTGAAGATCGTCTCGTGCAGCTTTCCCGTGTACGGCTCATAGAGCGCAAGGGAACGCGTTTTCTCCGTCTGGCACTGCATCAGCCAGTACTGCCCCACGGTGCAGACGTAATCGCAGCCCTTTTCCCGCAGGGAAAGCTGCGCCTTGAGGCGCGCGATGACCGTGGCGGCCTCTGCCCGTGTCACACCCTTGTCCGGCTGGAAGCTGCCGTCCGGATAGCCAGTGAGAAGGCCCTGATTGGCGCAGAAGCGGATGTTGTCGCTGGAGCGCTCGTACTTTGCCGTATCCGAGAAGATCGGCTGACGCTCCGGCGATTCAAGGCGCTGTTCCTTCCAGTTGATGTTGAGCGGCATCGCTGCCGACGTGCTTTCGTTCATGCCGCCCCAGCCGCTGCAAAAACGGCCGAGCAGCGACGCGATCTCATGCCGCGGCATGGGCTCCGCGCGATCACCGGTGATGTCCGCAAGCAGCTCGTGCGCCGTGCAGACCGCATAGGCAGGCTGCCACCATGCAGAGGCCTCCTGCGCCTGATATTCCTCCGGATAGGCGACGCGGGCAAACATCGTCAGAAATTCCGCGCGCGTGACGGTGTTGTTCGGGCGGAACGTTCCATCAGGGTAACCCTTGATCTCACCTTGCAGATATGCGGCCTGCTTGTTTGCCCAATGCGTGTCGGGCAGATCCGAGTATCCGGCAGCGCCGGCCGCCGTGCAGAGAAGCGCTGCTGCCAGCAGTGCAATGAGCAGTTTCCTCAGTTTCATGATTTTTATCCTTCTTTCGTTTTGTCCGCCAGACGGAGCAGCTCTGCCGCTCCTGCCAGCGTGGTGTCCGTGATCATGCTGCCGCCGATGAGGCGCGCCAGTTCCTGACGGCGGCCCTGCGCATCCAGACGCAGGACGCTCGTGTATGTTCTTTCGTTCTCCACGCGCTTTTCAACGGTGAACTCCGTGTCCGCCATCGCCGCGATCTGCGGCAGGTGCGTCACGCAGAGCACCTGACGGCCCCTTGCGACCGACCAGAGCTTGTTTGCGACCTTCTGCGCGGCGCGTCCGCTGACACCTGCGTCCACCTCGTCAAAGATCATTGTCCCGACCGAGTCCTCCGTCGCAAGTACGTTTTTCATGGCAAGCATGATGCGCGCCAGCTCGCCGCCGGAGGCGACCTTGCTCAGCGGCTTCAGCGCTTCGCCGACGTTGGCGGACATCAAAAAGCGCACACTGTCGATGCCGGACGGTGAAAGCACGATTTCATCAAACTGGCAGACGAAACGCACCTTCGGCATGTCGAGCTGGGAAAGCTCTGACTGCATCCGTGCCTCGAGCATCGCAGCTGTCTCCTCGCGCACCGCATGGAGTTTTTTCGCGGTGGAAAGCGCCTCCTGCTCGGCTGCGGCGCGCTGCTTTTCCAGGCGCTCGATGCGGTCGGATGCAAACTCGATCTCGTCGAGCTGATTTTTCGCGTTTTCCAGGAAGGCCAATATCTCCTCACAGGAGCCGCCGTACTTGCGCTTGAGGCGGTGGATGGTATCAAGGCGCGATTCGAGCTGCTCAAGCTCCTCCTGCGAGTAGCTGAGCCCGTCCAGACGGTCTCGCAGCTCCTCCGCAGCATCCTGCGCCGCATACATGAGATCGGCAACGCGCTGATGCAGCGCGGCTGCGCCCTCGTCCACGCGCTCCACGCGCGCCAGAGCCTGCTCTGCGCCGGACAAGAGCTCTGCCGCACCGGTCGTGCTTTCGTCGCCATAGAGGGCGGCGAACGCGCCTTGCAGTGCGTCCGTGATCTTTTCGGCGTTTTGCAGCACGCGGCGGCGCGCTTCCAGCTCCGTATCCTCCCCGGGTGTGAGCGCCGCGCGCTCGATCTCGTCGATCTGGTATTGCAGCGTCTCGACCAGCCGGAGCTTTTCGCTCTCGTTCATGGAAAGGCGCTGGATCTCCTTTGTCAGCTCCTGCACGCGGGCATATTTTTCCCCGTATTCCTCCAGCAGCCCGCCGTCATGCGCAAACAGATCAAGATAGGCAAGGTGGCTCGTCTCGTCGAAAAGCTGCTGCGAATCGTGCTGGCCGTGGATGCTGATGAGCTGGACGCCGAGCCGCTTCAAAATAGAGACCGTGACAGGCCTGCCGTTCACGCGGCAGACATTTTTCCCGTCCGGGTAAATTTCACGCTGGATGAGAAGCTCGTCCGCATCGTATTCGACCTGATTTTCCCCGAACCACGCAAGCTCGGGAATACCGGAAAAGACGGCGCTGACAAATGCGCGCGGCGCGCCGGTCCGGATGACATCGCGGTACGTCCGCTCGCCGAGAATGGCGGAAATGGCATCGATCACGATGGATTTGCCTGCGCCGGTCTCGCCGGTCAGCACATTGAAGCCGCGGTCAAAGCAGATCTCCGCCTGCTCGATCACGGCAATATTCTCAATGTGTAGCACATTCAGCATATTTGATCCCTCCGTAAAAGAACAGTGCGCCGAAGCGGCGCTCAGTGTGTGATCTGTTCGCGCAGCTCGGCGCAGAGCGTCGAAGCCGAAGGCACGTCACGCATGGCGATGAAGGCGGTGTCGTCTCCAGCCAGCGTGCCGACGATTTCGGGAATGTTCATTTTGTCGAGCGCCGAGCAGGCCGCAGACGCCAGCCCCGGCATCGTTTTGATGACAAGGATGTTCTGCGCATGGTCAACGCTGGTCAGGCACTGCTTAAAAATGATGTTCAGCTTGGCCGAGAATGTATGCTCGACCGGCTTGGAGGAAACGCTGTAGCGGTAGGCGCCCGACGAGCCGAGCTCCTTGATGATGCGAAGCTGCTTGATGTCCCGGGAGATCGTCGCCTGCGTGGTCTGGAAGCCCGCCTCGCGCAGCTCCCTGAGAAGCTGCTCCTGCGTTTCGATGTCGTGATCGAGAATGAGCTGCAAGATCTTCTCCTGTCGTTTCGACTTCATATCAATACCTCTGTCTGTCAATGAATTTGTGATTGAGGATGTCAAAGAAACTGGTGTCCTTAAGGCGTACAAGCTGTGTGATCTGCTCAGAGGAGGTGACGGTGGTGATGTCGCCCGGACTCAGCCGGAAGGCACGCCCGCCGTCTGCCGACAAGAAGGCGTTGTGCCTGCCGATTTTTCCGGTGCGGATGGTTATGACACGCTTCGGCCCGACCACGATGCTCTTTGCCAGCATCGCGTGCGCGCAGATGGGCGTGATCAACATGTTTTTTGCCGACGGCTCCATGATGGGGCCGCCTGCGGACATGGAATATGCCGTCGAGCCGGTCGCCGTGCAGACGATGATGCCGTCGCCGGAGAAAGCCGTCGCGTCCACGCCGTCGCACGAAACACCGATCTGGATGACGCGGGCGATGGCGCCCTTGGTGATGACGACGTCGTTGAGCGCCGTCTCGCGATAGAGTGTCTGCGTTCCATTTGTGACCCGAACGTCGAGCATACTGCGCGGCTCAAGGGTGTAGTCCCCCTTCGGGATCTTTCTCAAAAGCTCCAGCTCGCCTGATTCCAGCTCCGCGATGAAGCCCATCGTCCCGATGTTGACGCCGAGGACCGGGATGCGGTGCGCGGTGGCAAATTTGGATGCGTGCAGGATCGTCCCGTCCCCGCCGAAGCAGATGAGCATCTGCGCATCGCGCAGTTCCTTCCGAAGATCGGAAAAATGCAGATGCTGCGGCAGCTCATAGTTCCGATCGACCTCGAACGGGAGGCACATCCGGACGGTCACGCCCTCCTGCTCCAGAATGTTTTTTGCCTGCTCCGCTACCCGGAACTGCTTGTCCCGGTAAGGATTCGGCGTCATAACGATCTTCATGTGTTATCCTTTCAGCGCCGCGTGCGCCTGTTCAACGAGCGCATCCAGCGGCGGATGGTGGTCTTCTCCGGGCTGCATCGAAAGATGCGCCAGAAATTCAATGTTTCCCTCCGGCCCCTTGACCGGCGAGAAGGTCAGATCGCGGATCGTAAAATGCAGCGAGTCCGCAAGCGCCACAAAGTCCTGCAAGACCTCCTGATGAACGGCCGGGTCACGGACAACGCCCTTCTTCCCGACCTTCTCCTTACCCGCTTCAAACTGGGGCTTGATGAGGCACAGCACCTGACCGGTCGGCTTCAGGAGCTTCTGGATGGCGGGCAGGACGATCCTGAGCGAAATGAAGGACACGTCGATGACCGAAAGATCGAGCGGCTCACCGAGCTCCTCCGGCGTCACATAGCGGATGTTTGTGCGCTCCATGACGACCACACGCGGGTCGGAGCGGATCTTCCACGCAAGCTGGCCGTAGCCAACATCGATGGCAAAGACCTTGGCTGCGCCCTGCTGCAGCAGGCAGTCTGTAAAGCCGCCGGTCGATGCGCCGGAATCGCTGCATACAAAGCCGGTCGGATCCACGCCGAAGTCGCGCAGTGCCTTTTCCAGCTTCAGACCGCCGCGGCTGACGTAGGGGCACGCGTGCCCGCGTAGCTCGATCTGTGCCTCCACAGGAAATTCCGCACCGGCCTTGTCGGCCTTCTGTCCCTCAACATAGACCTCGCCGCTCATGATGACGGCCTGCGCCTTGCTTCTGGTTTCGCAAAGCCCTCTGGAAACCAGAAGGACGTCCAGACGTTCTTTATTTTTCACGTTCTACGACCTCCAAGATCTTTTGAAAAAGCCCCTCCGCGTCCAGACCGGCGCGGTGCAGCAGCTCCGGGATGCTTCCGTGCGGCTGGAAGCCGCAGCCGAGATTTGCGCGCGCGCAGACGGCCTGAATACCGCCTTCCTCGAGCGCCGCAAAAATATCAGCGGCAACGCAGCCCATATCCTCGGTTTCCTCCGCCGCAAGAATGCGCCCCGTCTTTTTCACCGACTCCAGAACCGGCTGCATGTCGAGCGGCGCAATGCGGGGAAGCTTGACGATCTCCACGGAGATACCGCGCTTTTCGCAAAGCTCTGCCGCGCCGAGTGCGGCATTGACGAGCGTGCCGTATGTGACAAGCGTACAGTCCGTCCCTTCGCGTAGAAGCGGCGCGTCCGTACACGCTGTATAGCGTCCCTCGGAGCCGGTCGGATACCGGATGGCGACCGGGCCGCTCGTTTCCCATACGGCCTTGCGGAGCATCGCCCGAAGCTCCTCAAAGTTTGCCGGACAAAACACCGTCATGCCCGGGATCTGACGCAGAAAACCGACGTCAAACGCGCCGTGGTGCGTCTCGCCGTCCGCGCCGACAAGACCGGTGTGATCGACGGCGAGGACAACGTGCAGCTTCATCAGCGCAACGTCATGCAGGAGCATGTCATATGCGCGCTGTAAAAACGTAGAATAAACGGCGACGACCGGGATCATGCCCTGCGCGGCAAGTCCGCCCGCCATGGTGACCGCGTGCCCCTCGGCAATGCCGACGTCAAAATAGCGCGCCGGATGCGCCTCGGAAAACGCATCGAGACCGACGCCCTGCCGCATCGCGGCCGTGATCGCACAGATGCGCGTGTCGGTTTCCGCCAGCCTCGTCAGCTCCGCGCCGAAGGCCGTGGCGAACGTCGGCGCTTTTGCCGACGCAGGACGGCCGCTGACCGGGTCAAAGCGCCCGATGCCGTGGAAATTCTGCGGTGTTTTCTCAGCGGGGGCAAAGCCCTTGCCCTTGACGGTGTTGAGATGCAGGAGGACCGGCTCTTTCAGTGCGGCCGCGGCACGCAGCAGCTCGCTGACCGTCTCCACATCGTGGCCGTTCACCGGCCCAAGGTAGGTAAAGCCCATGTCCTCAAAGAGCGTCTGCCCGATGAGCCTGCGGCGCAGACGGCTTTTGAGCTTGTGCGTGAAGGAATAGAGCTTGCGACCGCCCGGAATGTGCGCCGTCACGTTGCGATACCAGAGCTTGAACTCCAGATATGCGGGCCGCAGGCGCATTTTGGCGAGGTAGCGCGAGATCGCGCCGACATTCGGCGTGATGGACATGCCGTTGTCGTTGAGAATGACGATCAGCGGCTCCCGGCTGGCGCCGGCGTTGTTGAGCCCCTCATAGGCAAGCCCACCCGTGAGCGCACCGTCGCCGAGCAGCGCGATGACATGATAATCTTCCTGCTTGAGTGTTCTGGCGCGCGCCATACCAAGCGCCACAGACACGGAATTGGAAGCATGACCTGCAATGAACGCATCATGCACGCTCTCGCAGGGCTTTGGGAAGCCGGAAAGGCCGCCGTAAGTGCGGAGCGTGTCGAAGCGGTCCATACGTCCGGTCAGGATTTTGTGAACGTAGGACTGGTGTCCCACATCAAAGACCAGTCGGTCGCGGCTGGTGTCAAAGGTTTTCTGGATGGCGAGCGTGGTCTCCACAAGCCCCAGATTGGAGGCGAGATGCCCGCCTGTCTGAGAAACGTGGTCGATCAGAAACTGCCGCAGCTCGCGGCAGAGCTGCTCGTCACCTTTCTTGTCCAGCCGGAGAAGATCCTCCCGGCTGTGAATATTCTCTAAGATCATAGCAGCCTCATTTGGCTCAGCGCTTTTTGCGGAACTTCGCGGGAAGCGTCTTGAAAAAGGTCAGCGCCTTTGCCGTTGTCTGTACGATGGGTGTGCTCATGTGAATGGCAAATGTTTTGCCGAATGCCTTGCCGCCGACGGTCAGCGCCGCAACGAGCGCAGACAGCAGCAGCTCCACGAACGGGTTTGCCGAGCGGCCTGCGATGGCCTTTGCCGCGATGGTCGCGGAAGCCGCACCGGAGATAACGCCGCAGATGTCGCCGATGACGTCGTTGCAGAACGAGGAGACACGGTTTGCGTTGCGGATGAGCTTGAGCGCCTCCGCCGCCTCCGGCACCTTGCGCGACGCCATTGAATGGAACGGCGTTTCCTCGGCGGACGTGACCGCCACGCCGATGATGTCGAAGATAATACCGATCAGGACGATCGCGATCAGGATCAGAAACGAGACCGCCAGATTGGCGCGGCCGAGCAGCTCAGAGGAAACGAAGGACATCGTTCCCGAGATGAGCATGGTGAGAACGAAGATCAGAATGATCCACTTGTAGTCCGGCCTTGGCATTTTCCTGCCGGATTTTTTCTTTGGCTGACTCAAAACGGCTCCCTCCAGAGTCATTGCAAAATAAAAGGGCGCAAGCGCCCGAAATCTCATTGTTCCGTTTTGCGCGGCTTGCCCGCCCGAAACGGTATATTTTCATGTAAAGGGATTTGCATCCCAAATCGCAGCGTCCGTGCTCCGCCCCAACGTTCACGCCCACAGCGCAGCTCCGAATGAAGATGGCACTAACTCAAAAAAAGAAAGGCGAGAACCCATCGGCAAGAGCCGATGGCGCGAGATTTTCCGCCAGCGTTTGCGCAGCTCCGAACGAAGATGGCACCGGCTCAAACACGCCCACATAATGAAAGGCGAGAACCCATCGGCAAGAGCCGATGGCGCGAGATTTTCCGCCAAGGCAAGGCGCGAGAGCGCAGGAATACTTTGTGTATTTCAAGCTCGAAGCAACGCAGCTTTGGTGGAAAAGATCCGTCATCAGCCGCAGGCGATGGGATTGAGACTTTCAAAAAACAACAATGGCGGCAAAAATGGTTAATCTTACGGCTTAGGTCGGGTTTGTTTTCCCCATGAGCGAACCTCTCGTCACCGAAGGAGGCGGTTTCCCTTTCGCGCCCAAGCCGGTCTGTCTCCATGACCGATACCCGATTGCCACTTAGTCCGTACCGCAATCCCATTTCTGCCCCAGACGGACAGCCTAGGTGATTTCCACAACGGATTCTTCCAGTTTCTATCCTCTTTTGCAAGCAGTCTTTCCAAAGAAAACGTCCAACGCTCAAGGCCATGAGTTTGGACGCTTGGCTCTTTTTCCCTGAGCTGCTCACGCAAGGCAGGCTACTCTGCACACAGCGTTCACGGCTTATAGCCGGGTAGCACCGCATTGCAGGTTCATCCGGTACCGTACAGAAGTCGCTTACCGCGAAGGGAGTACGCTTCTGCACGCGATCCGGTCTCCACAGACATAGGGTTCGACGTCTTCATGCCATTGAAGGCCGCCCTGTGTCCGCAGGCATAAGTTGCCTTCCCCCAGCATCCACCCCAAACTGGGCGTAAGAAGCAGACACCACGGGATTCATAGATGTGCCCTTTAAAGGATTTTTAGGCCCTTCCTCAAAACTGGCAAAGCCGACTAGGATACTGCGCCATTGTCCCTTGTATCATAGCATGTTTTCTCTGCATATACAAGCGTGTATTCATAAATATTTTGTGAATTCGTCCCAAAACGAACGTCTCGAGCGCTGCACACTGCTTGCAAGGCAGAAAATATACAGGCGGCGTGCCTGTGATGCGCACGCCGCCTGTTCCGCAAAATTCATTTCCGGATGAGATAGACGTCTTCCTCCGGCGTGCCGGGATTTTTCCGGACCGCGTCAAAAAACAAGGTTTTGTACAGCACCTGATCGGGCTGCCGCGAATCGTAGATGGCCCGGTAAGAGAATCTCGGTACCTGATGAAACCGTGCGACCGCGACATAATCAGACAGTGCAAAAACGCCGGACAGCAGACAGACGTACCCGAGAACGACAAGCAGGCGAACGCCGCGCCTGACGAGCATCTGCCGCACGGCAAGATAAAGCCCGACGGCAGAGAGGATCATCCCCAAAACCGAATAGATGCTTCCCCAACTGCTTTCACTCGGAAAGACAGCCAGCGCCGACACAATGATAAACATGCCGAAGCAGAGCAGCAAAATGCCGACCACCTTCTGTTTTCCGAGCTTGAGCTCATTGCGGCCGTATTCCGCCATCGCGGCGGCTGTTTCTTTTGTTTTCTGATCCATCATCTCGCTTTTCCTTTCCCCCTGAATGATCTCAGGGATGCTCACATCAAACTGCTCCGCGAGCTCGACGAGCATACCGATGTCCGGCATGTTGCTTCCGGTCTCCCAACGGGATACCGTCCTGCCGGAGACGTGCAGCAGCTCTGCGAGCTGCTCCTGCGTCAGCCCTTGTTCCTTTCGGAGCGCCTTCAAAAAAGCGCCGATCTTACGTTGGTCCATATCGGCCCTCCCTTCCCATTCAGCATAGCGCCGGACGCGGCATTGGGACACGACACAAAGCGAGAAATGCCGTGTTTTTCCGATAGACAACGTTGTCCGGTCTGCAAAAACAGCCACAGCAGAGCAAGCTGCTGTGGCTGAACTTGTAAAAGAGATTTTGAGATGATCAGAATTCGCGCAGCGCGAGCCGCTGCGCAAGCTCGGCGAGGAATTCCGTATCCGTGAAGTCCGCCAGTGCATCGATGGCCTCGTCGGTATAGCGCTCGATCATCTTGGAGCACTCACCCACGCCGTAGAGCGATACGAAGGTATTCTTGCTGCCGTCCATGCCGGTGGCCTTTCCCATCTTTTCCGCATCACCGAGCACGTCGAGCATGTCGTCACGAAGCTGGAATGCAAGCCCCAGCGCCTTGGCGTAGGCATCGGCAGCCCGAATCTCCTTCTCGCCGGCTCCGGCAGCCGCCGCACCCATGCGGCACGCCGCAGAAATGAGCGCGCCGGTCTTGAGCGCATGTATGGTGTGAATGGCGTCGGCCTCCAGCCGGATCTTTTCGCCCGCCAGGTCGAGCACCTGCCCGCCGAGCATGCCGTTTGCGCCTGCGGCCTCGGAAAGAATGCGGATGATGCGAACAATGGTCCAAGCGTCGGCGGGCGCGTTGGCAGCCGTCTCAAACGCCGCCGTCAGCAGCGCATCGCCTGCCAGAACGGCGTTTGCCTCGCCAAAGACCTTGTGGTTCGTGAGCCGTCCGCGGCGATAGTCATCATTGTCCATGCACGGCAGGTCGTCATGGATGAGGCTGTAGGTGTGCACCATTTCGATGGCGGCCGCAAACGGGAGCGCGTTTCTCCATTCGCCGCCGCAGATGCGGCAGAATTCCAGTACAAGGATCGGGCGGATGCGCTTTCCGCCTGCGAGGAGGCTGTAGCGCATGGCCTGAAGCAGCTCCTGCTGCGGGCATTTCTGGTCGGCAAAGCAGCCCTCCAGATACGCTTCCACGGCTTCGCGGTAGGTTTCCGTTCTCATTTTGTAGTCATTCATCTCTTACATACCCCGTTTCCACCGGTGCGCCATCGGCGCCCTTCATCAGTTTGACAACTTCCAGCTCCGCCTTCGTGAGCATTTCATCACAGCTTTTGACGAGGCCTGTCCCCTCCTGAAACAGCTTCAGCGCCTGCTCCAGCGGGACATTCCCCTGCTCCAGACTGCGGACGATCGCATCAAGCCGGTCGATCGACTGCTCAAAGCTCCTCGATTGTTCACTCATGTCTATCCTCCCAAACCTCGCGCACCTCCGCGCGGAGGCCCCCGCTGCGAAGATCGACCGTGATCGTGTCTCCGGGTGCAACGCCGGAGCTTTCCTGCAAAATCGAACCGTCCGCACTGCGTACAACGCTGTAGCCGCGCGCAAGCACCTTGAGGGGGCTCATCGCGTCGAGCGCTGCCGTCAGCCGGACAAACTGCTCCTTTTTTCCTTGAAGCAGGTGCCGCGAGGCCGCCGTCAGCCGTTCACGGCTGTATTCCAGCAGCATCCGCTTGTCCTGCACGTAGTTCATCGGGCTTTGCAGCACGCGCTTTTCGGAAAGCGCATCCAGCTTCTGCCGTGAGAGCTTGAGCTGCCGCTCCATCGCCGCCTGCATCCGCGCCTGCATCTGGACAAGGCGCTTTTGCAGATCATCCCGATCCGGCGCGACCAGCTCCGCGCCGTTTGACGGCGTGGCAGCGCGGACGTCGGCAACAAAATCGGAGATCGTCACGTCCGGCTCATGCCCGACCGCCGAGACGACCGGGATCTCGGATGCAAAAATGGCGCGCGCCACGCGCTCGTCGTTGAACGCCCACAGATCCTCCATCGAGCCGCCGCCGCGGCCGGTGATGATGACGTCTGCGAGCTGGTATTTGTTGGCATAGCGGATCGCGCCCGCGATCTCTGCCGGAGCCTCTGCTCCCTGCACGCGCACCGGCAGGATCATGACCTTGCTCAGTGGATACCGCTTGCCGAGGATGCGGAGCATGTCCATGATCGCCGCGCCCGCACCCGAGGTGATGATGGCGATGCGGTGCGGAAAAGCCGGGAGCGGCTTTTTGTGCTCGCGGCTGAAAAGCCCTTCTTGCAGGAGCTTTGCCTTGAGCTGCTCAAAGGCGACGTGCAGATCGCCCACACCGTCGGGCGTCAGGTCGCCGCAATAGAGCTGGTATGCGCCGTCGCGCGGAAAGACAGTGATGCGGCCGAAGGCAATGACCTTCATGCCGTTTTCCGGCCGGAAGCGCAGGCGCACCGCGCTGGAGCGAAACATGACGCTGCGGAGCGCACCGGCCTCGTCCTTGAGGGTAAAGTAGTGGTGTCCCGAGGGATAGACCTTGTAGTTGCTCAGCTCGCCGCGAATGAAGATCTCGCTCAGAAGCTCGTCACGGTCGAGCATGGATTTGATGTATTCGTTGACCTGAGAGACCGCATAGATCGTCTGCTGCATCACGGCTCCTCCTGCATCCATGTGAGGATGGCAACGCCGAGCGCATTGTCCGAGGAAAAGCGCGGCTCAGCAAATGCGGCGTCAAACTCGCGGCAGCGCTCGCGCAGGAGCGAATTGCCGGAAACACCGCCGGAGAAAACGACCGAAAAGCCCGGATATTGTCTGAGCGCTTCGCGCGTCACGGCCGTGACGGCGTGGATGACGGTGAGAAGCGCATAGCGCGCTGTCTCCTCGCAGGAAGCGCCGCCCTCGCGGTACTGCCGGACCTTGTTTTCCGCACCGGAAAGAGAAAACGTCAGCGCATTCGTCTTGACCTTGAAGCAGTCCTTCCGGTCACAGCCGCGGCTGAGCGCGTCAACGCCCTTTCCGGACGGAAACGGCACGCCGAGAAGCTGCCCCGTGCGGTCGATGAGCTGGCCGGCGGAGATATCGCTTGTTCCGCCGAGCTTTTCCGCGCGGACATTTTTTCCGTCCGGCGTGACGAGCAGAAGCTCCGTCGTGCCGCCGGAGAGATGCCATGCAAGATGCGGCTGGTGCATCAGCTCCATCCGTCCCGCCGACCAGAGCGCGGCAGCGATGTGGCCCTGCTGATGCGAAAAGGGATAAAAGGGGATGTCCAGAAAGCGCGCCAGATTGCGCGCCTGCGACTCACCCGCCAGAAAACACGGCATATACGAGCCCTCCACGGCGCGCGGCCGCGTGCTCGCGCCGACGGCGCGGACGGTGTCTGCCGGGAGCTTGCCGCAGAGCGCATCGACCAGCTCCGGCAGACGCCTGACATGCGCAAACAGCGCGTCCGACTGCCGCAGGCCGAGTTCGCCGGGCTTCACGTCCAAAAGGCGTGAGCAGTTTTCGCCGCCCACGCCGTGAAATTCCGCCACCGAGGTGGTGTAGTTGCTGGTGTCAAAGCCCAGCGCTCTCATTGTGCGGACACCTCGCGTGCAAACGCGCCGAGGATCCCGTTGACGAAAGCCACTACATCCTCATCCTCGTATTTCCGCGTCAGCTCGACCGCCTCGTTGATGGCGGCGCTGACCGGCACGTCGTGAACATACAGACATTCGTACATTGCCAGCTGCATGATGGCGCGCGCCGTCTTGGAGATGCGCCCGAGATTCCAGCCGATGGCGTATTTGGAAATGTAGCCGTCCAGCTCGTCCTGCTTTTCGCGGATGCCGCAGACCGTGGACTGGATGTATTCCACCTGCTTGCCGGAGGGGCTTTCCTCGTAGGCATCGGACTCATCCTTCAGCGTGGCGTAATAGTCCGGGTCAAGATGCTCGCGCACGAGCGTCCGGGCGTCATCGTCGCGGAAGCCCATCTCATAGACAAGCTGCGCCACGATCTCTCTGGCATTTGTTCTGGTCATACCATTCTCCTCTAGCTCTCTGGATCAGAGTCTTATTTCTTGGCCTCGCGCGGAAGCGCAATGCCGCAGATGTTGACGTTGACGCGGCCAACGCACAGTCCGGTCACGGATTCGAGGCTCGACTTCACAGCCTCCTGCACCGTCTTTGCAAGCTCGAACACAGAGTATCCGAAGTTTGCAACCACGTTGCAGTCGACGAAAAGGCGGCCTTCCTTGTCACTTGTAACGCGAATGCCCTTTGCAACGCTCTTGACGCCGAGCATTTCGGCGATGTCGCTGCCAAGCCCCGCGCTCAGACCGCAGACGCCCTCCTGCTCGAGCACTGCCATGGCGGCAACGGAGGCCACCACGTCCTCAGAGATCTGGATCGAGCCGTTTTCGGCCTTCTGCGTGTAATATTCTTTGCTGTCTGCCATGATGATTCCTCCGTATCGATGAGATGCATGCAGAATGGATTCTTTCCGTATATTGTACCACAAAAGGCAGGAATTTCAACTGCCAATCGTGCCGAATGCACGCTTTCGCGCTGATTTTGTGATTATACTACAAATCCCGCCTTCTTGCAAGACGGAAAGCGCGGCAGAGCGCACCTCTGCCGCGCGAGCCAACACGCCCTCTGCGCGTCATTTGACCTCGATGACGCGGATCTGTGAAAGCGCATAGTCCGTCTGCCCCGTCACGATATCCGAAATGAGCGCAACATCCGCCTGCGCAAGGCCCTCTGCCGGAGCCGCGACCGCGACACAGACCGTGCCGTCGCTGATGTAGGTGACACAGTCGCTGTAGCCCTTTGCAATGACGAGGCTTTCGATCTGCGCCTCGCTGAGCGCGGTTGAGACCAGCTCGTTGAGCGTCCGCGTGGCGGCGGCGCCGACATCGCTTCCCTCGTCATAGGCGATGGTCTGCTCCAGAAGCTCCACCGCGCTGTCGCGCGATTCCTGTCGGCTCAGACGCACCTGCGCAAAATAGTCGGCTGTCTGCGATGCTGCCTGTGCCGCAGCCTCCTGCGCCAGCACGTCTGCCGGCTCCGAGATCACAAGGCCGTCCCCCATGACCTGCGCCGCGTCGAGCGTCTCGGTCAGATCTACCGCCGCGGTATCGGGATGGTTGTGCGACCAGTTGAGGTAGATCCCTGCGCAGACGAGCACCAGCACGGCTGCAACGATGGCATTGCGTTTCCAAATTTTCATCCTTTCTCCTCCTATTGACGTTTCATTTTCATAACGCTGATCTTATCGCTTCCAAGCCCTGTGAGTCTGGAAACAGCCTGCACGATCGCAAGCCGGACGCTTGGGCGCTCGGCGCCCTCACAGACGATCACGGCGCCCTTATAGACGGGGCTCCTCGTTTTTGTGACGATAGGCAGCCGCTGCGCGCTGCTTTCGTGATACAGGACCGTCTCGCTTGAGCACTCGCTTCGCTCTCCGTCGGCAGTTTTTTGCTCGTCGGCCTGAAAAAAACGCTCAGGGCCGTAGTCGAGACTCAGCATGACCGCGACCTCGCCCGCGCCGTCCACGCGCGACAGCAGCGCCGCAAGCTCCGACTGAACAGCGGCCACATCCGGGATCTCCGCCTGCATCGGGGCGGTGACTGCCTTTGTCTCAGATAGCTTTCTTCCTGACGGCAGCAGCATGAGCGCTGCGCCCACCAACAGCACGATCAGGGCGTATCTGTATTTTCCGAGCACCTGCACAAGACCGCGCAGGTTCTTTATTCCGTCTGTTCCGCGCCTGTTTTCCATGTCTGCCTTTCCGCCGGTATGGCAAAATTTTCGATGATGTAGGTTTGCAGCGCCAGCTTCTGCGCCGCCGAGGCCTCGCATGTGACCGTCACGGCGGACGGGTAAGGATATGCCGTTTCAAGCTCCACCGTCACCTCCACGTCCGCCTCCAGTCCGAGTGCGGAAGCTTTGTCCAATATATATGTCTGCGTGCTTTGTTTTATGATGGCTGCAACGAGCTCGCGGTTTTTGACCTCGATCCCGGTGCGTGCCTCCTCGGCCTGCATCTGAAAGCGCGCAAGCGACTGCGAAAGCGCTGCCTCGTCAAGCCTGAGAACGGGCCGCAGCGCACACAGCGCCAGCAGCATTCCGCAGCAAAGCCCGAGCACGCGCCGGACGCTTCCCTTCGGCAGAAGGCTCAGTCCCACCGCCGACAAAAGAGCCGCCGCGATCACCGACAGCAGATAGCTCCGCAGTGCCTCCGTCATAGTCTCACCGCCTTCATAAACCAGCATGTGCTCAGCAGCGCCATCAGCGCGGCACAGCCCGTCATGGCGAGCATATAGCCCATCGCCGCCGAGAGATTTGAGAGGAGTCCTCCAAGTCCGCCGCACTGCATCGTCCCGCCGACTGCCGCCGTGAGCTTGAGCGCAAGATAATGCACGCCGATGCGGCAAAACGGCGCCAGTCCCGTTGCCAGAATGGCAAGCAGGCCGAAAACACCCGCGTAATTCCGGACAATGTCTGCACCCGCCAGCACCGTTCCGGCAGCGCCGGACAGGATCGAGCCGACAACAGGCACCGCGGTCGAGAGCGCAGAGCCCGCCGCCTTGACCGCCGCCGCGTCCGCGCTTCCCGCGATCAGCCCTGTCGCTGTGAGATAGGCCGTAAAAACATACATGACGCCCTTGAGCGCCGTCTGGATGATCCATCCGGTCAGCTCGCGCAGACGCTGAAGCGTTTCACCTCCAACGGCGCACTCTGCCGCCGAAAGTGCCGTAAACGCGTAGGTCAGTGGGATCAGAAGCGATCGAATGAGGCGCATCAGCACGTCGATAAACAGCATGGAGCCTGCGTAGAGCGCAGCCGCGCTCGTCATGCCGCCGGAGGCGCTCAGCGCCGCAGAAAGGACGGGCAGCAGGAACGTAACGAATGTGCCGATTCGGTCGAGCGTCCCTGCGGCAAGGCCAATCATGCTCCTGAGCCCGCCGGCGCAGATCGCCGTCAGCGCCAGCGCGCCGCCGAGGCGCACGGCCTGCGCGGAAAGAGACGGCTCAAGCTGCGCGCAGAGCGAGCATAACAGCGTCGCCGCCAGCAGCATCCCGCACGTCTTTGCCGCATCCCGAAGCGGCGTCCGAACATCGTGGAGCGCATCTGTAAGGAGACGCCACAGGCTTGCAGCGAGATCCGCAGGTGCCGTCGGCGAGACGCCGCCGAGACGCTCCAGAGCCTCCTCGTCAAGACCCTCCGTCAGCGTCTGTGCACCCAGAATGCCCGCCTCCTGCTCCGAAATGCTCTGCGCACGCGCCGGAAGCACAAGCAGGAGACTCAGCAGCACCAGTAGAACGACCTTCTTCAATCTAGCCTCCCATCAGCGTTTGCAGCAGCTCCAGAACGGCGTTTGCCAGCGGCAGCGCCACATAAACGGCAAGAAACGTCCCGCACAGCTCCACGACCTTGCAGAGCGCCTGCTCGCCTGCGTCCTTGCAGAATGCGCCCGCGATCTGCGTCAGAAGCCCGATGCCGACCGTCTTTAGCACCGGCGCCAGCAGCGCAGGCTCCAAGCCTGCAAGACGCTGAAGCCGCTGCAAAAAGGAAACGACCGGTGAAACCAGCTCCGCAGCTGCGATCAGGCTGACGGCGCAGCAGGCGCAGGCCGCGCAGAACGAAAATTCCGGGCTTCGCCCGCGCACGACGAGTGAGAGCACGGCGCAGATGACGCAGAGCGCTGCAATCTGTAGAAATCTCTCCATATTCAGAAATGAAACAGCGTCTTGACAAGCTCAAACAGGTCTGCGATGCGCTGAACGACGATCATCAGAACCACGACCAGTCCGGCAAGCGAGGTCATGGTCGCCTGCTCCTCGCGTCCCGTCCGGACAAGGACCTGATTGAGGATGGAGACGATGATACCCACGGCGGCGATCTTGAAGATCAGATCAATGTCGATCATCACAGCAGGATCACGGCGACCGCCAGCCCCGCGCAGACGCCGATGGTCGCATAGCTCCTTCGGCGTGCGCTGCTTCCCTCCTCCAGACGGCGAAGCTGCGAGGAGAGCCGCGCAAGCGCAAGCTCCAGAGCGCGGCTCTGCCCGTCAAGGTCAAACTCGCCGAGCGATGCACCGAGCGTCAAGAGCGTCTGCCGCGCGGGCATCGCAAGGCTGAGCTCCGCCGTCCTGTCCAGCGCCGTCTGAAAGACCTGCATCGGGCGCAGCGTGCGGTCACTGCGCATCGCGTGTGCGCAGCAGCGGAAAAAGGCGCGTGTCTCCTGCTCCTGCGCCGCGGCAGCGACGAGTGTGAACGCCTCCGCCAGCGGCGTTTTCCGGTACAGGATCTCGCTTTTCAGAAAAGTGAGCGCATCAAGCATGGCTGCAAGCTGCCGCTCCTGCCGCCGCACGCCGCCTGCAAAGCCAAAGCCCATGACCGAGGCTGCCGCGACCACGCAAAGCGCACCGATCCCCCTCAACATTCAATCCATCCTTTCTTCCCTGACCTGCCTCTCCGGCGTCAGAAGCCACAGTGTTTTGAAAATGTCCAGCTCGCACAGACCGCGGTAGAGCGGTCTTTTTTGCAGCTCGTCCCGTCCAGAGGCATGCGCAGTCGCAAGAAAGCGGACGCCGCAGTGACTCGCCTGCTCCATGACGCGGATGTCCTCCGGCGCGGTGATCTCGTCCACCGCGATCCAGTCGGGGCGCATCCCGCGCAGAAGAAGCGGGATGCCGGCCGCCTTTGGGCAGCCTGTCAGCACATCCGTGTGCGTTCCCACGTCAAGCTGCGGTCTTCCATGCAGGCAGGCGGCAAGCTCACCGCGCTCGTCCACGATGCAAACGCGCTGCCCTCCGTTGGAGAGCCGCCGCACGCAGTCGCGAAGCAGCGTCGTTTTACCGGAGCCGGGGCTTCCGAGTATCAAGGTTGAGCCGCGCAGCCGCCGGACGAGCTCCGGCGGGGCCGTCGGGAGCTGACGCGCGATGCGGATACAGAGCGAGGACACCGAACGGATGGCGCGCACGCTTCCGTTTTGAACGGCAGCCGTTCCGCACAGGCCGATGCGATGTCCGCCCGGCAGCGTCACAAAGCCCTCGCGCAGAGTTTCCTCCGCGCTGTAGCAGGAGTGTCCGGTCGCAGCCGACAGGATCTCCTCGAGCATCCGGCTCGTTACCGGCTCCGGGCTGCCGGGGATCGGCCGCTCCTGCCCGCAGACGAGCGCCGCAGGAATCTGCCCCGTCCGCAGGCGAAGCTCCTCCAGCCGGGATGTATCCAGACGTGCCGCCGCACTGCTCAGCTCCGGCGGCAGGATCGAAAAGATGGGCTGTAAATCCATGTTCTCACCTCGCCACAGTCTATGGACGAGCCGCGCGCATTAGAACTGCCCGCCGGTGCGGATATTCTCCCAGACGCACGCATAGACTGGAAAGCAAAAGGAGGCATGTCCATGAAACAGATTCTGATCAGCGGCTTGGCTTCACTGCTGGCGATATTATTGCTGCCCTGCGGCGCGCGCCGCGAAGCGCCGCAGGCGCGGGACATCGTGATCCTGCATGAACTGGCGCTGCCAGCGGCAGACGAGCAGCCGGAGGCCGCTGCGGCTTCCACGGAGGAGACGGTCTGCCTTCTGAACGGAGATACGATCGAAACGCTGCCGCTTTCTGCGTATCTGACGGGCGTTGTACTCTCAGAAATGCCGCCCGATTTTGCGCCGGAGGCGCTCAAGGCGCAGGCCGTCGCGGCGCGGACCTTTACGCAGAAACGACGGCAGTCCGCAAAGCATGAACATGCGGATGTCTGCGCGGACAGTGCGTGCTGTCAGGCGTGGAGCAGTGAGGCGGCGCTGCGTGAGCGGTTCGGAGCGGATTACGACACATACGCAGAAAAAGCGCGCGCGGCAGTCGAGGCCACGCGCGGGGAGGTACTTTTGTATGACGGCGCACTGATCGACGCAACGTATTTTTCCTGCTCCGGCGGCAGGACGGAGGACGCCGCCGCCGTATGGGGCGCGGAGGTGCCGTATTTGCAGTCGGTCAAAAGCTACGGCGAGGAAAACGCCCTCCGCTACGCCTCGGAAAAGCGCTTCACGCCGGAGGCGCTGCGCGCCGCGCTCGGCGGTGCAGTGCTCACCGGAAGCCCAAGCGCGTGGTTTTCCGATGTGACATACACAGAAGGCGGCGGCGTGAACACCATGAAAATCGGTCAGACGTGCTACACCGGCACAGAGCTGCGGCGGCTCCTCGGGCTCAATTCCACCTGCTTCCGTGTTTCCGCAGACGAGGACAGCGTGACGTTTCATGTCCTCGGCTACGGTCACCGCGTCGGTATGAGCCAGTACGGAGCCGACTATATGGCGCGTCAGGGCTATGACTACCGCGCCATCCTGCAATACTACTACCGCGGCGCAGAGCTGAAAAAGACAGACAAATAAAAACAGCACCTCAGAGCGATGCTCTGAGGTGCCGCAGCCTGTAAAAACCTCGTAGAGTTTCGCCGCGCACGGCGAAATAAAATGAGAATCCGTTTTGTCCGGGGGCGTGTACCTCGGACAAAACACACTGCATGGTGCAAGTGTGGAATTTGGGCGCAAACTGCGCGCAAATTATGCGCGCAGCACCATGCAGTCTCTTCAAACGCGAACCAAGCTCCGCGGTTCGCGTTTGAGAGCTTGTCAAAATACTTTTGACAAGCTCAAGCACCTCAGAGCGATGCTCTGAGGTGCTCATGCGTGATTAGATGAGGTTCAGGACGAGCGTGAGAACCAGGAACACGCCGCCGACCCACTTGGTCGCCTTGGCGAGCTTCGCGTCAAACGCCTTGCTGCCGCCCTTAGCGGAGAAGCCGTCGCCGCCCGCGATCGCGGAAGACAGGCCGGCGCTCTTGCCGGACTGAAGCGTTACGATAACAACAAGGCCAACGGCCAGAATGACCTGAACGATCGTCAGAATAGTATGCAGAACTCCCATAATTCCTCCAAATCAATAATGACGCCGTTCTTCATCGGCAGACGGCAAGCCGGAATATCGCAGATTGCTCTGAAACAGCAGAAATTATGATACCATAACTTTCAGCATGATGCAAGTGGCAATTCGCATTTTTTGCGTTTTTCGCGGAAAACCGCAGCAAAGTCAGGATTTTGTCGGCCATGTATTGGTCGCCGCGCAGGTGAGATAGGCATTGATAAAGCCGTCCAGCTCTCCGTCCATGACGGCGTTGATGTTGGTCATTTCATAGCCCGTGCGGGTGTCCTTTGCCAGCGTATAGGGCATAAAGACGTAGTTTCGGATCTGGCTGCCCCACTCGATTTTGAGCTGTGCGCCCTTGATGTCGGAGATCTTGTCCAAATGCTCGCGCTCCTTGATCTCGATGAGTTTTGACCGGAGCATACGCATACAGGTCTCACGGTTCTGGAACTGATCGCGCTGCGTCTGGCAGGAGACGACGATGCCGGTCGGCTTGTGGATCAGACGCACGGCAGACGAGGTCTTGTTGATGTGCTGGCCGCCCGCGCCGGAGGAGCGGAAGACCTGCATTTCAATGTCCTCGGGGCGGATGTCCACATCCTTCGAGTCGTCCGTGATCTCGGGGATGACCTCCACCGCGGCAAACGACGTCTGACGGCGGGCGTTTGCATCGAACGGCGATACGCGCACCAGCCGGTGCACGCCGTTTTCGCTTTTCATAAGGCCGTAGGCGTTTGTGCCCTCGATCATGATGCTGGCGGATTTGATGCCGGCCTCATCTCCGTCGAGATAGTCGAGAATCTTATAAGTAAAGCCGTGTGCCTCAGCCCAGTGGGTGTACATGCGGTAGAGCATCTGCGTCCAGTCCTGCGCTTCGGTGCCGCCGGCGCCCGCCTGAAATGAGACAATGGCGTTGAGGCTGTCATACTCGCCGGAAAGAAGCGTCGCAAGCCGCGCCGTCTCCATCTGCTCCTCGAGACTGTGATATCCCTCCTTGAGCTCCTCCAGCATGGACTCGTCATTTTCCTCCAGAGCCATCTCGCAGATGGTCAGAAGGTCGTCCCAAGTCGTGCACATCTTGCCGTAGCGCTCGACCTTGTCCTCAAGCTGCCGCGTCTGCTTCATGACCTTCTGTGAAAGCTCCTGATTGTCCCAGAAGCCGTCAGACTCGATCTGCGCATGCAGACGCTCCAGATCTTCCTTTGCACCCTCAATGTTGAGCGAGAGCGCCAGCTCGTCAAGCTTCGGCTTCAGGCCGTTGAGCTTGACCTTATATTCGTCAAATTCGATCATACTCATATAAAAACCACACTTCCAGATTGTTCGGGATGTATTATAACGGATAAACGCACGTCTGTAAAGGGAAAACTGCGCCTATTTCGGGCTCAGCTCCACCGCATGGCGCACAAACGAAAGCTCCGGCACACAGCACGGCAGCTTTGCGCGAAAGCGCATCTGCGGCGTGCGCGGCTCCGAGAGCGGAATGCCGTCCATGTCCTCCATTGCGCCGGCCGTCCACAGCATGGGGCGGAAGTCCGGCCCGACCAGCTCGACGGTGTCCCCGGTACGGAATTTGTTGCGCAGGCTCAAGACGGCGTTTCCGTCTGCGTCGCAGCACTCGACCACCGCGCAGATCTGCCACTCACGGAGATAGCGCGAGTTTTCGGTGTACTGCCCGGGTTGGCCGTAGAAAAAGCCGGTCGAATAGTGGCGGTGCGAGACATGCTCCACCTCGTCACGCCAAACAGGATCGGGCGCACGTCCGGCCTCCAGATCGTCCAGAACATGGCGGTACGCCCCCGTCACAATGGCGGCGTAGTACGCCGATTTTGCCCTGCCCTCGATCTTCAGGCAGTCGATCCCTGCGTCCATCAGATCGTCCAGATGGTCGATCATGCACATGTCGCGCGAGTTCATGATGTACGTGCCCTTCTCGTCCTCGAACACCGGGAAATATTCTCCCGGACGCTTTTCCTCCATCAGCGCGTACTGATAGCGGCAGGGCTGGGCACATTCGCCGCGGTTGGAGTCACGGCCCGTCATATAGTTTGACAACAGGCACCGTCCGGAGTAGGAAACGCACATCGCGCCGTGGCAGAATGTCTCCAGCTCCAGTTTTTCCGGCACTCGAGCGCGGATCTCCCGGATCTCCGGCAGCGAAAGCTCCCGCGCCAGCACCACACGCTGCGCGCCAAGGTCATACCACGCCTGTGCGCAGGCGTAGTTGGCAATGGATTGCTGGGTAGAGATATGACGTTCGCAGTTCGGTGCATACTTCCCTGCCATCGTGAAAACGCCGAGATCGGCCACGATCAGCGCGTCCACGCCCGCCGCGTCCAGTGACCGGAGATACTCCGGAAGCCGTGCGGTCTCCTCATTGCGCGGCATGGTGTTGACGGTCACATGTGCGCGCACGCCGTGGCTGTGCGCATAACGCACAGCCTCCGGCAGCTCGTCACGGTCGAAATTTCCCGCAAACGAGCGCATTCCAAAGCTCGTGCCGCCGAGATAGACGGCGTCCGCGCCGTAAAGCACGGCCATTTTCAGCTTTTCCATATCCCCCGCGGGACAGAGCAGCTCCGGTTTTTTTCTCATATTCTTTACTGCCCCATTTCCGCGAGCACTTCCTGATGCTCGTAATACGTCTCCGAGAAGGTATGCACGCCGTTTTTGTTCAGCGCGTAGAAATAATAGTCCGTCTCCGCCGGATACAGCGCCGCACGGATGGAATTGATGCCGGGGTTCGCGATCGGCCCCGCCGGGAGACCGGCGTTCGTGTAGGTGTTGTACGGGCTGATGAGCGATTTGTCCGCGTCAGACAGGACCTCCTTGCGCTCCGGAAGCGCATACTGGATGGTCGCGTCGATCTGGAGGCACGGATAGAGCTTGCTGCAAAGGCGGTTATAGATGACGGAGGCGATGGTCGCGCTCTCGGAGGTCTTGGCTGTTTCCTTTTCGATCAGCGAGGCCACCGTGATGATGTCATGCAGATCCAGCATGGAGTTTGCGATCTCCTGCTCGGTAAAGCCGTTTTCGGTCATCTTCTCGGTGAGCATTTCATTGACGCCCGCCACTGCGCTGCGCAGCTCCTCGGTGAGCTTTCGGTCGAAGTTCGTCAGGAACTTGTCAATGACGTTCTCCGGGTCATCCCCGACAAAGAACTGATAGGTATCCGGGAACAGATAGCCCTCCAGACGGTTCTTGTCGCCGTATGGCAGCCCCTGCAGGAACGCATAGTCAAATTCATAGTCTGCCGCAGCGGCCTCCAGCTTGTCTGTAGAGCAGACGCCCTGCTCTGCCAGAAGCGCAAAAATATCCTTGCACTCATAGCCCTCGGGGATCGTGACCTCGACCGTCGAGCGCTGCTGCGACGTCTCGCGCATGGCGTTCACCAGCGCGTGGTAGTCAAAGATGTTGTTCAGCGTGTACGTCCCCGGCTCGATCTTCTGCTCGGCATGAGAATACCAGCAGTAGAACTTGAACAGCCACGGGTAGTTCACAAGGCCGTTGTCATGAAGGGCTCTTGTCACATCGTCAATGCTCGCATTTTCCGCAATGGTGACCGTCATTTTCCGATTGGGCTTGGTCAGTGCGAGCACATCGTCCGCGCAGAGCCACGCGCCGACCGCCAGCAGCACGGATGCAGCCAGCACACAGCAGACATACAGCAGCACCCGAAGCCCCGGCGCAAGACGCGGACGCGCGGGCGGCGCTTCTTCGTCCGGCTCCTCTGGGCCGTCCTGCGGCGCATCATCGACCGTCAGGTCGGCATACTCCTCCGGCAGGGTGGGCTTGAAGGGCGGGAATGTGCTTTTGGCGCGCGGCTGCTCCTCCGGAGCCTTTTGCTCGGGCGTCTCGCCCATCAGCTCGTCGTCATGCGCAAGCTCCTCACGCGTGCTTTCCAGCAGCTCATCAATGGACATGTCGCTGTAATCGATCTCGTCCTCCGGTTTGTTGAACTGAAGGTCGTCTAAATCGGGCATAAATTCCTCCGTTCTCCGCGTTTAGCGGGTATATACGATCGCCTGTGCGACCTGCCTTGCGGCAGCTTCCCCTTTGAGCGCTGCCAGCAGCATCAGTCCGAATTCCTCCGCGGAGCCAGCAGCGCGGCCCGTCAGGATCCTGCCGTCGCGCACCGCGCCCGCGTCCTGCATCCGCGCGCCGCCCATCTCCGGCTCCATGCCGGGATAACAGGTCGCGCGCTTGCCCTCCGTCAGGCCGAGCTTTGCAAGGATGGTCGGTGCAGCGCAGATGGCGCTGACGTGACCGCCGCGGTCGTAGACCGTCTGCACCAGAGAAAGCGCCTTCTCCGACGCGAGGATCGACTCCACGCCCCGGAGCCCTCCCGGGAGCATCACCATTTCAATGTCATCGTCATTCAGTTCGTCCAGAGTACAGTCTGCCTCGATGCGCATACCGTGACCGGCCTCGACCAGCCGCTGTGTATGGATCGACACAAACCTTGCCTCCACGCCGCCGCGTCGCAGAATGTCGCACGGCGCGACGGCCTCCAGCGGCTCAAAGCCGTTTCCAAGCAGGATCGCTACCATAGTTTACCCCTCCAGACACTTTTTTACGCAGTTGTACAGCTCCTCATGGATGTCCTCGATGGAGCGGAGCGTCCCGCTCACAGCGCACGGAACGACCTTCCACCCGTAGAACTTTGCGGCCTCTGCCGCCATCTGGCGGCACTGATAGAGGTACGCCTCGTCTCGCTCGTGGATGTCGGCGTGCGTATTGGTCTGCGCCTCACGCCGGCGCATCAGCTCCTCCGCCAGCTCCACGGGCATGTCGAGACAAAGCACCAGATCCGGCTTCGGAAGCCCCATTTTTCCGAACTCAAAATCATACAGCCAGCGAAAAAACTCCTCGCGCTCCTCCGGCGGGACCTTTCCGGCCTGATGCACGGCGTTGGAGGTCGTATAGCGGTCGGAAAGGATAAGCCCGCCGTTTTGATAGTGCTCGCGCCAGACCTTGACATAGGACGCATAGCGATCGACCGCATAGAATGTGGATGCGGCGTAGGCGTTGACGTCCTCGGGTTGCTCGCCGAACTCGCCGCCGAGATACATGCGGATAAGCGCGGAGGACGGCTCAAGATACTGCGGGAACTGGAGCTTGTGAAATGCGGTCTTCTCCTCGCGCAGCCGGCGCGTCAGGAGCTTGAACTGTGTGGACTTTCCGGAGCCGTCAGAGCCCTCGATCACGATCAGTTTTCCCATAATTACCTTCCTCTTATCCGTTTGCACACCACGGCCCACAAGTATTTGGGCAGCCGGAGCATTCTTATGAAGCGCTTCGGCTCCTTGATGAGCCGGTACAGCCACTCGAGATTGAGCCGGATCATCCACTTCGGCGCGCGCTTCACCGTTCCGGCAAAGGAATCGAGCGTGCCGCCGAGTCCGGCCATGAGCTTCACATGCAGGGCCTTTTGATGCCGCGCCATGAACTGCTCCTGCTTCGGCGCGCCGAGACAGACAAACAGCACGTCCGCGCCGGAGGCATTGATCTTGTCGATCACGGGCGCTTCGTCCTGAAAATATCCGTCGGCAATGCCTGCGATCCTGAGCTTCGGATGCTTCTGCATCATTTTCTGCGCGGCAAGCTCGCCGATGCCGGGCTTGCTGCCCAGCAGATAGAGGCTCTGCCCGGTCGTTTCCAGAACGCCGAGCAAGCCGTCTGCGAAATCGACGCCCGCGACCTTCTGCTTGAGCGGCGTTTTCAGGATCTTCGATGCCAGCACCACGCCTGCGCCGTCCGGCAGCATCAGCTCCGCGCTGTTGAGAAGCGTTCTCGTGTTTTCATCGTGAAGCGCCTCATACGCGATCTCCGCGTTCGGCGTCACCACACGGGCAGCATGTTCGCCCTGAAGCAGCGCCTTGGCTGCATCCAGCGCTTCTTCCATCGTAATATTGTCAAATTGCAGCCCCATGATATCTGTTTTCATATGCAGGCGCACCTCGCCAGTTTATTTTCATTATTTTAGCACATCCGCGCCGTTTTGTCTATCGCGGCGCGGAAATCTCTTTCCCGTACCGGCTTGGTTTCACAATGCACGTCTTCGGCATAAACTGTTATGAAAGCCTGTGCTTTAAAATCCAAGTCAGGAGGTAATCCGATGTCAGATACCAGTCAAACCGCTCAGACATGCGACCTGCGCGGCATCCGCGAAGCGGTCTGCGTGCATACGGATAAGATCACAGACAGCTGTCTCGCGAAGGATTGTATCGAAGACCTGCGCGTGTACTTAACGCTCGATTCCCAGCGCGCGCTCGACGGCGCGGCAAGCGCGCGGGCGCGCTATGTCGAGCTGATGCACGTGAGCGTGCAGGTCGAGCCCGTCCCCTACAACACCGGACACTATACCGTGGACATCACGTACTACTACCGCGTCCTCGGCGAGACGTCCGCAACCGGAAGCTGCCCGAACACCATCACCGGCCTTGCGGTCTTCTCCAAGCGTCTCGTCCTGTTCGGCGGCGAGAGCCGCGCCAAGACCTTCCTGAGCCGCGAGTGCGGCTGCCTCAGCAAGCAGACCATTGTGAACTGTGCCTGCCCGACGGGCGTGGTCGAGGTCGTTGACCCGATCATCCTCGGTTCGAGCGTGCAGGACGCCTGCTCCTGCTGCTGCACCCCCGAAACGCCCCTTATCCCGGAGCCGATCCTCGCCTGCTTCGATCAGGAGCTTGTCCTGAAGGGCGAGTGCAAGCGAATGCTCGTCACCATCGGTCAATTTTCGATCACGCGCCTTCAGCGGGCGACGCAGCTTCTGATTCCGACGTTCGACTACTGCGTTCCAACCAGACAGTGCCCGAACTCCGGCGCTGCGGGCGCAGAAAGCCCCTGCGATGTGTTCGGGCAGATCGAATTCCCGATGGACGCATTTTTCCCGTCAAAAAACGACTCGTGCATTCCACCGTCGCAGAGCTGCACCGGCTGTGCCAGAACTGCCGACAAGTGACAAAATCGGGAACGCCTCATAAGAGACGTTCCCGTGAGCATGTCAAAATAGCCATTTTGACATGCTCTCAAACGCGAACCGCGTGGCTGGGTTCGCGTTTGAAAAGGCTGCACCCGGCTGCGCGCATAATTTGTGCGCTGCTTGCGCACAAATTCCACACTTGCCGGGCGTAGTGTGTTTTGTCCGAGGTTCACGCCCCCGGACAAAACAGATTTACATTTTATTTCGCCGTGCGCGGCGAAACTCTACGAGGTTCTTTGACAGGCTGTCGGGAACGCCTCATAATATCCCCATATCCCGCAGGATGGCGCACATTTCGCGCACGCGCGAATCCCAGGAGCTTTTGCGCCCCTCCTCGATGCGCGCCTCCATGCGCTCCGGCTGCGTGTCCGAAAGCGCCTCCGCGCAGCGGGCGGTAAACTGCTCCGCCGTGTCCGCAATGTGGATGAGCGGCGCATACCGGAGGATCTGATCCGGCTGGCGCGTGGAGACGATGGGTTTTCCGGTCGCAAGATACTCGTAGAATTTGAGCGGACTGACATCCTTGCTCAGCTTTCCCGCGGCGAACAGATTCAGACATGCGTCAAACTGCGCCAGATACTGCGGAAGCTGGTCGTTCGGCTTGATGCCGAGGAAATGACAGTTCCCAAGAGCCTTGAGCGCAGACAGGTTTGCGCCCGGCTTTTCTCCGCCGATCCAGACAAAGCTCCACTCCGGATGCGCCTTTGCCGCGTATTCGACAAAGCTGTATTCGATGCACGGCTGAAGCGCCCCGACGAACCCGAAGATCGGATGTGGGATGGCGCGCATCTCGTCCGGCACGGCGATGGGCCACGATGCGCGGTTGAAGCGCTCAAAGTCCGCGCCGTTCGGGATGAAACGCGCCTTGGGGTTGGCTGCCTGAAGCCGCTCTGCGAGCGGAGCCGCCGTGGCAAAGACCATGTCGCACTCGGCCGCCAGCTCCAGTTCCTCCGCATCGACCTGCTCGGGGTTCATGATGCCGCCGTATGCCGAATGGCGGTCAACGCAGTCGTAGACGAGGGCGCTGTGCGGGATGTGGTCAACGGCGTCCACCGTGACCGGGGAGTAGACCCACAGAAGCGGCTTTTCAAAGCCGTGCTTTTTCATGATCTTCCGCACATAGGCAGCGATCCGCTTCTGATTGATGCGGTTTATGGCGCGCGAGCGGTTGAAAAACGGCAGTACCGGCGGCAGGCTGTAGACGGTGATGTTCGGCTGCGGCCGGAAGCCGGGCTTTTTATACGCGGTCATGAGCGGCTTTGTAGTTTTGTCCTTGAGCGGCGCAATGACGGTCGCGGACGGGTCAAAATACAAGATCTCCGCGTCCGGAATGCGGCTCATGACCTGCTGCTTGCGCGTCGGGATGGGAAACCACGGCGAAGTGGCAAGGCAAACGATCTGTTTCATGTATGTTCCTCCAAAAGCCGCCTTGCGGCTTCTTCATTTTCCTCAGCAAGCGCGCGGAGATGCTCCACGCAGTACGGCTCATCGTCCGAAAGTGTCTGGCCGATCAGCGCCGTCAGGCGCTCGGCGGTCACATCCTCAAAGGCGATGCAGTGCTTCTGCCCGATGTAGCGCATGAAGCCCGTGACCTTCGGGTCATAGGACACGGCGGCGAGCTTTGCGCCGACGCATGAGGCGAAGATCAGCGTGTGCAGCCGCATCGACACGATGACGCGCATTTTGCGCATCATGCCGATGATGAGCTTTTCGTCTCTCGGCGCCGAGATGAAGAAGCGTTCCCCTTCCAGCATGTCCATGACGCTGCGGCACGGCGCGGTGTCGCGCTCCGGCTCGAGCGCAAAGAACACCGGAGTCAGACCGTACGCCTTGCGCACCGCCTCCACCGTATCGCAGAAGCTCTGTCGCTTTTCCTCAAAGCCCGGCCACGGGCGCAGCACATAGAGCGCATACGCGCCGTCCGGGTCAAGCCCCTTGCTTTGCAGGAAGCTTTCGACCGCGCCATCCTCACCCGGCTGAAGCAGCATGGCGGGGTCGGCGGTCACGCGGATGTCCGGCTTCGTCACGCCCATCGCGCGCAGCTCCTCCAGCGACATATCCTCGCGCAGCGTGATGGCGTCAACGCAGCGGTTGATGACCCGCGCCGCCATGCGGCGGTTGCGCGCGCCGTTTACCGGACCGATGCCGCAGCCGTACATCAGAACCTTGTTTCCGGCGAGCTTTGCAAGCCGGATGCTCCAGAGGTAGTACCAAAGCGAGCGAGAGCTGGTCTTGTCCTGGATCAGACTCCCGCCGCCCGAAATATAAAGCCTCGTTTTGCGCATCACGCGCCAGAATGCGAACGGAGCAAACGCGTGCACCGAGCCGACGTAATACCGCTTCCGCGTTTCCGCCGGATCGTGTGACAAAACGCAGATGGGCATGTCCTCGTCAATGTTCTTCATCTGACGCAGGATCGCCTTGAGGATCGCATCGTCGCCCGCGTTTCCTTTTCCGTATGCGCCGCAGATGAGCACGCCGTTTCTCTTTTTCTTCGGCGCGCGCTCCCGGCGAAGGATCGTCTCGTAGATCTCGATCTGATGCGAGACGGTCGCCTCGATGGAGAGAAGCCGCGAGGCGCGGTCATGCAGATTTTCCGCAAGCCGCTGACGGTAGGCCGGGTTCGAGGCGAGCGTCTCCATGTGCCGCGCAAAGCTCTCGCAGTCGCGCGGCTCGGTGAGCAGCCCCGTCACGCCCTGCTCAATGATATACGGTACGCCGCCGACCGCCGTGGCGATGGTCGCGCAGTGCATCCGCGCGCCCTCGGGAAGCGCATACGGAAATGCCTCGGAAAGCGAGGAAAGCGTGTTGACGTCGATGGCGCTGTAGAAGCTGTCGGTATCCGTGACCCAGCCGGCAAAGGCATAGCTTCCCGGCACGCACAGCTCCGCCGCCAGCGCCTCGAGCCGCTCACGCTCCTCGCCGTCGCCCGCGATGACCAGACGGATGGCGGGATTTTTCTTCTGTGCGGCAGAAAATGCGCGGATGAGCATCCCGATGTCCTTGACGGGAGACAGCCGCGCTGCGATGCCGAAAACGACGCTGTCCGGCTCCGCCGTCAGCCCGACGCTCGCGAGAAATTCCTCACGGTTCATTTTCGGCGTCACAGGCGTAAAGTCTACGCCGTTATAGATGGAGAACATCGTCTGCGGGTCGAAGCCGCGCGAAATGAGCATCTGCGCCACGGCATCGGACACGCCGATGTGATAATCAAACAGCCTCAGCGCGATGGTATTGATGGTGCCGTAGGTGATGCGGTGCAGGGGGCGGCCGAGGTAATCAAGCCGATAGTCGCTGTGCACGGTCGTCACGATGGGGACCTTGATCTTCCGGCGCAGGATCGCGCCCATCATGTTTGCGCGCGCGCCGTGGCAGTGGACGATCTCGAAGCCCTCGCCCGCGATCATCGCGCTCAGCCGCCGCACGGCCTCCGGCACGCCGCAGTCCATCACCAGCGTGTCGATGCCCATTTCCATCGCCTCATCGGCAAACGCGCCCCCGGTAAAGCAGACCAGCCGTACCGTCTGCGTTTGCCCGAGTCCCTTGAGAAGCGAAAGCACATGTGTTTTCGCGCCGCCGACGTCGCCGCCGGAGATCAAATGCATGATTTTCATAGAATTCTCCTGATTTGAGAAGTAAGACTTGTTTCTTGCGCCGCAATCGGATAAAATAAGGGCGATTCGCATACGCATTTTTCATTATAATACATGTTCGTGCGGGAATCAATGAAAAAACCACCAAGGAGGCCCCTATGAAAATCGTTGATGAAAAAGGCAGGCTGTTCGGAAAAGTCAATCTGATCGACCTGCTTGTGCTTTTGCTTGTGATCGCCGCAGCCGCGGCTCTGATCTGGAAGACCGCCGGCAAGAAGGCTGCCGAGCACGCCGCCAAGCCGCTGCGCGCCACATATACGGTGCTCTGCGCCGAAACGCCGAAGGAGATCTGCGACTTTGCCGAGACGCAGGTCGGTGAAAAGCTTCTCAACAACGCCGTGTTCCTTGATGCCGTCATCACCGAGTGCCGCGCCGAGCCGTCCAGCCCGGATGCGCCCGACGGCGCGCAGGATCTCTATATCACCATCGACGCCGCCGCCACAACGGCGAACAACGTCTATAAGGTCGCAAGTCAGGAGATCCGCACAGGCTATGAATACAACGTCAAAACGCCGTATTTTGAGCTTCCGGGCGTGATCTGCGCCATGGAGGTCGAAAATGGCTAAGCTGCTTTCCGGCAGCGTGGTCTGGCGCATCCTCTGCGCCATCGGCGCGTGGCTGGCCTTGCTCGCGCGCGGGAGCCGTTTGAACGCAGCCATTGCACGCGCATGGAAGCACGCGCGTCTGCGCGGCTGGCTTCTGCGGCGGCTCGATGCGCCGGATGCTTGGACGCAGGCCGCGTGGACAACGCATCGCGCGCAGCGCCTGAACGACCGTCTGGCACGCTGCTTTGTGCTCCGGCGCGCGTGGCGCAGCTCACTTCTGCGCCGCATCCTCTGCGCCATCGCACGCTGCGGGCGCGAGAGCCGTCTGCTCGGCTGGCTGTTTCGCTTGGGCCTCACGGGCCTTATTCTGACGCTGCTGGGCGTTTATGTGCTCATCGACTACACGCTGCGCGAGGTGCTGACCGTGACGCTTCTCTCCTCGGTCTGGGACGAGCTGCTGATCTTGCTGGCGCTGTTCTGGATCGTCTGGAGCCGCATGGGACGCGAAAGGCCGCTCCGCGCCCGCGCAAATCCCCTCGACCTGCCGGTCTTTTCGTTCTTCTGCATCGGCTTTGCTCTGATGTGCGCGGTCGGATCGTATCCCTCCATCCAGATTGCCGGATATCGCGCGACGGTGCAGTATATCCTCTGGTTCTTTCTCTGCACGCGCCTTCTGCGCGATGAGAGGGACTTTACGTGGCTCTATTCTCTTTTGTGCGCAGTGGCATTCGTGCTGGCGCTGCACGGTATCTATCAGTATATCATCGGCGTGCCGATGCCCTCGCACTGGATGTCGAAGGCGGAGACCGCTGTCCGCACGCGGATCTTCTCCATTTTCGGCAGCCCCAACATCATGGGCGATTTCATGGTCATGTTCGTCCCCATGACGGCCGCGCTGGCGTATTACACGAAAAAAGCGCCCGTCAAGGCGCTTGCGTGGCTGGCGGCGATCGTGATGTGCTTTGCCTGCCTGTTTACGATGTCGCGCGGCGCCTGGGTCGGAATAGCCATCTCCATCGTTCTGTTCATCCTGCTGGTTGACCGGCGTCTGTTCTGGCTGCTGCTGGCGGCTGGTGCGCTTTTGATGTTCGTGCCATTTGTCCGCACGCGCATCGGCTTTTTGTTCACCGACGAGTTTGTTGCCGCCAGCAACAACGGCGGCCGCAGCGAGCGCTGGGCAACAGGGCTTGCGCTCTTGAAAGCGTCGAACCCGTGGCTCGGCTATGGCCTTGGCATGTTTGGCGGCGCAATCGCGATGCAGACGAAGATCATGGACTGGATCGAGTATTTCTACATGGACAACTACTATCTCAAGATCCTTGTGGAAATGGGCTATGTCGGGCTTACCTCGTTTGCAGTCATGATGCTCTCGCTCGTTGTGACCGGCAGCCGCACGCTGCGCCGTGTCCGCGCGGAGAAACAGCAGCTTGCCGGAACGCTCTATCCGCTCTGCGCAGGCATTTTCGCAGGTCTTTGCGGCGTCCTTGCCCACTGCCTGTTTGAGAACATTTTTGAGCAGCCGTACATGATGGTCTACTTCTGGACGCTTGCGGCCATGCTCGTCTGGGCGGGCTTCCTGCGCAGGCCGTCTGCTTCTTCGCCCGATGGAAAGGAGATATAATATGCCGCAGCCTGTCCTTCTCACCTACCGCCTGCCCGCCAAACGCGCCGCAAAGGTGCGCGTGCTTGCCATGCGCATGGGCGTGCGCGTGAAGGCCGTGGAAAAATGGGAATATCTCAGCCCCGTAGGCAGCTTCACCGGCGATTGCGGGAGCTTTGATTCGTTTTATGACGGCGAGGGCTTCGCAGAGGAAATGCTCGTCATGGCGCATTTCCCGCAGACGCTTTTCAGCCGCTTTTTGCAGGAGCTGCGCGCGGCGCGCCTGAATGTGCCCCTCAAGTGCGTGCTCACCGAGTCGAACCGCGGCTGGAATTCGCTTGAGCTGCATGAGCAGCTCTGTGCTGAGCGCGACGCCGTTGCGCGCGGCAAGCCGCTCCACGAAGAGGAATAACCAAGAGACCGTATGCATTCACGTTCGAATGCATACGGTCTTGTCTTATTCTGTCCGCGGGATCTCTATGCCGGCGGCGTCAAGCTTATCGCGCGTGTCACAGCGCATCTGCTCACGCAACTCTGTCAGATACGCGGAAAACGCCGCCTTGTCCGCACCGTATGTCAGGTTGAGGCTGTACTCCAGCGGCAGCCACGTGGAGATATCCGACTCATTGTGCTGCACGACAGCCTCCAGATTGTCAAGCGCCTTATAGAGCTTTGCCTCCGGCGTCCGGCGCGCGGCCATCTCGCGGTAGAGCGCCGTCATTTCGCCCGCAAACGGCTCCGGCAGAGATGCCGTCCAGCGCAGGAGCAGCGCCTCCTCCTTCTGCTCGTCGCCGCCGTTTTTCAGAAACGACGGAATGTCGCCCGTGAACGCCTCTCCAAGGTCGTGGATCAGGCACATTTTGATGACCTTGCCCATATCCAGGTCCGGGAACTCATCGCTCACGAAATAGGCCATCAGCGCCATGCGCCAGCAGTGCTCCGCGACGCTTTCATGGCGTCCTCCGGAGGTGTAGCAGTGCCGCGTGACATCCTTCAGGCGCTCAGCGACATGCAGCGCCTCCAGCAGCTTCCTTGCTTCCATTGCCGCATCTCCTTCTCAAAGTGTAAACTCGATCGCCTCGCGGATGTTCCGCACACGGACAAGCTCCATGCCGTCCGGCGCGATGATCTGCTGCGTGCCGTGACGCGGAATGAGGCACCTTGTAAAGCCCAGCCGCGCAGCCTCCGTCAGACGCTGCTGAAGCGCCGTAACGGCGCGTACCTCGCCCGTCAGGCCGACCTCCCCGATGGCGGTCGTCTTGCTGTCAATGGGCTTGTCCCGGCAGCTGGAGGCTACCGCGAGCACAAACGCGAGATCTGCCGCAGGCTCGTCGAGCTGCAAGCCGCCGATGACATTGATGTAGGCGTCGCACATGCCGATGGGCAGCCCGCCGCGCTTTTCCGTCACCGCGAGCAGAAGATTTGCCCGGTTAAAGTCAAAGCCGTCTGCTGTCCGGCGCGGCACATTGAAGCTCGTCCGCGCGACAAGCGCCTGCACCTCAGCCATGACCGGGCGCGTTCCCTCCATCGCGCAGGCAACGCACGTTCCGGGCGCGCCGATGGGCCGTCCCGCCAGCAGCATTTCGGACGGGTTCGGCACCTCGATCAGGCCGTGCTCCTCCATCTCGAACACGCCGATCTCATTGGTCGAGCCAAAGCGGTTTTTGGCCGCGCGCAGGATGCGGTAATTGCTTGCGTGCTCGCCCTCGAAGTATAAAACGCAGTCCACCATATGCTCGAGCACCTTCGGGCCCGCGATCGCGCCCTCCTTGTTGACGTGACCGACCACAAAGACCGTCACCGCACTCCCCTTTGCAAGCTGCATGAGCGCCATCGTGCAGTCCTTGACCTGACTGACGCTGCCGGGCGTCGAGCTGCTTTCGGGATTGTAAAGCGTCTGGATGGAGTCGGCGATCAGAATATCCGGCGTGCATTCGCGGACGGTCTCCACGATGGTCGTGACATCCGTCTCGGCGAGTACCATCAGATCCTCACCCTCCACGCCCAGCCGGTCGGCGCGCATTTTGATCTGCTGCTCGCTTTCCTCGCCGGAGACGTACAGGATCCGCTGCGTTTTTCCAAGATAGGCGCAGATCTGAAGCAAAAGCGTGGACTTGCCGATGCCCGGCGCGCCGCCCACCAGCACGAGAGAGCCGCGCACACCGCCGCCGCCAAGTACACGGTCAAGCTCGCCAAGACCGGTCGAAAAGCGGATCTCGCTGCCGCTTTCCACCTCGCAGAGCATTTTGGGCGCTGCTCTGCCACCCGATACCGGCGCGGCAGAGCGTCCGGGCGCGGACGGCTTTTGAACATGCTCCTCAATGGTGTTCCACATGCCGCATGCCGGGCACTGGCCCTGCCAGCGCGGGAATTCGTTTCCGCAGTTTTTACAGTAGAAGATCGTTTTAGACTTCATTGGCGTTCTCCTTTTCAGAGAGATACTCTGTCACAGCGCCGCAGATTGCGGCCGATAGCTTTTTCTGATAGGCGTCGCTTTGCAGCAGCCGCGCCTCCTCCGGATTGGAGAGAAAGCCGCACTCGACCAGAACAGCCGTGCATGCGGCGTGCTCCATCAGATACACCGACTGTGCAGGCTTGCTCTGGCGCCGGTTTGCAGGGTCAACGCAGGCGCGGAGCGTCTGCTGCATCGTCTCGGCAAGCTGCCTGCTGCCGTCGGATCCTGCAAAAAAGACCTGCGCGCCGCGGTATTTGCTCTGCTCGAAAAAATTCTGGTGGATGCTGACAAGCAGCTCCGGCGCGGCGTCGTTGACCGTTTTCACGCGATTTTTGAGGTCGGAGACCTTTTTCTCCGTGATCGAGGCGCACGAGCCGGTATAGACCGCCGTATCCGTCGTGCGGATCATGAGCGGCTGCACACCTGCAAACGCCAGCAGGTCGCGCACCCGCAGCGCAATGTCGAGGTTGATGCCGCTTTCCGGCGTGCCGGTAACGGACATCGCGCCGCCGTCCTCTCCGCCGTGACCGGCGTCGATCATGACGCGCGGCGGCATCGCCGCCACCGCACTTGCCGCAAAATCGGGACGAAGCAGCGGATAAACGCACAAAAAGGCCGCTCCCAGCAGCAGTGCCGCCGCAGCCAGCCTCCGGCCGAGCTTTTCCATGAAATCACCTCGGAAAAGCGTATGTCCGCGCGGCCTTGCCTATGCCAATCATAACACACGCAGCACGGTTTGAAAAGAAAAATCCGATGCCTCCGCGTCTCCGGCACGCTGCAAAACGCACGTTCGGTTCACCGTAATGATAACGTGACAGTTTTTTTGCAAAAGTTATTCACATTGTCAACAGATTTGTCCACAGCCGAAAACTCTTTGCAGCTTCATAGCCGAATCGATTTTCTGTCATTTAACGGAAAGCTTGCAAAACAGTTTCTTTCTTTGGTAAATGTATGAAAAAGATTTACATAATCACATTATGCAGGCATCCTGCCATCCTTTTGTAACCACATAAAACGCGCCGCCCGATTGGGCGGCGCGGGAGCTTATCAAAAATGCAGTGTTGATTCGAGCGGCGATGCTCCAAACGGTCTTTGCGCTCACCCCAGCTCGATGGAGCGCGTTGCGTAGGCGTTGAGGCTCTGGTCGCCGCGCGTTCCGGCGAGGTATTCATAGTAACCCTGACTGCCGATCATCGCGCCGTTGTCGCCGCAGAGGCTCAGCGGCGGACGGTAGAGCGCGGCTCCCTCGCGGCGGCAGGCGTCCTCAAAATCGCGGCGGATGCGGGAATTGGCAGCAACGCCGCCCGCAATGGCGAGCTTCCCATAGCCCGTCTGACGGAGCGCCTGCATCGTGCGCGGCACGAGCGTATCGCTCACTGCCTTTGAGAATGACGCGCAGAGCGACGGAATGTCGAGCGCCTCTCCCTTCTGTTCGGCGTTGTGGATGAGGTTCAGCGCCGCCGTTTTGAGACCCGAAAACGACATGTCCAGCTCGCTTCCCGCCACATGGCTGTGGGGCATCGGGTATTTTTCGTCATCCCCCGTCTGCGCGGCCCTGTCCAGCGCCGAACCGCCGGGGTACGGCATCCCGAGCACCCGCGCGACCTTGTCAAAGCACTCGCCTGCCGCATCATCGCGCGTTGTACCGAGAATTTTCATGCGCGTGTAGTCCTGTACATCGACGATCAGGCTGTGTCCGCCTGAGACGACGAGGCACACAAATGGCGGCTCCAGCTCCGGATAGGCCAGATAGTTTGCCGCGATGTGACCGCGGATGTGGTGGACCGGCACCAGCGGCACGCCGAGTGCGAGCGCGGCTGCCTTTGCAAAATTCACCCCGACCAGCACCGCGCCGATCAGCCCCGGCGCATAGGTGACGGCAACGGCGTCAATGTCGCTGCGCGTCAGGTGCGCCGTTTCCAGCGCCTGGTCGGCAAGGCCATAGATCGCCTCAATGTGCTTTCGCGAGGCAATTTCCGGCACCACGCCGCCGTAGAGCTTGTGGATCTCGACCTGCGAGGCGACGCAGTCGGTCAGGATCTCCCGCCCGTCGCGGACAATGGCAACGGCGGTCTCGTCGCAGGAGGATTCAACAGATAAAATATTCATGCGTTCCAGTCCTTTCTGAGGATGCAGGCATCCTCTTTCGGATGAAAATAGTAATTTTTGCGCAATCCGACCGCCGCGAAGCCGAGCTTCTCGTAAAGCGTCCTCGCGGGGAGATTTGACACGCGCACCTCAAGCGTCAGGCTCGTCACGCCGCATTCGTCCAGCGCGCGGATGAGCGCCAGAACCAGCGACTCTGCAATGCCCTGCCGCCGCGCGGCCGGTGCAACGGCAATGTTCATCATGTCCGCCTCCGGCGGAACGCGCTGGCTTCCGACGTATCCGAGCAGCGTCCCGTCCAAAGCCTCCGCCGCGAGCCAGAGACTCAGCGGGTTTTGAAGCTCCGGCGCAATGGCGCTCTCGCTCCACGGGTCAGAGAAGCACTGCGTTTCCAGCGCTGCAACGGCGGGGACATGGTGCGCCGCCATGGGTACGATCCTGTATTCCATCACTTCGCCTCATACCAGCTCGCGCCGCACTTGGCCTCTGCCAGAAGCGGGACGCGGAGCGTCATCACATGCTCCATTTCGTACTTGACGATCTCCATGACCGCCTCGCGCTCCTCCAGCGGGCATTCGACGATCAGCTCGTCATGTACCTGCAAGATGAGCCTTGCGCGGAGCTTCTTTTTGCGCAGGGCCGCGTCCACGCGCAGCATGGCGATCTTGATGATGTCGGCGGCGGTACCCTGAATGGGCGTGTTGAGCGCAACGCGCTCACCAAACGAGCGGAGGTTAAAATTCGAGCTTTTCAGCTCCGGCAGCTCGCGCCGCCGTCCAAGCAGCGTGGTAACAAAGCCGTCGTGTTTGGCCTGCTCGACGATGCGCTTCATGTATTCGCGCACGCCTGCGTAATTTCTCAGGTAGTTATCGATATACTGCTTCGCCTCCGCAACGGAAACGCCGATGTCCTCTGACAGCGAAAACGCCGAAATGCCGTAGACGATGCCGAAATTGACGGCCTTTGCGTGGCGGCGCATCAGCGGCGTCACGTCCTCCGGCGCGACGGAAAAGACCTGCGCGGCGGTCGCCGTGTGGATGTCCAGACCTGAGGTGAACGCCTCCTGCATCCGCTTGTCGTCGGCGATGTGCGCCAGCACGCGCAGCTCGATCTGACTGTAATCGGCGTCAACAAAGATCCAGCCCTCGCGCGGGACGAACATCTTGCGGATCTCGCTTCCAAGCTCAGTGCGGACGGGGATGTTCTGAAGGTTCGGATCGGTCGAGGACAGCCGTCCCGTGGCCGTGACCATGTTCTGGAACGTGGTGTGGATGCGTCCGTCCTCTGCGATCTGCTTGAGAAGGCCGTCTGCATAAGTCGATTTGAGCTTTGTCAGCATCCGGTAGTCAAGCACGCACGAAACGATGGGGTGCCTGGCCCGCAGCTTTTCGAGGACCTCCGCATTGGTGGAGTAGCCGCTTTTTGTCTTTTTGACGGGCGGCAGGCCGAGCCGGTCAAACAGGATCTCCCCGAGCTTTTTCGTGGAATTGATGTTGAATTCCTCGCCCGCGTAGCGGTAGACCGCCGCCTGCGTATCCTCGATGCGCTCGGAGAGCATCTGTCCGAACGACATGAGCGCAAACTGATCGGCCGCCACGCCCTCGTGCTCCATGCGCGCAAGCACCGCGCAAAGCGGCAGCTCCACGTCGTAATAGAGCGACTCAAGCCCCATTTCCCGGAGCTTTTCCTGCATCGGCTCTGCAAGCGCAGAGACGGACGCCGTGTGGCTGAACAGGTCTGCAAGCCGCGCTGCGTTCTCCCCTGCCACTCCTGCATCGAGCTTCGCCGGTTCAAAATTCAGATACGCGACCGTCAGCTTCTCAAGCTCATAGCTGCCCTGCGTCGGGTCGATGAGATACGCGGCCAGCGCCGTGTCAAAGCAAAAATCCTCCGCCGGAAGCCCCGCGTCGTAAAGCTGCCGCATCAGTCCCTTGACATCGTGCGCCGCCTTGCGGATGCTGCTTCCAAAGAGCTGCCGCAAGACTGCGTCAAATTCTGCGCCAAGCGCTTCGCGGCTGAAATAGACCATGTGCCCGGCATCCGGCATCTCCGCCGCGACACCCGAAAGCCCGTCCTCGGCCGTCACGGACACATACGGCTGTGCCGCAAGCCCCTGAAGCACTTCCTTGGCACGTTCCGCCGTCTCCGGGGTCTCGGAGGTACATTCTCCCTGAATGAAATCCGTCTTTTCCTCCGCGCGGTTCCGCTCCGGCCGCAGCTGATAGCGGTCGATGAGCTTCAAGAATTCCAGCTTGATAAACAGGTCATAGAGCGTCCCGCCGTCCGGCTCGCGCACCATGCAGTCCTCCGGGCGGAACAAAATCGGCGCATTGCATCGGATGGTCGCAAGGTCATACGAGAGATATGCCTTTTCGCGGTCTGCCTCCAGCTTCTTCCGCAGATTCTCACGAATCTCCGGCAGATGCTCGTAAATGCCGTCGAGCGTCCCGTATTGCAGCAGCAGACCGGTCGCCGTCTTCGGCCCCACTCCCGCAACGCCGGGGATGTTGTCGGAGCTGTCACCCATCAGGCTCTTGAGATCGATCAGGCGCTTCGGCGCAAAGCCGTATTCGGCGGTGAACGCCGCCTCATCGTAAAGCGTGGCGGTCGTCTGGCCGCCCTTGGTCGTGATGAGCTTCACATGTACGTGTTCATCAACGAGCTGTAGGCTGTCGCGGTCGCCGGTGACGATCACGCACTCCCAGCCGTCTTCCCCGCACAGCCGCCCGACGGTGCCGAGCACGTCGTCGGCCTCCCAGCCCTCACACTCAAAGATGGGAATGTGCATCGCGCGCAGAACATCCTTCATATACGGAAGCTGCATGGCAAGCTCGTCCGGCATCGGGTGGCGCGTCGCCTTATAGCCGTCGTATTGCAGATGGCGGAATGTGGGCGCCTTGAGATCGAACGCCACGCACAGCGCGTCCGGCGTTTCCTCCTTGCGCAGACGTTCGAGAATATTTAAAAAGCCGAAAATGGCGTTGGTACACAGCCCTTCCTTCGTGGTCAGGATCCGCACCCCGTAGAACGCACGGTTCAGAATGCTGTTACCGTCGAGGATCATCAGTTTCATAATAGCGCCCCCTTGTAAGCTGAGGCTATGATACCATAAAAATCCCGCGCTTTCAATCGCAAAGCGATCGTCATATAACCACATGCTGCGCGTTAAAGGATTGACGCATCTTCCAAATTCTGATATAGTTCATACAGGGAGTGTTCGCTTCCCCATCATATCGGGTTAAGGAGAGAGAAAGATGGAACTCAACCAATGGTCCTTGAAGCGGTGGCTTCTCGCAGGAATGCAGCTCGTGATCATTCTGTTGATCGTGTTCGGGAAGTGGCTCGGCTACGACATCTATATCAGTGCCGGCAGCGCAACGCTTCTGAAGGTCGGCAGCCTGATGAAGCGCATCGCCACGAACATCTGCTCCAATGGCGGCGGCGGCTTAATGTTCATCGCGGTACTCATCTATCTGCTGCTGGTGATCGGCGCCAGCATGACGTGGCGGACGGTCTCAAATCTGTTCCGTTCAAAGACTGTCAGCATTGCCGGTTATCTGTTCGGCGTCATTTTGTTTGCCTGTATGTTCCTGCTGATTACGATCGCGAACGCCGCCCTTTCCTCCGAGACGGACGGCTGGATCGACAATGTTTTCAAGCTCCACAGTGCAGCCTACTGGACGCTTGCGCTGAGCATTGCCGGATGGGTCATCTGTATAAAAATGCCCGCCACAGTGGGAACGGGTGCGGCGGCGCACCCTGTCTCTGCACCGTCTGCGCACGCCGGTTCTGCTCGTGCGCCGATAAAGCACTGCGTCCAGTGCGGCCGCATGGAAAGGGCTGCGGGCAGCAGCTTCTGCTCCGCCTGCGGCGGCGAGCTTGTCGAGGAGCTGCACTGCCCCAAATGTCATCGCCGGATGGACTGGAGCATGCGCTACTGCCCGACATGCGGCATTGACGTCTACGAGTACAAAAAGAAACCGGAGACACCTGCCGCGCCGGCCATGCCCGTATGCAGTTTCTGCGGGACTCCCGCAAAGAAAGCCTCCGCGACGTTCTGTTACAAGTGCGGCAAGCCGCTTTCCGCCGCGCCGGAGCGCAAATGCCCCGCCTGCGGTGAGAAGCTGGAAGACAGCGATGCCTTCTGCCCTTCCTGCGGCGCAGTCCCCAACTAAAATGCAAAGCGAAAAACAGGAGATGCATTCGCATCTCCTGTCTTTCAGTCTGTAAGAAAACCTCGTAGAGTTCGCGCCCGCAGGCGCGAATAAAATGTCAATTTGTTTTGCCCGGGGGCGTGAACCTCGGACAAAACACGCTACGTCCGGCAAGTGTGGAATTTGTGCGCAAGCAGCGCACAAATTATGCGCGCAGCCGGGTGCAGCCTTTTCAAACGCGAACCAAGCCCCCGCGGTTCGCGTTTGAGAGCTTGTCAAAAAGACTTTTTTGACAAGCTCTCAAACAGGAGATGCAGATGCATCTCCTGTTTTAATTCCAGTTTACAGCCGTCTCCACTTGGCTCCGCCGGGGATGTCCGTGACCTCGACGCCCTGCTCCTTCAGCGCGTCGCGGATGCGGTCGGCCTCGGCAAAATTCTTCGCCTTTTTGGCCTCGTAGCGCGCCTGAATGAGCGCCGTCACAGCCTCGTCCTGCTCGCCGGTCTCGGAGAGAATGTTGTACGTTCCGGCTTTCGCCTTCTCGCTCTCCAGGAGCTTTCGCTGCTCGGCTGCTTTTTTGAGAAGATCCAGACTCAGAACCTTATCGAAATCGTCCAGCACAAAGAGCTTGGTCGCGTCGTTTGTCTGGTATTTCAGCACGTCATACAGCGCCGTCACCGCAAGGGAGGTGTTGAGATCGTTGCCGAGCGCCTTGTTGAACCGTTCGCGCAACGCCGCAACGGCAGCCTCGTCGATCGGCTCGTCGGAGGGCTTGAGCGCAGCGATCTTTGCGATCAGCTTTTTGTACGTTCCCGCCGCATTGTCGAGGTTCTCCCACGAGAAAACAAGACTCTTGCGGTAGTGGCTCTGCAAGCAGAACAGTCTGTAGCACAGCGGATCGTAGCCCTTTTCCTCCAGCAGCGAGACCGTCAGGAATTCGCCCTTCGACTTGGACATTTTGCCGGACGTGGTGTTGAGATGCAGCACATGCATCCAGTAGTTGCACCAGTGGTGGCCCAGATAGCTCTCCGACTGCGCGATCTCGTTTGTATGGTGCGGGAAGGCGTTGTCGATGCCGCCGCAGTGGATGTCGAGATCCTCGCCCAGATGCTTGATGGAAATACCGGAGCATTCGATGTGCCAGCCGGGATAGCCGACGCCCCACGGAGAGTCCCATTTGAGTGCCTGATCCTCGAACTTCGATTTGGTGAACCAGAGCACAAAGTCATTCTTGTTGCGTTTGTTGGTGTCCTCCTCCACACCCTCACGGACGCCGACTGCCAGATCGTCCGCATCGTGGTCGTTGAAGATATAATAGCGCTCCAGCTTTGAGGTGTCGAAGTAGATGTTGCCGCCCGCCTGATAGGCGTAGCCGGTGTCGAGGAGCTTGGTGATGATCGTGATATACTCCTGAATACAGTTCGTGGCCGGCTCGACAACGTCCGGACGCTTGATATTGAGTTTCCGGCAGTCATCAAAAAATGCGTCGGTATAGAACTGCGCGATCTCCATCACGGACTTGTGCTCGCGCTTGGCGCCCTTGAGCATCTTATCCTCGCCCTCGTCGGCGTCGGAGGTCAGATGGCCGACATCCGTGATGTTCATTACGCGCTTGACGTTGTAGCCGGCGTAGCGCAGATACTTCTCCAGAATGTCCTCCATGATGTAGCTGCGGAGATTGCCGATGTGCGCAAAATGATAGACCGTCGGGCCGCAGGTATACATTTTTACGATATCCGGGTGATTCGGGACAAATTCTTCCTTCTTATGTGATGCGGAATTATAGAGATACATGGCGTTTCCTCCTTGTGATTCTTACGTTGGTTGCAGCGCGCAGGTCATTCGGCTGCCGCGCGGTGTGGCCGGCAATAAAAACCGCCTCCTGATGCAGATTGCAATCAAGAGGCGGGTAAAAACTCGCGGTTCCACTCTGATTTCTCACTATAGCCTTGACGCGGCTTAGACGGGGTCTCCCCTCGCTCACGAACGCACGTTCCCATGCAGGCCGCCGCCTTCGCTTTCAGCCGGTGACGAAGGCTCTCTGCTGCTTTCCGCAAGGTACTCTTTTCGGTCAACGCGATATTCATTTTCCCGGAGAAGCACGGGCATACGCCGCAAAACTGCCTCCGGCTAGGCGTATTTTAGCATTTTGCCGGAAGCCTGTCAACCCTTGAGCTTCAGGCACTTGCCGTTTTTGACGAAATACTCGATGCCGGAGTAGACCGTCGTCACAACGATGACCACCGTCACCACGGTGTCGAGCACCTGCGAGGTCGTAAATGCCATCATGGCGATGAGGCCGACCATCGTGCAGGCCGTCTTGATCTTTCCGCTCCATGCGGCGGCGATGACCGTTCCGTTGTTGGCAGCGACCATGCGCAGACCGCTGATCGCAAATTCGCGCGCCACGACGAGCACGACCGCCCACGCGGGCATACGGCCCCACTCAACGAACATGATGAACGCCGAGGTCACAAGCAGCTTGTCCGCCAGCGGATCGAGGAACTTTCCGAAATCGCTGACCTGATTGCAGTGCCGCGCGATGTATCCGTCAAGGAAATCGCTGACACTCGCCACCACGAACGTGGCCAGTGCCGCCCAACGGAGCCACTCTGCGCCGCCGCCGATGTTCAGCAGCAGAAATACCATGAAAAACGGGATCAGCGCCACGCGCACCAGGGTGATTTTACTTGCAGTCGTCATGTTCTGTCTCCTCCATTACTCCGATCAATTCTCCGTCGCAGGCGTCCGTGACCTCGACCGTCACGAAATCACCCGGCTCCAGTGTTTGCTCTGACTCAAACAGGATTCGACCGTCAATGTCGGGCGAATCTGCGTAAGTCCGTCCATAATAGCAGTTTTCGTCTGCATCAAAGCCCTCGCAGAGGACCTGAAGCCGTTTTCCCATCATCGATTCGTTCCAGTCGTCCATGATGCGCGACTGAAGCTCCTCGATGAAGTCTGCGCGCTGCCGCGCAATCTCGGTGTCGGGATACTCCATCTTTGCCGCGCGGGTGCCCTCCTCCGGGGAGAAGACGAACGCGCCCACGCGCTCCATGCGGAATTCGCGCAGGAAGTCACAAAGCTCGTCAAATTCCTTCTCACCCTCACCCGGAAGGCCCGTGATCAGGCTCGTGCGAAGGACGAGACCTGGAATGCGCTGGCGGAGCTTTCTGAGAAGCTCCCTGAGATATTTGCTGTTGCCGCGGCGGTTCATTTTTTTCAGAATTCCGTCGTTGATGTGCTGAATGGGAATGTCCAGATATTTTACGATCTTCGGCTCGCTCGCCAGCACGTCGATCAGCTCGTCGGACATCTCATCCGGATACAGGTAGTGGACGCGCACCCAGACGATCCCGTCGATCCTGCAAAGCTCGCGCAGCAGCTCCGCGAGCTTGCGCTCGCCGTAGAGGTCGATGCCGTAGCGGCTGGTGTCCTGCGCCACGACGATCAGCTCCTTCGCACCGCCGGCAGCAAGCTCCTTTGCCTCCTCGATCAGCTTTTCCATCGGGCGGCTGCGGTAGCGCCCGCGCAGCGCCGGAATGATGCAGAACGCGCAGTGATTGTCGCAGCCCTCCGCGATCTTCAGGTACGCATACTGCCGCGGCGTTGTAAGGATGCGCCCGCACTCCTGAACCGGCGCCTGAATGTCGCCGTATTCCTCAAGACCCTCACGGCCCGAGAGAAGCTGCTTGACGGCGCCGACCACGTCGTAGTACGAGCCGGTGCCGAGCACACCGTCCACCTCGGGCAGTTCCTTTAATATCTCCTGCTGGTAGCGCTGCGCGAGGCAGCCCGTCACAAGGATCTTGCCGATGCTGCCCTCCGCCTTCAGCGCGGCCATGGCGAGAATATTGTCGATGGCCTCCGTTTTGGCGGACTCAATGAAGCCGCAGGTGTTGATGATGACCACATCCGAGCCTGCCGGCTCTGCGTGAATCTCAAATCCGGCCTGCTGGAGCAGAAACAGCATCTGTTCCGCGTCCACCTGATTTTTGGCGCAGCCGAGGCTGACCATGCCGATCGATTGACTCATTCCATTTCCTCCAAATCCAGCCCCTCACGGTAGCGGCGCAGCCCATCCCGGACGTCCTGCCAGCAATGCCCGCGGCGCATAAGCGCATCGGCTGTTTTTTTGATGAGCTTGTCGTCAAGCGTTCTGCCGTCCAGCTTCTGGTGCAGAAACTTGTCGATCGCGCCGTCCATTTCCGGAAGCTCGTCCAGCGCCGCGTCCCAAAGCTCCTTCGGGATGCCCTTTTCATACAGAATATTCTTGATGCGCGCCTCGCCGTAGCCCTTTGCCGCGGCACTGCGCACGAGCTGCGCGGCGGTATCGGCGTCGCTCAGAAGATGCAGCTCCCGCAGCCATTCGACGGTTTCCTCTGCGTCCTCCTGTGACGCGCCCTTTTGCAGCAGCCGCTTTTGAAGCTCCTTTTCCGACACGGCGGATGCCGCGACCGTGCGCACGGCACGCTCCTTCGTGCGCGCCTTCGAGGCGGCGGCCTTTAATCTCGCCAGCTCCTCGTCGGTCAGCTCTTTTCCTGCGAATGCGCCGAGCTCCGCGACCGAAAACGCGGGCGCTTTCAGCCGCGTGCCGTCCTCAAGCGTGAGCTGGAGCCAAGTCGTGCTCTGTCCGGCCTGCTCCGCCCGTTCAACCCTCATCGCTGAAATCGTCGGCAGAGACGTCTACGGGCTTTGCTGCCGGAGCCGCGGGCGGCTTTGCGCGCGAGCCCTGGAGCTTCCACATGTTCTCCCGCACCTGCGCCTCGATGCGCTGTGCGGTCTCCGGATTTTCCATGAGATATTTCCGCGCGTTGTCGCGGCCCTGACCGATGCGTTCCTCACCGATCGAGAACCAGCTTCCGCTCTTTTGGATGATGTCGAGCTGCACAGCCATATCGACCAGCTCGCCCCACTTGGAAATGCCCTCGCCGTACATGATGTCAAACACGGCCTCCTTGAACGGCGGCGCGACCTTATTTTTGACGATCTTCGCCCGCGTCCGGTTGCCGATGATCTCGGTGCCGTTTTTAATGGCCTCGATGCGGCGGATGTCGATGCGGACGGAGGCGTAGAATTTCAGCGCATTGCCGCCCGTGGTAGTCTCGGGGTTTCCGTACATGACGCCGATCTTCATGCGAAGCTGGTTGATGAAGATGACGACGCAGTTTGTCTTTGCAATGTTGCCCGCGAGCTTACGGAGCGCCTGCGACATGAGGCGCGCCTGGAGGCCGACAAACGTGTCGCCCATTTCGCCCTCGATCTCGGCGCGCGGCGTCAGCGCCGCGACGGAGTCAACAACGACCACGTCCACCGCGCCCGAGCGCACCAGTGCGTCGGTGATCTCCAGCGCCTGCTCGCCGGTATCCGGCTGGGAGACGAGCATGGAGTCGATGTCCACGCCGATTGCGGCGGCGTAGGTGGGGTCAAGCGCATGCTCCGCATCGACGAAAGCGACCTCACCGCCCTTTTTCTGTGCCTCGGCCACGATGTGCAGCGCCAGCGTCGTCTTACCGGAGGATTCCGGGCCATAGATCTCGATGATGCGCCCCTTTGGAACGCCGCCGATGCCGAGCGCGGCATCCAGCGCAAGCGAGCCGGTCGGGATGGCATCCACGTTCATCTCCGGCTTGTCGCCCAGACGCATGACCGTTCCCTTGCCAAAATTCTTTTCGATCTGCTGAAGCGCCGTTTCAAGCGCCTTTTTCTTGTCGCTGTTCTGGTTTTCGGGGATGTTCTTCCGCTTCTCCATGCCGCGTGCCTCTCTTTCGTATTGTTTGCACTCAGTATATCATATGCCGGTTTAAAAATCAAACATTCGTTTCACTAATTTTCTGTGCCCGAACGGCACGGATCACGCCGCCGCTGTCCTTCGCAAAGCGCAGATTGCGGTATCCGGCATCCGTCAGGATCATACCGACCTGCACGTGCTGCCGGAAGCCGAACTCAAAGCACAGCCACCCGCCAGGCCGGATGCTGGGCGTGAAATTCTCCACGATGGCGCGGTAAAAATCGAGCCCGTCCTCTCCGCCGTCCAGCGCCAGATGCGGCTCGTGGTCGCGCACGGAAGGCTCAAGCTCCGTCATTTCCTGCGCCGTCACATACGGCGGATTGGAGACGATCAGATCGAACTGCCCCCAGAATTTCGGCGCGGGCTCGCGTGCATCTGCCTGAAATGCGTTGACGCGTCCTGCCATTTTAAGCGCCGTCAGGTTGAGCTTCGCGATCCTGAGTGCCTCCGGCGAGACATCCGCCAGCGTCACACGCGCCGACTCGACCTGATGCGCGATGGCAAGACCGATGCAGCCGGAGCCGGTACACAGATCCAGCACCCGCTGCGGCAGCTCGATCGTCCGAAGTGTCTCGATGGCAAGCTCTGTGACGGCCATCGTGTCGTCGCGCGGGATGAGCACATCCGGCGTGATTGTCAGCTCCAGTCCGTAGAAGCTCCACTTGCCGAGTATGTAGGCAAGCGGCTCGCCGCGCAGGGCGCGCTCAATATACATCTGCATGGTGCTCGCCGTCGCTTCTGAGGCATACAGCTCCCGGTCTGCCATCACAGCCGCCGCAGACTTGCCGGAGGCATAGGAAAGCAGCTCCCGCGCGATGAAGGAGGCGTTTTCTCCCTCCGTCGCACGCAGGGCGCGCCGCGCCTCCAGATACAGCTCGCCATATTTTTTCACCATCGGTCGCTGCCCTTTTCCTCAGGAATGACCAGCTCCAGCGCCGCAATGGCGACCTCGATCATCGAGTCGTCCGGCTCGTTGGTCGTGAAATGCTGGAACCACATGCCCGGCGCGGAGAGAGCGCGCGTCAGCCAGTTGTCGTGACGGCCGACAAGACGGTTGAACTCATAGCTGATCGCCACGATAAACGGCAGCATGATAAGTCGTGAAAGTATCCTCAGGAAGGTATTGCTGATGGGCCAGAGGGCGCTGAACAGCGACGAGACGAGAATCGATACGATCACGACCACGAACAGGAAGCTCGTGCCGCAGCGCGGATGCAGGCGTGTCTGCGGACGGACGTTCTCGACCGTCAGCGGAAGCTGCGCCTCATAGCAGCGAATGGTCTTGTGCTCCGCGCCGTGATAGGAAAACACGCGTCGCATGTCCTTCATCCGCGAGATCAGGATCATATAGCCAAGGAAGATGGCGATGCGGAACAGGCCCTCGATCAGCGTCCTCAATACCGCGCGCTCCTTAAGTCCGGGGATCAGCCCCGCAAGCAGCGTCGGCAGCAGGAAGAAAAGCGCCACGGAGAACAGCACGCCAAGAAACACGGAGAACGTCACAACGACCTGCTGGAGCTTCTCCGAGCCGAGCTTGTTTTCAAGCCACTGGTCAAATTTAGACGGCTCGCCCTCCTCCTCGGGGAAAAAGTCCGCCGAGTACATGAGCGCTTTCACGCCGTTTACCATCGACGAGCCGAAGTTGACCACGCCGCGGATGAGCGGCCACGTCAGAATGCCGGTCCGCTTTTTGATCGGCTCCACCTTTGAGACAAGCCCCTCCGGACCGCGCACGACGACGGCGCGCTTGTCCGGGCCCTGCATCAAAATACCCTCGATCAGCGCCTGACCGCCGATCAGCGTTTTGAATTTTTCCTGCGACTGGTTTTGTATTGCCATGTATGTCCTCTATTCTTCCCCAGAGGGGACTGAAATTGTAACGAGTGTGCCGCCGCCCTCGGCGTTTTCCAGCGTCAGAACACCGCCGTGCATCGAGACGATCTCCTCGCACACGGCAAGGCCGATGCCGCTGCCGCGCGCCTTGGAACTGCCCTTGTAGAACTTCATCTTGACATGCGGAAGCTCCTCCTCCGGGATGCCGGGGCCGTAATCGCGGATGCGCACCACCACATTCGGCGCTTCAAAGCGGATGGAGGCGTCGATGCGCTTGCCGTCGCCGCCATGCTTGGCAGCATTGTCGAGAATGTTCAAAAACACCTGCCGCATACGCGAAACATCGCACGGGATCTCCGGGATGTCCTCCTCACACGGCGTGTAGTCGAGCGTGATGCCCTCCTGCTTGAGTCTGCTTCCGTACATGAAAACGATGTCCTCAAATTCCGCCAGAAGGTCCGCTTTTTCGACATTGAGTGTAAAGCGCCCGTTCTGCATCCTCGTGAACTCCAGCAGCTCCTCGACCATGCCGGTCAGGCGCTTGGACTCGCGCTGGATGATGAGCAGGCCGCGCCGCGTCTCCGGCGCAAGCTCGCCCGCGCCGAGAATGGTCTCTGCCCAGCCAGAGATGGCGGTCAGCGGCGTGCGAAGCTCATGCGAAACGGAGGAGATGAACTCCGACTGTGTTTTTTCCGCCTGCCCGATCTTCATCGACATGTCGTTGATGGTGTCCGCCAGCTCGCCGATCTCGTCGTCATACTGCTTCGGGATGCGCACGCCGTAGGAGCCAGCGGCAATGCGCTTGGCGGTGGCGGTGATCTGCGAGACGGGCTCAAGAATGGAGCGTATGAAAAAGCTGCTCATAAACAGCATGAACGCAATGAGCAGAAGCCCCACCGCGATCGTCACGACCGCGATCAGGAACACCTGCCGGTCAACGATACGCAGCGTGGTGACGTAGCGCAGCACGCCGATGACCTCGCCGTTCGTGTAGATCATCGGGCAGGAGACCGCCATGATGCGCTCCCCGGTCGAGGGATTCCGCCCCCGAAAAACGCTCGTTTTCTGCGTCGTCAGCGCGCCGGAGACATCTGCTGTCTGCGGCGGCTTGCCGGCCCACTGGCCGTAAGACGAGGCAACGATCTTGCCGTCGGTATTGATAAACTGCAATTCCAGATAGTCCTTGTCCTCAAAGGTGCGGGCAAACTGGATGCAGGACTGGTAGTATTCATTGTAGCTCTGGCTGATATAATTTCCGAAAAAATCGGTAGTCGTCCGCGCCTTGCTTTCCAGGCCGGATTCCATGTTGGAGTAGTAGTACGACGCCTGCAAAAACGTGATCGCAAAAATACACACCGCGACCAGCGCGATCATGATGCTGACGTTGTTCAGCAGCCACCGCTTCTCAAGCCCTGTGATCTTTTTGAATTTCAGCAACGGGCCCTCACCTCATTTTCTCTGCCGTCCCTCACGCGCCCCATTTGTAGCCGAAGCCCCAGACGGTCGTGATGTACGTGGGGTTGGCGGTGTTGTCCTCGATCTTGATGCGAAGGCGGCGGATGTTGACATCAACGATCTTGAGCTCGCCGTCATAATCGCGTCCCCAGACCGAGGTCAGAATGTCCTCGCGCGAGAGCGCGCGGCCGGGATTCTGCATAAACAGCTTCATGATCGCATATTCCACCTGCGTCAGCTTGATGCGCTTGCCCTCTTTTTCAAGCGTCCGGTTGCGTGTGTTGAGCGCGAACGGCCCAAGGCGCAGCTCGACGCTGTCGGCGGCGCTGTCGCCGTCGATGCGGCGGTAGAGCGCGTCGATGCGCGCCGTCAGCTCCGCAGGGCTGAACGGCTTTGTCATATAGTCGTCCGCACCGGTCATAAGACCCGTGATCTTGTCCATTTCCTGACTGCGTGCCGTCAGCATGATGATGCCGATCTTCTTGTCCGTCGTGCGGATGCTGCGGCAGACCTCAAAGCCGTCGATGCCCGGCAGCATGATGTCCAGAATGGCAACGCCGACATCGGGGTTGCCCTTGAGCAGCTCCAACGCCTCCTCGCCGGTACCGGCCTCCACGACCTCATAGCCCGCGCGCTTGAGGTTGATCACCACAAAGCTGCGGATGCTCACCTCGTCCTCGAGTATCATTACTTTTTTCATAACGGGTTCCCCTCACCTTTCGCCCGAATTCCAGTCTATGTGAATAAAATTGAACATTTTCTTGAGTGCTTCCTGCGTCATGTCCGCCGCAAGCGGCGCGCTTCCCGGCTGTGCCGCATAGGTCACGCCGCCCTTTTCCGCGACGATGAAGCGCCCATCAGACGACGCAAGCTGATTGCGCTCGTCGCCCGTAAAGGCGTAGATCGTGACGACCGGCTCGCCGCCGGCGGAGAAAATGAAGCCTCTGACGCCGTTAGTCTGCTCACCGCGTGTGACGTTCAGCGTGCTCCCCCACGAATCCGGCAGACGCAGGAACCAGCCGCCGGAGAAATTGTGATAGGTGGTCATTTTGATCGTCAGGCTGCCCCCGAGCGTGAGATTGTACCAGAAGATCATTGCACCCGAGTCGGTGCTTTCATCGTCTGTCACGAGCCATGCCACCTGTGGGATCTCCAGCAGGCCGTCTCCGTCGGGATCCGCCGGATACACGGCACTGTCCTGCGCCGCCTGCACGTTGAGACCAGAGACGTCGCTTGAAATATTCTCAAGCGCTCCGCCCCGGATGGCGAACACGTCGGTCACAATGCCCTCGCCGCCGTGATAGTCGCTCGTCACGACGACCGCCGGCACGTCATAGGCGATCTGGCCCGTGACCATGCGTCGGACGGACTGCGCACCCGCCGAGAGCGCGGCCTCATTTTCAAGACTCAGCGCACTGCCGTTCCAGCGGTAAAGTCCCGCCGTCCCGGTTTTCGCCTCCGGATCAAAGCGGAGCAGGAAAATCTCCCGATTGCCGTCCAGGTCAAGATCCGTCAGCGCATATTCCGAGTAGTTCGTGCTCATCAGCTCGACGAGCTGGCCCTCCCGCAGCGTATAGACGCTCATTGCGCGGAGCACCTGATTTCCGACCTGACGGCCAAGCACGATCTCAACGCCGGGCTCACCGTCGAGCTGAACATATTCCGCACGCTCGAACGCCGCGCCGCTGCCGTCGATAAAGCCGAGGCTGCGGTAAGCACCGTCCGCAAGATCGAACACGCACGCGCGCAGCGGCTTGTCACCCGGAACGCGCAGGAAAACGATGGCCTCGTCCTCCCCGTCCGCATCCAGATCAGCGAGCTGCACCGACTGCTGATTTTTGCCGGAGACCGGCGCGGCATACTGCACGCCCTCCGTCATCACGCTGTCGATCGCCTTTTGCAGCTCGTTATCCTCGTCGGAGTGGCGCGGAAGCGCGTACAGCTCCTCGACGTTGCTCACCGCGCACCCGCAAAGCGCGCACAAAAGTGCCGCCGCTGCCGCGATCAGCAGAATTTTCTGAGATTTTTTCAGCTTCGGCACACCCTTTCCCGTTTGCTCCAGACATTATATCACAATTTGTAATGGAAGTGTAGCGCTTTTGTAAAGTTCCGCCGAAAAAAGTAATCTTATTTCAGCACCACATTCGACTCACCGAGCAGCTCACGCAGCTCGCGCAGCATCAGCTCGTCCGGCATACACGTCCCGCCGAGGCGCTTTCCGGTGTCGGCGTAGTAGATGACCGTCCGCGTCCGTCCGGGGAACATCCGCAGGATCGGGAGCACCTTGTGTGCGCCCGGCTGCGAGGCGGAATCGACTTTCAGATACAGCGTCCTGTTTGCCGCGTTTTCCACGCGCGCCGCCGCCGCGACCTCCTCATCGGTGTAGTCCTGAAGCGGCTGAACGCGGTTTACGACCATCTGCGGGTCCTTGTCCTCACGGATCGAGATACGCCCCGTGACGATCACAGCCGAGTTTTCATGCAGGTACGTGCCGTACTGCCCGAGCGCATTGGAAAATGTCAGAAGCTCCATCGTGCCGGTGTCGTCCTCAAGCGTCACATAGGCCATCATCGACTGATTTTTGGTCGTTTTCATCTTTACGCTCTGCACGATGCCTGCGACTGTGACGATCTGATCGTCGCGGTACTCGTCGGTGTGCTCGGAGAAGCTCTCAAGGATCGCGCCGAGCGGCGCGGTGTTCGCGTTTTTCAGCAGCGCACGGTAATCGTCCATCGGGTGGCCGGTGAGATACAGGCCGGTCGTCTCCTTCTCCATCGCCATCCGGTCGCGCCGGCTCAGCTCCGGCACGTCCGGCACGCGCACGGCGGGAATGCTCGTCTCGTCCTGCGCCGCCAGACTCTCAAACAGGCCCATCTGCCCGTCCACATTCCTTCTGCGGCTGTTTGCCACCGAGTCAAGCACCGTATCGTAGATTTGCAGCATCTGCGACCGGCGCAGGCCAAAGCAGTCGCACGCGCCGCACTTGATGAGATTTTCAAGCGCACGCTTGTTGAGATCGGTGCCGTACATTCTCCGGCAGAAGTCCTCAAGACCGGTGAACGGCCCGTTTTCCGTCCGCTCCTGCACGACCTTCTGGATAAAGCCTCGCCCGATGTTTTTGACGGCGGCAAGCCCGAAACGGATGCCGTCCGCACCGACGGAGAAATGGTCGCTGGAGGCGTTGAGATCCGGCGGCAGGACGGAAATGCCCATCACCTTGCACTCGGCAATATACTCGGAGATCTTCACCGAGCTGTCGAGCACCGAAGTCATCAGCGCCGCCATATACTCCCGCGGATAATAGCACTTGAACCACGCCGTCTGATACGCAATGACGGCGTAGCCGACGGAATGCGCCTTATTGAAGGCGTAGTTTGCAAAGTCGTACATCTCGTCGTAGATGCTCTGCGCCACATCGACCGGGATGCCGTTTGCCTCGCAGCCGCAGATGCCGCGCGAGGCATCTCCGTGGATGAACGCGCCGCGTTCTTTTTCGATGTCCTTGACTTTTTTCTTCGACATCGCACGGCGCACCATGTCCGCCTGCCCGAGAGAGTAGCCGCCGAGCTTGCGGAAGATCTCGATGACCTGCTCCTGATAGAGGATGCAGCCATAGGTGACAGACAGGATCGGCTGGAGCATCGGGTGCTTGTATTTGACGAGCGAGGGATCGTTTTTGCAGGCGATGAGACGCGGAATGGATTCCATCGGGCCGGGACGGTAGGCCGCGACGATGATGGAGAGATCTTCGATCGACTGCGGCTTGAGTCCGACGCAGACGCCCGTCATGCCGGACGATTCCATCTGGAACACGCCCGCCGTTCTGCCCTGCGTCAGCATCTCCATGACCTTCGGATCGTTGTCCTTGACGCGCGCCATCGTGAAATCCGGCTCGCTCAGGCGAATGGTCTGGATGGCATCGTCAATGACCGTGATGTTCCGAAGGCCGAGGAAGTCCATCTTGAGAAGTCCCAGTTCCTCAAGCGTTGTCATGGTATACTGCGTGACGATGGTATCGTCGTTTGTCGCCAGCGGCACATAGTCCGAAACCGGAAGGCGCGTGATGACAACGCCCGCGGCGTGCGTCGAGGTGTTGCGCGGCATACCCTCCAGCGCCCGCGCCGTGTCGATGAGCTTTTTCACGCGCGCATCGGAATCATACATTTCCTTGAGCTGCGGCGAGACCTTGAGCGCCTCGCTCAGCGTCATGTGGAGCGTGGCGGGAACGAGCTTTGCCACCACGTCCGTCTCGGCGTAGGTGAAGCTCAGCGCCCTGCCGACGTCGCGGATGGCGCCTCTTGCCGCCATCGTGCCGAAGGTCGCGATCTGCGCCACATGGTCGTCGCCGTATTTCCGGCGCACATATTCCACGACCTCCCCGCGGCGCGTGTCACCGAAGTCCATGTCGATATCTGGCATCGTCACACGCTCCGGGTTGAGGAAGCGCTCGAAGAACAGGCCGTATTTCATCGGGTCGATCTCGGTGATGCGCAGGGCGTATGTGACCATCGAGCCGGCGGCGCTGCCGCGTCCGGGGCCGACCGGGATGCCGGCGCTCTTTGCGAAATTCACAAAGTCCCACACGATGAGGAAATAGTCCGTAAAGCCCATCTTGTCGATCATGTCGATCTCGTACTCAAGCTGTTTGCGGTATTCCGGGTGCTCATCGCCGTAGCGCTCGGCAAAGCCCTTGTCGCAGAGCTCCCGGAGATATGTCAGCGAGTCGTAGCCCGCCGGGAGCTTGAATTCCGGCAGGTGGTATTTTCCGAATGTGAACTCCACGTTGCAGCGCTCCGCGATCCTGCACGTATTTTCATACGCCTGCTCCACATTCGGGAAAAGCGCACGCATCTCGTCCTCGGATTTGAGGTAAAACTCCTTGCTTCCGAAGCGCATCCTGTCGGGATCGTCCACGGTCTTTCCCATCTGGATGCACATCAGGACGTCCTGTACGTCCGCATCCTCGGGACGCAGGTAGTGCGCGTCGTTCGTCACGACGAGCGGAAGCCCCGTTTCGCGCGCCAGCCGCAAAAGGCCCTGATTGACCTTCGCTTCCTCCGGAAGCTGCTGATCCTGAAGCTCCAGATAGAAATTTCCCGGCCCGAAGATCCCGCTGTATTCCAGCGCCGCCTGCTTTGCCGCCGCATAGTCGTCCTGATGGAGATTCTGCGCAACGCGGCCCGCGAGACAGGCCGACAGGCAGATCAGTCCCTCGTGATGCTCGCGAAGAAGCTCCATATCCACGCGCGGACGATTATAAAAGCCGTCGATGAAGCCGCGCGAGACGAGGTATGTCAGGTTCTGATAGCCGGTCATGTTCTCACACAGCAGGATCAGGTGATACGCCTCGCGGTCGAGCGCGTAGACCTTGTCAAAGCGCGTGCGCGGCGCGACATAGACCTCGCAGCCGATGATCGGCTTGACACCCGCTGCCTTTGCCGCCCGGTAGAAGTCGATCACGCCGTACATCACGCCGTGGTCCGTGATGGCGACAGCGTCCTGCCCGAGCTCTTTGACGCGCGCCATGATATCCTTGATGCGGCACGCCCCGTCGAGCAGGCTGTATTCCGTATGGACATGCAGATGGACAAAACCCATGACAGCGCCTCCTTAAAGATCCTTTGACAGTTCGATCAGCTTTCGCATCCTGTGATTGACGGCGGATTTTGAAACCGGCGGGTCAGGCATCTGCGCAAGCTCGGCCAGTGTTGCCTCGGGGTTCTCCACGCGCAGCCGCGCCGTCTCCTGCAATTTCTGCGGCAGAGTTTTCAGGATACCGTGCTCCTCCAGCCTGCGGATGGCGGCAAGCTGCTCAATGGATGCGTCAACGACCTTTGTGAGATTCGCCGTCTCACAGTTGACGCGGCGGTTGACGCCGTTTCGGAGATCCTTCTCGACCTTTGCCTCCATCACGCCCATCGCGCAGACGGGCGCGCCGATGGCAGTCAGGAAGTCCTCGATGTAGTTGCTCTGCTTAAAATACAGGACACCGCTGCCGCCGCGCGTCAGCTCCTTCGGACTGAAGCCTACGTCCAGCAGCAGCGCATACGTCTCCCGGCAGACCTTATAGTGCGAGGTGATGAGCTCCAGATGATAGCGCTTTGCAGGGTCTGTGACCGAGCCGCCCGCCAGAAACGCACCGCGCAAAAATGCGAGCCGGTCGCTCTCCTCCTCGAGAATTCCGAAATTGACATGCAGTGTCACGCTCGAGGAGGGCGAGTCCCCGAACGCTGCGAAGATTTTTGCAATTTTTTCGCTGTCCTCGATCGTGAAGACCAGCTTGCCGCCGCCCTGCTCCGACGGCTCCTGATCGAAGGCAAAGCCGAACGCCTTCTTGAGCATCCGCGGGAGTCTTGCGGCAAAGTCCGCGCTTTCCGTCACGATGCGGATGGCGGACGGTGTAAAGGTATTGCAGAACAGCAGCACGCCGTAGAACTCTGCCACGGCGGCCGCGCGCCGCGTGAGCGGCTGGCGGCAAAGCTCCTGCTTGACATTGGAAGAAAAAGACATGCTTGTCCTCCTTCTGATTAAGCCTCAAATTCGCGCCAGACCGAAAGAATGGCGCGCGAAAGCGCGTCTGCATCGTGGCGGATGTAGCGTCCCGGACGGCACAGCGGGAATTCCCGCACCGCAACGCCGAGCGCCTCGATCCCCGCGCGGTCTACCTCGATCGGGCCGACGCCCTCCTGACGGTACGGCGCGAGCCACTTTTCCGGCACAGGGGCATTGTTTGCAATGCACACGTCGATGACGTCGCCTCCTGCGTGCTCCAGCAGCGCCCGCACATGGTCCTCACCCGTGTAGCCGTCAGTCTCGCCGTCCTGGGTCATGATGTTCAGGATGTATTCCCGAACCGCACCGGAGCTGCGGATGGCCTCGCTGATGCCGTCGACCAGAAAATTGGGGATGATGCTGGTATAGAGGCTCCCCGGCCCGATGACGATGATATCCGCCTGACGGATGGCGTCGATGCTGTCCTGAAGCGCCTGCGGGTGCTCCGGGACGAGCCGCACCTGCCGGATGCGGCAGTCGTTGATCTTCTTTGCGTAGAAAATCTTGCTCTCTCCGAGCGTGCGGGAGCCGTTGTCGAATTCCGCCTCCAGATAGACGTTCTGATTTGTCACCGGAAGGACGCTTCCCGTGATGGCAAGGACCTCTCCCATCCGCTGCACCGCCTCGTCAAACGAACCGGAGATGCCGTTCATCGCCGCGAGAAAGAGGTTTCCGAAGCTCTGACCGGAGAGCGAGCCCTCGGTGAAGCGGTAATTCAGAAGCCGCTCCATCGTCGGCTCCGTGTTGGCAAGCGCCATGATGCAGTTTCGGATGTCGCCCGGCGGCAGCATCCCGAGATCCTCGCGCAGCATACCCGAGCCGCCGCCGTCATCCGCAACGGTCACGATGGCGGTGATGTGCTTTGTATAGCGCTTGAGGCCACGCAGCATGGCGGAAAGCCCGTGTCCCCCGCCGATGGCGGCAATGCGCGGCTCGCGCTTTTTCGGCTGATAGAGCCGTATATTCTCTTGCTGCATCGTCATCCACGCATTCCCCTTCTGTCCATGTCGCGGTGTCTGGAAACGACGGTATAGCCGCGCTTCGTGATGAAGTCGGAAAGCGCCTTTGCGACCGCGACCGAGCGGTGCCGTCCGCCGGTGCAGCCGATGGCGATGACCAGCTCTGTCTTTCCCTCCTCAAGATACTGCGGGAGCGTGAAGTTGATGAGATCCTCCAGCTTCTCGACGAAGTCCTTCGTTGCCTGATACTGGAACACAAAATTCCGCACGTCCTCGTCAAGCCCCGTGCCGTTTCTCAGCTCCGGGATGTAATAAGGATTCGGCAGAAAACGCACGTCGAACACAAGGTCTGCGTCCAGCGGAATTCCGTACTTAAAGCCGAAGGAAAGCACATTGACGGTCATCGCGCGCTCGCGCACACCGCCCGCCACCATGTCGATGATCTTCCCGCGCAGCGCCCCGGTTGAAAGGCGCGAGGTGTCAAGGATGACGTTGGCGCGGTTTCGGATCGGCTCCAGCAGTGCGCGTTCGCGCTCCAGAGCCTCAAGCATCGGCGTCCCGTCGCGCATAAGCGGGTGCAGGCGGCGCGTCTCCTTAAAACGCTTGACCAGCACCTCGGTGTTCGCCTCCATAAATACGATGGAGTAGCGAAGCCCCATCTTGTCCAGCTCATCGAGCGACTGAAACAGCACGTCGAAGCTGAGACTCCCGCGCACGTCGGTCACGAGCGCGACCTTTTCATACCGTCCCTTCGTCGCAAGACACAGCCGCGCAAACTGCGGGATCATCTCCGAGGGCATATTGTCCACGCAGTAAAAGCCGAGATCCTCAAGATTGGACGCCGCCTTGCTCTTTCCTGCGCCGGAAAGGCCGGATACAATGATAAACTGCATAACCTTCTCCTACCAGATCCGCACTTCCGGCTCCAAACGGAAGCCGGAATCCGCATAAACGGTTTCCTGTACCAGCTTGATCGTTTCAAGCACATCCCGTGCCGTCGCGCCGCCGCGATTGACGACAAAACCTGCGTGCTTGCGCGATACCTCCGCGCCGCCCACGCCGCGTCCCTTGAGGCTCGACGCCTCGATCAGTGCGCCGGCATACGCCCCCGCGGGGCGCTTGAACGTGCTTCCGGCCGACGGGAGCTCCAGCGGCTGCGAGGCGCGCCGTTTTCCCATCAGCTCGCGCATCCGTGCGCCGATCTCATCGGCATCACCGGACCGCAGCGCAAACACCGTCTTTACGATTATGCACTCCATGCGCTCGAACGCGCTCGTGCGGTAGGCAAACGCCTGCTCCGCGCCGCGCAGGACGCGCCGCGTCCCATCTGCCATCAAAACCGTCGTCTCCTCCGCGACCTGTGCGATCTCCCCGCCGTAGGCGCCTGCGTTCATGTAAACGCCGCCGCCGACCGTGCCGGGAATGCCGTGCGCAAATTCAAGTCCCGTGAGCGACTGCCCGCGTGCAAAAACTGCCGCATGAGCAAGCGTCTCGCCCGCCATCGCCTCGATGCGCCCGCCCTCCAGCGCGCGCAGGCCGAGCAGGCAGTCCTTTGTGCAGATCACAAGCCCGCCCAGCCCCTCGTCAGGCGCCAGAACATTCGTGCCCGCGCCGAGGATCCGCGGCCTCACACCGCACTGCGAGGCGGCACGAAGCAGCGCGGCAAGCTCGTCTTCATTTTTGGGAAATGCCATCAGCGCCGCCGGCCCGCCGATGCGGAACGACGTATGGGCGCTGAGCGGCTCATTTTCTGCAAACGCCGCGTCCGGGCACATCGCCCGCAGCGGCTGTAAATTGTCCATTTGACTCATAAACGCCTCCGGGTGTTTAATCAAGATTACTATAGCACAAACTGATGTAAAATCAAACAGGAAAAGCACTTTTCCGGAAAAACGTACCGTGAAATGCAAAATGCCGCCCGATGGGCGGCATTTTCAGACTGTCAAAAAACCTCGTAGAGTTCGCGCCCGCAGGCGCGAATAAAGTGTAAATCGGTTTTGTACGGTGGCGTGTACATCGGACAAAACACACTACGCGATGCAAGTGTGGAATTTGTGCGCAAGCCGCGCACAAATTATGCGCGCCGCATCACGCAGCCTTTTCAAACGCGAACCCAGCCCCGCGGTTCGCGTTTGAGAGCGTGTCAAAACGACTGTTTTGACACGCTCAAAATGCCGCCCGATGGGCGGCATTTTCTCAGTTGTTTTCTTTTCCGGCGAAAAACTGGTTCATTTGCTCCGTGAATTCCAGCGCGGCATTGTAGCCCATGCGCTTTTGACGGTTGTTCATGGCCGCGACTTCAAAGATGACCGCGAGATTTCGTCCGGGCGTGATGGGAATGGTGATCGAGGGCACCTTCACATCGAGAATCTCCATATACTGCGTCTCCATGCCGAGCCGGTCATAAGCCTCGCCATCGCGCCATGGCACCATTTTGATGACCAGATCGATCTTGCAGCTATCCTTGACCGCGCCCATACCAAAGAGCTTTGCCACATTGATGATGCCGATGCCGCGCAGCTCCATATAGTGCCGCAGCACCTCAGGCGGCGAGCCGACCAGCTCATGAGACGAGATCATCTTGATCTCGACCGCGTCGTCAGAGATCAGGCGGTGGCCTCGCTTGACAAGCTCGATGGCCGTCTCACTCTTGCCGATGCCGCTGTCGCCCATGATCAGAATGCCCTCGCCGTAAATCTCGACAAGGACGCCGTGGCGCGTCACACGCGGCGCAAGGTTGCGTTTGAGATAGGTAATGAGGCTTGATACGATATACGAGGTCGTGTCCTTGCAGCTCAGCACCGTGACATTGTGCTTCTCCGCCATCTCCAGGCACTCCGGAAGCGCCTGAATGCCGCGCGCAATGATGAGCGCCGGGATCTTGTAGGACATGAAATGGTCAAAAATGATCCGGCGTTCCTCGCTGGAGAGCTTTTCAAGGTAAGCCGACTCCACCGTTCCGCAGACATAAAGCCGCATCGGTTCAAAATGATCGAAGAAACCAGCCAGATACAGACCCGGCCGGCTCACATCGTCGACCGTGACATGGATCTTATGATAGTCTGAGGACTCATAGAGCTTTTCCAGATGAAATTCCTCGACAAGCTCTGACAGGGGCACCGAATAAACATTTGACATTCATAACACCTCACGGCGATTATAACCTGTTTCTGACGGTTTGGCAACCGTAAAAACAGATATGGTGCTTTTTCCGTAAAAATTTTTTGTTCCATACAAGAATTTGTGCTTGCATTTTGCGGAAACATCTGCTATTATACTAGTCGGCGTCCGTAGGACAGCTGTTATATGATTTTTAAGCGGCGAGGAGGTGCAGCTAATGGCAAAGTGCGATATCTGCGGCAAGGGCGTTACTTTTGGAATCAAAGTTTCCCACTCTCATAGAAGATCCAACAGAGCATGGAAGCCCAACGTCAAACGGGTAAAAGCGATTGTTGACGGTACTCCGCGCCATGTGTACGTCTGTACAAGATGCCTGCGTTCCAACAAGGTTGAGCGCGCGATCTGATAGACAACCGAAAAGACAAGTCGAAAGACTTGTCTTTTTCTTTTTCGCATTTCCAAAACCGGCCGGCGGCGAGGTTCTCCCTCACCTGCCGGCCGATTTGCATTTTGCTTCAGAAGCGCGCCTGTATCTCACGGACCCCGCGCGACAAGACCTCGTCGCAGCCCTCGCCGATGGCGGCCTTCAAAAGTGCGTACTCGTCGAGCGTTCCCTGTCCGTGCAGCACGCGGAACGCGCCCGCATCGCTGCCCGGCGCGATCAGCGCCCCGAGCGACGCCGCCGTCCGCACGTTTTCCATCGCGCCCTCCAGCAGCGGCTTTAAAACCGCGTCCGGGAAGCGCCCGCAGCCGATCAGATTCCCGAAGGTCACGAGCGTCGGCACCCACACCGTCCGGCTCTCTGCGAGGCGGTGCAGCGTCTCCTGCCCAAGATATGCGCCGTGCTCGATGGAATCCACGCCCGCTGCGATGGCCGCCGCAACGGTCGCATCGCCATTTGCGTGCGCCATGACAGAAAAGCCCTCGCCGTGCGCAATGGCGATCATCTCCCGGATCTCCTCAGGCGTGAGCGGCACGTCCGTCAGAACGCCGAGCCGGTCAAAATCCATCAGGCCCGAGATCATGATCTTGATAAAGTCCGCACCAGAGCGTTTGGCATCCTCGACCAGTGCGCGAAAATCCGCCATGGTGTCAAAGCACCGGCCGATGAAGCCGCCGTAGTGTCCGTTTTTATGGATCGGCGCACCCGGAATGCGGTAGCGGATGCCGTACTCCGGCGCGAGCCGCGCCGCGAGGCTGCAAACGCCCCAGCGGTCGCCGCCGTCACGGAGATAGGTGATTCCCCGCTGTCTGTACGCAGACAGCGTCCGGCGCACCCAGTCCTCCCGCACGCCCTCGCGGTGACGTGCAATGGCGTCCTTCCAATATACGCCGTCCAGTACCATATGGATATGGCAGTCGCTGAGCATGTCCCATGCCTTCCTTCCTGCATTCTGCCACAACCATAGCACAGATCGCCCAAAGAAGCAAGCCCCGCTTAGGACACTCAGCCCTGCATGCTGTCTTCCGACGCGCGCATACCGTTCTGCGTGTCCGCTTGCCCCGCGGGCGTGTCCGTTTCTGTCTCCGCCTCATTATCGTCTGCGATTTCCGCTGCCGAAGCGTCCTCCGCGCCGTTCTTCACCTCGACTGCCGGAGCCTCTGTCTTCAACGCTCTGCCCTCAGGCGCAAACGCGCTGCCAAGCTGCGGGAGTGCGGCGGCAACGATCGACAAGCCGATTGCGATCAGAACAAAGCGCACCGTTTTTCCAATGTTTCGGTTCAGTTCCTCCAGTGCATGAACGCTGGAGGCAGAGGCGTTGTGGATTGCATTTTGGACTGCAACCACAGTTTCCGTGGAACGGTTGATGTCATCCAGCACGTCCACGATCATGTCGGAGGCCGCGTAAATCTCCGTATAGAAGTCTCCGCCAAACGCGCAGTATTGCAGATTGTAGTTCTCCGCCGCATATTTGAACGTTTTTTCCGTCAAGTCATAAGATGTGGCCTCCGGTTGGAAGGACGCGCCGAGCACGATCACGACAAGGCCGATTACAACCATCAGAATCGATGTGATTTTTTTCATAATATGTATCTCCTATTTTAAAATTTAATAGATTCCAGCCGTGCGTATACACAGCCTCATCCTACAGGACAATCATCCGCAGGCCTATCAGGCACAGGCGTCTCATCCACAGGCGTTTCAGGCACATCAGTGTTCGTTGCCGACGACTCGCTCGACGCCGTCTCCAGCACATCCTTTGCCAGCGTCACGCAGTCCTTTCCGTTATAGAACATCCAGTTCACGACAACCTCCTCGTCCGTATTGAGCGAGACATATTTCGAATACACGAAGCCGTTGGCGTTGATATAACCTCCCTTCATTCCGTCGTTCGGAGTCTGTACAAGGATGTCCGTACCGATTTTGACCGGATCTTTTCCAACCGTAGCGCACTTGAACGTGCCATAGTCAGTATAGGTGTCCTCGATCTCATCAACGTCCTCAAAGTAATAGACTGTCCTCCCATCCTCGCTGACGTAGAAATACGAGAGATAGAAGCCGAACATGCCCCAGATATAGGTCTCGGAGGCAATTTTTTCTGATTTCTCCGACTTAAGTGTATAGCGATACAGTGCGCCGATGTTGCGCTCGGTGTCAACGCCCTTAACATAGTAGAGATATTTCCCGTCCATCGAGAGCTTCAGCGCTGCGACGTCGCCAGCGACCTTCTTCTCATCCTTTAGCTCCGTGGCGTTCAGCTTTGCCACGCGCAGGTTGTCATCCTCGTCAATATAGCCGATAAAACCGCTCTGGATGTCGATTTCCTTCACATTGGACAGGAGCTTTTCGCGCTCTCCCTCGGCAGTGACGTAATAGACATTGTCACCATTGTCCGCGTCAACCTCGATGTAGAGGCCATCAATCGCTTTTCCATTGTCATAAATCAGATTGCCGCTTGCCGTGTAGAGGGTGCTGCTGCCAAGGTCATCACTCAGCCTCACCTTGACAAGCTCCTTGCCTTTGTTCTGAAAATAGAATTCATCCGAGTGGATGTCCGCAACCGCAAACGCGTTCTGGGATTTGTTAAAGCGGATTGTCGCGCTGCTGGAGGAGGTATCCAATGTCGTCAGCTTCGTCTTCTCTCCATCGTGATACAAATAAGAGACCGACTCGTTTTTGTCCTTGTTGATTTCGATCCAGAGCGCTGTTTTTCCGTCGTTGGAAATACTCTCAACCTGAACAGTCGGCGACTTCCAGTTTGCGATTTTTTCCGGCTCCTCCTCATCTTCGGGAAGAATGCAGATATTCCCGTCACCATCGGCATACATCAGACTCAGCGTATCATCCGCGACCGCCATGGCAAGATCCTCGCCCAGCTTAAGCGGCTCGACGCCGCCAAATTTGAGCCGATACTGATAATTCTTAGTATCCGTAAAAATAATGCCGCTGTCTTTGACGACATTGACCTTATTCACGTTTTCTGCCAATGTTGTTCTATCTTCCGTGTCACTGACAGTCGTCTGGAACAGTGCACCGTCATCCGTCAATGCAATGACGGTGCTCCGGTCGGTCAACAGGTAACAGCGCACGATCTCTCCCTTGATCTTGACAGCCTCCCCATTCATCCGTGAGACCCATGCGTCGCCGTCTGCGCCGGCCTTTCCCAATATGACCGCAGGTTCCGCCCCCGTTTTCGCGCTCCCAGCCGCGCAGGCGCACAGGCTCAGGCACATCGCTGCCAAAAGCAGCATAGCAAGTGATTTCTTCATCTCGTTCCTCCTTCTTAATTGCATATTTATATTGTCTTTTGCTTATCCGAGCAGCTCCGCGTGCTTTTCGTCCAACTTTGTCTTAAGCGCACTGTAGTCCGCGATTATATCATTCGTCTCATTCATAACAGCTATTGCGTCGTCTGAGAGCCCAGAATCGGATGGCGCCTCATTTAAAACTTTCAACATCTTCGTTGTGCTATCATAAATGTACAAATCGTAAAAAGCATCAAGTATTTGCTCATACCACTCCCGCATAGTCTTTATGCCATCGATATACGTCTTTACCCCATAAGCATTCATATCAACGACCCCATCCACGGCGGCGATTGCTGCATCGAGCTCATCAATGCCATTCTCGATGTTATCGGTCGCTTTATCATAGGTGGTATAGTCCAGGCTTCCGGCGTAGCCAATCCTATTACTTACAGCATTGAAAGCAACCGTTCGATACTCTAACGCTTGTGTGATATGGGAGCCAGACAGAAGGATGGCTGCCCCAAGGCCCTCGTATGTGTCGTATTTTTCCATCTCCCCCACCATATCCGCATAGAGCAGCGCCGGACATTCCTCATCCGTGACGCCCATCTCGCGCAAGTCCGCTGCCTTTGCGATATATTTCTCGACCAGTTCGGTATCGACCTCAAACAGGGAGCCACCCTCTTTCGCTTTATACGGTGTGTTCTTTGCGAATTTCTCAAACTCAGAGATCGCACGCGCCCGCTTGGCCTCAGCCAGATCCTTCTGTGCCTGCTCCAGCACGGCATAGTTTTCGACCTGTGTCTTCTCCTTGTCGCTGAGCGCATCATACGCACTCTGCGCCCGTTCCACCTCATCCGTACTGCTGGCTGTTACCTCGCCGATTTTTAAAATCAGCTCGTCTGTCTCCTTGGCAGCCTTGCTCTTGCAGCCGCAGAGCGACAGCAGCATGAGCGCCGCCAAAAACACCGCAATCCGTTTTTTCATTTCTTTCTTCTCCTTTCGTATACACTTTTCACGAGAATTCACGCGATCGGTGTCATATTTTTATTTTACATGCTCATTTCACCAAAAACAATTAACTGGCTGCATAGGGTTTTAAGAATATTTTCCCGTCAGGAGACATCCGCCTGCATAAACGCGCACCTTCAGGCCTAAAAAACGCCTCTCTGCACATGGCAGAGAGGCGGGCTATTTTCTATTCAAAGCTCACTCCGGAAAGATTGATCGGGTGCTCATCCGGGTTTGAGATATCGGTCTGATTTCCGCGGAAGATGCTGCCTCTGAACGTGATGACTCTCGTGCCATAGAGGCGTTCAAACACGACCGCCGTTTCGTTTTCATAGAAGCGGTTATCGGGAAGCTCCTCGGATGCACCGCTGGAATACTCGGTATTGATGCGCAGGCCGACCTTATTGTTCTGGAACACGCTGCCGAACACCAAGGGCCATGCGCCATTCTCGATCGAGGCAGCAACATCCCAGCCGGAAAAGTCACATTCGTACAGGAGTATGCACCTCGTCGCAATCAGTCCGATCCCGCCGCTGCCCAGAAAGCGGATGCCGGTAAACTCCGGCGAAACCGGGTTTTGGGTGCGCACCGAGACCGTCCCGGTGAATGTGGTCCGGTTCTCACCGTTGGAACAGCCGAAGAACGAGCAGGCATGCCCCTCAAGCGTCAGCTCCCCCTCATAGGTCACCGGCGGCAGGTAAATGTTCACTGCCGTCTGTGTATCGACTTCATCACTGATCTGTCTCAGCAGCGCCTTCAGCTCATCCATCGTATCCAGCGGCGTATCTTCAAAATGATACTCGATCAGTGCGCGCCGGGTGATCACAATCATCTGGCGGAGGTTGACCGTGTCGCCATTTTTCATATTCAGCGTCCACAGCACCTCGTTTGCTCCGCAATCGGAGCAGTATAGCACGTCCGTCATCCGCGCTGCCGCCGGGAAGCTTTTGTTATAGCGCACCTCTGTGCAGTTCATTGCCATTGCCCCCTCCTCCGGGATGGCCTGCACCGTACACCGCTGTACCTTTTGCATGAACGCTTCGTTGACGTTTTCGTCTGTGTCCTCGCGGTATACATATAGCTGCGACGGGAAGGCAGCCCCAGAGCCGTCCTGGATGGTGGCCTCAGCCCTCGGATCCGGCGTTTTCTGAACGCTTGCGCCTTCGCCGAATCCCAGCAGCAAATGCCACGTACCGTCCTCGTCATAGTACGTGACCTCCGCACCGCCCTCGTCGTAGAGCTTCGGCGTGTGCTCCTCCTGCACCGGTTCCGCTTCCGGAGGCGAAGGTATCTCGGAAGTAGTATTTTCCACGCTTTCTTCCGCCGGATTTTTCACAGCGTCAGCGGCGCTTGTGTCCGGCAAGGGAGCCGTCCGCCGCAGCCCGTAGTATAGCCCCACGCTTGCTCCGCCAAGCAGCACCATGACCGACAGCAGTGCCGCGCACCGGCGAATGGCGGCACGTTTTCTCGGTTTCGGAATCGGCACAACGCGCTTTGTGATCAGCGGTTTTGCGCAGTGCGGACAGAAGGACGCACCTTCTGCCAGCTTCGCGCCGCAGTATGTACATTTCTGTTCCATATGTCCACCTGCCTTACAGCTCGTTTTGAAGCGCATCCAGCTCCGCCTCGGTCAGCGCGCGCCACGCGCCGACCGGAAGCTCCCCCAGTGCAAGCGCGCCCTCACGGATGCGCCGCAGGCGCGTCACGCGCACGTCCGCCGCCTCGCAGAGCCGCCGGATCTGGCGGTTTCGGCCCTCATGGATGACAAATTCCAAAAGCGCCGTCTGGTCCTGCTCGCGCAGGACGCGCACCTTCGCAGGTGCCGTCATGCGGCCGTCAATGTCGATCGGCTCCTTCAGCGCCGCAAGGCACTCGGCGCGCCAGCCGCTTACCCAAACAAGATACGTCTTTTCGATCTCACGGCTCGGGTGCATCAGTCGGTTTGCAAATTCCCCGTCATTCGTCATGATAAGAAGCCCCTCGGAATTGAGGTCGAGCCGCCCGACCGGGTACACCCTCCCGCCGCAGTCCGCCACCAGCTCCGAGACGTTTTTTCTGCCCTTTTCGTCTGACAGTGTTGTGACATAGCCGCGCGGCTTGTTGAGCATCAGATACAGCCGCTCCGGCTCTTTTTTGAGCCGGACGCCGTCCACCTCGATGACATCCTCTCCGTCAACGGCCGTGTCGCCGAGGACGGCCGTATTGCCGTTGACGCGCACGCGCCGCTCCGCAATGAGCGCCTCCGCCTTCCGGCGGGACGCAATGCCGTAGCGCGAGAGTATTTTTTGCAGCCGTTCTTCCATTCCTTATCCTCCCAAAAGCCGCCGGAGCAGCCCTGTCTCCGGCGTCCGTGACACCGGATGTCTGTAAAATACCGTGACGCGCCGCACCGGCACGCCGTTTATAAGCAGCTCCGCATAACCGGCAGGGCCGTGCAGCACCGGCGCGAACACGAACCTCGGTGCATGGAGCCGAACCTCCGCCGTTTCCTCCGGCGCAAGCGGACAGCAAAGCGCCTCGCCGGCATAAAGCCCTACAGCGTCCTTCACGCCGCCGATCACCGAAGCGGTTCCGGCGGTCTCGCCCGCACGCAGGAAGCTGCGCCACTCAAAGGCTGAAAAGCCGTAGTCCAGCAGCGCGATATGATCGTCCCAGTCGTTCGGGTCGCAGATCGTGACTGCGATAAGCGTCCTTCCGCCGCGGCTTGCGCTGCTGACGAGCACACGGCCTGCCGCGCGCGTATAGCCCGTCTTGACGCCGTTTGCGCCCGGGTAGCGCCAAAGGAGCCTGTTGTGATTTTCGAGCACGCGCGAGCCGAGCGTGATGCATTTTGTTCCGACCGCCTCGCGAAATGCCGCATTGCGGAGCGCTGCGCGCGTCAACAGCGCAAGGTCGCGGGCGGTTGAAAAGTGCCCGTCCTCATCAAGGCCGCTCGGATTGCAAAAATGTGAGTTTTCCATGCCGAGCTGCGCTGCCCGCGCGTTCATCCGCTCGGCAAAAGACGCTGCCGAGCCGTCACAGAGGATAGCAAGCGCCGCTGCCGCGTCATTTCCGGACCGGAGCAGCAGCCCATAGAGCAGCTCGCGCACCGTGATTTGCTCGCCAGCTGCAAGATACATCGACGAGCCCTCCAGCCCCACGGCCTCCTTCGGCACGCGGACTGTCTTTTCAAGCGCCATCTGCTCGCAGACGAGCAGCCCCGTCAGGATCTTCGTCGTGCTGGCGATACGGCTGCGTGCGTCTGCATTCTGCGCAAGCAGCACCCGTCCGGAGTCCGCGTCCATCAGAATCGCGCTTTTCGCGCTGAGTGAGGGCGGCGTCTGCGCCGCGTGGCACGGCGTCAGGAAAAGGACGGCGGCGAGCAAAGCCGCCGCCGTCCGAACGATCGTTTGTTTCAAGCTTCATCACCCGGGATAGCTTTCCCGCGTGAGAAAAAAATCATGCGTCTGCGCTGTTCTTGTCCTGCGGCTTCCGGAGCAGCGCCTCCACACGGTCAAGAATATCGGGCACCATTTCCACGATCCGATCGACCGAGGTGGATGCGGGCTCCGCGATCGGAAGCATCCGCACCGACTCGCCGCGGATGACCACGAACGCCATCGGCGTGATGGTCACGCCTGCGCCCGCGCCGCCGCCGAAGGCGTTGTCACGGTTGGCCGGGTAATTCTTCGTCACAAAATCCGAGCCGCCGCCGCCATAGCCGACAGAGACCTTGGTGATCGGGATCAGCATCACGCCGTCAGGCGTGGTGATGGGATCGCCGATCACGGTATTGACGTCAATCATGTCCTTGATCTTCGCCATCGAGCTTGTTATCATTTCATTCAGGGGATGATTCATGTCCTGCACCGCCTTTTTTCATTCCGTTAGTCATCTTCAAATAACGCACACCGGCGTAGACCAGCAGCGCAAGCGCGCGTCCCACAGTGATCGTTGTCAGCAGGTGTGCATCCACGCGCATATTTTCTTTTTCATTATAATCCAGCTCCGCGCCGATGTCACGCTTTTTTATCACAAAAATGCGCTCCATGTGCGGCATGACCACTCCGATGATTGCCCACGCCCGTCCGTAGCGGATCGCCGTTTTGGCTGCGTCATCGCCCGCGCCGAAGCGGACATGCAGCGTCAGCTCGTTCAGACGGATCTTCCGTCTGAGATCCCCGAGGACGTCCGACAAAAAGCGCAGCAGCTCCCACGTCTCAGACGCACTGCCTGCAGGAAGCGTCAGAAGTGTTTTCTTCGCCGGCGCATCCGGCTTTTCCGCAGCAGCGGCTGTTCCCTTGCGCTTTTTTCGGCGTTGGATACGGCCGAGCCAGAACGGCCCGATCTTTGCGCGGAGTGAAAGCGCCCCCTCCCGATACAGTGCATCCAGCCCCAGCGGGATGCAGGCGATCAGAAACAGCACCGCAAAAACGAGCAGCACGATCATCCACCACGTCATGGCTGTGCATCCTCCCCTGCCGGCGCTGTGCCTGCATCCTGCTGCGTATCTGCATTTTGCGCCTGCTCCGCCTCGATCTGAAGCTGCTTGCGCGAAAGGAGCTGCGTCTTATCGATCTCCGGCAGCTCATCCAGAGACTGAAGCCCGAACACCCGCAGGAAATCCGGCGTCGTCCGGTACAGGATCGGCCGCCCGGGTACGTTCAGCCGCCCGTCCTCGCGAATGAGCTTCTTGGTCAGAAGCGCGCTGACGGAATAGGCGCTGTCCACGCCGCGGATCTGCTCGACATATGCCTTGGTCGCGGGCTGATAGTACGCGATGACCGTCAGCGTCTCCAGCTGCGACTGTGAGAGCTTCGGAGGCTTACGCGTCTCCAGTGTTTTTGTGACGTACTGCGCCTGCTCCGACGCAGAGCACATCTGATAGGCGTCCTCCAAAAGAACGATGCGGATGCCGCTGCGCTGAAACGCAAGCGTATCCATCAGATATTTTGCCTCTCTGCGGATCTCGTCCGCGTCCACCTCCAGCGATTCCGCCAGACGCTGCGTGCTGACCGGCTCTCCGGCTGCAAACAGGATGGCCATTATGGCGCGCTGTAAATCATTTTGTTCCATGTGTGCCTCTTTCATTCCTTCACGGCAGTCTCCTCCGGCATTTGCAGGAACGTGACCTCGCCATCGCCATCCGCATCGTCTTGCGAAACGGAAACGGATTTAAGTTTACATAATTCAAGCAGTGCCAGAAACGTCGCCACGATCTCCGAACGGCTTCTGCTGTGCCGGAAGAGGCTCAGAAACCTCGAAACGCCGTGTGAGATCAGGCTTTTCAGGATCTCCGCCGCCTTCACCGTCACCGGATACGGCTCCGCGCCGACGATGCCGCGGAAATTTGCAGCCGGCGGCGGAAGCAGCCGCGCCTCGCGTTCCTCGATGGACGCCAGCGCCGCGAGCAGGTCCTCGCGGTCATGGCTGTACCGGTATGTGTGATCCTTTTGCAGCGGCTCCGGCCCCTTTGTGAAAAGGCCGAGGCCGAATTCATTGCGTTGGGCAAGGAAGCTCGCCGCCGCGCGGATCTTCTCGTAGGCATCCTTGCGCTGCCGCTGCTCGAGCGACTGGATGAGAAGCTCCATCTCGCTCATGGCCTCCTCCTGCTCTGCGGCAGAGAGGAGCATTTTCGTTTTGATGAGCATCAGATGCGATGCCATCGCCGTAAATTCGCTTGCGATCTCGACGTCCATGCGCTTCATCTCGTCGAGATAGGCAAGATACTGCTCCAGGATCGAGGAAATGCTGACGTCCTGTATCTCGATCTTGTTTTTGCTCAGCAGCAGGAAGATGACGTCCAGCGGGCCGTCAAAGTCCTCCAGAGCCTCCGACTTTGCATGGACAACGTTTTCAAGATGGTAAATCGGTTCGTTCATGCGGCGCTCCTAAACGGAAAGATTGTACAAAAGCTGGATCGGCCACGCGCCGATGGCCTCGAGCGCGTCTGTCAGCCCGCCGCGCAGAAATTCCAGCGGCGTATCGAGCACGCCCGTCAGCAGCAGCACCATCAGCAGGATCATACCGTAGCGCTCAACATACATGAGCTTTTCATACCAGCGATCCGGCAGCAGCGCAAACAGCACCTTTGACCCGTCGAGCGGCGGAATCGGAAACAGATTGAACACGGCAAGACCGGCGCTCATCAGCTCGATGTAGTAGAAAAAGAACCAGATATAATAGAACGCCTGATACCGATGCGCGACATAGAAATATGCGCACACCGAGGCCAGCATCGTCGCGGCATATGCAAGCAGCACGTTGGCGGCCGGCCCTGCCAGTGCCGTCAGTGCCATGCCCGCCTTCGGATTTTTGAAATTGCGCATATCGACCGGCACAGGCTTTGCCCAGCCGAAGTGGCAAATGGCCATCATAATGAGGCCGCCGATGTCAACATGGCGGAGCGGATTGAGGCTCAGCCGCCCGGCACGCTTTGCCGTCCGGTCGCCGAGCCAGTATGCGACAAGCCCGTGCGCTGTCTCATGAAACGTGATGCAAAGCAGCGACGCTGCGACCACAATTGCCGTCTGCCAGACGGCGTCAAAGCGGAGCTGCTGCACCCATGCAAGAAATTTTTCCAAGGTCGAATCTTCCTTCTATCCAGATTCAAACAGTATAACACAGCTTTTTCCCTTTTACAAGGAAACTGCAAAGAAAAGACGCCGTGTGTCTGTCCAAGGCGGGGTGCAGCCAAAACCACCGTGACGTTCACCCTCTGGGGCGCGCGTCACGGCGGTTTTCTAGGTTTATCTGCGCTCAGTACCGGGAGACCGGCTGCCCGTCCTCCGTCAGCACGATGCTGCCGTCAACCACGGCAATGTCAAACAGGTGCGTCTGCGGAGGGGTTTTATGATCGACCGCCTGTACCCGCACGACGCCGTCCTCGCCTCGGACGAATGACAGGTTGTACCACTCGGTCCAGAACGGCGTATCGTATTTCAGCGTGTCTGCCCCAATCTCTGCGGCACGGAACGTGAAGCTGAAAACGCCGGAGGTTCGCCCCAGACCGAGAACGCAGAGCTCATCTATCCCGTCCCCGTCCAAATCGAAAACGATGGAATCGTAGATCGGGTAGTCGTCGAGTGCCGGCGCGTCTCCATCTCCGAAAAGCATGGCTCTGACTGTTTCTATGTACTGCGCCTGTTTTTCCTCCAGACTTTCTCCGTTTTCCGTGACGATCCAGCACTCCGGGATATAGCTGGAAATAGGATTTTGCCACGGAATGACGTGGATATCCTCCGGAGCGAGCGCATACGCGGCAAGGATATACCGCATTTGCTCACTACTTGCACCGCGAAGCGCCAGCAGCTCCTGTGCGGTGCTGTCTCTTGGAGATGCCGTATGTGGAAGCAAGCCAAAGGAATAACTCTTCGGAGCCATCTGCCAGACATAGACATCCAGTCCTGCGGACGCATCCAGATCGAAGTATTCCGGATACTGCGCACGAAGCGGCTGCAAATCGATTGCCGCAGAAACATCTCCACCGGCGCAGATTCGGCTCAGATATTCCTGAAACTCCCTGTCCGACACCGCATACCGCTTGCCGCCTTGCTCAACGTCCACCATTGTGTTGTCGGAAAGGTTATATCCGCTGATCCGGATATAGCTTCCATCTTGCAGCTGCGCACTGATCTGATATCCCGGCGTCAGTCCCGCAAATCGGTCGCTGCGCCTGCTGCTTTTTAAACCCGCCAGCCGGGAGCTCAGCTCGTCGAGCTGCGCCTGATTCATCTCCGTAACGACCGGATCGTCCGCATTTCTCATATCAAAGTGATTCGCAGAAACAATGGGCGTGGCGTCCGCGTCAAATCGGAATCCGACCGGGTCTGTCAAAAAGCAGACAGCGACCGCAGCGCAGACGGCCACAGACGTCAGGACGATCCAGAACGCAGGCTTTTTGTAGTGCATCACGGACTTTACACGCTCCTTTACTCCCACCTCACCAAAAGCAAGCGGACACGCCGCAATGCTGCGGCGGCTGACGCTGCACGCCACAAGTGCCTGTGTATAATCGGCTCTTTGCTCCCTGCCCATCCCGCTGATCACCTTTTCATCGCAGGCAAGCTCGATGTCCCGGCACAGCAGGACATAGCTGAGCCACATCAGCGGATGAAACCAATGGATCGTCAGCAGCAGAAACCCCAGCGGCTTCCACCAATGATCCTTGCGGCGGATGTGCGTCTGCTCATGCGCGATCACGTAATCCATCTCGCGGCTGTCCATGTGATACGGGAGATAGATTTTTGGCCTGATGAGCCCCAGCACGAACGGAGAGCAGACATTTTCGCTTTGATAGATATTCTCCCGCAGGATCACCGCTTCGCAGACCTTGCGCCGCAAGCGCCAGTAGCTCACAGCAGAATAGAGAAAAAGTGCCGCTATTCCGAAAAGCCAGAGCCCCGTTAAAACCGGAATCCAGATTTGCAGCGGATTTGCGCTTGCGCCCGGTGCCGGTGCGAGCGACGATCCCAAGGCGGGGTTGATGACATGGTTGAGCGCCGGAAAGCCCGTCTGAACGGAGGGCTTCGGGTCCATCAGGATGTCCGGACGGATCGTTTCCGCGCTCGGGATCAGGCTCCATGCGCTTTGCAGTGAAAACGGGAGGAGCAGCCGCAGGGCCACGATGCCCCAAAGCAGGACGCTAGCCCATTTCGGCGCTTTTTTTAGGCAGAGCCGCAGCAGCAAAACCGCCAGCACGACCCAGCCTGCGGAGATGCTCGTATTGACGATCCTCAGAAAAAGTTCTGCCATCTCACTGCCCCCTTCGGATACGGTCGATCATCTGCTGCACCTCGTCAAGCTCATCGCTCGATAGATCCTGCCGCTTGGTAAAGGCGGCGATGAACGCGGGCATCGACCCTTCAAATTTCTTTTCCACCAGCTCGTCGATCTCATACGCCTGCGCCTCATCCTTTGAAACGAGTGCGGTGACAACGCCATCCTCGTTTTTAAGAACGCCGCGCTCCCCGAGCCGCTTGATCACGGTATACGTCGTGGTGCGCTTCCAGCCAAGCTGCTCCTGACAAAGCCGGGCGAGCTGCGCGGCGGTGACCGGCGCATGCTCCCACATGATCAGGCAAAACCGATATTCGCCCTCGTGGATCTTCGGTGTTTCCATAAGCACGCCTCCTTGCGTCTACAATAGTAGACTGTAATCATAGTCTACATGATTAGACATCCGTTGTCAATCCCATTTCCCGAAATACTGCGCAAAAAAGGAGCAGTATTTTACATACCGCTCCTTTGCAGACTGTCAAAAACCTCGTAGAGTTCGCGCCCGCAGGCGATGCGCACCACATGGTTCCCCCTCGCGGCATAGCCGCTTCGGCCTACGCTAAAAAAGTGCCGCCGGCACTTTTTCTGAACGCTGCGGCATCGGACAAAACACACTACGCCCGGCAAGTGTGGAATTTGTGCGCAAAACGCGTACAAATTATGCGCGCAGCCGGGTGCAGCCTTTTCAAACGCGAACCCAGCCTCGTGGTTCGCGTTTGAGAGCGTGTCAAAATGACTATTTTGACACGCTCGACAGCCCCTTTGATGCTCTATTCTCCTGCCACCTTCAAAATCACGCGCAGCAGCGCCTCGCGGCCAAGGCCGCTTTCGGCTGAAAACGGGATCAGCTCGACATCCTCCGGCAGCGTCAGCGTCTGACGGATGCAGGTGAGATTTGGCTCGATCTCGCTTTTCTTCAGCTTGTCCATCTTGTTTGCGACCACAACAAAGGGCTTGCCGCATGCTTTAAAATAGTCTGCCATGATGACGTCGTTTGCCGTCGGCTTATGCCGCGCATCGACGATCATGACGCCAAAATCGATGGTATCCTCCGCCGCAAAGTACTTCTCCATCAGCTTGCCCCAGCGCTCTTTCTCCGCCATCGGGACCTTGGCATAGCCGTATCCCGGCAGGTCTACCAGATAGAGCTTGTTGTCGATGCGGAAGAAATTGATATGCGTCGTTTTTCCGGGCGCCTCGCCCACACGGGCAAAATTCCTGCGCAGAAGCAGCTTGTTGATGACCGAGGACTTTCCGACATTGGACTTTCCGGCGAACGCGATCTGCGGCAGGCCGTCCTTCGGGCAGTCTGCGACCGCAGTGACAGAGCGGATGAACTCCGCATTGTGCAGATTCATATGCGCCTCCTCACTGCCGTATGGCGGGCTTGCGCCGCGGGCGCTTCACAGGCGGTACGGGCGTCAGCGGCGAGGCCTCCGGAGCCGCCGCTGCGGCAGGCTCTGCCTGCTCCGTCTCCTGTTCCGTGCGGCACTTTGAAAAATCAAGCGCCGCGGCGATCACGCTGTCCACATGGCGGACGGTGATGAAGTTCAGCGCATTTCTCACCGTCTGGTCAATCTCCGCCAGATCCTTCTCGTTGTCAGCAGGAATGATGACGGTCTTGATGCCGTGGCGGAGCGCCGCCATCGTCTTTTCCTTGAGACCGCCGATGGGCAGCACACGCCCCCGGATCGAGATCTCGCCCGTCATGGCGATGTCGCGCCGAACCGTTGCACCGGTCAGCGCCGAAACGATGGCTGTGCAGATCGTAATGCCCGCCGAGGGGCCATCCTTCGGGACAGCACCCTCGGGGAAGTGAACATGGATGTCCTTCGTCTTATAAAAATCGGGCGCAATGCCGAAATGCGACGTCCGCGAGCGGATGTAGCTCATCGCCGCTTGGACGGATTCCTTCATCACATCGCCGAGATTGCCCGTCAGCTCCAGCTTGCCGGAGCCATCGACCACGTTGACCTCGACCTCCAGTGTCTCGCCGCCGACCGACGTCCACGCAAGTCCCGTCACAAGGCCGACCGGGTCGCTTGCAGGCAGCTCGTCCGGCAGGAACCGGCGCACGCCGAGATAGCTTTCCAGATTCGCACCCGTCACGCTCACGCGCTTCGGCGCATCCGCAGACACGAAGCGCATTGCACATTTGCGGCAGAGCGCCGCCAGCTCGCGCTCGAGATTTCGGACGCCGGACTCTCTTGTATAGCACGTGATGATCTCACGCATGGCCTCGTCCGACACGCGGACGCTGCCCTTGGCAAGACCGTGCTTTTCCATCTGCTTCGGAAGCAGATGGCGCTTCGCGATCTGCAATTTTTCCTCGTCCGTATACGAACCGAGCTCGATGACCTCCATGCGGTCAAGAAGCGCGCGCGGGATGGTGTCGGTGGTGTTGGCGGTCGTTATGAACATGCACTCGTGCAGGTCAAACGGCACCTCCAGATAGTGGTCGCGGAAGGCGGAGTTCTGCTCTGCATCGAGCACCTCCAGAAGCGCCGATGCAGGGTCGCCCTTATAGTCGCTGCCGAGCTTGTCGATCTCGTCGAGCAAAAGCAGCGCATTTTTAGACCCGGCATGAGAGATGCCCGCCATGATCCTGCCCGGCATCGCGCCGATGTACGTCTTGCGGTGACCGCGGATCTCGGCCTCGTCGTGTACGCCGCCGAGCGAGATGCGCGCCAGCTTCCGGTTGAGGGCGCGTGCAATGGAAATGGCAACGGACGTCTTGCCGACACCGGGAGGCCCGACGAGGCAGAGGATCTGCCCCGGAAGCTCCGGTGCGAGCTGCCGGACAGCCAGCGTCTCCAGGATGCGCTCCTTGACCTTTTCAAGGCCAAAATGATCCGCGTCGAGAATTTTCCGCGCCTGACGCACATCGAGCCGTTCCTTTGTCCGTGTGTTCCACGGCAGCTCGATCACTGCGTCCAGATAATTGCGCAGCAGCGCGGCCTCCTGAGAATTGGGCGGCTGCTTTGCCATGCGGCGCACTTCCTTGAGGAGCTTTTCCTCGATCTCGTCGTCCAGATGCAGCTTTCGGATCTTCTCGCGGTATACATCCGCGTCATCGTCGTCGACGTCCTCGCCAAGCTCCTCGCGGATGGCGCTGAGCTGCTCGCGCAGATAGTAGTCCCGCTGGCTCTTGTCAACGCTCTGCTGCACCTTCTCCGAAATTTCGTTTTCAAGGCGCAGGACCTCAAGCTCCTTCTCCATCAGCGTCGTGGCATGCTCCAGCCGCCGCACGGGATGCAGCTGCTCCAGCAGCTTCTGCTTGTCCTGATAGGAAAAGGTCGCATGCTGACCGATGATGTCCGCAATGAGGCCGGGGTCGTCCGCAGTGAGCATTTGCAGCAGCGGCTCCTGAATGTTTCTGCCGACCAGCTCGCAGAACTGCTCAAACTGGCTGTGCGCATAGCGCACAAGCGCGTCGGTGCGGGTCGAGCTGCGCGTGACCGGCACATCCGCAAGCTCCGACACACGCCCAAACAGGTACGGCTCACTCTGCACCACATCGATCAGCTCCGCGCGCACGCAGCCCTCGACGAGAATACGCATATTCTCGCCTGGCATACGCAGGATCTGCTTGATCTCGGCAATGGTGCCGATGTCATAGAGATCCCGCATCTTCGGATCGTCCGTCTGCACATCCTTCTGCGCAACGAGGAAGATCCTCTGGTTCTCACGCAGAGCTTCCTCGACAGCCAGCACAGACTTTTTGCGGCCGACATCAAAATGCGTCACCATGCCCGGAAACACGCAAAGCCCGCGCAGCGGCAGGATCGGCAGGCAGGTAACGGCTCTCTTATCATTCATAATTTCGTCTCCTTTCCCGGAGAAATAACACAAAAAGGGAGCAAATGCTCCCCTTTTGTCAGTAATCGCTCATCATGACCGGCAGCTTGCCGGTCAGATCTGTACACCCGAAGGGGCTTACAGTGTTACACCCGCGTTCTTGATGGGAGCACGCGGCTTGCTGGGGTCGCGCGTCACGACCGGCTTGGAGCCGTTTCGCACGCAGTCCTCCGTGACGAGGACGCTCTGAATGGTCGGATCGGAAGGAATGTCGAACATGATGTTCGTCATAATGTCCTCCATGATCGCGCGCAGACCGCGCGCGCCGATCTGACGCTCAATGGCCTTCTCCGCGATGGCGTCGAGGGCGCCGGACTCAAAGCTGAGGCTGACCTGATCGTAGCCCAGCAGCTTGTGATACTGCTTGCAAAGGGCGTTTTTCGGCTCCGTCAGTATCTTGACGAGATCCTCCTTGCGGAGGCTGTCAAGCGATGTAATGACGGGCAGACGGCCGACCAGCTCGGGAATGATGCCAAATTTCAGCAGATCGTGCGGCTGAACGAGCTGGAAGAGCTTGCCCACGTCGCGGTTTCTCTTACTTTCGACCGGCGCGTCAAAGCCGATGGTCGATTTGTCGGTGCGCTGCTCGATGATCTTGTCCAGTCCGTCAAACGCGCCGCCGCAGATGAACAGAATGTTCGTTGTGTCGATCTGGATGAATTCCTGCTGGGGGTGCTTGCGCCCGCCCTGCGGCGGAACGTTCGCGACCGTACCCTCAAGGATCTTCAGAAGCGCCTGCTGCACACCCTCGCCGGAGACATCGCGCGTGATGGATGTGTTTTCCGACTTGCGGGCGATCTTATCCATCTCGTCGATGTAAATGATGCCGCGCTGCGCCAGCTCCACATCAAAGTCCGCCGCCTGAAGCAGGCGCAGGAGGATGTTCTCCACGTCCTCGCCGACGTAACCCGCCTCTGTCAGCGTCGTCGCATCGGCGATGGCGAACGGCACGTTCAGGATCTTCGCCAGTGTCTGCGCAAAGAGCGTCTTGCCGGAACCCGTCGGGCCGATCAGCAGGATGTTGCTCTTTTGAAGCTCGATATCCGTGTCGTTTTCAAAGTAGATGCGCTTGTAGTGGTTGTAGACCGCCACGGACAGCGCGACCTTCGCCGCGTCCTGGCCGATGATGTAGCGGTCCATATAGCTTTTGATCTCCTGAGGCGTCGGGAGCGTATCGGGAAGCTCTAGCTGAGAGGTCTTGCTGCCCGGATGCATCTCGTCGGCAAGAATGCTGGCGCAAAGATCCACGCACTCATTGCAGATATAAACGTTGGGGCCGGCAATGATCCGGTTGACCTGCTCCTGCCGCTTTCCGCAGAAGGAGCAGCGCACGCTGTCTCTTGCCAATATGCCTCCTCCTTTCAAAATGAGGAATGATTATCTGTTGTAGATGACCTTGTCAACAAGGCCGTACTCCCGGGCTTCCTCTGCGCTCATGAAGTTGTCACGCTCGGTGTCGTGGCAGATGGTCTCAAGAGCCTTTCCAGTGTTGGCGGCGAGGATCTCGTTGAGGTGCTTCTTGATGCGCAGCATCCGCTCGACATGGATCTGCATGTCGGTGGTCTGACCCTGCGTGCCGCCGAGCGGCTGGTGGATCATGATCTCGGCATTGGGAAGCGCGATGCGCTTGCCCTTTGCGCCGGAGGACAGCAGGAACGCGCCCATTGACGCGGCCATGCCGATGCAGATGGTGGAAACGTCGCACTTGATGTACTGCATGGTGTCATAGATGGCCATGCCGTCGGTGACGCTGCCGCCGGGGCTGTTGATGTAGAACTGGATGTCCTTATCCGGGTCCTGCGCCTCGAGATAAAGCATCTGGGCGACAATGAGGCTGGCGGAGTTTGCATCCACCTCGCCGGACAAAAAGACGATACGGTCGTTGAGCAGGCGCGAAAAAATGTCATACGAGCGCTCTCCGCGGCTGGTCTGCTCGACTACATACGGAACCAGATTCATAGTAAGATCTCCTTTCATCGGTTGAGACATTCTAACCATCCAGGAGGGGAATTATTCCTTGCCTTCCTCTTCTGCTGCGGCCGGAGCTTCTTCCGCTTCCTCGGCGTCTTCCTTCTTGGAAGCCTTCTTGGCCGTCTTCTTCGCGGTCTTCTTCTCCTCGACCGGGACGGCGCTGTCCACGATCAGCTTGACGGCCTTCTTGCCTGCGAGGTCGGCCTTGAGAGCCTCCATATCGACGGCTTCCTTGACCTTCTCAAGCTCCATGCCGTACTGCTCGGCCAGCCTCTTGAGCTCTTCCTCGACTTCCTCCTCGGAGACCTCGATGTTCTCCTGATGGACGATCTCGCTGAGCAGGATGTTGGAGCGAACGGTCTGCTCCGCCATCGGACGCATCGCAGCGCGCATACCGTTGAGGTCGCCGCCCATCATCTTGGCGTAGTCCTCGAGCTTCATGCCCTGTGCCTGAAGCTGATAGCCGAACTGCTCAAGATGCTTGTCCAGCTGCTCGTCGATCATGCAGGCGGGGATGTCACAGGTCATGTTCTTGCCGGCAAGCTCCACAGCCGCGTTCTCGAATGCGCGGTCGGCGTTCTCCTGAAGGGTCTTGAGCTTCTTGGCCTTGATGTCCTTCCTGAGGGCGGCGAGGGTATCGAATTCGGAGACATCCTTTGCAAACTCATCGTCCAGCTCCGGGAGAATGGTCTGCTTGACCTCGTGGATCTTGCACTTGAAGGTGGCGTCCTTACCGGCAAGCTCAGGCGCGTAGTTTTCGGGGAACGTGACGTTTACATCGCGCTCCTCACCGGCAGCCGCGCCGACAAGCGCTTCTTCAAAGCCGGGGATGAAGGACTTGGAGCCGAGCTTCAGGGTGTAGCCCTCCGCCTTGCCGCCTTCAAACGCCTTGCCGTCTACGAAGCCCTCAAAGTCGAGCACGACGCTGTCGCCTTCCTGTGCGGCGCGCTCAACGGTCTCGATGCGTGCGTTGCGCTCTGCCATGCGGTCGATCTCGGCGTCGACCTCCGCCTTGGAGACGGAGACAGCTTCCTTCGGGACCTCGATGCCCTTGTACTCGCCGAGGGTGACCTCGGGATAGAGCTCGGTCACAACGGTCAGAACGACGTTGCCGTTCTCATCGGTGTCCATGTCCGCAACGGACGGCGTGCCGACTGCCTTGAGCTTCTGCTCAACGACGGCCTTGACGTAGATCTCCGGGAAAATTTCGTTCACAGCGTCTTCATAGAAAATGGTAGCGCCGTACATGGCCTCGACCATCTTACGGGGGGCCTTGCCCTTACGGAAGCCGGGGATCATGATATTCTTCTTGCACTTGGCATACGCCTTGGTCAGCGCCGCCTCAAATTCCGGCTTTTCGATCTCGACAACGATCTTTGCGCTGCCCTTTTCATTTTCTACGCTTTTTACGTTCATGTGATTTTTCCTCCTATGTGGTGCGGCCGCACCGCAGCCGTAGTTCACCAATTTTGAATCCGTAATATTCTATCAGACTTTTTGCAAGATTTCCACATATATTTTTTAATTTTCGGGAAACTTTTTGCCGCATGCGTTCAATCCATGACTTTTTCCGGTTTGAAGTTAACATAATCCGCAGAAACGCATCGGAAATCGATCTCGCCGCAGCGTCCCAGAAACGCAAGCCGCAGGCTTTCCGCATGAAGGTGCCCGTAATAACACGCGCGGACGCCGTAGCGCTGCAAAAGCGTCAGGATTTCCGGGCACTCATATCCATGGTATTTCGGCGGATAGTGCAGAAAGCAGAGCTTTTCATGCTCACCCGCTGCCTTTAGGGACGTCTCCAGCCGCCCAAGCTCCCGCCGGAACACCTTCTCGTCATGCGTTCCCTGCTTGTCCTCCTCATAGAACCATCCGCGCGTTCCGCACAGCGCCGTCTCGCCGTAGAAAAAGCAGTTGTTGTTGAGCACATACATGTCTGCAAAGCCGCGCTCGGCGCAGAAGCGGTTGAATTTCGCCGCCGTGCTCCACCAGTAGTCATGATTCCCCTTCAGGATGATCTTCCGGCCGGGGATGGCTGCCATGAAGGAAAAATCCGCTTCCGCCTGCTCCAGCTCCAGCGCCCACGACACATCGCCGAGCAGCACCGTCGTATCCTCCGGCCCGATGACCGACAGCCCCTCGCGGAGCTTTTCGACATATCCGACCCAGCGTCCGCCGAATACGTCCATCGGCTTGTTGCCGCCAAGCGACAGATGCAGATCTCCGATCGCCCACAGCGCCATTACAAAAGCTCCCTGACAGCCTGCTCCATCGGGCTCCTATTCGCAGAACGCGCAGTGCAGAGGTTCTCTGCAAGGCGCGCTTCCGGCAGCGCGGACGCGGGCGCGCCTTTTTTTCCGGAGCTGCGGAGCGTTCTGAACGCACTGTTCTTTCCGGTACTCAGATTGCGCATGTCTTCACGACCTTCATGAGAGAGCTGCTGAACAGACCCCGCAGCAGCTCCTTCGGATAGCCGCAGCCCTCAAGATATTCGCCGAGCGCCCGATAATGCTCCACGCCGGTGAAGCCCTTCGGAAGCTCCGTTGTACCGTCCAGATCGAGTCCGACGGCAATGTGACCCTCGCCGCCGAGGTCAAGAAAATGGTCGAGATGACGGCGGAAGTCTTCAAACGTTGCCGTGCCGCTCTCCGACAGGAACGAGCCGACAAGATTCAGTCCCGCCGTGCCGCCGAGCTGGCAGATGGCACGGAACTGCGCATCGGTCAGATTGCGGACGCAGCGGCACATGGCGGCCGAGTTGGAGTGGCTGGCCACGATCGGCTTTTCCGCCAGCTCCGTCATGTCCCAGAAGCCGCGTTCCGAGAGATGGCTCACATCCACGACCATCCCGAGCCTCTGTGCGCGGCGGAAAAAATCTTTTCCCTTCTGTGTCAGACCCGTTCCCGTTTTGCAGGAGCCGGTCAGGGTGTTATCAATGTTCCAGATCAGCGAGATCATCCGCACGCCCTGTTCATACGCCTCGTCCAGCCGTCCGGGGTCGCAGTCGATGGCTTCCGCGCCCTCAATCGCGAGGAAAGCTGCCGCTTTTCCGGCACGCATCGCCATCTCTGCCTCCTCTGTCGTGCGGCAGAGGGCAGCCATGTCCTCATTTTCGTGCAGCTGATTCATAAAGTACGCCAGTGCGCGGCGATACTGCTCGGTGTGGGACAGTCCGTCCTCGATCCATGCCGTGCAGAACGCAAAAAACTGGGCGTAGCCGCCGAGCGTCTTTGCACGGCTGAGCGAGATGGCGCTGCTGTTTTCGCGCAGTGCAGCCTGGTTTCTCCAAAGCTCGATCGGGGTATCGCAGTGTCCGTCAAAAATTGTGTAGTTCATTCAAAAGCATCCTCCAAATGCCGGACTTCCGGTTTTTTCGTATCCGTCCCATCCGGAGCATAAATTTCAATCACATCAAAACGCGGCTGAAGCGCCGTCTCGTGCGCCTCCAGCCAAAGCATGGCCGTCGCGCGGATGCGCTGCTGCTTGCGCAGATCAACAAACTCCCGCGCCTGCCCGAAATAATCGGTCTTGCGCAGCTTCACCTCGACAAAGGCAAGATACGCGCCGTTTTCCGCAATGAGGTCGATCTCCCCGAAGCGGCTGCGGTAATTTCGCTCGACGATGCGGTAACCGCCGCGCCGGAGCGCCTTTGCCGCGAGTGCCTCGCCCCACGGGCCGAGGCCGTCACGCGTTCTCATAGAATTTCTTCAGGAACGTTTTCCTGTGGATCTCGCACGGGCCGAAGGCGCGCAGCGCCTCATAGTGCCGCTTGGTGCCGTAGCCCTTATGTACCTCAAAGCCATACTGCGGATACGACTCGGCGTACCGCTCCATGAGCCGGTCCCGCGTCACCTTTGCAAGGATCGATGCCGCCGCAATGCTGGCTGAAAGGCTGTCGCCCTTGATAACCGTGCGCACCGGCAGACCAAAATCGGCGGCGCGGTTTCCGTCGATCAGCGCAAGCTGCGGCTTGGGGTCGAGCGCCGCCATCGCCCGCGCCATTGCGCGGAACGTTGCCTGTAAAATGTTGATCTCGTCGATCTCCTTTTCATCCGCGAAGGCAATGCCGTAGGACACGGCCTGCGCCGTGATGACGTCAAACAGCTCGCGCCGTTTCTTGTCCGTCAGCTTTTTTGAGTCATTCAGGCCTTCGATCTGCAAATCCCTCGGCAAGATCACCGCCGCCGCACAGACAGGCCCTGCCAGTGGGCCGCGCCCGGCTTCATCCACGCCGCAGACAAGCTCGAAGCCGTCTGCAAACGCCTCGTGCTCCAATCTCCAAAGATCCGGCTTTTCCGCGTTCATGCTTCCTCCTCCACGTTCATCTGCTCCGGTGACTCCAGTGTGAACCTGCCGAGCTTGCAGCTCCGGTACTCCTCAAGCAGCACCTTTGACATCCGCTCCAGATCGATCTCACCGCCGGAGATCAAAAATCCCCGCTTGCGGCCTGCCGCCTCCAGCAGCGCCGTGCCGTCTGCGTCCTCCGGCAGCTCGATCTTGTACCGCGCGCGCACCGCGTCGGGATAGCGCTTCCAGAGCATCTCCATCAGGTGATACGCCAGTGTTTCGATGTCCAGAATGTCGTCCTTGACCGCGCCCGTATAGGCCAGACGGATGCCGACCTCCGGATCCTCAAACCGCGGCCAGAGAATGCCCGGAGTATCGAGGAGCAAAAGGCCCGTATCGACCGTCACCCACTGCTTTCCGCGCGTGACGCCGGGGCGGTTTTCCGCCTTTGCGCCCTTTCGTCCCGCGATCTGGTTGATAAAGGTGGACTTTCCGACATTCGGGATGCCCACGACCATGATCTTGAGCGGCCTTCCGAGCTGTCCCTTTTCCGCGTACCGCCGCAGCTTCTCGGAAAGCAGCTGCCGAACCGCCGGGACAAAGCCGTTGATGCCCTTGCGGCTCTTACAGTCCGTCAGGAGCACCGCCATGCCGCGGCTTTTGAAATATTCCGCCCATTTTTTGACCATCGCAGGGTCTGCCATGTCGATCCGGTTGAGGATGACAAGACGCGGCTTTGTGCCGCAGATGGCGTCAATATCCGGGTTGCGGCTGGAAATGGGGATGCGCGCGTCCAGGATCTCACAGACCGCATCGACCAGCTTCAGGTTTTCCTCCATCATCCGGCGTGTCTTGGTCATGTGACCGGGATACCACTGGATGTTCATTTTTTGATCGCTTAGATTCTGTTCCATCAGGACACCGCTCCGATCCTGCCAAATTCGCGTTTTCCGGTCACATTGCCGTATTCGTCTGTTTCCTGTCCGGGTACCAGCAGAAACAGCACCTTTCCCAGTATTCTATCCGTTGAGACACAGCCGATGTCGGCTGCGCGGCTGTCGTGCGAATTGTTCCGGTTGTCGCCCATCACAAAGACGCAGCCCTCCGGCACTGTCAGCGGGAATTCCAGCCCGCCGGCAAGCATGGTCGGCTCGTAGATATACGGCTCGATCTGGAGCTTTCCGTCCACATAGACAGAGCCGGTCGTAAAATCGATGTCCACGCTCTGACCGCCGGTGGCGATCACGCGCTTGACGATCGGGCCGTCGAGCGTCGGCGCGTCCACATTCAGAACGACGACGTCGCCGCGTGCGACATCCTTATATAAGAAATTGCTTTCCAGCACCAGCCAGTCCGCATTGACGAATGTCGGGTACATGGAGCTGCCCGACACCGCGACCAGCCGGAAGAAAAACACAAATACGATCGTAACGACCGCCAGCATGTAGATGATGTCATGCAGAAGCGTAAACGCCTCGTAGCCCTTCGGAGGCTGCTCGTCCTTCGCATCGCGCTGGTTTTCCAGCAGCGCCTCCTGTGCGCGGTCACGCCGAACCGGGCGTCTTGAGGCCCGGCCTGCCGACGCCTCCCGCGGGGGCTTCTGCGCCAGCTCCTTCTGCACGTGCCTTCCGGAAACGCGCCCGGCCTGCGTGCGCGTCCGGCGCGCTGGCTCCGCCGGCTTTTCCGGCGTGCGTGCAGATGTTTCCGCAGGCTCATTATTTTCTCTATCTCTTATCAGCAGACGAATCTCGTCAAGATCAAATTCATCCAGGTTTTCTGTTCCCATACCGTACCTCACATTTCCGCACAGCGCAAAACGCACATGTGCCGACTCCCTGCTATTATACACAATGCTCCGCCATAAAAAAAGGGCAAATTCGCAAATCTTTCCCGTTTTTCCGCCGATACACGCAAATGCGCCCGCCCCGAAGCATACGCCGCCTCGAAAAACACCAAATATAAAGAAAAAGAGAAGCCCGAAGGCTTCTCTTTTCAGGTTTTCAGAAACCTCGTAGAGTTCGCGCCCGCAGGCGCAAATAAAGTGTAAATCTGTTTTGTCCGGGGGCGTGAACCTCGGACAAAACACGCTACGCCCGGCAAGTGTGGAATTTGTGCGCAAGCTGCGCACAAATTATGCGCGCAGCCGGGTGCAGCCTTCTCAAACGCGAACCAGCCCCGCGGTTCGCGTTTGAGAGCTTGTCAAAAAAGCTTTTTGACAAGCTCAGAAAAAGAGAAGCCCGAAGGCTTCTCTTTTACCGGTTGGATCAGACTTTTTCCTTGACCTTGGCAGCCTTGCCCATGCGGTCACGCAGATAGTAGAGCTTCGCTCTGCGAACCTTACCGTGACGGACGCACTCGACGTTCACAACGTTGGGAGCGTGGACGGGGAAGACCTTCTCGCAGCCGACGCCGTAGGAAATGCGGCGAACGGTGATGGTCTCTTCGATGCCACCGTGCTTCTTGGCGATGATGGTGCCCTCGAATACCTGAATTCTTTCACGGGAACCTTCCTTGATTTTGACATGAACGCGAACGGTGTCACCGATGTTCATCTCGGGCAGCTCGTGCTTCATGTACTGGCTGGTCAGAGCCTTCATGAGATCCTTTGCCATTGTGTTGTCCTCCTTCATATTAAGGCGTTCATACCGCAGGAAATGCCGCTGTACACTCGTACCGGCTGCGGCAGAGGACCACCTCTTTCACAGACTAGGATATACTACCACACAGCCGCGTCAAAAGCAAGCATTATTTTCAAAAAAACGGCCAAAACGCCCGCTTTTTCAGCTGTGAACCTGACAATCACAGCTTGCAGACATGCAAGGACCCGGCAGAAGCTCTGCCGGGTCTAAAATTACAGTTCGATGTGCAACGGGATCAGCCGTTCATCTGTGCAGCGACTTCCGCAGCGAAGTCTTCCTGCTTCTTCTCGATGCCCTCGCCTCTCTCAAAGCGAACAGCGTCAACGAACTTGACCTTGCCGCCGAGCTCCTTGGCCGCGGCGTCGATGTACTGCTCGACAGAGACGCTGCCGTCCTTGACGAACGCCTGCTGCAGGAGGCAGTTTTCTTCGTAGAACTTGTTCAGCTTGCCGGAAGCGATCTTTTCCTTGACCTGCTGGGGCTTGCTTGCCATCTTGGGATCGTTGTCCATCTGCGCAACGAGGACCTTCTTTTCTTCCTCGATGACGTCGTCGGTGACCATGCTCTTGTCCCAGAAGCGCGGGTTCAGAGCCGCGATCTGCATCGCAACGTCCTTGCCGATGGTGGTGGCGTCAATGCCGCCCTCAACTTCGAGGTTGACCAGAACGCCGATCTTGCCCTTCATGTGGACGTAGGAGACGGAGGTGTTCTTGTCGAAACGCGCGAAGCGGCGGATCTGGAGGTTTTCGCCGATGGACATGACCTTCTCAGGCAGGACCTCGGAGACCTTCAGGTCGGTGCCGGGGTACTTGCACTCGGTCAGAGCCGCGACGTCGGCGGGGTTGTCCTTCATGACGACGGTGCAGATATCCTTGACGAACGCAACGAACGGAGCGGAGCCCGCGCAGAAGTCGGTCTCGCAGTTGACCTCGACGATGGCGCCGACGCCACAGTCGGTGCAGACATCGGCGTAAGCCATGCCTTCGGCGGAGATACGGCCAGCCTTCTTGGCAGCCTTCGCAAGGCCCTTTTCACGGAGCCACTCAACAGCCTTCTCCATGTCGCCGTCGGTCGCAACGAGCGCCTTCTTGCAGTCCATCATACCGACGTTGGTCATTTCACGCAGAGTCTTCACATCAGCAGCAGTAAATGCCATGGTAATTTCCTCCTAATATATTCTTTGGTATCGTCCGCAGACATGCGGACGTCGATTTCATTTGAAAAGCGCGCCCGTCACATGGGCAGGCGCGCTTTGGATGCCGGATTATTCAGCAGCCGGAGCCTCAACAGCCTCAGCCGCGGGAGCCTCGGTCAGCTCTTCACCCTGACGGCCTTCGACAACAGCGTTGGCCATGGTGGCAGCGATCAGGCGGATGGCGCGGATGGCGTCATCGTTGCCGGGGATCACGTAATCGACCTCATCGGGGTCGCAGTTGGTGTCAACGATCGCGACGATGGGAATGTGCAGCTTGCGGGCCTCAGCGATGGCGTTGCGCTCCTTGCGGGGGTCAACGATGAACAGCGCGCCGGGGAGCTTCTTCATTTCCTTGACGCCGCCGAGGTACTTCTCGAGCTTGGCGATCTCGCCCTGATGCTTGATGACTTCCTTCTTGGGGAGCATCGCGAACGTGCCGTCTTCTTCCATCTTCTTGAGCTGGGCCAGACGGTCGATACGGGTGCGCATGGTGCGGAAGTTGGTCAGCATGCCGCCGAGCCAGCGAGCGTTGACGTAGTACTGGCCAACACGCTCAGCCTCTTCCTTGATGGCGTCCTGCGCCTGCTTCTTGGTGCCGACGAACAGGATGTTCTCACCCTTGGCTGCCAGCTCGCGTACGAAGGAATACGCCTCTTCCAGCTTCTTCACCGTCTTCTGAAGGTCGATGATGTAGATGCCGTTGCGCTCGGTGTAGATGTAGGTTGCCATTTTCGGATTCCAGCGGCGGGTCTGATGACCGAAGTGCACGCCGGCTTCCAGAAGCTGCTTCATAGATACGACTGCCATTTGTTTGTTCTCCTTTGTTTTTGTTTTTCCTCCACCCCGATCATCTCCCGCGTCCACCGCTTTGCGGCACCGAACGCGAGATCACCGGATGTGTGAGCTTATGCGTGTATTTTCGCACGCGCTGAATATTATAGCGGACTTTCTCTCTGTATGCAAGTACTTTTTCAAAAAAATTCTTGATTTTCTGCCTGTTTTCCGCTTCGATTCCGCTCAGAAAAGCCACTTGCGCTTTCTCGGCGTCCGCCATTCCGTCACCGGGCCGTCCACGAGGATGATATCCTCGCCGATGCGCCGGATGCAGCACCACGGGATCACATAGTCATCCTGCCTGCCGAACAGGCCGAGGAAGCGGCATGGCCCCGGAACGATGATGTTCACAATCCGTCCCGTTTCCAGCTCGATCGTCAGATCGTGCATGTAGCCCAGCCGGCACCCCTCACAGACGTGGATGATCTCCTTGTTGCGCAGCTCCGAAAACCGGTTCAGCATTTCCCTCGCCTCCCATTCTGGTTCTCTACAGCCTATGCAGCGCCGCGCCGGTTCATGACGTGCCGATGGCACGCCGGATGGCGCTGAGCGCGTTTTTTTCCAGCCGCGAGACCTGCGCCTGCGAGATGCCGACCTCGCCCGCCACCTCCATCTGCGTCTTGCCGTCATAAAACCGGAGCGCCAGGATGCGCTTTTCCCGTGCACCGAGCGCATCGATGGCCTGCCGCAGGGCGATGCTCTCGAGCCAGCGCTCGTCGGTATTTTTCCGGTCGCGCACCTGATCCATGACCATCAGCGGGTCGCCGCCGTCCGAATAGACCGGCTCATAGAGGGAGACCGGCGCCGTGATGGCGTCCAGCGCGCTCACGACCTCCCCAAGCGGCACGCCGAGCGCCTGTGCGATCTCGCTGTTCGTCGGCTCACGCCCGTTCTTCCCTGTCAGTGCCTCCTTGCATTGAAGCACCTTGTACGCCATGTCGCGCATCGAGCGGCTGATGCGGATGGGGCTGTAGTCGCGCAGATAGCGCCGCAGCTCCCCTGCGATCATCGGCACGCCGTAGGTGGAAAAGCGCACGTCCTTCGTCGTATCGAAATTTGCAATGGCCTTGAGAAGCCCGATGCACCCGACCTGAAACAGGTCGTCCGGATTCTCGCCTCTGCCGAGAAACCGCTGAATGACCGACAGCACCAGCTTGAGATTTCCTTCGACGAGCCTTCCGCGTGCCTGCTCGTCTCCGGCCTGTGCGCGGCGGATGAGGTCCATCATCTCCTGATTCGACAGCGTTTTCAGCTTAGCGGTGTTGACGCCGCTGATCTCTACCTTTCCCTGCATGCTCCGTCCTCCTGCGTGTGATACGGACAGTATTTCCCAAGGAAACTTTTTGATACAGGGAATTTTTGCGTGTCTTTGCCGCACATACCGGAAAACTGCCCAAATCAAAACAATTTCTCCGCCTATGCAGCGCGGCCGTTGACCATAACCAAGGCACCCGCACCGCGGCAGAAACCACCCGCAAAGCGCCCATTTGTGATTTTTTCAGGGCAAACCGCTTGGAATGCCTGTGTGGAGAACTTGTGGACAATGTGTAAAACTTCTTGCAGGCACTGAGTTTTTCACATTGTCAACACCTTTATCCACAGGAACTTTTTTCTGTGCACAGGTTGACGCATAAATAATCCAGTTGACATAAGTCAAATGAACATTATGCGAGAAAACACGGCACATCCTCGATGGCGAGCCCCGGATGCAGCGCCAGGTCGATGGAATAGCCGATAACCCTTGAAATCTCGCGTACACGCGCGTCAATGTCTCTCGGCGTCACGACCATGCCCGAAATGCAGTTGTTGAAATTGCACAGGCCGTCATGCTCCGATAGGAATGTCCGCGCGTCAACGACGGTCGGCACACCGACCGCGATCACCGGCACGCCCAGCGTCTCACGGCTGAACGCCGCGCGGCTGTTGCCGACGCCGGAGCCGGGGACGATGCCTGTATCTGCGAGCTGAACGGTCGTGCAGACGCGCTCCGGATCTCTTGCCGCCAGCGCGTCTACCACCAGGATCAGATCCGGCGCGGCATGCTCCGCCGCACCGCGTACCAGTTCCACACTCTCAAGCCCCGTTGTCCCGAGTACCCCCGGCTGCACAGCGCTCACGCAGCGAAAGCCGTCAAGGCCCGCGCCGCCCGCTTTTTTGAGATGCCGCGTTACGATCAGATTTCTGAGCGTCTGCGGCCCGATGGCGTCCGGCGTGACTGCGTCGTTCCCAAGCCCTGCCACCAGAACGCTTCCGCAGCCCTTTACGAGCCGCCTGAGCTCCTCCGTCAGCGCACTGACAGACCGCTCGAACGCATCCTTCTCATGCCGTGCAAGCGCCGTAAGCTCCAGAGTTAAATATGTTCCTGCCGGTTTGTGCAGCTGCCGCTCGCCCTCGGCATCCAGAATCCTGACGATCGTTGTCTTTACGCCATGCCGCGTATACTCCCGCGCCCGCACGCCGGAAAGCTCCGTCTGCTCGTCAGCGCTCTGCTGCCACAGCTCTTTTTCCTCCAATGCAAGGTCTGTTCTCACGTACATATGCTCACCTCGCTCTAGTTTCCCTCCATATTTTGTGGCATATGCAAAATTTTTTTGAAAAATCGTGAAAAAAGGGATTGATTTTATGGAAGCAAGACGGTATAATATGTTTCTGCATGGAAACGTCATATTGATGTTTCGTCAGAAACGCTATTGGAGGAGGTGTAGTCATGCCCAACATTAAGTCTGCCAAGAAAAGAGTTCTGGTTTCCAAGGTCAACAACGAGCGCAACAAGATGGACAAGTCCATCCTGAGAACCACTCTGAAGAAGTTCGACGCTGCAGTTGCCGAAGGCAATCGTGAGCAGGCCGATAGCGCTTACAAAGCAGCCGTTAAGACCATCGATCAGGCCGTCTGCAAGGGAATTATTCACAAGAATAACGCTGCCCGCAAAAAGAGCGGCATTACCCTGAAACTGAACAAGATGGCTTAATTCTTCGTTCATCGAAATCCCTCTGGAATTGCTTCCAGAGGGTTTTTCATTTATATTATATTGTATCCGCTCGCATTGTGCGTTAAAATACTCCTGTATTCTCCCCGAAAGGTGGTGTTTGGGATGCAGCCGCTGACGCTCGCATCTCCCGTGACCGCTCTGAGCGGCATCAAGGCCGCCCGCGCGGCGCAGCTTGAAAAGCTGTCCATCCGAACGCTCTACGACCTCATTGCCTATTTCCCGCGCACCTACGAAGACCGCACGCATACCGCCGAGATCGGCTCTCTCGAGCCGGGCGTTCCCGCATGCTTTGAGGCAATGGTCGTCGCAAGCCCCAAAGCCGCGCACATCCGCAAGGGCCTTGACATCACGCGCCTGACCGTCGCCGACAGCACCGGAAAGCTCGCCCTCACCTTTTTTAACCAGCCCTATCTTTCCTCCTCGCTTCACTACGGCGAGACCTACCGTTTCTTCGGAACGCTCACGCTCGAACCGTACCGCCAGATGCTCAATCCGGTTTTTGAGCCGGTGCAGAGCGCCGGCCGCGTCACCGGGCGGCTCGTCCCCGTCTACACGCTCACGGCGGGGCTCTCCGGCGCCGTTTTGCAAAAAGCAATCCGTCAGGCGCTCGATGCATGCCTTGAAAGCCTCCCCGACATTCTGCCCGAGCAGATCCGTAGCGAATACGGTCTCTGCGGCGTCCGAGCCGCCTACGAGGCGATCCACGCGCCCGAAAGCTGGGACGCGCTGGCGCGGGCGCGCACGCGCCTTGTGTTTGAGGAATTTTTCATCTTCTCCGCCGGGCTTCAGCGCCTGCGCGCCTCCCGCACGGACGCCGCCTGCCGTCCGTATGACATCTCCGGTGCCGGCGCGTTTGCCTCTGCGCTCCCCTTCCGGCTGACCTCCGCACAGCAGCACGCGATCCGTGATGTGCTGCGCGACATGGCCTCCGGCCACCCCATGAACCGCCTTGTGCAGGGCGACGTCGGAAGCGGAAAGACGATGGTCGCCGCGGCCACGGCGTTCTGCGCCGCGCAGAACGGAGATCAGTCCGCGCTTTTGGCGCCGACCGAGATCCTCGCAAAGCAGCACTTTGCCTCCCTCAGCGCGCTGATGGCGCATTTTTCGGTCCGGACCGTCCTTCTGACCGGCTCTATGACAGCAGCAGAAAAGCGCCGCGCAAAAGAGGCCATCGCCTCCGGCGAGGCGCAGCTCGTCATTGGCACGCACGCGCTTTTGACGGGCGATGTGACCTTCTCGCAGCTCGGTCTTGTCATCGCCGACGAGCAGCACCGCTTCGGCGTCTCCCAGCGTGCGGCGCTCGCCGCCAAGGGCGTGCAGCCGCATCTGCTCGTCATGTCCGCAACGCCGATTCCGCGCACGCTCGCGCTCATCGCTTACGGCGATCTTGACATTTCCGTCATCGGCGAGCTTCCGCCCGGCCGTCAGCCGGTCGACACGTTCCTTGTGGGCGAGGACATGCGTGCGCGCATCAACGCCTTCATCCGCAAGCAGTGCGCGCTCGGCGGTCAGGCGTATATCGTCTGCCCTGCCATCGAAGAAAGCGAGACCGAGTCTCTCAAATCCGCCGAGCTCTGGGCCGAGACGCTTCAGAAGACGGTTTTTCCCGATCTTCGCGTCGGTCTGCTGCACGGAAAAATGAAGGGCTCGGAAAAAGAAGCCGTTATGGACGCCTTCGCGCAGCACGCGCTCGACATTCTCGTATCCACCACCGTCATCGAGGTCGGCGTGGACGTGCCGAACGCGAACCTCATGGTCATCGAAAACGCCGACCGCTTCGGTCTGAGCCAGCTCCACCAGCTCCGCGGCCGTGTCGGGCGCGGAGCGCGAAAGTCCTACTGCGTGCTTTTCACGTCCAGCCGAAACGCCGATACGCTCCGCCGCCTCAAGGCGCTCACCGCCACGAACGACGGCTTCCGCATCGCGGAGGAAGACCTGAAGCTCCGCGGTCCCGGCGATTTCTTCGGAAGCCGCCAGCACGGGCTGCCGCTGTTCAAGGTCGCAAGCCTTCAGCTCGACCTGCAAACGCTCTCGCAGGCGCAGAGTGCAGCCGAAACCGCGCTCCGCGACCCGTCGTGGCGCACCGCGCCGGAATTCGCGGCGCTTCGTATGCGCATCGACACGCTTTTCCGCGAGGAACCGGTCGCCTTAAACTAGCACCCAAAGGCTTCCTGCCGGTAAGACAGTCAAATTCGTTCTTCTTGGAACAGGCATGATTTCGATCATGCCTGTTCCGCTTTTCGCCGCGCATCTACAGGAATGTATCCCTGTTGATTTATCTCTCGTCCGTAGTGGGACGAGATTTGTCAAGGTGGTTTTCTGCGAAAGCACATCAGAAAATGCAATGGGGCTGCCGCACTTTGCTCGTGCGGCAGCCCTGCTGTAATTCAGCGCAGATATGCAAATGTATTGCCCAAATGGGTATCAAAGCCGAGCGCTTGATACATTCCCTCATCGCAGGGAGCGCAGGTGACGGTCAGGCTGGCAAGGGCGTTTTCTTTGCTCCATTCTTGCGCTGCTTGTGCCAGTAGCCGGGCAGCGCCTTTTTTGCGGAACACAGGTTCAATGTAAAAGTCATCGAATATCCCAACATCGGTGCAGGCGAAGGTGGAAAAGCATCGGGATATACTGCACATCCCCACTGCCCGATAGCCCCGCCTTGCCACAAAGAACGTGATCTTCCCATCCCGGATGGCCTGCGCCAGCTGTTCCTGCTTTTCCTCCGTTGACGGTGCTTCTCCGATCTCTTTGAGAAAGCCGTTTTCCAGTTTTTTTAGCTGCCAGTCATCCGGGTCGGCGAGAAGCTTTGCGGTAATCGGTAAATTTTCTTCCGGGGGCAGGAGCATCAGCGGTTCGCCCCATTCGTCCACACCGTTTTCGATAAAACCCATCGATTCCCAGAAATGACGCCGCCGTTCATTGCCGCCATAATTCAGCTCCGCATAACGCGCGCCGTGTTCTTTCGCCCAGTACAGAAGCGTTCCTGCACACGCTTTTCCCGTGCCGCTGCCCCGAAACTCCGGGTAGACGCAGAACTCCATGATAAAGCACTTGCCGTCCTCTGTGGTGAAGATCACCGGCATAGCAAAGCCGATATCCTGTCCGCCCCGATGGAAGAACAGGAAGAAGCAGCGATTCTGCGGCCTGCCGTAGATATTCATCATGTGGTCACGATACGCTTGACCAAGGAAATATTCCAGATCTTCCTTGTCGGAGTCGGGGAAAATATCCCGCTTGTGATAGGCGTGAAGCTGCTCCCAGAAGGCAGCAACGTCGTTTTCCGTGACGGCTTCACGGATGGTGATTTGTTTTTTCATTTTGTTTCCTCCAAAATTTTATTCGGAGGGTTAGGAAGCGTGAACCCTCCATACACGATTCATCTTCATAAAAACCACACCTTTCTTAATCAAATTTGTATTCAGATGCCGATTGCGGCACGGATACCCTGCCAACTGTTTAAATATCACACGATTCTTTCATAAATCCACAGCAACCGACCTCGGACAATTCATAAAATCCCATCGACTTGTAAAAAGCAATCGTTTTCGGTGTGTTGTCTGTTGCCAGCTGAATCTGCCGAACGTGGCTGTATCGGCTCAATATGGTTTGCAGGAGCGCAGACCCAATGCCTTTTCTCTGATGCTCCGGGAACACCAATATGTCTTGCACAAATACGATGGTATGCCCATCGCCCACTGTACGAATGATTCCAAGCAGCTGATTCCCTTCGTAGGCTGCAAGAGTCAGCATAGAGTTCCTGAAGCCTTTTCGCAACACATCCGGGCAGTCCGTGTAAGCTGTCCAACCCACGCTCCTGTATAGGCGCAGGATCTCCAATTCGCTGTATGTTTTGTATTCTCTGATTTCCATATAAGCAACCTCCATTCGCATTTTGCGGGAACTGTTACTTATCTTAGCGTAATCTCATGTTTTGCCCTCCTCGTTATCGAAAAATTATACCATTAAGGCCAAAGCTTTTCCACACTTTTCGTTATCCTTGCTTTACAGAACAGAAAATAGGCGATTTTCAACCCTTAGATGTAAAAACAGGCGGCACCCAACCGAAGCTGCGTGCCGCCTGTTCAAACGCGAACCCAACACCGCGGTTCGCGTTTGAGAGCTTGTCAAAAAGAATTTTTGACAAGCTCAAGCGCCGCACGGCTTTTCCGTGCGGCGCATATACTATATGTGTATCTTTTTTGAAATGGGGTTTTTGCATGGCGATCCGGCATTACTTTCTCGGGGCAAACGGCCCCGACGGCTTTCACAGCCTTTACCGTGAATTCTGCCCGCCCGATTCCGGGAACTTCCTCTGGGTCATCAAGGGCGGCCCCGGCTGCGGCAAATCGACCTTCATGCGCATGATCGGCAAGGCCGCCGAGGACGCCGGACTTGATGTGGAGTACGCGCTCTGCTCGTCCGACCCTGCATCTCTCGACGGCGTGCTCATCCCCGGCTGGCACGTTGCATACGTCGATGGCACCGCACCGCACACCATGGACGTGGACTTCCCTGCCGCCTCGGGCGCATATCTTGACCTCGGCAGCTTTTACGACATCCGCGCCCTGCGTCCGGAGCTTGCGCATCTGCGCGCGCTCAAAAGCACCCATCAGGCGCTCTACCGTGAGGCGTACCGCGCGCTGCATGAGGCAAAGGCCGTTCACGACGAGATCGAGGCCGTCTACCATCCGCACGTTGACTTCGGCGGCGTCACGGCACTGGCGAAGCGGCACATCGACGCGCTGAAAAAACAAAATGCGGATTGTAACCGCAGGGAAATTGTAGTATAATAGCGCCGAAATACAATAGAATTCATTCTTCGGAGGTATTACCAATGAAAAAACCGATCGTATTGGTCATTATGGACGGTGTCGGCAAGGGTGACGGCGGCCCCGGCGATGCTGTGGCGCAGGCCAAGACCCCGACGCTCGATAAGCTCATGTCCACCTGCCCGATGACGTGGCTCAAGGCGCACGGCACCGCCGTGGGACTTCCCACCGACGAGGATATGGGTAATTCCGAGGTCGGCCACAACGCCCTCGGCTGCGGCCAGATCTACTCGCAGGGCGCCAAGCTCGTGCAGGAATCCATCGAATCCGGCTCTCTCTACGCCTCGAAGACATGGAAGATGCTCACCGCCAACTGCCTTGAAAACGGCAAAGCGCTCCACTTCCTCGGCCTTCTGTCCGACGGAAACGTCCACTCGAACATCTCCCATCTGCTGGCCATGCTCCGCAAGGCGCGTGAGATGGATCTGAAGAAGGTCTACTGCCACATTCTGCTCGACGGTCGTGACGTTCCCGCAACGTCCGCGCTGGAATACGTTGACCAGCTTGAAAAGGTGCTGGCGGAGCTTTCCGATGCCGGCCACGACTACAAAATCGCCTCCGGCGGCGGCCGCATGGTCATCACGATGGACCGCTACGAGGCCAACTGGGCAATGGTCGAAAAGGGCTGGCGCACGCATGTGCAGGCCGAGGGCCGCCAGTTCGAGTCCGCCGCGCAGGCCATCGAGACCTACCGCGCCGAAAATCCCGGCATGATCGATCAGGATCTTCTGCCGTTTGTCGTCGCGCACAACGGCAAGCCCGTTGCAAAAATCGAAAACGGCGACAGCGTCATTCTCTTTAACTTCCGCGGCGACCGTGCGCAGGAGATCTCGCTCGCCTTCGACCGCAAGGACTTCGACAAGTTCGACCGCGGCAGCTATACCGGCGTGCTGTTTGCCGGTATGCTCGAGTATGACGGCGACCTCAAGATCCCGACCAACTATCTGGTCGAGCCGCCCGTCATCAAGAACACCCTCACCGAAGTGCTCTGCAAGGCAGGCGTCCATGAGTATGCGCTCTCCGAGACGCAGAAATTCGGCCACGTCACCTACTTCTGGAACGGCAACCGCTCCGGCAAGGTCGATGAAAACCTTGAGGTCTATGAGGAGATCCCGTCCGATGTCATCCCGTTTGAGAACGCGCCTGCCATGAAGTCCGTCGAGATCACCGACCACATGATCTCCGCGATGGCATCCGGCAAATTCCAGTTCCTGCGCTGCAACTATCCGAACGGCGACATGGTCGGCCATACGGGTGTGCTCTCTGCGGTCATCACGGCGATGGAGTGCGTAGACGCAGGTCTCGCCCGCATCCTGGAGGCCGCCGACAAGTACGGCTATACCGTGCTCGTCACCGCCGACCACGGCAACGCAGACCAGATGACCGAGACCAAGAAGGGCAAGACCTCCATCCGCACCGCACACTCTCTCAACCCCGTCCCATTCATCATCTATGACCCGGACAACAAGTGGACGATCAAGGACGGCCATTACGGTCTGGCGAACGTCGCGCCCACCATCGTCACGATGATGGGGCTTCAGGCGCCCGACTGCTGGCAGCCCAGCATGATCTGATAACGACCCGACCGCGCACAGGAGCCGAACGGCTCCTGTGCGCTGAGCTTGTCAAAAAGTCTTTTTGACAAGCTCTGGGACGCGAACCGCGGGGGCTTGGTTCGCGTTTGAAAAGGCTGCACCCGGCTGCGCGCATAATTTGTGCGCTGTTTGCGCACAAATTCCACACTTGCCGGGCGTTTTGTGTTTTGTCCGATGTACACGCCACCGGACAAAACCGATTCACACTTTATTTCGCCGTGCGCGGCGAAACTCTACGAGGTTTTTTTGACAGTCTGCGCGCCCCGGAGCCGGACTCTGCGCCAGAGCCGTTGGCCTCGCAGATGAACCGGACGGTATCCGGCAGCAGGACGTGACCTTTCGCTTTCTCCGCTTTGTATTTCTGCCACTCTTCGTATTCTTTATTCGTTATTTGCTTCATGGTGGTTACCTCTCCGAAATCCATAATCAGGCTTTTTGCTTTTTTACAATCAAAAAGCCTTTTTCCATCCTTGCCTGATCACCAAAGACATCCTTCATCGGAGCCGTGTCTAAGCTCCATGTCCCAACTACAATCAGACACCCGCCGGTTTTTAATACACGGTTACATTCCTCTTCAATGCGATTCCATTGGGTCTGAACATGGAAGAAAGCATTATATAAAACCACGGTATCAAATCGGCAATCGGGAAAGTCCATTTTCGTGGCGTCCATAATGCTGAAATGAACATTTTCTAACGAACTTAGATCACCGAGCCTACTTGCATCCAAATCAATGCAATGAACGCAACGTGCCAAGCGAGATGCCGAGGCTGAAAACTCAGCTCCTCCACAGGCCACTTCAAGGACGTCCTTATCGTTTATTTCTGATTCTATGAGCTTTACGAGAGCGTCTGTTTTCTTCATCACTGCACCTCTTTTCTTGTTTATTATACCGACGATGTATAAACATTTCTACCGATAAAAACAGCCGGGACACCCCGACTTCCACAACTTACCCCTCAAGCGGCAAAATCGGCGGAGGAAAAAATAAATTGTATCAATCTCGGTGTCTTTATATCATGAGGAATATGGTCTCCTTTCTGGCTGGTTTGGTGTGGTAACTTAACTATAACCCATGAGGCCTTATTCCTCATACCTTTTTATTCACTTGTCCAATATGTATTGTAGTCCTACACGGATTTCCGCCGAAAATCCATTTTTCCACTTGTACTTTTCGCGCAAATCGGTTAGAATAGAGGCTGATTTACGAATCTGGCTGTTTTACGAACTGAAAGGGGGTTCTCCAATGATTCGTTTGAATACGGACAAGGGCACCATCGCGGTCGACAGCGACGTTTATACCAGCATCGCGGGCTATGCGGCGACGAACTGCTTCGGCGTCAAGGGCATGGCATTCCGTTCCATGACGGACGGTCTGGTACATCTGCTTCGCAAGGAGGCGATGGGCAAGGGCGTTCGTGTGACCTTCCACGACGGCAATGCCATTTCCATTGATCTGCACATCATCATTGATAAGGGCGTGAACATCTGCGCCATCGGCAACTCGATCATCAGTGAGGTGCGATATTTTGTGACAAAGTCCACCGGCACCGAGGTTCGGGCCGTCAATGTCTTTGTGGATTCGATTACCACTTAAAGCAGCGCCGTCCCGGCGTACACGGAGGTGTATCCCTTGATACAGAAAATTGACGGCGCATTGTTCCGCCGTATGGTCATCAGCGCGTCCGCGTCGATCGACCTCAACAAACAGAAGATCAACGAGCTGAACGTTTTCCCCGTCCCCGACGGCGACACCGGCACGAACATGGGCATGACGCTCGGCTCTGCCGCGGCTGATCTTCAAAAAAACACGGAGCCCACACTCACAAAGGCCGCCGATATGGCGGCGTCCGCCATGCTGCGCGGCGCGCGCGGCAACTCCGGCGTCATTCTCTCGCTGCTGTTCCGCGGCTTCTCCTCGACCTGGAAGGGCAAAAGCGAGGCCGACGGCTGCGATTTTGCAGCCGCGCTTTCCGCAGGCGTCGAGGCCGCCTATAAAGCGGTCATGAAGCCCGCCGAGGGCACCATTCTCACCGTCTCCCGCCTCACAGCGGCCGCCGCACGCGACCTTGCAAGCGAGGACGACGGCATTGAGTCCGTCCTTTCCCAGTGCATCGATACGGCGCATGCCGCGCTCGACAACACCGTCAACCAGAACCCCGTTCTCAAGAAGGCGGGTGTGGTGGACGCGGGCGGCATGGGCTTCTGCATGATCCTCGAGGGGATGCTGGCCGTCCTCAAGGGCAACGACGTTGTCTATGACGGCGCACCCGAGACAAACGATCAGGCGGACTTCACCAGCTTCGACAGCGAAGACATCACGTTTGCATACGACACCGTTTACATCGTCCGCAAAAATCCTGACGTCTCCATCGAACCGCTGCGCCTGTACCTCGATTCCATCGGCGACAGTCTCGTCATCGGCGAGGACGACGAGGCGTTCAAGGTCCATGTCCATACGAACATTCCCTGGGAGGCGCTGAACGAATCCCAGAAATACGGCACGCTTGAGCTTGCCAAGATCGAGAACATGCGTATGCAGCATGACGATCTGGCGGCGGGCCGCACCGCACGCTCGACCGACGATCTTGAAGCCATCGAGCAGGAGCTGGAGTCCGGCAGCCATGAGCAGGCAGGAAGCGCCGCCCCGACCAAGCAGTACGGCTCCGTTGCCGTCTGCGCAGGCGCCGGTCTCGCGGGCGTTTTCCGTGACCTCGGCGTTGACGAGGTCGTTGAGGGCGGTCAGACCATGAACCCCTCCACCGACGACATCCTCAAGGCCATCGAGCGCACTCCGGCGGAGATCGTGTTCGTCCTGCCCAACAACAAGAACATCATCATGGCCGCCGAGCAGGCCGCTCCCCTGTCTGATAAGCAGGTCGTTGTCATCCCCAGCAAGACCGTTCCGCAGGGCATCACCGCCATGCTGAATTTCGACCCGTCGATGGATCTGGAGGACAACGTCGCCGCCATGAACAACTGTCTCGATTCCGTCACCACCATGCAGATCACCTACGCCGCCCGCAATTCCGATTTTGACGGCTTTGAGATCCACGAGGGCGACTATCTCGGCCTCATCGGCGGCTCGCTTCTCGGCACCAGCCGCGACATCACCGAGCTTCTCGCGAAGATGGCGGATCAGGTCGCCGCAGGCGGTCAGGAATTTGTCAATATCTTCTACGGCAGCGACATTTCCGAGGCCGATGCGGAAGCCGCAGCGGAGATCTTCCGTGCGCACGCTCCCAATGCAGAGGTCAACGTCCTCTCCGGCGGGCAGCCGATCTACTATTACCTCATCTCCGCAGAGTGATTCACCCGCCATACATACCCAAGAGCCGCCTCCGTTCGGAAGCGGCTCTTTTTCTGAAAAAGGTGCAGAAAACGGGAGGTGCAACCGCTGGTTGCTAAAATTCCAGCCATCCTTGGTCGATTTTTCGCGCACCGGCTGCTATACTTGCCTCACATCCCGATGAAAAGGAAGGTACCCAATATGACTCTTGGAGAACAGATCCACCAACTGCGCACCGCGCGCGGCCTGTCGCAGGGCGACGTCGCGGACGCACTCGATGTCTCGCGGCAGTCCGTCTCGAAGTGGGAGACCGACAGCTCCGTACCGGAGCTTGAAAAGCTGCTCGGCCTGAGCGAGCTCTTTGGCATCACACTCGATGCGCTTGTCCGCGGCGGCGAGTCCGGGCAAAGCGCCGCACCCGAAGCGCCGCAGACAGACGCCGCAGCCGCGCCTCCGGCGCAGACCCACAGCACGCGGAAGATCATCGGCGTCATCCTGCTCTGCTTCGGCGCGCTGATCTGCCTGCTGATGGCGCTTTTGGTCGATGCGGTCGTCGGCCTGCTGTTCGCCTCGCCGTTCTTCCTCTGCGGCGTTCTTTGTCTGCTCATCCGCAAAAACACCGGTCTCTGGTGTGCGTGGGCGGTCTTTGGCTGCGTCAGCATGTACCTCTACTTCGCCACCGGCATCACATGGCGGCTCCTGCTGCTGATCCCGATCTACACCGCCTCCATGAACTATGCCCGCCTTGTGATTGCCTGCGTGCATCTGCTGCTGTTGCTCCTGCTCGTCGCCTTGACGGTCATTCGCTTCTCCAAAAAACCGTTTCCCGTCACAAAGCGCGGCCTTCTTCTCCTCATCGCCGGTTGGGCCGCCTTCATTGGGTCCTTTTTTATCCGCATTCCTCTGTCCGGCATGTCCAGTATGGTCGGCTGGCTTCTTTGCTTTCTTCTGATCGATGCGCCGCGCTGTGCGCTTCTGACCGTTCTGCTTACATTCACGGTGCGCCTGCTTCGCACGCGCCGCGCCGCCCGCAAGAGCTGAGCGCTCTTTTCCGGCACACCGTTTTTTCAGTTGATGTTTTCTGCCGGATGCGGTAGAATAACATCAAATTATGAAAACGGAGCGCAAGCCATGGACGAACAGAACGAACAACAGCAATTTTTCCGCATCGAGCCGCAGCAAGACGCCCCCGCCCAGCCGCAGGCCGCGCCTGCCGCGCCGGAGCAGGCGTCCGAGCAGTTTCAGGCCCCGGATAAGAAAACACGCCGAAAACTCTTTGCGCTGATCGCGTGTATGGCGCTGGTCGCGGCGCTGGGCGGCTCCGCCCTGACAGCGGCCATCCGCGCCATCTCTGACCGCAATGCCGCCTATCAGGAGTCGCTTTCCGAACAATCTGAACCGGCCACTGCGCCCGAGCAGCAGCCCGAAAAGCCCTACACCCTTGAAAAGAGCGCTCTGCCCGAGACGCTTCCGAGCAACCCCAGCACCAAAGCGCTGACGCCCGCGGAGGTCTATGCGCAGAACGTCGCCGCCGTTGTCTGCATTGAGACGGAGGCCACCCAGACGCTCTACGGCGAAGAATTTGAGACCGGCGGCGCCGGCAGCGGCTTCATCCTCACCGCAGACGGCTTTATCCTCACGAACTGCCATATGGTCACCGACGCGGCCGTCGTGACCGTCACGCTCTATGACGGCAAGTCCTATCCCGCCGCCGTTGTCGGCGCGGACGCGATGGGCGATGTTGCCCTGCTCAAGATCGATGCGCAGGGGCTTGCCACCGTCTCCATCGCGGAGGAAAACACGCTTCAGGTCGGCGATCCGGTCATTGCGATCGGCAATCCCTTCGGCGAACTGGACTTCACCATGACGCACGGCTATGTCAGCGGTCTTGACCGCGACGTCACCATCGAGAACACACCCATGCGCATGATCCAGACCGATACGCCGTTCAACGCCGGCAACTCCGGCGGCCCGCTGCTGGACATGAACGGAAACGTCGTCGGCATCGCCTCCGCCAAGTATTCCGGCACCACCGCAAGCGGCGCGTCCATCGAGAACGTCAGCTTCGCCGTCCCCATCCACGATGCGCTTGAGATCGCCTATGACCTTCAGCAGTACGGCTATGTGCGCGGCCGCGCCTACCTCGGCGTGACCGTCCGGGATCTGGACGGCAAGCTCGCCGCGGATTACGGCCTGCCGGTCGGCCCGCGCGTGGAAAGCGTCACCGAGGGAAGCTGTGCCGCAAAGGCCGGCATTCAGCAGGGTGACTTCATCCTGAGCGTTGACGGCCGCAAGACCGAAACGACCAATTCGCTTCTCTCGGCCCTGCTCCGCCACTCTGCGGGCGAGACAGTCGGCATTCTCCTCTACCGCGCCGGTGCGCATCTGACCGTCGCCGTCACACTCGATGAGCGTCCGCAGACCGTGCAGCAACCCTCCGACGAGCCGCCCGCCGAAGTCCCTGATAATTAAGCACAAAAGCCCCGCTGCATATCGCAGCGGGGCTTCGCTTTTTAGAGCTGAGCTTTTTTCAGTTCCTTCATGCAGGCAGAACAGATGTTCTTGCCCTTGTAGTTGATGACGTTTCTTGCATCGCCGCAGAAAATGCAGGTCGGCTCGTACTTTTTGAGAATGATGGAAGCGCCGTCTACATAAATTTCAATGGCGTCCTTCTCGACGATGTCCAGCGTGCGGCGGAGCTCGATCGGAAGAACGATTCTGCCGAGCTCATCAACCTTTCTCACAATGCCAGTTGATTTCATATTAAATTATACCCCCCGTTGTTGCAAATCTGGGTCTGTATGCGAGCGGAAAACCATTCGACCAACTTCCCCAAAATTTTACCATCTCAGTTTAACATTGTATTATGAACAAAGTGTGAACAAATCAAAATTTTTTTGGACTTTTCGGAGGAATGTTCAGATGACCATGTCGTATGTCTGGTGTTTTCTTCTCCTTGTGTCAATCGCTTACAGCATTTTCGCCGGAACTGCCCCGCAGACCGGTTCTGCGGCGCTTTCCGGCGCGCAAGGCGGCGTCACGCTTGCGATTTCCCTCGCGGGCGTTCTGTGCTTGTGGAGCGGACTCAGCCGCGTCATGGAAAAAAGCGGCCTTGCCGCAAAGCTCGCTTCGCTTCTTCGTCCGCTGCTCGCGCGCCTCTTTCCCGACAGTGCCCGCGACACAGCGGCGCTTCAAAATCTTAGCGGGAACTTTACGGCAAACCTCCTCGGACTCGGCAGCGCCGCCACGCCGCTTGGCATTGCCGCCGTCCGGCGGATGCAGGCGCTTTCCGGCAGCCCGGACGCCTCCGACGAGATGTGCCGCCTCATCGTCCTCAATACCGCCTCCGTTCAGCTCATCCCATCCACGGTCGCTGCCGTCCGTGCCTCGCTTGGCGCGCCGCGTGCATTTGAGATCCTTCCCGCCGTCTGGCTGACCTCACTCTGCTCTGTCACAGCGGGTCTTTTTGCGGCAAAGCTTTTTTCAAGGTGGTGGCGCACATGACAGATCTCCTCGTTCCGGTGCTTCTGCTGCTCGTCTCCTGCCATGCCCTTCACAAAAAAGAGGACGTCTATTCTCTGCTTGTGCTCGGCGCGCAGGATGGTCTGCGCCTGCTCGCGTCCATCCTGCCTGCGCTTGTCATTTTGCTCACTGCCGTCTCGATGCTCCGCGAAAGCGGATGCCTCACTTTTTTGACGCGCCTGTTTTCTCCGGTCTGTTCGTTTTTCGGCATTCCGTCCGAGCTTGTACCGCTCATGCTCGTCCGCCCTCTCAGCGGCAGCGCGGCGCTTGCCGTCGGCGCGGAGCTGATGCGGACGCACGGCGTCGATTCTCTCATCGGGCGCACCGCCGCCGTCATGCTCGGCAGCACCGAAACGACCTTCTATACCATCAGCGTCTATTTTGGCGCGGCAGGCGTCCGCCGCACCCGTTATACCCTGCCCGCCGCGTGCATCGCCGACCTGACCGGCTTTTTTGTCGCCGCCCTGAGTACAAAACTCCTGTTTTAGCTCTGTACTTTTCCGGGAAGTATTGCTATAATAATAAGAATGAAAAATGTACGAATGTGAGGAATCCCAGATGGAATTACTGCTTGACTTGATTTCGCGCGAGGTCTCCGGCGCATTTTCCGCCGCCGGCTATGACGCGTCCTACGGAAAGGTCACGCTCTCGAACCGCCCCGACCTGTGTGAGTATCAGTGCAACGGCGCCATGCCCGCCGCCAAGGCGTATCACAAGGCGCCCACTCAGATCGCCGAAGATGTCGCGGCAAATCTCACCGGCAGCACCCTGTTTTCCCAGGTCGATGCCGTGAAGCCCGGCTTTCTGAACCTGCGCGTCTCGAACGCATATCTGACCGACTATCTCGCGCAGATGTCCTCGGCGGAGCATTTCGGCGTCACCGCCGAGCGCGCACCGCGCACCGTTGTCCTTGACTACGGCGGAGCGAACGTGGCAAAGCCGCTGCATGTCGGCCACCTGCGCAGCGCCATCATCGGCGAGTCCATCAAGCGTATCTACCGCTTCTTCGGTGACACCGTGATCGGCGACGTCCATCTCGGTGACTGGGGCCTTCAGATGGGTCTTGTCATCGAGGGCCTGCGCGACCGCCAGCCGGACCTCCCCTATTTTGACGATGCGTTTACCGGTGAATATCCCGCCGAAGCGCCGTTCACCATCTCCGACCTTGAGGAGATCTATCCCGCGGCCAGCGCCCGCAGCAAAACGGACGAGGCGTTTGCCCACCGTGCGCATGAGGCCACCCGCAAGCTTCAGGAGAAAGTCCCCGGCTACTACGCCCTCTGGCAGCACATCATCCGCGTCTCCGTTGCAGACCTCCGCAAGAACTACGGCGACCTGAACGTCACGTTCGACGCGTGGCTCGGCGAGAGCGACGCCCAGCCCTACATTCCGCAGATGCTCAAGATCATTGAGGACAAGCACCTTGCCGTCGAGTCCGAGGGCGCGCTGGTCGTACCCGTTCAGGAGGATACCGACACGAAGGAGATCCCGCCCTGCATCCTCGTCAAATCCGACGGCGCGACGCTCTATGCCACGACCGACCTTGCCACAATTCTCCAGCGCGAGCAGGATTATCACCCTGACAAGATCCTCTACGTCGTCGATAAGCGTCAGAGCCTGCACTTTGAGCAGGTCTTCCGCACAGCCCGTAAGGCAGAGCTCGTTCCGCCCACGACCGAGCTTCAGCACATCGGCTTCGGCACAATGAACGGCAAGGACGGCAAACCCTTCAAGACCCGCGAGGGCGGCGTGATGCGCCTGTCCCGCCTCATCTCCGAGATCACCGACTACGTCATGCAGAAGATCACCGAAAACCAGACGGTCTCCGATGCCGACCTTTCCGAAACGGCGGGCAAGATCGCGCTGGCAGCGCTCAAATACGGCGACCTCAGCAACCTCGCCACCAAGGACTATATCTTTGATCTTGACCGTTTCTCGTCCTTCGAGGGCAACACCGGCCCGTATCTGCTGTATACGATCGTCCGCATCAAGTCCATCCTCGCAAAGTACGACGGTGATGTCTCCGCCGCAAAGCTCCTGCCGCCTGACGGCGCGGAGCAGAAGGAGCTGATGCGCATTCTCGCGCGTCTGGCCGACTCTCTGCGTGCCGCCTGCCGCGACTCCGCGCCGAACGTCATCTGCTCCTACGTCTATGAGCTGGCTGTCGCCGCGAACAAGTTCTATCATGACGTGCGCATCATCTCCGAGCCGGACGAGGCAAAGAAAGCGAGCTATATCGCGCTCATCGACCTCACGCGCCGCGTGATGGAGACGTGCATCGACCTGCTCGGCTTCTCCGCTCCCGACAAAATGTAAGACCGCGCCCCCGCCGGAACCGTACCGTTCCGGCGGGATTTTTTGTAAAAAGGGAAAACTGCACAAAACCATAAGGAAAATATCGGCACAGATTATGTCAATTCCTGTAGACAAAACAGGATGCATATACTATAATGATTTTGCTCGACTTCGACCTTTGGAGGATACACTGATGAATCTGCGGACTTGGGGACGCAAGGCGATGACGCTGTTGCCTCTGGTCTTTTTTTTACTGCTTATTTTGTGGGTCTTTTTGATCCCCGGCCATCGATATATATCCAAAGCAACACAGGCGCAGGTCGACTCCGGACGCGACTGGCTGCTCGCGCAGGAGGCGCACGACCCTGCTGACGTGGATGCACAGCTCAAGGCGATCCGTCAGGCGGAGCTTGACGCCAGACGCGACGAGTGGCTGCATGAGCTGCAAACCGGCGTCATCTCTGTCTGGTCGCTTTTTGACGATTACGCCCTTCTCGGCGACTCTCGCACGATGGGCTTCTCTTTCTATGACTATATGCCCTCTGAGCGTGTACTGGCGGACTCCGGTGCGACCATCAACAAGGTCGCAGATCACCTTGACGAGCTCAAGAAGCTCTCCCCGACGAGCATTTTTCTGACCTACGGCATCAATGACGTGGGCATCGGATACTGGCCCACGCCGGAGGATTATGTCAACAAGATGGACGAAACGCTCAAGCTTCTCAAGCAGGAGCTGCCGAACGCCACCGTCTACGTCAACTCCATCATTCCTGCCATCGATCCCGCCTTCAAGCGCGGCCCTGCATGGCGCAGCATTCCGGATTATAACGCCGCCGTCAAGGCCTACTGCGAGGAAAACGGCGTTCCCTACATTGACATCACATCGCTCTGCACGGAGAACCAGAACCTGTATCAGGCCGACGGCATCCACATGATGAGCGAGTTCTATCCCAAATGGGCTGTATGCATGATTACTGAGGTATATGACTATGTCTTCCAAAACACCGACGACGCCGAATGACCTGTTTTCCGACGGTATGCCCGATCTGACCCCGGAGCAGAAGTCGCTCGCGCTCGATGACATCCTTGCGGAGTTCGGCTCCGCCCTGCAATCGCCGCCGCCTGCGGAGCCGGAGCCTTCCGCTCCCGCTGCCCGGCAGGAGCAGAAAACCGAGCCGCCTGCCGAAGCCGCCGCGCCGTCTCTTGTGATCGACGGCTATGACTTTTCGCAGTTCCTGTCGGATGACTTCGGCGCATCGCAGGACGATGCCGCACCGCCTGTGCAGGCGCCTCCCGCCGCAGAGCCGTCGCAGGCGCCGGCTGAGCAGCCCGCTGCCGAAGCCCGTCCGCAAGACACGCCAACGGCTTCCGAGGCCGCCGCGCCGTCACTCGTAATTGACGGCGTGGATTTTTCCGAGTTCCTTTCAGACGCCCCAGCGCCGGAAGGTCCGTTGCCTGCTTCTGCCCCGAGCAAGCCTTCGCAGCCGCGCGAGCAGCAGAAAAAGCCCGCGCCAAAGGTGACAAAATCCGCGTCTGTCCCCGATGAAAACGCACCGCGTCCGCAGATTCGCCGCCGCAAAGCAACGCCCGGCGGCATTCTCCTGCGCATCGCCGCCTTTGCCGCCGTGCTGGCGACCGTTGTCTTTCTCTATACGCAGGTCATGCAGGACCGCGTCAGCAGCGCCAGCTTTGACGATGTCAGCCGCGCTGTCCTTGACCAGCTTGATCTGGATGAAATGCAGCCTGCCGACGCGCAGATGATCCGCCGTCTGTACGGCTTTGCACCGTCGGAAATGGACGGCTGCACGCTCTATTACCCCTCGACCAATATGGGCGCGCGCGAGCTTCTTCTGGTGAAGCTCTCCGACCTCTCGCAGCAGAAGGCGGTCACCGCCGCCATCACCGCCCGCCGTCAGACGCAGATGAACAGCTTTGAGGGCTACGGCATCGAGCAGTATGACCTGCTGGAGCACAGCGTACTCGAGGTGCAGGGCAACTATATTCTTTTTGTCGTCCATGAAAAAGCCGACGCCGTGCGTCAGGCATTTCTGAAAGCGCTTTAGTCTCACACCGCTCATCCAAGGAGGAACCGCTGTGAATTTCAGCACGCTCTTTTTTGTCTTTGTGTTCCTGCCCGTCAGCCTGATCTTATATCTGATCTGCCCGCGCGTTTGCAAAAACGCGCTTTTGGTGCTGGTCAGCTTCTGCTTCTATGCCTGGGGCCAGCCGCTGCATCTGCTTCTGCTGCTCCTTGTGACCGTTTTTAACTACTGCGTCGCGCGCGACATCGGCGCCCGCGTGGAATCCGACAGCAGCGGCAGCAAGAGCGTTCTGGCAATCGGTGTTCTGTTCAATCTCCTTCTGCTTGTATTTTACAAGTATACCGGCTTCTTTGCCGAGCTTCTGAGCCTCGCTCTCCCGTTTGAGCTGACAGTCCCCGCACCTGCGTTGCCGCTTGGCATCTCGTTTTTCACGTTCCAGAACATCTCCTGCCTTTCCGACGTCTATCACAAACGCGCTCCGGCGCTCAAAAACCCGCTGGATTTCTGTCTCTACGTCAGCTTCTTCCCGAAGATGGTCTCCGGCCCCATCGTCCCCTACGCAAAAATGCAGCCGCAGCTCCGCAGCCACCCGGTCACGCTCGACAAGGTCGCGGACGGCGTGCCGATGCTCGTCGTCGGCCTTGCAAAAAAGGTGCTCCTTGCAGACGGCCTCGCTGTGACCTTTCAGGCGATCTCCGGACTCGGACGCGGCGCGCTTTCGGGCGGCTCGGCATGGCTCGGCGCGCTGTGCTATACGCTTCAGCTTTATTTTGACTTCAGCGGCTATTCCGACATGGCGATCGGCATGGCAAAGCTCTTCGGCTTTGACTTTGATGCGAACTTCGAGTATCCGTACCGCTCCGCCTCTTTGACAGAATTCTGGCGGCGCTGGCATGTCTCGCTCGGCCGCTGGTTCCGGGACTATGTCTATATTCCGCTCGGCGGCAGCCGCGTCAGCACCGCAAAATGCGTCCGCAACCTTCTGATCGTCTGGCTGCTCACGGGTCTTTGGCATGGCGCATCCCTCACCTTTGTTGTCTGGGGCCTTTACCACGGGCTGCTTCTGCTGCTCGAGAAGTACCCTCTCAAAAATGTCCTGCCGCGCATTCCTGCGCCAATCCGCCGCGTCATCACCTTCCTGTGCGTCCTGATCGGCTGGGTGTTCTTCTTCTCACCCGATTTTGCCACAGCATTCACCAATCTCTCCGCCATGTTCGGAGGCGGAAGCCGCGCATTTATCGACCCGACCGTAAAGTATTACCTCGCGTCGAGCTGGAAGCTGCTCGCAATCGGCCTTCTTGGCTGCGGCCCCTGGGTGAAGGAGCTGTACGCACGGTTTGTCTATCCGCGGCGCGGCATGCAGATCATCTTTTCCGCGGCACTTCTTGCCGCGCTCGTCCTGCTCTGCGTTCCGTATATGATGAACGCAACCTACCAGTCCTTCCTCTATGCACAGTTCTGAGGAAGCCCACGTCCAGAAACGAGGTGACACGATGGACGCACCCAAAAAACAGCGGCAGCTTGATCCCGAGCGCCAGCAGTTCATCCTGACACGAAACCGACAGACGCACGGCATGGTGCTGGCCGCCATGCTCCTGTTTCTCGTGCTGCTGTTCGGGCTGATCAATCTGCTTCGCCCGAAATCTACCTTCTCCGAAAATGAAAACCGCAAGCTGAGCGCGTACCCCAAGCCCACGCTCGCCTCAATTGCCGACGGCAGCTTTATGTCGTCTTTGGAATCGGCGTTTTCCGACCAGTTTTTCGGCAGAGACCGCTGGATCGAAAGCAAGCTCCGCATGGATACCTTCCTCGGCCGCCGCGAATCCAACGGTGTCTACCTCTGTGATGACCGGTATCTCATGGAGATTCCGTCCGCACCAGACCCCGCCGTGCTGGGAAAGACCCTCAACGCGATGAACAATTTTGCCGTCCGTCACAACGATCTGAACATCTCCGCGATGATCGTTCCGAATGCGTCCTATGTCATGCGTGACTATCTTCCGAAAAACGCCCCGGCACACAGCCAGCAGGAGGATCTTTTCTCCATCGAACAGACGCTTTCCCCCTATATGCAGTTCATCGACGTCACGCAGGCGCTCAAAAACCATGTAAGGGACGGCGTCTTCTACCGCACTGACCACCACTGGACGAGCCTCGGCGCGTGCTTTGCCTTTGAAGCCGCTGCGGAAAAGCTCGGCATTGCGACACCGCTCACCGACTACAGCATCCATATCCTTGCAAACGACTTTGAGGGAACGCTTGCCTCCAAGAGCGGCCGCCATGGCGTGACCGACACCGTGACCGCCTATGAAGCGCTCGGCTCCGATGTCTCCTATTATGTGATCTACGACAGCGCGCAGGAAAAGGCGGGCTCCATGTTCGTCTCCTCAGCACTCGATAGCAAGGACAAATACACCGTGTTCTTCGGCGGCAACCATCCGCTCGTCACGCTCAAAACGACCGCCAACACCGGAAAGGTCCTGCTTTTGTTCAAGGACTCGTATGCAAACTGCTTTGTGCAGTTCCTTATCCCCTATTACGATCAGATCGTGATGGTCGACCCGCGCTATTATTACGACAACGCCGACCAGCTCATCACGCAGCGCGCGGTCACGGATGTGCTGTTTTTGTACAATGACAGCACCTTCATAGCGGACACGGCTCTCTCCGATACCCTGAACGCCGGTCTGCGCAGCGCAGAATAAACTCAAAAGTCCGCTGAGAAGCACTCAGCGGACTTTTGAGCTTGTCAAAAAAGTGTTTTTTGACAAGCTCTCAAACGCGAACCGCGCGGCTGGGTTCGCGTTTGAAAGGGCTGCACCCGCCTGCGCGCATAATTTGTGCGCTGCTTGCGCACAAATTCCACACTTGCCGGGCGTAGCGTGTTTTGTCCGAGGTACACGCCCCCGGACAAAACAAATTGACATTTCATTCGCGCCTGCGGGCGCGAACTCTACGAGATTTTTTGACAGTCTGTATATTCGTTGAAATTACGTCTCCGGCTTCTTAAAAAACGCCGCCGCGACTACGCCTGGCCCGGTGTGTGTGCCGATGACGCCGCAGATCATCGTCGAGTCGAGCATCTGCGTCCCCTCCTGCCAGATCGCGCGGCTGTCCTCCACATATTTCTTCAAGGACGCGTCGCTCAGACCCGTATAGCCTAGCAGGATCGGCAAGGAAAAATCGATGCCGCCGCATTCGCGTATCTTCTCGACCAGAAGGTTGTTGCCCTGCTTTGAGCCGCGCGCCTTGCCGACCAGCAGGATCTCGCCGTCCTGGATCGTGCAGACCGGCTTGATGTTCAGAAGTCCGCCCGCCAGCGCCACGGTCTTGGAGATCCGTCCGCCGAGCTTCAGATACTCCAGCGTATCCAGAAGCGCCAGCACACAGACATCCTCCCGCTTTTTCTCAAGCGTCCCGACGATCTCCTCCGCCGTCTGACCTGCGTCGGCACAGCGAAGCGCCAGCTCCGCCAGAATTCCGGAGCCGATGGCAGCCGTCCGGCTGTCCACGACGTGGATGTTCTCAAACTCCGCCGCCGCGATGCAGGCGCTCTGATATGTGCCCGAGAGCTTGGACGCGATCGTGATGACAACCGCGCTGTCGCCGGCCTGCGCCGTCTCCTCAAACACGCGCTGGAACGCCGCAGGCGTTGCCTGACTCGTTGTCGGCAGCGTATCGCACTCCACCAGCCGCTCATAAAACCGCCTGCGGTCGATGCTTACGCCGTCGATCAGCTCCTCGTCCCCAAACCGGATCGTCAGGGGCACAATCCAAAATCTATCCCTGCACCAATCCGGCGTATCCACGCTCGAGTCAATGATGATCCTGACCTGATTCATATTTCCGTATCCTCCGTATTCCTGCAATTTCGTCCTGCCTCGCCGCTCAAAAAGCGTTCAAGATTGCCGCTGATGCGCGTGAGCGCACGGTACATCACAGCGCGTTCCTGCTCCGTCAGACCGTCACTCGCCGCGTCCACGATCCGGTCGATGCGCGCAGCAATGCCGGAGGCTGCCGCACGTCCCTTCTCCGTCAGCCGGAGCGGCGCCTTATATCGCTTTTTTTCAGCACCCTCGCAGACGATATAGCCGTTTTTTTCAAGATAGTCCAGCGAGCGGGAAATGGCGGCTTTATCCTCGTCCGCACGCTCACAGAGCTCTGCCGAGGTCAGTCCGTCCTGCATCGACAGATAGTACAGGCAGGAGACGTGCGGCCCCTTGAGCTGGAAATCCGCCATCTGCTCGGCCTTGATGCGCTTGACGCTGCGGCTCAGCCGCGCGATCAGGATCGTAAAGGTCTCAAACCGTTCCTTCATCGAAGTCGCTCCTCTCTTGTTGACAAATCAACTTTGTTGATTCTATCATGCGTTCGTTGATTTGTCAACATCTAATCAAATTCCCGCCGCAGCCATTTGGCTGCGGCGGGTGAACGTCTTTATTCTCCGGTGCCACCGATCATGCGCTTCGCGCCGCCTTAGCACCCATCCCGGCGTATGTCAGACGCCGCGCAGTGCGGCGCACATTTCGCCTGCGCTGCTCCACGGCTCGGAGATCATGCCGTACAGCGACGAACCATCAAAGATGAGGTTCTCATTCGGCCGGAAATTATTCTGGATCTCGTTATATTTATTTGTCAGCCGGTCAAAGTCTGCTGAGCCTGCACAAATGAGCTCATTGTCCAGCTCGAGGCGGCGCAAAACGCACCAATCTCCGTCGCGCATGACCTCTGTCCAGCCTTCATTCAGGTAATCCTGTACGGTTTCCGTCTGATACTGCAAAGCCTCCGGGTCGTTTCCGTCATAGACATACGCACCGTAGCAGTACAAATGATGCTGCTTGACGATCTGATACTGCGAGACTGTGTAATAGACCTCGCCCTCCGAACCGCCGACCTCATAGGAGACGCCGTCCTGCGCACAGAAGGCGAGCCTTCCCTCATACGTTCCGAACCGAATGCTTACGATGAGATACGATTCATTTTCCAGCGGATAGCGTTCCGCTGCCGCACCGTTAAAGAACCAGAACTGATATGGCGAATACGGATCGAACATCACGGCCCAGCCTTCATCATATTCGCTCGGCTTTCCGTAGCCCGTCACCATCAGCGGATACCCGTCGCCGGGGTCAAGAAGCGCCGCCATCAGTGTATACGTTTCTCCGCTCCACTCGTCCTTCTTTGTTTCCGGAAGCTTCTCCAGCGCGGCTGCGTAGGCTTCTGCCGCCGCCGCATCCATGCGGCATTTTGAAGCATCGCCAAAATACCAAACACCTGCCAAGTGCGATGTCCAGTCCGGCGTCTCCGATGCGGGTCTATCGGTCGGATCTTCAAGTGTCTTTTGCTTTTCTTCGGCGCGTGCCGTCAGGGCGCGGTCGCCTGTAGCTGCCGCACCGTCAAGCAGCGTCCTCAGTGCCGCCTCATCGTCGCCTGCCCTTTCGTATGCTGTGGCGAGCTTGTCATACGCCTGCGGCTTCTTCGGGTCGATCTCGATTGCCGCAGTAAAGGCAATGATCGCATCTTCATAATTTCCGTCGCTTAAATACCGCACACCAAGGTCATACTGCTCCTGCCAGCCGGAGCTCTGCGTATCCTTTGTTGCTGCCGTCTTGTCTGCTGGCTTCGTTGTCTGCTTCGCCCAGTTCGGAGTGACCGTGCTCTTTGCGCAGCCGCAGAGCAGGCACAGCAGCAACATGCAGAGAGTGATCCGCACTTGTTTCATTCCATTCTCCTCCATTTCATGAGATTTGTCCTCTGTTTTTATCATATAATATGGAAGAATATTTGTCAATTCGCTGTATGGCGTGCACACAATTTCCATACAAAAAGGCCGCCCCCTCCCTCGCCTCCAAATAGGAAAACATGAGAAAGACAGTAAAATCGTGGAGAAAGGAATTGAAAATCTCGCGCTTTGCATGGTATAATCATATTAAATGATTATAGCTTAACAGTGTTAACGGCGATGCTATAGTTTTATACGTCGAACTCAGCACCTGTTGACATCTGGAATCTGCGGAGGAATCGTATGAACATAATCATAAAAAGAATGGAGACCGACGAAGAAATCAAAGGAAAAGCATTTGTTCACTGGAAAGCTTGGCATGAGGCTTATCCTGACCTCGTTAGTCAGGAATACCTCGATAAACTAACTTATGAGAAATGCGAAAGCATGGCGTTCAGTTGGCGAGATAATTTGCTTGTTGCAATGGACAGAAATACAGTAATTGGGTTTGTTGGTTATGGAGATCGCGGAGAAGAATCACCTAATGCCGGAGAAATATTTGCATTATACATTCTGTCGGAATACTATGGGACAGGTGTGGGACTGAAACTGATGCAAGCGGGCTTGAAGGAGTTGTCTGCTTATCCAGAAGTGTATCTATGGGTTTTGAAAGGCAACAAGCGCGCTATACGCTTTTATGAAAAATGTGGTTTCGTCGCTACTGGAGAAGAAATGGTAAGCTCAAAAATCAATGCAGCAGAAATCAAAATGAAATTAACTCGATAAATGCAAGTTTGGCAAGCTGAACAGAATAACCGAATACCGAGCATCAGACCGCTGACCGCGCCGTGTGCGTACAGTCAGCGGTCTTTTTTACCCCAAATCAAGAACGAATCGACCACTCATGACAAAGAAATAAGGAAACGGTACAGCCGAAGCCATACCGTTCTCTCTTTCCTCACGATATCTTCTTGTCGGGAGTCATCATCGGGTGCGGCCTTTTTTCTTGCTTAGGGTGTATCTGAAAACTGAAAATGTGACCGGCAGCGAGGAATTTTCGCGCTGTGCAAGACATTTTTTCGCAGGAATACTGACGTATTTCAAGAAAAAATGACGCGGCACGGCGTGAAAAGGCCCGCTGTCCGGGTGCGTTGGGAGTTTTCAGATACACCCTAGGAAATGAACATCGCATCGCCGAACGAGAAAAAGCGATAGCGCTCCTGCACGGCGGTGTTGTAGGCGTTCAGGATATGCTCTCTGCCCGCAAACGCCGAGACCAGCATCACAAGCGTGCTCTCCGGCAGGTGGAAGTTGGTGACCAGTGCGTCCATGGCCTTGAATTTGTAGCCCGGATAGATGAAAATATCCGTCCACGCGGACTTCTCCGTGCAGAAGCCGTTCTCGTCTGCAAGCGATTCCAGTGTCCGGCAGGACGTTGTACCGACGCAGATCACGCGGCCGCCGCTGCGCTTTGTCTCATTGATGATCTCGGCGGCATCTTTAGGCATCATGCAGAACTCTGCGTGCATATGATGTTCCGTGACCTCCTCGGCCTTGACCGGGCGGAACGTGCCAAGCCCGACGTGCAGCGTGATATACGCCAGCTTCACACCCTTCTCCTCGATCTTCCTGAGAAGCTCTGGCGTAAAATGCAGTCCTGCAGTCGGCGCCGCCGCCGAGCCGCTGATCTTCGAGTAAACGGTCTGATAGCGCTCGCCGTCCGCCAGCTCCTCCTTGATGTAGGGCGGCAGCGGCATCTTTCCGAGCCGCTCCAGCACCTCGAGGAAGATACCCTCATAGTGGAACTGCACCAGCTTGTTGCCGTCGTCTCGCTCTCCCACGACTGTTGCGGTCAGCAGGCCGTCTCCGAACGAAAGCTCCGTCCCGATGTGGGTCTTTCGTCCCGGCTTCGTCAGGCATTCCCAGACGCCGCTGCCTTCATCCTTGAGAAGCAGGACCTCCACCGCGCCTCCGGTCGGCACGCGGTGGCCGAGCAGGCGCGCCGGAAGCACGCGTGAGTTGTTGAGCACCAGACAGTCGCCGGGGTTCAGCAGCTCTGGCAGCTCATAAAAATGCCGGTGTCCGACCACACCGGTCACGCGGTCGAGCGTCATCAGCCGCGAGGCGTCGCGGCGCTCCAGCGGGGTCTGCGCGATCAGCTCCGGCGGCAATTCATAATAAAAATCATGCGTTTTCACGTAAATGTCCCTCTTTTTTCGGGTAGATTTCAAACACCGGCACGTTGACAGCCAGATTGGACTGTGTTATCATGAAGGCGTCTTGATTTATGGACAAATGTGCGCATTCTGTGTACATTTTCGGTGCATATGCGCATACGTCACGCTCAATTATAATATATTCCGGAGTTACATTCAACCGTAACTTCTGCCGAAAATGACGCATTTGGGAGGAAATCATATGAAAAAGTACAAAGTCGGGATCCTCGGCGCGACCGGCATGGTCGGTCAGCGCTTTCTTCTTCTCGTGTCCGGCCACCCGTGGTTCGAGCTGACGGCGCTTGCCGCCAGCGCACACAGCGCGGGCAAGCCATATCGCGATGCCGTTGCCGCGAAGTGGCACATGCCGCAGCCCATCCCGCCCGTGGCGGCGGATATGACCATTTTCGACGCAGCCGCCGACGCAGAGCGGCTTGCCGCGATGGTCGATTTCGTTTTCTGCGCTGTGGACATGGGAAAGAACGAGATCCGTGAACTGGAGGAGCGCTATGCAAGGCTGGAGTGCCCCGTTGTCTCCAACAATTCCGCCCACCGCTGGACGCCGGATGTGCCGATGGTCGTGCCGGAGCTGAACCCCGAGCACATCCGCATCCTCGACGCCCAGCGCCGCCGTCTCGGCACAAGGCGCGGTTTCATCGCCGTCAAGTCCAATTGCAGCCTGCAAAGCTACGTTCCGGCGCTGCATCCGCTCATGAAATTCGGCATCGACCGGGCGCTCGTCTGCACCTATCAGGCGATCTCCGGCGCAGGAAAAACGTTTGAAACATGGCCGGAGATGATTGACAACGTCATTCCCTTCATTGGTGGCGAGGAAGAAAAGTCCGAGCAGGAGCCGCTCAAGCTCTGGGGGCACATTGAGGGCGACCGCATCGTATGCGCCACATCCCCGTCCATCACGGCGCAGTGTCTCCGCGTCCCGGTCACCGACGGGCACATGGCTGCCTGCTTTCTGTCCTTTGCGGGCGCGAAGCCTTCGATCCGTGAAATCAAGGACTGCTGGAAGAATTACTCCGGCCGTGCGCAGGCGCTCCGGCTTCCCTCTGCACCGAAGCAGTTTCTCCACTACTTTGAGGAGGACGACCGCCCGCAGACAAAGCTCGACCGGATGCTTGAGGGCGGCATGGCCGTCTCCATCGGCCGTCTGCGTCCGGATACGCAGTATGACTACAAGTTCGTCTGCCTGTCTCATAATACCCTGCGCGGTGCAGCTGGCGGCGCCGTTCTGCTTGCCGAGCTGCTCTGTGCGGAAGGATATATCACCGCAAAATAACGAAATCTGCTGAAAAGGAGTGTCAGGAATTGAAAAAGCCAGTCTTTGAGGGCGTCGCGACCGCGCTGGTCACACCCTTCAAAAACGGTACGATCGATCTTCCAACACTACAAAAGCTCATGGATCGCCAAATTGCCGCCGGGATCGACGCCATCGTCGTCTGCGGCACGACCGGCGAGGCCGCCACGCTCACTGCGCAAGAGCAGCTCACGCTCATTTCCAACGCCATCGACTACGCTGCCGGCCGCTGCAAGATCATCGCCGGGACGGGCGGCAATTCCACCGCGCACGCGCTGGAAATGAGTCAGATGGCAAGCTCCCTCGGCGCGGATGCGCTGCTGCTCGTCACGCCGTACTACAACAAATGCACACAGACGGGGCTGATCGAACACTATACCGCGATCGCCGACCGCGTCAAAACGCCGGTGATCGTCTACAATGTTCCCAGCCGCACGGGGCTCGATATTTCGGTCGAAACGTGTCAGATTCTCGCGGAACACCCGAATATCAACGGGATCAAGGAGGCCTCGCCCAGTCTATCCAAGGCGGCGCGCATTCTGGAAGCCTGCGCTGACGCGCTGTTTCTCTGGTCCGGCAATGACGATGCAGCCGTACCGCTTATGGCGCTCGGCGGAAAAGGACTTATTTCGGTGCTCTCCAACGTCCGCCCGGTCGAGACGCTGGACATGATCAAAAGCTGTCTGCGCGGCGACTTTGCCCGCGCTGGCAGGCTTCAGGTCTCGCTTATGCCGCTCATCGACGCGCTTTTCTGCGAGGTCAACCCCATCCCCGTCAAGGAGGCCATGCGCATCGACGGGCTTGACGCAGGCGACCCGCGTCTGCCGCTCACGCGGCTGAGTGAGCCTGCGCGCGAGGCGCTTCAGCGGCTGCTCGTCTCCTGAATATCCGGTGCATATCCCAAAGTGTCCAGTGAAAATGGCGCGCAAACGCTTCATTTTCTGAAAAAATCATGAAATAATGCCTCCGTTTGCGGCGTGCGGTTGCACGCCTTGCATACGGAGGCATAATTTATGCATTTTTATTCATCATTGATTGCCCGCAGGCATCCGCAGCGTCAAGGCTCCGTTTCCGTGCGCACCACGTTCAGGTAGTAGTGCTCCTGCGCGGGATCCAGCGTCACGGTCGTGATGCCGTTTTCAGGCTCAAAGCCAAAATTCTGCTCAAGGATCTCGACAAGGCCGCGTGTCTCGATGCTCGCTGTCTGGTGCGTGAGAGGAAGGACGCTTCCAAGGCGGGTGGCAAGGTCGTATCCCCTGACGCCGGTGCGGGCATTTCTCGTCCCCGTTCCGTAGAAATCGTAGCTCGCCTCTTTCCGGAGCATTGCCGTCACTGTGACGCACTCGCCCGCCGGAACGGTCACCTCAAACGCAGCATAGCAGACGCGATCCACGGCGTATGCGTCCATAAACATGTCATCAAGCCGTCCGCCCCAGCTGTCATAGCGCTCGGCGGGATCGTCCGAGAGCGCGCCGTAGCTCAGCAGGAAATCGACTGCCGCGCGGTAAAAGAGTTCCTGCTGTTCCGGCGTCTGCTCGCTCTCACTGTAATATTGGCGCGGCATATCCGACAGGATCTCCTTTAGAAACGCGCACAGCGTCATTTCCTCGCGCGTCACGTCGGCTGAGAGGGTGTCGAGCGCCTCTGCCGGGTCGCAGCCGCCGTCCGGATAGCCCTGCACGGTATAGCCCGAAAAGTCCTCGCCGAGCACCGCCAGAACGTGCATACCCTCCTGACAGACAAAGAAGGAGTATTGCAGCGCGCCGGTCTTTTCGTCGTAGTCAAAGCCGTTAAAATTGTAGCTCAGGACGCGCGTGCGCTCCACATCGCACTCCGGCGTGAAGGCGACCGTTGCAGGCGACTGCGTCGGCTCGCCCTTCGGCGTGATGGTGTAGACATAGACCGTCTGCTCCAATTCCGGGAGCGTCTCAAACGCGCTTTTCTGATAGCTGCCGTCTGATAAAAGTGCCCTGTAGTCCTCCCAGTTGTGATAATAGCGCAGATTCCAGCGCTCCTGTGCGGCTGCTCCCGTTCGCTCTACCGGAGAAAACCCGCCGCAGAACGCGCCGAAGGAGAGCTCTGCCGCCACCGGATCGCCGTTTACGGAAAGCTCCGGCGTCTTGTCCGGCAAATCGCGGACGGCGGCGACAAAGGGATAGAGCGCGGTGACGGTCACATCGCGGTCGGAGGTATTTGTCAGTGTGTAGGCGTCCGTCACGGTGATCGCATCGTCCTGCTCCGTGTAGCTGCGTGTCTTGCCGTTTTCATCCGTGTACGCCACCTCACGCGGCGCACTGGGCGCAAAATCCAGCGTGACCGCGCGCTCGGCGGTCAACTCCGGCGCTTTCTCGCAGAGCGTCAGCGGAAGCACCGGCCCCTTGTAGCACATGAAGGTGCTCGCCTCGGTTCCGGCTCCGTCGCCGGTGGTGCTCTCCGCAGGCGCACGCTCGTTTCCGGGCCCGCCCTTTGCGCCGCCCAAAACAAGGCGGAACACCGCGCCGACGACCAGACACAGGCAGGCGGCGACGGCCCACCCGGCCCACGGCCTGCGTCTGCGTTTGGGCGTTTGCTCGCTTTTTTCCAGATGCTCGGGGTCTGCCGCGCCGATGGCGCGCAGAAGCTGCTGTTCATTCATCGAAAAATCCCTCCCGTCTCAGATGCTCGCGCAGTGCCGCCCGCGTTCGGTGGAGGCTGACCGCGACGGCGCCGGGCTTCATAGCGTAGCGCTCCGCGATCTCGGCGGCAGATTCCAGAAAGAAATACCGCCGGAGAAAGACGTTGCGCGCAGGTTCGGAAAGCGTATTCAAAAAGCGGTTCACACTGGCGGAAAGCTCCGCCGCGATGATGGCATCCTCAACCTCCGGTGAGCCAGAAACGCACTCCGAAAGTTCCTCCAGCGCAAGCACCGCCTGTCCGCCGCCGCGCTTGGCCGTCAACGAAGCTCTCACGCGATCCAGCGACAGGTTGCGCGTGATGGCCGCGAAGAACATCCGCAGATAATTCGGTTTCTCCGGCGGCATGGCATACCACGCCCGCAGCCATGTGTCACTGACGCATTCCTCCGCGTCCTCGCGGTTTTCCACGATGCGGTTTGCGACCGTGAAGCAGTACGCGCCGTAGGCTTCCTCACTTGCGCGGATGGCGTCGCTGCTCCGCTGCCAGTAAAGTGCGATGATCTGCGTATCATCCATGCTGTTTCCTCCCTTCTATACCGTATAGGACGCGATTTTGAGGGATTGATTACATATATTTTTACCCTCAAACAGAAAACCCTCTGATGCGCGGAGGCATCAGAGGGCGTTTGCGGTCTGGATTACTTTTTCTTCTTCTCAGCCTTGGCGGCCTTTCTTGCCTCGGCTGCGGCAGCGCGCTTCTTGGCGGCTTCCTTTTCCGCGGTGTTGTTGGTGGAAACTGCGAACTTCGCAAATTCCACACGAACGCGGTCGGTGGTCGTCTCGATGACGATGGAATCTTCCTTCACGCTGACGATATCGCCGATGATGCCGCCGATGGTGGTGATGTTATCGCCGACCTTCAGCGCGTTGCGCATGGCCTCCGCTTCCTTCTTCCGCTTGTTTTCCGGGCGGATCATCAGGAAGTAGAAAACGCCGATGAGCGCGACCATCATGATGAGCATGGACGGGCCGCCGGCTGCGGCAGCGTCCGCGCTAGTTGCCAAAAACAGGTGCATAGTCTTTCCTCCGTGTTTTAATCTTTTGTTATTATACCGATACTGCGTATGATTTTCAAGTCGGCTTTCAAAAAATCAGATGAATAATTTGTGAATACTGCGCTCAGATCTTTTGGGCGAGCTTTTCGGAATACTCCGCCCGGAAATCACCGAAGGCATCTGCGTCAATGGCGGCGCGGATGCGCTCGGCCAGCTTGTTGTAGAAGTACAGGTTGTGCATGACGCTCAGACGCATGGCGAGCATTTCCTCGGCCTTGAACAGATGGTGGACGTAGGCGCGGCTGTAGCGGCGGCAGACCGGGCAGTCACACGCAGGGTCTATGGGGCGCTCGTCCCGCGCGTACTTGGCGTTTTTCATATTGACCGCGCCGCTCCATGTGAACAGCCGCCCGTGGCGGGCGTTGCGCGCGGGCATGACACAGTCAAAGAAGTCCACGCCGCGTGCGACCGCCTCAATGATGTTCGACGGCGTGCCCACGCCCATGAGATAGCGCGGCTTGTCCTGCGGCATGTGCGGCTCGACCGCGTCGATGATGCGGTACATCTCCTCGGTGCTCTCACCGACGGCAAGGCCGCCGATGGCATAGCCGGGAAGGTCGAGCTTTGCGATCTGCTGCATGTGCCAGACGCGCAGATCGTCAAACGTCGCGCCCTGGTTGATGCCCCAGAGCTGCTGACCGGGGTTGACGGCGTCCGGCTCGGCGTTGTAGGCCGCAAGCGCCTGCTTGCAGCGGACGAGCCAGCGCACGGTGCGCTCACACGAGGCCTTGGCATAGTCATATTTCGCGGGGTTCTCCACACACTCGTCAAATGCCATCGCAATATCGGAGCCGAGATTTGACTGGATGCGCATGCTTTCCTCCGGCCCCATGAAGATGCGGTGGCCGTCGAGATGCGAGGCAAACGTCGCGCCCTCCTCCTTGATCTTGCGGAGCTGCGCCAGCGAAAAGACCTGAAATCCGCCCGAATCCGTCAAAATCGGGCCGCTCCATGTCATGAATTTATGAAGGCCGCCCATAGCCTTGACCGTCTCATCGCCGGGACGCAGATGCAGATGGTAGGTATTCGAGAGCTCGACCTGCGTGCCGATGCGCTCGAGATCGGAAGCGCTCAGCGCGCCCTTGATCGCCGCCTGCGTGCCGACGTTCATAAAGACCGGCGTCTGCACCGTCCCATGCGGGCAGGTGAACTCGCCGCGGCGCGCCTTGCCCTCTTTTTTGATGACCTTGAACATAGTATCTCCTTCATGTGCGCCGAAGCGCGCGATTTCTTTCCCTATTCTATCAAATATCCGATGTAAGTCAAGGCACACGTCGAAACGCGGCGACATATGCTGAAATGGGCGGCGGCAAGCCGCCCGGTACATCACTTGGAAGGAGAGTCATATCTTGTCATCTTGTATGCAGAAACAAAAGCTCACCCGTGCTGCCGCGCAGGATACGCCGCAGACGCCATATCTCTGCGCGGACACGGACGGCACGCTTCCGGGCTGCGCGCCGCTTGCCAATCCATACGTTCCGTTCCAGCAGACCGGAAGCGAGCAGTATCCGGCGCCGAAGGCGCTCGTGCGCGGAACGATCTTCCCGGGGCTGGATCTGCCGTTCATGGGCATGGTCAACAGCAAGGAAAAAACCGGCACGGCGCTCGTGCAGCTTCAGGAGCTCGGCTTTGCGCTGCGGGAGCTGGGTCTGTATCTCGACACGCACGCCGCAGACGATGAGGCGGCGGCGCTCTACAACCAGTACGCCGAGCGATACGAGGACGCCATGCAGCAGTACCAGCAGAGCGGCTGCTCGCTCACACAGATGCAGGCGGCGATGAGCGGACGCTATGAATGGCTGCGCGACCCGTGGCCGTGGGATTATCGTGAGGAGGGCTGAGTATGTTTGTCTATGAAAAGCGGCTGGAATATCCGGTCAGGATCGCAAATACCAACCCGCGCCTCGCGGCGATCATCATCAGCCAATATGGTGGGCCGGACGGCGAATTGGGTGCATCGCTGCGCTATCTCAGCCAGCGGTACTCAATGCCGTACCCCGAGCTGAAGGGCCTGCTGACCGACATCGGCACAGAGGAGCTCGGGCATCTTGAAATGGTCGGAACGATCGTGCATCAGCTCACGAGAAATCTCACCGAGGAACAGCAGCGCGAGGCGGGCTTTGCGCCATATTTTGTCGATCACACGGCGGGCGTATATCCGCAGGCGGCATCCGGCGCGCCGTGGAGCGCCGGCTCCATCGCCGTCACTGGCGATCCGATGGCGGATCTTGTCGAGAATCTGGCTGCCGAGCAAAAGGCGCGGCTGACATACGACAACATCCTGCGGCTGTCGGACGATCCCGATGTAAACGACGTGATCAAGTTCCTGCGTGAGCGCGAGATCGTGCATTTCCAGCGCTTCGGCGAGGCCATTGAGCTTCTTCGGGAAAAGCTCGATCAGAAGAACGTATACGACAGGAATCCCGCACTGCGGGCATAGCCGCAGCGGAACAAAGCCTCCGTATGCTCACGGCATACGGAGGCTGAGCTTGTCAAAAAAACTTTTTGACGAGCTCTCAAACGCGAACCGCGGTGCTGGGTTCGCGTTTGAAAAGGCTGCACCCGGCTGCGCGCATAATTTGTGCGCTGCTTGCACACAAATTCCACACTTGCCGGGCGTAGTGTGTTTTGTCCGAGGTACACGCCCCCGGGCAAAACCGATTCACACTTTATTTCGCCGTGCGCGGCGAAACTCTGCGAGTTTTTTACTGCAAGGGACCTCGTGTCCTCACGGCATACGGAGGCTCAGGGCTGCCGGATAATCCAGCAGGGGCGTGACGTTCGGAAGCTCTGCGGCGTGGCGCTCAAAATTGCGGGCGCACTTTCGCCGGATGCCGCTGGGGTCGGCGGGGCCCTCCGGCATGTGGTAGACATAATTCTGCCGCGCGTGCTCGCGCAGAAGCGCGCGCGTTTCCGGGTAGGAGAGGTACTGGCTGTTCCAGAACGCCGCATCCGGGATGCGCCCGTTCAGGATGGCAATGTGGCGCTGCACATCCAGCGCAGCGTCGGCCGTGATATAAACGCTGGACGCGCCCGCCGTGACGAGCAGCACAAAATGCGCGGTGTCCGGGATCTTCGGAACGGAGATGTGCGGAAAACGATGGCACTCGACCGTGAACGGCCCCGCGGTCACGACAACGCTTTCCGGCATGTCCGCCTCCGGGATAAACAGCGAAAGCGGCCCGCGCGCCCGCAGAAGCGCCTCCACGCGCTGCGGGTCACAGTGGTCGAGATGGCGGTGCGTAAAAAAGAGCCCGCAGAGGTTTGAAAAGCGCCCGGAGGCGGAGAGAAGCTCCTGCATGACAGGCTCCGGCAGGCGGTAAAACGGCGGGATCGCGCCGCTGAAAGCTCCCGAGAAACCCGCCGGGGTAAAACCTGCACCGACACCGGAACCGAAGAAGCCAGAGGAAAAGCCGAAAGCGGCTGCACCTACGGAAAAGGCTGACGCAGACGGCAAAACTCCGGTCATGCCACCGAAATCGCCAGACAAGGCCGCTGATGCAAAACCTGCGCCAGCGCCGGAGGCGAAGAAACCGGAAGAAAAGCCGAAAGCGGTTCCGTCTCTGGAAAATGAGGATGCAGACGGTAAAAAACCGGATATATCTCCGAAACCGCTTGAAAAGCCAGCTGAGGTAAAACCAACGCCCACGCCGGAGCAGAAAAAGCCGGAGGACACGCCGAAAACGGCTGCACCTACGGAAAAGATTGATGCAGACGGCAAGAAACCGGACGTGCCGCCGAAACTGCCGGAAAAGGCCGCTGTGGAGAAACCCGCACCCACACCGGCACTGAAGAAACCGGAAGAAAAACCGAAAACGGACGCGCCCACGGAAAAGGCCAGTACAGACAGCAAGGGTTCGACCATACAGCCGAAGCCGCAGGAAAAGGCCGTAGAGGTCAAACCTGCCCCGGCAGTCATGCCTGGTCCTGCTGCCCTTGGTCCGACTGGAACGAAAATCACAAAGATTTTTGAGGATCGGCTGCTGCCCCCGGATGAAAAAGCCATGAAAGATTTGCCAATCCCCAGTGATGGTGAATCGTATTTCATCACGCTACATCCAAGCTATTTGGAAAAATCGGAGCTGAATACCGTCTCTGTTGATGTGTCCAGCGACGATTACAAGGAAATGAAAAAGTCTATCGAGTTGAACGGTGTGAAAGACCCGGTGCTGACCAGAATCAACCCCAAGGGCGGTTTGGAAATCCTCTCCGGCCAGCGACGGAACATGATCGCGCGAGAGCTGAATTATCCGGTTCCGGCCATCATCCAGAAAATCGATGACAACGACGCCATGATCCTCGTTGCGGACAGCAATCTGCATCGGCCGCACATTTCCACATTTGACCTGTCCAGAACGCTCCGAAACAAAATAACAGCCATGAAGCGCAGGTCCTTGCGTCGGGAACTGCGGTTATGCGGAAAAATCGTGGAATATGCGCCGCGGATGCTGCGGCAGGTGCAGGAAAGCACTTCACCATCAACAGAAAATCATTTGCCAAACAAGGCAAAAGAAAGGAGGCACAGCCTATGGAGGTAAGCGGCGAAGCTGCTGATCTCGTGATGAAAGAGGGCGTACAAATATCCGAAGAAGCAATTAAACTACTGGCGCGGGGTGCAAAAAATCTCGCGACGCTGTTATACGCGCTGGCAAAAGACCAGAAAAAGCTTTACGGCAAGGTGAATATGAACCGGCTGCTCAGTGAACAGCGCCCCATCGAAGTTTTGCCCTTGCGCACAGAGGATTTTGACGAGTTCAAGCGCAGAGCCAAAAAAGTCGGCTTGTTATTTTCAACCATTTTGGACAAGAAAGGCGACGCGCCATACCTTGAAATCCTGACCAACATTGACCATCTCTCACAGGCAAAGTATATCCTAGAGCAGATGGGATACCAGCCCAGACAGTTGGAGGACGCGCAGCCAAAAAAGAGCAGACCCCTGCCCGACCAGAACCATCCTTGCAAAAGCAAAGGAGTGGCTTGACGCAGGGGACGACTTTGACCAGTAATGAGGAAAAGCAGCCCGTTCGCGGTCGGTTGGCAGCATTGCGCGCCGCCGCAGAGCGCACCAGACCGGAACCCCAGCGCGAGCTGGAGCATATCAGATAGGAGTGAGTATTATCGCAAACTTAGGCAGTATTATCAATGAGAAAAATCAAAGCGCGGAACTCTGGCAGGCGCAGCGACAGGCCGACCGAGAAAACACAAACGCTATGCAGGACGCGGGCATCGTTCAGATCACCAGCGACCCGGAAACGTATCTGCGGTATTTGAATTGTCAGGCCGACAATCCGAGTTATAGCGCTGGCAATGTTGCGCTCGTTATGGTGCAGGATCAGAGTGCAACCATTTTCGGTACAAAAGACCGTTGGAAAAGTCTGATGCGCAGCGTATCTCCAACCGAGGAAAAGAATGGCGTGAAAATTTACACCCGTTCCTCCTTTGGCAAAGGGTATGTACTGACGGACGTTTACGACGTGCGGCAGACAAGCGGGCGCGACCTGAAGCACACCACATTGCAGCCGGACAGCAAGGAAATGACGGAAGCCCTCAAAACGCTCCTGAATTATTGTGTTGTGCCGCTGGTGAGTGATGAGAGTATCCCCATGCCTGCGCTTTACGACCCAAATCAGATGAAAATGGCGGTCAATCCGAAATATAACGATGCAGAAGCGTTCGCAGGCATTGCCATTGAAATTGCGCACGTTCGCTTTCATGCCAAAGGTTACAATCAAAATTATTCGCGGGAGGATTACGAACTGGACGCGCAGAGCGTCGGCTACATGATCTGTCGTCGCTTTGGTGTTCCGTGTGAAGCGCCCGACGTATCAAATCTGGCGGCATTTTATGACGGCTTTGAACCGCAGGATCGGCGGCAGGCGCTTGGACAGATTCAGGACATGGCGCAGAAGATCGGCGGCAGCATTGAACGTGCAATTACGCCGCAGGTCCGGTCACGGAATATGAACCGCAGCGCACGTTAAAGAGGTTTGCTCCCCTTCGGGGGAATATCTTCCGCTGGCTGTCCGCAGTCAAGGCCGGTCGATGCTTGCGCATCGACCGCAGAGCCAGCCAGTGTGCGCACTGGCTGGGCCTTGACAGCAGCCACCCAGCGGAAGTATGGCGGCCAAGGGGAGCAAACCAAGGCTGCCCGCTGGCGCGGGCAGCTCCTATGTTGGGGAGGGCTACGCGCCCGACCGGAAATACGTCTCACCGTGAGACGCATTTATGATATTGGAAAAGAGGTATCTGAACATGATAAAAAAGCTGTTTTGTTTTGCTGCACCGGTCCTGCTGCTGGTCGTGGCCGGTGTCCTGCTTCTGTGCAAGCGCCACGCCGAGCGGACCGGTCTTGCCTGTCTGGACAGTGACCTGTGACACGCAAGAAGAAATCATTCCGAAACGCCGCCCCAGTGTGGGCGGCGTTTACTCTACCCATCGTCTGGTTGGCCGTGCTGATGGCGAGCTGCTATGAACCGGACATGACGATTTTCACGCTGATGGATGCCTTTTCAGCCGCGACAAAGAATCCGTTTTCTCTGCACTGGACGCCGTACACGATGAAGTTTATCGGCATCTTTTTACTGCTCTACGGCGGCGCGATTCTGTTTTATTACACGGGGCAAAAGAATACGCGCCCCGGCGAGGAACATGGCTCTGCGTCGTGGGGCAGTGTCCGGGAACTGGACAAGAAGTACCGCGACAAGGATGCAGGCAAAAACGTCATACTGACCCAACACCTGCAAATGAGTATGAACGGCAAACTGCACCGCAGAAACCTGTTGCAGATCATCGTCGGCGGCTCCGGTTCGGGCAAGACGCGATTCCTCGCAAAACCGAACCTCATGCTTGCAAATGCCAGCTTCATCGTCACTGACCCAAAGGGCGAAATGCTCCGCGCCGTCGGAAATCTGTTTCTGGAGGAAGGATACGTTCTGCGCGTTTTTGATCTGATCGACCCATCTAAATCCGACTGCTACAATCCTTTCTGCTATATCCGCAAGGACGCGGACGTGTTCAAGCTGATTGATAATTTCATCAAAAACACCACGCCGAAAGGTGCAAAAGCAAATGATCCATTCTGGGAGAAGTCGGAAACAGCGCTTGACGCCGCGCTCATGCTTTACCTGCTCCACGAAGCACCGTCCGAAGATCAGAACATGGAAACCATTCTCTACACGATTGAAAACGGCGGTGCAAAGGAAGAAGATGACGATTATCAATCTCCGCTCGATCTTCTCTTTGAAGCCTTGGAGGAAGAACAGCCAGACCACATTGCCGTGCGGCAATACCATATTTTCAAGCAAGCTGCGGGTGTTGTATGCTCTAAAAGACTTCTTAATCAAGCGGTTGGGAAGTCTCTTA
>ERZ1673695.60-NODE-60-length-192437-cov-90.254374_pt1 | contig 192437 bp, 162 predicted proteins | sample MGYA00580225_ERZ1673695 | MGnify/ENA primary metagenome ERZ1673695 (study PRJEB41218, sample SAMN15661739) | gut metagenome | host: Homo sapiens | place: Canada: London | collected 2015-08-20/2019-03-30 | study: EMG produced TPA metagenomics assembly of... | reverse complement strand
CAGTAAAATAGGGCAAAAATTTCCCTCGTCCCTATCTTGACACAAGCAGAGGGCTTCATCACCGGAACAGCGGTCAAGATGTTCACCATCGCGGGGCCGGTCATCGTCTACGGGACGGTCGCAAGCGTGGTCTACGGCGTGATCTACTGGTTTTTTACGCAGGTCATATAGGCGAAAAACAAAGTGCGCAGGAGTCAGCGACTCCTGCGCACAGCTGTAGGCGGGCTTACGGCTCATCCATCGTGGAGATCAGGATGTTGTCGGTGCCGTGGGCCTCAAATTCGGCGATGTAGTCGTCCATGCGGGCGACCAGCTCGTCGTAGTTTTCCTTGGACACGGGCTGATAGTCCAGATCGCGCCGCGCGAGCTCCTCGGCAAGGATCTCGTAGAAAACGGTGTCCTCATAGTCCATGATGGCCTCATGGATGCCGCCCTCGGAAAAAGCACGCGAGGGGACGTCCTCACCCTCCCATTTTTCCACAAGCGTCTGCATGCCCTGCTCACGGCAGAGCGCAAACAGCTTGGATTCGATGTTGTCATAGTCCTCAAAACGATCGTCTCCGCGTGTGGAGTTGAGAATCCAGTTTCCGATATAGACCATATCCAGCAGCCGCCGGAATTCCTTTTTTGTCAGCTCGATGTGCATGACGCGCGCCTCCTTTCGATCAAGGCCGCCGCCGGCGCCGAATGCACCGGACGGAATGATTCCATATTATTATATACGCCCACGCGCAATTTTTCCACTGCTAAATTTTCCTTTGCGTGACATGGCCATCAGAGCATTCCTTTGAAAGTGTACGAAATGAAATTGGAGAAATAACAAACCCTGCATGGCACCACGCGGGGAGGCAAAACCTTCGGCTGGCGGTGACGTGGCGGACACCGCCAGCTGATCAGCGGGGTATGCGGCGCGGCGCGTATTTTCCAGCACGAAAATCGCGGAATTTATGAAAATTGTGCTTGAGTTCTGCGCGGTTTTGGCATATTATATAGCATAATCACGTCCGCGCGGCGGCGCGGGAGAAGAGAGGAATTGTTTTGAAAAAACTTTGTGTCTGTGTCCTGTTCGGCGGTGTTTCGCCGGAGCATGAGGTCTCACTGCGCTCGGCGGAATCTGTGCTCAACAACATCGACCACAGCAAATATCATGTTTTTCCGGTCGGCATCACCAAGGAGGGCGACTGGATCCTGTTCGCAGGCGACGATTACAGCATGCTGCCTGCCGGAACATGGCAGAATTTTGAGGGCAACCGCCGCGCGGCGCTTTCGCCGGTGCACGGACAGGGACTTTTGAGCTTTGAAAACGACTGCGTCGTGCGCGAGCGAATCGATGTGGTATTCCCGGTACTTCACGGTGAAAACGGCGAGGACGGCTCGGTGCAGGGCCTTTTGCAGATCGCAGGGCTTCCCTACGTCGGCTCGCATGTGGCGGCGTCCGCGGCCTGCATGGATAAGACCATCACAAAGCTGATCGCGGACTACACCGGCGTCCGGCAGGCGGCGTGGCAGCTCGTTGCCAAGGCGGCCTTTGCGCGGAATCCCGATGCCGTTATGAACGAAACGGAGCAGAAATTCAGCTATCCCGTCTTTGTCAAGCCCGCCGGAACCGGCTCGTCGGTCGGCGTTTCCAAGGCAAGGGATCGTCAGGAGCTCGAGCAGGCGCTGCGCCATGCGCTCGACTTTGACGCCAAGGCGCTGGTCGAGGAATTCATTGACGGACAGGAGGTCGAGGTCGCGGTCCTCGGAAACGACAATCCGTTTGCCTCCATTTGCGGCGAGATCGACTCCGGCGCGGATTTCTACGATTATCAGGCGAAGTACATCTCCAACTGCTCGACACTGTATATCCCTGCGCGTCTTGCCGAGGATGTCGCGGAGGATGTCCGCGAACAGGCTGTGCGCATCTACAAGGCGATGGGCTGCCGCGGTCTGTCGCGCGTGGACTTCTTCGTCAAGCATGACGGCGAGGTCGTCTTCAATGAGATCAACACCCTTCCCGGCTTCACGTCCATTTCGATGTATCCCAAGCTGTTCGAGGCCAGCGGCATTCCGTATCCGGAGCTGATCGATGATCTGATCGCGCTGGCGCTGGAGGAGTGATGGAGAAGCCGGTACTGATCACCATTGTCGGGACGCAGCGCTTTGCCGGCGACGAGCCGGACACCATCGAGCTGGTCACGCATGGCACGTATCGCTACGAGCCGGGCTGCATCACGCTCTCCTATGTGGAGACAGAAATGACCGGCCTGGAGGGGACGGTCACGACCTTCACCATCGAGGACGGCGTCAAGGCGACGCTCCGCCGCACGGGCAAGATCGACTCCACCATGGTCTTTGTGCTCGGCAGACGCGACGATTCGCTCTATGACACAGGCTTCGGCACGCTGATGATCAGCGTGTGCGCAAAGCAGATGACCGTTTTGCTCAACGAACGCGGCGGCATTTTTGATTTGGAGTACTCCATCGACATCGAAAACACCGCCTGCGGCACAAACAGCTACCATATCGAGATCCGTCCGCTTTGATATTGAAACCCCCGCTGCACCGCCCGGTGCAGCGGGGTTTTTACACGGCTTGCGATCCTGCAATGGTGCCTCCGGTGTCATTCCCTGAACCGTCCTTCGCACCCGTTTGCCGGGGAGGGACGCCCCTGTTTGCCCTCTTGAAATCTGCGGTCTGCTGCCTGAGTTGTATAACCTTTCAAAGACGCTTGTAGGGGCGGACGACTCTGTCTGCCCTCCAAAATGTTACGATTTCGCATTGGATTTCTGTGAAAACGGGCGTTTTCCGCGGGCGGACAGGGTCGTCCGCCCCTACGACATGAAATGGAAAACCAACACGGATTCGCCGGAAGGAGCAATAAACCGGACGTTTCCGGCGGGTCGATGCGACGCCCGCAGGCTAGTTTCGAGGCGCAACCGCGCAACGCGCGGCTCTTAGCGCCGAGATGGGCATCGATCCCTACGGCGCGGAATGAAAACCAACACGAATTCGCCGGAAAACCGCCATAAACCGGTGGCTTTCGGCGGGCGTCAGGACGGTCGAAAGAAAACACATCCCGTCGAAAAAGGACTTGAAAAAAACGGTTGCTTCTGATAAATTAGATACGTTCTTATTATGTAAATCAACTGCCGGACGACCGGCTTTTTTGGAGCGTTCTGATATGGTCTTTTCCAGTCTGCATTTTTTATATCTGTTCCTGCCGCTGTGCGTGCTGCTGTATTTCCTGATGCCCTCGCTCAAGGCGAAAAACGCCGTTTTGCTGGTGTTCAGCCTTGTGTTCTATGCGTGGGGCGAGCCTGTTTATGTGCTGCTCATGCTGGGCGTGGCGGCGGCAAACTGGGCGTTCGGGCTGCTGATGGAGCGCATCTGCAAAAAGGCGGTGCTCATTGCGGCGCTGGTGTTTGACCTCGGCTGCCTGGCAATCTTCAAATATGCGGGTTTTTTGACGGAGAACCTGAACGCGCTGACCGGCGCGCAGCTTCCCGTGCCGCAGATCGCGCTGCCCATCGGCATCTCGTTCTACACCTTCCAGATTTTATCCTATGTGGTGGACGTCTATCGCGGCAATGTGCGCGTGCAGACGTCGTATCCGCGGTTTTTGCTCTATGTCAGCCTGTTCCCGCAGCTGATCGCCGGCCCCATCGTCCGCTATGCCGATGTGGAAAAGGAGCTGGCGGATCGCCGCAGCGAGCCGCAGGAGATCTTCTACGGCATGACGCGCTTTTGCATGGGACTTGCGAAGAAGGTGCTGCTGGCAGACTACGCGGGCAAGGCCGCCGCGCAGCTTCTGGACGGCAATCTCGCCGCACAGTCAACGCTGGGCGTCTGGTTCGGCGTGCTGCTGTATACGTTTGAAATTTACTTCGATTTCTCTGGCTATTCCGACATGGCAATCGGACTTGGACGCATCTTCGGCTTCAGATATCCGGAGAACTTCCGTCTGCCGTACATGTCAAAGTCTATCACGGAGTTCTGGCGGCGCTGGCATATCTCGCTGAGCAGCTTCTTCCGCGACTATCTCTACATCCCGCTGGGCGGAAACCGGCGGCATGTGATCTTGAATCTCGCCATTGTCTGGGCGCTGACGGGCCTTTGGCATGGCGCAAGCTGGAATTTTGTGCTGTGGGGCATGTATTTCTTTGTGCTGCTGGTCATCGAGCGGTATACAAAAACGCTCCGCGAGAAGATCCCCGGTATGATTCGCTGGCTTGTGACGTTCGTGCTGATCGTGGTCGGCTGGAACATTTTCTATTTCACGGACGCAGCGCGGCTGGGCGAGAGCTTCCGCGTGATGTTCGGCGCGGCCGGAACGGGCTTTGCCGACGAGCAGGTGCGCATCAGCCTTGTGAACAACCTGCCGCTGCTGATCCTGTGCGCGATCGGCAGCACGCCGCTGCCGCAGATCGTCGGCAGCACGCTGGGCATGCTCTGCGCGTCCAAAAACGGCGAGGGAAAGCAGTCGCGCGCGTATGTGATCGTGATGTTCGTGTTTGATCTGCTGCTGCTTGCGCTGTGTACCGTCGCGCTGGTCAGCACCACCTTCAACGCGTTCCTGTATTTCCGCTTTTAAGGAGGCGCTGCGTCATGAAAAAGCTATACAACGTTTTATTGTGCACAGCGCTTGCGCTGCTGCTTGTGATCGGCGTCTGGTCGCTCTTTGGAAACGGCGAGACGGTCTCGGCGGTCGATGGCAAGACGCTGGCGGAAAAGCCGGAATTCACATTTGCCTCGCTCTTTGACGGCAGCTATCTGCCTGCGCTTGAGCGCAGCTACAGCGACCACTTCCCGATGCGTGACACGCTCCTCGAGGTGGGCAAGACCATGAACCGCTTCTACTACTATTCCGGCAGCGACGAGAACGCCGTGCTCATCATCGGCGGCTCGACGGGCGCGGAGCAGGGCGGCGAGCGGCTTGACACGGCGCTCACGCCGCAGGTCACGCCGTCGGAGCAGCCCCCGGCACCCGATGAGACTCCGGAGAAAAAGCCGGATGACACGCCCGCAGAGCCCGCTCCGGAGGATACGCCGCAGCAGCCGGAGGAGCAGACCCCGCCGGAGCTGGACGAGCCGGAAGAGGAGGATGCGACATGGGCAGGAAACGTCATCGTGGTCGGCACGCGCGCAATGGAGATCCCGTCGGCAAACGAGCAGATCATTGAAAGCTATGCCGATGCAGTCGGCCGCCTGGCTGATGCAATGGGAAGCGGCGTGCGCACGATCTCGCTGGTCACGCCGAACGGCGGCGAGTTCTACTCACCGCAGAGCATGCACACGGGCATCCACAGCCAGAAGGCCATGATCGAGCACTGCTATGCGTCGATGGACGCGGGGATCGTGACCGTTGACGCCTACAGCGGCCTGCGCGAACATGCCGACGAGTACATCTACTTCCGTACTGACCACCACTGGACGCAGCTCGGCGCGTATTACGCCTATCAGAAGTTCTGTGAGGCGGCTGGCTTTGAGGCCGTCGCGCTCGAGCGCTTCCAGACCGGCGTGTATGAAAATTTTGTCGGCTCGATGTACACCTTCACCAAGGGCTATCCGCAGAGCGAGACGCTCTACAATAACCCGGACACGCTGACCTACTATCTGCCCATCTACGAGACGCACGCGAAGTATTACGCCGATGCCTCGCTGCAAAACGGCGTGGCGGTGAGCGTGGTCTATACGCAGCTTCCGGAGTCGACGACGAACAAATACCTCTGCTACATCGGCGGCGACACGCCGGTGTGCGTGATCGAGTCGGCAGCGGAGGGCGGCACGTGCATCGTGCTGAAGGAGTCGTACGGCAACGCCTTTGTACCGTTTTTGACGAGCCACTACAGCAAGATCATCGTCATCGACCCGCGTGAGTTCAACCGCGACGGCAAGCCCTCGCTCGATCTGGCGAGCTTTGCCGCCGAGCAGGGGATCGACGATCTGATCGTCATCAACTATCCGTACATGATCAATAACACGTCTTACATTGCGTGGCTCGACCGTCTGGCAGGCGGAAGCGCGTCGTAAGCAGCAAAGCGCCGCCCGGAGTCTGTACTCCGCGCGGCGCTTGAGCGTGTCAAAATAGTCTTTTTGACACGCTCTCAAACGCGAACCACGGGGGCTTGGTTCGCGTTTGAAAAGGCTGCACCCGGCTGCGCGCATAATTTGTGCGCTGCTTGCGCACAAATTCCACACTTGCCGGGCGTTTTGTGTTTTGTCCGATGCCGCAGCGTTCAGAAAAAGTGCCAGTGGCACTTTTTTAGCGCAGGCCGAAGCGGCTATGCCGCGAGGGGGAACCACGTGGGGAGAATCGCCTGCGGGCGCGAACTCTACGAGGTTTTTTGACAGTCTGAAGCGCCACTAGGAGTCTGTACTCCGCGCGGCGCTTTCAATATCTATTCCCCGGTATAGCTCCTGCAAAAAGGCCGGAGCGTACAGCGCTCGCAGGCGGGCTTGCGCGCGGTGCAGACGGCGCGGCCGTGCAGCACGATCCGGTGGCAGAAATCGGACGATTCCTCCGGAGGGAGAATGGCGCGGAGCTGGCGCTCGACCTTCTCCGGATCCTTTCCCTCAGCAAGGCCGAGCTTATTCGAGATGCGGATGCAGTGCGTGTCGCAGACGACCGAGCCGGGGACGCCATAGAGGTCGCCAAGCAGCAGATTTGCGGTTTTTCTGCCCACGCCCGGAAGCGTCAGCAGATCGTCCATCGTGCCGGGGACTTTTCCGCCGAAGCGGCTGAGAAGCATCTGGCAGGAGAGGACGATGTCGCGCGCCTTGTTGTGATAAAAGCCACACGAACGGACGTATTCCTCGACCTCGGCGATGTCCGCCTCTGCGAGACTCTCGAGACTCGGGTAGCGCGCAAAAAGCGCGGGCGTGATCTTGTTGACGCGCTCGTCGGTGCACTGCGCCGAAAGCCGCACCGCGATCATCAGCTCATAGTCCTTTTTATATTCCAATGCACAGCGCGGGTCGGGGTAGGCTTCCTTCAGCGCCTCGACCACGCCGCAGACACGGTCGTGAATATCCATCGTGCAGCTCCTTTATATGTATATGTCGGCTTGGTCCCGTCAAGATTTATGCGCAAAATTGTTTGCAGGCTCCGGCTGAGTGAAGTCAGCCGGCAATAGAGGCGTCATACAGAGCCGCCTCCAAGTGCTTCATGTTCATGTATTTCTTGTTGCCCCACTGGGTGCCTGCCACATGGCGAAGGCGGGCGCAGACCAGCATCAGGGCGGAGTTCCCGTCAGGGAACGTCCCCACCACGCGCGTCCGTCGGCGGATCTCCCGGTTCAGCCGTTCGATCACGTTGTTGGTGCGGATGCGCGTCCAGTGCTCGCTGGGAAAATCACAATAGGTCAGCGTCTCCTCAATGCCGCCCTTGACCCTTTGCGCCCCGACCGCCCAAACGTAACCAAGGGGGCGCCGAAGCACCCCCTGTAATAGATTTCTGCCAGATACCAGAATCAAATTTGCGCATAAACCTTGACACTACCGGTTTTTATGTAAGCTGATGCAAAGCGGAACGGAGAAGCTCCCAGTCGAATGCGTCCCCCGCGACTGCGACGCGCGGCCAGGAGGGAGTAAGGCTTTCTATCTCAATGCCAGAGCTGCCGTAACTCCAAAGATAATTTACCGTGCCGGTCAGACGTGCGAGTGTCCCATTGGGGAGAAGATAATAGTGCTGCTCGTGGATTTTCGGTGTATCGTCGTACGGCTCGAGCCAGTATTCCGTCAGGCAGACGCTTTCCTCCGGCAGCTCCGGGGACAGCGGTGCGCCGGTATAATCCGGAAAAGCCGCGCTCTGCCCGACTTCCCCAAACAGTGCGCGGAGCAGAACGAGCGCCTGCGCCCGGTCGAGATCGGCGTGAAGCTCACCGCTGCGGAGGCACAGCCGGTAATCCGTGTCGAACCCGGCGTTCCAGCCCCGGTCGCCCGCCGTCAGGGTCTGCGGCGCGGCGTATTTATAGGCAAGCGCACTGAGCCGGAAGAAATCCTCGGCAGCGTCCTTCGCGAAAACCGGATATTCCGTGGTGGTTTCGCCGTCCGTCACGGTCAGAATGAGATTGGGAAGGCCTTCTTCAGTTGAAGAAAACGCGGAATTTTCCAGCAGACCGAGAATGTAGGCGCGATCCTCCGTGTCCGACACGGGTGTGGAATCCCAGAAAACGAGTGCGCCGGTGGACCACTCCTGCCGGAGCCGCAGAACCGGCGCAGCCTCGCCGGAAGGCGTGCCGGAAAGGGGGAAGTCATGCGATAGTTCCTCGCTCTCGCTCGTCACCCACCGGAGCCTTACGCTGCGCGTACCGTCATCCTCCGGCAGAACATTGCCGGAGCAGTCCACATCCAGAATGTGTCCGGCCTCCGGGAAGGAAAGCTGCGATTCACTCTCTGATGGAGCCGGAGCGGCGCTTTCCGAGGGCGCAGGCGCACCGCTTTCCGAGGGCGCAGGCGCACCGCTTTCCGAGGGCGCAGGCGCACCGCAAGAGCAGGCGGAGAGCAGCAGCGCCGCCAGAATGATGCAAATCAAACATTTTTTCATTCAAACACCACCCCAGTGACCATTGTTGGATTTTTGTAACCGCAACCTTTGCAGTAATAGTAGTTACCGGATTGAATGTAGTTGTGAGATAATCTATAATAGCGTATTTCCGTTTGAAAAACTAAATGATCTGAATTAATGTCATCATAATAAGGACAATCTATCATCTATTTGGAGTATGACATACATAATACGAAACGTCAATAGATAAAGCAAAAAAAGAACCGTATCATGCCAATTTGCACGCAAATTATTTTGTTTCGGAATCCTCCTTCGGGAAAACTGTATCGGCCAGCTTTTCCCGAAGGGATAGAAGGGTCTGGTAGATTTCCTCCGGGATACGGTCGTAGTAGTTGCTCTCATAGAGCGCGATGGCATCGTCCATGTTCACGACGGCGTAGCGCTGCTTGGCCTCCGGCCCGAAGCCGACCGTCGCAATTGGTGTGTAGCCGACATCCGTCAGGGTGGTAACGCCGCTTGTATGGTCGCGCGTGAATTCCAGATTCAGAATAAGGGAGGCGTTGACGCCGCCCTCCTCCGTGGTGCAGTAGTCGCCCAGACTGTAGGCAATCACGGCCTCCTTGGAGGAGCCGTCGGAGGCGTAGACCGTGCGGCGCTCGACCGCCTGCCGCGTGCCGGAAAATGCGTTCTCATCTGGAATCGGATGACCGGCCTCCACGATGCGAAGGCGCGGCAGCGCTCCGCGCGCGTGTCCGTATTTCGTGATGACGATGCCCTGCGTGACCGGAGTCTCCAGCGCTGCACAGGCGGCGTGGGCCATCTGCCACGCGGCTTTGCCCGCTGCGACCAGGATCACCCGTCCGGGGAAACGGACGCCCTTCAGCGCGCGCTGCACCGCTGCATCCGGCAGCACGGCCCGAATGGCCGAGGCAGTGATCGTTTCCGCATCCCGGCGAAGCGTGGTTTTCAGCATCTTGTCCATATCTGCCTCCGATTTTTGTGCATGTTTCCTGCGTTCATGGTCATGATAGCATCAAGGCGCTCCGTCGTCCTCTGTCTGCGCGTATGCGGCGCGGTAGGCGGTCGGGGAGAGCCCCGTGCGGCGGGAAAAGACCTTGGAAAAATACAGCGCGTCCACATAGCCCACAGAGTAGGCGATCTCGCGGATCTGGAGCGCCGTCCGGGTCAGAAGCTGCATGGCGTATTGCAGGCGGATCTCCTCGAGGTACGCCAGCGGCGAAACGCCGAAGCGCCGCTGAAAGCCGCGGTAGAGCCAGCTTCGGCTGACGCCCGCATAGGCGGCGACGTCGTCGATGGTGATCTGCGCGGTGTAATTGTTGGAGATGAACTCCGCCGCGCGCTCGACCATATCCGACGGGGAGGCGATCTCCTCGTGTCCCTCGATCAGCTTGCCGAGCAGCAGGTAGGCATAGCCCAGCATCTGCGTCCGGCTCCACGCCGACTGCCCGCGCGCGTCATAGATCGCGGTGATATAGTGCTGGAGACTGCGGCCGAAGCCGACCGTCCGCACGGGCGCGTCAGGGCGGATGCCGCTCTGGGCAATGAGGGCGGCGGCGTCCGGCCCCGTGACGCCCAGCCAGTAGTATTCCCATGGATCGTGCTCGTCGGCGCAGTAGCGGATGAGCGTATTCGGCCACGCGAGAAAGACCTGCCCGGCGTGGACAGGGTAGGACTGCCCGCCGAGCGTGTATGTTCCGCATCCCGAAACGACATAGTGCAGCAGATAATGGTCACGCATGCCCGCGCCCCAGTGATAGCCGGGCGGACACTGCTGAAAACCGACATTTTTGACCACGAGCGGCAGACCGGCGGCGCTGGATTTGTACGAATGCTTGAAATATTGCGGCATCATGCGCCTCCTGTGTGCTTGATATGGATATTCTAGCACAGGAAGCAACAAAATTCCATATACAAAAAAGATTTTCCATTGAATACGCAACATAAACACCTACAATGGAATCATAAAGGATCAAAATCGAAAAAAGGGAGACGACAAACATGTACGAAACGCTGAAAGAAGCATTTTGCGGCCGGTTCAGCCGGGAAGCGGAATACATCTTCTCCGCACCCGGACGCACGGAGCTGAGCGGCAACCACACCGACCATCAGCACGGCTGCGTGCTGGCGGCGGCGGTCACGCTGGACACGCGCGCGGCCGTGGCGAAAAACGCGGACAGACGCATTCGCATCCAGTCTGAGGGCTACCCCCTTTGCGAGATCGCGCTGGACGATCTGACGGTGCGCCCCGAGGAGATCAACACGACCGCAGCGCTGGTGCGCGGTGTGGCGGCGCGATTCCAGCAGCTTGGCTGCGAGGTCGGCGGCTTTGACGCCTATGTGACCTCGACGGTTCTGCCCGGCAGCGGCCTTTCCAGCTCCGCCGCCTTTGAGGTGCTGACCGGCACGATCATCAACCACCTGTTCTTTGCGGAGAAGGCAACGCCGGTCGAGATCGCGCAGATCGGCCAGTACGCGGAGAACGTCTACTTCGGAAAACCCTGCGGCCTGATGGATCAGACGGCAAGCTCTGTCGGCAACATCATCACCATCGATTTTGCAGACCCCGAGCACCCGACGGTCGAGCGGCTGGATTTTGATTTCGCAAGCTGCGGCTACAGCCTCTGCATCCTCGACAGCGGCGCGGATCACGCCGAGCTGACCGATGAGTACGCCGCCATCCCGCGTGAAATGAAGCAGGTCGCCGCCGTGTTCGGCAAGAATGTCCTGCGTGAGGTGGAGGAATCGGAGTTCTACGCCCGCATTGCAGAGGCGCGCAAGGCCTGCGGCGACCGCGCCGTGCTGCGTGCGATCCACTTCTTTGAGGAAAACCGCCGCGTGCTGCTTCAGGTGCGCGCGCTGCAAAACGACAACTTCAACGCTTTTTTGCACTATGTGACCGAGTCCGGCCGTTCGTCTCAGCTCTACCTGCAAAATGTGACGCCGCTTGGCGCGAGCGCACATCAGGACATGGCGTTCACGCTGGCACTGGCAGAGAAGCTGCTGGACGGCCACGGCGCCTGCCGCGTCCACGGCGGCGGCTTTGCGGGCACGGCGCTGGCCTTTGTGCCGAAGGAGAGATTGCAGCAGTTCCGCGAGGGCTTTGAGGCGGTCATGGGCGAGGGAAGCTGCCACGTGCTGGCGATCCGCGCCGAGGGCGGCGTGCTGTTGGAGGCGTGCAAATGAAAATGAACGAATCGATCTTCGGTCTTGTCGATTATGCGGTCCGCTGTGAGCTGATCGAGGAGGACGACCGCCTGTGGGCGCTGAACCGCCTGCTGGAGGTCATGGGGCTTGACGGCGTCGAGCCTGCGACCGCGAGCGGTGCGCCGCTGCATGTGCTGCTGGAGACGCTGACAGAGGACGCCGTTGCACGCGGCGTCTGCGAGGACAATCAGGTTGCCCGCGACCTGTTCGACACCAGGCTGATGGGCGTTCTGACGCCCGCGCCGCGCGAGGTGCGCGAGCAGTTCCGCGAGCTCTACCGCGAAAGCCCATGGCAGGCGACTGACTGGTTCTACAAGTTCAGCCAGGACACCAACTACATCCGCCGCGACCGCATCGCGAAGGATCAGAAATGGGTCTACGAAGGAAAATACGGCGCGCTGGACATCACCATCAATCTCTCGAAGCCCGAGAAGGACCCCCGCGCCATCGCGGCGGCGAAGCTCGCGCCGCAGTCCGGCTATCCGAAGTGCCAGCTCTGCCCGGAAAATGAGGGCTACGCCGGCCGCATGAACCATCCTGCACGCCAGAATCATCGCATCATTCCGCTGTCGCTCAGCGGAGAGAGCTGGTATTTCCAGTATTCACCGTATGTGTACTACAACGAGCACTGCATCTGCCTGAACGCGGCGCATGTGCCCATGACGATTTGCCGGGAATGCTTTGAGAAGCTGCTGGACGTCGTGACGCTCCTGCCGCACTACTTTGTCGGCTCGAACGCTGATTTGCCGATCGTCGGCGGCTCGATTCTGAGCCATGAGCATTTCCAGGGCGGGCATTATGTGTTCGCGATGGAAAGAGCCAAAATCGGCACCCCGCTCACCTTCCGCGGCTTTGAGGACGTGGAGGCAGGCATCGTGAACTGGCCGATGTCCGTCATCCGTCTGCGCGCCGCCGACCGCAAGCGCCTTGCGGAGCTGGCCGAGAAGATCCTCACCTGCTGGCGCGGCTACAGCGACGCGGAGGCGTTCATTTTTGCCGAGACCGACGGCGAGCCGCACAACACCATCACGCCCATCGCACGCCGCCGCGGCGATGATTTCGAGATGGATCTGGTGCTCCGCAACAACATCACCACGCCGGAGCATCCGCTCGGCGTCTATCACCCGCACGCAAAGCTGCACCACATCAAGAAGGAAAACATCGGCCTGATCGAGGTCATGGGCCTTGCGGTGCTGCCCTCGCGTCTGAAGGGCGAGCTTGCGGCGCTGCGCGAGGCGATTTTGAGCGGCAGCGACATCCGCGCCGATGAGACGCTGGCAAAGCACGCCGACTGGGTCGATGAGCTGAAAACGCGCCATACCTTCACCGCGGAAAACACAGAGCAGATCCTCCATCAGGAGGTCGGCGCCGTGTTCGAGCAGGTGCTGGAGGACGCGGGCGTATACAAAACGGACAAGGCGGGCAGGGAAGCGTTCCTGCGCTTTGTTCAGGCGGTCAATCAATAAGGGAGGTTTTCAAAATGAAGGTTCTTGTTACCGGCGGTACGGGCTACATTGGCAGCCACACCTGCGTGGAGCTGCTTGAGGCGGGGCACACGGTCGCCATTGTGGATGATCTTTGCAATTCCCAGGCGTCGGTCGTGGATAAGATCGAGAAAATCACGGGTAAGCGCCCCGCGTTCCATGAGGCGGACGTGGCGGACAAGGAAGCGCTGCGCGCTGTGTTCGCGGGCTTCAAGCCCGACGCGGTCATCCATTTCGCGGGCTTGAAGGCCGTCGGCGAAAGCTGCCGCATTCCGCTCAAGTATTACCGCAACAATCTCGACAGCACCCTGACGCTGCTGGAGGTCATGGAGGAGTTCGGCTGCAAGAAGATCGTGTTCTCCTCCTCTGCGACGGTCTACGGCCCGGAAAACCCCGTTCCGTATGTGGAGACGATGCCCGCACACGTCGCGACCAACCCCTACGGCTGGACAAAGACGATGATCGAGCAGATCCTCCGCGACTACGCCGTCACGAAGCCGGACTTCACGGCGGTGCTGCTGCGCTACTTTAACCCCATCGGCGGCCATGAATCGGGCCTTCTGGGCGATGACCCGAACGGCATCCCGAACAACCTGATGCCCTACATCGCGCGCGTTGCGGCTGGAAAGCTCGAAAAGCTGACCGTGTTCGGCGACGACTATCCCACGCCGGACGGCACCTGCCTGCGCGACTATCTGCACGTGGTCGATCTGGCGAAGGGTCACCTCAAGGCGCTGGAATACGCCGAGACGCACACCGGCGCGGAGGCCTTCAACCTCGGTACCGGCAACGGCGTCAGCGTTCTGGAGCTGCTGCACGCCTTTGAGAAGGCGAACAACATCCAGGTCCCGCATGTGATCGGCCCGCGCCGTGACGGCGATCTGGCGTGCTGCTGGGCAGATACAAAGAAGGCAAAGGATGTCCTCGGCTGGACGGCAGAAAAGACCGTGGAGGACATGTGCCGCGACAGCTGGAACTTCGTCAAGAGCAACAGCTGAGAAAGAAAATCCGAATCTCACGAAAACAAGCGGCGGCCCGAACGGGCCGCCGCTTACTGGTAATATATAAGGTATGTGTTATTCCACGGTGACGCTCTTGGCGAGATTGCGCGGCTTGTCGATGTCACAGCCGCGCTGGAGCGCGACATAATACGCAAAGAGCTGCAGCGGCACCACGCCGAGCGACGGCAGGAACATGGTATCCGTGTCGGGAATGACGATCAGCGCGTCGGCATGCTTCGCCATCTCCTCGCGGCAGCTCTCGGTCGTGAGGGCGAGAACCTTCGCGCCGCGCGCCTTGACCTCGACCACGTTGCTCATGGCCTTGTCAAACAGCGGCGTGTATGTGCCGAGCGCCACAACGAGCGTGCCGTTTTCGATCAGCGAGATCGTGCCGTGCTTGAGCTCACCCGAGGCATACGCCTCAGAGTGGATGTACGAGATCTCCTTGAGCTTGAGCGAGCCCTCCAGCCCGAGCGCGTAATCCAGATTCCGGCCGATGAAGAACACGGAATCGTGGTTAAAATAGAGCGAGGCGTAATGCTTGATCTGCTCACAGTCGGAGAGGATCTGCTCCAGCTTCTCCGGCAGGCGCTGCATTTCGGCAGCAAGCTCCAGATACTGCGCCTCCGGGATCGTCTTGCGGATGTTAGCCAGATACAGGCAGAACATGTTGAGCAGCAAAAGCTGCGTAGAATAGGCCTTGGTCGTTGCCACGGCGATCTCGGGCCCGGCCCAGGTGTAGAGGACGTCGTCGGATTCGCGCGCAATGGAGCTGCCGACCACGTTGACGAGGGACAGGATGCGCGCGCCGCGCGCCTTGGACTCGCGCAGAGCCGCCATGGTGTCCAGCGTCTCGCCGGACTGGCTGATGACGATGCAGAGCGTCTTGTCGTCGAGGATGGGGGCACTGTAGCGGAACTCGGAGGCGAGCGAGACCTCGACCGGGATGCGCGTCAGCTTTTCAATGTTGTACTTTCCGATCACGCCGACGTGATACGACGAGCCGCAGGCGATGATGGAGATGCGGTGGATGCCGCGCAGGGCCTCATCGGAGAGCTTCATGCCCTCAAAGACGATGCGCCCGTCATGGATGCGCGGGCTGAGCGTGCGGCGCAGGGCATCCGGCTCCTCCATGATCTCCTTGAGCATAAAGTGCGGATAGCCGCCCTTTTCCGCTGCGGAGATCTCCCAGTCAATGTGATGGTGCTCCTTGACGATGACCTGCTCCATCGCGTTGCGCACGGTGACGCCGTCCGTCGTCAGAACGGCGACCTCGCCGTCCTCCATATACGTCACATCGCGCGTGTATTTGACAAGCGCGGTCACGTCGGAGGCGATGAAGCTGCATCCGTCGCCGTAGCCGATCAGAAGCGGCGCGTCCTTGCGCGCGGCGTAGATGCGGTCCGGCTCGTCGGCGCAGAGAATGCCGAGCGCATACGCGCCCTCGATGCGGTGCAGCACCATGTACAGCGCATCCAGAACGGAGCCGGTCTCCTTATAGAAATGGTCGAGAAGCTGCGCGACGACCTCACTGTCGGTCTCGGAGGTGAAATGCACGCCCTTTTCCTGCAAGTACTGGCGCAGCTCCATGTAGTTTTCGATGATGCCGTTGTGGACGAGCGCGATCTTGCCGTCCTCGCTGATATGCGGGTGAGAGTTGGTGTCATTCGGCTCGCCGTGGGTCGCCCAGCGGGTATGGCCGATGCCGGTCATCCCATGCAGCGTCGCGCCGTCATTGGTCATCTCGATCAGATTCTTGAGACGGCCCTTAGACTTGGCGAGCTGAAGCCTGCCTTCACCTGCGACGCAGATGCCGGCGGAGTCGTAGCCCCGGTATTCCAGACGTGAAAGCCCCTCCAAAAGGATCGGAGCGGCCTGTTCCTTGCCAATGTATCCTACGATACCACACATAATATTCAGTTCCTCCTGATTTTGATCTCAGGACAAACACGCAGACCATTTGCCTGTGCTTTGCTCGCAGCCCTGCTGTTTTGCAGTTGCCCGCATATTTCTGACTGCGTTACGCGCGCAAAGCGGCACGGAGACGCATCCGCCGATTTCTTCGATCACGTCCCACCTCGTCATCCTGCGCTGGGCAGGAACACGGCGCTTATGATGGAATGCTCCATGGCCCTCCTTTCCTTTCTGCGTTTATGCCATTATACCGTATCTTGGATGGAAATGCTACTGTTAATTTCCGCGCAGCGTGACGGAGGGAAGCGCAATGGCTCAGGAACGTTATTTGATCTTCTACAGCAGCCGCACCGGCAACACAAAAATGCTTGCCGACGCCATCCGCGAGGCGTATTACCGGAAGGTGCTGGAGCGCGTCCGGCAGTCTGTTGACGAAAGCAACACCATTGTCGGCACATATATGTGTCAGGGGAAAATGCCGCAGGCTGTGAAGGAGCGCTATCTCAGGATGAAGCAAATGCCGGAGCATCCGGAAAATCTCGATGCGCTGATCCGCAGCTTTGGCTGCGCCCTGTCCCATCCCGATGCGGAAGACCTGGAAGCACTCAAAAACACCGTAAGAAACTGAAAAAATACCGGTTTGCCGCACGGCTCTCCTTTTCGGAAAGATGCGGCAAACCGGTTTTTTGTATGCACAGGCGCGGCGCTTACGAAATGCCAAAGCACTGGATGATAATTTTCTCCAAGCGGATGGAAAGAACGAGGGGAGTATGATATACTCAACACGATGAAGTATCCGGAGTTTTTTATAACGATCCAGAAATAGAGCCGCAACCCTGGCAGCCATTGCGTGATAAGGTGATGCAAAACAGCATCAAGGAAAACGAATGGTGCGCTGCGTGTCAATTTAGAATGACATTTGGATTCCCATCATACCTTATATAATATAAGCCACGGAGGATAGTCCCCGTGGCTTTTTAATCGATGCGGAGGTTTTTATGTCAACTGTAAAAATTTCTCCGGGAAATACAAAGCTCGGAGCGATCCCAAGTAAAACGCAGCCGATCCCGCGCTTTCGCGGAGATCGGCTGCACATGTTAAAGGAAAAACGCACACGGACAAGTTTTGCGAAATGCTGCGGCGGCGATCAGTTCTGCTCGATCAGCATTTTGAACACCGGCAGGCTCTTCTGTACCATCTGGTGGCTGACGCAGGTGCTCAGACGGAAGAATTCGGGGCAGCCGAAATCGTCTCCGGGCACGACCAGCAGGTTGTGCGCCTTGGCGCGGTCGGAGAAGTCCTTGGAGCTGCCGTTGGGCGCCTCCACAAAGAGATAGAACGCGCCGTCCGGCTTGATGCAGCGGTAGCCGTAGGACGTCAGAGCGTCATACAGCGTCGTGCGGTTGCGGTCATAGGCCTCCAGATTGGGCCGCACGTCCACGCACTGGGCGATCACCTTCTGCTGAAGCGAGGGCGCGCAGACGTGGCCGACCGTGCGGGAGGCGCCGGCAATGGCGGTGAACAGCTCGGCGCTGTCCTCCGCAACGTCCGGCACGCAGACATAGCCGATGCGCTCGCCGGGCAGAGAGAGAATTTTTGAATAGGAATAGCAGATGATCGTATTCGGATAGATGTCGGGCAGATAGGGCACGTCCACACCGTCATAGACCAGCTCGCGATAGGGCTCGTCCGCGATGATGTAGATGGGATGGCCGATCTCGCGGCTCTTTCTGCTCAGCAGCTCCGCCAGCTTTTGAAGCGTCTGCACCGTATAGACCACGCCGGAGGGGTTGTTGGGGGAGTTGACGATGAGCGCCTGCGTGTGCGGCGTGATGCGCTTTTCCAGCTCGTCGAAGCGAATCTGGAAGGCATGGGTGTCGGGCGGCACGACCACGAATTTGCAGCCGTTCATCTCGATAAAGGGACGGTACTCCGGGAAATAGGGCGCGATGACCATGATCTCGGCGTCCTCCACCGCGAGCGCGCGGATGGAGGAGATGAGCGCCGGAGCCGCGCCGCAGGTAAAGAAGATGTTCTCCGGGCGGATCTGCGTGCGGGTGCGGCGGGTGAGGTTGTCGGCAACGGCCTTTCTCGCCTCAAAGTCACCGGGGGCGGGCGTGTAGCCGTGGACGGCGATGGTGTCCTCCGAAAGCACCAGCCGGTCGAAGGCCTGCGTCACCGCATCCGGCGTGGGGATGGAGGGGTTGCCGATGGAAAAGTCCATCACGTTCTCTTTCCCGACGACTTTTGCCTGCTGAAGGCCGTATTCGAACAATTCGCGGATGCAGGAACGCTTGGCACCCAGAGAATACATGGAATTGGAAATCATATAGCAATCAGTCCTTTTCAGTATTGACGCGCGGGCGGTCTGTAACGGCCGCCCGCGGGCGATGGATCAGGATCGGGGAATGGTATAGCGCTTGGGCGTTTCCTCGCCGCTGAGAAGACGGAGCCCGCCGAAGGCCAGCGCCTCCATCTCATTTTCGCCGGGCAGAACGGCTACGGGTGCGATGAAGCCGACGTATTCCTTGACACGGTCCGTGAGCATCCGGGAGCGGGCCACGCCGCCGGTAAGAATGATGGCGTCGCAGTTTCCCTTGAGCACGATGGACAAAAGGCCGATGGTCTTGGCGATCTGGTACGCCTGCGCCTGAAAGACCAGATCTGCGTGCCGGTCACCGTCCTGGATGCGCTTTTCAATGACCCGGCAGTCGCTCGTGCCGAGAAGGGCAAAGAGACCGCCCTTGCCGCGGACTTTTTTCATCATTTCCGCTTTGGTGTATTCTCCGGAGTAGCACAGGCGGATGAGCTCCAGCGACGGTACGCAGCCGGAGCGCTCCGGCGAGAACTGCCCGTCATCGTCGCCCACGGAGTCGATGATCTGTCCGTGTGCGTGGACGCTGGCGGAGACACCGCCGCCGAGATGTGCCACGATCAGGTTGAGCTTGTTGTAGTCCAGCCCATTCTCCTGCGCATACCGGATCGCCATCGCGTGGCTGTTGAGCACATGGCAGAAGCTTCTGCGCTCAATGTCCGGAATGCCGGTGATTTTGGCAACGTCAGACAGCTCGCCGCCGGTCACGGCGTCATAAATATAGGCAGGAATGCCGAGCGGCCGCGCGACCTCTCTTGCAAGCAGACCGCCGAGATTGGATGCGTGCGCCTGGCTGAGCTTGTCGCTGACCAGCGCCTGGCAAAGATCGTCATTTACCTCATAGCCGCCGGTCTTGAGACCGAACACCAGACCGCCCCGGCCCATGACAGCGCTCAGTTCCGTGTCGCGGATGCTGCTGCGCGCCATAAAGTCCCGGATGATCTGCAGCCGGAAAGGAACCTGCTCCGCGATGCTCTCAAACTGGTGGAGCTGCGCGGCGTCATGCTCGATGTTCTCCTGAACCACCTTTTCCGTCCCGTCGTAGAGGGCGAGCTTCGTGCTGGTGGAGCCGGGGTTGATGATGAGCTGCTTATATCCCATGGTTCCCTCCTATTGTCCTCCGGCCAGCGCACAGGCCAGAAGGGAGTTGTATTTTTCTTCAAAGCTGGCGCTGCGGGAGTTGAGGGCGATGGGGCACTTCGCGCCGGTGACCACGCCGACCATCTTCGCTCCCGCGAAGATCAGAAGTCCCTTGACCATCATGTTTCCTGCCGCCATGGAGGGCACCAGCAGAATGTCGGTCTCACCGCAGACGGGGCTTTCATAGCCCTTGATCTTCGCGGAGGCCTTGTCGAGCGCCAGATCCAGAGAGATCGGCCCCTCCACATAGCAGCTGCCGAACGCGCCTGCCAGCGCCGCTTCCTTGAGCGCCGCCGCGTCCACGGTCTCGATGATCTTGGGGCTCACGGTCTCCGCCGCGCATACGGCGGAGATCAGAGGCCGCTCGTAGCCCAGCTGCCGGAACAGCTCTGCGGCGTTGTGGACAATGGCCTTTTTCGCCGCAAGATCCGGCGCGGGGATCATGCCGCCGTCTGCCACGCCCAGCAGCTTGTGGTAGCCGGGGATCTCCAGCAGCGCGGTGTGGGACATCGGGCGGCCAAGGCCGATGCCAGTCTCTTTGTTGACAACTGCCTTCAAAATAGTGGCAGTCTGCATAAGACCCTTTTGCAGGAAGTCGGCCCGACCCTCGCGAACGAGCGAGACGGCGAGCTTTGCCGCTTCCTCGTCGGTCTCGGCAGGGATGACATCGCCCTTGGAAATGGTGTGCCCCAGCTCTCTGCCGATCCGCAGGATATCGTCCTTGCGGCCCACCAGCGCATAGCGCAGGATGCCCTCGTCCGCCGCCCGAAGGACGGCCTCGAGCGTGTGGGCGTCGTGGGCGCATGCCACGGCCACGGTCTTGGGCGCGCCGCTTCCGACTTTTTCACGAAGTTCCTTGAAATTTTTCAGCATGGCGGCCTCCTTATGCGGACACGGCATCCCGGCCTGCGCGGTAGGCGCGCAGATTCAGCTCCCGGAACTTCTCCGGCACCGTCTCGGCGATGACCGTCTCCCAGTCGATGTCGTCCATGTGCAGCGCCTTGACCATGCTGCCGAACAGAACGATGTTCATGCACTTGGCGCTGCCGAGCGCCTGCGCGATCTCGCCGGCCTTGAGCACATGGCAGCGGAAATGCTTCTGCATGGCCTCTACGCATCCTTCCGGATACTGGAAAAGACCGGCCGCGATGCTGGACGAGGCCATTTCGTAGTCGTTGATGACGGCCACGCCGTCCGGCTTGAGATAGTCTGCATAGCGGACGGCTTCCATTTTCTCAAAGGCCACGACGATGTCCGCCGCGCCCTTGCCGATCACCGGCGAGTTTACCTTTTCGCCCCAGTGAACCTGCGTGGAGACACTGCCGCCGCGCTGGCTCATGCCGTGGACCTCACTCATTTTCACGTCATAACCGGCCTTCAGCAGACCGTTGACCAGAACCTTGGCGGTGAGGATGGCTCCCTGACCGCCTACGCCCACCAGCAGTGCGCTTTTTGTCGTCTTCATGGCTCAGTTCTCCTTTCTCGCAATGGCGCTCTTGGGACAGACCTGGGCGCAGACCGTGCAGCCCACGCACTGGTTGGGATCGATCTTTGCCTTCTTATTTTCCACCATGACCGCCGGACAGCCGACGCTCAGGCACTTCTTGCAGCCGATGCACTTGTCCGGATCGACCTCGCACTTGCCGATGTCGTGCTTGATGCGCTTGATGAGCAGGCAGGGGCGGCGGGTGATGATGGCGGCGGGCTCTGTCGAGGCCAGCGCGTCCTGAACCGCCTTCTCCATGGCTGCCAGATCCTGCGGGTCAACGATGAGGATGTTTTTATAGCCGTAAGCGGCCAGAATGTCTTCGATCTTCAGCGCCTCGGCGATGTCGCCCTGAAGTGTGCGGCCGCTGCCGGGGTTGTCCTGATGGCCGGTCATGCCGGTGATGGAGTTGTCAAGCACCACGGGGATGACGCGGCCGCTGTTGTAGATGATCTCTGCCGCGCCGGTCATGCCGCTGTGGAAGAAGGTGGAGTCGCCCATGACGCCGAACACCTTCTTGTCCGTCTGTCCGGCAAGCTCAAACGCCTTTGCCATGCCCATGGCGACGGTGAAGCCGCCGCCCATGCACACGACGCTGTCCAGTGCGCTCAGAGGCGCGGACGCGCCCAGCGTGTAGCAGCCGATGTCGCCGGCGATGACGAAGTCCTTGTGCCGCGCCATCGTGTAGAAGAAGCCGCGGTGCGGGCAGCCCGGGCACAGTGCCGGAGGACGGGAGACGGCCGCAACGCCCACATCGACGCGCTCCGGCTTTTCGCCGAAAATGCGCTCCTTCAAAAGCTGCGGATTCAGCTCGTAGAGCTTTCCGGTCAGTTCCTTGCCGATGCAGTCGATGCCGGCGGCCTTGATCTGGTCTTCCATGAAGCTGTCGAGCTCCTCAATGACATAGAGCTTTTCGACCTTGGAGGCAAACTCGCGGATGAGATTCATGGGCAGAGGATTGGTGAGGCCCAGCTTGAGGAACGAGGTGTCCGCCGGGAAGGCGTCCTTGGCGTATTCATAGGCGATGGAGGCGGTAATGACGCCGATCTTGCTGCCATTGAGATCCATGCGGTTGAGCGGAGATGTGCAGCCGTATTCCTCCAGAGCCGTCAGCGCGGCCTCCACCTTGGGATGGTTCAGGTAGGCGTTGGCGGGAGAGGAGATGTACTTGCGGGTGTTGCGCGCATAGGGCGGGACGGGCTGCTCGGTGCGCTCGCCGAAGCGGACAAGGCTCTTGGAGTGGGAGACGCGGGTGGTGGTGCGGAAAAGCACCGGCAGGTCGAACTGCTCGGAGATCTGGTATGCAGCCTTCATGAAGTCCAGACACTCCTGAGAGTCGGAGGGCTCGACCATGGGGAGCTTGGCGGCGAGCGCGTAATGGCGGTTGTCCTGCTCATTCTGAGAGGAATGCATACTGGGATCGTCGGCGGAGACGATGACAAAGCCGCCGGTGATGCCGTTGTAGGCGGCGGTGAAGATGGGGTCTGCCGCCACGTTCACGCCAACGTGCTTCATGGCGCACATCGACCGGACGCCCGCGATGCTGGCGCCGTATGCCACCTCGGCAGCCACCTTCTCGTTGGGAGCCCATTCGCAGTAGAGGTCGTCACGGTACTGGGGGAGATTCTCGAAGATCTCCGTGCTGGGGGTGCCCGGATAGGCCGAGCAGACCTTCACTCCGGCTTCGTAGGCGCCGCGGGCGATGGCCTCGTTACCCGATAAAAGTTTGCGTTCCATATTCTGTGTTCCTTCCTGTGTCGTAGAATTTTTTAGGTGTTTTTGCATGTCAGAGGGAGACCGGGCAGGAAAAAGACACCTCAAGCCATGCAATGTGGCCGAGATCGCCGGAATGGGCGACCCTGCGGCGGGCTGCCGCCGCTGAGAGAAGGCATCCCGGCAGCCCTGTTTTTTGGAATATATTCATGCATAGTATACCAGTTTGATTGGGCTATTGCAAGACGTTGAGATGCGAAAAGTGCAAAAAAGTTGTGCAAAAAGCACAAAACGATTTAAATAAGCAAAGTAAAAGATGGCATTTTAGACACAATTCACAAATTCGGCCGCATCCGCCGGCGCACCTGCGCTGAGCGGGCGCGGAGCGGTTGAAGGCAGAAAAAATGTATGCTATCATGGGCGCAGAAAAACAGAAACGGAGAGGATGCAGATGAAGCTCCAAGCGTTGTCAGAAACATATGCCGTGCGCAGGCTGGAGCCGAGGGACGTCGATTTGCTCTACGAGCTGATGCGCAAGAATGTCCTTTTTTATGAATATCATCCGCCGTGTGTAACAAGGGAAAGCATTCTCGCGGATATGAAGGCGCTTCCGCCGCAAAAGCAGGAAGAAGATAAGTTCTATGCGGGCTTCTTTGACGGAGAAAAACTCGCAGCCGTGTTGGATCTGATCGTGTCCTATCCCGACGGCAGCGCGGCATTCATCGGCTTTTTTATGACGGATGTGCAATGTCAGAATCAGGGCGTCGGAACACGGATCGTAACGGAGCTCTGCCGCTCCCTGAAGGAGCTGGGATACAAAAGGGTATGCCTCGGCGTGGACAAAGGAAATCCGCAGAGCCGCGCCTTCTGGATAAAAAACGGATTTTGCCGGGTCGGAGAAAAGACGTATGTTCTTATGGAGCGCCGATTATAGCATAAATCGTCCGGCGGCAGCGCACAGACGAAAAAACATCCCCCCGGGGAGCTTCCGAAGACCTTTGAGGTCTGATACAATACGGTCATCGGTTCATGAAAAATCGGTTCGCTGAAACAAAAGCGCGGCGTTTCTTGTGGAAGAAAACGCTGCGTTTTTATGCCGGACGGAGCAGCCGCAGGCGCGCATGAACGCAGAGAACAGAAAGGATGACCACAAAATGAAAAAAACGATCGCATTTCTGCTGGCACTGGTCATGCTGCTGACGATGGCAGCCTGCAGCGCAAAGAAGGAAAATCAGACTCCCGCAGAAAAGCAGGAGACACAGACAAGCACGCCCGAGCAGGAGCAGACCACGCAGCCCGAGCAGCCGGAGCAGCCCGAGCAGCCCGAAGAACCTGCGACCCGCACCGTCACGGACGCGCTGGGCCGTGAGGTAGAGATCCCTGCCGAGGTGACAAGCATCGTTCCTCTGGCCAACACGCCCCGTATGATCGTCTACCTCGGGCTTGCCGATCGTGTCGTCGGCATCGAGGAATGCGAGATCGCAAAGAGCCCGATCCAGGCCTATGCCTACTCCCATGCGGAGGAGTGGAGCAAGCTCCCCAACTGCGGCACGAACGCCATGGGCGAAACGGCCTACTATCCGGAGCAGATCATGCTCGCAGCTCCGGACGCGATCCTCTCCACGGATACTGCCGATGTGGCCGACAACCTTCAGAGCCAGACCGGCATTCCCGTTGTGTGCGTGTCGCAGGGAACGCTGTTCTCTGAGGACTATAACCAGTCCCTGCGCATCCTTGCCGATGTCTGCGGCGTGGACGAGCGGGCAGAGCAGCTGATCGCGTTCATTTCCGCCTGCCTTGACGATCTCTCCGAAAGAGCGAAGTCCGTTTCGGACGAGGCAAAGCCGAGCGTTCTGGGTGCGGGCGCGACCTTCAAGGGCGGCCACAGCATCGACGGCGTTTATATGAACTATCCCGTATTCCGGATTCTTGCCGCCAATGACGTTGCAAACGAGATCGCCGGTGCGCAGGGCTCCAGCGGCGTCATGGTCGACCGTGAGCAGATCCTGGCATGGGACCCCGAGATCATTTTCTTCGACGCCGGCAATATGGGCCTTGTCAACGCCGACTATGCGGAAAATACCGCCTATTTTGAGCAGCTTCAGGCCGCTCAGAACGGCAGCCTCTATCAGTGGCCGAATTCGACCTGGCACTGGTCCAATGTCGAAATTCCGCTTGTCACCGCCTACTATGTCGGCACGCTCCTCTATCCGGACGCATTCGCGGACGTGAACTTTGAGGCAAAGGCAAGCGAGATCTTTGACATGTTCCTCGGCGAGCCCGACTATCTGAGCGTTCTGGAAGCAGCCGGTGTCGGCTACGGTAAGATCACGCTTGGGGAATGATCGGTGAAACAGGAAAAAAACACGGGGCTGCTGGTCTATAACCAGTATCTGCGGCGCAAGCGCATCGCACTGGTTGCGGCGCTGATCGTCACGCTGGCTGCGGCGCTGTACTCGCTTGGCATCGGCTCCATTCCGATATCTCTCCCGGATATTTTCGCGGTCCTGACCGGCGGCGGTGAGAAGATGCAGCGCACCGCGATCATGAATATCCGCCTGCCGCGCGCCGTCACGGCGATCCTCGTCGGCTCGGCACTGGCTGCGGCGGGCGCCGTGATGCAGTGCGTCCTTCGAAATCCGCTGGCCTCGGCGTCCTCACTGGGCGTCTCGCAGGGCGCGGCGTTCGGCGCGGCGCTCGGGATTGTGGTCTTTGGCGGCGGCGTCGTGAACTCCGCAAACGCGACCACGGCGATCACCATCAACAACCCCTATATCGTCACGCTCTGCGCGTTCGTGTTCGGCATGGTCTCGACGGTCGTGGTCGTGCTCATTTCGCAGTTCAAGAAAAATGTCGGCCCGGCAGGTCTGATCCTTGCAGGCACCGCGCTGAGCTCGCTGTTCAGCGGCGCCAGCACCATCCTGCAATATTTTGCGGACGACACAAAGCTGGGCGCGATCGTGTTCTGGACGTTCGGCAACCTTGGAAGCACGAACTGGAGCGAGCTTGCGATCCTTCTCGCGGCACTGCTGGCGGCGATGCTGTATTTCCTCTTTAACCGCTGGAATTACAACGCAATGGAAAGCGGCGCGGATACCGCGAAAAGCCTCGGCGTCAACACCCGCGCGGTGATGCTGGTGAGCATGGGCATCTGCTCGCTGCTGGCGGCGGTCGCGGTGTCGTTTGTCGGCATCATCAGCTTTGTCGGGCTGGTCGCGCCGCACATCATGCGCAAATTCGTCGGCAACGATTACCGCTATCTGATCCCCGGCTCTGCGGTCGTGGGTGCGCTGCTGCTCGTTCTGGCGGATCTTGTCAGCAGAACGGTCATGGCGCCGGTGATTTTGCCGATCGGAGCGCTGACATCGTTCCTCGGTGCGCCGATGTTCCTGTTCCTTCTGTTTAAGGGAGGGAAAAAGAATGGTTGAAGTCAAAAATATAACCTTCTCTTATGGCCGCTCTGCCGGCAGGACGCTGGAGGACGTCGCGTTTGACATTCAAAACGGCGAATGCGTTGCGGTCCTTGGCAACAACGGCGCAGGAAAGAGCACGCTCCTCAAATGCATTGACCGCATCCATCCGACAAGGGACGGCGTTGTGGTCGTTGACGGAAAGAGCGTCTTTGAGATGACGAACCGCACCATGGCGCAGCACATCGCCTATGTGCCGCAAAATGCCGCCGCGGTGGAGCTGACGGTATTCGACACCGTGCTTCTGGGCAGAAAGCCGTATATAAAGTGGGACGCGACCGCGGAGGACCGCAGGATCGTGTCGGACATCATTCACCAGATGGGACTGGACAGCTATGTGCTTCGGAACGTGTCGGAGCTTTCCGGCGGCGAGGCGCAGAAGGTCGTGATGGCGAGGGCGCTTGCGCAGCAGCCGAAGTTCCTGCTTCTGGACGAGCCCACCAGCAACCTCGACCCCAAGAATCAGCATGAGGTTTTGCAGGTGGTGACGGACATCACAAAAAAGAACCGGATCAGCGTGATCATCATCATCCACGATCTGAATCTGGCGGTCCGGTACTGCGACCGGTTCCTGTTTCTGAAGGACGCACATGTTTTCCGCTACGGCGGGGCAGAGGTGCTGACGGAGGAGACCATCGAGGCCGTCTATGACATGAAGGTCAAGCTCATGGAGTGCGACGGTATCCCGGTCATCATTCCCTATCCGAAAGACAAAACGAACGGAGGAACTGAACATGGAAGATAAAAAAGTTTTGTGGGAGAAATGCGCCGCATTTCACGGCCATGTATGTCCCGGACTGACCATCGGCTACCGCGCCGCGCTGTACGCAGCCGAGCTGCTGGAGCTGACCTTTTCCGCAGACGAGCAGGTGGTCTGCGTTTCCGAAAACGACGCCTGCGGCTGTGATGCGATCCAGGTGATCCTCGGATGCAGCATCGGCAAGGGGAATCTGCTGTTCCACATGACCGGCAAGCAGGCGTTCTCGTTCTATAACCGCAAAACGGGCAAGTCTGTCCGCCTTGTGCTGCGCGCCAAGCCGCGCGAAATGACGCGCGAGGAGTCGTTCGAGTACTATCACAGCTGCACGGACAGCGAAATGTTCGAGGTCAAGGAAACGACCATCCGCCTTCCAGAGCAGGCAAGGATCTTTGAGTCCTATGTCTGCGAGTGCTGCGGCGAGATGACCGGCGCAAACTGGATCCGCATCTCTCAGGGGAAAAAGGTCTGCGTGGACTGCTATTCCAAATACGACCGCTTCAACGTTTAACGCATAAGATCATCAGAAGTCTTTTCAAATGCAGCGCCGCGCCGGATACATCCGGCGCGGCGCTGAGCGTATCAAAAGACGTTTGAGCGGCTTCCGCAAGCGGGCCGCTCACGCATGACTGCGGGCGATGACGGCGATGTCGCCCACGCCGTCGAGCACGACGCTCGGGCGGTAGGCATAGGTCTTGAGCGTTTCGCGCGTGGAAACGCCGGAGAGCACCAGCACCGTGGACATGCCGCTCTCCATGCCGGAGATGACGTCGGCATCCATGCGGTCGCCGACCATCACCGCCTCCGCGGAGTGGCAGTTGAGCATTTTCAGTCCCGTGCGCATCATCAGCGGGTTCGGCTTGCCGCAGAAATACGCCTGCTTGCCCGTCGCCATCTCAATGGGCGCAATGAGCGCGCGGCATGCGGGCGCGATGCCGTTTTCAATGGGGCCGGAGACATCGGAGTTCGCGCCGATGAGCTTGGCACCCTGCATCACGAGATTTGTCGCTCTGGTCAGCGTGTCAAGAGAGTAGGTGCGGCCCTCACCCACGACCACATAATCCGGGTTTACATCGTTCATGGTAATGCCCGCGTCGTAGAGCGCGTTGAGAAGCCCTGCCTCACCGATGGCGAACACAGAGCAGCCCGGCGCCTGCTCGCGCAGGAAGGCCGCGGTGGCAAGCGCACTGGTGTAGAAGTGCTCCTCGGGCACATCAAGCCCCATCCGCGCGAGCTTCTGGTTCAGCTCACGGGGCGTGTAGCCGCTGTTGTTCGTGAGAAAAAGATATTCCTTCTTTTCCTCGTGCAGCCACTCGATGAACTCCGCCACACCCGGCAAAATGCGGTTGCCGTGGTAGATCACGCCGTCCATGTCGCAGATAAAGCCTTTTTTCTCGTTAAAATTGATGGAGGTGTCCATATTCATGCTCCTTCGCTGCCAAGATGACCTTATCATACCATTCAGCGCGGCGCTTTTCCATATTTGGAATGTAAAATTTCAGTAAAGCGCCGTTTTCCTCGCGGAAAACAGCGAAAGGCGGGCCTCGCAGCGGCAGCGTATCCGGAAGCCTCCTGCCGAAAAAACAGGAACGATCGGGGTCGGGCTCTTGCAAAACCGGCGTTTTGCATGTATAGTGATTTATAGCGACAGCAATTTACAACAGGAAAGGATGCATCTATATGACTCAGCCCACACCGATCACCGCAAAACAGTTGGAGGACTTCTCTGCACATTATCACGCCGACCCTGTCCGCAAGCTCGCAACGACGGCTCTTTCCAAGTCCGAGATGAGCGACGTCGCTTACGTCAGCGCAGGCGCTGCGCAGATGCGCCACAAGTTCTCGATCGAGATCCCGACCCTTGCGGTCACAAATCAGAAAAAATCCGGCCGCTGCTGGCTGTTTGCTTCACTGAACCTCCTGCGTGAAAAGATCGCAAAGGAGAAAAACCTTGCCGACTTTGAGCTCTCTCAGAGCTATGCTGCCTTCTGGGATAAGTTCGAGCGTGCCAACTTCTTCCTCGAATCCATCATCGAGACGGCTGCACTCCCGACCGACGACCGCGTGGTTGCGCACATTCTCGAAACCGGCGTCCATGACGGCGGCCAGTGGGATATGTTCAAGAACCTCGTTGCAAAATACGGCATCGTTCCGAAGGACGCCATGCCCGAAACCGCCCAGAGTGAGAACACGTCGATGATGAATCGGATGCTCAATCAGGCGCTCAAGGCGGCTGCCGTACATATCCGCGAAATGGCCGCCTCCGGCGCCGGAGCGGAAAAGATCGATGCGTATAAGGTCTCTGTGCTGGACAGGATCTACGGCTATCTTTGCAGCTGCTACAGTGAGCCGCCCCGCAGCTTCAACTTCGAGTACGTTGACAAGGACGGGAAGTACCACATTGAGCGCGATCATACCCCGCAGAGCTTCTATGAGGCGTACATCGGCTCTGCGCTCAAGGACACGGTCTCGATCATCAACGCCCCGACGGACGACAAGCCCTATTACCGCACCTATACCGTCTCGATGCTCGGAAACGTTGTGGGCGGTGAAAAGGTCTGCTATCTGAATCTCCCGATCGACGAGTTCAAGGCGCTCATCATCCGCCAGCTTCAAAAGGGCGAGCTGGTCTGGTTCGGAAGCGACGTCGGAAAGGGCGGATGCCGCAAGGAGGGCATCTGGGACACCGGCGCGTTTGACTACGAGCATCTGACCGGGCTTGACCTTGCGATCAGCAAGAAGGATGGCCTTGACTACAGATTCTCCTCGATGGGTCACGCCATGGTGCTCACCGGCGTCAATCTCGATGAAAACGGCGCGCCGACCCGCTGGAAGATCGAAAACAGCTGGGGCAGTGAAAAGGGTGACAAGGGCTATTACGTTTGCAGCGATGCATGGTTCGACCTGTATGTCTATCAGGCCGTCATCGACCGCGCGGCACTCGGCGACAAGGCAGAGCTTCTGGATCAGGAGCCGATCGTTCTGAAGCCGTGGGACCCGATGGGCTCGCTCGCCCTGTAAACGCAAGCATTTCCCCGATACAAAGCGCCCGCCGCCCAATCCGGGCGGCGGGCAGTTTTGCGGCAATACGCGCGCACTGTGCTCCGGCCGGACGCGAAAAACGCAGATCGCCGCGCGCCCGCGCGCCCTCGGAAGCAATTACGCAATTTGAAAAGGAACAGAAGGACATGAAAAAACTTTGCATAACCGTGGCAAAAGCGGTGGGATTCTTTGTGGGCTGGGCAGTGCTCACGGGGCTGCTGCCGCTCCCGGAGACGGAAAACGCGGCGATATGGAGATTCTGGGCGGAGCTGATCCCGTTTCTATCCGCAGCGGGATGGACGGTGCTGTTCTGGTTTCCGGAAAAAAGAAAGCTGCGCCTGCACTTGATCACATCGCCGCTGAAAAGCACCCTGATCGGACTTGGAGCGGGATTTCTGTGGCTTGGAAGCACGGCGGCGGTGCTGCTTTTGTCCGGGACGATGCGGTTTGCGGGGCGAAATGAGATCCCCATGCTGTGGCTCTGGATCGTCTCCGTGCTCATCAACAGCGCCATGCAGGAGCTGCTTGTGCGGGGATACCTGTACCAAATGCTGAGGGCAAATTATCATACTGCCGCCGCTGCCGCCGCGACGACGGCGCTGTTCACCTTTCTGCACGCGGGTGCATTTGAGGCGGGGCTGGTGCCGGTCTTGAATGTGGTGACGATGAGCCTTCTGATGACCGCTGTGCTGGAATATACGCAGTCCCTGCTGGCCCCGACGCTGATGCATTTTATCTGGAACAGCATCGGCTCGGTCATCCTTGGCGGCGTGGCGCTGGCGGAGGATTATCCGCATTTGTACAGGACAGAATTTACGGGAAATGTCCTGCTCTCCGGCGGCGCGCCGAAGATGGAGGGAAGCCTCGTCGTTCTGATCGTCAATCTGCTTCTGATCGCCGTCTTTGGCATCCTTTTGAGAAAGAAAACACACGAACATCCTGCCATATAATTGACCACAAACGCAAAAACGCGGCGTGCAGCCCCATCGGCTGTACGCCGCATTTTTACAGGAAAACAGAATGAAAATGAAATCTTCTACGTGTTCAAGCGGACTAATTCGTTAAAGCAGACAAAGAGAATGGTTGATTATTGTGCGCTGTTTCGAAACATCGCAGTTGGCTCCTATTGTGCTAAATGATTATGGATCCCTCCATCTCTTTAATAGTGAACGATTCTGTCCTCACCCGCGCCGAAGCGTTTCAGATAGACCCGGCGCTCGCTCTTTTTCAGGACGAGCGCATCCCAGAGGTCTTCGCTCGGCGTGCCCAGATCGCGCTCCCAGAAGCGCACGTCGTCGTCAAACAGCTGCGGGTCATATGCAGTCTCCGACGCGGTAATGACAAAGGGAACGCCGAAAAGCGTTACGATCCGGTCGCCGTGATAGTGGCTGATGAACCATCCGGCCACGTCAAAGCCATATTGCTTCCGGCACTGTGCAAGTGCGCGGAAGATCAGATTGCCGTTCACGATCTCGTTTTTTGCGATTGCGGATCCATCGTCCGATAACAACGCGGAAAACGGCGCGTCGTGCGAGAACAGCAGCACGGTCCAGCCCGGCGGCAGTGTCAGCGCCTCGTTTTGCAGCCAGCGGATCTGGCTTTCTTCGTATCCGAATATCATGGCCGAAGCGCCGCCGCGCTGTTCGTAAAAATAAGAGCACAGGAATACGAGCCGGACCTGTTCCTTCGCAATATCTACATAGTAATAGGGCTTCTGCGCAGGGCGCCGGACGTCCTCCTCCGCATCCAGAAAGCGGATGGCCTCCGGCCAAAGCTTCCCGGAGCACGGCCCGCTGCATGCATCGTGATTTCCCTGAACCGGGAAGAATCGCCCGCTCGAAATCGCCGCCGGGAACAGAGAAAGCTGCTGCCGCAGCAAGCGCCCTGCATATCGTCCGCCGATCTCACCGGCGAGAAAGTCTCCCGAATGGACGCAGCAGTCAAACTGCACGGCCTGATCGACGGCGGCAATATTCTCGACCGTCTCCGGCGCGGAATTGTCCAGATGCGAGTCCGCGACCAACGCGATGGTCAAATCACCATTACAGCAACGCACGGCCTGAATGGTTCGCGCTGTTTCATGTGCATAACATTGATTCGTCATATCCATACCCTCAGCAATGCTCGTGCCTGTCGTCTGTATCAATTTGAAAATAGCATATGGCTTATCAGACTGTCAAACCGCAGCCGCGCCAAAAACAGGCCCGTTTGCGCCATGATTTTCGGTGGGCAGAGACCTGATCGCCGGAGGGGAGACGGCGCTTCGGCAGAAGCTCCACGGCATGACTGCCGCCTTATGTCTCAGGCAGAGCGCTTTGCGCGTTCGCCCGATTTTGCTGCTGCATCTGGCACCGGAGTCGATGGGGTGAAACGCGTTTGCTTGGACAAAAGGAGATGGGAACAAGAAGCCCGGCTGCCTTTCATGGCAGCCGGGACTTCATTTTTTGATGCTTCGTTCTGTTTATGCAGGCGGCTGACTTTGCACGGCACCTACAAAGAGAAGGGTCAGACCAATATAAACGATGCAGGCCAGCGCCAGCAGCGAACAGAAAAGGATGCAAAGGATGTATGCGGTTTTGTTTCCGCACAGATATTTGCGGCACAGCACAATGCCGGAAGCTGCCAGCGCCAGCAGCACCGCAGCCAACCAAAGGGGCATGTTGTCCACCTCCTTTACACGCCGTCGAATACGTCGATCATGTCCGTAAACCATTTCAGTTCCTGGGCAAAGCGCCGGCGCAGCTGCGCAGGGGTTTCATGGCCTTTGCCGATATCAAAAAAGCCGCGCCCGCTGTGAACGGCAAGATACAGCCTGCCGTCGCGATTGAGATTTACGGAGAATTTTCCGGCGCAGGAATCCGCCAGCGCCAGAATCCGCTCCATCCGGCCGGGGGTCAGGATGCGAAGGGCAGAGGCTTCGTCATCGCTGCTCAGATGGAAGCGCCGGTCAAAGGCTGCATTCCCTGTTTGGATCGTTTTGGAGCGAAGCAGCTTCTCCCGCGGCCAGATGGTCAGCCACGTCGAAACGTCCCGGCCCAGCTTGCACAGCAGCCACTGACCGACATAGACCTCGCACTCGCTTTTCTCCCACAGACCGGTTTCCTCGCGCGGAAACTCGTTCACCTCCGTCAGCCGGATGGTGCACAATTCTGTTGTCAGTCCCCGGTATGTTCCCCGGATATAACCGCTGCCGCTGCAATGGGTGTGGCCGGGCAGGGGAATGTTTGTGTCCTTTGTGTCCAAAATGGGCGCGATGGGGTTTGCCTGTATGTTTTCAAAGACAGCACCCACAATCTCCGGTGCGATGGCATCGAAGGCCTGCTGACCGGCCTGCGCCTTCGACCGGCCCTGCACCGCCTGCCCCAGAGCAAGGAGCACAGCGCCCAAAACGATCAGCGCGATACTGCCGCCCTGAATGATACCTGCGGCGGCAATGACACCGCCCGACAGCGAAAGGAGCATTCCGCCCAGCCTGCCGCACTTGCTCTTGCGAAGCTGCTGCGACAACTCTTCATCTGCCATATTTCTGTTCCTTTCTTCCATACGCTTCGCCCTATTCTGCCGCACCGGACAAGGCCGGAGCAAAAGCAAATTCCTCGCCGCTTCGGCACCAGACAAGCTCTGTCTGTGCGCCGTCCTCATGGAGAAAGACGAGCCGGACATCCGCGCTGCCGTCGCCGTTCTGGTCGAGCAGCGTCATGGAGGCATACGACTGCTTCGCGTCCTCGATCGCATACGGGTAGCGCAGGTCTGCAAACGCCGTCTGTGTGTCGTCGTCATAGAAAAGCACCGCGTTTTCCGTGAATACGCACAGAAGAAGCGAAATTTCCTCGCCGTCGGGCGCGATGAGGACGCCGGTATCGTCGATCCATCCCCATGTGCGCCAGTCCGCGCCGGCAACGTCTGCCGCTTACGCCGGCTTTTCCGGCGCAGCCGCGCCATGACAGCCCGCAAGGAGGACGCCTGTGAGCGCCAGAAGCAGCGCGGTCAGTCTGATCTTTTTCATGTCAGCGCCTCCCTCGATCAGCCGAAGTAGTCACCCCAGCCCTCGTCATAGTCGCCGTAATCGCCCCAGCCGTCGCCGGGATCGGACCACGGATCATAGTCATCGTGGTATTCATCGTCATAGTCCCAGCCCGCGTCGTTCGACTCCATATACTCGCCCGTATCGTCGTCGATGTAGCCGTCCGCGCCGAAGCCGATGAACTCGTTCTCGTAGCCGTTCCAGTACCAGATATCGCCGTCCTCGTCGTACCAGTAGTACGCCGTGCCATAGTCACCGGTGTCGCCGGAGTAGGCGGGCTGCGCGGGTCTTGCTTTCGGCGCGGTGCTCCAGCCTGCGGTGTAGGAAAGCGTTGTGAGCATGTTGTTGCAGATGTCAAAATAGTTGCGGATGCGGCTTTCCTCGGCGAGCGTGACCGCGACGAGCGCATAGCCGGTCGGGCCGTAGTAGCGCACCTCCATGCAGCCGCGCACGGGATGGCTTGGGCCGTTGGAGAAAATCGCGCCGTCGAGCCACAGATAGCCGGTCAGACTGTAGTGGTCGCCGTTGTCCTTGAAATTGGAGCCGAAGGACTTGAGAAGATAGCTTCCGTACATGCTGGTCATAAAGTCGTCAAGCATCTTCACCATATAGGCCTTCGCCGTGGCAGCGCCCTTTTCCATGTAGGGGTCGAAGCCGGAGATGGGCTGGAACGCGATCATGATGTTGGAGTAATAATCGTCCGTCCCGTCCTCCATGACGGCGTTGAAGCTCAAGGCGTTCGAGACGTTCGGATGCGCATGCGCCTCCATCTGGATGGGGTAGTCGATCGAGACATTTGTGAAGCCGCCCGGGAAATATGCGGTCTGGTTGAGGTCGTCCTCCGGCGTGGGAAGGAGCATGATGTAGTCCATGGGCGTGAGCGTGTTGCCGGCTGCGTCGCTCAGATCGCCGTAGGCGGTCTGCCAGAGAGAGGCCAGCTCCGAGCCGTCCTCCATGTACAGCGTGATGCAGTCCGCCTCCGTCACAACGTAGCCGGGGCCGACCTGCTCGCCGTAGAGATTGACGGCGACCCACTCGAAGCTGTCGTTGATGACGAAATAGAACGGCGCGTTTTCCATCTTCCAGCAGCCGGAAAACTGCGCGATATCGACCACCTGACCAAGCTCCTCCGCCGTATGGCCGCGCACGTCCTCGTCAAGGAGCAGATCGTCATAATCCGCCGGGGCATAGTCGTGCACCACATCGATGGGCACGTCGTTTTCAGGCGGCAGGAAGACGACATAATCGCCGTCATTCAGCGTGAAGTCCAGCTCATCGACGCTGGTGTCGTAAAGGATATAGTTCTCATCGTTGTAGACGAGAATGTTGAACGTCGGAATCTCGGATTGCTTGTATGCACCGAGCCCTGCCTCGATGGTGTCACCGTCATAGAACAGCCCGTCCACGAATTCCGTGTCCCAGTCGCTGCTTTGCGAGGGCGTGATGCTGATGGACGAGATGCTGTGGCCGCTGCGGTTGACGAGCGTGACGGAAAGCGGTATCTCTTTTTCTCCGCAGGCGGCAAGGGGCAGGCACAGAAGCAGCGCCAGTGCGAGGGAAAATAATTTGTGGAAATGTTTCATCATATTCTTCTCCTTTTTCAAATGAATTGCTTCAATGCTCCTGCTCCGCCATGGACAATATCTCATCGTGGCTCAACTCCACATCGCCGAAGCGGACAAAGATGCCGTTGGTCACAGCGCTGTTCCACACTCGCGCGTCTGCAAGCGGGCGAAACCGGATCTTATCCAGATACGGCTTCATGTCCAGCAGGAGTCGGCTTCCGGACACAAAATCGACCTGCAAAACATGGCCGGGCAGCGGTGTGACGGCTGTGAGATACCTTCGGTTCAAGTGCGCGCCCTCCTTTCCGCAGAAAATAAAGATCCACCGTACAAATATTGTACGGTGGATCTGATGGGATGACTATTAACCAAAGGTTAGACCTTTTGCGCGGCAAGCCCGGCGAGCTGCTTTCGTTTGGTTCGGGTGTCGCCCTCGATATGGAGCTTGGAATAGATCTGATTCACATACTGCTTGACGCTTCCCTCGGAGAGATAGAGCCTTTCCGCGATCTCGCGGTTGGAAAGCCGCTGTGTCATCAGCTCCACGATCTCAAATTCCCGCGGTGTCAGCGCCGCAAAGGCTGCCGGGCGGGCGCTTGCCGCGCTTCGCGCGCCTGCCGCCTCGCCAAGCCCAGCGATCTTTGCGATCAGATCGCTTTTTATCTCCTGCGCCAGCAGGGGCTGTACGAAGCCGTAGTTCTCCACGAACGGCATCACAAAGCCGTCCGGCTCGGCGTCGGAAAGCGCCTTTTTCAGCTCTGCGCGGGCTTCCTCGGGTTTTCCCAGCCGCGCATAGGCCGCCGCCGTCTGGACGCGGACATGCAGCGCGACCAGCGCGTAGTGCATCGCCTCGCACACGGCCAGCAGCCCTGCGCTGCGTCCGACCACCTTGGCATAGGCGCCTTGGGCGAGATAGACCTGGTTTTCGATCATTTCCATCATGGGCTTGCCCGGCGCAAGCATGTTGATATCGGAGAGGCAGTGCTGTGAAAAAACCTCCGGAATTTTGTCCGTTTCGCCGCGCAGGGCATGGTAATAGGCACTGGTGGCGTTCCAGAGGTTGATCCATGAGGCGTCGTGATAGCGCAGCAGGTCTGCACAGCGCTCCGCAAAGGTATAGCGCTGCTCCACATCGGCATGAAGCGAGAGCCGCCATGACAGGAAATCGCAGCAGAGCGCCATGTTGACCTGACCGCTCTCCCGGATCTGTGCGTAGGCGCGCTCCAGCTCGATGTGCGCATCGGTGAAGCGGCCCTGACAGAACAGCGCCTCGGCGCGCATGATGGTCTCTGCGCCCTGCCCATGGTGGTTGGTGACCTTATAGTAATGGGGCATACACTCGTCCATCTCGGCAAGCGCACTTTCCAGTGCGCCCGGCGCGCGGTAGAACATCATCAGAACAGACGGCGAGCCAAAGGTCCAGCCGCCGCTCGATTGGATGCTGATGGCGGGGCGGGACATCTGCGCGCTGGCGCTGCGGTGCAGACGGCTCATGGCGCGGATGTCGTTGTAGCAGAGAAAGCTCAAAATGAGGTCGCATTCGCCCAGCAGATTGCCGCGTTCCTCCGCGGACAGCTCCGGGTGCTCCTCGATAGCTGTCAGCAGCAGCGCCTTCAGCTCCAGCATTTTCGGGATCTGCCGCCATGTGAACATCCGGCGCATCAGCACCAGAATGGCAAAGGGATAGGCCTTCAGCGTTTCGGCGGGGCATTTGTCCAGTGCGTCCAGCACAACCTCGGGCTTCAGAGACGCAAGCAAAATGCCCGCATCGCTGCGGATGACGCGCAGCAGCGCGTCGTAATTCTCACTTTTTTGGTAGGCGGCGATGGCGTGGAGATACTGCCGGTGCTGCTCATACCAGAGGCCAAAGCGTTCCCAATAGAGCCTCTGCGTCTCCTGCGCCATCGTCAGGAAGCTGCGCTCGGCGCACGCCTTCATCATGTGGTGGAAGCGATAGGACATGCCATCCGGCAGGCGTGTGACAAAGGCGTTCTGCGCGGTCAGCATGGAGAGAAGCTGCTCCGCGTCCGCGTCGCCAGTGACAGCCTGTGCCATTTCGACGGTAAACTCGTCGGCAAGGCCCATGACCGCCAAAAACTCCCGCTGCTTTTCCGGCAGCGGATCGATCATGGCAGCGGTGAAGGTGGCATAGATGTCGGAATGGCGGCTGGGCAGCACGCCGCGCTCGGAGAGCGTGCGCAGATTCAGGTATACGGCGGAGAACCAGCCCTCGCTGGAATAGAGAAGGCGTTCGACCTGCGCATCGGAAAGCTCCGTGCCGCAGCGATGGGCATAGACGGCAAGCTCCGTATGGTTGAGGCGGAGCTGCTCTGTGCCGATCTGATATACTCTGGCGCCCAGCCGCACCGCCTCTGCGGCAGGCAGAAAGCGGTCGCGGCTTGCAACGATCAGATGCACGTTTGCGGGCAGCCGGTTTGCCAGCATACAAAGAAACAGCGAAGCGCGCTTGTCCGTCAGCAGGTGGAAATCGTCGATAAAGAGGTAGCAGGGCGCTTCGCCCGCCAGCGCGTGGCAGAGATCGTCCACCAGCAGCCCGCCGCCCGCGGCGTCCGTGGGGCAGGGGTATTCCCGCAGGAAGGGGAAGCCCGCGCGGGCAAAGACCTCCTGCGTGCTTTTCCAGAAGATCGCAAGGTTGGCGGAATACACGCTGATGCGGATGATGTGCAGCGTCTCTGCCTTGGCGCGCTCACCGAGATACCAGTTCACCGCCGTGGTCTTTCCATAGCCCATGGGCGCGACCACCGTGGTCATCGCGCAGCGGGAGATGGGACGCAGGCTCTCCTGAAGGCGCTCGGATATGTAAATGGTGTTCAGGTTCCATTTCGGTTTCGGCATGGTATGGCCCTCCAATGCGCGTTGACAGAGTTTAATTTCTAGAACCATTGTGGCTTGCATACCAGTATACCGGTTTTCTTCGGAAGTGTAAACCGTGTTTGCAGGATTTCAGCGTTTCGGGCGGCGTGAAAAGCCAAAAACAATATTGCGGCCGCGCGAATGGAATTTTATTGGCGAGCACCGTTCCTGCTTTCACCGGCTGCATCGCCGCTGCCCGCCTGCACAGGCGCGCCGTCCGGCTTTTCCGGCGGAGTGCTGCCGCCCGGCTTCGGCCTCGGCCTTGCCGTCACAAAGGAGATGGCAGAGAAGCCGGGCGGGGAGATCTCCGCATCCGGCACCCCGGAAAGCGGCACCGTGTTCCAGGTCGCCTTCTGCCGGGCCTGACACAAATTCTGCACATGGCGGATGCAGAGCACTTTGCACTGCGGCGGAAATTTACGCTGCTGAAAACGGAAAAATTGCCCTTTACTTTTGGAAACAATATGTGTATACTGGTTCGTGAACAGAGTAGGATCTCCCGCGTGAAGTGCTGTCAAAATGGGGAGTTGTGTGACAGACGAAGGACCTGCGTCCGCGATGGGATTTCCGCACCCGCTGCGCCGTAATAGAAGGATCTCCTTCTTTTATGTAGCAACGATACTCCGTTGGGTGACGCATCGCCTTTCGGTCTACTCGGTATTCTGAGCTCCCCGGTGGTTTGATTCCGCCGGGGATTTTTTTGCCGAGCCATTGGTTTCGTCACCGCTGCATCAAAAGGAGGTTATTTTTATGCCCAACAAACAAAGAACCAACACACTCTATCCCCATCCGTTTTCCAAGGCCTATTGGCGTGACGCTGCCGCAGAGCTTCGTGACACCCACATGCTGGTGTTCGCCGCGCTGATGATCGCCCTGCGGCTGGTCATGAAGCAGGTCTCCATCCCCATCACGCCGGTGCTGCGGATCAACACGGCCTTCTTCGTCAACGCGCTGGGCGCGATGGTCTTTGGCCCGGTCATGGCGGCGATCTGCGCAGCCGTGACCGATGTCCTCGGCTATCTGATCCGGCCGGACGGCATGTACTTTCTGCCCTTCATCCTGACAGAGATCGGCGGCTCCATGGTCTTTGCCCTGTTCCTGTACCGGGCCAAGGTGACCACCACGCGGATCATGCTGAGCCGCTTTACCATCAGCCTGCTCATCAACGTTGTCCTCCAGACCCCCATCATGATGTGGTACTACGCACTCTACATGGGCGGTAAGCAGTATACCCTTCTGATGACGCTGCCCAGCGTGGTGAAGAACATCCTGATGTTCCCCATTGAGAGCTTCCTGCTGACGCTGTTCCTCTCCGTCATGCTGCCGATCACCGCCCGTCTGGGGCTCACCTATACCGGCAGCGACGCAAAAAACACACTGCGGTTTACAAAAAAGCAGATCGTCACGCTGGTGATCCTCTTTGTCATCGGTGTGGGGTGCGTCTTCGGCTATCTGAGCTACTACTATAAGACGACGTCCCTTTCCGCAAAGTATTCCGCCGAGGAGCGATATGCGAAGAATACCCAGATGACGCAGGTCCTTGCAGACACGGAAAATGTGGATCCGGAAAACACGGTCACCATCGTCGAGAGCGCCTACAAGAAATTCCTCTCCAGTGAGACGACCTACACAGTAGCCGTTTACACGTTGGAAGAAGATATGCTGGAGGGCTATGACAAGGATTTGGAGACCATCCGCGGCCTGTCCAAATCGAAAGCAAGAGCTGTGGCGGACGACGGCGTTATGACCTGCACGCAGACCGTCACCATCGTCCTCAACGACAAGACCGGCGAGGTGCTGGAGATCACGATAAAATAGTCGGGCTTGGGAGGCTGCCTCCCAAGCCAACCATATGACACCGTGCGCACCGTTTGCCGCGCGCCGGTTCCGCCGCATATGTGCAGAGACTCGCACAGGCGCAGGATGCTGCTGCATCCGGCCTGTGCGAGTTTTTCGTCTTCACATGCCCGGCGCGATTCGGTTTCCGGTGCAAACGGACGCTTTGCGCGAAGGCCGCTGTCAAAACGCACAAAAGAAACAATTTTATTCTTTCAAAACTTGTCAGGGAATGTTACAATGGGTCTGAGGTGATGACATGCTGAAGGTTTTTCTGGTGGAGGACGAATGCGTCGTGCGGGAGGGACTGCGCGAGTGCATCGACTGGACAAGATACGGCTTTGAGTTCTGCGGAGATGCGCCTGACGGCGAGCTTGCGCTGCCGCAGATCCGCAAGCTGCGCCCCGACATCCTGATCACGGACATCAAAATGCCGTTTATGGACGGACTTGCACTGAGCAGGCTTGTCTGTGCGGAGCTTCCGGAGACAAAGATCATTCTCATCAGCGGCCACAACGACTTTGAATTTGCGCAGGAGGCCATTGAGATCGGCGTGGAGCAGTATCTGCTCAAGCCCGTGACCAAGGCATCGCTCCTGAAAACGCTGGAGGACGTCAGCCGGAAGATCGACGAGGAGCGCGAGCAGAAAACCTATCTGCGCCAGTTCCGGCGTGAGGGGCAGGAGTATGAGCAGTTTGCCCGCCGCAAATTCTTCGAGCAGCTCACCACCGGCTCTCTGCGTGTTTCGGAGATCTACGAGCAGGCAAAGAACCTTCAAATCGATATTGACGCAGAAGGCTACAACGTCATTTTGCTCACCCTGCAAACCACCGGCGCGGCGGAGTATTCTCAGGCGCTGGCCGAGCGGCTTGAGGAGCTGATGGCGTATTTGCTGCGCTACGGCGAGTATCTGCTGTTCCGCTGCAACCTGATGACCTACTGCATTCTTGTAAAGGGAAACGCCGCGAGTCTTGACGACGCGGCGCAGCGGTGCATCGAAAACATCCAGCGCCGCTGCGCGGGCGACGAATCGCTCGCGTGGTACGCGGCGGTCAGCGAGCCGGTTCTGCGGCTGAGCGAGCTTCCGCAGTGCTATGCCAAGGCACACACCATTTTATCCTACCGCCATCTTCTGCCGGAGCAGCACGTTTTGACGGCGCAGGTGCTGCAAAGGCCGCAGCGTGGAGAGCTTCCGGCGCTCGACGAGATCGACGCCACCAAGGCAGACCCCGCCATTGTCCGCAATTTCCTGCAAACGGGTATGCGCGAGGAGATCCCCGATTTTGTATCGGAATATCTCGCCTCCTTCGGCAACGCGCTGGGCTCGCTGCTGTTTCGCCAGTATGTGCTGCTGGAGCTGCGCTTCAGCGCCATCCGCGCCGCCAAGAGCTTCGGCTATACACAGGAGGAATTCCTGCGTCCGCTGGAGCAGGCAAAGGTGCTTTCGGTCGATGCGGAGCTGCCGGAGCTGAAGAAGAACTGCGCCGCGCTGCTGCGCCGGGCCATTGAGCTGCGCGAGGAGGAATCCGGAAACCAGTATAAATCCATGCTCAAGCGGGCGCTTCGCTACATCGACCAGAATTATACGGACGAAAATCTGTCGCTCAACGCCGTCGCAAAGGCCGCAAACATCAGCCCGAACTATTTTTCCGGCGTTTTCAGTCAGGAAATGGGGCAGACGTTTGTGGAATACCTGACGGAAAAGCGGATGGCGCGCGCCAAGGAGCTTCTGCGCTATTCCGGAAAGCGCTCGAGCGAGGTGGCCTACGAGGTCGGTTACCGCGACCCGCGCTATTTCAGTTTCCTCTTTAAAAAAACACAGGGCTGCACGCCGAGCAGCTACCGCGCCGGGGAGGCGGAGCGCCATGAGGAGCCCTAAGGCACACGGCTCGCTCGGCCGGCAGCTCCGGCAGCTGCTGTGGAGCATGCTGCTGCTGCTGGTCTGCGCGGTCATTGTTTCGACGCTGGCAATTTTGCTGCTGCACAACCGCCAGTATTCCGCTGTGACGGCCAACATCGTCCGCGCCTCGCAGTTCAACCAGAACTTCAAGGAAGACGTCGATCTCAAGATGTATTACTACGTCATTGACAGCAGCTACGGCGAGACGCTCCCCTTACAGGAGGTTGCAGAGGCAAAGACGCTGGCGCAGGAGCTTCTGGACGGCACGCAGGACCGCCAGAGCCGCAAGGCCATCACAAGCGCCATCGATCTGTGTGACAATCTGCGCGAGCGCATCCTCCAGATCACAAGGACCGAGGGCTACGACGCGCGCATGGAGCAGCTGGAATCGAACATCTATATCCTGACGGAGCTGATCCAGCAGTATTTCTATACCTATCTCTATCACGAGGCGGGGCATCTCGACGCCTTGCAGGCGGCGCTGACGGCCAGACTCCGACTGGAGCTGTGCCTCGTCGCGGCGGGCACGCTGGTGCTTGTCGTGGTGCTCATGCGGCGCGCCGCCGCCATCAGCCGCAGCATCACGCAGCCGATCTATGCCCTGCGCGAGCGGGCGCAGTCCATCGGACAGGGCGATCTTGCCGCGCGGGAGCCGGTCATGGCGGAGGACGAGACGCTGCAAACGCTGAGCGACAGCCTTGAGCAGATGGCGCAGCATTTGCAGCAGCAGATGGAGCTTAACCGGCAGGAGCAGGACAAGCTCCGCGCGATGGAGCTGGCACTGCTGCAAAGCCAGATCAACCCCCATTTTCTCTATAATACGCTCGATACCATCATCTGGCTCGTAGAGACCGGAAAAAACGAACAGGCCGTCGAGATGGTCACGAGCCTGTCCAATTTCTTCCGCAGCTCCCTGAGTAAGGGGCGCGACATCATCACACTGGGCGAAGAAGAAATCCATGTGCGCAGCTATCTGGAGATCCAGCAGGCGCGCTACCGGGACATTCTGCGCTATGAGATCCGCGTCCAGCCGGAGCTGCGCGGCTGCGTGCTGCCGAAGCTCACCTTGCAGCCGCTGGTGGAAAATGCGCTCTATCACGGCATCAAGCTCCGCCGCGGCATGGGCTGCATTCTGGTCGATGCCGCGCAGGAGGGCGAGTCCGTCCGCATCCTCGTGCGCGACGATGGCGCGGGCATGACGCCGGAGCGCCTGCGGCAGCTTCGCCAGAGCCTCGATTCCGAGGAGCAGGTCGGCTTCGGCGTGCGGACGGTCTACCGGCGGCTGCGGCTGATGTACGCAGAGCACTGCTCCATGGAGCTGGAAAGCGAGCCCGGCGCCGGAACCACGGTCACGCTGCGCTTTCCGATCAGAAAGGAGATGGATGCGTGAAACGGACGATCATGCTTTTCTGCACGCTGGCGCTTTTGGTGCTGGGCGGCTGTCAGCCGGGCGTCCGGCAGACGCCGGAGGAGGAGCGGACACTCATTACCGTCGGCTTTTCGCAGGTCGGCGCGGAATCGGACTGGCGCGTTGCCAACACCGAGTCCATGCGCCAGAGCCTGAGCGAGGAAAACGGCTTCGAGCTGCTGTTCGACAACGCCAGACAGAAGCAGGAAAACCAGTTCAAGGCCATCCGCACCTTCATTCAGCAGGACGTGGATTACATCGTGCTGGCGCCCGTCACGGAGAACGGCTGGGAAAGCGTTCTGGAGGAGGCGCGCGCAGCCAGGATCCCGGTCATCCTCGTTGACCGGCAGGTAGAGGTGGACGACCCGTCGCTCTACACGAGCTGGGTCGGCTCGGATTTCAGAAAAACCGCCGATGAAGCCGTTGCGTGGCTGGCAGAAACGCTGGATGCGGCGGACAAGGACGGCGAGGTCGTGCAGATCATGCACTTGCAGGGAACGCCCGGCTCCACAGCGCAGCTTCAGCGCAGCGCCGCATTGGAGGCAGGCGTGGCCGCGCACGAAAACTGGACGATCACCGTGCAGCTCAACGGCGATTTCACGCAGGCAAAGGCCTATGAGGTGACGATTGCTTATCTGCGCGACAACCCGGCGCCGGACGTTGTCTATTGTGAGAACGACAACATGTGCTTCGGCGTGATGCAGGCGATGGACGAGCTGGGCATTGCGCACGGTGCGGGCGGCGTCACGCTCATCTCCTTCGACGGAGGGCAGGCTGCACTTTCGTACTGCAAGAGAGGGGCGATCGATCTGTGCGCCGAGTGCAATCCGCTCCACGGGCCGCGCGTGCGCGCGATCATCGAGCAGCTTGAGCGCGGCGAAACGCCGGATAAGATGGTCTGCGTTCCGGAGCAGCTCTTTACCGCCGGCCAGATCACGGACGCACTGCTGGAAAGCCGCGTATATTAAAAAACCGTGCATCCACACGGATGCACGGTTTCAGACTGTCAAAAAACCTCGTAGAGTTCGCGCCCGCAGGCGCGAATAAAATGTCAATTTGTTTTGTCCGGGGGCGTGTACCTCGGACAAAACACACTACGCGATGCAAGTGTGGAATTTGTGCGCAAGCAGCGCACAAATTATGCGCGCCGCATCGCGCAGCCTTTTCAAACGCGAACCCAGCCATGCGGTTCGCGTTTGAGAGCTTGTCAAAATGACTTTTTTGACAAGCTCAAAACGTGCATCCACACGGATGCACGTTCTTATATTAGCCGCTCTGCCGCCGGAAAAGCGTCCATAGGAGGCTGATGCTCCGGCACGGCTGGCGCCGGATCTGAGACAGCAGATTCTCGGCTGCTGCGCTGCCCATTGCGTGCGGCGCGTGTCCGGCGGAGGTGATGCTGACGGGGCCGAAGGTGCTGTAATAGCTGTTGTCGAAGCTCACGACGGCGACATCCTCCGGTACGCGCATTCCGGCGCGCAGAAGCGTCCGGATCAGGTGAAAGGCAATCTCGTCGTTGTAGCAGACGACCGCAGTGCAGCCGCCGAGCTGCTGCCGGAGAAACGATTGCAGCAGACTCTCGTCCTGAAGCTCCACGAGCTGACGGCGCTGAAAGCTGGAAAACCAGAGAACATTTTCATCCAGCGGGAAAAGTCCCGCGTCGCGCATTGCACAGACCATGCCGTGATAGCGCTCCGGGCCCTGCACATCGTCGGATTTGAAGATCCCGGCGATTTTTTTGTGCCCGTTTTGCAGCAGATGCGAGGCCAGCAGATAGCCGCCGCCGTAATTGTCGTCTCCGACGCAGAACGCCTCGGGAAGTTCCCGGCAGTTTCCGTGCAGGAAGGTCATCGGCAGGCCGCGCTTTTGAATTTCCCGGTAAAGCTCGGCGTTCGGATTCGGGAGCGCCGTCTTGCAGCCCTCGATCAGAATACCGGCGGGCGGGTCGAGCAGAAGCTGCTGCAAGATCTCGCGCTCGCGGCGGATGGCGTTTTCGGTGGCGTGAATGACGACGGAAAAGCCCTGCGCGGCAAGGCAGGACTGAATGTCCTTGAGCAGTGACGGGAAGATGTAGTCGCTGAGCGAGGTCGCGACCACGGCAATGCGCCGCTCCTGATTGCCTGCGGCCGGGCGCAGGAAGCTGCCGCTGCCGCGGCGCTTTTCGATAAGGCCGTCCTGTTCGAGCACAGCCAGCGCCTGCCGGAGCGTCTGGCGGCTGACGGAGAACTGCGCAGAAAGCTCCTGCTCGCTCGGCAGCTTTCGCTGTCCGTCTGCATACCACCGCGGCAGCGTCTGCCGGAGCGTCTGTACCAGTTCTTCATATTTGAGCGTCATGCGCAACCGCCTCCCTTCACGTGTTTATTGTAGCATAGAAGCCCGGAAACTGCATCGCAGGATTTGTTCGTTTTCTTTTGGAAATTTGCAAAGCAGACAAAAGAAATCCGGCCCTTCTGCGGACAGGCTGAAAAAATACCAAAGTTTTTTCGGTAATTTTTCAACATCGGGCGGAAAATCTCTGACATCCGCCGCGCAGGTTCTGGCGTTTTGTCGGGGCTGTACAGACAGCTTCCATACGGCAGAAGCGGGCATGACCGGAAAAATACAGGAGAAAAGCGTGCAAGGTTCGTAGAAAAACAAAACAAACCGCGCGAAAACGGACGGCTTTCGGAAAAGCTGTCCGTTTTTCATGCAAAACGGCTCAAACCTGTCCGCGCACTCCGCCGAATCTGAGGCAGTACTTGTTCGTCAGATTGATTTCGCACCGTGGGCACGCTTTAATAGAGCCATGACAGGCGAACACCTGAGACACAAAACAAGGTCAGAACAAAAATTGAAAGTGAGGAACAAAAACATGAAAAAGATTCTTGCCCTGCTCCTGGCCATCACAATGATCGCCGCCTTCTGCGCCTGCACGCAGAAGCCCGCGGAACCGACGACCGGCAGCAACACCACGGACACCCCCGCCACCTCCGGCAGCGACCTCATCAAGGTCGGCATCATCAATAACGACCCCAACGAGTCCGGCTACCGCACCGCCAACGACAAGGACATGAAGGCCATGTTCACCAAGGAAAACGGCTATGACGCATCGTTTGCCTACAGCCTCAAGAACGACGAGCAGATCGCAGCCGCCCAGAAGTTCATTCAGGACGAGGTCGATTACCTGCTGATCTCCGCCGCCGGCACCTCCGGCTGGGATTCCGTCCTGCAGGATGCGCAGGCCGCCGGCATTCAGGTCATCCTCTTTGACCGCACCATCGACGCAGACGAGAGCCTGTACGTTGCCTCCATCGTCTCCGACATGGCCAAGGAAGGTGAAACGGCCGTCAACTGGCTCGCCTCCCAGAACCTCGACACCTACAACATCATCCACATCCAGGGCGTCATGGGTTCCGCTGCCCAGATCGGCCGCACGGGTGCTCTTGACGCGCAGGTCGCAGCAAACGACAACTGGAACATGGTGACCCAGCAGACCGCCGAGTGGAACGCCGAGACTGCCCAGCAGATCGTTCAGTCCGTCATCGACTCCGGCAAGGAATTCAACGTCATCTACGCAGAAAACGACGACATGGCAAAGGGCGCTGTCGCGGCTCTGGATAAGGCCAACATCTCCCACGGCGTCGGCAAGGACGTCATCGTGATGGGCTTTGACTGCAACAAGTGGGCGCTTGAGGAGCTGCTCGCCGGCAACTGGAACTACGACGGCCAGTGCAACCCCTTCCAGGCTTCCTACATTGACGCCATCATCAAGGACCTGCAGAGCGGCAAGACCCCTGCTGAAAAGGTCATCGTCATGGACGAGAAGGGCTTCGACGCTTCCACCATCACGCAGGAAGACGTGGACAGCTACGGCATCTGATCTGACACACAACATCGCATGATCTAGGAATCAAACCTGACAGCTGCGTGCGGCACGGCGTATATGGAACCTTCCGTGTATCCGCGCTGCACGCAGCGTGCCATTATGGAGGCGAAAACGATGCAGGAAACAGCTTTACTGGAATTGCGGGGAATCTGTAAATACTTCCCCGGCGTCCGCGCGCTCGACGGTGTGGACTTTACACTCCGTAAGGGAGAAATTCACGCGCTGATGGGAGAAAACGGCGCGGGCAAATCCACGCTCATCAAGGTGCTCACGGGCGTGTATTCCAAGGACGAGGGCACCATTTCCATGGAGGGAACACCCGTACAGATCCGCTCAACGCAGGACGCGCTCAAGGCGGGCATCAGCACGGTTTATCAGGAGATCACGCTCTGCCCGAATCTGACGGTTGCAGAGAACTTATACATCGGAAGAACAAAGGGCGCGCTTACGAACTGGCGCAAAATGAACGCGGGCGCGAAGAAGCTGCTCGATTCGCTCGGCATCCCGGCCGCGCCCACACAGCAGCTTTCCAGCTGCTCCATCGCCGTGCAGCAGATGGTCGCCATCGCGCGTGCGGTTGACATGGAGTGCAAGGTGCTCATTCTCGACGAGCCGACGTCGTCTCTTGACGAGCAGGAGGTCGAAAAGCTCTTTGGGCTGATGCTGGATCTCAAATCGCGAGGTGTCGGTATCATCTTTGTCACGCATTTTTTGGAGCAGGTCTACGCCGTCTGCGACCGCATCACGGTCCTGCGCGACGGCAGGCTCGTCGGCGAGTATAAGATCTCCGAGCTTCCGCGCGTGCAGCTCGTGTCCAAGATGCTCGGCAAGGAGCTGGACGATCTGTCCGAGATCAAGAGCGATTCCGCTGCCGACGCGCTTGAAAACGCGGAGGTCGTCTATGAGGCGTCCGGGCTTTCGAGCGCCGCGGGCGTCCGCCCGTTCGATTTTTCCATCCGCAAGGGCGAGGTCAACGGCTTTACGGGACTGCTCGGCTCCGGCCGCAGCGAATCCGTGCGCGCGATCTTCGGCGCCGACCGCGTCTCCGGCGGCACGGTGCAGATGAACGGAAAGACCGTGAAGATCACATCGCCCCTCGGCGCCATGAAAAACGGTATCAGCTATCTGCCTGAGGACCGCAAACGCGACGGCATCATCGGAGATCTTTCCGTGCGCGACAACATCATCCTCGCGCGGCAGGTGCTCGACGGCTTCTTCCATCCGATCTCCAAGGCAAAGGCAGAAAAATACGCGCAGGAGTATATCAAGCTCCTGAACATTAAGACGGCGTCTACGGAAACGCCCATCAAGGCGCTCTCCGGCGGCAACCAGCAGAAGGTCATTCTGGCGCGCTGGCTGCTGGCAAACCCCGTCTATATGATCCTCGACGAGCCGACGCGCGGCATCGATGTCGGCACAAAGGTCGAGATCCAGAAGCTCGTTCTGAAGCTCGCCGCCGAGGGCAAGAGTGTGACCTTCATCTCGTCGGAAATTGACGAAATGCTCCGTGTCTGCTCGCGTCTGGTCGTCATGCGCGACCGGCAGGTCGTCGGCGAGCTGCGCGGCAGCGATCTCAATCAGAGCAGCATCATGAAAACCATCGCCGGAGGTGAACAGGCATGACCCGGACAACAAACAAACCACAGGGAGACTTCCTGCGCCGGTTGGTTCGCAAGCAGATCTTCATTCCGCTGGCGGCGCTGTTGCTGCTGGCCGTCTTCAACCTCATCGCAGACCCGTCCTTCTTCGCCATCACGCTCAAGGAAAACAGCCTCGGCGACATGGTCCTGACGGGGAACCTCATTACCATTCTCGATAACGCTTCGGAGCTGGTCATTCTCGCCATCGGCATGACGCTTGTGACGGCGGCCTCCGGCGGACAGGATATTTCCGTTGGCTCCGCCATCGCCATTGCGGGCAGCGTCGTGCTGCGCGTGCTGTGCGGCACCAACTCCCGCCCGGACACCCTTCAGGCGCCGATCTTTGTGGCCTTCCTCGTCTGCTGCCTTGCGGCAATGGCGTTCGGCGCGTTCAACGGCACGCTGGTAGCGGTATTTAAGATTCAGCCGATGGTCGCAACGCTCATTCTCTATACGGCCGGCCGCTCGATCGCCGCGTGGATCAACAACAATGAGCTGCCCATGATCTCCGATCCGTCGTTTGCCTATTACGGCAACTTCCTGCCCGGTGTGGCAGTGCCGACGCCGATCTTCATCGCGCTGGCCTGCATGATTCTTGCCTGGGCGCTGCTGCGGTTTACGAACATCGGGCTTTACTCGCAGGCGGTCGGCATCAATGCCAGCGCCGCGCGGCTCAACGGCATCCATCCGCAGCTTGTGAAGTTCCTGACCTATGTCATCCTCGGCCTGTGCGTGGCGGTGGCGGGCTTCATCAAGGTCAGCCGCTTCTCCACCATCAACTACTCTGTCGTAGCAAAGGACATTGAAATGGACGCGATCTTAGCCGTTGCGCTCGGCGGAAACGCGCTCTCGGGCGGCAAATTCAACATCTGGGCGTCCGTCCTCGGCGCGTATGTCATCCAGTTCCTCACAACGACGCTGTTCAAATTCAACGTGGTTTCCAGCGCCCTGCCTGCATATAAGGCAGTCGTGGTCATCATCCTCGTCGTGCTGAGTGCGCCGACGGTCCGCGAAAAGCTGGACGCGCTGAAAAAGCAGCGCAGACAACCTGCAAAAAAGGAGGCGGGCACGCATGCGGAATAAGGTAACGCAAACCGCGCTCACGCGCAAAAGCCGTCTGACAGACGCAAAGCTGCTGCTCATCATCACGATCTGCGTCTTTGCTGTCATGTATGTATGTGCGGTGCTGTTTCTCGGCTCCGGCTTCAAAAAGCCGCAGACCTTCTTCAACATCCTCAACGAAAACGCGGCGCTTCTGATCCTCTCGTGCGGCATGAGCCTTGTCATGATCACCGGCGGCATCGATATTTCCGTCGGCACGCTCACGGCGCTCGTCTGCATGAGCTGCGCCGTCCACCTCGACTATCAGGGCGGCACGGTTCTGACGGCAGTTCTGCTGGCGCTCGGCATCGGCACGGCGTTCGGCCTTGTGCAGGGCTTTCTGATCGCATATCTGGACATTCAGCCGTTTATCGTCACGCTCGCAGGCATGTTCTTTGCAAAGGGTATGACGACCATCGTGAACGCCACGCAGTTCAACGTCGAAAATGCGGCCTTCAAGGCGCTCAAGGAGACGCGCATCTATGTGCCGGGCATGGGCTCGGTCAATAAGCTCGGGGCATACGTTCCGGCCTATGTGGAGATCGGCGTCGTGGTGGCGCTGGTGATCGTGGCGGTCCTGTTCGTGGTGCTGCGCTGGACGAAGTTCGGCAGAAGCGTCTACGCCGTCGGCGGCAACAGCTACAGCGCCAACATGCTCGCCATCAACGTCAAGCGCACGAGATTCCTCGCGCATCTTCTGTGCGGTCTGCTCGCGGGCATCGGCGGCTTCGTCTACTTCCTGCATGTCGGCTCGGGCTCTCCGTCGCACGCGGCTGGCGCGGAAATGAACGCCATCGCCTCCTCCATCATCGGCGGCACGATGCTCACCGGCGGCGTCGGCAACATCATCGGCACGCTCTTTGGTGTTTTGTCCCTGAGCACGATCAAAAACATCGTCTCCTCGCTCGGGCTTGACGAGGCATGGTGGACGAACATCACCGTCGCGGCAATGATCTGTTTGTTCCTTGTGATCCAGAGTCTGGTTTTGTCGCGTAAAAACAAGGATTCGTGAGGTGCTGCGTATGAAACAGTATTTTCTCGGCATTGAGCTCGGCTCGACGCGCATCAAGGCGGTTTTGCTGGACGAGGCGCATCAGATCGTAAAAAGCGGCGATGCGACATGGAAAAGCAGTCTGGAAAACGGCGTCTGGACATATCACATGGACGCCGTGCAGGCAGGGCTTTGCACCGCGGTCAGGAATCTCGGCGAGCTGCCGGGCGAGATCTCGGCGATGGGCGTCTCGGGCATGATGCACGGCTATCTCGCCTTTGACAAGAACTGGAACCTGCTGGCGCCGTTCCGGACATGGCAGAACACCATGACCGGAGAGGCCGCCGCACAGCTCACGGAGACGTTCGGCTTCAACATCCCGCAGCGCTGGTCGATCGCGCACCTGTATCAGGCGATTTTGAACGGAGAATACCATGTCCGCGAGATCGCGCACATCACAACGCTGGCGGGCTATGTGCATTTCCTGCTCACGGGCGAAAACGCCGTCGGCATCGGGGAGGCCTCCGGCATGTTTCCCATCGACAGCGAGGCGCTCGGCTATGACGCGGTGATGCTGGACAAGTTCGGCGCGCTGACTGAAAAGTACGGCTTTGACTGGAGCCTCCGCGACATCCTTCCGAAGGTCCTGACCGCCGGGCAGGCGGCGGGACTGCTCACAGCGAGCGGCAGCGCGTATCTCGGCGGGCTCCTGCCCGCGGGCATTCCGCTCTGCCCGCCGGAGGGCGATGCGGGCACCGGCATGACGGCGACAAACGCCGTCGCGCCGAGGACCGGCAACGTCTCGGCCGGCACGTCGATCTTCTCGATGGTGGTTCTTGAAAAGCCGCTCTCGAAGGTCTATCCCGAGATCGATATGGTCACCACGCCCAGCGGCGCGCCGGTTGCCATGGTGCACTGCAACAACTGCACGAATGACATGAACGCATGGGTCTCGCTTCTCGGCGAGACGGCGGCGCTCTTTGGCGCGGAGGTCTCGACCGGAGAGCTCTTTACAAAGCTCTATCAGAAAAGTCTGGAGGGCGAGGCGGACTGTTCCGGCGTCCTGACGTACAACTACATGGCGGGCGAGGGCGTCACACATCTGGACGAGGGCCGTCCGATGATCGTCCGCAGACCCGAAAGCAGGCTGACGCTCGCAAACTTCCTGCGCTCGCAGCTCTATGCCACGATGGCGACGCTCAAGATCGGCATGGACATTCTGGCAGGCGAGCATGTGGCGATCGACTCCCTGACCGGCCACGGCGGCCTGTTCAAAACGCCGCTCGTCGGTCAGAAATACATGGCGGCAGCCTGCCGCGCGCCGGTTACCTGTATGAAATCGGCAGGAGAAGGAGGCCCCTACGGTATGGCGCTGCTTGCAGCATATATGCTGCAGAAGGAAGGCGGACAAAGCCTGGAGGCGTATCTCGCCAAGGAGGTCTTTGCGGATGTGGAGCGCACGACGCTTGCGCCGGACGCAGAAGACGAGGTGGGCTTCGACCAGTATCTGGCGCGGTTCCGCGCAGCGCTCGAGGCCGAAAAGGCAGCGGTCGCTGCATTTTAAGGAGGTTATATCATGAAAAACTATGAATTCTGGTTCGTTGTCGGCTCGCAGACGCTCTACGGCGAGGAGGTTCTGGCAACGGTTGCACGCCGCGCCGAGGAAATGGCGCAGAAGCTGTCCGCCGTCCTTCCGTATCCCCTCAAGTATAAGGTCACGGCCAAATCCAGCGCCGAGATCACGCAGGTCGTAAAGGAAGCAAACTATGACGATTCCTGCGCCGGCATCGTGACGTGGTGCCATACGTTCTCTCCGTCTAAAATGTGGATCAACGGTCTCGACCTTCTGCAAAAGCCGTGGCTGCACTTTGCAACCCAGTACAACCGCGAAATTCCCAACGAAGAAATCGACATGGATTTCATGAACCTCAATCAGGCCGCGCACGGCGACCGCGAGCATGGCTTCATCGGCGCGCGCCTTCGCAAGCCCCGCAAGGTCATCGCGGGCTACTGGCAGGACGAGGATGTGCAGTCGCGCATCGGAAGCTGGATGAAGGCCGCCATCGGCGTGGCGGTGTCGAAAGGCATGAAGGTCATGCGCTTCGGAGACAACATGCGCGATGTCGCCGTCACCGAGGGCGACAAGGTCGAAGCCCAGAAGAAGCTCGGCTGGGAGGTCAACACCTGGGCAGTCGGCGATCTGGTCAAGGAAATGCACGCCGTTACAGAGGCTGAAATTGACGCGCTCATGGACGTTTACCGCGAGAGCTACGACTTTGCAACGGATAACGTGGATGCCATCCGCTATCAGGCGCGCGAGGAGATCGCGATGAAGAAGATGATGGACCGCGAGGGCTGCAAGGCATTCTCCAACACGTTCCAGGATCTTTATGGCATGGAGCAGCTTCCCGGTCTTGCCTCGCAGCACCTCATGGCGCAGGGCTACGGCTACGGCGGCGAGGGCGACTGGAAGGTTTCGGCGATGACGGCCATTTTGAAGGCAATGGGCGAAAACGGCAACGGCGCGTCCGCGTTTATGGAGGACTACACCTATCACCTCGTCAAGGGACAGGAATACAGCCTTGGCGCGCATATGCTGGAGGTCTGCCCGAGTCTGGCCGGCAATCGCCCGCGCATCGAGACGCATCATCTCGGCATCGGCATGAACGAAAAAGACCCTGCCAGACTTGTCTTTGAAGGAAAGCCCGGCAAGGCCGTTGTTGTGAGCCTTATCGACATGGGCGGCCGGCTCCGCCTCATCGTGCAGGACATCGAGGCTGTGAAGCCGATTCTGCCCATGCCGAACCTGCCGGTCGCAAGAGTCATGTGGAGAGCCATGCCCAGCCTCACCACAGGTGTGGAGTGCTGGATCACCGCGGGCGGCGCACATCACACCGTCCTTTCCTACGACGTGACCGCCGAGCAGCTGCGTGACTGGGCGCGGATGATGGAAATTGAGTTCGTCCACATCACAAAGGACACCACGGTCGAGGGTCTGGAGCACGAGCTGTTCCTCAATGACCTCGCGTGGAAGCTGAAGTGAGGCGCGCTATGCTGGAAAAGCTGAAACAGGACGTTCTGGAGGCGAATCTGCTGCTTCCGAAATACGGGCTGATCACGTTCACTTGGGGAAACGTCTCCGGAATCGACCGCGAGAGCGGCCTGGTGGTCATCAAGCCCTCCGGCGTGCCGTATGACGGCATGACGGCGGAGGATATGGTCGTGGTCGATCTGGATGGAAAGGTCATCGAGGGCAAATGGAAGCCGTCGAGCGACACACCGACGCACCTGGTGCTCTACAAGGCGTTCCCGGAATGCGGCGGCATCGTTCACACGCACAGCCGCTGGGCGACGAGCTTTGCACAGGCAGGCGTCGGCATCCAGCCACTCGGCACAACGCAGGGTGATTATTTCTACGGCGAGATTCCCTGCACGCGCTGCATGACCCCGGCGGAGATCGCGGGCGAATACGAAAAAGAGACGGGCAACGTGATCGTGGAGACGTTCCAAGGCAAGGACGCGGCACAAATCCCCGCCGTCCTCGTCCACAGCCACGGCCCGTTCACATGGGGCAAGGACGCGCACGAGGCCGTTCATAACGCGGTCGTTCTGGAAGAAGTCGCGTTTATGAACTTCCATTCGCTCCAGCTCAACCCGAACCAAACCCGGATGCAGCAGGAGCTGCTCGACAAGCATTACCTCCGCAAGCACGGCAAAAACGCCTATTACGGCCAAAAGTGACCCAAAACAGCCCGGAGGCGCACAAAATTTGTGCGCCTCCGTCTTGCAAAACGGAATATATGATCCAAAAACAGCATCAAGTGATCAGAATGCCTGCTGAGCAAACCGCTTTATGGTTCATTTTACGGCAGGGCCGCGCTTCCTCGGAAGCGCGGCCCTGTTTTTACGGTATATGGCCATAGGGAGGTGCGCCGGTGTTCATCTTAGAGGCTCTTTCGGCGCATCCAAATAAAAATGAACGCAAGCAGTCCCACAAGCAGCGCCGTCAGAACGGCAGAAACTACGGAGAGCAGCTCATAGCTCAAAAACGGCAGGGATGGGATGGAATAGTTCTGCACGATCGTTACGCCGGCTGCATCGGCAGTGCGGGTAAACATGTTGTTTTGCAGGCAGCAAACGCCAAACTCCGCCAGTGCGATCAGACCGCCCAGTGCATAAAGAATCCGCAGGGGCGTTCTGATTTGCAGCTGTGTTGCCTCATCCATGTCTCCGAAGCGATACATCTGTCCGGAACCCTTGAGTGCGATATAAAACAGATACAGCGCGACTACGATCTGAAAGGAATCCAAAATTCCCGTCGGCATATCCCAGCTCCTCCTCCGGTTTGCTTACTTGATTTTGAAAATAGCCTCGATCTCGACCGGAATATTGCCGGGCAGCACATTCATACCGACCGCAGAGCGCGTCGGTGCACCGACATCCTCGCCGAAAAGAGACACAAGCAAATTGCTCGCGCCATTGGCGACCTGCGGCTGGGCGTAGAAATCATCCGCGCTTGCGACAAAAACGAGGATCTTCACAACATCCGCCACGCGGTTGAGGTCACCGATCTTCCGCTCCAGAACTGCCAGCACATTCAGCATGCAGTTCTGGGCATATTTCTGACCATCCTCCACCGAGACATCCTGCCCGAGTTTTCCGGTTACCTGCACGCCGCCGATCACAGGGCCGCAGCCGGAAATGTATGCATAGCCGTCCTCCGTCAGTTTGCACGGGGTGTAAACGCCGCCCTTTGCCGGAGCCTCCGGCAGAGTCAGCCCCAATTCTTTCAGTTTTTCATAGACATCCATAGTAAAAACCTCCTGTATGGTTGTTCCGGCGCTCGGCGCTTACAGATAGCGCCCGCGTGCTTCGATGGGGATCAGTCGCTCTACCCGTCCGCCGCGGATCCCGTAGATTTTATCGACCAGATTCGGCAGGACACAGGCGTGGTTTGGGATGATGGCGATTTTGTCACCGATGTCAAACGGCAGCGGCTCGTCGCTTTCGACAAAGCCGTGCTCCTCGTTGAGCTTTGTGATGCGGATCTCGGGGTGCCCGACGATCCAGCCATAGCCGGGGCGGTGGCCGCAAAGATCGGTGGTGAGCGTTTTGCTTCCGGCGTCGATGATGGCATGGTGCGCATCCATCTTGCATACTACCGTGCTCACCGCACGAAGCGCGCATTCCGATTCCGCGGCGAAGCCGGTCGCCAGAGTGGAAACGTCGTTAAAGATATAGTTGCCGCAGCGCACCTCTGTGATGCCCTCCAGATATTTGCAGCAGCGCGCGGAATAAGAATTACCGCCGCTGAGCACATCCATACGGTAGCCCTTTGCGCGCAGCAGCTCTGCGGTGCCGATCAGTTCATCGTGCTCCCGTCTGGTCTGTGCTTCATAGCCCTCGCGTGTCTTTTCTCCGTAGATCAGACCGCCGTAATACATCAGCCCGCAAATGTCGATTCCGGGCAAAGCGCCGATGGCGTCTGCAAAGGAAACCGCGCCTTCATAGGCAGGTACACCGCCGCGATGCAGCCCGCCGTCGATCTCGATCAGGACGGGAACCTTTTTCCCGATCCGCTCTCCGAGTGCGGAAAGCTGCTTTGCGCCGTAAATGCTGTTGACCTCTGTGCGGATCCGGACACGCTGCATCAGGCGGCCTAGCCGCTCCATCTTGTCCTCGCCAATCAGCGGATACGCGATGAAAATATCATCAATACCATAGTCCGCCATGGTTTCCGCTTCGCTGAGCTTTGCGCAGGTAATGCCGCAGGCGCCGCACGCCAGCTGCTCCAACGCGAAATAGACGCTCTTGTGAGGCTTGATATGCGGACGCACACGGATGTTGTAAGTGCGGCTCAGCGCATCCATCTTTTTCAGGTTTTCAGTGACCTGATCCAACTCTGCAACGACGGAGGGCGTTGGAATGAAATCGTACATGCTCAGCACTCCTTTTGAAAATTCGGAACATCGTTCCGCAATACGGAACAATAATATTATACGACATGAACCGAAAAAAGTCAATGCTGCGCAGGGTGTTACAGATGCGTGCGTCCGGTTGGAAGCGCCGCTTCCGTGTAGCCCATGTGATGCGAAATATCCAATGCGGCGGCACGCATCTTCTCATAAACATAAGCCTCATCACAGCGCTCCAGCAGCCCGTGTCCGGAGACGCTCAGCGCCGCCATCACCTTGCGAGTATAATCATAAATCGGCACGGCAAGGCAGCTGCTGTCGACTGTGTGCTCGCCGCGGTCTGTTGCATAACCGCGTTTGCGTACCAGCATGACATCACGCGCGAGATCTTCATAGTTGGTGATTGAATTCGGTGTATAAGGTTCATAGGAAAGATGCTGCGCCACATGCTCGAACTCTTTCAGCGGTAAGGACGCCAGCAGAACCTTACCCAGTGCCGTGCAGTAAAGCGGCTCCCGTTTGCCAATGGAGGTATAAAGCCGCAGACTGTTGCGCGGCTCGGTCCTCTGAAGGTACATGACCTCGTTGTTCTCCAGAACGCCAAGGTAGGTCGTCGCATGCAGGACCTGTGCCAGCGTGTGCATGACCGGCTCTGCTTCCGTCTTCAGAACGATCTTATTCAGATAGAGACTTGCGAGCTCCACAAATTTGTAGCCCAGTGAATAGACGCTGGTTTCTTCATTTTTTTCGACATAGTGCCGGTCGGCAAACGTTGCCAGAATTCGGTGGATGGTGCTCTTGGGAAGCCCCGTCTCGGCAACGAGCTCCGAAATGGTCATGCCATTTTCTGCTGTTGCCAACCGCTCGATCAGATCCAAGCCCCGGTCAAGCACTTGAACATTGGATTCGCTCAAACAAACCGCCTCTTTTTTCTTTCTTCTGTTTTTGCGCGGATGCGCAGTGTGATTTGGATTGATTATACTAAACGCAAATGAAAAATACAATCCAATTCTAGAAGAGATTGGATAAACAGCAAAATTATCTTCAAGTATTCCACGATACGGAACGCACGTTACAGAAATGGAACGCTATTTTTGTGCATTGTAACGGTTTTACAAAAAACGAAAACAAACGTATTGACATTTTTGACGGAACAGCCTATTTTTGTTCTATACAGACGGGTACGTGTTTCACATTGTGGAACGAAAGGGGGCTTTGACGTGCGCTTGTACTGTATAAGACTGAAATTTGAAATATGGAGGAAAAGTATGAAAAAAGTATTTGCAATTGCCCTGGCTCTGCTCATGGTCGTTTCCATGTGCGCATGCAGCTCGGCAAAAAAGGGAGACGCTGCTGACACCATCAAGATCGGTCTGGCATTTCCGATGTCCGGCACGGCTGCTATGGCCGGTAAGTACAGCACCCACGGCGCTGAGGTTCTGAAGGAAGAACTCGGCGGCAAGATCACCGTCGGTGACAAGGAATACTCGGTTGAGTTTGTCACCATGGATACCGAAGGCTCCGAGGAGAAGACCACCAACGTCTATCAGAAGCTGATCGAGGAAGAAAAGGTCATCGCCATTGTTGGCCCGGACTCCTCCAAGTGCATGCTGGCGGCTGCGCCGATCGCGCAGAATGCGAAGTGCCCGGCCGTTACCACGTTCGGCACCAATACGGCTGTTACCGAAGTTGGCAACTATATCTTCCGTGCCTGCTTCATCGACCCGTTCCAGGGTTCCGTTGCCGCGGCCTACTGCGACCAGCAGGGCTACAAGACCGCCTGCATCATGTTCAACAACGCTGACGCTTACGCCGTTGGCCTGAAGGATGCTTTCATTGAGAACTTCAAGGGCGAGATCCTCGGCATCGAGGAATACTCCGGCTCCGATGTCAAGGACTATAATGTCCAGCTTACCAAGCTCGCCGCGCAGAAGCCCGACGTTCTGCTGCTCCCGAATCTGAACGTTGAGCTCGGCCTCCAGATCCAGCAGGCTCGTACCGCTGGCCTGAACTGCCCGATCGTCTGCGGCGACAGCGCTGATACCCCTGACGTTGCAAATGTTGCCGGCCCTGCAATCGAGGGCGTTGCCTACGTCTCCGCATTCTCCGCCGAATCCACCGACGCAGCTGCCAAGAACTTCGTTGATGCATACGTCAAGCTGTATCCGGACGAACTGCCGAACTCCAACGCGGAACTGACCTATGAGACCGCGAAGATGATCATTTGGGCGATCCAGAACGCCAAGACCCTCGACCGTGACGGCGTGCGCGATGCACTGGATTCCATCAATGGTCTGGAACTGCCGTCCGGCAAAATGACCATGGACCCCACGACCCGCAACCCGATCAAGGGCGGCGTTATCATGCAGTATGACGCAGATGGCGTGACCCACTACGTTTCCACGGTCAATCCGTAATCCATGTTTGTATAGTGTGCTGGCTGTGCGTTTGCCAGCCAGCACACTTTTTATTCTTTTCCAGAACGGAGGCAACTGCTTTGGCAACAATCCTGCAATATTTAGTATACGGCCTTCAGTTGGGAAGCGTTTACGCGCTGTTGGCGCTGGGCTATACCATGGTCTATGGTATTGTCGGCATGATCAACACCGCGCACGGTGACTTCCTGATGATCGGCGCGCTTGGTACATACTTTATCGCCAAGCTTTTTGACAATATGTCCATCGATGGGACCTATCCGATGCTGGCCGTGGGCTGCATCATCCTCATTGCGATGGTCATGACTGGCGGTATTGCGGCCGGCGTGGAAGCCATCGCGTATCGCCCCCTTCGCAACAAGCCCCGCATGATCGCTTTGATCACGGCGGTCGGTGTGTCCATGTTTCTGGAGAACTTCCCACGTGCGCTGCCGTTCATCGGCCCGAACCCGCGCCCGTTCCCCACACTGTTCACCGCGAAGACCTTCAATGTGCTCGGCGCATCCGTCACCTCGACGCAGCTTATTATGATTGCGCTCGCTGCCGTCACGATGCTGGCCCTTGACCGGCTGGTCGCGAAGACCAAGATCGGCGGTCAGATGCGTGCCGTCAGCATGGATAAGGATGCTGCTTCCCTGATGGGCATCAACGTCAACAAGGTCATTTCCATTACGTTCTTCATCGGCGGCGCGCTTGCCGCTGTCTCCGGCATCTGCTATGCCAGTGCCTATCCTCAGGTTGAGGTCTATATGGGCTCATGGCTTGGCAACATGTCCTTTGTCGCGGCCGTGCTCGGCGGCATCGGCGACATCCGCGGCGCAATGCTCGGCGGCTTTATCCTCGGAATTGCGCAGATTTTTGCAACAGCCATCAACTCGACCTTCGGCTATGCTGTTGGTTTTATCATTTTGATCGTGATCCTTCTCGTGAAGCCCGCAGGCATCATGGGTAAGCTGACCACAGAAAAGGTCTAAGGAGGGCGGATATCATGAAAAAAGCAACGACCAACACCGCGCCTCTGTTCCTGAAAAAATTCGGTAGAAAATTCGGTCCCCTGCTCGGCGTGATCGCATTTTATGCGCTGGTCATGATCCTTCGCAGTGCGGATATTATCAACGGCTATTATATGCAGGTCATGCTGTTTGCAGGCGTCAACGTCATGATGACTGCCAGCCTGAACCTCGTCAACGGCTTCACCGGCCAGTTCTGCATCGGCCATGCTGGCTTTATGTCCCTCGGCGCGTACGGCAGCGCTGTGATCACAACGCTGATCTTTAAGGGTAACAGTGTGGCCCCGGCGGCGCAGATCCCGGTTTTCCTGCTGGGCCTGCTCTGCGGCGGCATTGTGGCGGCGCTTGTCGGCTGCCTGATCGGCATTCCGTCCCTGAAGCTCAAGGGCGACTATCTTGCCATCGTCACGCTGGCTTTCGGCGAGATTGTCCGCGCCCTGCTGCGTCTGATTCAGCCGATCGGCGGGGCGCGCGGTATGATCGGCATTCCGAACTATGCCAACTTCTTCTGGGTTGTGCTGTTTGTTGTGCTGACGCTCTGGCTGCTGCGCAACCTGATCTACTCTCCCTACGGCAGAGCGTTCATTGCCATCCGCGACAATGAGATCGCAGCCGATGCCATGGGCATCAACACCACCAAATATAAGATCATGTCTTTCTGCATCGCAGCGTTCATCGCAGGTGTGGCCGGTGGCCTGTATGCACATGTGCTGTCCTTCATCCAGCCTGACTCGTTCAGCTTCACCAAGAGCTCCGACTTCCTCGTCTATCTCTACGCAGGCGGCAGCGGCTCGCTGACCGGCTCGGTCGTGGGCGCGATTTTGCTGACCATCCTGCCGGAGGTCCTCCGTTTTCTGGCAGACTGGCGTCTTGTGCTGTACGCACTGATTCTGGTCGTCGTCATGCTCTACCGCAGCGAGGGCCTGTGCGGCGGCAAGGAAGTCCCGTTCCTGCGCATCAAGCGGTCTTCGCTCTATGAGCAGCCCCTGCTTGGCCGGAAGAAGAACGACACGTCCGAAAAGTAAGGGGAGGAGCTTGCTATGAGTATTCTTGAGGTCAAAAATCTGACCATTCAATTCGGCGGTCTGCGTGCAGTTGATGATTTCAACCTGAGCCTGGAACAGGGTGAGCTGGTTGCCATCATCGGCCCGAACGGCGCCGGCAAAACCACGATTTTCAACATGCTGACCGGCATCTACCGCCCGACGGCCGGCTCTATTGAGCTTGAAGGCGAAAGCATGGTCGGCCTGAAGCCCTACCAGTTTGCCCAGCACGGCATAACCAGAACTTTCCAGAACATCCGCTTGTTTTCGAACGCCTCTGTCGCAGACAACGTTAAGATGGCGGCCACAATGCACAGCCAGGATAAGCTTGCCAGCTGCCTGCTCCGCACACCGAAAATGCTGGAGCATGAGCGGGCGCTCGATGAGAAGGTCATGGCGCTGCTGGAACGGCTGAATCTGGCCGATAAGGCGGATCTTCTGGCAAAGAATCTGCCGTACGGTGACCAGCGTCGTCTGGAGATCGCACGTGCGCTGATGACAGATCCGAAGATCCTGTTGCTCGATGAACCCGTTGCCGGTATGATCACCACGGAGCTTGAGGAAATGGCGCAGCTGGTCGTCCAGATCCGTCAGGACTTCAACGTCAGTATTATCATGATCGAGCATCATATGAACTTTGTTATGCCGATCGCAGACCGCATCAAGGTCGTCGATTTCGGCAAGACCATTTCGGAAGGCACTCCCGATGTGGTGCAGAAGGATCCGAAGGTCATCGAGGCCTACTTGGGAGGAGGATACCAGAATGTCAATGCTTGAGGTAAAGGATCTGCACGTTTCCTACGGTGCGATCAAGGCTGTGCAGGGTATCTCCTTTGAAATGGAGCAGGGTGAAACCGTTGCGCTGATCGGCTCAAACGGTGCAGGAAAATCCACCACACTTCGCACAATCTCCGGTCTGGAAAAGGCCAAGAGCGGCTCGATCGTCTTTCAGGGACAGGAGCTGACGAAGCTTAAGCCGCATCAGATCGTTCAGCTCGGTATCGCGCATGTACCGGAAGGCCGCCGTGTCTTTGCACGCATGAGTGTTGATGAGAACCTGCGCATGGGCGCAAACGTCATTACGGACCATGCGCAGATCAAGCGTGATCTCGAGCGCGTGTATGACATCTTCCCGCGCCTGCGCGAGCGCATGAAGCAGCAGGCCGGTACACTTTCCGGCGGTGAACAGCAGATGCTGGCACTTGGCCGGGCGCTGATGACCAACGGCAGCCTGCTGATGCTCGACGAGCCCAGCATGGGTCTTGCGCCGATCATCGTTGAAGAAATTTTCAAAATCATTCGCCAGATCAATGAATCCGGCACCAGCATCCTGCTCATTGAGCAGAATGCCTTCCTTGCGCTGACCACCGCCTCCCACGCCTACGTTCTGGAAACCGGTAAGATCACCATGCAGGGCAAGTCATCGGATCTGCTGGCAGATAAACGTGTCAAGGACGCCTATCTGGGCGCCTAAGCGGAAAGGAGCGCAACTCAACTATGAATGTTTCTGAAAGACTGGCCGCATCGGCTGTTGTGCCGGTTGTCGTGCTGGACGACGCAAAGGATGCCGTTTCGGCGGCGAAGGCGCTGCTGGCCGGCGGCGTGGACGTGATGGAGATCACGTTCCGCACGGCGGCTGCGGCAGATTCGATCAAGGCTGTCGCCGAAAGCTGCCCCGATATGTTAGTTGGCGCCGGAACCGTCATCACGCTCGAGCAGTGCAAAAAGGCTGTGGAGTGCGGCGCAAAATTTATCGTCTCGCCGGGCTTTGACGAAGAGGTCGTCCGCTGGTGCGTGGAAAACGGCGTTACCGTGACGCCTGGCTGCGTGACTCCGACCGAGATCATGGCGGCCATGAAGCTCGGACTCAAGGTCGTGAAGTTCTTCCCGGCAGGCGTGTATGGCGGGCTTTCTGCCATGAAGGCGCTCTCGGCTCCCTTCGGCGGGATCAAATTCATCCCGACCGGCGGCGTGAATGGCCAGAACATCGGCGAGTTCATCGCCGCGCCCTTTATCCACGCGGTCGGCGGCAGTTGGGTCTGCCCGAAGGCGGACATTGCAGCCGGCAATTTTGAGAAGATCACAAAGCTCTGCAAGGAAGCAAGAGCCGCTGCGCTGGGGTTCGAGGTAGCGCACGTCGGCGTCAACTGCGAAAGCGGCGAGGACTCGCTGGCTGTCTGCAAGAAGCTGGATGAGGCGTTCGCACTCGGCGTGAAGGAGGGTAATTCCTCCAACTTCGCCTCCAGCGGTATTGAGGTCATGAAATCCATGTACCTCGGCAAGAACGGTCACATCGCCATCCGCACCAATTCCATTTCACTGGCGATTGCCGAACTTACGAAAAAGGGCTTTGTCTGCGATATGGAGACGGCCAAGTACAAGGGTGCGCGCATGGTCGCCGTGTACTTGAAGGACGAATTCGGCGGCTTTGCTGTGCATCTGCTGCAGAAGTAAGGAGGAACATCATGAAATTTCTGACCTTTGGTGAAATTATGCTGCGGCTGAAGGCCCCCGGCATGGAGCGTCTGCTGACGAACCACACGCTGGAGGCAACATTCGGCGGCGGCGAAGCCAACGTGGCTGTTTCTCTTGCAAACTATGGCATGGACGTAGGTTTCCTGACTGTGCTCCCCGATAACCCTATCACGGATGCCTGCGTCCGGGAGCTGCGCGGCTTCGGTGTTGACACCTCCCGCATCGTCACCGGAGACGGCCGCTTTGGCGTCTACTATGTCGAAGGCGGCGCAAACCAGCTTCCCTGCCGCGTGGTCTATGACCGCGCATGGTCGGCCATCGCCATGGCGAAGCCCGGCGATATCGACTGGGATAAAGCCTTCGAGGGCGTGGGGTGGTTCCACATCACGGGTATTACGCCTGCAATCTCCGAATCCGCGATGGCGCTGTCGCTGGAGTCTGTACAGGAAGCCAAAAAGCGCGGCATTACCGTTTCCTGCGATCTGAACTACCGCAAGAACCTGTGGAAATACGGCAAAAAGGCCAGCGAGGTCATGCGCGAACTTGCAAAGTACGTTGATGTGGCGATCGCCAACGAGGAGGACGTGCAGAAGTCGCTCGAAATTACCGTCGATGTGAACGTTGAGTCCGGTGAGCTCGACCGTGAGAAGTACCGCGCCCTCGGCAATAAGGTTCTTGAGGCGTATCCGAACATGAAGTGCATTGCCATCACGCTCCGCGAAAGCCATTCGGCAGACTGGAACGGCTGGGCTGCATGCCTGAACGACGGCAAGGACTTCTATGTGTCTAAAAAGTATGAGATCCGCGACATCATCGACCGCGTCGGCGGCGGCGACAGCTTTGCAGGCGGCCTGATCTATGGCCTCAACCATTATGAGGACAAGCAGTCCGCGCTGGAGTTTGCAGTTGCGGCCAGCTGCCTCAAGCACAGCATTCCCGGTGACTTTAACCGTGTCAGCGTTTCCGACGTGGAAAAGCTCATGGGCGGCGACGGCACCGGCAGAGTGCAGAGATAAAAGGAGAACATCAGCATCATGGAATGGATCAATGAAAAAGCAAAAACACTGAAGCAGGGCGCGATCCGCGCCATGTTTGACCGCGCAAACACCATGACCGGCGTCATCAGCCTCGGCATCGGAGAACCCGATATGCCTACGCCGAAGCTGGTCTGCGAGGCCGCGAAGGAAGCACTCGATAAGGGGATCACGCATTACACCCCAAACGCCGGCACGCTCTCGTTCCGTCAGGCCATTGCCGAGAAGTCCTATCTGAAGGATCTGCACTATGACCCGAATACCGAGATCATCGTCACAAACGGCGGCATGGGTGCTTTGAGCCTGCTGTTCCTTGTCCTGCTGAACAAGGGTGATGAAATCCTCATTCAGGACCCGCAGTGGCTGAACTATGTGGCGCAGGTCGCGTACTGCGACGGAACGGCCGTCCGTGTTCCCACCGATCTGGAGCACAACTTTGAGATGCAGCCGGAGACCATCGAAAAGCTCATCACGCCGCACACCAAGGCGCTGATGATCAACACGCCGAACAACCCCACCGGCTCGGTCATGACGCGCGAAACGATGGCAAAGATCGCGGAGCTGGCGGTGAAGCACGACCTGCTGGTGATCTCCGACGACGTCTACAACACGCTGCTCTACGCCGGGGAAGAAGCACCCTGCATTGCATCCTTCCCAGGCATGAAGGAGCGCACCGTCATCGTCAACAGTTTCTCAAAGTCCTATGCAATGACCGGCTGGCGCATCGGCTTTGTCGCGGCCCCGGCGGAGATCGTTGACCGCATGACCAAGTGTCAGGAAAACTTCAACGCCTGCGCAAACGCGCCCGGTCAGTATGCCGGTACGGTTGCGCTGGATCATCCGGAGCTCTGCGAGGAGCTGCGCCAGATCTTTGAGCGCCGCCGCAGCATCTTGCTCGACGGGCTTGCCAGGATCGACGGCATCCGCTGCAACCGCCCGAACGGCGCGTTCTATGTGTTTGCCGACATCAGCAGCTTCGGCCTGAGCAGCGTCGAGTTCTGCAACCGCCTGCTCGATGAGCAGAAAGTCGTCTGCATTCCGGGCAGCGCCTTTGGCGAATGCGGCGAAGGCTTCATCCGTATCGCATACACCTGTTCGGATGACAATCTCCGTGAGGCGATCCGCCGCATCGACGCCTTCTGCAAATCTCTGTAATCCTCTTTCCCTTTCCGCTTCTGCCGATGGCAGAGCCACAGCGCTGCACCTGAATGACCGGCCGGCACCGGGCCTTCTCTTGCAGTGCTGCGGCACGTTCACCCATTTGACCTTGAAAGGAAGAATGTTATGACACAGGATCTTTGCACGCTGCTGCGTGAGAAAAAACTCATTTCCATTGTCCGCGGTGCACCGACGGAAAAAATTACGAAAATTGCCGATGCGCTCTGGCGCGGCGGCTTCCGGTTTCTGGAGATCACGTTCGATCAGGCCGGGAACATTCCGCTGGAGGTTTCGGCGGAGCAGATCCGCATGGTGCGGGAGGCGTTTGAGGGTCGTCTGCATGTCGGCGCGGGGACGGTGATGACCGAGTCACAGCGGAAGCTGGCGGCTGCGGCCGGAGCGGAGTATATTATTTCTCCGAACGTGAATGTGGAGATCATCCGCGCAACAAAGGCGGCGGGGCTTCTCTCCATTCCCGGCGCGTTTACGCCCTCCGAAATCGTCACTGCGTATGAGGCGGGCGCCGACTTCGTGAAACTTTTTCCGGCTGACTGCATCGATCTGCATTATATCAAGGCGATCCGCGCCCCAATCAACCACGTTCCGCTGTTGGCTGTTGGCGGCGTGACACCGGAAAATCTGGGAGCGTATCTGAAAGCCGGTATGGCCGGCGCCGGAATCGGCAGTGTTCTTGTTAAAAAAGAAGATGTCGCCGCCGATGATTTTGACGCCATCGCCGCGCGTGCAGCGCGTTATGTCGCTGTGGCTGAAGGTATTTGAAATACATCGCCGTGCGCGATGATACTGAAAGAAAAGAACGAACGAGAAGATCATCGTGGTGAAGAACAGAGGAAAACTTCGTACGAATGCACGAAGGTCTGCCGCACAAAAGCGCTGCATTGACCGGTTCCCTCGTCTTCTACCGCGGAGTACAGAAAAAAACTGTCGCCTGCGAAAACCGCAGGCGGCAGTTTTATATGGGATTGTTATTCGATGGCGATGGCAGTGGAAGCGGCGAGCTTCTTCACATCCTCTTTCGGGACGATGACGCTCAGGACGCCGTCTTCATACTTCGCCTTGACGTCCTCCGGCTTGACGCTGCCGACATAGAAGCTGCGCGAGCAAGCGCCTGCATAGCGCTCCTGACGAAGCACGCGCCCCTTCTTGTCCTGCTCATCCTTGTCCAGACCCTTCTGGGCAGCGATGGTCAGATAGCCGTCTTTGATGTCGAGGCTGATCTCGTCCTTCTTGAAGCCGGGCAGCTCAACGGCAAAGCGGTAGGCCTTGGCGTCATCCGTCTCGCGGATATCGGTCTTCATCAGGTTCTTGCCATTCTTGCCGAACAGCGGGCTGTGCGAACCGAAGAAGCCATTGTTATCAAAGAATTCATCAAACATGTTTTCACCATAGATGCTGGGCAACATAAAAATCCCTCCAATTTTAAGATCCAAAATCACTTGAAAAACTTACTGCTTCGGGAGGCTTTCAACACCTCTCTTTGTTTTTCTGACTCACAGTTTATTCCTTTTCTCAAGAAAAACAAGCATCCGGAAGCACAAGAAATGAGATTCAATTTGTGCGCGGAGCACAAATTGAAAAAGCGCGGGAATATCTTGACCATAGTGTATCCGGATACTATAATGAAGAAAAACCCAAAGGAAGTGCGCATTCCATGAAAGAAAACCGAAAGCTTTTGCAGGAGGTCCTTGAGGACATCCGGCACGACATGTCAGACGAGGAAGTCCTGAATCTGCTGGCGGACAGCAAAATTTCCGAAAGTCCTGCCACGGAAAAATATACGCTCGGGCAGCGCGCGGCGGACGCGATCGCGAAATTCGCGGGCAGCTGGGCGTTCATTTTCGCATTCACGGGCGTGCTGGTTCTCTGGATGGTCGTCAACACGATTTTAGCGGCGAAGGCCTTTGACCCGTATCCGTTTATTCTTCTCAATCTGGTCTTATCCTGCGTCGCTGCCATTCAGGCGCCGCTCATCATGATGAGCCAGAACCGGCAGGAGGAAAAGGACCGCCGCCGCGCGGAGAATGATTATAAGGTCAATCTCAAGACCGAGATCATGATCGAAGACCTCTACGACAAGGTCAACGCCATTCTTGCCAAGCAGTCTGCATTGGAGAAAAAATTGCAGGAGCAGGAAAAGTCCAAATCGTAAACAGAAAAAGCCCGGTGTACCGCCCAAACGGATGGTACGCCGGGTTTTCATTGGATCCCCGTCAGCTGATCGGGGAATTGAGCCGCGGCAGCGCATGAAAATTGCGGAACAAGAGCTGGAATTTTGTGTTGACAAATGTTATCACCATGTGATATTCTCGAAATATAACATGTGTTAATATTTGAAGAGGAGGCGGGATACGATGGAGCACAACAGACTGTCCGACGGAGAATGGAAGCTGATGAAGGCGCTCTGGGCACGGTCAGGACAGACATTGGCAGAGCTAGTGACTGCTTTGGACGCGGACACTGGCTGGAGCCGGGCGACGATCTTTATGATGCTCAAGCGTTTGATCGCCAAGGGCGCGGTCACGATGGACGACAGCGGAAAATTTCAGAAATACAGCGCTGCGATCACCTATTCGGATGTCGAGCCGGAGGAAACGGAATCGTTTCTGTCCAAGGTCTACGGCGGCAGCGTGGGAATGATGGTATCAAATTTGGTCGGACGCGGTGCGCTGTCCGAACAGGAGATTCAGGAGTTAAAAGCCATTCTGGACGCAGCGGAAAAATAGGAGGGATCGGCATGCTGAAAGAAGTTTTGACCATTTCGGCGCATGCGCTGCGCATCCTGTTCCTGACGAAAAAGCAGCGTACAAGCGTTCTGTGCGTGATTCTGGCGCTGCTGCTCGTCGCTTCTGCGACCGGCTGCTCGTTTACAGAACTGACGCAGCAGAAAGCAGAAGAAACCACATTGCCGGAGAAGCCGGAAACAGGCATATCGGAAACCGCGCCTGCGCCGGAGCAGGCGCAGAAGGATGGATTCCTGCGCGATGCGGCGCTGCGCACAAAGTTTACGCCGGATGCTGCACAGGTGCCGGACGATGAGATCGTCGGCTTTTTCCGCGCCGCCGAAGGTGCGCTTGCGGATAAGCAGGGACTGGAGTTTGTGACGCTGGATGGGTTTTCGCCGGAAAATTTCTTTCTGCTGTTTCTGGCGTGGACCGATGAGGATACGCTGCGCAGCTGCCAGAATCCTGCTGACAAGCTGTTTTACTTCTCAGAAGCAGCCATTTGCCGGACGCTGGACTGCTATTTCAAAGACTATTGCTTCGACATCACGCGCTGTGAAAGCTATGACGCGCAAAGCGGTATGGTCGTTGTCCCAACTGTCTCTGTCGATGGCGGCGCTCTGGATATGCGTTTTTATGGGAAGAAGCAGAATGGCGACATGATAACATATGCCGTCGATTTTTACACTGCGGAGGGCAATGGAGCATCCGAACGGCTTTCTCACCGGAAAGAATATACACTCCAATGCTATGACGGCGGATTCTATCTTCTGAGTGCCAATGGTGTAAACACGCCTGATCGGATCGGAGAAATTGGCGGCATTTGCCTCTGGGACGCATGGGACATGCTGCCGAAGACGCTGACAGAGGGGTTCACAGACCTTGGCGTCGTTGGCGTTTCGCGAGAGAACTATGACGTGGTCATGTACGGCCGCGACGGCCTGTATGTCCATGTGCCCCGTTTACAGGAGGGCAAGGAGGACACAGAGCGGGGACTTGGTGACAGAGTGTGTGGTATCTATACGACATCCCCGGATTATCCGACACAGCGCGGCCTGCGCGTTGGCGATCCGGAGTCCCGGGCGATAGAGCTCTACGGTGAAGATTACCTGTGGGACACCTTTGGATACGAGCAGCAGGACGGCGTGATCACACGCATCGGTTTCTTTACATATTACGATGCATGGGGCACGGACGCGGTGATCGCGCCGCCGCCCGTTGATTACCTGCCAGAGAATTGATGGAGGGAGGATGATCGAAATGCGAGAGATTTTGAGCCTTTCGGCGCTGATCGTGGCTGTGCTGTTGGTGCGGGCGATGTTCAAAAACCGCGTGCCGAAGCGGATGATCTATTGCCTGTGGCTGGTCGTGCTTTTGAAACTCTGCTTGCCGGGAACACTGGTTTCTCTGCCGGTTCTTCCGGCGGAGGACGCGGCAGCTCCGGCGCAGAGCGCAGAGCGGCCCGTGCAGACTGCACCGGTGATTCAGCGACCCGCACAAACCGTGACGAAACCGCAAACACCTGCGCAGCAACCGGTTTCCCCGGTACAAGAAACTGCGAAGCCGGCTGCAAAGCTGTTGACGACGGCACAAATTCTTCAAATTGTCTGGTTCAGTGGCAGCGCATTGCTCGGACTCTGGCTGTTCGGCGCGTGGGCGGTGTTTACGATTCGGCTCCGCAAAAGCCGGAAATTCCTTGGAAAACGGGGAAAAACAAACATTTACGTCTCAAAACGCATCAAATCGCCGTGTTTAGCCGGACTGATTCCGGCAGTCTACCTGACGGAGGACGTGCTGAGGAACGATACGACGGAACTGATTGTGCGCCACGAACTGACGCATTTGCGGCATCTGGATTTCCTGTGGTCGTTTTTCCGGATGGCGGCGGTGAGCGTCTACTGGTGGAATCCTCTCATCTGGCTTGCTGCGATTTGCTCCAAGCACGACGCGGAGCTTGCCTGCGACGAGGCGGTTGCCGCAAAACTGCCGGAGCGTGAGCGCCTTGCCTATGCCCGCGCGATTCTGGCGCAAGCGCCGCGCAAGGCGTCAGCCCTGAGCCTTGCCGGGCCTCCGGTCAAAGAACGCATTCTGTTCCTGACGAAAAAGCAGCGCACCAGCGTATTGTGTGTGGTTCTGGCTTTGCTGCTCGTCGTGTCCGCGACCGGCTGCTCGTTTGCAGAGCTGACGCGCCGGGAAGCAGAACAGGCTGCACCCGCCGAGGAAGAAACGCAGCCGAAAACGGAGCCGCAAGCCGAAGCAGCGCCGGAACCAACTGCGGAAATAACGCAGCCGGAGCGCACATCGCTGGAAGAAGAACTTCCGGTTGACGAGACCGCGCGGGCGGCGTGGTTGGACTTTGCAGACACGTGGCGGCTGGACTATCTGCCGGTCTTTTCGCGCGGCGCGGCGCCTGCATCGACATCGGAATATCTGATGTGGGTCTTTTCGCGGAATATGGATGCGTTCAAAGCGCAGGGCTATATGACAAAATCGGACGTGGAAACGGAGATCCGGGCGCATTTCGAGGTTGAAAACCTGACGCACGAAGGGCTTACACGGACGTGGGATTATGACGGCGAAACGTACACGGCTGTTCCGGGCGGCGTAAAGGATCGGCCGCTCGCGCGGCTCGACAGCGTCATCCGGGTAAATCTCGGCGAAGAGCCGCAGTACTGTGTGCAATACTGCCTGATGGGAAACGGAAATCTGCTTGATGACGTGGAATGGAGCCGTTGCCGCGATGAAATTGTAAGCGGCGAGGCGCCGGATTTGTCGGAGCTTCGGGAGTTTACGCTCGTCTTTACCATGCAGGACGGCGAGCCGGTCTTTCTGAGCCATACGGAACTTCCCCCTGCGGCACTTTCAAGCGAGGAAATCTGGCAGCACGTCCATGAGAAGCTGGATGACGCGCCTTGGGCGCAGAACATGACCCCAGAATACGAAGAAGCTGTCCGGGCGTTCCAGCTTGCGGACAGCAAAAGAAGCAACCAGCCGGGAGACGTTTCTCAATGGCCGCACTATTATTCGGCATTTGTCGATTATTTCAGCGGCATGAACGCTGACTTGCACTATCTGGATGCGGATGCCGTTTGGACAATGGACTTGTCTGAGGACGGTCAGATGATGATCGTCACAATGACGCGGGGCGATGCATCGCTGACACTTTCCTATTCGCTCCAAACACAGGAAATCAGTTCCGATAATCGGCTAGCAACAACAATGACACTGACTGTCTACGATTCCAATACACCCCTTCAAGCCAGCGAGTTCACGCTGCCGCGCGGTCTGCGCTTTGGGATGTCCTACGACGAGGCATACTGGCTGTGCGGTGATGCCGTCAGTGATGCATTCACTGGAGAAGTTGGGAGAAGCTTTACATGCGAGGGCTATACATATAGTTTTGGTGATGATGACATTCTGTATTACGTCATGATTCGCAGCACTTCCGGCGAAAGCGATCCTGCCCCCACCGTCCGCGGCATCCGTCTTGGAGACAGTATAGATTCCGTATTTGACAAGCTCCCATGTACCGACCGAGAACTCAAGCAGTGGGCTATGCAAACCGTCTACGACGACGGCGCTGGACACAGCGCCGGACTTGAATTTGTGGCGGGCAGCTTCTATTCTCTGCGCCTGTACACGCCGGAGGGCTATGTCGCCGCCATCACCTTTGCCCGCGCAGACAATACCGTAAAATACATTGATTTGTCTGCTCCCAAAACGTAATGTTCAGGGTTCCACAATCAACATTTGTTGAGGCGGTACGGCACATATTTCATGCGCTCAATACATATGAGCGATACGGAGATAAAATCTCAGAGGAGCGATGATTGAAGCATATGCAAAATGAAGCATGGCTGGACGAAGAAAACCGCATCGTATCCTTTCAGGAAATCCCAAACAGCCGGTACTACAGCGCAGAAGAAAACGATTTCTGGCAGATGGTCATTCATCTGATCCTGTCTGGATATCGGGTTCAGTAAAACACGGATCTTACAAAAAGCAGCCTGCAAGCGATTCTGGCTTGCGGGCTGTTTTTTGCAGCATCACAGCCGCCGCTGGCGCAGCGCCTCCCGATGCGTTTTCGTTATTTAGCGGAGACGGGCTTCTTTTTGGTGGCTAGCACCGCAATGGCAGCCGCCGCAATGCCGCCGACGGCCTTGGCCGCCAGCACCGCGCCGAGCATCTCGGGGGCATTCGCGGTGACAAAGCCGAGGTGTGCCGCGAGAAGCGACGTTGCACAGACACTGAATGCGACGTTTACGACCTGCCCGCGCTCGTCCATATCCTTCATGGAGGTCAGGACCGGGATCGCGTTGACCAGACTGATCAGCAGCCCGGCCATGCTGACATGATTCATGCCGAGCTTTCTGCCCAGAGCGCCAAACGGCTTTCGCAGCGCGCGCTGAAGAAGCTCCGTCAGCGGCAGACTGCCAATCAGCACAACGCCGATCGTGCCGACCGTTGTCATGGCGTCCTCGACCGGTGCGAGATCGGGAATGATCTCCCAGCCGGTCAGATAAGTGACCGTTCCCAGGACCAGTCCGATGACGCTGACGATGCTGATGAAATTGGCAAATGCCTTGAAGGCCAGCGCCATTTTCTCCGGGATCTTCCAAAGCCCAAGCCCCAGAAGGACTGCGATCAGAAAGACGGGCATGGACTGCCAGAGGGCCTGCGTGACAGTAAGCCCCGTCAGCAGGCCGCCGACGATCAGGCCGGCGGGCATTCCGACGAGCCCGAACATCACGCCGCGGCTAAAGGCCTTGCGGCAGGCCGGATCGACCACAGCCATGCCGAGCGGGATCAGGAACACGACCGTGCAGCCGAAGGTGGAGGATACAACGAGGCCGGAATAAAGCCCAATCGCCGCGTTGTCCGCCAGCTCCACCGCCAGAGCATAGCCGCCCATGTCCACAGCCAGAATGTTGGCGGACATGGCGGGGTCTATGGAGACTGCACGGAAAAGAGGCGCCAGCAGCATCCGGCAGCCGGCGCCGATGACCGGCGCCAGACAGAGAATGCCTGCGATGCAAAGCGCCGTCGGGCCCATATAATTCAGACCGTCTTTGAATTTGCTTCCCAGCCCCAGCTTGTTGCCGAGGATCTGATCGATCCCGCCGACGACCGCTCCGGCGGCGATCAGGATCATCAGGATCTGATTGATGCTCATAGTTGAAACCTCTCTGCATGTGTGACTTGCGCATGGTGCCAGAAAGCGCCGCGCCGCGCATTTGAAATCATTATAGCGGAAAGGCGCACGTAAAGCTACTGCTTTTCTCGGCAGCGAGCCGAACGGAGAAAAGGATTTTTCACAATAATCAAAAAAAGCATTGACAAGAGCGTGCATTATCTGCTATTGTCTGAATATAGAAGTATAGCAAATGCTTTAATAACTTGCTTACCGGAGACGGCGGGAATGACGGGACCGAAAGGGGAAAACACATGAGCATCATGGAAACGATCCGCGCCAGATACCTCAGTCTCAGCTCCGTGCAGAAACGGATCGCCGACTATTGTCTGGAGCATCCGGACGAGGCCAGCTATCAGACGCTGCGCGAGTTTTCACAGACAACACACACGACCGATGCGACCGTTCTGAAGTTCTGCGGCAATATGGGCTGCGAGGGCTTTCTGGCGTTCCGCCGTCAGCTTCAGGAGTATGTGCGTCTGCGCCTGAGCCCGAATGAGAAGATACGCATGTCGCTCACGCGCTCGGTCGATGCGCACGACACCTGCCGCAAGATCATCGAGGGCGAAAAGCGCGGGCTGGAGATGACGTTCCGATATCTGGACATGGAGAACTTCGGGCAGATCATCTGCCGGCTGAACCATGCGCGGCGTGTTTTTATCGCCGGTCACCGGCTCACACGCATCGTGGCGGACTACTTTCTCTATCAGCTCAAGCGCATCGGCCGCGAGGCGTATCTGGTCGATATGGCGGACAGAAAGCAGCCGCGTGATGCGCTCCTGCACGCCACAAAAGAGGATGTGTTCGTCCTCATCAGCATCCCCGTCTATGCGGATGTGACCATCCGGATGGCGCAGTATTTGCAGGAGGCGGGAATCTGCGGCATTTGCATCACCGACAATCTGACCTCTCCGGTGGCGCAGGCATGTGAACTGTCGCTGACCTGCAACACGGAGCACGAGGTTTTTTTCAACTCCATCACCCCGCTGATCGCACTGATCGAGCTGCTGTCCGCCGGGCTTCTGCTCGGCGACCGCGAGGGCTTCACCGCCTCGCAGGAGCGCCTCGAACAGATTGAGCAGACGCTCGGCATTCCGCAGAGCGATCGTCAAATTGTCCGCACTGAGCTTGAACGTGAGGCTTTATAAAGGAACACAGGAGGCGTTTTTTATGATTCTGATCAAAAATGCACGCGTATTTTCGCCGAAGGCACTCGGGAAAAAGGATGTTCTGATCGCCTTTGACAAGATCCTTGAGGTCGCGGACTGCATCGAGCCGTGGCGCGGCGATCTGACCGTGATCGATGCGGCGGGCAAGATGCTCGTTCCCGGCTTCATTGACCAGCATGTTCATATCGTCGGCGGCGGCGGTGAGGGCGGCTTCAACACCCGGACGCCGGAATTCCAGCTTTCCAAGGCGGTTACCTCCGGCGTGACGACGCTTGTCGGCCTGCTTGGCACCGACGGCTACACCAAGAGCCCTGAGCTGCTGCTGGCAAAGACCAAAGCGCTCAACACGGAGGGCATCACGGCCTACTGCCTGACAAATTCCTATGCATATCCGCCAAGAACCATCACCGGTTCCGTGGCAAACGATATTCTTTACATCTCCGAGATCATCGGCTGCAAGCTTGCCATTGCGGACCACAGAGCCAGCCACCCCACCCGCGAGGAACTGATCCGTCTGGTTTCCGACATCCGCATGGCGGCGCTCGTCTCCGGAAAGGTCGGCGAGCTGCATCTGCACGTCGGCGCTGCACCTGAGGGCATCGAGCCGATCATGGACATCGTCCGAACGACGGACATTCCCATCTCCCATTTCCGCCCGACGCACCTCGGCCGCCGTCCGGAGCAGGTGGTGCAGTTCACACACATGGGCGGCTATGCCGACATCACGGCAAGTTCCAGCGTGTCGTCGTTCTTCCCGGGCCTGATGGAAACGGCGGTTCCCGAGCTTTTGACCATCAGCTCCGACTCCAACGGCAGCATGCCGAAGTGGGACGAAAAGCACGAGCACATCGTCGGTATGGGCGTCGGCGACATGGGAGATCTCTATCGCGTGATTTTTGAAATGGTGACGCAGCAGGGCGTCGCGCTGGAAAAGGCGCTGCCCTTCATCACCTCGAACGTCGCCCGCGCACTGGAGCTCTATCCGCGCAAGGGCTGCATCGCCGAGGGCAGCGACGCGGATCTGGTCCTTCTGGACGAGGGCTATCAGATCGACGGTATGCTGGCAAAGGGCCGCATCATGATGCAGGACAAGCAGGTGCTCGTCAAGGGCACGTTTGAATAAGCCCGCGCAGCCAACAAAACGGAAAGGGAGAATGCGTTATGAGACTTGCAAATCTGACCTGGCCGAAGGTACAGGAGTATTTTGAAAAGAACGACATGGTGCTCGTCTCCATCGGCAGCATCGAGTGCCATGGCCGGCACATGCCGCTCGGGACAGACACGCTGATCCCGGAGCATCTGCTGGAGAAGATCGAGCAGAAAAGCGACGTCCTGATCGCCCCGACCATTCCCTATGGCGCGTGTCAGAGTCTGGCTCCGTATCCCGGAACGATCGACATTGACAGCGATGTGCTCTATCAGTTCTGCCGTCAGGTATTCCTGAGCCTCTACCGTCACGGCGCAAGAAAGTTTGTGTTCCTGAACGGTCATGGCGGGAACGTCAAGACGATCGAGCGGCTGGGACTGGAATTTGAGGAAAAAGGCTGTCTGGTCGCGATGCTCAACTGGTGGCTGATGGCGTGGGATATGAATCCTGCGTGGAAGGGCGGCCACGGCGGCGGCGAGGAAACGGCGGCCATTCTCGGCATTGATCCGTCTCTGGTCGATCGGAGCGAGATCGGCGGCGCGCTTCAGTTCAAGGATCTCAGCGAGAACCTGAAAACGACCGGCTTCCGTTCCGTTGAGTACAAGGGCGTCTCGGTCGATATCCTCCGCAGCACCCCGCATGTCACTGACAGCGGCTGGATCGGCCCCGATCATCCCAGCACCGCTACCGAGGAATGGGGCAGGGAAATGCTCGAGACCACGGCAAACTACATTGCCGATTTCATGGAGGAATTCAAGAAGGTCACGCTTTCGTAAGGAGGGTCACGATGGATAAAAAAACGACGCTGGAAATGATCGCTGCGATCTCGAACGCGAACGGCGCTTCCGGCTTTGAAGATGACGTAGTCGCTGCGATCCGTCCCTATGCCGAAGGACTCGGCGAGGTCACGGAGGACCGTATGCGCAACCTTTATATCCGCCGCAAGGAAAACAGCGGCAAGCGCCCCGTCGTCCAGCTCGATGCGCACAGCGACGAGGTCGGCTTCATGGTGCAGGCCGTCTGTCCGAACGGATCGCTCCGCATCATCCCGCTCGGCGGCTGGGTGAGCAGCAACATCCCGGCCCACAAGGTCTGGGTGCGCAACAGATTCGGTGACTACATCCCGGGCCTCACCGCCAGCAAGCCGCCCCATTTCATGACCGAGCAGGAGCGCAGGACGCCATTGGAGATAAAGGACATCACGGTGGACGTCGGCGCGGTTTCCAGAGAAGAAGCAATCGAGAAATTCGGCATCCGCATCGGCGAGCCGGTCGTTCCCGATGTGACCTTCACCTACTCGGAGACAACAGATCTGATGGTCGGCAAGAGCTTTGACTGCCGTTTGGGCTGTGCCGCCATTGTCAAGACGATGCATACTCTGGCAGGGCAGGAGCTGAACGTCGATATCGTCGGCGCCTGTGCGGCACAGGAGGAGGTCGGCGTGCGCGGTGCAACCGTGACGGCGCAGGCTGTCAAGCCTGACATCGCGATCGTCTTTGAGGGCTGCCCGGCGGACGACACCTGTGTGGAGCCGTACATGGTTCAGACGGCCATCAAGCGCGGCCCGATGCTGCGCCACATTGACGCCCGGATGATCACCAATCCGCGCTATCAGCGCTATGCGCTGGAGCTTGCGGAGCAGCTCGGCATTCCGGTGCAGGACGCTGTCCGCAGTGCAGGCTCGACAAACGGCGCGGCCATTCACCTTGCGGAAAAGGCGGTTCCCGTGATCGTCATCGGCATCCCGGTCCGTTATGCGCATACGCATTACGGAATCTCGGCTTACGCCGATTTTGAAAACGCCGTAAAGCTCGCGTGCGAGATTCTCAAGAGACTCGACGAGGAGCAGATCATGCGCTTTTAAGAAGTGGTTTTGCGCCATTGCCACGGACGCAGAGCTACACTGTTTTGCTACGGCCTCCGACTGCTTTGACCGGTCGGAGGCCGCTTGATTTTTGCCCCATCCGGCAGGTGCATACATCAAACCGGGAGAAATGTCCATCGACAAGCGTGCGCGGCGGTGGTATAATAAAGCGCAAAGGAGCGCCGCACGGCAAAGCGGCGCTCCCAATGATCTGAGGTGATTGAAAACATGTTTTGGGATACAACCTACATTCTTGTGATCATCGGTGCGCTGATCTGCGCGGGTGCATCGCTGAATGTGAATCAGACCTATCGGCGCTACAGTACGTTTGCAAACCGCCGCGGCATCACGGCGGAGGCCGCCGCTGCGCAGATCCTGCGCAGTGCCGGGATCACGGACGTGCGCATCGAGCGCATCCGCGGGTCGCTGACGGATCACTATTCGCCGCGCGAGCGGGTGCTGCGCCTGTCTGACAGCGTATACGGCTCCACATCGGTCGCCGCCATCGGCGTGGCCGCCCATGAGTGCGGACACGCGATCCAGCATCAGGTGGGCTATTTCCCGCTGAAGCTGCGCTCGCTCTCCGTGCCGGTGGCAAACATCGGCTCCATGATCTACTGGCCGGTGATCCTGCTGGGCCTGATCCTCGGCTATATGGAGCTTGCGCAGATCGGCGTGCTCCTTTTTGGGCTTGTGGTGGCGTTCCAGCTCATCACGCTCCCGGTCGAGATCAACGCCTCCGGACGTGCGCTGCGGGTGCTGTCAGACAGCGGTATTCTGGCGGGAGACGAAATGCAGGGCGCGGAGAAGGTACTCCGTGCGGCGGCGATGACCTATGTGGCAGCGCTGTTCTCGTCGGTGCTGCAGCTGCTGCGCCTGATGCTGCTGACGCGCAGAGACGACCGGCGCAGATAGACTCGCAGGGCTTTGAAAGACTGAAAATGCCTCTGACCAAGCGGGTCAGAGGCATTTTTTGATCGTGTCAAAATAGTCTTTTTGACACGCTCTCAAACGCGAACCGCGGGGGCTTGGTTCGCGTTTGAAAAGGCCGCGCCCGCCTACGCGCATAATTTGTGCGCTGCTTGCGCACAAATTCCACACTTGCCGGGCGTAGCGTGTTTTGTCTGACACCGCAGCGTTCAGAAAAAGTGCCGGCGGCACTTTTTTAGCGTAGGCCGAAGCGGCTATGCCGCGAGGGGGAACCACGTGGGGCGCATCGCCTGCGGGCGCGAACTCTACGAGGTTATTTTTGTGTCATTTTTCCGAGTCGGGAGCATCCGCGCCGGGGCGCTCGTCAATGATTTTTTTGAACACGGGGCGCAGGATCAGCATGTTGAGATACGCGGTCAGCGAGCCGCCGATCAAAAGCCAGAAAATGCTGCTTCTCAGGAAAAACGGAAGGCTCACGAACAGCATGATGATGGGCAGCAGGTTGATGGCGCTGATGAGAACGGTGCGAGGCAGCTTTGCGACGGCAAGGACAGCGGCTGTACGCAGCGTTTTCCAGACTGTATCGTCAAAATACGCCATCACCGGATAGACGAACGAGACGACAAAGGTGAGCATCAGCGCGGAGACCATCCAGATCGCGCGGACATAGACGGGGACGACGTCGCTGCTCTGCGCGGAGAGGATCCACGCATTCATCACGACCGCAGCAGTTGGGATCAGAAGCAGGAGATAGACCGGCGTTGCCTGCCGGAAATCGGATTTGAACGAGCGGAAAAAATCTCTCGTGACGGAGCTTATGCTCTCCTCCTGCAAATGGCGCACGACATGGTACATGGCGGTGGTGGAGGCGCCGGCGGTCACAACGGGCAGGCAGCACAAAAGCCACAGCACATTCAAGATCACCAGATCGGCGACCCGCGCCAGAAAGGACATGATGGGGGAATCGGGGTCAAGCAGTTTCATAGAGGGCTCCTTCTATCCGCCTGCCGCTCATTTCAGCAGGTAATACGTCCATTTGTGCAGCCGGGATACGGCGGCGGCCAGTTCCGGCGGCAGCGTGTCGGTGTAGGTTCCGTCGGCAAGACAGTAGGTCGCCTCACGCTCACGCAGGACGGGCAGCTCGGCACGCAGGGCGTTCAGCTCGTCAAAGAACGCGCTCTGGCCGTGATAGCCGATGAGCTGGAGCACCATCGCGCCGAGATAATTGTCGCTGAGGTATCCGTTTTCAGGAAGCGCAAGCGCGGCATAGCGCGCCGGAAGATCAACTGCGGAGGCGTAGGCCTCGTTCGACCAGATGACATAGGGAACGGCATAGGTATCGACCGTTTCCTGCGGCGTTTCGTTCAGGTTATAGCGAAGGCCGAGCTCCGTGCAGGCCGTGCCGAGATTCGGGCGATGGTCGCCGAAAAAGACCAACACCGTCGGCTCGTCCAAAGTGTCGAGATACTGCGTCAGTGCAACGAGCATTTCCGAGGAGTCGCGCACGCCCTCCATGTAGACGGAGAGCTGCTCCATCGCGCCGTCGGAGACGGAGACGCTCAGCGGCACGGGCGCAGGACGCTCGTCGTATTTTCCGTAGCCGTATGCCTGATGGTTCTGAATGGTGACGGAATAGGTGAACAGCGGCGCATCGCTTCCCACCATCCGTTCGTTGAGATCCTGCCTCAGCTCATCCAGGAACGCGGCGTCGGAGATCATGGTGCCCTTGAAATCGCTTTCGTCGAACGCCTCGGAAAAGACCTGATCGGAGATGCCGAGATGGCTGTAGACGCTCATGCGGTTATAAAACCAGCTCTGGCCGGGGTGCATGAAGAAGGTGTTGTAGCCGGCGTCCTTGAGAAGCGCCGCAATGGAGCGCGTCGGTCTGCGCACGACGCGGAACGAGGAAGTCGTACCCTCGCCGATCATGTTGGTCTGCATGCCGGTCAGAACGTCAAACTCCGTGTTTGCGGTGCCTGCGCCGTAGTTGCTGACAACGATGTGGCCGCTCACGGCGCGTTCGCTCGATGCGACGGTCCGGAAGCCGGCAAGGGGATCATCTTCGGGGGAGTAAAGGAAGACCGGCTCGTCGGAGAGGTCGGAAAATGCCTCGCACATGACCATGAGCACGTTCGGTCTGACCTCCGGCTCAGCCGCGCCGTCCGTCTGATCCCAGCGCTCGACCTCGGCGCGGGAGTAGCCGTCCGGCTTGTCAACGGGATACAGATTATAATTGTACCAGAAGCAGTAGTTGAAGCCGAGCGTATTGAATACGGAGGGGATGTTGTAGGCGTAGGGAACCTTGAAGCTCGAATAGAGATCCTTGTCCGTGTAGACAAAGCGCACCGCACATGCGAACAGTGCAATGCAGAGCACGACGCAGAGCACGCGCACCGGCCAGCGGCGGAGCTTCGGGGTTTTGAAGAAAATGCCGAGCGCGATCGCCGCCGCGAGAAGCACCGCAATGAGCAGGAGCTTTTCCCAGTGAAGATCAAGCTGATACTCTCCGGCGGCGTTCATCGCCTCCCGGATCAGAAGAATGTCGGACGGAACAAAGGGATCCTCGCGCCCCTCGATCTTCAGGAGATTCACATAGGACATGATTGCCATCACGCCGCCGGAGATCGCCCCGGAGAAAAACAGATTCCCGAGCAGGAAGTAGAGAACGGCTGTAAACACGATGACGGGAAACCAGTTGAGCGCGATCAGAAGCGGCTGATGATAAAACGCGCGCATCGTGTCGAGAAAAGAGCCGGGCTGAATCCAGACGCAGACAAGCGTGATGAAGCCGGTCATGCCAAGGCCGACCAGCGCCGTCAGGAGCGGGGAGAGCATCCACCGCGGTTTTCCCCTGTATGTTTCTTTTGTGATCCATTTCATAATCGTATATCATGCTCCTTTTAAGGAAAAAGCGCCGGAATGCTCCGACGCACAGCATACAGCAGCCCCGCCCGTTCGTGCGTACCCGCACCGGCGGGGGCGAGTGCCGGTTTGAATTCAATATAGCATGGTGCGGAAAAAATGTCAACTTTGGCAGGGAACGCGCTGCAAATTGCACAAAAACAACGTATGAAAACCGGCAAAATGTCAAAAATTAAAAATGTGTGAAATTTGCTTGCAGCGGGAAACAAATCGTAGTATAATAAACGCGTTGGAACTGGAAACGTTTCCAGTTTTCGATCAGGCAATATCTGCGACAAAATCTATAGGAGGAATTACATCATGAAAAAGATCATCGCATTGCTTCTTGCACTGGTCATGGTCTTCGCTCTGGTCGCCTGCGCGTCCACCGAGAAGCCCGCTGACAACAACACCACCGATCAGCCGAAGGACAACACTACGGCCGATCAGCCGAAGGACAACACGACGGCCGATCAGCCGAAGGAAGACAAGCCCGCGGAGGACACTCCTGCCGAGCCCGCTTCCGGCTCCGTCTACTACCTGAACTTCAAGCCCGAAGCGGACGAAGCATGGCAGAAGCTTGCCGCTACCTACACCGAGCAGACCGGTGTTCCTGTCAAAGTCGTCACTGCTGCTTCCGGCACTTACGACACCACTCTTGCAGCCGAGCTTGACAAGAGTTCCGCTCCGACCCTGTTCCAGTGTGGAAATCAGGGCGCCATCAACTCCTATGGTGACTACTGCTATCCGCTCGATGGCACTGCCATCATGGATCAGATGACCACCGATGCCTTTAACCTCAAGGGTGAGGACGGCCAGACCCTGTCTATCGGATACTGCTATGAGGCGTTCGGCATCATTGTTAACAAGGCACTGCTTGAGAAGGCTGGCCACTCCATCGATGAAATTACCGATTTCGCTTCGCTGAAGGCTGTTGCCGATGACATCCATGCGCGTGCTGAGGAGCTTGGCTTTGATGCGTTCTCCTCCGCCGGCCTTGACGGCTCGTCCAGCTGGCGCTTCTCCGGCCATCTGGCCAACATGCCGCTGTTCTACGAGTTCCGTGACGACAACGTCACCGAGCAGCCTGCCACCATCACCGGCGCTTATCTTGAAAACTTCAAGAACATCTGGGATCTCTACACTACCGACACCGCTACCACCGGCGCTGCTCTGGCGACGGCCACCGGCGATGAGTCCGAGGCTGAGTTCGGCGAGGGCAAGGCTGCGTTCTATCAGAACGGCACTTGGGAATACTCCAACCTGACCGGTACGTTCGGCATGAACCCTGACGATCTGGCCATGATCCCCATCTACTGCGGTGTGGAGGGCGAAGAGAAGGCCGGCCTGTGCGCAGGTACCGAGAACTGCTGGGCCATCAACAACGAATCTTCTGAGGAAGACATTCAGGCTACCATCAACTTCCTTGTCTGGGTCGTCACCTCTGACGAAGGTACCACGATGTTGGCGGAAGAGTTTGGCCCCTGCCCGTTCAAGGACGCAAAGGAGCCGGAGAACGTCTTCTTCCAGAACGCCAACAAGTACACCGCCGAGGGCAACTACGTTGTGACTTGGGCATTCAACTGGACTCCCGCTGTTGACGACTGGCGCGCTGCCGTTGTTGACGCTCTGACGCAGTACACTGCCGGAACCGGCGACTGGGCTGCTGTCGAGACTGCATTTGTGCAGGGCTGGGCAACGCAGTATGCAAAGGAAAACGCATAAGTAATATAAGACGCGATCCAAGTATAAAAGGGGGGCTGCAAAGCCCCCCTTTTTCGGAAAAGGCAGAAAACAACAACGCGCAAGCGTGTCGGTGCGCTTCGACGGAGCTTTTCCGCCAAATCTGCGGTTTGAAAAACACAAGGCAGGTATGGCACCCCTTTGATCTTCAATCCTTGATTTGATGAAAAATCACCTGTCGAAGTGGTTTGCTGAATTGTGAAGTATTGCCAGAAGATCTTACAGACAAACGTCTGGAAACCGGACGCTGGTCTGCAAAATTTTCAAGAAGAAAGAGGAGAAGCAAGATGAAAAAAAAGCAAAGCAACTCGGCTCTGTCATGCAGCTTGATCCGCCGCCCGATCCAACGCTGGGGATGGCTGTTCCTGCTGCCAACGTTCGCAGCATTCTGCGTGGGATTCCTGTATCCATTTGCAAAAGGGCTGTTCTTGTCCTTCTGCAAGTTCAAAACGACCAGCAAGTGGACTTGGGTTGGCTTGAAAAACTATCAGACCATTTTCCACGACGAGGGCTTCCTCCATGCGTTCTGGTATACGGCACTGTTCGCAGTTGTGTCCCTTGTCATCATCAACGTGCTTGCCTTTGCTGTTGCGTATGTTCTGACCAAAGGCATCAAGGGCTCGAATCTGTTCCGCACCGTCTTTTTCATGCCGAACCTGATCGGCGGCATTGTTCTGGGCTACATCTGGCTCATGATCTTCGACGGTATCCTCAGCAATTATAACACAGCAGTTGTTCTGGAAACCAAATACGGCTTCTGGGGACTCATTATCCTCATGTGCTGGCAGCAGATTGGCTACATGATGATCATTTATATCGCAGGTCTGCAAGCCATCCCGGAGGATATGCTCGAGGCTGCGAAGATCGACGGCGCTTCGAGCTGGAAGACCCTCTGGCATATTACTATCCCGAACGTCATGCCGTCTATCACCATTTGTACGTTCCTCTCGTTAACCAACGGCTTTAAGCTCTATGACCAGAACCTTGCCCTTACCGGTGGCTCTCCGTTCAGAACACTGGCTGACGGCAATGTTATCAAGACAACGGAGATGCTGGCGCTGAACATCGTCAACTCCAACACCTCCAACTCCAAGGGCCCTGGACAGGCAAAGGCCGTCATATTCTTTGTCCTGGTAGCGATCATCAGCGTCGCCCAGCTTATAGCCACCAGAAAGAAGGAGGTCGATCAGTAATGAAAAACAACGGTTTCCAGAAAGAGCGCCGCTCACATACCATCCTGACGGTCGTGTTTGCGCTCATTGCTGTCGCGTACCTTTACCCGATCCTTATCGTTCTGGTCAACTCGTTCAAGTCGAACGCCGCCATCAATCTGGATACATTTGCGCTTCCAGCAAAGAATACATTCATGGGGGTTCAAAACTATATCAAGGGTATGACTTTCGGAAACTACCCGTTCTACAAATCCGTTGAATACAGCCTGATCATCACGTTGCTCTCTGCAACCCTGATTCTCCTGTGCACTTCTATGGCCGCGTGGTATGTCTCACGCGTCGACAGCCTTGTCTGCCGCATTGTGTATTATCTGTGCGTGTTCTCCATGGTTGTTCCGTTCCAGATGGTCATGTTCACACTGGCAAAGACCGCCGATACTCTGAAACTCAACCGTCCGTGGACGATCCCCATTGTCTACCTCGGCTTCGGTGCCGGCCTTGCTGTGTTTATGTTCACGGGCTTTGTCAAGTCCATTCCGCGTTCCATTGAAGAAGCGGCTGTGATTGATGGCTGCAACGCTGTACAGACCTTCTTTCGGGTCGTCCTGCCCATGATGAAGCCGACCTTCATTTCCGTCGGCGTTCTGGAAATCATGTGGGTCTGGAACGATTACCTCCTGCCTTATCTGGTTTTGGATATCAATGAATTTCGTACCATTCCCATCCACATCCAGTACCTAAAGGGAAGCTACGGCTCAGTCGACATGGGCGCAACCATGGCACTGATCTTGCTGTCCATCGTTCCGGTCATTGTTTTCTATCTTTGCTGCCAGAAATATATCATCAAGGGTGTTGCAGCCGGTGCGGTCAAGGGTTAAAATCAGCAGCGTGCAGACCGATATTTCCCGAAGCGAGGCAGCACTATGACGATCAAAGATCTTGCAAAAGAAACCGGTTATTCCGTCGGAACCATCTCCCGCGTGCTCAACAACCAGCCCAATGTCAGCCAGAAGGCGCGAGACGCCATCCTTGCCATTGTTCACGAGCGCGGGTTTCAGCTCAACACAAACGCAAAAACGCTCAAGCAGCAGCGCAGCAACTGTATTGCGGCCGTGGTCAAGGGCACGGCGAATGAGATGTTCGCCTCGCTCGTTGAGCAGCTTCAGGCGCTGTTTGCCGCGACGGAGCATCCGCTGATCGTCGATTTCATCGACGAGGACGCGAATGAGGTCAAGCGCGCCGTGCAGCTCTGCGCGGAGCGCAAGCCGATGGGCCTGATGTTCCTCGGCGCGACGAACACCTACTTTGAGCAGGATTTTGCGCGCATCGCCGTCCCCACCGTCGTCGTTACGAACGACGCCTCGAGGCTGCCCTTTGAAAACCTCTCGAGCGTCACGACCGACGACCGAAAGGGCGCGGCGTGCGCAGTGGAATACCTGCTGCGCGCCGGTCATAAAGACGTCGCCGTGCTCGGCGGCGACCGGAGCCTGTCTGACACCAGCGCCCTTCGCTATGAGGGCTGTCTGGCGGCCTACGCGCGCTGCGGCATGGCGTTTGACGAGCCGCGGCTGTACCACACGGGGCGCTACAGCTACGCCTCCGGCTATCAGGGAATGAAGGCTGTGCTCCGCGACACGCCCGAGGTCACGGCGGTGTTTGCGATGGCGGATGTCATCGCCATCGGCGCCATCCGCGCCGCCTGCGACGCGGGCCTTCGGGTGCCGGAGGACATCTCCGTCGTCGGCTACGACGGTCTGGCCATCGGAGGCTATTATTGTCCGAAGCTCACAACGATCACCCAGTCGCTCGACCGGCTGGCGCAGCGCAGCTTCGAGATCCTTATGGCGTGCGTAGAAAACGGCGCGCCTGCAAAGCATATTACCGTTCCGTTCACGCTCTCCTGCCGGGAAAGCGTTCGGAATCTCGCGAAAGAGTGAAAAATTATGAACAGAAGCAGTGGGATCCTGATGCACATTTCCTCCCTTCCGTCGCCGTACGGCATCGGAAATCTGGGTGCGGAAGCGTATGCATTCGTGGATTTTCTGAAAAAAGCAAAACAGAGTTATTGGCAGATCCTCCCGATCTGCCCGCCGGGTTACGGCGATTCGCCGTATCAGGCGTTTTCGACATTCGCCGGAAACCCGTACTTCATCGACCCGGAGCAGCTGATCGAAAAGGGCTGGCTCAAGCGCAGTGAGGCAGAAGCCGTCCGCTGGGGCGAGCGTGACGATCAGGTCGATTTCCGCACGATGTACGACTGCCGCGCAAAGCTGCTGCAAACGGCGTTCTGCCGGTTCCGGCTCGACCCGCCGGAGGATTTTGCCGGGTATGTGGAGCGTGAGGGCTGGTGGCTGCGCGAGTATGCGCTGTTCATGGCCGTCAAGAGCCACTTCGGCGACGGCCCGTGGACCGAGTGGCCGCACGACATCCGGATGCACCAGCCCGAGGCGATGCGCGCCTACGGGGAGATGCTCAAGGACGACGTGGAGTATCGCTTTTTCCTGCAGTACGTCTTCCGGAAACAGTGGGATGCGCTGCGCGCCTACGCCAAAAAGCAGGGCGTGCGCATCATCGGCGACGTTCCCATCTATGTGCCGCTCGATTCGGCGGACGTGTGGGGAAATCCTGAAAACTTCCAGCTCACGCGCACGCGCCGGCCGCGCTGCGTGGCGGGCTGCCCGCCCGACGGCTTCAGCCGCAACGGACAGTACTGGGGAAATCCCATCTACGACTGGGACAAGATGGAGCAGGACGGCTATGACTGGTGGCTCAAGCGCATCGGTGCGGCGGGACGGACGTTCGACGTGGTGCGCATCGACCATTTCCGCGGCATCTCCAGCTATTGGAGCATTCCTGCGGGAAACCGCACCGCACGCTGCGGCAAGTGGGTCGAGGGGCCGGGAATGAAGCTCGTCAGCGCCATCAAGGACGCCTACCCGGAGATCGATTTCATCGCCGAGGATCTCGGCTTCCTGACGCCCGAGGTGCGCCGTCTTGTGGACGAGTCCGGCTTCCCGGGCATGAAGGTGCTGGAATTTGCATTTGATCCGCGCGAGCCGAGCAACTACCTGCCGCACAATTACAGCCGCAACTGCATCTGCTATACCGGAACGCACGACAACGAGACGCTCTACCAGTGGGCGGCGAGCCTTCCGGCCGAAAACGAGGCATACGCGCGCGACTATCTGCACCTTGGTGCGGAGGACGATCTGCCGCAGGCCATCATCGATGCCGGTATGCAGTCGAAGGCCGATCTCTTTGTCGCGCAGATGCAGGACTATCTGCACCTTGGCGCTGAGGCGCGTATGAACGAGCCGGGGACGCTCAAGGTGGAAAACTGGCGCTGGCGCGCCACGCGCGAGCAGCTTACGGACGCGCTTGCACAGCAGATCGCCGGCCTGACGGCCGCCGCCGGACGCTGAGGCAAAAGCGGCCATCCGGCAAGCTCGCAATCACTGAACGTTCACAGGCCGTGACGCAGGTGCGGAATTTGTGCGCGCCGCGTCACGGAGCCTTTTCAAGCGCGAACCGGGCCATCGCGTCCGCGTTTGAGAGCCTGCCGGATGCTTTCCGCAGGCACATGATCTAGACCGAAATAAGGAGTGCATTTATGAGCTATCACGTAAAACGAATCGTCCAGCAGACCGAGGCCATGCTCAAGCTGCGCCATGACGAGACGCTTCAGGAGACCACGCCTGAGCGCCTGCACGAGTGCCTCGGGCTTGTCCTGATGATGGAGTGCAACGAGCATTGGACGCAGACCAGACAGCGTCAGGCCGAGGGCCGCCGCGCGTTCTATTTTTCCGCCGAGTATCTGGTTGGGCGGCTGGTGTTCAGCAATCTTCTGAACATGGGCATCCTCGACGAGGTCAGGAAAGCCTTTCTGGAAAAGGGCGTTGACATCGGCTGCATGGAGGAAATCGAGGACGCGGCACTCGGAAACGGCGGCCTTGGCCGTCTGGCGGCGTGCTTCCTCGACAGCGCCGCAACGTCCGACCTGCCGCTGACGGGCTACGGCCTGCGGTATCGCTTCGGCCTGTTCAAGCAGTCGTTTGAGCATGACCGTCAGCGCGAGAACGCAGACGACTGGACAAAATACGGCGACCCGTGGAGCCACCGCCGCGACAAGCTCACCGTGAAGGTACATTTCGCGGATCAGACCGTCAACGCCGTGCCGTATGACATGCCGATCATCGGCTACGGCACGAACACGATCGACACACTGCGCCTTTGGCAGTGTGAGGCGGAGAAGGAGCTGGATTTTGACGCCTTCAATGCGCAGGACTACGCAAAGGCTCTGGAAAAGAAGAACAAAGCCGAGGACATCACGCGCGTGTTGTACCCGAACGACTCCACCTGGGAGGGAAAGCGCCTGCGCATCAAGCAGCAGTATGTCCTCTCCAGCGCCTCGCTTCAGGACATCCTGCGCGAGTTCCGCGCCGCGCACGGAAACGACTTCTACCGCCTGCATGAGTTCACTGCCATCCAGCTCAACGACACGCATCCTGCCATGTCCATCCCGGAGCTGATCCGACTTCTGATGCTGGAGGGGATGGATTTTGAGGCGGCATTCGAGGTCGCGTCCCACGTCTTTGCCTATACCAACCACACGGTCATGGTCGAGGCGCTGGAAAAGTGGGATATGGAGCTTCTGCGCTCGGTCGTGCCGGAGATCTGCGAGGTGATCGAGAAGATCGACGCCCGCCTCAAGCACGAGTATCCGAATGCGGGGCTGGCGATCATCAAGGGCGGCAGCGCCAACATGGCGAACATGTCGGTCTACGTCTCCACCGCGGTCAACGGCGTCGCGAAGATCCATTCGGAGATCCTGAAGCACGATCTGTTCAAGGACTGGTATGCGGTCTTCCCCGAGCGCTTCCAGAACAAGACCAACGGCATCACGCCGCGGCGCTGGCTGGGGCTCAGCAACCCGGAGCTCTGCGGTCTGATCGAAAGCCGCATCGGAGACGGTTTCCTGACCGACCTCGACCGGCTGGCAGAGCTGAAGCCGATGATCGACGATATGACCGTCAAGCAGTTCAACGCCATCAAGCTGGAAAAGAAAAAGCAGCTTTGCAGAGTCATCCGCGAGCACGAGGGCGTGGAGCTTGATCCGAGCTTCCTGTTTGACGTGCAGGTCAAGCGCCTGCATGAGTATAAGCGGCAGCTTATGAACGCGCTGTCCGTCATGGACATCTATTTCGGCCTCAAGGACGGCACGATCAAGGACTTTACGCCGACGGTCTGCATCTTCGGCGCGAAGGCTGCGCCCGGCTACCGCCGCGCAAAGGCGATCATCTGCTATATCAACCGCATTGCCGACCTCATCAACAACGACCCGGCGGTGCAGGACAAGCTGAAGGTCGTGTTCGTGCAGAACTACAACTGCTCCTACGCCGAGCATATCATTCCGGCGGCGGACGTGTCCGAGCAGATCTCACCTGCCGGAACGGAGGCCTCCGGCACCGGCAACATGAAGCTGATGCTGAACGGCGCCGTCACGCTGGGCACGATGGACGGTGCGAACGTCGAGATCGTCGAGCAGGCCGGCATCGAGAATAACTATATCTTCGGTGCAAAGGTCGATGAGCTGAACGCCATCCGCGAGACATATCGCGCCCGCGATATTTACGAGAGAAACCTGCGCATCCGCCGCGTGGTCGATACACTGATCGACGGAACGGTCGAAACGGACTCGGAGCAGGAGGAACTGCATACCGCGCTGCTGGACGGCGCAAGCTGGCACCGCGCAGACCACTACTTCGTCCTGTACGATTTTGAGAGCTACCAGAACGCGCGTCTTCAGGCGAACGCGGACTATCGCGACCGGCTGGCATTTGGCCGCAAGTGCCTGATGAACACCGCGTCTGCGGGCAAGTTCTCCTCCGACCGCACCATCCGGCAGTACGCCGACGAAATCTGGCACATCAAGCCCGAGCGGCCCTGAGCGACCGCAAAGCAAGACCCGGCACAGCCTCAGGCTGTGCCGGGCTCAGACTGTCAAAAAACCTCGTAGAGTTCGCGCCCGCAGGCGCGAATAAAGTGTAAATCGGTTTTGTCTGGCGGCGTGTACGTCAGACAAAACACGCTACGCCCGGCAAGTGTGGAATTTGTGCGCAGGCTGCGCACAAATTATGCGCGCAGCCGGGTGCAGCCTTTTCAAACGCGAACCCAGCCCCGCGGTTCGCGTTTGAGAGCTTGTCAAAAAGACTTTTTTGACAAGCTCAGACCCGGCACAGCCTCAGGCTGTGTCGGGTTGCGCTTGTTCAGGCATATTTCAGACAAGAAATTGCAGCTGAGCGAGCGTACTGAAAAGCTCCCTCATGCGCGTTATGCTTGCTTTCGGAAAATCCGGAGGGCTTCCTCGCGGACGCAGAGCGTCTCCGTGTCAGACTCGGCAAACAGCCCGTAGAGCGCCGCGCAGCGGCACTCCAGCGCATAATACGCCGCGTCCGCAGGGCGCTCACCCGCATTTATAACGCAAATGGCGGCAGACTGCCGCATCCGGCGCAAAAGCGCCCTGCCGCGCTCGTCAAACGCCAGCACACGGACATAGGTGCGCGGCCGCGCGAGGTCTGCCTGTGTGATGCCGAGGTAGCCGCACATCAGCATCCTTTGAAGCCGCGTCCGGGGATAGCGCTTCGATTTGGCGGCGCAGAGGATCTCCTCGACGGAGTGCTCCGTCTGCACGGCCCTTCGGAGCTTACTCCAAAGCCCCTCGGAGCCGAACGGGAGCTGCGCCCATTCTGCCTCCGGCATACCGCGCAGCCGTGCGAGCACGGCGCGCTCGCCGGATGTGAGCGTGTAGCGCGCCGCGCCGTCATAAATGGATGCGGCTGCCTCCGGGACGAGCTGCCGCCAGCCCTCGCCCCGCAGAAGCGCGGCGCGCACGGCGGTCGCGGACGGATTTTCCGCATCCGGCGTTTCATCGTGATATCCGCCCTCGCGGCGGACGGCAAGCGGGCGGATGCGGCTGCGGCGCTCGAAAAGCGCCTTGCAGTATTCGGCAGCCAATATGTCGTTGGGGGAGGTGAGCAGCGCGCCGTCGCCGAGCGTTTCCTCCAGCGCCCGCTGCCGCGCGGCAGGATAGCTCAGCCCGTCCGTGAGCGCCAGCCGGAGCGCCTGCGTAAACGCGGGCGCGGTCATGGCCTCGGCCGCGCGGACGAGCGCCGCAGCGTCGCCGACCTCACTGCCGAAGCAAAGCGTGTCTACCGCGCCGAGCCGGTCGAAGATCTCCACCGCGCCGCGCGCAAAGCCCTCGGCGGAGGAGAGTGCGCATGTGACGGGAAGCTCGAGCACGAGGCTTGCGCCGCATTCGACCGCCGCGCGGGCGCGAACGGTCTTATCAAACAGTGCCGGTGCGCCGCGCTGGACGAAATTGCCGCTCATCAGGCAGACGACGGGCGTGTTGGCGCCGAGCCGCTCCCGTGCCATGCGGAGCTGCTTTTCGTGGCCCAGATGGAATGGATTGTACTCACAGACGATGCCGACAGCCGCCATGACGCGCCTCCTTGGAAAATCTTGCGGAAAGCACTTGTTTCCGTCGAGAAAGTATAGTATAGTAATAAACGCTGTGAATCATTTTAGCACGTTTGCTGAAAAAAAGAAATACAGGAGTGAATCACTATGAACATTCTGGTTATCAACGCGGGCAGCTCCAGCCTTAAGTACCAGCTTATGGATCCGGACACCGGCAGCGTCACCGCCAAGGGCCTTTGCGAGCGCATCGGTCTGGACGGCCGCCTGACCCACAAGGTCCCTGCGAGCGGCAAGAAGGTCGAAAAGGACATCCCGATGCCCACCCATAAGGAAGCCATCGAGGCTGTTATGGCCATTCTGGTCGATCCGGTCGACGGCGTCATCAAGTCCGTTGATGAGATCGACGCAGTCGGTCACCGCGTTCTGCACGGCGGCGACAAGTTCGTTGAGAGCTGCATCATCGACGAGGCCTGCAAGCAGGCCATTCGCGACTGCATCCCGCTCGGCCCGCTCCACAACCCCGCCAACCTCATGGGCATCGAGGCCTGTGAGAAGGCCATGCCGGGCAAGCCCCAGGTCGCCGTGTTCGATACCGCGTTCCATATGACCATGCCTCCGAAGGCATACCGCTATGCCATCCCCACCAAGTACTACACCGAGGATCATCTGCGCCGCTACGGCTTCCATGGTACCTCCCACCGCTTCGTCTCCAAGCGCTGCATCGAGCTGATGGGCGGCGTGGAGAACGCGCACCGTGTCATCGTCTGCCACCTCGGCAACGGCTCGTCTCTCTCCGCCGTCAAGGACGGCAAGTGCCAGGATACCTCCATGGGCCTGTCCCCGCTGGCCGGCGTCCCGATGGGCACCCGTGCAGGCGACATCGACACCTGCGTTGCACAGTTCATCATGAACAAGTACAACATGTCCGCCGACGACTGCCTGACCATGCTCAACAAGAAGTCCGGCGTTCTGGCGCTGTCCGACGGCGTTTCCTCCGACTTCCGTGATCTTGACAATGCTGCCGAAAAGGGCAACGAGGCCGCGCAGCTTGCGCTCGACAAGTTTGCATACGAAGTCCGCAAGTACATCGGCGCTTACGCAGCCGCTCTGGGCGGCGTGGACTGCATCGTTTTCACCGCCGGTGTCGGCGAAAACTCCGGCTCCATGCGTGAGGCCATCTGTGACGGCCTGGAATACCTCGGCGTCAAGCTCGATGCGGAGAAGAACAAGGTTCGCGGCGAGGAAGCCGTGATCTCCACGCCCGACTCCAAGGTCACCGTCTGGGTCATCCCGACCAACGAGGAGCTCATGATCGCGCAGGATACCGCAGGCCTTGTGCGCTGAGTGCAAAAATAGACAATACCATAGAGTTCATTCAGGGCCGGCAATTCTGCCGGCCCTGAGCTTGTCAAAAAGTTTTTTTGACAAGCTCTCAAACGCGAACCGCGTGGCTGGGTTCGCGTTTGAAAAGACTGCACCCGCCTACGCGCATAATTTGTGCGCAGTTTGCGCACAAATTCCACACTTGCCGGGCGCAGCGTGTTTTGTCCAAGGTACACGCCCCCGGACAAAACAAATTGACATTTTATTCGCGCCTGCGGGCGCGAACTCTACGAGGTTTTTTGACAGTCTGAGGGCCGGCAATTCTGCCGGCCCTTTTGCATGGCGTATTTGTAAACAGAGAACACGCCGCCCGACCTGCGTGTTCTGTTTGAGAGCGTCTCATACTTCCGTTTTTTCTCTCATATCCTTAAGGTGTATCCGAAAGCTGGCGAAGTGACCGGCAGCGAAGATACACCCTAAGTAGCATACACAGCTTGGAGGTGCCACATGAGAGAGGATTTGGAAGCCAGAGCCCAGAAGCTTGCTGTGTACATCATTGAAGGCCGCACGACCATCCGTGCCGCCGCCAAACACTTCGGGATCTCAAAATCCACGGCCCACAAGGATCTGTCCGAACGGCTGGAGCGATATGACCGGCCGCTGTATTTGCAGGTCAAGGAAATTCTGGAGCAGAACAAGGCCGAGCGTCACATCCGCGGCGGTGACGCCACGCGCCGCAAGTATCAGAATGCCGCAGTATGCATTCCACCACAGAAAAACTGACGTCGCTCAGAGGGAAACAGCGCACACAGACGCCTCTGTGTGCGCTGCGCTTTTTGTCTGAATTACCTTCCAAATTATGCGTTTTGCAAAAAAACGGTGCGAAATAGGTTGATTCTTTCGTCGGAAAGGTATATACTGAGCATAGACCCGTTGGGCACAAATGCTATGAACAATGATTCAGGAGGCAAGCATTATTATGAACTATGGACGTACCTTCAACTTCTCCGCAGGCCCGGCGATGATGCCGGAACCCGTCCTTGAGGAGATCCGTGATGAAATGATGAACTACCGCGGAAGCGGCATGTGCGTCATGGAAATGAGCCACCGTTCTCCCGTCTTCCAGAAGATCATCGACGATGCCGAGCAGGATCTTCGCGATCTGATGGGCATTCCCGACAACTATAAGGTCCTGTTTATTCAGGGCGGCGCAACGCTTCAGTTCTCCATGATCCCGATGAACCTGATGAAGAACGGCAAGGCCGCCTATGTGGAGACCGGCGCATGGTCGAAGAAGGCCATTGCCGAGGCGAAGAAGGTCGGCGAGGTCATCGTTGCTGCATCCTCCAAGGATAAGAACTATACATACGTTCCCGACTGCTCCGATCTCGACATCCCCGAAGATACCGACTATGTCTATATCTGCGAGAACGAGACCATCCATGGCGTTACCTGGCAGAAGCTCCCCAACACCAAGGGACACATCCTTGTTTCCGACCAGTCCTCGATGTTCCTCTCCCAGCCCTGCAACGTTGCCGATTACGGCATGATCTATGCGGGCGTGCAGAAGAACGTCGGCCCCGCCGGCATGGTCGTCTGCATCATCCGCGAGGATCTCATCCGCGACGATCTGAAGGATCTGCCCATCTACCTCCAGTACAGCACCCATGCAGGCGCAGGCTCGATGTACAACACGCCGAACTGCTGGGCGATCTACTGCTGCGGCAAGGTCTTCAAGTACCTCAAGTCCATCGGCGGCCTCGAGGAAATGCACAAGCGCAATCTGGACAAGGCGAAGGTCTTCTATGACTTCCTCGATTCCTCCAAGATGTTCCGCGGCACGGTCGAGCCGGAGTTCCGCTCCCTCATGAACATCCCGTTCGTGACCGAGTCTGCTGAGCTCGATAAGGAAGTCGTCGCTGCCACCAAGGCAGCCGGCTACGACAACCTCAAGGGTCACAAGTCTGTCGGCGGTCTGCGTGCGTCGATCTACAACGCCATGCCGAAGGAAGGCGTTGAGGCACTGGTCGAGTTCCTGAAGAACTTCGAAGCAAACTACGGTAAATAATACTAAAACCTGATTAAAATCTTCCATGCTTTCTGGCCTAAATTGCGCCAGAATGCGTTATCTTCCTTGCTGGGCAACCGCCCAGCTGCGTCATCTGCCTTTTCTGGCACAATTTATCCTCAGAAATCTTTTAAAGATTTCAAACAGGTTTTAGTATAAAAACGGAACATTGCGGCGCGGAACCGCGTTCCGCGCCGTCACCTTCAAAAAAATAAGACAAGGAGATTTTATCATGCGTATTCTCGTTACCGACGGTATGGACAAGCAGGCAATGGCAAAGCTGCGCGAGGCGGGCCATGAGGTCGTCGAGCAGTTCTATGAGCCCGATCAGCTCGGTGCGGCTCTGCGCGAGTTTGATGTGGCTGTCGTCCGCTCCAAGACCAAGGTTCGTGCCAACCACATCGACGAGGCCAAGGGCGGCAAGCTGAAGCTCATCATCCGCGGCGGTGTCGGCGTGGACAACATTGACGTCAAATATGCCGAGGCAAACGGCATCACCGTCAAGAATACTCCGAAGGCTTCCTCCCAGTCCGTTGCGGAGCTTGCAATGGGCCACATGTTCTCCTGCGCGCGCTATCTCTCCATCGCCGGTCACACCATGCGTGAGGGCAAGTGGGAAAAGAAGGCCTACGGCAAGGGCATCGAGCTTCAGGGCAAGACCCTCGGTATCGTCGGTTTCGGCCGCATCGGTCAGCATCTGGGCGTCATGGCCAAGGCCATCGGCATGGATGTCATCGCATTCGACATCTATCACATCCCCGGCATCGAGGAACAGCTTGGCATCCCCTATGTTGAGATGGACGAGCTGCTGGCAAAGGCTGACTTCATCTCCGTCCACGCTCCCGCGGTCGACGGCGGCGCGCTCATCAATGCCGAGCGTATCGAAAAGATGAAGGACGGCGTCTGCATCATCAACACCTCCCGCGGCACGAACGTTGACGAAGCTGCACTGCTGGCCGCTCTGGAATCCGGCAAGGTGCGCGCCGCCGGCCTCGACGTCTACGCGGACGAGCCTGCCTCCAATTCCGCGCTCTACAGCCACCCGATGGTCTCCTGCACGCCGCACATCGGCGCTGCCACCGTCGAGGCGCAGAAGCGCATCGGCGCAGAGATCGTGGACATTATCACCAATTTTAAGGCGTAAACTTTGTAGACCTTACTGCGCGCACGCTGTTGAAATTTCATGAAAACAGCGTTATGATAATAGTACCAATCTGTGAAAAATGATAAAATTTACAGATCAATTTAGGAGGAAAAATATCATGAATGCTTATGTAGCCAGTGTCATCGATTATGTGAAGAAGACGCACGCCAACGAGCCCGAATTCGTTCAGACCGTTGAGGAAGTCCTTTCTTCCGTTTCGCCGATCATGGATGCGCATCCCGAATATGAGAAGGTCGACCTTCTGAAGAGAATGGTCGAGCCGGAGCGCATGTTCACGTTCCGCGTCTGCTGGATGGACGACGCTGGCAACTATCATACCAACCGTGGCTGGCGCTGCCAGTTCAACGGCGCCATCGGCCCCTACAAGGGCGGCCTCCGCTTCCAGAAGAACGTCTATGAAGGCATCATCAAGTTCCTCGGCTTCGAGCAGACCTTCAAGAACTCCCTGACGGGCCTGCCCATGGGCGGCGCAAAGGGCGGCTCCGACTTCGATCCCGCCGGCAAGTCCGCTGACGAAGTCATGCGTTTCTGCCAGAGCTACATGACGGCTCTGTACCGCTACATCGGACCGGACATCGACGTTCCTGCCGGTGACATGGGCGTTGGCGGCCGTGAGATCGGCTACCTGTATGGCCAGTACCGCCGCCTGAAGGGCGTTTGGGAGAACGGCGTTCTGACCGGCAAGGGCATGAGCTACGGCGGCTCCCTGATCCGTCCGGAAGCGACCGGCTACGGCGCTGTCTACTATCTGCAGGAAGTCCTGAAGCACGAGAACGACACCATCGAGGGCAAGCGCCTCGCGATCTCCGGCTACGGCAACGTTGGCTGGGGCATCATGAAGAAGGCCGCTATGCTCGGCGCGAAGGTCACCTATTTCGCCGGCCCCGACGGCTATGTCCATGATCCGGACGGCGTTATCACCGACGAAAAGCTCAACTTCATCCTTGAGATGCGCGCAAAGGACCCGATGCACTGCAAGCCGTATGCTGACAAGTTCGGCTGCGAGTTCGTTCCGGGCGCAAAGTGCTGGGGCGTGAAGGACGTTGACGTCTACATGCCGGCTGCTACGCAGAACGACGTTAAGATGGAGTCTGCTGAGAAGATCGCTGCCTCCGGTGTCAAGTACTACATCGAGGTTGCCAACATGCCCACCACGAACGACGCTCTGAACTATCTGCGTGAGCAGAAGCACATGATCGTTGCTCCGTCCAAGGCTGTCAACGCGGGCGGTGTCGGCGTTTCCGGTCTCGAAATGAGCCAGAACTCCGAGCGTCTGAGCTGGAGCGCAGAGGAAGTCGACGCTCAGCTGCACAAGATGATGATCAACATCCATAAGGTCTCCGCAGAGGCTGCGGAGGAGTACGGCCTTGGCTACGATCTGGTCGCGGGCGCCAACATCGCCGGCTTCAAGAAGGTCGCACAGGCTATGTACGAGCAGGGCGTGTTCTAATAGAACGCCATCTCGCACGGCTTGGCCTGCAACAGCAGTGCCGCCGGATAACAGAAAGAACTCCCACCGGGCTTGCCCGGTGGGAGTTGAGCTTGTCAAAAAGTCTTTTGACAAGCTCTCAAACGCGAACCGCGCGGCTGGGTTCGCGTTTGAAAAGGCTGCACCCGGCTGCGCGCATAATTTGTGCGCTGCTTGCGCACAAATTCCACACTTGCCGGGCGTAGCGTGTTTTGTCCGAGGTTCACGCCCCCGGACAAAACCGATTCACTTTTTATTTCGCCGTGCGCGGCGAAACTCTACGAGGTTTTTGACAGCCTGAACTCCCACCGGGCTTGCCCGGTGGGAGTTTTACGTTTTTCGGTGAAACTTCATAAAAACGCAGCGCAGGTGCGGCTCAAGGCCGCGCCTGCGCGTTTTTTTGCAGATATTCCTTCAGGAAGAAGATCGCCTCATAGTAGCCGTCAAAGCCGAGCCCCATGTACGTCTTCACACATGCCATACCGGCATAGGAGATCTGGCGGAAGCCTTCACGGCGGCTGACATCGGACAGATGCACCTCGACCGCCGGAATGGCGACGGCCTTGAGTGCATCGAGAATGGCGATGCTGGTGTGCGTATAGGCGGCGGGATTGATGATGATGCCGTCGAACACACCGTATGCCGCCTGAATCTTGTCCACAAGGACGCCTTCGTGGTTGGACTGAAAGACCTCGCACGCTGCACCCGCCTCCCGGCAGGCGTCCTGCACAAAGCGTATCAGCGCGGCATAATCGCGCGTGCCGTAGACGGCAGGCTCGCGCAGACCGAGCAGGTTGAGGTTCGGGCCGTTCAGGATCAGAAAGTTCATGCAAGCACCTCCAAGATGTTCTCGACCGTCTGCTCCGGGGCACCGTTGTTGTCGGCGGCGCAGTCGCTGAAGCGCTCGTAGAGCGGCGCGCGCGCGGCATACATGGCAGGCAGATCCGCACTCTGGGACAGCGGACGGCCGCCTGTGGGCAGGCGCGCAGCGTCGCGCCGGAGCCAGACGATCACGCTGTTCTGATGGAGCAGGGGATAGTTTTCCGCTCGCGTCACACAGCCGCCGCCCGTTGCGATGACGCAGCCGGAGCGCGCGCCGAGCGACCGGAGCGCCGCGGTCTCCTGCGCGCGGAAGGTAGCCTCGCCGCCAGCTTGGAAGATATCCGGGATCGTGCATCCGGCGGCCGCCTCCACGGCGGCGTCGGCGTCGAGCAGGTCCCGGCCGAGCCTTGCCGCAAGCAGCCTGCCGATGGTGCTTTTTCCGCTGCCCGGCATACCGATCAGGACGATGTTCTGCATTGCGCGGCTGAGCGTTCGTGTGATCTCTGCGATCCGTGCATCCGGGATCGTGCAGCCGGTGAACTGCTCGCTGCTGCGCACGGCCTGTGCCACGAGCATTTCCAGCCCGCCGGCGTGCGGAATGCCGAGCGCCTCCGCCTGCAAGAGCAGCGCCGTCCGCGCCGGGTTATAGATCACATCCAGCACACAGGCACAGTGCGGAAATGCCCTCAGGTCTGCGGGTGCAGCGCCGTTGTTCGGATACATGCCAAGCGGCGTGGTGTTGACGAGGATCTGCGCGTCGCGGTGACGGCTGAGATTTTCGTAATTGTCCGCACCGCTGCGTGAAATACAGACGACCTGCGCGCCTGCGCGGCCAAGGACGTCGCACGCCGTGGCAGACGCGCCGCCGCTGCCGAAAACAAGCGCCTTTTTTCCCTCGGGGTGCACTCCGGTGGTGTGCAGCATCCGCTCAAAGCCGAACACGTCAGTGTTGTCTCCGTAGAGCGTCCCGTCCGCACGGCGGACAAGCGTATTGACGCAGCCGACGCGCTGCGCCGTCTCGGAGAGCGCCGCGCAGTAGGGCATGACGGCCTTTTTATACGGAATTGTGACGTTCAGCCCGTCAAAGCTGCCGCCGGTCAGAAAGGCGGGAAGCTCCTCAGGCGTTTTTTCGTAGAGCCGGTACGCATAGTCGCCGAGCTCGTGATGAATGGCAGGGGAGTAGCTGTGACCCAGCTTCTCGCCGAGAAGTCCGCAGCGCAGCATTCAGACCACCTCACTGTAGCTGCCAAGATAGGAGCAGCCTTCGCTGATCTTGCCCAGTTCCCCCATGCACTGCAAAAACTGCGGGGAACTGACCGGCGCCTCCAGTTCAAAATAGAACGTGCATGCCGCGCGGCTTTCGAGCCTGCCGAGGCTGATGCCCAGCGCGCTGAGGCACGACAGCACATCTGCAAGCGCGCCTGGCTCGCGCGGGAGCGTCATCATCAGGCTGGTGCGGTCGGCTCCGGGATAGATCTCAAGCTGCTTGGAAATGCAGAGAAAGCGCGTGGAATTGCCGCCCTGCGCCGACTCGGAAGACCCCTCTCCCACAGCGGACGTCGGGCAGCAGTCGGATCTGAGCCGGACGCTCCGCACGATGCGGAAATTGCAGCGCATCATCAGGTCGCAGACGGCGCTGCTTTCCAGCGGCACGACGGCGTAGCGGCACAGACCCTCGTTCACAGCGGCAAAAACCGCGTCCAGATCCGGGAAATACGAAATCTCCGCTGTGCGGAACAGACGCTCGCACGCGAGCTGAGAGTAGGCGCCCTCCACGCCCTGACAGGCAATGGCCGCGCGTGTGGGAAAAAGCTGCGGCGTGTCGGAAATGGCCTTTTCGATCTCAGCGGGTAGGGGAGAGACAGGCCCGAGCAGGCGGCTTTGATAGCTGCGGCTCAGCGCTAACAGCAGCCGGTAGAGCGTTTGCGTCTCGTTCTGAAGGGCGGCGGGCGCCAGCTCCGCAATCTGGCGGAGCTTCTGCCGCTCGCGCGCTGCGTCCAGAACCGGCAGATGATGCGCCTTTTTATAGGCGGCGATGTCCGCCGCCGTCGCCATGCGCTCGGTGAAAAGCGCGACAAGCTGCCGGTCGATCTCGTCGATTTTCGTTCGGTATTCGCTCAAATCCATCATTTTTCCTCCGTTTGGGGCGCGTCCAGCCATGCATCCATGATCGCGATGGCGGCGGCGGCCTCCATGCATGGGACGGCGCGCGGCACGATGCACGGGTCATGGCGGCCGCGGATCTCCAGAGTGGTGTTTTCCATCGTCTCAAGATCAACGCTCCGCTGCGTGCGCGCAATGGAGGGCGTCGGCTTGACGGCGGCGCGGAAAAGAAGTGGCATTCCGTTTGTGATGCCGCCGAGAATGCCGCCGGAGTGGTTCGTCTCGGTCACGATGCGCCCGTTTTCTGTGCGGAAGGCGTCATTGTGCTCGCTGCCGCGCATCCCTGCGGCGGCGAAGCCTGCACCGAACTCGATCCCCTTCACGGCGGGAACGGCAAAGACGATTTGGGAGATGCGATTTTCCATGCCGTCGAACATCGGCGCGCCAAGCCCCGCGGGAAGACCGTCCACGCGGCATTCGATCACGCCGCCGAGGGAATCCCCCTCGTTTCTGGCGCTTACAATGGCACGCTGCATATCTTCCCCGATGCCGTCGGTCACGACCGGAAAGGGCTTTTCACTGACAGAGGCGTCGAAGGGAGCTTCGTCACAGACGCTGCCGATGGAGACGATGCGCGCGGAAATGCGCACGCCGCGGCGCGCCAGAAATTGCAGGCACAGCCCGCCTGCGACGCAGAGCGGAGCCGTCAGGCGGCCGGAAAACTGCCCGCCGCCTGAGCGGTCCTGATGTCCGCCGTAGCGGACGCTTGCCGTATAGTCGGCGTGACCGGGGCGCGGCACATTTTGAAGCGCCGCATAATCCTGCGGGTGGATGTCGGTGTTGCGGATGAGTGCGGTGAGCGGCGCGCCGCAGGTGACGCCGTCTGCAAGACCGCAAAGAAACTCCGGCGCATCCGCTTCCCTTCTTGCAGTCGAAAGCGGGCTGCTGCCCGGCGCGCGGCGGGCAAGAAAGCGGGAGAGCGCCGCAAAGTCGATGGGCATTCCTGCCGGAAAGCCGTCCAGTGTGACGCCGATGGCAGGGGAATGCGACTGGCCGAAGATCGTGACGGTGAGGTTGCGGCCGAAGGTGTTGCTCATACTGCATCTCCTTTCAGCGATCGAAGATCGCACAGACTGTCGAAGAACCTCGTAGAGTTTCGCCGCGCACGGCGGGCGCAGCCTTTTCAAACGCGAACCCAGCCCTGCGGTTCGCGTTTGAGAGCTTGTCAAAAAGACTTTTCTGACAAGCTCAGCGTTCGAAGATCGCTCCAGAACCGGGGGTAGGATTTTTCCACGCTCTCCGCGCCGGTCACGGTGACGGGAGACTCGGCAAGCGCGGCAGCAAGCGCAGCGGACATGGCGATGCGGTGATCGCCGTATGCGCTGACCGTGCCGCCGGAAAGACTGCCCCTGCCCTCGATCACAAGACCGTCCGGCAGCTCTGTGACCGCTGCACCGAGCGCCCGGAGCAGCGCCGCCGTCGTTTGCAGACGGTCGGATTCCTTGAGGCGAAGACGTGCCGCATTCTCGATCACGGTCGTGCCCACGGCCCCGGCGGCAGTCACGGCCAGCGCCGGGACGAGATCCGGGATCTGCGCCGCATCGATGCGGATGCCGCGCAGCGTGCCGTGCCGGACAAGAACGCCGTCCTCATGCGCCTCGACCTGTGCGCCGAAGCGCCGCAGAAGCGCGAGTACGGCGCGGTCGCCCTGAGACGAGTCTGCGCGCAGCCCGCATACGCGGATGCCACGCGCGGAAAAAGCACCCGCACAGAGAAAGAACGCCGCGCTTGACCAGTCACCCTCGACTGCGCACGCTTCCGGCAGAGAAAAGGTCTGGCCGCCGGGGATGCGGAAGGCTTCCGGTGTTTTTTCAGCCGAAACACCGGAAAGCCGCAGCGCGTCCAGCGTCATATCGACATATCCGGCGGACTGGAGCGCATCCGTGAGCGTCAAAAGGCTTTCGCCCTCCACGCGCGGCAGTGCCATCAAAAGCCCGGAGACAAACTGGGAGGAGACGCTTCCCGGCAGGGAGAACGCACCGCCTGTGAGGCGCCCGCCCGCGTATAAAAGCGCGCCCTCCTGCCGCAGGGTCATGCCGTGGGCGAGAAGCTGCTTGTCAAGCGGTGCAAGCGGGCGTTCGGGGAGGCGGCCCTCCATGTGGAAGACGGCCTGCGCGCCGAGCGCGCCGCAGACCGGCAGCAGAAAGCGAAGCGTGGAGCCGCTTTCGCCGCAAAAAAGATGGCACGGCGTCTGCGGCACGGCGCGGATGGGGCTGACGGTCAGCGCGTCGTCCTGCACCTCGATCTCTGCGCCGAGTGCGCGGAGGCAGGCGGCGGTCGCGTCAATGTCCATGGAGCGCCCGTCCAGCCTCAGGCGGACCGGATGTGTTCCGAGCGCCGCGCAGATCAGCAGCCGGTGCGCCTGTGATTTGGAGGCGGGCACGCGGATGCTGCCTGTGCGCGGGCCGGGGGCAATGGTGATGTTCATAGAGCGCCTCCGTCATGCAGCCAGCCGGGAAGCTCCGCGACCGGCACGGGCAGAATGCGGCAGAGGCCGATCTCAGCCGGAACGATGAGATGGAGCGTGGAGCCGAAGATCTTCTTGTCGGCGCAAAGCGCACCGAGCAGCATGTCGGCAGAATAGGGGCAGACGGTCGGAAGACCGTAGTGCGTGAGCCTGTCCGAAATGGCGTCGCGCACGTCCTCCTCGCAGAGCCCGCGCATGCACGCCGCACGCGCGACCATGGCCATGCCGATGGAGACGGCTTTCCCATGTGAGAGCGTGAAGCGGCTGGAGGTCTCGACCGCGTGGCCGAAGGTGTGGCCGAGGTTCAGAAGCTGGCGCATCCCGCGGTCAAATTCATCGCACTGCACGATGTCGCGCTTTTGTTCCACGCAGGCTGCCACGACTGCCTCGAGCGTCTCGCCGGACGGGATCTCCGCCAGCGTGTCAAACAGAGTGCGGCTTCCGAGTACGCCGTATTTGATGACCTCGGCGCAGCCGTCCAGAAATGTCTTGCGCGGAAGTGTGTCCAGCGTGTCAAGGTCGCATAGCACCAGATCGGGCTGATAGAACGCGCCCGCGAGATTTTTTCCGGCGGGAAGATCCACTGCGGTCTTGCCGCCGACCGAGGAATCGACCGCAGCCAGAAGCGTGGTGGGAAGCTGCACGAACGAAATGCCGCGCAGATAGGTCGCCGCGGCAAAGCCGCCGAGGTCACCCGTAACGCCGCCGCCCAGCGCGACCAGCACATCGGAGCGCGTAACGCGGTTTTCGGCGAGAAAATTCAGAATCCTTGCATATTCCAGAAGATTTTTGGAGCCTTCACCGCACGGAAATACATGATGCACGGTGCGCAGCCCCGCGGCCTCCAGCGAGGCGCAGAGCGCTTCGCCGTAAAGGCGGAAAACACAGTCATCGGAGATGACGGCGGCACACGCACTGCCGGTCACAGCGGCGATGTGCGTGCCTGCTGTGTGCAGAAGCCCGCGCCCGACCAGAACGTCATAGCTTTTGGAGGCATGGATGTGTATGCTTTTCATCGGCAGGCCGCTGCCTCCTTTTTCTTTTTGTCATTGTCCGCAGCCGGAAGGCACACCGCCGTGGGGGCGGGGATTCCGATGGCGCTCATGCGATCACCTCGCGCACACGGCGCAGCTTTTTGGCAAGTGCCGCGAACTGCGGCGGTGTGAGCGCCTGCACGCCATCGCACAGCGCGTGTGCGGGGGCGTTGTGCACCTCGACGATGATGCCGTCTGCGCCGCATGCCGCCGCGGCGAGAGACATCGGCGGAACGAGGGCGGCAATGCCGGTCGCGTGGCTCGGATCGACGATCACGGGCAGATGGCTCAGCTCGTGCAGCATCGGCACGGCGGACAGGTCGAGCGTGTTGCGGGTATCAGTCTCGAAGGTACGGATGCCGCGCTCACAGAGGATGACGCGTGCATTGCCGCCGGCCATGATATACTCTGCGCTCATCAAAAGCTCCTTCAATGTGCTGGCAAGACCGCGCTTGAGGAGAATCGGCTTGTCGAGCTTTCCAAGCTCCGTCAGAAGGTCGAAGTTCTGCATATTGCGCGCGCCGACCTGAATGACGTCCACGTCCTCGAAAAGATCGAGGGCGTTGACGCCCATGATCTCGGAGACGATGGGAAGCCCCGTCTCCTGCCGTGCGATCTTCAGAAGCTCGAGCCCCTCTGCCTTGAGCCCCTGAAAGGCGTAAGGCGAGGTGCGCGGCTTGAAAGCGCCGCCGCGCAGAAGATCTGCGCCTGCGCGCTTGACTTCCCTTGCGATGGTGACGATCTGCTCCTCGCTTTCGACCGAGCACGGCCCTGCGATCGTGCAGAAGTGCCCGCCGCCGATTTTGACGTTTCCGACCTCGACCACAGTGTCCTCGGGGTGGGATTTGCGGCTGGAGCATCTGAAAGGATCGCTGACCTGCTTGACGGACTCAACGATGTCAAGGCTGCGGATACGGTCGATATCGATGTGGCTGGTGTCGCCGATGAGACCGAGAACGGTATGATAAGAACCGACGGAAATGTGGACGCCGAGCTGCTGCGACTGAAGCCAGCCGATGAGCTGATCCCGCTTTTCCTCGGAAATATTGTGCCTGAGAATGACAAGCATGATCTTCCCTCCGAATCAGAAGAAATAAAAAAGCGGCACAGTGTAATCTGCGCCGCAAAAAATACGATAAAAGCATTTTTACGCATCACAAATTACCTTTACTATGCCGTCATAGCAAAGCAAAAACGAGCAAATGCGCAAGAAACAGAACGCTTCATAAGAAAACGCTTCAAATATAATATGACTTGGCAACATTGTATCGCGTGCGCGGAGAATTGTCAATTGCTGCACAAAGAAAAACGCCATTTTTCCGGCGCGCTCCCTGCTGTGGCTGCACCGGAAAAATCGAATAAGCAGGCAAAAGAGAAAACGTAATATATATTATGTCATCCGAACTTTGAAAAAAGTTTGAAAAACGGGTTTACATAATGGTGACAAATTTTCACTTTTCAAGGAAAAATGGCGCAGAAAGATTGAAAACCAAAATCAAATGACGGAAAAATGGAGCAAGAGGGAAGAAAAATCGCCAAATTTCAGCCATAATTCACAATGTTGGCGGAAAAGGTGGAAATTCGAAAAAAGTTGGTGTATAATATGCCCATCTCAGTGTTAGGGAGCGTTATCATGAAACGCAGCGCAAAAAAGCGGAAAAATCCGGCGGCAGAGGCCCGCAGAATGCACCGCCGCGAGCAGGTGCTTCGGTTTCTGCGCCAGAATACATGGCTGGCGCTGCTCGCAGTGCTGGTGCTGATCGCGCTGATCCTTCTGATCTGTGTGCTGGCCGGCGGACGAAAAGCGCCCGAGGAGGAGCCGGAGGTCACTGCGGAGAAGCCGTATCAGACGGCGTGGCTCTGCGCGGATGCGCCGGAGATCGCCTATTATGACCGGAACTTCACACAGAGCGGAACGGTCGCACGCGGCGGGCAGGTGACCTTTTCTACGTCCGACATGCTCGAGCGTGACGGAAAGCTCTATTATCTGACGTATCTGGACGTGCCGCAGTACGGCTATATCTGCGAGGACAATCTGACGGACGATGAGCGCACCGTCGTTCAGGAGAAAAAGGTCTTTGTCCGCACGCCGCAGAACCTTCGCATGACGGAGGACTCCATTGAGCTGGGCGAGCTGGTCGAGCAGGGAACGGAGCTGACGGTGCTGGGCTATGACAAGACGGCAAACGGCGTGGTACACCAGTATCATGTCCGCACACCGCGCGGCAAGACCGGCTATATCAGCGGCAAATATGTCGCGGCGGACTACGACGAGGCGATGGAGGTCTACGACCGCTTCGGTATCTACATGACGCACGCCAGCCGTGAGGACCGCTATGACGGCGGCGACGGCGCAAGCCTCTATTATTACCCCACGGAAAAGGCGAGCTTTGCGGACAATGTCATGCCGGAGCATGTCTACGCCATCTATCTGACCTGCGACCCGAAGATCCTCGCGGACATCGACGCCTACATCGCCTACGCGAAAACGACAAAGATCAACGCCTTTGTCGTCAACATCATCGACGGCACGAGCGTCGGCTACCCCTCCAGCGTCTATGACAAATACTCTCCCACGACCGGGAAGTATGCCAACAACACGTTTGAGGAATACCAGACCGCCATTCAGAAGATCAAGGACGCTGGCTTTTATGCGATCGGGCGGCTGACGACCTTCAACGATTCCTTCTTTGTCACCGACCATCCGGAGTACGGCATCAACGACACGGATGGCGAGCCGCTCTACATTGCCAACAGCTACTGGCCGAGCGCCTTCTGCCGCTATGTGTGGGAGTACAAGGTCGCGCTGGCGAAGGAGGCCGTGCAGAGCATGGGCTTCAACGAGATCCAGTTTGACTACGTCCGGTTCCCCGACGGGACGTATCAGTATGAGAAAAACGGCAACATCGACTATCACAACACGTACGGCGAGACAAAGGCGCAGGCCATCCAGCGCTTTTTGATGTACGCCGTGGAGGAGCTGCATGACGTGGGCGTGTACGTCAGCGCCGACGTTTTCGGTGAGACGAACAACCCCTATGTCACCTCCTACGGTCAGTACTGGCCTGCCATCAGCAATGTCGTTGACGTCATCAGCGGCATGCCGTATCCCGACCACTTTGCCCAGAACGGCACATACCGTCCGTGGGAGCATCCGTATGAGACGCTTCTCGACTGGGGCGCAAAGGCAGCGGAGCGTCAGAGCGAGACGCCGAGTCCCGCCATTGTGCGAACCTGGATCCAGGCGTATGACGCCATCCGCACGCCGTACAACACCTACGGCGCAGAGGAGATCGCCGGCCAGATCCGGGCGCTTCAGGAAAACGGACTGGACGGCGGCTTCATGGCGTGGAACGCGATGTGCAGCCTCTCAAAGCTCGAAAGCTTCAAGCCGGCCTTTGACGCGCTGGAATGATCATAAAGGAACAAAAGCGCCTTCGTATGCACTGCATACGAAGGCGCTTGCGCTTGTCAAAAAGTCTTTTTGACAAGCGGAGGGCTCGCGATTTTTGCTGTCCGGCATGATTCCCCTTATAAGCTCCGAAGCATTGTGGAAATCGTAAACGGTTTTCATTCGCCGCAGGCGCCCCTGATATGCAAATCAGGATGGGCGCGTGCATAAGCTCTTTACGAAGGGGACGCAGGTCTCGCGGCGGGGAAAAAGATGCGGATCTCGGTGCCTTTTCCGACATCGCTTTGCAGCTCCAGACGGGCATTGTGATACTGCGCGGCGTGCTTGACGATGGAAAGGCCGAGGCCCGTACCGCCGACCGCCTTGGAGTGGCTCTTGTCCACGCGGTAGAAGCGCTCGAATACGCGGCTCTGATGCGCGTAGGGAATGCCGATGCCGGTGTCGGAGACGGTGAGCAGCGTCTCGCCGCCGCAGGCGCGGACACTGACGGTGACGCTGCCGCCATCGACATTGTATTTGACGGCGTTGTCGCAGAGGTTATAGAGCATTTCCTCCAGCAGCGCGGCCGCGCCGCTGACCGAGATGTGCTCGCCGCAGAGCGTGAGACGGATATTGCGCTGCTCTGCCACGCTTTGCAGGCTGCACAGGACGTGCTGCGAGAGCGCGTACAGGTCAACGCTCTGCCGCTCGAGACGGCCGGCGCCCTCGTCGAGACGGGAGAGCTTGATGATGTCGTTGACCAGCGCCAGCAGCCGCCGCGACTCGCGGTAGATGTCGGCGGAGAATTCCCGCATTTTTTCCGGCGGCACAAGCCCTGCCTGCATCAGCTCGGCAAAGCCGGAGATCGAGGTCAGCGGCGTTTTCAGCTCGTGCGAGACATTGGCGGAAAACTCCCGGCGCAGTGCCTCGCGCTGCTCACGCTCGGTCACGTCCATCAGCAGGACGACTGCGCCGACGGTGCTGCCGCCGGACGTGACGCCGTTTGCGATGACCTGCCATGTGACGGCCTCGCGCGTCAGAAGCACCTCGGCGTGGTTTCCGGCGAGCGCCGTGTCCACAGCGCTCAGAAGCTCCGGCACATGACACACGGCACGAAGGTCGCAGAGCGGGTCGCTGTCAGGCTCGAGGGAGAGAAGCTGCATGGCGCTCTGGTTGCCGGAGAGGATGCGCGCCCTCCCGTCGAGCAGCAGAAAGCCCTCGCGCATATTTTTGGTGATGGCGGTGAATTCACGCTGGCGCAGGCTCAGCTCGTCGAGCTGGCTGCGGCTGGTGCGCTGAAGCTCTTGAATGCGGCTGACCAGCGGCGCAAGCTCTTTATAGCTCGCATCCGGAACGGGATCGTCCAGATCGATGGCGTTGATTGGCCTTGTGATCTGCTGGGCAAGGCGATACGACAGCACGCCGCAGAGGATCAGCACCAGCGCGATGACCCACAGAAGCGGCGCGAGCAGCAAAAGCGCCATGGAAACGATCGATTTTTGCGTGCAGGCCGTGCGCAGCACGCTGCCGTCCGAAAGCCGCAGGGCATAATAGTGCGTGCGCTCCAGAACGGTCTCGGAATCGCGCGAGGCGCGCCCCGTGCCGGTGCGCAGCGCCTGCTGCACCTCCTCGCGGGTGAGGTGGTCGGGCAGAGCGGCTGGATCGGCGAAATTGTCAAACAGCACGCTGCCGTCCGGCGCGATGAGCGTCACACGGTCGGATGCGCGCAGGCTCTCGAGATAGGAGAGGCCGGACCGGTCGAGCGCGAGCGAAATGCTCTCCGCCTCCGCGCTGAGGCGCTCAAAGGCCTGATTTTCATAGTTGCTGAACATGACGGCGAAAAAGAGGACGGAGCTGACGAGCAGGACGGTGATGCCGATCAGAAAGGAATTGCGGAAGATCTTCGCCGTCATACGCCGCTCCCGATCTTATAGCCGACGCCGCGCACCGTCTCGATGCACGAGCCTGCCTCGCCCAGCTTGACGCGGAGCGTCCGGATGTGGACATCGAGCGTCCGGTTTTCACGGTCGCAGTCAAAGCCCCAGACTTTGTCCATCAGCGTGCCGCGCGTGAGGACGATGCCGCGGTTTTCCACCAGCAGGCACAGAAGCTCAAATTCCTTGTTTGTGAGCTGCACGTCGCGGTCATCCACGCGGACGATGTGACGCGGCGGCGAGACGTAAAGCGAGCCGATCTGAAAGCCGCCGTCTGCGCCGGAGGGCGCGCTGCGGCGCAGGACGGCGCGCACGCGTGCGAGCAGCTCCATCATGCCGAAGGGCTTGGATACAAAGTCGTCCGCGCCGCCGTCGAGGCCGATGACGCGGTCATATTCGGTGTTTTTGGCGGTCAGGATGATGACGGGCAGCTTTTTTGTGGCGGCGGCGGAGCGCAGCCGCTGCAAAATGCACAGGCCGTCCTCCTCCGGGAGCATGATGTCGAGCAGCAGCAGCTCGGGAGTCTCCTCGTCCATGGCGCGCCAGAACTCGGACGGGCGCGCAAAGCCGCGCGCGGCATAGCCCTGACTTTCCAGACCGTAGGTGACGAGCTTGCGGATGCTGTCGTCGTCTTCCAGCAGATAGATCATACAGGAACCTCCGCTTCGTGAGGATGTGCCGTGACCGGCCAGCTATAGTGTACGTGAAAACAGTCGGAAAAGCAATATTTAACATAGATTTAAGATGGAATTGCGCGAAGATTTAATATCGGCAGGATATCATCAAAATGTTTCGGGCTGTTTTCGGCCATACTGGAATATAAAATGTCCGCGTGGAAGGATGATTTTTTGAAATGAGTATCGGCAATTTGATCTCGCTGCTCAGCGGCGTTGCGCTGTTCCTGTTCGGCATGGCGCTGATGGGCGACGGACTGAAGAAGGTCGCGGGCAGCAAGCTGGAGGTCGTGTTATACCGGCTGACCGGAACGCCGCTCAAGGGCTTTTTGCTCGGAACGGGCGTGACGGCGGTCATTCAGTCCTCCTCTGCGACCTCTGTGATGGTCGTCGGCTTTGTCAACTCCGGCATGATGAAGGTGCGCCAGGCGATCAACATCGTCATGGGCGCGATCCTCGGCACCAGCATCACGGGCTGGGTGCTCTGCCTTTCCGAGCTTGGCGGCTCGGGTGCAGGCTGGACGGAGCTTTTCTCCACGGCAACGCTCACGGGCGTGATCTCGATCGTGGGCATTGTGCTGCGGATGTTCTCCAAGTCGCAGACAAAGCAGCATATCGGCGATATCCTGATGGGCTTTGCCGTTTTGATGTTCGGCATGAGCACGATGAGCGACTCGGTCGCGCCGCTGCGTGAAAGCCCGTTCTTCATCGAGTTTATGATGAAGCTGTCAAACCCGCTGCTCGGCATCCTGTTCGGCGCCATCTTCACCGCCGTCATTCAGAGCGCATCGGCGGCAGTCGGTATCGTGCAGGCGCTGGCCTCCACGGGCGTGATCGACTTTGCAACGGCTCTGCCCGTCATCATGGGCATCGCCATCGGCGCTGCCATGCCGGTCCTGATCTCCGCCATCGGCGCAAACGTAGACGGCAAGCGTACCGCCTTCGTCTACCTTGTGGTCGAGCTTGCCGGCGTGGTCTTCTGGGGCGCGGTGTTCTACATCGCAAACGCCATCTTCCATTTCTCATTCCTGACGATGCCCATGACGGCCGTCAGCATTGCAGCGCTCAACACGCTGTTCCGGTTTGTCAAGGTCGTGATCCTGCTTCCGTTCACAGATGTGATCGAGGCGCTGGTCAGCTTCCTCATCAAGGGTGATGCGCGCGACGAGGTGCCCGCGATCATGCAGCTCGAGGAACGCTTCCTCAAGCACCCAGCGCTCGCCATCGAGCAGAGCCGCCTTTCCGTCAACGCCATGGCCGAGGAGGCCAGAGGCAACCTTGCCGAGGCCATCGGCCTGATGCGCGGCTACTCGGACAAGGGGTATGATCTGGTTGCCCGGATGGAGGGGACGGTCGACCGGTACGAGGATATGATCGGATCATATCTGGTCAAGCTCACCGGCTGCGAGCTGACCGGGAGACAGAACGAGGAAGTTCTGAAGTTCCTTCACACGATCTCGGACTTTGAGCGCATTTCGGACCATGCGCTGAACATCGGCGAAAGCGCGCGCGAGCTGCATGAGAAGCATCTGACCTTCTCGGAGCAGGCGTGGCATGAGCTGGACGTGCTGCAATCCGCTGTGCAGGAGATCGTCCGGCTGACGACGCAGGCGTTCACCGAGAACGATCTGGCGCTTGCAGCGCGCGTCGAGCCGCTCGAGGAGCTGATCGACAACCTCTGTGACGAGCTGAAGCTCCACCACGTCGACCGGCTGCAAAAGGGTCAGTGTACCATCCAGATCGGCTTTGTCTTTAACGACCTTCTGACGAATTTTGAACGCATCTCCGACCACTGCTCCAATATCGCCGTCGCGATGATCGAGCTGGAATCGGATGAGTTCGACACCCACCAGTACCTCAAGAGCGTCAAGGAGCTGAAGTCCGCCGATTTCACGCGCCTGTATGAGGAGTACAGCAAGGTCTATTCCATCTGAATCCACAAGGCAAACGGGGCTGTCTCACGAAGAGGCAGCCCCGGTGTGTTTGTCAGGAAGCGCAAAATGGCGCGGGTGCGGGCTCCGGGCGCTGCGGCGTCTGGCGGAGAGTTTCGGAATCGCACGAAAATAGGCACAAAGCATAAAAAAGCCGCATCCTCGGATGCGGCTTTGTGCACAAATATCGGAAGTAGGAATTGACAATGCAGGCGGGACATGTTAAAATAGATTTCCATAATGCCTGAGTATGTGCATTTGCCAAATTCCCCTTTGTAGCCTGATTATAGCACCGGGAAGGCTGCTGCGCAAGCAGGACATGGAGAAAAACAGACAACGCAACCGAGCGTATCAAAAACACAGAACCAAAAAGAAAGGCTGTGATGAAACATAATGGCGACGACTCAAGACGTCATGTTCGGCAAGACGCTCCGCAAGAGCTTTGCCAAGCGTGAACAGATCATTCCGATCCCCAATATGCTGAAGATCCAGAGAGACTCTTACGAGTGGTTCCTCCGTGAGGGACTGCACGAGGTCTTTAAGGACGTGGACACCATCAGCGACTATACGGGCAACCTCGAGCTCAGCTTCCTCGACTACAGCATGAACGAGCCGCCCAAGTACACCGTTGAGGAGTGCAAGGAGCGCGACGCAACGTTCGCAAAGCCCATCAAGGTGCGCGTCCGCCTGCATAACAAGGAGACCGGCGAGATCAAGGAGCAGGAGATCTTCATGGGCGATTTCCCGCTGATGACCAACGGCGGCACCTTCGTCATCAATGGCGCCGAGCGCGTCATCGTTTCTCAGATCGTCCGCAGCCCCGGCATGTACTACGGCGACGAGGTGGACAAGGCTGACCAGCACATCTACAGCGCAACGGTCATCCCGTACCGCGGCGCATGGCTGGAGTACGAGACGGATCTCAGCAACGTCTTTTATGTCCGCATCGACAAAAACCGCAAGATCCCCATCACATGCCTCATCCGTGCGCTCGGCATTTCCACCGATGCGCAGATCAAGGAGCTGTTCGGCGAGGATCCGCTGATCCTTGCAACGCTCGAGAAGGATACCTGCCACACGCGCGAGGAATCCCTGCTGGAGATCTACCGCAAGCTCCGTCCGGGCGAACCGCCCACGGTCGAAAGTGCGGAGTCTTATATCGAGGCGCTGTTCTTTGACGCACGCCGCTACGACGTCAGCAAGGTCGGCCGCTACAAGTTCAATAAGAAGATGGACATCTGGAGCCGCCTGTCCGGCCAGACGCTGGCAAAGCCCGTCGCCGACCCGATGACCGGCGAGATCCTTGCGATGGACGGCGAGACGCTCAACCGCGAAAAGGCGCACATGATCTCCGATCACGGCGTCAACGAGGCGGTCGTGCTCTGCGGCGACCGCGAGGTCAAGGTGTTCTCCAACGGCATGGTCGATATGGCCAAGTTCGTAGACTTTGATCCGGCGCAGTACGGCATCAAGGAAAAGGTCTGCTTCCGCGTGCTGCGCGAAATGCTTGAGACCGTTCCCGCCGACGGTTGGAAGGAGGCCATCGAGGAGCGCTATGACGAGCTGATCCCGAAGCACATCACGAAGGACGACATCCTTGCCTCCATCAACTACCTGATCACAATGGTGCGCGGCGCCGGCACGACCGACGACATCGACCATCTCGGAAACCGCCGCCTGCGCTGCGTGGGCGAGCTGCTCCAGAACCAGTTCCGTGTCGGCTTCACCCGCCTCGAGCGCGTCATCCGCGAGCGCATGACCATTCAGGACCTCGACGTTGTCACGCCGCAGAGCCTGATCAATATCCGGCCTGTCACGGCGGTCATCAAGGAGTTCTTCGGCTCCTCGCCGCTGTCGCAGTTCATGGACCAGAACAACCCTCTGGCAGAGCTGACGCACAAGCGCCGCCTGTCCGCACTCGGCCCCGGTGGTCTGTCGCGTGAGCGCGCGTCCTTCGACGTCCGAGACATTCACTATACGCACTACGGACGCATGTGCCCGATCGAGACGCCGGAAGGCCCGAACATCGGTCTGATCAACTATCTGGCGTCCTATGCCAAGATCAACGAGTACGGCTTCATCGAGGCGCCGTTCCGCAAGATCGACAAGGCGACCGGCCGGATCACCGACACCGTGGAATACATGACCGCCGATGTTGAGGACGATTACTACATCGCGCAGGCCTCCGAGCCGCTGGATGAAGAAAAGCGCTTTGCCAATCCGCGCGTCATCTGCCGCCACCGCGACGAGATCATCTCCGTTGAGCGCGAGCTCATCGACTATGTCGACGTTGCCCCGAACATGATGACCTCCATCGCGACCGCGTTCATCCCGTTCCTTGAGAACGATGACGCAAACCGCGCGCTGATGGGCGCGAACATGCAGCGTCAGGCCGTTCCTCTGATGGTCACCGAGGCGCCGATCGTCGCCACCGGCATCGAGCACAAGTGCGCCGTTGACTCTGAGGTCTGCATCACCGCCAAGGGCCCCGGCGTCATCACCCGCGTTTCCGCGACCGGCGTTTCCGTCCGCTATGACGACGGCAACATCGCCGATTACACGCTGACCAAGTTTGCCCGCTCCAACCAGGGCACCTGCATCAACCAGCGCCCGATCGTCACGGTCGGCGAGCGCGTGGAGGCCGGTCAGGTCATCGCCGACGGCCCCGCCTGCTCTCAGGGCGAGATCGCGCTCGGCAAGAACGTGCTCATCGGCTTCATGACGTGGGAAGGCTACAACTACGAGGACGCCATTCTTCTGAACGAGCGTCTTGTCCGCGAGGACGTTTTCACCTCCATCCACATCGAGGAGTATGAGACCGAGGCCAGAGACACCAAGCTCGGGCCTGAGGAGATCACACGCGACATCCCGAACGTCGGCGAGGACACCCTCAAGGATCTCGACGAAAACGGCGTCATCCGCATCGGTGCGGAGGTCACCTCCGGCGATTATCTGGTCGGCAAGGTCACGCCGAAGGGCGAGACCGAGCTGACGGCTGAGGAGCGCCTGCTGCGCGCCATCTTCGGCGAAAAGGCAAGAGAAGTCCGCGATTCCTCCCTCAAGGTCCCGCACGGCGAGGCCGGCATCATCGTGGACGTCAAGGAATTCACCCGTGAAAACGGCGACGAGCTGGCGCCCGGCGTCAACAAGGTCGTCCGCGTATATATCGCGCAGAAGCGTAAGATCTCCGTCGGTGATAAGATGGCGGGCCGCCACGGCAACAAGGGCGTCGTTTCCCGCATCCTGCCGCAGGAGGACATGCCGTTCCTGCCCGACGGCACGCCGCTGGACATCGTTCTGAACCCGCTGGGCGTTCCGTCCCGTATGAACATCGGTCAGGTTCTGGAGGTCCACCTCGGCTACGCGGCGCACGCACTCGGCTGGAAGGTCGCGACCCCGATCTTCAACGGCGCAAACGAGAAGGAGATCCGCGAGCTGCTCAAGCAGGGCGGCGTTGCCGAGGACGGCAAGACCGTTCTGTACGACGGCCGTACCGGCGAGGCCTTTGACCAGCGCGTTACGGTCGGCTATCCGTACTACCTCAAGCTCCACCATCTGGTCGATGATAAGATCCATGCCCGTTCCACCGGCCCGTACTCCCTGGTCACGCAGCAGCCGCTCGGCGGCAAGGCGCAGTTCGGCGGCCAGCGCTTCGGCGAAATGGAAGTCTGGGCGCTGGAGGCTTACGGCGCTGCATACACGCTTCAGGAGATCCTGACGGTCAAGTCCGACGACGTGACGGGCCGAGTCAAGACCTACGAAGCCATTGTCAAGGGTCACAACGTACCCAAGCCCGGCGTGCCGGAATCGTTCAAGGTTCTGGTCAAGGAGCTTCAGTCCCTCTGCCTCGACGTCAAGGTGCTTGACGAGCAGGGCGAGGAGATCGAACTGAAGGACGAAGATGAAGATGAGGGCGGCTTCAACGGCAACTACAACGACGAGGAGATCTCGCTGTATGACGGCCCGGTCGGCAACGATGTCGAGGAAGACGAGGCTGCCGACGCCGGTTATGAGCTGAAGGACGAGGACGATGTGCTCGGCCTGCTGGACGATCTGAATGACGGCGCGGATGACGCGTCCGACGACGAATAAGGAGGTGGCAATACAATGAGTTACGCAACCTTTGACGCTATTAAAATCGGTATTGCTTCCCCGGATAAGATCCGCGAATGGTCTTATGGCGAGGTCAAGAAGCCGGAAACCATCAACTACCGCACGCTGAAGCCCGAGCGCGACGGCCTGTTCTGCGAGCGCATTTTTGGCCCGACGAAGGACTGGGAATGCCACTGCGGCAAGTATAAGAAGATCCGCTACAAGGGCAAGATCTGCGACCGCTGCGGCGTCGAGGTCACCAAGGCCAAGGTGCGCCGCGAGCGCATGGGCCACATCGAGCTGGCGGCTCCGTGCAGCCATATCTGGTATTTCAAGGGCATTCCCTCCCGCATGGGTCTGCTGCTGGATATCAGCCCCCGCATCCTTGAAAAGGTGCTCTATTTCGCCAACTACATCGTCACCGATCCCGGTGACTGCCCACTGGCGAAAAATCAGATCCTTTCTGAAAAAGAATACCGCGACATGCGCGAAAAGTATGAGGACGACTTCAAAGCCGGTATGGGCGCAGAGGCCATCAAGGAGCTTCTCGGCCAGATCGACCTTGAGGAGCTCTCCGAGCAGCTCCGCAGCGAGCTGAAGGACGCCTCCGGTCAGAAGAAGCTGCGCATCATCAAGCGTCTGGAAGTGGTCGAGTCGTTCCGCATGTCCGGCAACGACCCCACGTGGATGGTCATGGACGTGCTGCCGGTCATCCCGCCGGAGCTTCGCCCGATGGTCCAGCTTGACGGCGGCCGCTTCGCGACCTCCGACCTCAACGACCTTTATCGCCGTGTCATCAACAGAAACAACCGTCTCAAGCGCCTGATCCAGCTCTCCGCGCCGGATATCATCATCCGCAACGAGAAGCGTATGCTTCAGGAGGCGGTCGACGCCCTGATCGACAACGGCCGCCGCGGCCGTGCCGTCACCGGCGCGAACAACCGCGCCCTCAAGTCCCTCAGCGACATGCTCAAGGGAAAGCAGGGCCGCTTCCGCCAAAACCTGCTCGGCAAGCGCGTTGACTATTCCGGCCGTTCCGTCATCGTTGTCGGCCCGGAGCTGAAGCTCTATCAGTGCGGCGTGCCGAAGGAGATGGCCATTGAGCTGTTCCGGCCGTTCGTTATGAAGAAGCTGGTCGAGGACGGCCTTGCAAACAACATCAAGTCCGCCAAGAAGATGATCGACAAGGGCAAGGACGAGGTCTGGGACGCGCTCGAGGACATCATCAAGGATCGTCCGGTCATGCTCAACCGCGCGCCGACGCTGCACCGTCTCGGCATTCAGGCGTTCGAGCCGGTTCTGGTCGAGGGCCGCGCGCTGAAGCTGCATCCGCTGTGCTGCACCGCGTTCAACGCCGACTTTGACGGCGACCAGATGGCAATTCACGTTCCGCTGTCGGCAGAGGCACAGGCTGAGGCCCGTATGCTGATGCTGTCGGCCAACAACCTGCTGCGCCCGCAGGACGGCAAGCCCGTCACGGTCCCGACGCAGGATATGATCCTCGGCACCTACTACCTGACCTATCAGCGCTATGACATCGATGCGTTCGATACCATCCACGAGATGCTGCCGCTGCTCGACTGCGGCAAGCTGGCGCCCGAGAAGCCCATCTGGGTCAAGAACATCTGGGACGATCCGGAAAGCACGGACTTCCAGTGCTATCTCCGCACCAGAGGCGAGCTGATCGAGAACGAGGACGACCGTCCCGAGACCATTCCCGGCTCGTATCAGACGCTGGAGCAGGCTGTCAAGGCGCTCGAAAACGGCGAGATCGCGCTCGACGACGTGATCTATGTCTGGAACATCTGGGACAACATCGCCGACATCAAGGAGGAGAACCACATCTTCGTCCGCACCGTCGGAACGTATGCAAAGGACGCCTTTGAAAACGGCTGCGTGAAGCCCAGAGAGTACTTTAAGATGTACCATTCCGCGGACGAGGCCATGATGGCCTACTCCGACGGTCTGGTCGATATGCACGACCCGATCCGCGTCTGGAAGGAGATCGAGATCGACGGCAAGCCCGAGCACCGCATCATCGATGCGACGGTCGGCCGCCTCATCATCAACGGCGCCATCCCGCAGAACCTCGGCTTCAAGAAGCGCGGAACCGCGGACGAACTGTTCCCGCTGGAGATCGACTTCGTCGTGGGCAAGAAGCAGCTCGGCAAGATCATCGACAAGTGTATCCGCATCAACGGCTTCACCGAATCGACCGAAATGCTCGACAAAGTCAAGGCGCTTGGTTACAAGTACTCCACCAGAGCCTCCATCACCGTCTCCATCGCCGATATGGAGGTCCCGGAGAAGAAGTTTGACATCATCCGTGAAGCGGAAAAGGAAGTCGTCAAGATCGACCGCCAGTACAAGCGCGGCTTTATCACCAACGACGAGCGCTACCGCCTGACCGTTCAGCAGTGGGAAAAGTCCATCAAGGACGTCACGGACGCGCTGCAGGGCAACCTGAAGCGGTTCAACCCGATCTTTATGATGGCGGACTCCGGTGCGCGAGGCAGTATGAACCAGATCCGTCAGCTCGCCGGTATGCGCGGCCTGATGGCGGACACGAACGGCCGCACGATCGAAATTCCGATCAAGGCAAACTTCCGTGAGGGTCTGTCCGTTCTGGAATACTTCATCTCCTCCAGAGGCGCCCGTAAGGGCATGACCGATACTGCGCTGCGTACCGCGGACTCCGGTTATCTGACCCGCCGCATGGTCGACGTCTGCCAGGACGTCATCATCCGCGAGTTTGACTGCGGCGCCACCAGCGGCAGCTGGAAGGGTGACTACTACGAAAAGGGCCAGCTTATTGACTCCTTCGGAAACCGCATCCGCGGCCGTTATCCCGTGGATGACATCGTTGACCCGAAGACCGGCGAGCTCCTCCACTCCAAGGACGTCATGCTCAAGGAGGAGGACGCCGCCATGTTCCAGGCTCACGGCATCGACAAGGTCTATGTCCGCTCCGTCCTCGGCTGCAAGGCACGCTCCGGCGTGTGCGCCAAGTGCTACGGCATGAACCTTGCGACCTCCGAGCTTGTAAACCTCGGCGAAGCGGTCGGCATCATCGCCGCACAGTCCATCGGTGAGCCGGGCACGCAGCTTACCATGCGTACCTTCCACACCGGCGGCGTCGCGGGCGACGACATCACGCAGGGTCTTCCCCGAGTCGAAGAACTGTTCGAGGCCAGAAAGCCCAAGAAAATGGCGCAGATCTCTGAGATCGACGGCGTTGTTGACGTTGACGATTCTCACCGCACCGCGCTCCGCAACATCACTGTGACCGCCGACGACGGCGAGGTCAAGCAGTATCAGGTCCCGTATTCTGTCGGCCTGAAGGTCGAGCACGGCAAGCGCGTGCGCAAGGGCGAGCCCATCACCGACGGCGCGCTGAACCCGCACGATGTGCTGCGCATCTCCGGCGTCGAGGCCGTTCAGGACTATCTGACGCAGGGCGTTCTCGCCGTGTACCGTCAGCAGGGCGTTGACATCAACGAAAAGCACATTGAGGTCATCATCCGTCAGATGATGCGCAAGGTGCGCGTGGAGGAGCCCGGCGATACGGAGCTGCTCAGCGGCACGGTCGTGGATGTCCGCGAGTTTGAAGATGCGAACGAGGCTGTGCGCCAGCGCATCGAGGCCGGCGAGACGGATCTGCATTATGCGACGATCAGCCTGATCCTGATGGGCATCACCAAGGCGTCCCTTGCGACCGAGTCGTGGCTGTCCGCCGCCTCCTTCCAGGAGACGACGAAGGTCCTGACCGACGCCGCCATCAAGGGCAAGGTAGACCATCTGATCGGCCTGAAGGAAAACGTCATCATCGGCAAGCTCATTCCCGCAGGCTCCGGCCTCGCGGCGTACCGTGATTTCGAGGAGATCACCGCGCCCGAGTCCATCGTCACGCAGGAAATGATCGATCAGGAAAAGCTTTAAGCGCCGTAAAACGGCACAGAGGGAGACCGGACCCGGTCTCCCTGAGCTTGTCAAAAAAGTCTTTTTGACAAGCTCTCAAACGCGAACCGCGGAGCTGGGTTCGCGTTTGAAAAGGCTGCACCCGGCTGCGCGCATAATTTGTGCGCTGCTTGCGCACAAATTCCACACTTGCCGGGCGTAGCGTGTTTTGTCCGATGTACACGCCACCGGACAAAACCGATTCACACTTTATTTCGCCGTGCGCGGCGAAACTCTACGAGGTTCTTTGACAGACTGAGGGAGACCGGACCCGGTCTCCCTCTTGCGCACAAATTGTGTTTGCACGCACACAGACGGAAACATGACCGTATTTGGCGGACACAACAGGAAAAAGCACGCGATTTCCGGAAAAATTGTCATGTATTTTTGACAATTCTTGTTGACGAAGTTCGTTGATTCTGCTATAATTCATGCTTGTGTGGGTCTGCCCGCGCGATTTGTCGGAGGTGCAGCAATGCTGGATGAACTGAAAACCGAAAAAAAGGTGGTCGGGATCAAACAGCTTCGCCGCGCGCTGACGGATCAGACGGCGGAACTTGTGTTTCTGGCGAAGGACGCCGACCCCGCGCTGACGGAGCCGCTGATGGCGCAGTGCCGCGAAGGCGGCGTTGAGGTCGTGAGCGACGTGACGATGGCCGAGCTTGGAAAAGCCTGCGGCATATCTGTCGGCGCCGCCGCCGCGGCAATCCTGCGGCGCTAACATTTGGTCCCTGCGGAATATCCTGTGATATTTCGGGACAATATAAAAGCTGTAATTCAGCATCATTCGAGAAAGGAGGAAAAATCATGCCTACTTTTAATCAGCTTGTAAGAAAGGGCAGAGAACAGTCCACTTACAAATCCACGGCACCCGCGCTCCAGAAGGGCATCAACACCCTGAAGAATCGGACCACCGATCTGTCTTCTCCCCAGAAGAGAGGTGTCTGCACCGCGGTTCGTACCACCACCCCGAAGAAGCCGAACTCCGCTCTGCGTAAGATCGCCCGTGTGCGTCTGACCAACGGTTACGAAGTTTCCGCTTATATCCCCGGTGTTGGCCACAACCTGCAGGAGCACTCTGTCGTGCTGATCCGCGGCGGTCGTGTCAAGGACCTTCCCGGCGTTCGTTACCACATCATCCGTGGTACGCTCGATACGCAGGGTGTTCAGGGTCGTATGCAGGCCCGCTCCAAGTACGGCGCGAAGAAGCCGAAGGCTGGCAAGAAGAAGTAATCTTCCCGGCGCTTTACTGCAATGATGCCTTTCGCAAGGCAACGCCTTGCTAAGAGTTTTTATATATATGACGTAAAACCTCTTGGCGGGCACAAAGAACGGAGGATATGGCCTCCGAAGTACCTATGAAATCATTTTATGAAGGAGGGAAGCAAAGTGCCAAGAAGAGGTAACGTTCCCAAGAGAGAAATTCTTCCGGATCCGATTTACGGCTCTGTTCTGGTCACCAAGCTTGTCAACAGCATCATGCTCGACGGCAAGAAGGGTGTTGCACAGAAGGTCGTTTATGGCGCTTTCCAGATCGTCGAAGAGAAGACCGGAAAATCCGGTCTTGAAGCTTTCCAGCAGGCCATGGAGAATATCATGCCCGCCGTGGAAGTCAAGACCCGCCGCGTTGGCGGTGCAAACTATCAGGTCCCGATTGAGGTCCGTCCCGCAAGACGTCAGACCCTGGGCCTGCGCTGGCTGACGAACTACAGCCGTGCAAGAAGCGAGAAGACCATGAGAGAGCGCCTTGCCGGCGAGATCATGGATGCCTGCAACAACACCGGCAGCGCCGTCAAGAAGCGTGAAGACACGCACAAGATGGCCGAGGCCAACAAGGCGTTCTCGCATTTCCGTTGGTAATTACAAAAGGAGAGCAGCATGCCAAGACAATATTCACTTGAGAATACAAGAAACATTGGCATCATGGCTCACATCGATGCAGGCAAGACCACGACCACTGAGCGTATCTTGTTCTACACCGGTGTCAATTACAGACTCGGTGAAACGCATGACGGCACCGCGACGATGGACTGGATGGAGCAGGAGCAGGAGCGTGGCATCACGATCACCTCTGCTGCAACCACCTGCCATTGGAAGGGCGTCCGCATCAACATCATCGACACGCCGGGCCACGTCGACTTCACTGTAGAGGTCGAGCGTTCGCTCCGCGTGCTTGACGGCTCCGTGACCGTCCTTTGTGCAAAGGGCGGCGTCGAGCCGCAGACCGAGACTGTATGGAGACAGGCCGACAAATATCATGTCCCCCGTATTGTGTATGTCAATAAGATGGATATGATGGGTGCCGATTTCTTCAATGTCCTGAAGATGATGGACGAGCGTCTCAAGTGCACCGCAGTTCCGCTCCAGCTGCCGATCGGCGCTGAGGATACGTTCCGCGGTGTGGTCGACCTCATCCGTATGAAGGCCTATGTTTTCTATGACGAACTGGGCAGGGATATGCGAGAGGAAGAGATCCCCGAAGAGCTTGCAGAGCTTGCAGCGCAGTACCGGGATCATATGCTTGAGCAGATTTCCGATCAGGATGAAGAGATCATGATGCTTTATCTCGAGGGTGAGGATATCCCCGAGACGAAGATCCGTACCGCACTTCGCAGAGCCACGATTGCAAATAAGATCATTCCGGTTCTGTGCGGTTCGTCTTACAAGAACAAGGGCGTACAGGAACTGCTCGACGCGATTGTCGACTATATGCCGTCACCTTTGGACAAACCCGCGATCACGGGCATCAACCCCAAGACCGAGGAGGAGGAGACGCGTCCGTCCGATGACAACGCACCCTTCGCCGCCCTCGCCTTTAAGATCGCAACCGATCCCTACGTCGGTAAGCTGGCGTTCTTCCGGGTCTATTCCGGTAAGCTGGAAGCCGGCAAAACGGTGCTCAACACCAACAAAAATGTCCGTGAGCGTATGGGCCGCATCCTGCTGATGCACGCAAACCACCGCGAGGACATCGACTGCGTCTATTCCGGCGACATCGCCGCCGTCGTGGGTCTGAAGAACACGACGACCGGCAATACGCTCTGCGACATGGACCATCCGATCATCCTCGAGTCGATGGAATTCCCCGAGCCTGTTATCCGCGTGGCCATCGAGCCGAAGACGAAGGCAGGTCAGGAGAAGATGGGCATCGCACTGGCGAAGCTCGCCGAGGAAGACCCGACGTTCAAAACCTATACCGATGAAGAAACCGGCCAGACGATCATCGCCGGCATGGGTGAGCTTCATCTGGAGATCATTGTAGACCGTCTGCTGAGGGAGTTTAAGGTTGAGGCCAATGTCGGTGCGCCGCAGGTCGCCTACAAAGAGACCATCCGCAAGAAGGTCAATCAGGAGACCAAGTACGCACGTCAGTCCGGCGGCAAGGGTCAGTACGGCCACGTCAAGATCACCGTCGAGCCGAACGAGAGCGGCAAGGGCTTTGAGTTTGTCAACGCCACTGTCGGCGGCTCGATCCCGAAGGAATTCATTCCTGCGGTCGAGCAGGGCGTTCGCGGCGCGATGGAGGCAGGCGTGCTTGCCGGCTTCCCGGTCGTCGATGTGAAGGTCACGCTGTACGACGGCTCCTACCACGAGGTCGACTCCTCCGAGCTTGCGTTCAAGATCGCCGGTTCCATGGCGTTCAAGGATGCCTGCCAGAAGGCCGATCCCGTCATCCTCGAACCGATCATGAAGGTCAGCATCATCGTCCCCGACGATTACATGGGCGACGTGATCGGCGACATCTCCGGCCGCCGCGGCAGTGTCCGTCAGCTTGAGGCGCGCAACGGCGCGCATCAGATCGACTGCGACGTACCGCTGTCCGAGATGTTCGGCTATGCAACCAATCTCCGTTCGCGCACGCAGGGCCGCGGCCAGTTCTCGATGGAGCCCAGCCATTATGTTGAGCTTCCCAAGAATCTCGCCGAGGAGATCGTGAAAAAACGCAGAGGATATTGATTTTCAGCAGATTTTCCTGCAATGATTTTTAAAAATTCCCTTGTCAAATACGCGATTGTCGTGTATTATGAGGGGGATGTATTATGAAATTTTTTAGTACGTTCATAAACTAAGGAGGATATTTTCATGGCTAAGCAGAAATTCATTAAGGATAAGCCCCATGTCAACATCGGCACCATCGGTCACATCGACCATGGCAAGACCACGCTGACTGCTGCGATCACCAAGTATCTGGCTATGCAGGGCGGTGCCGAGTACACCGACTACTCTTCCATCGATAAGGCTCCGGAAGAGCGCGAGCGCGGCATCACCATCAACACTGCCCACGTTGAGTATCAGACCTATGACCGCAAGGGCCACAACTACAAGACCGGCGAAGACAATGTCGACATTCAGGGCCGTCACTATGCCCATGTCGACTGCCCGGGTCACGCTGACTATATCAAGAACATGATCACCGGCGCTGCGCAGATGGACGGCGGCATCCTCGTCATCGCTGCTTCCGACGGCCCCATGGCTCAGACCAAGGAGCACCTGCTTCTTGCCCGTCAGGTTAACGTTCCTTCCATCCTTGTCTTCCTGAACAAGTGCGATCAGGTCGACGACGAAGAGCTCCTTGAGCTCGTCGAGATGGAAGTTCGCGAGACCCTCGACTTCTACGGCTTCCCCGGCGACGACACCCCCATCATCCGCGGCTCCGCGCTGAACGCTCTGGCTTCCGAGTCCACTGACCCGGCTGCTCCCGAGTACAAGTGCATCGACGAGCTCATGCAGGCTGTCGATACCTGGATCCCCACTCCTCCCCGTGATGACTCTCTGCCGTTCCTGATGCCGGTTGAGGACGTCTTCACCATCTCCGGCCGTGGCACCGTTGCTACCGGTCGTGTCGAGCGCGGCGTCATCAAGAAGAACGAGCCGGTCGAGATCGTTGGCCTGTCCGACGAGAAGAAGCAGACCGTCGTCACCGACATCGAAATGTTCCACAAGCTGATGGACTACGCAGAAGCTGGCGACAACATCGGCGCTCTGCTCCGCGGCGTTGACAAGAAGTCCATCGAAAGAGGTCAGGTCCTGTCCAAGCCCGGCTCCATCCATCCGCACACCAAGTTCACCGGTCAGGTTTACGTTCTGTCCAAGGACGAAGGCGGCCGTCATACCCCGTTCTTCAACAACTATCGTCCGCAGTTCTACTTCAGAACCACTGACGTTACCGGCATCATCACTCTGCCCGAAGGCGTTGAGATGTGCATGCCCGGTGATAACATCGACATGAAGGTCGAGCTGATCACCCCGATCGCCATCGAGAAGAATCTCCGCTTCGCTATCCGCGAGGGCGGCCGTACCGTTGGCTCCGGCGTTGTCATCGCCATCGACGAGGACTAATCCACAGCCTTTGAAAGAGGACGCTTCGGCGTCCTCTTTTGAGCTTGTCAAAAAGTCTTTTTGACAAGCTCTCAAACGCGAACCGCAGGGCTGGGTTCGCGTTTGAAAAGGCTGCACCCGGCTGCGCGCATAATTTGTGCGCTGCTTGCGCACAAATTCCACACTTGCCGGGTGTTTTGTGTTTTGTCTGACGTACACGCCGCCAGACAAAACCGATTTGCATTTTATTCGCGCCCGCGGGCGCGAACTCTACGAGGTTCTTTGGCAGACTGAGAGGACGCTTCGGCGTCCTCTTTTTTTGCGTCAATTTCGGTCGCTGAGTTTTGTGTTTGAGAGAGCTCCTTTTCGCGCCTGCGGGCGCGAAAAGCTGCGAGGCTTCGGATATGCAAGCGGGATTGCGCCGGCAATCCCGCTTTTATTTGCGCAAAATCGGGTATTCTGCATTTATGGACGTTTTTGATGTGGAAATTTGGCGGGAACTGTAGTAAAATCATAAAAGCCATACTGCCGCCCGCTGCATAGGATAAGGCGGGAGGTGCGGTATGGTCGTTGAGATTTTGATTGTGATTCTGGCTGTATGCGGCGCGCTGATGCTCCTTTGGTGCATCACGGGCCTGATGCTGCGCCCGCTCGGCGGGCGTATGCTCCGGCTGGTCTATCCGGCGTGCGGAGAGGCCGAGGAGCTGGAGCAGGCGGTACGCGGCGCGGCATGGCTGCGCGAGGTCGGGCTGACCTCCGGCGATGTGTTCATCGCAGACTGCGGCATGACCGGGCCCGCGCGCCTGCGTGCCGGGCGGCTTTGTGAGCGGCTGGAATTTGTACATCTGATCCCGGAGGCGCAGCTTCCGGAGATCCTGAGATCGGAGCGGTGAGACGTGCGGCAGGACGAAGAAATGATTCGCGGGACGGTGCAGACCGTTGTCTATCAGAACCCCGAGAACGGCTATGCCGTTCTGCGGCTTCATACCGAGGACGGCCAGCAGATCACAGTGGTCGGCACGGTCCCGATGACCGTGCCCGGCGAGCGGCTGATCGTCACGGGGAAATGGGGCTATCACGCAAGCCATGGCCGCCAGTTTGAGGCGGAGTTCCTCGAACGCCTGATGCCGGAGACCGGAAACGAGATCTTCGCGTATCTTGCCTCGGGCGCGGTGAAGGGCATCGGCGAGAAAACGGCGGAGAAGATCCTGCGGCTGTTTGGCGAGCGTGCACTGGAGGTGCTCGAAAATCACCCCGAGCAGCTCAGCCAGATCCCCGGCATTTCCCGCCGCAAGGCGATGGAGATCGGCGAGAGCTTCCGCCGTCAGGCGGGTATCCGCCGACTCATTGAATTTCTGACGCTCCACAGGCTTCCGCCGGAGCTGGCGGTGCGCCTGTTCCGTGTCTACGGCGATCTTGCCGAGGACGCGCTGCGTGACGACCCGTATCTGCTCTCTGACCCGTATTTCGGCGCGGATTTTGCGGCGGTCGATGCCTTTGCGTTGGAGCTTGACGTCGAGGCCGACGATGAGCGCCGCGTGGAGGCGGGGATTTTATTTGAGCTTTCCTACAATCTCACAAACGGGCACACATTCATTCCGCAAAACAAACTGATCCCCGCGACGGCGGCGCTTTTGAACCTTGACAGCGAGACGATCGAATCCGGTATGGAGCGTCTTGACGAGCAGCAGCGCATGGTGCGCAGCGAGGTCGCAGGGCTCACGGCGTGTTACCTGCCGGAGTTTTATGAGGCCGAGTGCGAGGTCACGGAGCGCCTTGTCCACATGGCGGATCTCCGCATCCAGCCGCCCTCAAAGCTGGAGACCATGCTCCGCAGCATCGAGGAAAAGCGCGCCATTGACTATGCCGCGTCCCAGATGCAGGCCATCCGTGATGCGGCGAGCTGCCAGCTCCTGCTTGTGACGGGCGGGCCCGGCACCGGCAAAACAACGGTTATGACCGGCATCCTCGATCTGTTCGACGCGATGGGGCTCAAGACCCAGCTTGCCGCGCCGACAGGCCGCGCGGCAAAGCGCCTGAGCGAGGTGACGGGGCGCGAGGCCACGACCATCCACCGCCTGCTGGAGGCGCAGTTCGACCCGGACAGCGGCGCGATGGCGTTCGTCCATGACGAGGACGAGCCGCTCAAGTGTGACGCCATGATCATTGACGAGACATCGATGGTCGACCTTCAGCTCATGACCGCGCTCCTTAAGGCCCTCCGGCCGCAGTGCCGCCTGATCCTGGTGGGCGACCCGGATCAGCTTCCCTCGGTCGGCGCGGGCAACGTTTTCTCGGACATCATCCGCAGCGGCGTTGCAAAGACGGTCTGCCTGACGGAGATCTTCCGGCAGGCGCGCGAAAGCCTCATCGTTATGAACGCCCATGCGGTCAACCACGGGGAGCTTCCGGTGCTGACGGTCAAAAATAAGGACTTTTTCTTTATGAAGCGGCGCTCCGGCGAGTCGGTCGTGCAGACCATTCAGGAGCTCTGTGCAGCGCGGCTGCCCAAGAACATGGGCATTGCCTCGTCGGAAATTCAGGTGCTCTCGCCCACGCGGCGGCATGAGACGGGCACGGTGGAGCTCAACAAGGCACTTCAGGCCGTTTTGAACCCGCCTGCGCCGGGAAAGCGTGAAAAACAGTTCGGTGATTTTTCTTACCGCGAGGGCGACCGGGTGATGCAAATCCGGAACAACTATGATATAATATGGAAGCGAACGGACGGCCTGGGCGCCGGAACGGGCGTTTTCAACGGCGACATCGGCACGATCACGAAGATCGACTTTGCCGCCGAGACGCTCACGGTCGTGTTTGACGACCGCGAGACGGCATACGGCTTTGACCTTCTGCGTGAGCTGGAGCCTGCGTATGCGATGACCGTCCACAAAAGTCAGGGCAGCGAATACCGCGCGGTCATTCTGGCGGCGTGGAGCGGCTCGCAGCTTTTGCTGACGCGCAGCATCCTCTACACGGCCATCACGCGCGCCAGAGAGCTTTTTATCATCGTTGGCAATGAGGAGATCATCGCCGCCATGACCCGCAACGACCGCCAGCAGCGGCGCTACAGCGGGCTGAAGCTCCGCCTCGAGAGGGGACAGGCAGAGCATGAAAAGTAAACTGCTGGTCTGGCTTCTTGACCTCCTGTATCCGCCGCGCTGTATGCTCTGCCACCGGCTGATCGAGGCAAAAAACGCGCCGGTCTGCGCAAAATGCATGGAAGCCCTTCCGGAGCACGACGGCGCGGAGCGCCATGTCGATGGTGCGGCGCACTGTGTTGTGACGTTCTTTTATGAGGGCACGCTGCGCGACGGCTTCCTGCGGTATAAATTTGAAGGACGGCAGTGGTATGCCCGCCAGTTTGGGGCGTGGCTCGCGGTGACCGTCCGCGACAAGCTGACAGGGAAGTTTGACCTTGTCACATGGGTGCCGGTCAGCCGCAAGCGCCGCCGCACACGCGGCTACGATCAGGCGGAGCTTTTGTGCCGCGAGACGGCGCACGAGCTTGGTATGCAGCCGCTGCTGACGCTTGAAAAGTGCACGCACAACCGTGCGCAGTCGAGCCTGACCGGCGCGGAGGAGAGATTTGAAAACGCAAAGGGCGCCTACCGCGCGGTACAGCCGGAGCGCTTTGCAGGAAAACGCATCCTGCTGATCGACGATATTGTGACGACCGGCGCGACCATGTCGGAATGCGCGCGCGTTCTGCGCAAGGCCGGGGCGGCGGAGGTCGTCTGCGCGGCGCTGGCAACGCCCAGAGAAACGTAACGAAAGGTGATACCCATATGAAACTGTCCAGAGACATCGGCATCGACCTTGGAACGGCGAACGTTCTGGTCTATGAGGAGGGCCGCGGCATTGTGCTCCGCGAGCCGTCGGTCGTGGCCGTGGATAAAAATACAGGCAAGGTGCTTCAGGTCGGCGCGGCCGCCCGCAATATGCTGGGGCGGACGCCGGGCAACATCGTTGCGGTGCGCCCGCTGCGCGACGGTGTGATCTCCGACTATGAGATGACGGAAAAAATGCTCGAGCAGTTCCTGAAAAAGATCATCCGCTTTTCCCTCATCAAGCCCCGCGTCATTGTCAGCGTTCCGAGCGGCGTGACCGAGGTCGAGGAGCGCGCTGTCATTCAGGCGACGATGGAGGCTGGCGCGCGCCGTGTGTACCTGATCGAGGAGCCGTTTGCGGCGGCGCTGGGCGCAAAGCTCAACATCTCCGGTCCCGATGGGCACATGATCGTGGACATCGGCGGCGGCACGACGGACATCGCCGTTCTGAGCCTGAACGGCATTTCCAATTCTGCGTCCATCAAGATCGCGGGCGACACCTTTGACGAGGCGGTCGTGGCGTTTATGCGCAAGCGCTATGCCATGCTCATCGGCCTCGGGACGGCGGAGGAGGTCAAGATCACCATCGGCTGCGTCTACGAGCGTCCGGAGGACGCCGTCATGACCGTCAAGGGCCGCGATCTCAAGACCGGCCTTCCGAAGGAGCAGTCGGTCACGTCGCTGGAGCTGATGGAGGCGTTCAAGCGCCCCGCGCGCCAGATCGTGGACGAGGTGCTTGCGGTGCTGGAGCACACGTCGCCGGAGCTGGTGGCGGACATCGCGCGCAACGGCATCGTTCTGACAGGCGGCGGAAGCCTGCTCTACGGCTTTGACAAGCTCATCTCCGAACGGACGGACATCCCGTGCTCCATCGCGGACGATGCGGACTCCTGCGTGGCAAACGGCTGCGGCAAGAGCCTCCAGTGGATCAACTCCATGCAGGAGGGCACCATCAATCTTGCCCGCCGTAAGCTGATGAAGGAATGAGCATTCCTGCGAAAAGAAGATATCCTCTGCAAGATATACCATAAGCAGAGCCCATACACAAAAAACTATTTTGACAAGCTCAAAAAAACCCGCCTGCGGATATTCCGCAGGCGGGTTTTTCTGGATTACAGCTTTGTATAGGCGATGGCGATGCGGCTGGCGGCGCGGGCGTTGTTGAACGCGAGCTGGATATTGGAGTCCAGCGAATGGCCGCCGGTCATCTCGACGATGTGCGCCAGCAGGAACGGCGTGGTGGCCTTGCCGTGGATGCCCTGCTCCTTTGCCATCTCGATGGCACGGTCGATGACCTTGTTCATCTCGACGGGATCCATGGCGTACTGCTCGGGGATGGGGTTGCCGACCACGGCGCCGCCCTTGAGACCGATGTCCCACTTTGCCTTCATGATCTTGGCGACGGTCTCCTCGTCCGGACAGTTGTAGTCCAGCTTGAAGCCGGAGGTGCGGCAGTAGAACGCGGGCAGCTCATCGGTGCGCAGGCCGAGGACGGGCACGCCGTTCGTCTCAAGATACTCCAGCGTCAGGCCGAGGTCGAGAATGCTCTTTGCACCGGCGCAGATGACGCAGACCGGCGTGTTGGCAAGCTCCTGAAGGTCGGCCGAGATGTCCATCGTGGTCTCTGCGCCGCGATGCACGCCGCCGATGCCGCCGGTGGCAAAGAAACGGATGCCGGCGTAGGCTGCGATGATCATGGTCGTGGTGACGGTGGTCGCACCGGGCATTCCGGTCGCAAGATAGGTCGCAAGATCGCGGCGGCTGACCTTTCCGATGCCGTCGGCGCGGCACATGCGCTCCAGCTCCTGCTCATTCAGGCCGACCTTCATCTTGCCGTCCAGAATGGCGATGGTCGCGGGGACGGCGCCCTCCTCGCGGATGATGCGCTCGACCTGACGGCCGAATTCAAGATTCTGCGGATACGGCATGCCGTGGCTCAGAATGGTGGATTCCAGCGCGACAACCGGCTTGTTCTCACGCAGAGCCTGCTGTACCTCAGGCGTAACGGACAGATAATCATGGATGTTCATAGATGATACTCCTTCCAAATATTTTCGATCAAAGAGACAGACATTCCCGGATGGATGGTTTTTTCATGGGAAATGGCGGCGATCCCGGCGCACAGCGCATAGTGGAGCGTTTTTTCCGGGTCAAAGCCATGGAGGGTGCTGAAAATGACGGCAGCCATGAACGCATCGCCCGCGCCGGTGGCGTTCACCATCTGCGCAACAGGGCGGAGCTTGCGGCGGAGCGTCCTGCCGCTGCGATCCATGTAGAGGCAGCCGTCCTTGCCGAGGCTGACGAGCAGCCGCGAAAGGCCCCTGTCCAAAAGCGTGCGCCCGGCATCCTCGAGAGAGGCCTCGTCCGTGATCTCGCGGCCTGCGAGGATCGAAAGCTCAAGCACGTTCGGCTTTGCGGTGTGAAATCTGCCGATGTGCGGCGCGAGCACCTGCGCGTATGCGGTGGAAACGGGATCAACGTAGACTGGCGTGTGCCCTGCACACAGGTCGAGCAGGTGCAGAAGCGTCCGCTCCGGCAAACACGGGTCGCAGGTGACGATGGCTGCATGCTGCAGCAGCTCCGCGCGGCCGTCAAGATACTCCGGCGTCAGATGCTCCTGCAAAACGGTCATGTCGGAGAGCGCAACCAGCATGTCGCCGCCGCTGTCCAGAATGGACAGGTATGTGGAGGAGGCACAGCCCGGTGCGGCGCAGAAGTGCGACACGTCGATGCCGGCGGCGACGCATTCCCGGCGGATCATGTCCGCATAGAGGTCGTCTCCGACTGCCGTGATCAGACGGACATCCGCGCCGAGCCGCGCGAGATTTTCACACACGTTGCGCGTAACGCCGCCTGCGGAGGCGCTGATGCGGCCTGGGTTGCTGTCATGCATGACGACAGCCTTTTTGGGATGCCCGTGAATATCCAGATTCGCGCCGCCGACGCCGACGACGTATCCTGCGCCCGCCGAAACAGCAGCTTGCATGGATCCTGCCTCCTTGTTTTTCAAAAGCTGTTTTTGAAAAGGACATATTAGCGCAAAGAAGCGCGCATGTCAAGCCCAATTTCAAGCAAAATCGTGAAAAATTCGTAAACTTACAGACATAGAGCCGGACGCGAAGGCGTCCGGCTCCGGGTGTATATCCGATCAGTTGACCATAAGCTCCTTGACGGACAGATAGTGGTATCCGTCATCGTAGAACTCCACAGTGTAGACCTTATGTTTTGTGACCGTCTGCGCTGTCTCGTCGGCGTAGAATTCGACCGTGAAGCGGACCTTGTTCGTGCCCTCGACCGGCTCAGCGCTGACGACCCGCAGATGCGGCGTTTCGTCAAAGACGTGGATCTCGTCGGTGACGATGCCGTCAAACGTGCTGTCATAGAGGGCGCACTCGGTCATGTCCCACTTGTAGTTGACAAAATAGCGGTCGAGCACCGGCGTGACATGGCGCCACGAGATGAAATACTTCTGTTCCGCTTCATTGTAGCGTGCCTGAAGCTCCTCCGGCGTCGCCAGAACCAGATAGGCGAGGTAGAGCTGATCGCTCGTCAGCTCGGACGCATCCTCAAAGTTCAGCTCGTACTGATACTGGAACTGATCTTCGAGCACCTGCGCCAGCGGCAGCAGCGCCTTGGGGTCAGAGGCCCGTGAGGACAGTTGCGGCGCGTCCTCGGAGGAGAATGTGGTGCGCGTGGCGGTCAGATGGCCACCGTCGTCATTGAAGCTCGCATCATATTCCTTCGCGGCATAGACCAGCCAGCCGGACTCGGAGCGGAAGGCGACCTTAAAGCGGACGTTTCCGTCCTCATCATCGGCACGCTCGACCAGATACGGCGTGTGGCCGGGGAATTCGGGGTCCTGCTGCTCGGCAAGGCGCAGAAGCTCCTGTACCGATACCTGCTGCGCGGGCTGCTCCTCGGGCGTTTCGGTGTCGTCGGGCTGCTCCTCGGGCTGCGGGTCGGTCTCGGGCGTCTGCGTCTCCACCGGATCGGAGGGACGCGAGGTCGTGTTGGGCGTCTGCGTCTGCGCGGGCGTCTCATCCGTCGGCTCTGCGGGCTTTGCGGTGCAGGCGGCAAGACTCATCAGGCTTGCAAAAATCAAAAGGCAGGCCGCTGCGGTCTTTAACAGGTTGTTTTTCATATGTATCCTTCTTTCTATCGATGCGCACAGCGTGCGCGGCGTTTGTTTCCTTTCTGTAACCATTATTTTAGCCTATGCACCCGTGGGTGTCAACGAAACAGCCCCGAAATTCATAAAGAATTCAGAATTGCCCGGCAGCCTGAGATGCGGCTGCCGGGCAATGGATGCAAAATGCACAAACTTAGGGGAGGGCGCTGAAGGTAACGGCGGCTTTGAACAGGTCGCCGTCGATCGTCAGCGCGAACGCGCCGCCCTGAAGCCCCGTGAGGCTCTGCGCGATCGAGAGGCCAAGGCCGCTCCCCTCGGTGCTGCGGGAGCTGTCTCCGCGCACGAAGCGCTCCATCAGTTCGTCAGCGCTGATATTCAGGGGATAGCGGGAGATGTTTTTGAAGCAGATCGTGACCTTGCCGCCGTTTACGCTGCTGGAAAGATAGACGCGCGTGCCGGGCATGGCGTATTTGCAGATGTTGGAGAGCAGATTGTCAAACACCCGCCACAAAAGCCGCCCATCGGCAAGAATTTTCGGGCCGGAAGGGTCGGTCTGCACGACAGGCTCGAGCTGGCCCGCTTCCAGACGGCTCTCATATTCGCCCATGACCTGACCGAGCAGAACATTCACGTCGGTCGGCTCAAGCGTGCAGGCGAGATTGCCCGTCGAGGCCTTCGACGCCTCGACCAGATCCTCGGTCAGCTTTTTGAGCCGCGCCGACTGCCGCTCAAGCACATCCAGATATGCACGCGCCGATTCCGGCTCAATCTGCTCCTTTTTGAGCAGGTCAACGTAGTTGACGATCGAGGTCAGCGGCGTTTTGATGTCGTGCGAAACGTTGGTGATCAGCTCTGTTTTCAGCCGCTCCGCGCGCGTCTGCTGCTCGACGGCCTTCTGCATACCGGTTCCGATGGCATTGAGATCGTCCGCGTGCTGCTTGAACACCCAGAACATGCGGCTCGTGTCGATCTGGCTCGTGAGATCACCGGAGGCAAGGCGTTCGCCGCCGTCGCGGAGCTTTTTCATGTTGATAACGGCCAGAACAAGCGGCGCCGTAAGGAGCACGCGCCCGATGAGCCACCAGACAAAGAACGACTCTGTGCAGCCTGTGACGATGATGAAGATCAGCTCGATGAAACACAGCCCGGCCCAGACGAGCGCCGACCTCCAGTAAAGCGGAAGATTGCGGCAGAGATAGCGCACCGTCCGCCCGAGGCGGCAGAGTAGACGCCAGAGGAAGGTCAGAATGCGCCAGATGACGGTGTTTTGATACCATGTGCCCGCCTTGATGCGCGAGGCAAGCGTCGAGGCATAGGAAAGCAGCAGCGAAAGGCCGCAGATGAGGTATGCGGCAACCAGCGCAGCCTGCAAAACCAGCATGCTGCCGGTGTCGCTTGGGAAGCTGATGAGGTTTAACAGCCTGACCCCGAACAGGAGCGGGAGCAGATAGAGCAGCGTCAGAACATCGAGCGGAATGCGGTCGAACCAATTGAGATGGATGCCCTCATGCCCGGCGGCGTGTCCGGCGGCATACATCAGGAACACGAACATCGCCAGCATACCGACGACCCCGAGTGCAGCGAGCACGATCAGAAGGACGCGGTGCGACACGGCCCAGCTCAGGAGCTGGTATTCCTGCCGCAGGCTGTCATCAGCCGTCATATTTTCGCGCACATAGCCCGCAAGGGTGTAACGCTCGATGCGGAACTCGTCATAGCTGACGTCGGCGGTGATGCCGCGCTCGGTTTCCTCCACGATCTCATAACGGAAGCCGGAGGTGTCCTCGCGGCTATATTGCTCGTTGATATAGTCCCAGAATTTCTCATCGCCTTCGATGGTGACGCGCTTGCTGACGGCGCGGCGGTTCGTCTGCACGTCAAACAAGGTGCTCTGCTGGCAGCGATAGCGGCTTGCGGCAAAATCGGTCTTTCCGTTTTTCAGCGTCTCACCGGTGCCGCCGGAAAAGACGAGCGTGCCCTGCGTATCGTATACGGCAAAATAGAAATTGGAGTTTTCGGGGGCGAAGCGGCGAAGATACGGCTCCTCCCACTGCGGATCGTAGGCATCCGGCGTCTCCGAATGGCTGCGGTAGAGCCGGTAATAGCGCAGCGCGTCGCTCATGGCCGCGTCAAGCGAGGGACTTATGTCTGCAAAGAGCGTGTCGATCTTCGCCGTGCCGCCGTCGTCATAAACGCCGGACGCAGCCAGCATGGCGCCTGCGAGCCCGGCAGCGAGCGCGCCGAATGCAAACACGATCAGCAGAAAACCGGCCAGCAGCTTTGCCCACAGCCTGTTTTGCAGCGTTTTCATTTTGTATCAGCCTCCATTTTGTAGCCCTTGCCCCACACGACCTTGATGTAGCGCGGGTCGGCGGGATTGATCTCGATCTTTTCACGGATGTGGCGAATGTGGACGGCAAGCGCATTGTCGGCGTTGAGCGGAAGCTCTGCCCAGACCGTGCGGTAGATCTCGGCGGGAGAAAAAACCTTGCCGGGGTGCTGCATCAGGAAATGCAGGATGTCGTATTCCTTCGGCGTCAGCGCCACCGGATCACCGTCAAGCGTGACGGTCTTGGCGTTGTCGTCAAGCTCCACGCCGCCGATGCGCAGGACGGCGGGCTTTGGAGCCGAGCCGCCGAGCTGGAGATAGCGCCGAAGCTGTGAGCGCACACGCGCCAGCATCTCAACGGGGTTAAAGGGCTTCGTGATATAGTCGTCCGCCCCGACGTTCAGCCCCAGCACCTTGTCGGTGTCCTCGGATTTGGCGGTCAGGAAAATGACCGGCACGTTCGACTGTTCGCGCAGGCGCGACATGGTCGTAATGCCGTCCATGCCGGGCATCATGATGTCGAGCAGGATCAGATCGACCGGCTCGCGCGCAAAGACCTCCAGCGCCTCACGCCCGTTGAAGGCGGTCAGAACGTGATAGCCCTCGGCCTCCAGATATATTTTTAACGCTGCCACAATATCCTTTTCATCGTCGCAGACCAGTACATGTCGCATACGCCTCACCTCTTGCCCATATCATATCGGATCGGCGATGAAGATACAACGGCGAAAAATCTTAAGATTTGATTTTTCCGCGATTCTGCGGTAAAATAACGCCATCAAAATGCAAAGCAGGAAGGAAATATCTATGAAACTTCTGATCGCGTCCGATCTGCACGGATCGGCGTACTATACGCAAATGCTGCTCGCGCGCGAGGCGCAGGAAGCGCCTGAAAAGCTCATTTTGCTGGGTGATGTGCTCTACCACGGCCCGCGAAACGACCTGCCGAGGGATTACGCGCCGAAGCAGGTGATCGCGCAGTTCAGCCCGCTGGCAAGGAAGATCCTCTGCGTGCGCGGCAACTGCGACTGCGAGGTGGACCAGATGGTGCTGCCGTTCCCGGTGCTGGCGGACTACGGCTGGCTGTATCTGGACGGCAGGACGGTCTATCTGACGCACGGCCATGTCATCAACAAGGCGCACCCGCTGGCGTTTGCCAAGGGTGACATCCTCCTGCACGGCCACACGCACATTCCGGCGTGTGAGGACTGCGGCGATTTCATGTACCTGAATCCAGGCTCGGTCTCCATCCCGAAGGAGGGCTCCGCGCACAGCTACATGGTCTATGAAAACGGTGTGTTCTGCTGGAAGGATCTCCTGACCGGCGAGCGCTATCTGGAATACCGCCTGTAAGGCAAAACGAAGGGCCTGCTGCAAAATCGCATTTTGCAGCAGGCCCTTTTGATTATTCAGGGAGTTTTGATTTTTGGGAGGGCTATTTCGGGTCATCGACCGACTCGTATTCCGCGTCCATGACGTCGCTTTCCACGGCGTCGTTCGGGTTTTCATAGCCGCCCGCGGGGCGGTAGCTGCCGCTTCCGGCAGTGACGCCGAGCTCGTCCAGAATGCGCTCGAGCGCATCGGCACAGCGGAGCATATCGTCCGTATTTTTCGCCTTGACGGCGCGGCGGACGGCCTTCTCGGCCTCGCTCACGCGCGCCCGGTCCTCACGGCTGACGCTCTTTCCGACGCCGCTTGCGCGGTAGAGAAGCTGCTCGCAGCGGTCACGGGCGGTGGCCTCGGCGCGCAGACGCGCGTCCTCTGCGGCATACTGCTGTGCGTCGCGGACGGCACGGTCGATCTCCGCCTGCGACATGTTGGAGGTCGCCGTGATGGTGATCTCCTGCGCCTTGCCGGTGCCGAGGTCCTTGGCGGAGACGTTCACGATGCCGTTTGCATCGATGGAGAACGTGACCTCGATCTGCGGGACGCCGCGCGGCGCGCGCCGGATGCCGGTCAGCTGGAAGCGGCCAAGCTCCTTGTTCTGGTGCGCCATCGGGCGCTCGCCCTGAAGGACGTGAACATCGACCGAGGTCTGGAAGCTCGAGGCCGTGGTGAAGATCTGGCTTTTGCGGATGGGGAGGGTGGTGTTGCGCTCGATGACGCGCGTGCAGACGCCGCCGAGCGTCTCGATGCCGAGCGACAGCGGCGTGACGTCGAGCAGAAGAAGCCCCTTGACGCTGCCGGAGAGAACGCCGCCCTGAAGGCAGGCGCCCATCGCAACACACTCGTCGGGATTGATGCCCTTGAAGGGAAGCGTGCCGGTGATGGACTGGACAAGATCCTGCACGGCCGGAATGCGGCTCGAACCGCCGACCATCAGCACCTTGCTGATCTGCGAGATGCGGATGCCGGAGTCGTTGATGGCCTGATTGACCGGCTCGCGCGTGGCCTGCACCAGATGATAGGTGAGGTCGTTGAACTTCGCCCGCGTCAGCGTGATGTCCATGTGCAGAGGGCCGCTTTTGCTGACGGCGATGTAGGGAAGGCTCACCGTGGTGGAGGTCATGGCGGAAAGCTCGATCTTGGCTTTTTCCGCAGCCTCGCGCAGCCGCTGCATGGCTGCCGGGTCGCGGCTGAGGTCGAGCTTGTTCTCATTTTTGAATTCCTTGACCAGATAATCGATGATGCACTGGTCAAAATCGTCGCCGCCGAGGCGGTTGTTGCCCGCGGTGGCGAGCACCTCAATGACGCCTGCCGAGATGTCGAGGATGGACACGTCAAACGTGCCGCCGCCGAGATCGTAGACCATGATCTTCTGCGGCTCCTCGCGGTCAACGCCGTAGGCAAGGGCGGCGGCGGTCGGTTCGTTGATGATGCGCTGTACGTTCAGCCCCGCGATCTTGCCGGCATCCTTGGTGGCCTGACGCTGGGCGTCGGTGAAGTAGGCGGGGACGGTGATGACGGCGTCCGTGACCGGCTCGCCGAGATAGCTTTCCGCATCGCGCTTGAGCTTTTGCAGGATCATGGCGGAGATCTCCTGCGGGGTATACTTGTGCCCGTCGATGTTCAGCTTGTAATTTGTGCCCATCTGGCGCTTGATCGAGGAGACCGTGCGCTCGTGGTTGGTGACGGCCTGCCGCTTTGCAAGGCTGCCGACCATCCGCTCGCCGGTCTTGGCAAAGCCCACAACGGAGGGCGTGGTACGTCCGCCCTCGGCATTCGGGATGATGACCGGCTCGCCGCCTTCCATGACGGCAACGCAGGAATTGGTGGTGCCAAGGTCGATACCGATGATTTTGGACATAGTGTGACCCTCCTGAAAATCGAAAGACCGCGGCAAATCAATTTGCCACGATCACCTTTGCGTGGCGGATGACATCCTCATCCATGGTAAAGCCGGTCTGGAGCACCTCAATGATCTCCTCCTCGCGGTACTGCGGGTCCTCGACATGCTCGACGGCTTCGTGATAATCGGGGTTGAAGCAGCGGTGGAGAGAGTCCATCGGCTGCACCTTCATTGCGGCGAGGATGGAGAGAAGCTTCTGCATCATCAGCTCCACACCGCGGAAATACGCCGCGTCCTGACACGGCTGCTGCAACGCGCGCGCAAGGTCGTCATAGAGCGGAAGAAATTCCAGAATGACCTTCCGTGTCGTTTCCTGCTCCGCACGTTCGAGCGCCTGCGCCGTCCGGCGGCGGTAGTTGCGGTATTCTGCCGCCAGCTCCTCATAGTGCGGGGACTCGGGCTGCGGCGCGGCGCGCTTGTTCTGAAACAGTTTCATGTGCTCACCTAGCTTTGCGTACTGGCGCTGTTTTCACTGTAGGTGCTCCCGTTCCAGCCGGAGTACGGGCCGGTGCGGCCATACGGCTCGGAATAGGAGGAGCCGCCGCTTTGATAGCGGGAATACGGGCTTGCACGATAGGCGCAGCCGCCGAACAGCGTGAAGAAAATGTCAAAAATAAAGAAAATCGCGATGATCTTGCCAAGCAGGCCGAACGGGCTGCGGCGTGTGCTGCGCTGATAATACCACTGATACGGCTGGGAATCCTCATTCCCGTCTGCACCGGTGGAGTAATAGTAATAGGTGCGGTACGACTGCTGCGAGCCGCGATTTTGGTCGCCGTCCTGACTGCGGTAGAAGCCGAACGGATCGAGCGGGTCATAATAACCCTGCTGGCGCTGCTGCTGATAGGCCTGACGAGCCTGCTGCTGGGCGCGCTGCTGCTGATAGGCCTGCGGATTTTTCAGAAGGTCATAGGCCTCGTTGACCTCATTCATCTTCTGTGCGGCCTGCGCGTCGCCGGGGTTCAGATCCGGATGATATTTCTTTGCAAGGCGGCGATAGGCCTGCCGGATCTCGTCTTCGGTTGCACTGTGCGAGACGCCGAGCACCTGATAGGGGTCTGCGACCATGTCCTTCACATCCTTTCTGCGTTCGTGTGATCGATCGTTTGAATACAGCCTATTATACATGCTTTTTTCGCCTATTTGTGAATGGATTTGAAACATTGTGCGAAAAAAACGTTGCGCCGGCAGGAAAAAACCTGCCGGCGCTGTGTGCGCGTGCCAAAAACATGGTTCTGACACGTTCACGATATGGAAGGCATTACTTTTGCAGCCGCTTGAGGACCTCGCAGAGATATGTCCATGTCCGCTGTACCGACGAGATGCTCATCCGCTCGCGCACAGTGTGGATCTCCAGCATCTGCGGGCCGATGCTGACGGCGTCAAGACCGGGCAGCTTGTCGGCAAAGAGGCCGCACTCCAGTCCTGCGTGGATGGCCTTCACCTCGGGGTCGTGGCCGTAAAGCGCGCGGAAGGCGTCAACCATCGTGTCGCGCAGAGGAGACTGACGCTGATACTGCCAGCCGGGATAGTCGCCGGCGGGACGGACGCTGCCGCCGAGACGCGTGCAGAGCGCTTCCATCCGTGCGTAGATCATCTTCTTCTGCGAGGCAATGGAGCTTCGGATGGAGCTGACGGCACGAAGGCTTCCCTCAAGCGTCTCCAGAACGCCGAGGTTGCAGGAGGTCTGTACCAGCCCCTTTATGTCCATGCTTGTGGCGTAGATGCCGTTTGGGATGAGCAGCAGGAAATCGATCACGCGGCGCGTGGCCTCCTCGGTCATGGCGCGCTCGACTGCGCACGGCGCGGCGCTGAGAGACAGACCGGGGTCGGAGACGGCAAATTCGTTTTTCAGCTCCGCCTCAAATGCGGAAGCCTTTGCTGCAACGTCCACGCCCGCCGGAACGGCGATGACCGCTGTGGTCAGAACGGGAATGGCATTGTCCTTCTGACCGCCCATGATCGAGCTCAGACGGAGCTGGGGCGCCTCGGCTGCGAGCAGATCGAGGAAACGGCCCATCAGGATGTTGGAGTTGCCACGCTCCTTCTGGATCTCCACACCGGAGTGACCGCCGATGAGACCGCCGAGCGTGACGGTGAAGCCCTGCATGGCGCACGGCGCAAATTCCAGCGGGAGCGTCATATTTACGCCCACGCCGCCCGAGCAGCTCACGGTCAGGATGCCCTCCTCCTCGGAGTCGATGTTCAGAAGCCGCCGACCCTGAAGCGGGGAGGCGTCCAGGCCGACCGCGCCATCCATGCCGATCTCCTCGTCAACGGTGAAGACGGCCTCAATGGGAGGGTGAGGCAGGTCGCTGCTGTCAAGCACGGCGAGCGCCATTGCAACGGCAATGCCGTCATCGCCGCCGAGGGTGGTGTCCGTTGCCATGACGAAATCGCCGTTGATGCGAAGCTGGAGCGGGTCCTTCATAAAGTCGATCGGGTTTTCGGGCGTTTTTTCCGTGACCATGTCGAGGTGACCCTGCAAAATGACGGTGGGGGCGTTTTCGTAGCCCTCTGTTCCGTCTTTCCAGATGATGACGTTGTTCAGCTCATCCTGCTTGCAGCGCAGCCCGCGAGCCTCGGCAAAGCGGACGCAGTAGTCGCTGATGGCCTTGGTGTTGCGGGAGCCATGCGGGATCTGGCACAGATCCTCGAAGAAGTGGAATACGGAGTGGGGCTCCAGATGATCCAGTACGCGCATAATAATGTAACCTCCTGTGATATATGTCTCAAAGCCTTCCGCAGCGGGAAGGCTTTGCAGAGCGCTTGATGATCGCGGCTTTATTGCAGCTTCTCAAAATCGGCGGCGCCGTGCTTGCACAGCGGGCAGATGATGTCGGGCGGAAGCTCCTCGCCCTCATAGACCCAGCCGCAGATCTTGCAGACCCAGCCGGTCTGCTCTTGCAGTGCGGCGGGCTTCGGCTTGACGTTTGCGAAGTAGTAGGCGTAGGTCATGGACGGCGTGTTCGAGAGCGTCTGCGCCTCGGTCACGTCGGCAATGAAGAGCGTGTGCGTCTCAAACTCCACGGTCTGCGTGACCTTCGCGCTGAGGAACGCGGAGGTGCAGTAGGGGATATAGTAGACGCCGTTCGTCGCACGCGCCATGCCCTGTACGTCCGCAAATTTGTCCACATCCCGGCCGGACTGGAAGCCATAGTGCTGGAACATGGCAAACGGTGCGTCGTTCGACAGGACGGAGACGTTGAACACACCCGTCTTGAGGATCATGTCGTGCGTCAGATTTGCCTTGTTGACGGCGATGGAGATGCGCTTGGGGGAGTCGGTCAGCTGCGTGACCGTGTTGATGATGCAGCCATTGTCCTTCGCGCCGTCGCGGGCAGTCAGGACGAACAGACCGTAGGAAAGGGAGAACATGGCGCTCGGCTCGACCAGCTCGGTGTGCGCCGAAGGTACGGGCTTCGGCATTGTCGCGACCAGCGCGTCTGCCAGCGCCGCCATCTGCGAAAGCTGCTCCTCCTTGAGAGACGAGCGGATCGTGACGCCCTCGTCCAGGATCGTGCAGTTCTTGAGCTTCTGGAACTCGGCGCGCATCAGGCCGCCGGCGGTCGGCGCCCAGGAGCCGTTTTCGACCAGCGCGATGGTGCGGTTCTGGAGGTTGTGGTTCACGATGTCGTGCACCAGGTTTTCCATGTTCACGAACATACCTGCGTTGTAGGTCGTGGAGAGGAAGACGAGGTGGCTTGCACGGAAGCACTCGGAGACGACATAGCTCGGGTGCGTGGCGGAGACGTCATAGACCTTCACATTGCGCACGCCGCGGTCGGCCAGCATCCCGGCGAGGATGTTCGCTGCATTCTCGGTGTTGCCGTAGACGGAGGCGTAGGCGATGACGACGGCGTCTTCCTCGGGCTGATAGGTCGCCCAGTGGACGTATTTGTCGAGGAACCACGCGATGTCCTTGCGCCAGACCGGGCCATGCAGCGGGCAGATGGTCTCAATTTCGATCGTGGCGGCCTTTTTCAGAAGCGTCTGCACCTGCGTGCCGTATTTGCCGACGATGTTGGTGTAATAGCGGCGCGCGTCTGCCAGATATTCGGTCTTGAAGTTCACCTCGTCGGCATAGAGGTTGCCGTTCAGTGCGCCGAAGGTGCCGAAGGCGTCGGCGGAGAAAAGCGTCTTGGTGGTCGCATCATAGCTGACCATCGCCTCGGGCCAGTGGACCATCGGCGCCATGACAAACGCGAAGGTGTGGCGGCCGGTCGTGAGCGTGTCCATCTCCTTGACGATGACGGCGCGGCTGTCAATGTCGAAGGTGAAGAAGTTGCGGATCATTGTGACGGTCTTTGCGTTGCAGACGATCTTGACCTCCGGGTAGCGCAGCACAAGATCCTGCAGGACGGCGCAGTGGTCGGGCTCCATGTGATTGACGATCACATAGTCGAGTGGTCTGCCGCCCAGCACATGCGCGACGTTTTCGAAGAACAGGTCTGCGATGGAGCGGTCGACCGTGTCGAGCAGAACGGTTTTTTCGTCCATCAGGAGATAGGCGTTGTAGCTTACGCCGTTCGGAATGGGGTAGACGTTTTCAAAAAGCGCGAGGCGGCGGTCGCTTCCTCCGACCCAGTAGAGATCGTCTGTCATCTTTTTGACACAGTACATGAATTACCTCCAATAAATAATAATTATTCTTATTATTATAATAACATGTGCAGCTGGAAATTACAACTGATTTTTTGCGTCCGGAGCAGAATTTTTTGCCGGCTTGCCGGGCCGGCGGTGAAGAAACTCGCTGAAGGAATCGATGCGCTCACTCAGAGGCTTGGGCGGGGCCAGACGGAAGAAGCCGGAGTGGCTCTGCATTTTGAGCTGGAATTTCTGAAGATCGACGGATTCATAGAGCGTCTTGTCGATCTGGGCGGCACGGCGATGGATCTGCGTTCCGAGATGGAGCGAGAAGGCGCAGTCGATCACAAACACGCCGAAGCAGATGCCGACGATGAAGGAAAACAGCGGGTGGCGCGTGAACCATGCCACCAGATGCAGCAGTCTCGGATACAGCAGGAAATAGTAGAGCGCCGAAAGCACGCCCCAGAAGAATGTGAACAGCGGACAGATGATGCCCTGAATGTTTCCCCAGCAGTGGGAATAGTCCCACAGGCGGATGCCCATGACATGGATGCTCAGAAGGCCCACAAGATACTCGATCAGCGTCATGACCAGCGCCATGATGAAGAACATGACAAAATAATACCCGACGCTGCCGGAAAAGCTGCCGAACACGGCGTTTTCGATCAGCGACATGGCAAACAGCACGACCGTTCCGATGCCGTACAGCGGAACGCAGGGGCCGAACAGAAAGCCGGGGTTCAGCCATTTGTGCTCCGGGTTCGAGCCGGAAAAGAACTTGCGGAACACCAGCTCCAGCACCCAGCCCGCGCATGCGCCAAAGAAAAACAAAAACACGATGTCCAGAAAAATCTGATATTTCGACATAAGATTCCCTCCTGCGCACAGTTTACCATGCAGGAAGCCGCTTTTCAAGGTGTGGTTGCTTTTTTCCGGCCGTCCGGTATAATAAGACCAGAAATGTAATCAGGAGGCTGCCATGAAAAAAGTATTCAAGGTTATTGGAATCGTGCTGCTGGTGCTCGTGCTGATCGCTGGCGCGTATGTCGCCTATGTGTTTGCGGACTATCACCGCATCGAGGACAACCAGACGCTCGCCGTCACCTCCGGGCAGACGCAGCAGGCGCAGACCGGAAAAAGCTACGCACTTGTCTGCTGGAACATCGGCTTCGGCGCGTATGAGGACGATTACAGCTTCTTCATGGACGGCGGCACTGAGTCGTGGGCGTGGTCGGAGGAGCGTCTGCTTCAGAATCTTGACGAGATCGCCGTGGTGATCGAGTCGCTTCAGCCGGATCTGCTGCTGTTGCAGGAGGTTGACTTTGACGCCACGCGCACCTATCATGTCGATGAGATGGAGTTCCTGCGCACCTACAACGGCATCGACGCGGACACCGACAGCGTGTTTGCCGTCAATTATGATTCCCCGTTCCTGTTTTATCCATTCATCCGTCCGCACGGCGCGTCGCGCGCGGGCCTGTTGACGCGCTCGGCGCTGACAATCGAAAGCGGCCTGCGGCGGAGCCTTCCGATCGAGACGGGCGTCACGAAGCTCGTGGATCTCGACCGCTGCTACAGTGTGGCGCGCCTTCCGGTCGAAAACGGAAAGACGCTGTGCCTGTATAACCTCCATCTGTCCGCCTATACCTCTGACGGAAAGATCGCCGACGAGCAGCTCGCCATGCTGCTGAACGACATGCAGGCAGAATATGAAAACGGAAATTACGTGGTCGGCGGCGGCGACTTCAACAAGGACCTGCTTGGAAACAGCGGCGAGATCTTCGGCGTTTCGACCGAGGGCTACACGTGGGCGCAGCCGATCAAGACCGAGCTGTTCGAGGGGAAAAATCTGACGCTGATCGCGCCGCTGGACGAAGATGACCCGCAGCCCTCCTGCCGCAACGCGGACGCCCCGTATCATGAGGGGCAGCTCCTTCTGACGGTGGACGGCTTCATCGTTTCGGACAATGTGACCGTGACCGCCAGCAGCGTCCACGCGATGGACTTTGCCTGCTCCGACCATCAGCCCGTCACGATGCGCTTCACACTGGAGCCTTAGGGCAAGCCGTTGCCGAAATCTGAAATGGGGTGAGTGCATGAAAAACGACAGGGCTGAGCGCGAGGAACAGTTTCGTGCTGCGGCAGCAGGACTGAGCACGGATACTGTGGACGCACTGCACCGGATATGCTTTGAGTGGGGCGATTATTATTACCCAGAGGTGGAACTGGTCGGGGCTGCGGCAAGAATCGAGGCCGGCAGCGGAAGTGCATACCGCAGGACTTTGACGCTCTGTAACGTCTCTGGCCTTCCGGAGCGGGACTGCGGTTTTTGGGATCTCAGTGATAGCACACTCTCCTGCGATGGGACAGACTATGTCCTGACAGGAGCATATCTCCAAGAGGAAAATGAGGATTTGACGCCGTTTGCTGTCCACTTCTCGAACGCGGTGGTCGAGGTCAGACGCTATCGCGTGGGGCTGGGGGCCCACGCCGGAACGCCGTGGGATGTGCTGGAGTATGCCGTACACGGACTTTTGGGCGCGCAGGCCGGCGCGGCTCCACTGAACGAGCAGGAAAAAGTGCTGCTGCCGTTGGCGGAAGAACTTGGAAGGTTTTTGGGACCATACGCGGTTGCGGAGCCGTTTGATGGAGAGTATTTCCCACGGCTGCGGACGCTTATGGAGCAGTACGGTTATCACAAGCCGCTTTCCATGCTCGAAAAGCTGGAAAAGCTGGAAGGCGTGAAAGAGCCGGAGAGGAACGACGCATACTGGAACAAACTGCGCCGGACACAGCTGCGTCTGATTGCGCTCCTGAACCGCAAGGACTTTGAGCCGCTCTGGCGGGAAATCTATCGGGCGTTTACCACTGCACAGACGGACTATCCGACCTATGCAGAGGGGGAGACACCCCTGGAGCCGCTGAAAAAAACGCGCAGTGAGGTCGAGAAATTGCTTCATGCCCGCGGCTACGCCGGAAGCTACCCTGATTTTTATAAAACGGGTGCCATCCGCGGCCTGCGCCATAGCGGGCCGACGCAATATGGAATGGACTATGTGATCGGGGCGGAAAAATACGCCGTGTACCACATCCACTGCATAGAAGAAAACGCGAGCCGACTGCACCTCATATTCGGCTGCGGCATGGAGCTGCTGCGTAAGGGCGAGCAGAAGGGAGACATCTATTCCTGCATGTTCAATGCCGATGGCCGCTGTTTCTATAAAACAGCCTCGGAGCCGCGCGATTGGAGCGGGAAATATACGCAGGAAAAGCTGTGCCGCATTGTAGATGCTGCGGTCAAGCGTGCGGAGCTACGAAATCTCAACAAGGAAGAGCAGAAACTGGTCTCCGCAGCGCCGCAGGCGGAGAACAAGAACTTGTTCTGGCTGCTGATTCCAATCAGCGGACTTTTTGCCGCTGGGTCTCTTGTCCTGTTTGTGTCGATGTTCGGTCTTTTGCTCGGACTGCTTGAGGGTGACATCCAAGCGATGTTCACAGAGCTGGCGAAGATGCCCTGGCTGCGGATATTCATGGGATTGTGGTTGGCGTTTTTTGCATTTTTTTATCTTTTCATCGGATTGCTGATATCGTTTGCAAAGAAGAAATAGCACCGCGCGGTACATATGACTCCGGCAGGGAAGTGTTCCCTGCCGGAATTTTTATGCCCTCGCCGCAAGGCGACGGCTTTTGCTCCCGGCCTGTGCCACAATGGGCGGAAAGGGGGCATTTTTATGAAACGTGCATATCTGAGGAAACTGACGGCGGCGGCGCTGCTTGCGGCGCTGCTGATCTCACCCGTGCTGGCTGCGGAGGAGCTGCATCCGGCGTATCTCGGAGGCTTCCCGGATGGGAGCATCCGCCCGGAAAGCACGCTCACGCGTGAGCAGCTCGCGCAGGCGCTTTATCGTCTGATCCCGGAGGCACAGCGCACGGAGCTGACTGCGCCGGTCTGCTTTTCGGATGTGCCGCCGTCCCGGTGGTCGTCGGAGGCAGTCACGGCGATGGTGAATCTGGGCGTGCTGTACGGGACGGACAACGGCGCATTCTGTCCGGAGGCGGCAGTAACCGCGCCGGAGCTTGCAGCCGCGCTCATGCGTGCCGCCGCGTCAGAGACCGCGCGGGCGTGCCTTCCGGAGCTTGCGGCGGGCTGGGACGCGCAGAGCTTCTGCTTTGAGACGGGCGGCGGCTGGGTGATGGGGCTTGAGGGTACGGTGTTTTTACCGGAGCAGCCGCTCACGCGCGGGCGCTTTGCCGAAATTCTCAACGGCATTCTCGGCAGAACGCCGCAGTCGCTGGAGAGCCTGCTCGTCGGGATGCCGCTCTGGAGCGACAATCTCGACACGCAGGCGCCGTATTTTCTCGCGCTTCAGGAGGCCGGGACGACCCACACGGCGGAGCGGCTCGACAGCGGGGAGCAGTGGACAGGCCTTGGGTGAAACGCCGAATTTTTCGGGAAGCGGTGGATTTTTGAAGCCATATCCGATATGATGGAGACAGCTTCAAAAGGAGGAGACCCATATGAAAGGTATCATTCTCGCCGCAGGCAAGGGAACGCGGATGTATCCGATGACGCTCCCGGTCTGCAAGCCGCTCATTCCCGTGTATGATAAGCCGCTGATCTACTATCCGATGGCCGTTCTGATGCAGGCGGGCATCCGCGACATCCTCATCATCGTGCCGCCGGATGAAATGTATGCCTTTGTCAAGCTCTTTGGAGACGGCTCGGAGCTTGGCCTGAACATCTCCTACCGCATTCAGAAGGTGCAAAGGGGCATTGCCGACGCATTTCTCATTGGCGAGAGCTTCATCGGAAACGATGAGGTCTGCCTCGTTCTGGGCGACAATATTTTCTACGGCGATGACCTGCGCGAAAATCTGGCGCAGGCGGCGGAAAACCGCGGCTGCGCGACGGTGTTTGGCTATTATGTCGATGACCCGCGCCCGTTCGGCGTGGTGGAGATGGACGAAAACGGCTGTGCGCTGTCCATCGAGGAAAAGCCGGAGCACCCGAAATCACATTACATTGTGCCGGGGCTTTACTTCTACGACAGCGACGTGACGCAGATCGCAAAGAGCATCCGTCCGTCGGCACGCGGCGAGCTGGAGATCACGGCGGTCAACAACGTCTATCTCGCGGAAAAACGCCTGCATGTTGTGAAGCTGGAAAAGGACTTCACATGGCTCGACGCCGGAAGCGCGCAGAGCCTTCTGCGCGCGGCAAACACCATCAGCACCATCCAGAAGCAGACGGGGCGGCAGGTCGCGTGCCTTGAGGAGATCGCGTGCGACATGGGCTATATCACGCGCGGGCAGCTTTATGAACGCGGCATGGAACTGGAAAAAACGGACTACGGCATGCACATCCTGCGCCGGTGTGCAGCGGAGACAACATGAAAATTTGACGATGCCGAAATAACAAAAAGTTCGATTTTTCGTACAACATCCGGTAATATCACATTGTTTTCGCAGAAAATATTGCGCATTCGTGATTGTGTACGAAAAATAGGGCCGCGCTTTGGCAGAATCGACTGACACGGACATCTGTATTCCTCAGACAGAGTGTGTTATGATACATCCAGTCAGCCGGGCCGTTTTGGCGCGGCAAATCACAGAGAGAAGGAGAATATTCATGGAGAAAAGATTTCACCTGAAGGAGCACGGAACCACCGTCCGGACAGAGATCATGGCCGGTATTACCACCTTCATGGCGATGGCCTACATTCTGATGGTCAACGCCGGCATGTTCGCAAGCCTCGGCACGGTCAGCTACGGCGCGATCTACATCGCGACCGCGATCTCGGCCGTCATCGGCACGATCCTGATCGGCCTTCTGTCGAACCTGCCTCTGGCGCAGGCGTCCGGCATGGGCCTGAACGCATTCTTTGTCTACACGGTCTGCTTCGGCTTCGGCCTGAGCTACGCAAACGCGCTGGTTCTGGTTCTGGTCGATGGCATCATCTTCGTCCTGCTGACCGTCACCGGCCTGCGCAAGATGATCTTCGACGCCATTCCCGCCGCGGTCAAAACGGCCATTTCCGCCGGCATCGGCCTGTTCATCGCCTTCATCGGCCTTCAGAACGCGGGCATCGTCGTTGACGACGGCGCAACGCTCGTCAACCTCGCTTCCTTCAACGTCTTTACCGGCAGCGCCACATGGGCAAGCATCTTCCCGATGCTCATCACCCTGGTCGCCGTGTTCGTCATCGGCGCGCTGTCCAAGAAGAAGGTCAAGGGCGCTGTCCTGTGGGGCATGCTCGGCAGTGCAGTGCTCTACTATGTCATCGGCCTCATCACCGTTCCCGAGTTCTATGCGACCAATGTCGCGCCCAACCTGACCTCCGATTTCTTTGGCGCTTTCAAGGATTTCGGCACGCAGGCATTCGGCAAGGTCTTCACCGAGGGCTTCAACTTCAGCCCGTACATTGCTGAGCATGGCACCGGCAACTTCATCGTCATGTTCCTCACCACGATGCTGGCGTTCTGCATGGTCGATATGTTCGATACGCTGGGCACGCTCTACGGCGCCTGCTCCGCCGGCAACATGCTGACGAAGGAAGGCGAGGTCCCCAACATGGACAAGGCCATGCTGGCGGACGCCATTGCGACCTGCTGCGGCTCGGTCTGCGGCACCTCCACCGTCACCACCTTCGTAGAGTCCTCCTCCGGCGTTGCCGAGGGCGGCCGCACCGGTCTTACCTCGATGGCGACCGCGGCGCTGTTCTTCATCGCGATGTTCCTTGCGCCGGTCGCGCAGCTCATCCCGACCTACGCCTGCGCGGCGGCTCTGATCTACGTCGGCGTGCTCATGATGTCCAATGTCCGCAACATTGACTGGGACGACCCCGCCTGTGCCGTTCCCGGCTTCATGACCGTTGCATTCATGCCGCTGACGTACAACATTTCTTACGGCATCGCGTTCGGCCTGATCTCCTACATCTTCATCAAGATCTTCACCGGCAAGATCAAGGAGATCAACGTCGGCACCTGGGTCATCGGCCTCCTGTTCGGCCTGATGTTCTTCCTGACCCGCTAAACAAGTTCCTTTCTGAATGAAAACGCTCCCGGCAGCATAGCTGCCGGGAGCGTTCGTATCTGGGCGCATGGGTTAAAAATCGGCTGCTGCGAGGCTGAGCACCTGACCGATGGGTTCGCGGAAGACGAGCTGTGCATAGCCGTCATACGGCGTCTCATCGCGGTTGATGAGGACCAGCTTGTTCCCGCGATAATAGCGCAGCAGCCCGGCCGCCGGGTAGACGGTGAGCGACGTGCCGCCAACGATGAGCACCTCGGCATCTGAGATGGCGCGGATGGCGCCGTCAATGGTATCGCCGTCCAGTCCCTCCTCATAGAGCACCACGTCCGGCTTGATGAGCCCGCCGCAGGTGCAGTGCGGCACGCCCGCACTGTCACGGATGAACTCGGCGGAATAGAATTTCCCGCATTTCGTGCAGTAATTGCGCAGCACGGAGCCGTGCAGCTCATACACGCGCCTGCTCCCGGCCTTCTGGTGCAGGCCGTCGATGTTCTGCGTCACAACGGCGCGGAGCTTGCCCGCCTGTTCCAGCGCTGCGAGCTTGCGGTGCGCGGCGTTCGGCTGCGCCTCCAGCGGGAGCATTTTTTCGCGGTAGAAGCGGTAGAAATACTCGGTGCGGCGATAGAAAAACGAGTGGCTCAGGATCTGCTCCGGCGGATAGTCGAACCTCTGGTGATACAGACCGTCCTCGCTCCGGAAATCCGGAATGCCGGATTCGGTGGAGACGCCCGCGCCGCCGAAAAACACGATGTTGTCACTTGCTTCGATCCAGGTTTTTAGGGTCGCGATCTCGGAACTGTTCATCTTCGGCCTCCAATTCAGCGATGAATTTTTTCTCCGCACGGGTCTTATACGGGAAGCGGAGCTTTCGGAACATGTCCGGGCGGCAGCGCATGGTGCGCAGGATGGCCTGTTTCTTGCGCCAGCGGTCGACAAGAGCGTGATTGCCGGAGAGCAGCACCTCCGGCACGCGCAGCCCGTGCCACTCGTCGGGGCGGGAATACTGCGGATACTCCAGAAGCCCGTCCCAGTGGCTTTCGTCCGTGAAGCAGACCTCGTCGCCGAGAACGCCCGGAACCAGACGGCAGACTGCATCGGCAATGCACATCGCAGGCAGCTCGCCGCCGGTCAGGACAAAGTCGCCAACGGAGATCTCCTCATCCACGCATTCGTCGATGAAGCGCTGGTCAATGCCCTCGTAGTGACCGCAGACGAGGATGATGTTTTCAAAGCTGTCGCGGAGCTGGCGCGCCTTTTCCTGATTGAAAACGCTTCCGCAGGGGGAGAGAAAAATGGTGTGTACCGGCGCGCCGACCTCGTCGCAGATGGCGCTCCAGCAGTGGAACAGCGGGTCACACTGCATGATGGCGCCGCGGCCGCCCCCGTAGGGATAGTCGTCCACCTGATTCTGACGGTTTGTGGTGTAGTCGCGGATCTGGTGGCAGTGTATCTCGATCAGGCCCTTTTTCTGCGCGCGGCCGAGGATGCTCTCCTGCATCATCGCATCGACCGCCGCCGGAAAGAGCGTCATGATGTCAAATCTCATCGGTCCGCATGCCCTCGATCAGCCGGACGCGGACATAGCCTGCGTCAAGATTGCGCTCCAGAATGAACTCCGGCACGCCGGGGATCAGATATTCATGCTCACCGGTCACGACGTAGACATCGTTTCCGGGACGCTGCAAAATATCCGTGACCTTGCCGATGGTCTCGCCCTCACAGAGGACGGGCAGGCCGATGAGGTCGGCGATGAACACGGAGCCTTCGGGAAGGGCCGCGTCCTCGCGCCGGATCGAGACGGTCTGCCCGCGCAGGCGCGCGGCGGCGTCCAGATCATCGACGCCTTCGAGCTTCATGAGCACGCAGGTCTTCTGCACGCGGCACGACTGCACGCGCACGGGCTTGCCGCCGAGATAAACGGTATCAAAATCCAGCAGGAATTCCGGGTCATCCGCCCACGGCATGACCTTCACGTCACCGCGCACGCCATGTGTGCTGACGATCTGACCTGCTTCGAGAAATGGCTTTTTCATCGCGTTTCCTCCAGAGAACGTGTCTTTTCCTATAGTATACCGTCTTTTGCGCCGCACCGCAACATGTTCTTGATGTTCTCGCGGCAGATTCGCTCAGCCTCTGCCTGCGTGAAGTCCATACTGCCGAGCAGCTCGAAATAGCGGTCATAGATCTGCGCTGGTCTCAGACAGCGGCTGTCCGGGTAATCCGTCGCGAAGATGAGACGGTCCGTGCCGAAGGCGCGCAGGATCCGATTGGCCTGTTCCGTGCCGCAGCGCTCCACAAGATCCGGAAGAACGGCGGAGAAATTAAAATAGGCGTCCAGTCCGCAAAGCTCCTCATGCTGGAAGCCACCGAGATGTGCAATGGACATGCACAGGCCGGGATGCTCGTGCAGCACGCGCCGGAGACGCAGCGGCGAGCAGACGTCGTCCGGAATGCTGGATCTTGGGTAGGAATGGATCTCAACGGGAACGCCGTTTGCAGCGGCCCAGGCAAAGATCGGACGGAAATAGGCTCCGTCGACCGGGTAGCCTATGTTGGAGGGATGAATCTTGACGCCAAGGAGGGCGCGCTCCTGCATGACACGCTCCAGTTCCCGAAGCGTTTCGGCGGCGCTGTTTCGCACATCGATGTCTGCAAAGCAGAACAGCCTGCCGCCCGTGCACATGGACAGCAGATTGTCATGCACGGATGAGATATTGAAGTCCATGGACAGCATATATGGGTCATTGAAGGGCATGATGACGGCGGCTTTGATGTGATAACGCTCCATCAGCCTCTGATAGTCCGAAACGCTACCGAAGTCCGCAAATTTATCGCCGCAGCCCTGATTGGCTTCGATGACGTCCGGCGGCATGAGATGGATATGCGCGTCGATTTTTGGTATGGTGCTCCAGTCGACCATTCGGTCAGCCTCCTATCGTCAGAATGTGGCTTCGGATGTCCGCCGTGCGGCAGCATCCTAAAACGGAAGAAAAGGACGCCCGGAAGCCGTTTGCTTTCCGGACGCCCGGTGTATGCTGTGTGTTTCTGCGGGGCGGCAGGCTCAGAGCGTCTGAAGGGCGGCGTCAATGTCGCCGATCATGTAAAGCGAGCCGTAGCAGAGCACCACGCCGTCCTTTCCGGCGTGCTCGATGGCAAGCCGGACGCCGTCCGCCACAACGTCACATGCCGTGACCGGCTTTCCGAACTGGCGGAGATAGTCAGCCAGCTTCTCGGCCGTCAGCGCGCGGGGGTTGGCGGGGGTGATGGTGATGAATTCCTTTGCGTACTGCGCGACATCGCGGTACATGCAGTGGAAGTCCTTGTCGCCGAGCACGCCGGTCAGGACTGTCAGCTCCCTGCCGGGAAGATAGTCCCGAATGTTCTTGACGAGCGCCTCAATGCACTGCGGGTTGTGTCCGCCATCGATGATGAACATCGGGTCCTTGCGCATCAGCTCAAATCTGCCCGGCCAGCGCACCGACTCGATGCCCTCGCGGATCTGCTCGTCCGTGATCTTCCAGCCGCGCTTTTGAAGCACGCGCGCCGCGGTCAGCGCGACAGCGGCATTGTGGAGCTGGTGCTCGCCGAGAAGCGGCAGACGCAGGGCGTGAAAACGCTCCCAGTCAAAGACCTGACCCTCGAGCGAGTGCGAGAGCAGATGCAGAGAGTCGAAATCCGCCTTGTGCAGCGGCGCATTCAGCGCCTTGCAGCGTTCCTCGAACACCGCCTCGACCGACGGACGCTCACGGTAGAGCACTGCGTCGCAGCCGGGCTTGATGATGCCGGCCTTGGCGCCGGCGATCTTCTCCAGCGTGTCGCCCAGCACTTCGGTGTGGTCGAGACCGATGTTGCAGATCACGGCAGCCTCCGGCGCCGGGATGACGTTCGTCGCGTCGAACTCGCCGCCCATGCCGACCTCGCAGACAACGATGTCACACTTGTGGCGGGCGAAATACTCAAAGCCGATGGCTGTGACCATCTCAAACTCGGTCGGGCGCTCGAAGATGGATTCCGCGAATGGCTTTACGTACTCGGTCAGCTCGCAGATATCCGCATCGGAGATCTGTTCGCCGTTGATCTGAATGCGCTCGTTGAAGCGGATGAGATACGGCGAGGTGTACAGACCGGTCTTGTAGCCCGCCCTGCGCAGGATGGAGGCGACCATCGCGCAGGTCGAGCCCTTGCCGTTGGTGCCGGTCACATGGACGAATTTGCATTTGCGTTCGGGGTTTCCCATGGCGTCCAGAAGCGCTTGTATGCGCTCAAGGCCGGGAATAGTGCCCTTCCAGCAAACCTCATGAATATAACGCAGAGCTTCATCAAGAGTCATGATTTGGAACTTCCTTCTGTAAAAACTGTCAAAAAATTCGTGGGATTATTCCTTATCTTCGGTTTTCTGCGCGGCCGGCCAGAGACGGACGGCGGTGAAGACCTTGGACTTATAAAGAAGATAGACGACCAGCACGTCCAGAACGAACGTGATCGCAAACTGAACCGAGCGGGTGCTGAGCTTCACGAGGAAGTTCGGCAGGAAAGCGCCCTTGCCGTAGACATAGGCGAGCGTTGCACTCTGGTACAGGATGGAGCCGAGCGCGATGGGCGGCAGGAACGAAAGACCGATGGTGAGCGGCGTCGTCTTCTTCAGAAGGAGCGGGCGGAACAGACCTGCGCTCAGACCGTAGAGAATGGGCGGCACGCAGAACAGCGGGTTGTAGCCGTAGCCGGAGAACAGGCAGCCGACCAGATCCGCCGAGAAGCCGACCAGCGCGCCGGGGATCGGCCCAAAGAGCATACCGGCAATGAAGATCGGAACGGCTTCCAGCGAGAAGCGCTGGTCCACGGCGGGCATGGGGATCACGAAGCGGGCGAGCACGACGCTCATCGCGGCAAGCAGCGCGCAGCCGGCGAGCGTGCGGGTGGTCATCGAGTGGCGGGCGGCCTTGGGAGCCGCAGCAGATGTGATTTTAGACATAAAAAAGCCTCCTATTTTGTAAATGGGAGGAGGTTGAAACAATATTTTTCACAAGCTTGAAACTGCTGTACAATTTCTGTTTGCTTCAGCGGATGCGAAAATGGCACCGCGGGGAAAACCCCTTCGCCCGGTGGCAACCTCCCATCCAGCCGGTACTTGACGCGCCATTTCTACTCATTCATGCAACTTTCGGGTACGCATGCACTCTTGTTGAATTAGCAGGGTCACATCTGCCTGCCCTTACACGGTTCTCCTTCGCTACCATTGTATTGGTTTTTTTGAAAATAGCAAGAGGTTTTTTGCACTTTTTTGCTGTTTTTTCCGGACAGGCAGAAAAAGCCGGCGCGGCAGGCGGGTGCAGCCTTTTCAAACGCGAACCAAGCTCTGCGGTTCGCGTTTGAGTGCCAAAACGTCTACTTGATGAATTTGTCGATGGCCTGGCAAAGATCCTCGAGCGCCTGCTCGTCGTCGTGCTCGACGGCGTCGACGATGCAGTGCTGGATATGGTCCTGAAGGATGACCTTGCCGATGTTGCTGATGGCCGAGCGCACGGCAGCGATCTGGATGAGCACCTCCGAGCAGTCGCGCCCGTTCTCAACCATTTTCTTCACCGACTCCAGATGCCCGATGGCGCGTGAGAGGCGGTTGATGACAGCCTTGGTGTTCGCGTGGACATGCGGGTGCTCGCCGTGCGCATGGTCGTGGTCATGTGCGTGGTCGTGATCGTGGTTGTGCTCCGCGTCGTGAACGTCATCCGGGTGGTGGATGTGCGGAATGTTGTGTTCGTGCAGATATTCGTGATCGTGCGGCATATAGAGCGCTCCTTTCGCATGACGCCTCAAAGTATACCACGTTCTGCGCCGATTTGCTACAGAAAAAACAATGAATAACCTGTAAATTTGCGAAAATATGACGGCACAGAGAATGATTTTCATGCTGTGAGCGCCTTTACAAAAAGGCGGGCTGCGAGTATAATACAGCTAATGAACATCAGAAAGGATGAATTCCATGCACCTCGATCACGAACATGAACATGACCATGCGCATGACCATGCGCATCCCCATACCCACGACCACGGCTGCGGCGAGCACAGCCACTGCGATGCGGCGTCCTGCGCCGGCTGCCAGAGCGCCGATCCCCGCGCGGAGCTGATCGCGCTGATGAAATACATGGTCGGCCACAACGCATCGCACGCAAACGAGCTTGCACAGCTTGCAAAGCAGCTTCAGACGCTGGGCGAAAATGTCGCCTACGAGCAGGTCATGCAGGCGGTCAGCGATTTTGAAAAGGGCAATATGCGGCTTTCCACGGTGCTTGCCGCAATGAACGGCTGAGGAGGCGGAAACAATGTGCCTTGCAATGGTTTATAAGAAGGAGCAGAAGCCGGAAAATCTCGTTCTGAGCAATGTCCAGCGCATCGACTGTCAGGACGGCCAGATCGTCCTGACCGACATCATGGAGCGCCAGGCGGTCGTCGTCGGGCGGCTTGTCTCGGTCGATCTTGTCGGCAACACGGCGCTCATCATGCCCGAGGAGGACGCATGAGAAGCTGGGAGGTCGTGCGCGAGATCGAAAACCAGTGCGCCAACAACCAGATGCGCGATGTCTTTTTCGACGAGATCGAGACGGACGACCCGGTTGCGTGGGTGCGCGGCGAGGTCAAGGGCAAGCAGGTCGATATCCGCGTGGACAAGCTCAGCGAGAGCCGCATGACGGTCTTTGTCGAGAGCGGCGGCGTGAGCCAGAAATTCCTGTTTACGGAGATTTGACGGCGGCACGCCGGTGAAAAAACCGCGCAGCGGATTTTTTCGTGTTTTTTGCAGACTTACAGGCTTGTAATTATCAAAGAAGTGTGTTACGATAAATTGGTATCGAATGGGCGCGTTTCAACACGCCCGGCCGCTGCGCGCGCAAGCGCCCGCGGACACAGGACTATTTTTATATTTTGGAGGCAAAAATGAGCGTTGCTGAGATTTATGAAAACAGAGCTACCTTTTCTTTTGAGGTATTCCCGCCCAAGACCGACGTCGGCATGGAAAAACTGTGCGGCGAAGGCGGCGTGCTGGAAAAGCTCTACACGCTGAACCCCGACTACATCTCCTGCACCTACGGCGCAGGCGGCACGAACGTCGGCAAGAACCTTGAAGTTCTGGACAAGATCCAGAAGGACGGCAAGTGCACTCCTGTCACCCACTTCACCTGCATCGGCAATACCAAGGAAGACATCAAGGAAAAGCTCCAGACTTACCTTGACCATGGCATCGACCACATGCTCGCGCTGCGCGGCGACCTGCCCTTCGGCTGGACCGGCACGAACGGCGACCTGCATTACGCTACCGAGCTTGTCAAGTTCGTCCGCAAGGAGTTCGGCGACAAGTTCACCATCGCGGTGGCCGGCTCTCCCGAGGGCCACATCCAGTGCCGCAGCCTCGAGGCTGACATCGCGTTCCTGAAGCAGAAGCAGGACAACGGCGCTGACTTCATCATCTCTCAGCTCTGCTGGGACATGGATGCATTCCGCTACTGGCTCGACGCCATCCGCGGCGCCGGCATCTGGATGCCCGTTGACGTGGGCATCATGCCGATCCTCGACCAGGCTGCGACCATCAACATGGCCCTCAGCCGCAACGGCTGCGTCATGGACCGCAAGCTGTGCGAGATCATCTCCAAGAACTGGATCTTCCCGAACCCCTTCGAAAAAGAGCCGTTCGACGCCGACGTCGCCGGCAAGAAGGAGAGCTTCAAGAAGGCCGGTATCGAATACACCATCAACCAGATCGACGAGTACCGCGCCTGCGGCGTTGACGGCATCCATCTGTACGCACTGAACAAGTATGACGATGTTGCGTACATTGCAAAGGCTGCCGGCCTGATCGATCTTGTCTAAGTAAAACACCAGTGCTCCGGCGGAGAATCCTCCGCCGGAGCATGACCGCGCTTTTCGGGGCGCGCCTCAAGGAGCGATTATTATGGCAACACATACCATCGCAGTGGCCGGTAAGGGCGGCGTCGGCAAGACGACGACCTGCGGCATGATCATTGACTATCTCTGCAAGGAGAAAAAAGGCCCCATCCTTGTTGTGGATGCGGACGCAAACTCCAACCTCAACGAAGTTCTCGGCGTAGAGGTGGAGACGACGCTCGGCGATATCCGTGAGGATATGGCGCGGGCGGAGCAGAAGGGCACCGTGCCCTCCAACATGACCAAGGCGGATTATGCCGAGATGATGTTCGGCAATGCCCTGATCGAAGAGGACGATTTTGACATGCTGGTCATGGGCCGGACGCAGGGCAAGGGCTGCTACTGCTTCGTCAACGGCGTCCTCAAGACTCAGATCGACAAGTACGCCGGTAATTATCGTTACATGGTCGTGGACAACGAGGCGGGACTGGAGTATCTTTCCCGCGGAACGCTTCCGCATGTGGATACGATGCTCCTGATCTCTGACTGTTCGCGGCGCGGCATTCAGGCCGTCGGCCGGATCGCGGAAATGATCCGCGAGCTGGAGCTGAAGCCCGGCGTCATGAAGCTCATCGTCAACCGCGCGCCCGGCGGCGTTCTGACGCCCGGCGTGCAGGAAGAAATAGAAAAGCACGGTCTCGACCTCGTTGGGGTGCTGCCGCAGGACGATCTCGTCTTTGAGTATGACTGCGACGGAAAGCCCAGCTCGAAGGTACCCGACAGCGCGCCCGTGAAGGCGGCGCTGCGTGAGATCATGCGCAAACTGAATCTGTAAGCCAAAGGCGGACGCGCGGGCATACGGCCGTTCCGGTATAGACGCTGCCGGAGCGCCGGGCAGACCGCGCGAGCTGCCGTGAAAAATTTTAGTAGGGGGATTACCAACATGCCTTTTGTTCCCAAAAAGCAGGCTTTCAACGCCAAAATCAATGAAGTGACTCTTGGCGTTGGCGAAAAGGCCACAAAGATCGGCGGCCAGAACGTGCTGCCCTTCTATACCTTTGATGCGGAGATCCAGAACGCGCCGAAGATCGGCGTCGAGCTGACCGACCTTGGTATGGAAGAATACACCATGCCCGGTGAGAAGGAATTCTACGCCGGCTGCCAGAGCGTTGTCGATATGGCCAAGCGTGCCGAGACCATGCCCGGCGCGTCCTTCCTCTGCCTGCACTTCGAGGGTGCCGATCCCAACGGCCTCAACAAGTCTGTCGAGGAGTGCGTGGAGCTGGCCAAGGCCGTCTCCGACGCCGTGACCATGCCCATCGTTGTCATGGGCTGCAAGAACATCGATAAGGACACCGAGCTCTTTAACAAGATCGCGGAAGCCCTTGCCGGCAAGAACATCCTCGTTCTGTCCGCGCGCGATGAAAACTACAAGACTGTCGGCGCGTCTGCGGGTCTTGCCTACGGCCAGAAGGTCGGCGCGGAATCCGCCGTCGACATCAACCTCGCAAAGCAGCTCAACACCGTCATGACCCAGCTCGGCGTCAGCGCCCAGAACATCGTCATGAACATCGGCTCCGCTGCTGCGGGCTATGGCTATGAGTACGTTGCATCCACGCTTGACCGCATCAAGGACGCGGCTCTGAAGCAGGCTGACACCATGCTGCAGATGCCCATCATGACTCCCGTTTCCTCCGACACCTGGGGCGTGAAGGAATCCATCATGCCTGAGAGCGACATGCCCGAGTGGGGCAATCAGGAAGAGCGCGGCGTTGAAATGGAGATCACCACGGCGGCGGCTGTTCTGGCCGGCGGCTCCGACGCAGTCATCATGCGTCATCCCGCTGCGATCAAGACCATCGCCAAGATGATCGACGCGCTTTGCTAATGCGGAAGGAGGAAACATACTATGGCAGTTAAAGGTCTTGACATTTTCAAATTATCTCCCAAGAAGAATTGTAAGGAATGCGGCAGCCCCACCTGCATGGCATTCTGCATGAAGGTCGCACAGGGCGCGCTGCCCATCACCAAGTGCCCGTACATGTCCCCGGAAGCCATCGCGCTTCTGTCTGAGGCCACTGCGCCTCCCATGAAGTCCATCGAGGTCGCCGGCCACAAGCTCGGCGGCGAGACGGTTCTGTTCCGTCATGAGAAGACCTTCGTCTCCCGCAACCTGTTCGCCGTCTCCATCAACACCGAGATGGACGACGCTGCGGTCGAGGCAAAGATCGCGGAGCTCAAGAGCGTCGATTACGAGCGTATCGGCGAGCGCGAGTACGTGGAATTCGTCACCGTCCGCAACTGCGGCGACAACGCCCGCTTTGTCGAGCTTGCCAAGAAGGCCGCAGCGCTGGAGCGCGGCGTGATCCTCGAGACCACCGACGTTGAGGCCGCCAAGGCTGCCGTCGAGGCCATCAAGGACGCAAAGCCCGTTGTCAACGGCGTCAACAAGGACAACCTCGAGGCCATGAACGAGCTTGCCAAGGCTTACGGCATCGTTCTCTGCGTTCAGGCTGCGGACCTCAACGAGCTGCACGACACCGTCGAGGCACTCGAGAAGGCCGGCAACAAGAACCTCCTGCTCGACGTCACCGGCGCCACCATCAAGGAGACCTTCGGCAACGCCGTTCAGGTTCGCCGCGCTGCCCTCAAGGACAACGACCGCACCTTCGGCTATCCGTCGATCGTCGATCTCAGCAAGCTCTGCGGCACCGAGTATCATCTGGCTACCGCGCTGGCTTCCGTGTTTACGCTGAAGTACGGCTCGATCATCATCATGCCGAGAATGACCTATGCAGAGGCTCTGCCGCTGTACGGCCTGCGTCAGAACATCTATACCGACCCGCAGAAGCCCATGAAGGTCGCTCCGGGCCTCTATCCGGTCAACGGCGCCGGCCCCGACGATCCCTGCGCCCTGACGGTCGACTTCGCGCTGACCTACTTCCTGGTCTCCGGCGAACTCGAGCGCTCCAAGGTTCCTGTCAACCTGCTCATCACCGATGCTTCCGGCATGTCCGTCCTGACGGCATGGGCCGCCGGCAAGTTCTCCTCCAGCACCGTCAAGAAGTTCTTTGACGAGTATGAAATCGCCTCCAAGGTCAACAACCGCACCCTCATCATCCCGGGCAAGGTCGCTGTCATGAAGGGCGAGATCCAGGACAAGCTGCCGGATTGGAACGTCGTCGTCGGCACCCGCGAGGCTGTCGAGCTGGTCAAGTACCTCAAGGACGGCGAGTACGTCAAGGCTGCCGAGGCGGTTGCCGCGTCCAAGAAGCCTGCCGAGGAGAAGAAGGAAGCCGTCGACGCCAACGCGCCGCTGGACTTCGAGAAGATCGCTGCTTCCATCCCCGCCATCAAGATCCGCGACGATCTGAACGCGCACTACAAGCAGAGAGATCCCGAATCTCCCAAGTTCGTCACCATCGGCGAGCGCATCCACTGCATCTCCCCGGTCATCCGCGAGGCAATGGCAACGTTCAACCCCGATCCCATCCTCGAGCGTGCCGCACAGCAGATCAAGGCCGGCGCAACGTATCTTGACGTCAACATCGGCCCTGCCGAATCCAACGGCCCCGAGCTGATGACCTGGGCGGTCAAGCTGCTTCAGGAGAACTTCAACAACGTGCCTCTGGCACTCGATACCGCCAACAAGCGCGCCATCGAAGCCGGTATCCACGTTTACAACCGTACCAACGGCAAGCCCATCGTCAACTCTGCCGACGCCGGCTCCCGTATCTCCAACATCGATCTGGCGGCTGCCAACGACGCGATCTGCATCGCGCTCTGCTCGGCTGACGGCATCGCGAAGGACAACGAGGAGCGCATGATGCACTGCCATCATATGCTCGAGCGCGGCCTGAGCCTCGGCATGGAAGCGACCGACCTCTGGTTCGACCCGCTGTTCCTTGTCGTCAAGGGCATGCAGGACAAGCAGATGGACGTTCTGAACGCCATCAAGCTGTTCGCCGACGAGGGCCTGAAGTCCACCGGCGGCCTGTCCAACAACTCCAATGGTGCTCCGAAGAATGTCCGTCCGATCATGGACTCCGCGCTGGTCGCCATGGCGATGATGCAGGGCCTGACCTCTGCCATCGTCAACCCCAACGACCTGAGACTGATGGAGACCATCAAGTCCTGCGACATTTTCAAGAACAACGAGCTTTATTCCGACTCTTATCTGGAAGTCTGATAATTGACCGAAAAAAGGACCCGTCAGGGTCCTTTTTTTGTCCGATTTTGAGGAATTGGTCAAATTCTTTCATGAATCCCCAAAAAATGCTGTACAAACGCAGACAAAGTTGCTATTCTAGTAGCAGAAGAACCCCATTGGGGGGATATGTGAACAGGAGGATTTTTCATGAGCGTATTAACGGATCTGATTTATGGCGGCTCTCATGCCGTTGCCGGACTGACCGAAGGCGCAGTCAATGATGCGATTGCCAAATATGGCGCAGAGAAAGAGCTCGCTTTCCCTGATACCGCATATTTCTTCCCCACCATCTATGCCGCGACCGGTGTGAAGGTCAAGACGCTGGGCGACCTGACGGCGTGCGTCGGCGTCCTCAAGAGCCTCATCACCGACCAGGAGGATCTCGGCCAGGCGCTGAACGCGGGCCTTGCCACTGCGGTCGGCGCGGAAATTCTGGAAGGACTCAAGTTCGTTGAGCCGAAGGCAGCGTACGAGGAAGCGCGCGTGCCCGGCATCGGCTTTGTTCCCGACCCCGTCATCCGCAGCCTCGGCGTGCCGCTGGTCACGGGCGACATTCCCGGTGTGGCCGTCGTGCTCGGCAAGGCGGAAAACGGTGAGGATGTGGCCAAGGTCGTCAAGGATTACCAGTCCAAGGGCATCATGACCTTTATGATCGGCGACGTCATCGAGCAGTGCGCCGATGCGGGCGTCAAGATGGGTCTTGAGCTTCGCGTCATCCCGCTGGGCCACGATGTGACCGCTGTGATCCATGTTGTCACCGTCGCCATCCGTGCGGCGCTGATCTTCGGCAATGTGCAGCCGGGCGACCTGGCCGGTCTGCTTGCCTACACCAAGGAGCGCGTTCCTGCGTTCGTCAACACCTTCGGCGCGATCGACAATGTCGTCGTCTCCGCGGGCGCCGGCGCCATCGCGCTGGGCTTCCCGGTCGTGGTCGATATCGACCTCGGCGAAAATCAGGTCCCGGGTGCGTTGGAATCCTGCACCGACCACAATGAGACCGTCAAGAAGTCTCTCGAGCTGCGCGGCATCAAGATCAAGTCCAAGGAGCTGCCCATTCCGGTCGCGTTTGCGGCGGCATTTGAGGGCGAGATCATCCGCAAGTCGGACATGAAGGTCGAATTCTGGTCCGCCAAGAACACTACCTGTGAGCTCGTTCTTATGAAGGAGCCGGACGAGATCGAAGATCACAAGATCGTCATCGACGGCCCGGACATCGACTCCGGCGACCTTGAATACGCGCTTGCCACCTGCATCTACGTTGCGGGCAAGAAGATGCAGGCCGACTTTGAGTCTGTCATCGAGCGCAAGATCCACGCATGGTTCAACTATATGGAAGGCGTTATGCACACCGGCCAGCGCAACCAGTTCCGCATCCGCATCTCCAAGGACGCCTTCGAGAAGGGCCTGCGCCTGAAGGACTTCGCGGAAGTCCTGTATCATATGATCACCGACGAATTTGACGCAGTCGTGGATAAGTGCGAGGTACACCTCATCACCGACCCGGCCAGGGCCACCGCATTCCTGAACGACGTCGCCATGCCGCGCTACAACATGCGTGACGACCGTCTGGCCACCATGACCGACGAATCTGTTGACCGCTTCTTCACCTGCATCCTCTGCCAGTCCTTTGCACCGGCGCACTGCTGCGTGGTCACGCCGGAGCGTCTTGGCCTGTGCGGCGCGGTCTCGTGGCTCGACGCCAAGGCGACCTATGAGCTCAACCAGAACGGCCCGTCCCAGCCCATCATGAAGGAGGGCTGCCTCGACGAGCGCACCGGCCGCTATTCTACCGTCAACGAGGCCATCAAGGACGCCACCCACGGCGCTGTGGAGGAAGTCACGCTGTATTCCATCATGGAAGACCCGATGACCTCCTGCGGCTGCTTCGAGTGCATCTCCGGCATTGAGCCGATGTCCAACGGCTTCATCGTCGTGAACCGCGAGTATGCGGGCATGACGCCCGCCGGCATGACCTTCGGCGAGCTGGCGTCCTGCACCGGCGGCGGCGTCCAGACGCCGGGCTACATGGGTCACGGCCGTCACTTCATCGCCTCCAAGAAGTTCATCCACGCCGAGGGCGGCATTGAGCGCATCGTCTGGATGCCGAAGGAACTGAAGGACGATGTGGGCGAGCGTCTGAACAAGACCGCCAAGGAGCTGTACGGCATCGACAACTTCATCGACATGGTTGCGGACGAGACCATCTGCACCGATTGCGACGCGCTGATGGAATTCCTTCAGGAAAAGCATCATCCGGTGCTTGCCATGGAGCCTCTGATGTAATATAATAGTCCCAGCGATGCGTCTACAGACGGCTTTCGGGCCGATGCAGCGGCGGCTTCCCAACCGCCACCGCCACGCGGCGCTGCACCGGCAGTCAGAATGCGTTTGAGGGGGAGGGCATATGCCCTCCCTCTTTTTGCTGAAATGTCCGCGAATGACGGACAGATATGCGCGCATCGGCGAAACGGTGAAAATCGGGGCGCGAGCCTGTGCGGGCGCGGATGCAGTACGTCCGCGGCCGCATGTGCTTGACATCGATCATAAACGGAAACAGAATAGAAAGAACCGAAAGGAGCATATCCCCATGTATCAGGTCACATTCCGCTTTGAGAACGGACAAGAGGAGGTCAAGGCCTTTGCGGCCCCCGACGCAACGCTTCTGGAGATCGCAAAGAGCAGCAACGTCGCCATTGACGCGCCCTGCAACGGCAACGGCTCGTGCGGCAAGTGCCGCGTGAAGCTGCTGGAGGGCACGGTCGAGGGCCCGCAGACCGGACACATCACGGACGAGGAATACGCCGAGGGCTGGAGACTGAGCTGCTCGTGCAAGGTCGAGTCCGATGTGGTCGTTCTGGTGCCCGACATTGCCTCGGCATATCAGAGCCGCATGAAGACCGCCGATCTGTCCTCCGGTGAGGAGATCGCGATCTTTGAGAAGCTCGAAGCCGACGTCAAGGCAGCCGGCGTGGATTTCACGAACGACTTTGTTGAGACATTTGTCCAGATGGACGAGCCGACGCTGGATGACACGATGCCCGACAACGAGCGTCTTGCCTGGGGCGTGAAGGCTTCGGTCGAATGCACGGATGTGAAGCTGCCGTATTACGTGGTGAAGAAGCTCGCCGCCACGCTCCGCGAGGAGAATTTCAGCGTCAAGGTCACAGGTATCCTGAGAGATGGTGTGTTCTATGTTATGGACGTGCTGCCCTCCGGTGACCAGACGCCGCTGATCGGATGTGCCATCGACATCGGCACCACGACCGTCACGGGCGTGCTGGCGGATATGAAGACGGGAAAGCTCCTGGCAAAGGCCTCCGCGGGCAACGGCCAGATCCGCTACGGTGCGGACGTCATCAACCGCATCATCGAGCAGACCAAGCCCGGCGGAACCAAGCGCCTGCAGGACGCCATCATCAAGGAAACACTCACGCCCATGCTCGCCGCCATGTGCAAGGCGGCCGGGATCTCGACGCGCCGCATCCTGCGGCTTTGCATCGCCGCGAACACGACGATGAACCACCTGCTCCTCGGCGTGGACGCAAATCCCGTCCGCATGGAGCCGTATATCCCGACCTTCTTCCAGTGCACCGGCATCCGTGCAGGTGAGCTCGGCATTCCTGCAAACCCCGATGCAGACATCATTCTTGCGCCGAACATCGGTTCCTATGTCGGCGGCGACATCACAGCGGGCGCGTTTACGAGCCTCATCTGGGACAAGGATGAATTTTCCCTGTTCATCGACCTCGGCACCAACGGCGAGATCGTCTTCGGCAACCGCGATTTCATGATGTCCTGCGCCTGCTCCGCGGGCCCCGCGTTTGAGGGCGGCGACATCTCCTGCGGTATGCGTGCGACCGACGGCGCCATCGAGGCCGTCACCATCGACCGCGACACGCTCGAGCCGAAGCTCACCATCGTCGGTGACGCGGGGCAGAAGCCGGTCGGCATCTGCGGCTCCGGCATCATCGATGTGATCGCGGAGCTGTACCGCACGTCTGCCATCTCCTCGAAGGGGCAGTTCGCGCGTGAAAACCCGCGCATTCTGCGCGACCAGCACGGCATGGGCCGTTACGTCCTTGCGACAAAGCAGGAGAGCGAGACGGGCCGCGAGATCGCCATCACGGAGGTCGACATCGAGTCCTTCATCCGCGCCAAGGGCGCGATCTTCTCCGCCATCAACATCATGCTCTCCTCGCTCGATATGGACGTGAGCGTTCTGGAGCATGTCTATGTCGCGGGCGGCATCGGCTCCGGCATCAACATGGAAAACGCGGTGCGCATCGGCATGTTCCCCGACGTCGACCGGAGCCTGTTCGAGTACATCGGCAACTCGTCTCTCGCAGGCGCGTATGCCATGGTGCTCTCGGACCCCGCCAACGAAAAGGTGCATGAGCTGGCGGCCAATATGACGTATATGGAGCTTTCGACGAACCCGCGCTACATGGATGAATTCGTTGCGGCGTGCTTCCTGCCGCACACCAACCGCGAGCTGTTCCCGTCGAGCGTACAGGAGTAAGCCATGCAGGTTCAGAACAACAAAGAAGAAGTGCCGTTTGAGCACTATGCGGAAAAATTCCGCGCCATCGACCCGCAGGCGGCGGCATGGCGCACCGGCGCGGCATTTGACGAGGCGGCAGGCGTGTTCACGCTGACGCTCCTCGGCGATGTATACCGCATTTCGTGGCCGGAGTATGCCATTTCGGCGGACAACGAGCGTGCGCCCGCGCTGAAAAGCCTTCCGTGCCAGACCTTCCTGCTGCGCTTTTTGCTGGAGGGGAGAAGGGCGGAGCCGTACAGCGCCTTCAAGACCTTCCGTGAAATGCCGTGGGGCGAGATGTATATCCAGCCGTATACGGGCCGCTGCCTGACGCGTGCGGCGTTCACGTTCGGCACGCGCGTGGCAAAATTCCGCGCCGCGTGCGAGAAAATGGGCGCGCAGACGCTCAACCACGGTGACGCGGGCTTCCAGTTTACGCTCTTGCCCGGATACGACATGCAGATCATGGTCTGGGAGGGAGACGAGGAGTTCCCGCCGAATGCCCAGATCCTCTATTCCGCCAATTTCGAAACCGGCTTCGCGGCGGAGGACCGCGTGGTCGCGGGCGACATCCTGATCTCAGCAATCAAGGCGCAGATGTAAGGCATTCACGGCCGCAGTCAAAGCGCCGAGCCTCTGTGAAGGAAACGGCTGCAAGGGGAGCCGGCCGACACCCGGTCAGGAGGAGAAGAAATGAAAAGATATTATAGAAGGAACCGCTGCGCGCTTTCCAATTTCTTGCTTGTCAATTTACTGGCCGCAATTTCCTCTGTACTGATGTCGTTCTTGCTAGGGACGTTTGCCGACAGCGCAATGAAGGGGGATTTCTCCCGTGTGTGGAGGATCGCACTTATTACGCTATGCTATCTCTTTGTCGAAACAGGGCTCAGCTTTCTAATGGATTACACACGCGACATCGTTATTCAGCGTGTGGGGCGCGATTTGCGAGCCGATGCCGTGCGGAAGATTGAAGCACTCAATACGGCGGAAAAGAGCAAAACAGACGACGGAGGCTTCTTTTCGCTGATCCACAACGATGTGGACACCGTTCAGCAGGAATATCTTACATCGCTCGGCGAGATTTACTTTCAGGTCTGCTGCTTCCTGCTTGCAGTCAGCGCTGCCATTGCCATTCAGCCGGTCATGACGCTGATTATGCTCTTTACCAGCGTCCTGCCGGTCGTATTTCCCAAGCTGACCGAAAAACGGCTGCAAACCTGTAAGAAAGAGGAACAGCAGGCAAAGGCGCAATACGCATCGGCTCTGACGCAGATATTTTCCGGCTTCCTTCCGCTTAGAGCATTCCATGCCTTTGCAGGAATCAATCGTCTTCACGATGAGGCAAACGACGAGCTGTGCAGAAAGAAACTTCGTTTTCAGAAAATGCGTAGGATCTTGTATGCAGGTGCATATGGCTGCGGGAATCTTATTTTTCTGGGAACATGGGTGGTTGGCCTCTTTTTCGTTGCAAGGGGACTGATCACGCTTCCGCAGCTCATCACATTCGCACAGCTTATGAGCTTTGTTGCAGGGCCGATCCAAATCATCAGTGAACGCTACTCTGCCACGGTCGCGGCGGCCGCTGTCTGCAAAAATGTGCTCTCGTTTTTAGATGCACCGACAGATGAGACGTCTCAGTGGGGACAGCAGCCGCTGCACGAGATCGAAAGCATCACACTGCGGGATATTTGCTGCCGGAAGGGCGAGCGTGAGGTCTTGAGACACATTGACATCACGCTCCGAAAGGGTGACCGCATTGCCCTGCTTGGCGAAAGCGGCTCCGGAAAATCGACGCTTTTAAACGTGCTGGCCGCCATGTGCGGTGCGGAGGGAGCGTATGAGATCAACGGACGGCCCGTGCATGATTATGCTTACGCAGATTTCCGCAGGCAGGTCACGCTCCTTCCACAGAAATCCTTTGTATTCAGCGCCTCCATCCGCGACAACATCAGCATGTTCTCCTGCGGTGCACAGGAGGACGAGGCGCTGAGGCAGACGCTTGCGGATGCAGGACTTGCAAGCTGGTACGCCGCGCGCGGCGCGTCCATGGATGTGCGGATCGGGGGCGAGGAGCACGCGCTCTCCGGCGGCGAGGAGCGGCGGCTTGATCTTGCGCGCACGCTTTGGCGAAAGGGGAGTCTGGTCATGCTGGACGAGCCGACGGCCGGACTTGACGCAGGGACGCGCGCAGCGCTGGAAAAGCAGATTCTGACACTTCCGTGCGACATACTTCTTGTGACGACGCATAACGCCTCCCCTGAGTTTCTAAAGGCATTCACGCATGTCTTTTCCATGCGGAACGGAGCGCTGTGCGATGCGCCATAGGTGCGCGTGAGCGCTGCTTTCCGGAGAAAAACAAGACAAGGGCAGAGACTGCCATTGCAGCAGCCCTCCGAATATCAAAATGCCGCTCGGACGGCACAAAAGGAGAACATCATGGAATTTATCTACAAGGCCCTGCGGGGCACGCTTGAGCACACGAGCGTTACAGAGGACGAGGTCGATCGCCAGCTCACCCGCCTTCAACAGCAGACGCCGCGCATGACGCAAGTGACGGACCGCGCGGCAAAAAGCGGCGACGAGGTCATTCTGGACTACGCCGGCTACTGCGGCGGCGTGCAGTTTGAGGGCGGCACGGCGGAGAAGCAGGCGCTCACGCTCGGCAGCGGCATGTTCATCCCCGGCTTTGAGGAGCAGCTTGTCGGCGCGAAGATCGGCGAGGACATGGTCGTGCACGTCACGTTCCCGAAGGACTACCGCGCGGAAAATCTGGCGGGCAAGGAAGCGGAATTCCGCTGCAAGATCCACGAGATCCATGAAAAATCCGCCTACGCACTGGACGATGCGTTTGCACGTGAGGTAGGGCAGTGCCCGACGCTTGCGGCACTTCGCAGCCGCCTGAAGGAGAGCCTGCAGGCATATTATGACGAGTGCGCCGAGATGGAGCTTCAGGATCAGCTGATGCGCCAGGCTGCGGCGACGCTGGATTACACCCCGGCGAAGGACGAGCTGGAAAAGGCGATGGACGCACAGCTTGAGGTCCTGCGGGCGCAGCTCGCGCAGAGAGGCCTGACGCTCGAGGCATACTGCCAGTTCACCGGCGCAAAGGAGGATCAGCTCCGCGAGGATACGCGCGCCGAGGCCGAAAGCGCCCTGCGCATCCAGCACGCGGCAGAGCGCATCGCGCTGCTCGAAGGCATTCGCGCAAGCGACGAGGAGGTCGCGGAGGAGCTCGCCGGCATCTGCCAGCAGAACGGCATGACGATCGAGCAGCTCCGGCCGTATATGAACGCGGAATTTGAGCAGACGGTTGCTGCCAACATCCGCATGAAGAAGGCCATCGCCTTCGTTCGCAGCCACGCGGTCGTGACGGAAAAGGACGTCACGGGAACCACAAAATAAAGGGAACCTTGCCCGCCTGCATCACAGGATGCAGGCGGGCAATCGCTGTTTCTACCAAACAAGGATGGTGATTTCCGTGCAGAATGACGAATTGATTTTTCGGCATTGACTTCTGTGAAAGATGGTGGTATGCTATGGCTGAACCGATAAAAAATTATCGATTTGAGCGCTGAGGTACGTGGATTTTGGAAGCGCGGCGCTGATTATGAACTTCCCCCGAGGATGTTAAGGCCTCGGCGGAACCTTTTAAGGAGGAACTACATCATGGCAATCAATTTCGTTGATGGCAAGTACGTGCATGAGGACGGTCACGTCACGCTCGACCCGACTGTGTACAAGGACTGGCAGATCGCTGAGGAAGCGGAAAGAAATCTTCCCTCGGTCGATTATTTCCGTGAAAAGCTCGGCCTGCTGCCCGAGGAGATCATCCCCTACGGCAAGACGCCGAAGATCGACTTCATCAAGGTCATGAAGCGTCTGAAGGACAAGCCCGACGGCAAGTTCATCGAGGTCACCGCGATCACCCCGACTCCGTTCGGCGAAGGCAAGTCCACTGTTTCCCTCGGCCTGATCGAAGGCCTCGGCAAGATCGGCAAGAACGTCGGCGGCGCTCTGCGTCAGCCCTCCGGCGGCCCGACCATGAACGTCAAGGGCACTGCTGCCGGCGGCGGCAACGCACTTCTGATGCCGATGACCGAATTCTCCCTCGGCCTGACCGGCGACATCAACGATATTATGAACGCGCACAACCTGGCGATGGTCGCCCTGAATGCGCGTATGCAGCATGAGCGTAATAATAACGACGAATGGCTGGCAAAGAAGGGCCTCAAGCGCCTCGACATCGACCCCAAGCGTGTCGAGATGGGCTGGGTCATGGACTTCTGCGCACAGGGCCTTCGCAACATCATCATGGGCATCGGCGGCCGTCTGGACGGCTACCTGATGGAGTCCAAGTTCGGCATCGCTGTCGGCTCCGAGCTGATGGCCATCCTCGCTGTTGCCCGCGATCTTAAGGATCTGCGTGAGCGCATCGGCAAGATCGTTGTCGCTTACTCCCGCAGCGGCGAGCCCGTCACCTGTGACGATCTCGAGGTTGCCGGCGCCATGACCGCATGGATGCGCAACACCATCAACCCCACCATGTGCTACACCGTCGAGCATCAGCCGGTTCTCGTCCATGCCGGCCCGTTTGCCAACATCGCCATCGGCCAGTCCTCTGTCATCGCTGACCGTCTGGCTCTGAAGCTCTTTGACTACCACGTCACCGAGTCCGGCTTCGCTGCCGACATCGGCTTTGAAAAGTTCTGGAACGTCAAGACCCGTCTTTCCGGCCTGACCCCGAACGTCTCCGTTCTGGTTGCGACCGTCCGCGCGCTCAAGATGCACGGCGGCGGCCCGAAGGTCACTCCGGGCGCACCCCTGCCCAAGGAGTACACCGAGGAGAACCTCGAACTGCTGGAAAAGGGCACCTGCAACCTGTTCCACCATGTCAACACCATCAAGAAGTCCGGCATCAACCCGGTCGTCTGCATCAACCGCTTCTACACCGACACCGACGCCGAGATCGCTCTGCTCAAGAAGCTCTGCAAGGAGCATGGTGTCCGCTGCGCTGAGTCCAACCACTGGCGCTTCGGCGGCGAGGGCGCGATCGAGCTGGCTCAGACCGTTGTTGAGGCCTGCGAGGATCCCGTCAACGTCAAGTTCCTGTACGAGCTCGACATGCCGCTGCGTCAGCGCGTTGAGCTGATCGCCAAGGAAGTCTACGGCGCCGACGGCGTCGACTGGGCACCTCTGGCAATCCAGAAGGCCGAGCGCTTCGAGACCGATCCGAAGTACAAGGATTACTGCACCATGATGGTCAAGACCCACCTGTCCCTGTCCGACGACCCGACCAAGAAGGGCGTTCCCACCGGCTGGAGACTCGCCATCCGTGACATCCTGGAGTACGGCGGCGCGAAGTTCCTCTGCCCGATGGCCGGCACCATCTCCATGATGCCCGGTACCGCTGCGAACCCGGCTTACCGCCGTGTCGATGTTGACACCGAGACCGGCAAGGTCAGCGGCCTGTTCTAATCGGAAAATCGAATCAACACCCAACCGGGAGGCGGCGGATATCCGCCGCCTCTCTTTATAGATTAGGAGAAAAGCTATGGATATGACGACAAAATCCTGCCGTGAATTCGTGGAGGTTCTGGCCTCCAGCGAGCCGGCACCCGGCGGCGGCGGCGCGTCTGCGCTGGTCGCGGCGCTTGGCACGGCGCTTGGCAATATGGTCGGTTCGCTGACCGTTGGCAAGAAGAAGTATGCCGACGTGGAAGCGGAGATCGTTGCCCTCAAGGCGAAGTGCGATGCCCTGCAAAACGAACTGCTCGATCAGGTCCCTGCCGATGCGGAGGGCTTTGTCCCGCTGGCAAAGGCCTACGGCATCCCGAAGGACGATCCGAGCCGCCCGGAGATCATGGAAAAGGCCACCATTACGGCATGCCAGGTTCCGATGCATATCATGGAGCTGTGCTGTGAGTCGCTCGACGCCATCGCCGTGTTCGCGGCGAAGGGCTCTCGCCTTGCCGTTTCCGACGCAGGCTGCGGCGCTGCGATCGTGAAGTCTGCGCTTCAGGCGGCGTCTCTCAATGTGTTCATCAACACCAAGACGCTCCAGAACCGCGCCGTCGCGGAGGAAATGAACGCCAAGTGCCTTGGTATGCTGGACAAATACGGCAAGCTGGCCGACGAGATCTTCGAGACCGTCAAGGCCGGATTCTTTAAATAAGAAGGAGATAGAGAATTATGGCAAAACTGCTGCTTGGTAGGGAAGTTACCGCCGCGATGAACGAAAAGCTCCAGGCTCGCGTTGCGGCTCTGAAGGAAAAGGGCGTCAGCCCGAAGCTGGCGATCGTCCGCTGCGGCGAGAACCCGTCCGACCTGTCCTACGAAAAGGGCGCGACCGCCCGCGCAGAGCTGATCGGCGTCGAGGTCGTGAAGTTTGTCCTGCCCGAGGACGTTACCAAGGAAGCGCTCATTGCGCAGATCGAGGCCATCAATGCCGATGACTCCATCCACGGCTGCCTGATGTTCCGCCCGCTGCCGAAGCATCTCAAGGCCGATCAGGACGAGATCTGCAACCATCTGGCCGCTGCGAAGGACGTCGACTGCATGACCGACCTTTCCAACTCCGGCGTTTTCACCGGCAAGAAGCTGGGCTTTGCACCCTGCACGCCGCAGGCCTGCATGGAAATTCTGGATTTCTACGGCATCGACTGCAAGGGCAAGAACGCCGTTGTGATCGGCCGTTCGCTCGTCGTCGGCAAGCCCGCTGCGATGATGCTCATGGCCAAGAACGCCACCGTCACCGTCTGCCACACCAAGACTGTGGACGTGGCCGGCATTGCGCGCAAGGCCAACATTCTGGTTTCCGCCGCAGGCGTTCTGAACAGCCTGACAAAGGAATATGTGGCTCCCGGCCAGATCGTCATTGACGTCTCCATCAACTGGGATCCCGAGAAGGTCAACTCCAAGGGCGGCAAGGGCGCCATCGCCGGCGACGCCGTCTTCTCCGAGGTCGAGCCCATCGTTGAGGCCATCACGCCGGTTCCCGGCGGCGTCGGCTCCGTCACGACGTCCGTGCTCATCGGCCACGTGGTCGAGGCAGCCGAGCGCACGCTGTAAGCTGACAAACACCGCCGCCGGGATTACGGCGGCGGTGTTTCTGAAAGAGAGGAGCTGACTTCATGAAAGAAAAATTCAAGCAGCCGGAACAGGCGCTTCGCCTCTGGTTCTGGCTTTTTGCCGCGGCATGTCTGATCGCGGCGGTGGTGATGCCGGATCGCAGCCAGATGCTTGAGGGCGTAAAGCGCCTGTGCGTCCTGCCCTACCAGACGGCAAACAGCTATTTTGACCCGGCCAACGGCGGCCTTGCCGGTACGTTCCTGAATGCGGCGATCATCTGCGCGATCTGCGCCGCGATCTATTCTCTGCCCGGCAGCAAGCCGGACGGCGTTTCGGTGCTGGCGTTCTTCCTGACGGCGGGCTTCGCCTTCTGGGGGATCACGGTGCTGAACATCTGGTTCTGCTTTGCGGGCACGCTGATCTTCCGCCTCGTGCGAAAGGTCAATCCCTGCACGCAGGGAAATGCATTCCTGTTCTCTACGGGCATCGCACCGCTGATGACCGACCTGCTCATCCGCTATCCCGGTGCAGAGCCGCACGGTATCACGCTGCTCGGCGCGCTGCTGGCGCTGGCGGCCTGCTGCCTGATCGGCCTCATTTTGCCGGCAGGACTGGCGCACAGCCCGAAGATGCACAAGGGCTATGACCTTTACTCGGCGGCGGTGCCGATCGGCCTTGTTGCGTTTTTCCTGCGCGCGGTGCTCTACCGCGTGCTCGGCGGAACGCTCCCCGATGGCGTTGGCGTCGGCGCGGGCGAGGGATACCGGCTTGCGACAAACGTGTTCTGCATTCTGGTCTTTGCGCTGTCGATCGTGCTTGGCCTGCTGCTCGGCGGCAGCTTCAAGCGCTATGGCGCACTGCTCAAGGATTCCGGCTTCGGCGTGGATTACGGCGCGAAGTACGGCGCCGGCACGGGCATTTTGAATTTTGGTATCTACGGCCTGTTCATCGTGCTGTACTACAACCTGATCGGCGCGAACTGGAACGCGGCGACGATCGGCTGCGTGTTCTGCATGGTGTGCTGCTGCTTCAAGGGCAGTCATCCCGGCAACGTCTGGCCGATCATGCTCGGCTATGTGGCGGCGTCCTTTGCGACCAAGGGGCTCTGTGCGGCGCTTGGCACGAATTTTACGACCGCCATCAATGCGCAGGCCATCGTCATCGGTCTCTGCTTTGCAAACGGCCTGAGCCCTGTCACGGGCAGCTATGGCTGGCTGGCGGGCTTCGTATTTGCCATCCTGCACTACGGCCTTGTGACGAGCGTGCCGCTTACGCACGGCGGATTCCTGCTGTATAACGGCGGCTTTACGGCTGCGCTGATCTGCTTCCTGTTCATCCCCGTCATGGAGATGTTCTTCCGCACAAAGGAGGACCGGAAGCAGAAAACCGGAAAATAATCTGCATTTTGCGAGGGGAGGCTGCGCGTCATGTACTACTGTGAAAACTGTCATCTTCTTTCCGACGGGCCGACCTGCGGCTACTGCGGCAAAACGCGTCTGCGTGCGCCGCGTGAGGACGATTACTGCTTCCTGACGAGTCTCTCTGCCCCGTGGGACGCGGCGCTGACGGAGCTTTTGACGGAGGTGCAGATCGTGCCGGTCTGCCTTCCGCGCAATCAGGTCCCGTCGGCGTATACCAATGAGATCTTCCAGAAGACCGAGCTTTACGTGCCCTATGCGGCGCTGGAGCGCGCAAAGGCGCTTGAAAAGAATCTTCTGGAAAGCAGCGCCCCGGAAACGGAACCATAAACAAAGCCCAAGGCCGGCAGGTCAATGACCTGCCAACCTTGGGCTGTTTGTTTTGGCTGTGCCAAAACGAGCGGCGGTCAGCAATTTGTAATGCCGACCGCCGCCCTAAACAAAGGATTCCTTTTCAGCAGGAATCTGTTAGCTTTTTTGGACGCCGAATAAAAGAATCCGGGAGGATCAGAGAAGGCAGGATGTGCAACTTGTACGCTGAAAGCAGAATGTTGTGTTTGATCTGGCACAGCTGATTGCAGATGGCGCGGTTTTACTGGACGGACGCAATGGATTCAGCGAGGAATTTCAGAATATGCTTCGTGTTCTGTGCAAAAGATTTGAACCGGAAGCGCAGCAGGATCAATAAGTATGCCCGATTGTAACGAGAGCGGCCGCGATGATTTCCGGTACGCTGGCGGGCACTTGCACAGCGGTATGCCGAGGCATACGAGGGCTGCTATGACGGCGCGGAGCTGGATGCGTACATCGAGGAGATCTGCGCGGACGCCTACGCGGGCATGGACCGGTTGCCGGAGGAGAAGGCAAAGATCATACAAAAAGCCGCCCGGCAGGCGCAGGACGCGCAGCAGACGGCAGAAGAAAACGGCGGGACCAGAGGCCCGCCGGAGAAGTACAGCATCGGTGAAATAAAAGGTGAGAAGAAAAAATACGGGGCTGGCGTTGTTTTGGACACCGATATTTTTGAGGGTGTCCGGCAGAGAGATTGGGGGAAAACGCTGGGGACATATATTTACGAAAACATGGCGGGAGCAGAATTGACGATGTTCGACGAGGATGGGAACCCGGAGGTGGTTTATCTCGCCCGAGAGAATGACCGTGTAAAGAAGGACGGTACCAAAAACAGCCACAAGGTGCTAGACAAACTGGCAGGGTATCGCGGGGATACGATCCGGGCAAAGGCGATTGTCCAACTAGACGAGGTATTGGAAACGTCCAGATACAAGGAGACAACCGAAGATCACAGCCACCAATGGCTGGATGCGCACGGGTGGATCATCCGCAATGCCTATTTGCAGGACGAAAGCGGAAATATCTATGAGGCGACACTGAATATCGCAAACGGGAAAGACCGAAAAATCCTTTACGAAGTAAACAGGGTGCATCAGATCGATAAAATAAAAAGCCCCGGCGAGCATACCGTTACTGACAATGGTCAGCGCTTCCGTTACCAGAAGCCGGGAACGGGTGGTGCTCAGTCCGAGACTAAAGACAATATAAACGAAAATGCAGCCAATGTCAAGGAACACTTCTCCATCAGCGAGGATAGCGACGGCAGGCAGCTGACGGAAGCGCAGCAAGAGTTCTTCAAGGGAAGCAAAGCGGTGGACAGCGAGGGGCGGCATGAGGGAGGTTCCGGCGGATACCGCAGCGCTCGACTAGGAATACAAGCAGAAATTCGAGGATGCGAAAAGCTCCAAAGAGAAAGAAAAATCCGGCTGAAATCAGAAGATTTCAGCCGGATTTGGTCGGAGTGTCGGGATTCGAACCCGAGGCCTCTTGGTCCCGAAGGTTGGTCGAATATTTTTCGCGGACATTTCGGGGCATTTCCGCACATTTTCGCTCGGAAAATTTCACAGCGGCGTCCTTTCCTGCACGAATAAATCCACCTGATTTTTCCGCGTTTGGGTCACGGTTTGGGTCAGGGCAGGGAACCGGCAGCGCAAAAACTGCGCCGCTGTAAACAAAGAATAGGCGAAGATACATATTTGTTATACTCGCATGAATTTAGAGTTTTATTATCTGATCTATCGCATAAAGCGGCAGATTCACAAGCCGTTCTTCTTTTTTGTAGTCTGCCATAGAGGTGCGGACAGAAACTTCAGGTGAAAATTTTTCCTGATATGTTTTCAGGCTTTTTGCTCGGAGGTTTACTTCTGCCTTTACTTCAACAGGTACAATTCGCTCGCCCGTATCAACGACAAAGTCGATCTCGCAGGAGCCTCTGTCATTGGTGTAGTAATATACATCCAAATCTTCGATCGTTTTCAGCTGCTGACAAACATACTGCTCGGTAAGAGCGCCTTTAAACTCAACAAAAAGGTCATTGCCGTCAAGTAGAGTACGCTGGCGAAGTCCAGCCATGCAGCCCAGAAGCCCGACGTCCACCACAAATAGCTTAAATGCTTTCAAATCCTCATAAGCCCGCAGGGGGATGCCCACTGTATTGACACGGCTTACCTTATGAACAAGGCCACAGTCACTGAGCCATAGAATGGCGGTTTCGTAGTCTTTTGCGCGCGTGCCTTCACGCACGAGACCGTATATGAATTTTTTGTTTTCTTTCGCCAACTGAGAAGGAACACTATTCCATAACATACGCAATCTTGGAACAATTTCATTGGGAGCGTGTTTGGAGAAATCCTGTTCATAGGCTGCAAGGATCCGCTTCTGAATATCACGAACTTCATTAAAGTCTTTGTTTTCTGTAAAACTTTGTACTGCTTCAGGCATCCCGCCGACAAAAAAATAGTGCTTCAAAGCATCAATATATGTTTGCTTGAAACTCGTGATCATTTGGAAGTCCTGCTTATCCAGAAGCGCGGCAAATTGCTCTTTGCCGGTTGCCATCAGAAACTCTTTGAAAGAAAGGGGATACAGCTTTAAGAAATCCACCTTACCAACGGGGAAGGACGTGCCTTGATGCAACGCAATACCGAGCAAAGAACCGGCGCATACAATGTGATACTGCGGCGCATTTTCATAGAAATATTTAAGAGATGCCATGGCTCTGGGAACTTCCTGTACTTCATCAAAAATCAACAGAGAATTGTTGGGGTCAATTTTATGGCCTACATACAGCTCCAAACCCATAATTAAACGATCTGTATCCAGATCAGACGCAAACAGCTCAGCCATTCTGGAATTGGAGTCAAAATTGATGTATACGGTATCTGCATATGACTGTCTGCCAAACTCTTTCATCAGCCAAGTCTTACCGACCTGCCGAGCGCCTTCAATAATCAAAGGTTTCCGGCGTTTGCTTTGCTTCCATTTTAATAGCTTTTCTATTGCAATTCGGTACATATATGCACCTCCATCCTTATAATTCAAGGATAGTATAGCATAGAACCACAAAAAATACAACGAAATTTAGACTGATAGTCACATTTTTTGCGACGAATTAAGGTTGAACGCTTCTAAAGGCGTTTTCTATGCGTGCTTATGTAGTTGGCGCTGAAAAAAGAAGGCCTGTTCTGAATATATTACAGCGGCGCAGATTCTGCGCCGCTGTAAACAAAGAACAGGAAGAAATCACAAGAGACATGCTGCCTGCCAGCTCTCGCCCATACCGGCCAGATGCAATCCCTCTTTGCCGGTGTTGTGCATCAGGTCGCGCAGATCGAGCAGCAGCGCTTTACGCAGATACTCGATTCCTTTTTCGCGCAGCCCGTTTTGCAGCGCAAAGAGTGCATGACTGGCAAAACTCAGCGTAGAGTCGTGCAGACAGAGCGGTTCAAAATCGTTCCATGCCTGCATTTTTTCTTCCTTTGTGAAAAGCTCTGGCAGGCGCGTCATGAGAAGCAGCACGTCGGCCTGCTTCACAACTTTATATCGCTGTAACCGATCGAAGCAAACATGATGATAGCTTGCGCCAAGATCTGGCTTTAGTGCTGCAATACCCACCGGTTCCAGCAGATGGAACGTTTCGTCCTGCGCAAGATGCCCGCTGTCTGGGTCGTGCGGCCAAGGAATTGCATCGTGAAGCGTCTGCCACGATGCAGTTTCTTCTTCCGACAAGCCGAGATTCTGATACGCGGACTTGCCTTGAAGCGCCTTTGCCGCATCTATGGCAAGCGCCAGATTATGCTGCGCCATGACGTTCGTGAAAAGGTTGTTGCGCGTGATACCGCAGTATTCATCAGGTCCCTTGCAGAACATCAGATCCGCCTGTGTGTGCGCACGGTTCCATGTGTATCGGCTGGCCCAGAAGCGGGCGGTTTCAATGAATACGGGTGCGGCCTTATGCAGATAAAATTCTTCATCTCCGGTTTCCCGGCAGTATTCGCCCAAGGCATAGGCCACGTCCGCCGTGATATGAACCTCGCTGCACCCAATGTCCCATGTCTCGCACTGTTCGCTGCCATCGAGCGCCGCCATCCAGGGATACCGCGCTCCGGCAGCGTTCATCTTTTTTGCATGATCTCTGGCCGCGTCCAACGCATTTGCACGGTACAGGCACAGATTTTTTGCGGCTGTTTTATCATTCTTCAGGAAGAACGGGAGCATAAACAGGTCTGTATCCCAGAAATAGCAGCCTTTATACCGTGCATGGGTCAAACCCCTTGCGCCGATGGAAACGGTCGGATCATGTGCGGCGCAGCTTGCCATAAGCTGAAACATCGAATAGCGCAGGCCGGTTTGCAGCTCCGCATCGGGAAGTGTTCTGTCGCAATCCTGCCATGTGTGCAACCACGCGGCAGTATGCGCGTCCCAAAGTGCGCGGAAACTCCAATCACTTGGCGCAGCCGCAATGCGCTCATCTGCATCACGGCTTGTACGGATGCAGACCAGCTTCTCAAGCACCAGCGTCTGTCCGGCAACTGCATGAGCGGTCAGCGGACAGGTGACTTCTGCACCGCTGTTCTGCACGATTCCCTGCGTAAATTCCGGCGCATGAAATTGGACTTCCTGCTCAATGCGTAAGCCTGTTCCGACAGTTTCAAACGTGCAGGAGAAAAGGTTGCCATTGTCCGTCACAAATTGCAGCGGAGCAAGCTGTACCAGCTCCGTATTTTCCTTTACCTGATCGTCTGGAATTGGGCTGTTGCAGCTTGAAAGATTGATGCCGCTGCGCAGTTCAAGCTCCACATCACTTTGAACATGAATTTCAAACCGCTGCATCAAAAGCGCAGGCAGCTCTTTCGGGAAAAAGCGTGTGTATCGCACGTCCGCGCGCGTATCTTCGGCTGCCAGTGTAAAATCTGCATGGAAGCTGGCTGATTTCAGATCAAGCGTCCGATGGATTGGGGAAGCAAGCACAGCGGTCGTGCCATTCAAAAGCAGCGTTTCGCAGACGGGGGACGGAAGATTCACAAAATCGGTGATCCCATCCTTGATTTCCCCGAAAATTCCCGCAAGAAACAGTCCCTGCTGCGTCGGACGGGAATCCGGTTCAAAGGGCAAATACCCTCGAACGCCCATACGCCCATTTCCAAGAAAAAAGACGCTCTCTAAAAACTCGTCATTCCAGCCATCTGCCTCAGAGCAAATCTCCCATGGCAGCAGCTTCAAATCGTTCCGCATGATGACCCCTCCTTACAAGCCGTCAGCAGCGCATGACACAGGAAGCCTGCACAGGTGGCAAATGCACTGCCTGTCGTACACTCGCCGGTATCTGCATCAACGCTCTCACAGGCAATCCCATTATCCATCGGCATGATGGTCAGTTCGCGCAGCGCCTGCTCTGCGTGACCGCAAAGAAGGCTGTTGCACAAGCTCAATACCCAAGGCCAGGGCGCGTGCGGGCAGCCGATCTCTGCAATGGGCTTTCCGGCAAAGCTGAATTTATAATCTGCCGAGCGGATCATGCGAACAGTATTTTGCCAGATCACATCCGTTCTTTCGCAGAAGCTGTAATACGGTAAGAGCTGCAAACTTCCGGGCGGCTCGTCATAGACATCGTGATGCCCGGCCAGATCGACCGACCATGCAAAATACGGCTGTCCGTCTGCATCCTTTTTGAAGCAATGCGTGAAAATCGCCGCGCGCACAGCGTCTGCTTCCGCAAGCAGCGATCCGCGCTGTGCCGGCCGCCAGTCTGCCAGCAGCTGCAATGCACGCCAGACAAGCACGTTGTCATACGTCAGGTACGGATGCACGATCTCATCATCCGTTGGCTGCAGGAATGTTTCATAAAGCGCAGTATCCGGGTGACGCGCTTCCCGTAGCCGCGTCAAAATCAGCGAAAGACCATCCTGGACAAAGCGTTCCTGCAAAAATGCTTCATCGTGCGTTTCGGAAAGGTACGCTTGGAGCGCCAGAACCGGCGCGACCAGCTCATCCAGCTCAAACCCCGGTTCCAGCATGGTCCCGTCGATAAACCGGGAATGTACGCCGATGTTTTGCCGCTGGCGGGTGAAAACATAGGTCAGCACTTCTTTTGCAAGCGCAGCGTCCGCACGCAGGATCGTTGGGAACGCCCACAGAAGTGAATCTCTATCCCAATAAGCGGCGCTGACATAGTAGCGTGTGGATCGGCTTGTCGCGCAGATCAGTTCCTCGGTATCGAATGTCCGGCCGGTCGCATAAAACAGGCAGAAGAACTGGTTGACGTTGTAGACCTCCGTCAGCTCCGGTGTCGGAAGCTGCACGCTGCGCTTGTCCAGCCAGTCGGCCGTTTTTCGATACAGCCAATTCCAGCCGCGGCGAAGCTGCTCCTTCGCGCTGGTCGCAGCGGCGACTTCTTCAAAGCCAAGACCCCAGAAAATCGTAAACGCTTCTTCCTGCCCGGCTTTGGCGTCAAGCGCACAGGAAATCTGATAGGAAATGCCGTCCTCCGTCTGCGCCCATTCACTTTTGCCTGCGCGGTCTGTCATAGGCGCAAGCGCAAATGCCGGGAAACCGACGCGGTAATCCATGATAAAGCTGCTGTTCCACGCGCTCTCATAAATGTACGCCTGACCGTTCAGTTCTTTATCCTCGTTGACGCAATGAACACTTTTACTCCATAGACCGCGCGCACCAAGTTTTAAGCGGCAATCTGTTCGCGCTGTGACAGACAAACGTATCGCAAACCCGCGCTCTCCAACCGGCGTCAATACGGTGAATTTGACCGTGGCCTGTTCGGTTTCCTTATGACCGGACGGAATCCAGAAGTGTTCCCGCGACCATTGCAGACCTGTAAGCGCCAGTTCTTCCTGATCGATCTGGATAAACGGCTGCATCAGCGGCACATTTTCCGTTCCACAGAGCTCAATCATGCCACGCTGCTGCATGGACAGAAAGGTCAGATCCTCAATTGCTGCCGTATCTGCGTTCAGTTTCGGCAGAGAAATCACTTCATTTCCGGTTGGTAAATAACGTTCCATACGCATCCCTCAGTTCAAAATTGGTTAATCGCTTAAATATGCGTTCATGTTAAATATAACAAAATTCATGGTCTTGTCAAGGAGAATTTAGAGAAAATCAAAAATGGTATTGACAGACGTGACAAGATTCGCTATAGTTTGAATAGAAAAATGATTTAAGCGGTTAACTGAACTGAGGTGAAGATATGGCACGCGCGACGCTCAAGGATGTAGCACAGGAGGCTGGCGTTTCATCGGCTACAGTATCGTATATCTTGAATGGGAAACGTTCGATTTCTGAAGAAACAAAAGCCCGTGTCATGGAGGCAATCAAAAAACTGGATTATGTACCTGATCTGAATGCACGCGGCCTGACGATGCGGGATTCCAAACTCATTGGCGTCGTTGTTCCACAGACGGAACCCGGCGAGCGTCTGATGTTCCAGAACAGTTTTTATAGTGAAATTCTCGGCAGCATTGAATACTATGCCCGTCTGAGCGGCTATCATATTCTGATTTCTGCAACGGACGCAAATGAAAGCTATCTGACGCTGGCCAAGAAGCGGAATCTGGATGGAATCATTGTAATCGGTATGTATCCGGACGAGTTTTACCAGCAGATGAAAAAGACGCAGATTCCGATCGTCCTGATCGATAGCTACTGCGGCGACCACTATTATCACTCCATCCGAATCGATGATGCTTACGGCAGCTATCTTGCCGCAAAATACGTCCTGTCACGCGGGCATCGGGAAATTGCGTTCTTCTGCGGCCAGATCAAGGAAAACGGCGTTATGAAAAAACGCCTGCTCGGATTCCAGCAGGCATTAGAGGAATATGGCGTTCCGTATCAGGAACAAAACATTTTTGAAGGTCAAATCGATTACCGCAGCGGTATCTCCCTTGCAAAAGAACTCGTTTCCAAAAAGCTCCCGGCAACGGCGATCGTCTGCGCGGCGGATATTCTGGCAATCGGCGCCATCCGTGGGCTTTATGAGGAGGGGCTGCGCGTGCCGGAGGACTACTCCGTGATTGGCTTTGATGATCTGGAAGTTTCACAATATCTGACGCCGGGACTTACGACTGTCCGACAGCAGATCTCACTGAAAGGTCAAAAAGCCGTTGAGCTGCTGCTCAAGCACATTGAAGATCCTGCGCTTACAAAGCAGGAAGAAATTTTGCCGCTCCAGCTTGTGGAGCGCGAGTCCGTCCGCAGCATTTAATTGTCTTTCATCAGGAGACGATGATATAGTCGGCAAGTGCTGTGGGCGAGAGATTTTGGCACAGATCGACGTTTGGAAGCGCAGGAATACTGGATGTATTGCAAGCTTCCGAACGGAAGAACTTGGGCAAAAGATCCGACCACAGCCGCGGACGGCTGTATCATCGGCTCCTGCAATAAAAAGCGGCCTGCATCTACTTTGACGAGACGATACAGACCGCAGGAAAGAAACTCTGCGAAAGGCCTTCCCGTACTCTATATTCTAAGCGAGAAGGGCGAAAAAATCAACATTACAGGAGGAACAACAATGAAAAAGACCCGGATTTTTTCGCTGATTGCACTGGTTCTTGCCATGCTGATGGTGTTTGCAGCTTGCGCACCTGCAGCCACTGACAACAAATCGAACGACAGCGAACAGACCACCCCCGCCGATACTCAGCAGACAGAGGAACCGGCAAAGACGGATGATGCCGCAGCCCAAACCCCGGCAAAGCCTGTGACGATCACCTATTGCAACTTCAATTCGTCTGGCGGCAATGAGGAAACGCTTCAGAAAATGGTCGAAGCCTTTGAAGCCACCCATGAGAACATCAAGATCGAAGTTGAAACAATCGGCTACGATGATTATTTCACGCAGATGCAGACCCGTGTTGCTGGCGGCACCGCGCCTGACTGCTACGAGCTGAACATCGAGAACTTCGCAGCCTATGCAAACAAAGGCCTGCTTGCAGAGATCACCGGTCAGGATCTTTCCGGTCTGAACGAAACCGCACTCGGCGCATTCAATGTGAATGGCAAGCAGTACGGTCTGCCTGAGAGCTTCTCCAATGTCGTCCTGATTTACAACAAGGATCTGTTCGATCAGGCTGGCGTTACATATCCGACGGATGATTGGACGCAGGATGATGTTCAGAATGCTGCTGAAAAGATTCGCGCGCTGAGCGACGGTATTTTCGGTATCTGGCAGCCGATCACCTACAACGAGTTCTTCAAGGTCGTTGCACAGTACGGCGGCAGCCTGCTGAACGAGGATAAGACGCAGTTCACGATCAACTCCGAAGAAAATATCAAGGCAGCGCAGACGCTTGTTGACCGCGTTCTGGTCAGCAACGTGCAGCCGAACTCCGTCCAGCAGGGCGGCATGGGCGACTGGGATATGTTCATGAGCGGTCGTCTCGGCATGATCCCCACCGGTATCTGGGCATTCCAGACCTTTACGGAAAACTGCGATTTCGCATGGGACATCGCTGTTGAACCGGGCAGCACGCAGAAAGCTACCCACTTCTTCTCCAACTGCGTTGTTATGAACCCTGAAACCGAGCACCCGGAAGAAGTCGCTGAATGGCTGGCATGGCTGACCTCCAGCACCGAATCCGCTGATATTCGTCTCGCGGCTGGCTGGGATCTGCCTGCACTCAAGGATCTGAACGCTCTGTCCAGCTATCTGGAGATCACGCCTCCTGACAACCGCAAGGCTGTTTTCGAGAGCCTTGATTATCTGGTCATGCCGCCTGTCATTGAGGACTATGCCCTCATGAGCGACATTATCGGTCAGTATCTCTCCGCAGCGGCTGACGGCACCATGACTGTCACTGATGCTCTGAACGCGGCGCAGGCTGACTGCGAAGCACAAATCACCCTTGGCTGACAACTTTCTTGGCGGGCGCTTATGCGCCCGCCAAGTCTGCCAAAAAAGCTGCGGCTTTTTTGGCAAAAGGCTGCGCCGCCTGCATCGCAAAGTTTTGTGCGCCAATGGCGCACAAAATTCACGTTTGACGGCGATCAGTATTTTTGCCGAGAGCGGGGGCTCCCGGCAAAAATGGATTTACATCGATTTGCGCCTGCGGGCGCAAACTCTACGAGGCTTTACGTGCTCGAAAGATAAAGGAGGCAGACAGATGAAAACAAGTAAAACTGGGCCTCGGCTGAAAAAGCCGGGTGGAGAGGGTCTGCTGCGAGCGTCGCCGTTTTTGCTTCCCAGTCTCATCGGTCTGGCAATCTTTTATCTGGCACCGATGGTCGTTTCTATCTTCATCAGCCTGACAGACTGGAATGGTCTTGACCGACTGTTTGCGGATGGTTTCATGCAGGAGCATTTTATCGGCCTTGATAATTACAAGGCGATTCTGACAAGTCAGGAATTTTGGAAAGTCTTAAAAAACACGCTGACCTATATCGTTTTGTATCTGCCGCTTATGATGGCCGTATCACTGGCTGTTGCATCGCTTCTGTCGCAGCAGCGGCGCGGCGTCGGTGTGTTCCGCGTACTGTACTATATTCCGGTCCTGACCTCCTGGGTCGCAGCATCGTTGATTTGGAAAAGCATTCTGGCCCCGCAGTACGGTGCTATGAACAACATCCTTGCTTTCTTTGGAATTGAGGGTCCCGGCTGGCTGTTGGATGAAAAATGGGCGATGCCCGCAATCGTGTTGGTGTCCGTATGGAAAGACATGGGCTTCTTTGGCCTGATTCTTCTGTCCGGTATGGTTGGCATCAACCGAACCTATTATGAAGCCGCAGAAATTGACGGCGCGGGCGCTTGGACGCGCTTCTGGAAAATCACGCTGCCGCTTCTCACACCGGCGATTTTCTACGTTCTGATCGTCAGCCTGATTAACTCGTTCCAGCTTTTCCCGCAGATTATGATTATGACGGACGGCGGCCCGAACGGGGCAACTCAGGTTATGGTAGAACGTATTTATAAGTACGGCTTCCGCTATTTCAAGATGGGTTACGCTTCAGCGTTCTCTTGGATTTTGTTCTTGATTATCATGGTTTGCACAGCAATTCAGATGCGCGGACAGAAACGGTGGGTGAATTATGACGCATAAGAAAAAAATCGGCACAGTAGCCTATTACGTTGTCGGCATTCTGATTGCAATTCTGGCAATCATTCCATTTCTCTGGATGGTCAGCACGTCACTCAAGGCGCGTGGCGCGCTTATGAGTATTCCGATCGAATGGATCCCAAAAGAACCGACGGTCGCCTCCTATGTGAAGGTGTTTTCAAAGTTTCCGTTCTTCAGCACCATCGGGAACAGCTTATTTATCTCCGTGACCTACACGTTCATTACGTTGATCTCGGCATCTATGGCGGCATTTGCTTTTGCAAAGCTCAAGTTTCCAAAGGCCGATCTGCTGCTCAAGGTGTTTCTGGCAACGATGATGATTCCGACGCAGGTCACGATCATCCCGCTGTTTGTCGTCATGAATAAAATGTCGTTGATCAACAGCTATGCCAGCGTCATTTTACCGTCCATTTTCCGGCCGTTTGCCGTGTTCCTGCTCGTTCAGCAAATGCGGACGATCCCGAACGACTATCTGGATGCAGCCAGCATCGACGGCGCTTCAACCTTTACAGTTTACTTTAAGGTTGCACTGCCGCTTTGTGCGCCGACGCTTGCGACCTTGTCGATTACGACGTTCATGGAATCTTGGAATGACTATCTCTGGCCGCTGCTTATGCTGACAGACAAGACAAAAATGACGCTTCCGATTGCCCTTTCGACGCTGAACGGCCAGTTCGCAACGGAGTATAACGTCCTGATGGCAGGCAGCTTGATTTCCATGATTCCGATTATTCTCATTTATTGCTTCGCGCAGAAGTATTTCCAGAACGGCATGATGGCCGGTGGTATCAAGGGGTAAACCATGCAAAGATTTGAAAGTTCTGCATTCACGGCACATATATCCTGCCCGCGCACCGATGTGCAGCTTGTGCGTCACGGCGCAGTCCTGACGGTAAGCCTGTCCTATCGAGGCGCATACGGAATGGGCGAGAAATATGACGCGCTGAATCAAAAAGGGCGTGTCGTTGTCAATCAGGTGGAAGAAAAGTTCTGCTTCCAAGGTGAAAAAACATATTGCCCGGCTCCGTTCTTCTGGACAGACAGCGGATTCGGTCTGTATGTTGATACCTGTGAAACTACAACGTTCCATTTTGACGAGAACTCTGTGACGATCGATCTGCCGGAATCTGCCCCCGTTGTGGCCTTTTCCGGTGAACCGGCGCAAATTGTCAGCGCATATATGGAGCTGTTCGGAAAGGCTGTTCTGCCGCCTGAATGGGCGTTCGGCGTGTGGATTTCTGCAAATCGCTGGAATTGCCAAAAGGACGCGGAGCAGCAGATCGAGAACCTGAAAAAGCATGATTTTCCGGCCAGTATTCTGGTGCTGGAGGCATGGAGCGACGAAGCGACGTTTTATATCTGGAACGGGGCGAAATACCAACCGAAACCAGACGGAGCTGCGCTCCAATATGACGATTTCGATTTTTCGGGTTCCCCATGGCCAGACCCCAAAGGCATGGCGGATGCGCTGCACAAAGCCGGGCTGCATCTTGTCCTCTGGCAGATCCCCGTCTACAAAAAGCAGGGGCCCGACGAGATCCTGAACATACAGAATACGCTTGACCGCGAGGATGCTGTGCGGCGCGGCTTGTGTGTCCATCTCGCAGACGGAACACCCTATACCATCCCCGACGGACATTGGTTTTCCGGTTCCATGATCCCGGATTATACAAACCCGGAAACCGTTCAGACGTGGTTCGCCAAACGTCAATATCTTCTCGACATGGGCGTTGACGGCTTCAAAACCGATGGCGGCGAGTTCATCTATCGCCCGGACGTGCGTTTTTGTGATGGCAGCGACGGAAAATCCGGAAAGAATCGCTACGCACGGGACTATACCTGCGCATACCGCGATTTTATCGGTTCGCAGCGGGTTTTGTTCAGCAGAGCCGGATTCTCCGGGCAGCATACTGTCCCGATGCACTGGGGCGGCGATCAGCAATCACAGAACGCAGAACTGCGAAGCCAGCTTCACGCCGGACTGTCAGCCGCGGCATCCGGTATCCTGTTCTGGGGCTTTGATATTGCCGGGTTTGCAGGCCCGCTTCCGACGCTGGATCTCTACCGCCGCGCAACACAGATGGCCTGCTTCTGCCCGATCATGCAATGGCATTCAGAGCCGGACGGCGGGCAGTTCAAAGAGCTGATGCCGGGCGGCGAGGGCAACAACGAACGCAGCCCGTGGAATATGGCCGCTGCTTACAACGCGCCTGAATTTGTCGATGAGATGCGCTTCTGGCACAAGCTGCGTGAGCGGCTGCGCCCGTATCTTTGGGAGACTGCGCAGGCGTGTGTGGCTGGCAATATGCCGATGATGCGGCCGCTGGCGTTCCTCTGGCCCGAAGATGAAGCGGCGCTCGCCTGCGAGGACGAGTATATGCTTGGCGATGCACTGCTCGCTGCGCCGCTTCTGGAAGAAAACGCAAAAACCAGACAAGTCTACTTGCCAGATGGTGAATGGATTGGATTCTTTGATCGAAAACCGTACCAAGGCAAGCAGATGATTTGTACGGACTGCGACGGAAAGATCCCGGTTTTTATCCGAAGCGGATATGAAAAACAATTCTGAAAGGACGTGCCGGAGCTGATTCAGCTCCAGCATTTGCTAAAATTATGAGAAGATTTACTGCATATATTTTTGATTTGGATGGTGTGCTTTGCCATACCGACAAATTCCATTTTGCGGCGTGGGCTGCGCTGGCAAAGAAACTTGATCTTCCGTTTGATGCGTCTGTCAATGACCGGCTGCGTGGTGTCAGCCGTATGGAGAGTCTTGACATTGTCTTGGGTGAGAAGAAAAACGCTTACACTGCGGAGCAAAAGAAGTCGTTTGCAGATGAGAAGAATGCAATTTATCGCGGCTATCTGCAAACTATGACACCGGCCGATCTGGACGAAGATGTGCGCAGCACACTTCTGAAGCTGCGTGCGGATGGTCATAAACTGGCCGTGGGGTCGTCCAGCAAGAACGCTCCGCTGATCCTGGAGCGCATTGGGCTTGGCAGCTTTTTCGATGCAGTTGCCGACGGAACACAGATCACCCACTCCAAGCCAGACCCTGAGGTGTTCCTTTTGGCGGCAAAGCTCCTTGACGTAAAGCCGGATGCTGCGCTCGTTGTGGAGGACGCAGAAGCTGGCATACAGGCGGCAAAGGCCGGCGGTTTCTGCGCTGCGGGCATCGGTCCCGCGGCAAATTCCCTGTTTGCGGATTTCCGTTTGCAAAAGCTTTCCGACCTGCTGAAAACACCTGCGTAAAAGGACTGAATTTTGCTCCGCTATAGACAAAGAATACGCTGCCAGTGCATTTACCGGCAGCGTGTTTTCATATTTTTGAGTCGCGGAGCCACTGCTGGAATTCCTCCAGCGAGATGATCTCGCGGTCGCATTTTTTCTTTTCTTCCCGTGCCCTCTCGCTCCACGCATAGAACTGCTCATCGGTGATGCGACCGGCCTTGATCCACGCGAAGCGCTTTTTATACTCCTTGCGATACGCCTTGAAGATGGGGTCGTCGGTCTGCTTTTTCGTCCACTGCCGGAACGCGCCGATCTCGCGGCAGCGCTGCTCACCGTACTTCACGGGGCGCTCGCAATACTCTGCGCTCACACGGCCGGTCTGCGGGAACCAGCGGCCGCAGTTCTTGCAGCGGCGCACGGTCACGCCGCGCTCAACGCAGCTCCGCAGCGAATAGTCGATCATGTCCCGCACGGCAGAGGAGTACAAAACAGGCGCGCAGCGCCCTGGCTCGACCGGCTCGAAACTCAGCGGGATCGGCTCAAATCGGAACAGCTCCGGATCTCTCGGCTGGTCGTGATGGTAGTTTTTCGCCGCCTGCTTCTGTGGTTCGCGGCCGGCAGAGTCCACGTCCAGCACACATTCAAAAAACTTCTCGACCTGCTTCCTTGTCCCTGAAAACTGTGTTACAAACTCCTTTAAGTCCAAAGCAATCGCCTGAATTTCCGCTTGATCGTAGCCATTTACGGAAAAACAGCCGAAGCTGCGCGTATATAAAAGGCGAAGATAAATGTGCTTCTCGGCCAGCACACCGAGCTCCACCATCGCGGCTGTATATGCTTCACGGTCGCGGCTTTCAACAAAGCGCTCCCAATTCACGCTGATGCGTTCCAGCATCGGCGTGATTTCTTTGTATAAAGAAAACCACCGGCAATGCCGGTGGTTCCAAAAAGCTTTAGCTATG